>Ga0210387_10000012_pt1 | contig 227533 bp, 181 predicted proteins | sample IncBWC7OmetaG_FD_160108 | JGI IMG/M metagenome (GOLD analysis project Ga0210387, IMG submission 160108) | Forest soil microbial communities from Barre Woods Harvard Forest LTER site, Petersham, Massachusetts, United States - Inc-BW-C-7-O ...
ACCGAAACAACGCTCCCTCCCGCGCCGCGCTCAGATCAGCTCTCCGCCGGCGCCCCCGCAACCAGCGTCCCCACCCGCCCCTCAGCGCCAGAGCCGTTTGTGCTGTTCGCCGGACGCCTGATCCCCGAGAAGCGAGTCACCGTCGGCGTGGCGGCGGTAGCACGTGCAGCGCGGCGGATCGAGGGCCTGCGCGGCGTCTTCTACGGCGACGGCCCCGAGCGCGACGCGCTCGCAGCCGCCATCGCCGAGCTCGACGCCGGCGCCTTCATCTCAGCGCCCGGCTTCGGCGAGAGCGAGCAGGTGGACGCCGACATGAGCCGCGCCCTGTGCGTCCTTTTGCCCTCCGAGCGCGAGGGCTACGGCATGGTCGTGGTCGAGGCCTCCGCGCACGCGACCCCGGCCGTGGTGGTCGCCGCGCCCGACAACGCTGCCGTCGAGCTGGTCGAGCAGGGCGTCAACGGCGTAATTGCCTCGAGCGCCGATCCCGAGGCGATTGCTGAGGCGATCGTGCGTGTGCACGAGGCGGGCATGGCGATGCGCGAGAGCACTGCGCAGTGGTTTGCCGAGAACAGCGAGCGGCTGTCGCTTGAGTCCTCGCTGCGCTCGGTCGTCGACGGGTATACGACGGCAGCTCGGCCATAAAATAACTTTTAGGTTATATATGCGATTCGGCGACGCGGCCCAGCGCCAGCCCATAGCTCTGAAGCGTCAGCCGCGCCGTGCGCTCCCAGGTGAACTTGCGTGCGCGCTCCAGGCCAAGCGTACGCAGACGCTCGACCTCCGCACGATCCCGATCGCTCTGGGAGAGCAGACGCTCCAGCGCCACGGCGATCGCGCGCTCGTCGTGGGGGTCGAACATAAGCGCCGCGTCACCCGCCACCTCCGGCAGCGAGGACGCGTTCGAGCAGGCGACCGGCACGCCGCGCGCCATCGCCTCCAGCACCGGCAGGCCAAAGCCCTCGTACAGCGACGGGTAAACAAAGGCCTGTGCTACCCGCCATAGCCCCTCGAACTCCTCACCGCTCAGCCAATCGAGGAAGCGCACGTCGCCCTCCACTCCGAGCGTGCGCGCACGCTCGCGCAGCGAGGCCTCGTGCTCGGTCGGGTAGCCCGGCAGCACCAGCAAAGGCCTGCGCTCCGCCGGGATCAGCGCAAGCGCGCCGATCAGCGCGAGCAGGTTCTTGTGCGGGCGCTTGGCCGACAGGCTCAAAGCGATCGGACGCTCACCCAGGCGTAGGCGCTCGCGCAGCTCGCGCTCGGGCAGCGGCTTACTACGCGCCACCGTCCCGATCCCCAACGGGACGACATCGATGCGCTCGGTGGAAGTCCCCAACAGCTCGACCAGATCGCACTGCGTACTGTGCGAGTCGACGATCACGCGGTCGGAGCGGCGCACCGCCAGCGGCACGAGCACGCGCATGCCCAGATCGCGAATGCCGGCATGCGCCTCTGGGAAGCGCGCGTAGATCAGGTCGTGGACAGTGACCACACGGCGGAAGCGCCCGCGCGCAGGCGCGGTGCTCGCGAGGCTGTGCACCAGATCGACGCCCGCACGGACGGCAAAGCGAGGCAACAACAGCTGCTCGCCGCGCACCCACTGCATGCGGTTGCGTGCGTTGACGGGCACAGTCACGGCTGGCAGCAGCTCGCCCCACGGGCCGTCTTTGGCGGCGGCGGCCTCGCGGTTGACGAAGGCCGTGAAGCGCACATCCGGCGCGGCCGCGATCAGCGCCGGCGTCAGCTCGCGCGCCACCACCTCCATGCCGCCGGTCTCACCCGGAACGAGGAAGATCAGATTGAGGCCGATGTGAACGGGCTTGCGTCCAGCGTGAGCGGGCTTGGCGGAGTCCACGGACGTGCAAGGTTATCCGCGAGCCACGCGCCGGCATCGGTCGGCGACCGTGGGCGGCCACGACATGCCGGCGTCGGCTGCGAGAAGCCGGGAGCGACCCGGCTGCCGCTACGATGGCCAACCCTGGCGCTCGCAATCGACATCGTGATCCCGACCTCGGGACGCTACGACCTGGCCGCGGAATGCCTGGCGCATCTGGCGCGACAGACCCGGCCGCACACGACGATCGTGTCCGATAACGGCGGCGGCGAGGAAACCACGGAGCGCATGGCTCGCGAGTGGCCCGACGTGCGGCTGATCCGCTCCGAGCCCCAGCTGAGCTTCGCAGCCGCCTGCAACCGCGGCGCGCACGCCGGCAAGGGTGACGTGGTCGTGCTCCTCAACAACGACGTGTACTGCCGCCCCGACTGGCTCGAGCGCCTCGTGGCGCCGCTGGAAGCGCAGCCAAAGACAGGCTCGGTCGCGTGCCTGCTGGTGCAGCCGGGCGAGCGGCTAATCGACAGCGTCGGACTGTCGGCCGACCCCACGCTCGCGGGCTTCCCCCGCCTGTCCGGCCTGCCCGTAGCGCGAGCCACCGAGGAGCATCCCGCGGCGGTCGGCCCAGCGGGCGGGGCGGCCGCCTACCGGCGCACCGCCTGGGAGCAGGTCGGTGGCCTCGACGAGATGATCTTCGCCTACTCCGAGGACCTCGACCTCGCGCTGCGACTACGGGCCACCGGTTGGGACGCCGCGATCGTGCCCGAGGCCGTGGGGATGCATCTGGGCTCGGCCACGCACGGACATCGCACCGCGTGGCAGCGGCGTCACTCGGGCTTCGCGCGCGGCTACCTGTTGCGTCGCTATGGCGTCCTGCGCGGCCGCCATGCACCGCGTGCGCTGGCCGTCGAGGCAGGGGTGGCGCTCGCCGACGCGCTCGTCTCACGCGACCTCGCGGCCCTCACCGGGCGCATTGCCGGCTGGCACTCGGCACGCGGGCTGACGCGTAGAGCAGTCCCGGCCGAGGCGCTCGCCTCGGAGATCGGGACGCGCGAGTCGCTGGCCTTGCGCAGAGGGATCTACGCGCCCAAGACGTCCGCATAGATCTGCTCCATGCGCTCCACGTAGCGATCCATGGCGTATTCCTCGCGCAACCATGTGCGCGTCTCCTCCAGACCGACCTGACCCTCGCCGCCGCGCCAGGCGCGGATTGCCTGTGCGATCGCCTCGGGATCTCGCGGCTGCACCACCTGCACTCCTGGATGCCCAGCGAGAATGTCGTAGACGCCGGCGCCGGGTGTCAGGATCACAGGGGTGCCCGATGCGAGCGCCTCGAGCGGCGCAAGACCCCAGGCGTAGCGCTGGCTCAAGATCACGAACACGTCCGCGGCGGCATAGGTGTCCTTCAGCTCTGCATCGGACAGCGACTTGCGCGGCAACGTCACGCGCTCGCCCAGCCCTTCGGTGGAAATCTGGGCAGCCAGGCTATCCCCGCAGGCCCGGTCTTCGTGGTCTGAGCCCGCAATCAGCGTGTGGAGCTTCGCATCGTCGGCCAGTAATGCGCTCGCCGCAATCAAATCGTCGAAGTAGCGGTGCTCGACAAGCGTGCCCATGCCCACCACGAGAAAGGCGTCTTGGGGTATACCGAGCCGCAAGCGGGCGGCGGCCCTGTCAGGGGGATCGAAGAAGTGCGCAGGTGGGCCCACCGGGAGAAGCAGGGCGTCCTTGCGATAGCTGCGCCGGACCATCTCGATCTGCTGGGCGCTGAGTACCGCTATCGCATCGGCGCGACGAGCGTCGAGCAGGTCCGGCCAAGTCAACGCGGCTTGCACCATCCGGTGTGGCAACGAGCGCTCGCCCGTGATCGACAATTCGGGCACGATCGCGCGCTCCCACAGCGATTCGTTGTTGCGCGTCCACACCAGCGGCACCGACAAACGTCCGGCGGCGATACGTCCCGGTCGCAGCGCGATCCAGTCGTGGGAGTTGACGACATCCACATCGGGCGGCACCAGCTTGGCGACCTTGGGCATCTCAAGCCAAAAGCGGCGCGCCAAGGCGCGGTTGTCGGCCGGCAGCTCGAACGGACCTTTCCTGACTGAGCGGATCTCCAATCGGTCGGCCGCATAGGAGAACTCGCTGCCCTCGACAAAGTCGTAGCAAACGACAGTGACGCGATGCCCCCGCTCCACCAAGCCGGCGCCCAACTCGAGCATCAGTCGCACGCCGCCGCCGCCGCCGGCCTTGCCGCCTACGTGATGATTGACGAGGGCTACGTGCACCGCTTGGATCCGACGCTAGAGGAGCCCGCGCGCGCGCAGCCTGCGCTCCCGTGCCCGAATCGCCCACACCCAGAGTCGATACAGGCGAGCGGCGCCGAGGACGCGTGCGCCGACGCTCGGCTGCAAAGCGGATAGGCGATCGGCGACGCGACGCGCGACCTCATCCAGGCCCAGCTCGCTGTGCACGTATTCACGACCTTTGCGCCCGATCGCGGCGAGCTGCTCGGGATTCTCGAAAGCCCAGCGCATCGCCCGTCTCACCTCAGCCGACTCCACTCGGGCCCAGCGGTGCCCGGCATAGAGCTCGGGGACCGCGTCGGTCAGTCTGCGATCGACCGGGACCAGTTCGTCCTCGGGATGGATCAACACGCTGTTACCCTCGCGCATGAACTCGGTGCTGCCACTCCAATCGATGGTCGCGGCCGGCACTCCCAGCGCCATCGCTTCCTGGCAGGGGACCCCCCAGCCGTTGGCGCGATCTGTCGAGATGTACAGATCGGCGGTCTCATACAGACGCTTGAGGTCCGCGGGCGAGAGGGCCTCGGTAAGGATCTTCACCTCAGGGCGGCTCTCGGGGGGCTTTTGCAAACGAGACTCCACGGCGTCGTAGAGCACGCTCTGCACTTCATCCCCTGCGACGCCTTGGTAACCCTCGCTGTATACCCGCATAACGAGCCTGGCCTCGCCACGGTCGAACTCTTCGATAAAGGACTCGAGCAACAGGTCGAGGCCCTTGCGCCAGTTGAAGGCGCAAACGTACAGGAAGGTAAACGGTGGCTTTCGCTCGACCCCGGCGGGAGAGAAGTCCGCGGTATCGATGCCGTACGGGATCACCTTTAGCTTGTCCGGATCGACCCCCGAAGACGAGAAGGTGGAGACATTGAAACGCGAAGGCACCCAAATCTCGTCCATGGCGCCGCACAGCCCCACCCAACTCTCGGGGATCCGGTCGGTCTCAAAGATCGTGCAACCGATCCGGCTGACGAACCCGAATGGAGGCGCGAGCGTAAATGTGCCGGGCGTGGCGTGCACCACCAGCGCCGGGCGGCTCCCCACAGACGCCCGTTCGAGCGCCCGAAGTTCGCGTACGACGTCGGGATCGATCTCGGCGTGTTCGGGCCCGAAGGCCAGCAGCTTCACGGGGAAGCCGATGCGCTTTAGACCGAGCAGATAGTTGCGGGTGACCGCTCCGTAGCCTCCACGGTCATAGGCCGGCCCCATCCATACGACCCCGCTCGCGCCGATGGCGCCCCCGCCCGTCATCGCACGTCAACGGGTGGCGAAGAAAGAGCGGAAGCTCTCGATGATGTGCGCGAGCCGGCGCTCGTCGAGGTCGGGGTGGTTGCCGATGAACAGCCCGCGTTGCCCAACCGCGGTGGCGTTGGCGAGGCTCCCGACCGTACGATGGGGGCTGTCGCGGAACGCCGGTTGGACCGTGAGGTTTCCCGCGACGATCGAGCGTGTCTCGATGCCGTGCTGCTCGAGATGGCGGGAGAGGTCCTGCTTGGTTTGCGCGTCTCGCAGAATCACGGGAAAGCCAAACCAAGTGCTGCGCCCGCCCTCCTGCTCGGCGACGAACTCAATCTCCTCGATGTCCTTCAGAGCGGAGATCAGGGTGCGCGCGTTGCGACGGCGAGCCTCGTTGAATTGCTCCAGACGGCGCAGCTGCACCAACCCGAAAGCGGCCTGCACCTCCATGGGGCGCACGTTGTAGCCGAGCTGGACGAACAGGAAGCGCGGGTCGATCCAGGGGCTGGCCGACTCGATCTCCTCTCGGTTGGTCATGTCGCGAGTCCACCCGTGCGCTCGCATCGAACGCGCCAGGTCGGCGAGCTGGGGGTCGTTTGTCACGAGCATCCCACCCTCGACGGTGGTTATGTGATGGGAGAAGTAGAACGAGAACGTCCCCACGTCTCCGATCCCCCCAACGTGTCGCCCGTGGATCTGGGTCCCGAGCGACTCGCACGTGTCCTCCAAGACCCACAGGTCGCGCTCCCGCGCAAAGCTCATGACCGGGTCCATGTCGACCGGGTTGCCGAGCAGGTGCACCACGAAGATGGCACGCGTCCGCGGGGAGTACGCCCGCTCGAGATCCTCGGGCCTGAGGTTCAGGGTGTGGCGGTCGATATCGACGAAGATCGGCACGCACCCGTTCTGGAGAATCGGGGCCACGGTCGTGGGCCAGGTGACCGCCGGGACGATCACCTCATCGCCCGGGTGCAGTCCTTTGGGCACCGAATGGGCCGTCAAAGCGGCGATCGCCAACAGGTTGGCGGATGATCCACTGTTGACCATCACCGCATGCTCGACGCCGATGAAGTCGGCGAAAGCGCGCTCGAACTCGCGCACTCGGCCGCCGGCGGTCACGTTCTGAGAGAGCAGGACCTCAAGCGCGGCAGACACCTCCTCCGCGCCATAGAGGGGAACCGACAGCGGACAACTCAGCTCCTCCTCGCCGTCGGGCGCGAGCGAGAAGTACTCCTCGATCAGCGCGCCGAGCTCATCCTGAATATCTGCACGACGAGCGTCGGCCTGTTGTGTGGTGGGCATCCGGGAAAACTAACAGCATTGGGCTACCTACCGCCGCGGGGAATCATCTCCAGAATCTCCGCCGGAATCGCGCGCAGGAGAGCGATCAGAGTCGCGTAGACGCACAGCGCGAGCACCAGCCCCTCAAACGAGGAGAGATCGAGGGCAAGCGGTAGCGCCAAGGAGATCGCGAAAGCGATCGCCACCTTGGGGACCACCGTCAGACGGGGACGGTACTCGGGATGAGCCCGTACCAAGGCGACGAATACACCGAGCGCCAGCGTGAGCTCCCCGCACACGGTCGCCACCGCCGTACCGCGGGCACCGTAGAGCGAGGCCAAGACCAACGTCAGCACGACACTCACCGCCAGGGCGCTGCCGTTGGCCACCAGCAAGCCTCGATAGCGCTTGCTCGAGATCAGCGCGTAGCCCCAACCCGCATTCAGGAACGAACCGAGCATCGCCACACCGAGGATGCGCAGGACGGGGGCCGACGCGGCAAACGATGGGCCGGCCACCACAGCGACGATGAACGTGGCCCCCACGAGCGTCGCCAGGACGGCCGCCAAACCGATGATCAAAGAGACCTCAAAGATACGTTGCAGAGCGTAGGCCAGCCGACTGCGATCGTCGCGCGCGGCACGCGCGAGCATCGGCAACGCTCCCCCCACGAGCAGCCCGGGAACCGTGATCGTCACTACAAATACCCTGAAGGGGGCAGCGAACAGACCGCTCTGGTGGGCGCTCGTGACGAGGCTCGTAAGGATCTGCGCCGCGTAAACGTAGATAGCCCCGACGGCGGTAGCCAGGGAGAAGGAAACGGTGAGCCTGAGCAGAGCCAACCAACGTCGAAGATCGACCTCCATGCGCATCGAGATGCCGCCACGCACGAACACCGCCGTCAACGGAATCAGCAGCAGATTCACCGCGAGCGTCACAGCCAGCAGCGGCAGCACACCGGCGCCCACGAGCACCAACGCGACGATGCCGCCAACGGTAAGCGCCTGCCGAACCAATTCGAGGATCGATACGGTCCCGAGTCGCAGCGTCGCCATCAGCGGGATCGACAGGGTGTGCTGGAAGACCAGGCCAATCGTGGCCACGCCGGCGGCCAGCGTGGCAAGCAGCAGTTCGGTGTCATAGCCGGCGAGCAGCGCGAAGGCAAGCGAAGCCAGAACCCCCATCGTGGTGAGCACCATCCGCAGACCGAGCAGATCGCGCATCAACTGATCGCGCTCAGTACCAGCGAGCACCGCATACTCCCGGGTGCCGAGGCTCGACATTCCCGCGTCGGTGACGATCGCCACGGCGCCCACCAGGGAGAGGATCGTCGTGTAATGGGAGAACCCGGCCGGTCCCAGATGGCGGGTGACCAAGGCGGTGGAGAGGACCGACATCGCGACCGTGCCGACGTAGCCAAACAGGCGCATCGCTCCACCCCGGATGATCAGCCCGCCGGCCTCCGGGGTGTCGAGCATGTCGAACACGACCTCCTGCTCCTCCTCCCCCATGTCGCCGGCGACGAGACGTTCAGAGTCCGACCCACCGCGCCTCGAAGCGAGCGAGCCATTCTCCTTTCCGTCAGGGCTCATCGCGATACCTAACCCGAGCCTCTCGCCGGGGCACAGAGCTCCTCGTAGGCCGCCACCGTCGCGCGCGCCGTCTCATCCCAGCTGAAGCTGGACACGACCTCGACTCCGCGTTCGATCATCCGCGCGCCCAGGCCCGGCTCCTCGACGACCCGTCGCATTGCCTCGCGCAAAGCCTCGACGTCGTCCGGGTCGACCAGGATCGCCGCTCCGCGCGCGACCTCGGGGATCGAGGAGGCGTCGGCGGCGATCACGGGTGTGCGCCGCGCCATCGCCTCGAGTACCGGCAGGCCGAAGCCCTCGTAGCGACTTGGGAAGACCAGGGCACTCGCGTGACGGTACAACTCCACCAGCTCTTGCTCCCCGATGTAGCCGAGCCAGCGCACGCCGCTCTGCTCGCGCCGCTCGTCGTGCACCGGGGAAGAGCTGTTCTGACCGACCACGCGCAGCTCGTAGCCCTCGATCGACTTGAACGCTTCCAAGGCCGCTGCAAGGTTCTTGCGCTTCTCGGTACCGCCGACGAACAGGAAGTAGGGCTGCTTGGACGACGAAGGCCCGGGATCGAGCGGCGGGGAGCCCAGGTAGGTGACGCGGATCTTCTCGCGCGGCACACCGAGCACGCGCTCGATGTCAGTACGCGCGCTCTCCGACAGGGTCAGGATCATGTCGGCGCGACGCACTGCCCGCCGTTCCAGCCAGTCATACGGGTAGGGCAGGCGATAGCCGGGCACGACCCAGCGAATCGCATCCAGCAGGTTGACGACTACCGGGCAGCGCGGTGAAAAAGGGGGTCCCGCCGGGTGCAGGTAGTGGACGAGGTCGATAGGCTCGCGTGCCGCCGCGAGCGCCGGCAGTGTCTGGTCCCACAGGGTGTGGGCTGCTCGCGAGCCCCGCGGCACATACGAACGACGAATCCGAAAGCGCGGGCCGAGTGGCGGCACCTCGTTCCAAGTCGGCGTGTAGATGAAGTATTCGTGCTCGTCGTCGCGGCGGTCAAGTGCTTCCAGGAGATTGACCGCGTAGGTGCCGAGGCCGATCGGCAGCCCCAAGAAGCGGGCTACCAACCCGATCCTCATCGCGCCTGCCCGGCGAGCTGGACGATGGGCGGGACCGGGCGCGGCGCGGCGCTCAAGAGGCGCCCACCACACGCACCTCGGGCAGCGGCACGATGAACTTGCCACCCTCCTGCAGGAACTCCTGCTCGCGTTCGATGAACTCGTCGAGGAAGTGCCATGGCAAGACGAGGTAGTAGTTCGGGGCCATCGCCCGCGACTGCTCCTCGCTGATGATCGGGATTTTCGTCGCGATCGTCTCCGAGCCCCACTTGTCTGGGTTGCGGTCGGCGGCCGCCTCGACCAAAGTGCTGTCGATGCCCGCGTACTGCAGGATCGTGTTGCCCTTCGTCGAGGCGCCGTAGACGTGGATCTTCTTGCCTTCGCCGTGCAGCTTCTGGCACAGCGCGAGCAGCTCGTCGCGGACTCGCTCGGAGCCGAGGCGGAACTGCTCGTAGGGCTCGGGCGAGTCCAAGGCCAGCTCGAACTCCTTGACGCGCAGCGCGGTCAGCGCCTCCTGCTGGGCAGGGGTGCGCTCATGCTTGCCGGCGTGCCCGATGAACAACCTGATCGAGCCACCGTTCATGTCGTTGAGCTCGGCTGAGATGACCTCCAGGCCCTCCTCGCCGACCAACCGCTCGATCACGGCCAGCGAGTAGTACTCCAGGTGCTCGTGCACGATCGCGTCGAAGGCATTGGCCTCGAGCATCATCGGTAGGTAATGCAGCTCGATCACCCAGACGCCGCCCTCCGCCAGTGCTTCGGCGACGTCTGACACAAACGTGCGCGGGTACTCCAGGTCATAGAACATCGCGATGCTCGTGATCGCCTTGGCCTTCTGGTCGGGGCGCCGGCGCTTCAATGCCTGCGCGGAGAAGAAGTCGTTGACGACATCGTAGCCCTTGGCGATCGCGTAGCGGGCGACGTCGGAAGGATCGAAGCCGAGGTGGCGCAAGCCCTCTGCCTCATAACCGTCCAACAGCGTGCCGTCGTTGCAGCCGATGTCCACGACCAGATCGCCCGACTCCAGCGGCAGAATCGCTTCCACGCCTTTTGCGATGCCGTGCAGGTTCTCGGTCATCGTGCGGTTGACGCCGCTGCGATACCAGTAGGAGCTGTAGAGGATCGACCCGGGAACCGTGTGCTTGGTCTGGATCAGACCGCAGGCCTCCTGCTCGCTGTTCATGTCGCAGCGCACCAACTCCAGCGGGATTGCGCGCTCGACAGGCTGGGCGCCGTTTGGGTCGGCGAACGCTCCGGCGATGCGCTGGTCGCCGAGCGAGAGCACCGGGGCCAGGTGGGAGCAGCCGCAGATGCGACATGTGGTGCGGGTGATCAAGCTGGTGCGTGGTGCGGGCTTGGGGGTGCTCACATGGTCCTCCGTAGCAGAGCTGGTCGGGCGCCACTATGTCATACCCAGTCAGGGTTTGAGCGGTAGCTCAGGGCATCATCGGACTGGCGATGTCATACGGGTAGACGTACATCGTGATCGTCCGATCTGGTGGACGGCGCTTGGCTTGCCGAGGATCAAGCCGCGAGCGTGGCCAACTGCCTCAGCGTTAGCTCACGCATGTCCTTGCCCTCTCGCCACGCCAGGTACCACTCGACGGTCGCCCGTAGACCCGCCTCCAGGTCAAGCGGCGGCACCCAACCGAGCAGCTTGCGCGCCCGCGAGGAATCGAGTTCGAGCCGGGCGGCCTCCTGCGGATACTCGGCGTCGTCGAGGTCCCACGGCACTCCGCCCGGCCACAGCCCCGACACTTGGCGCACAACCCACTCGACCGTGCGCGCGTCACTAGGACTGGGGCCGAAGTTCCACGCGCACGCGTAGTCGGGCGACTCGCACAAAGCCTGCGCCAGCAACAGGTAGCCGGAGAGCGGACACGACACGTGCTGCCACGGGCGAACCGCGGAGGGGTTGCGAAGGCGCAGTCGCTGTCCCGCTTGGGCGGCGCGCACGAGGTCGGGGATCAGGCGGTCCTCGCCCCAGTCACCGCCACCGATCACGTTGCCGGCGCGCGCAGTCGCCACTCGCGGGCCGCTCGGGTCGCAGAAGAACGAGCGCCTATATGCGCTCGCGACCAGCTCGGCCGCGGCCTTGGAGCTGGAGTAGGGGTCATGGCCACCGAGCGGGTCGCCCTCTCGATAGCCACCCTCGGACTCGCGATTCTCATAGCACTTGTCGGAGGTGACGACGACCACCGCGCGCACCTCCTCGCACAGGCGCACGGCCTCGAGCAGGTTGACGGTGCCCATCGCGTTCGTCTCGTATGTCTCGCGGGGCGCGGCAAAGGAGCGGCGCACCAGGGGCTGGGCCGCCATGTGGATGACGATCTCCGGGCGAGTACGATCAAGCTCGCGCCCTATCGCCGCGGCATTGCGGATGTCGCCGACAACACTGCCGGCCATGCCCTCGCCCACTCGAGCCAGTACATACAAAGAAGGCTCACTCGGTGGCTCGCTGAGCGAGAAACCCACCACCTGGGCTCCCATGGACTGCAACCACAGCGACAGCCATGCGCCCTTGAAGCCGGTGTGGCCCGTGAGCAACACGCGACGCTCGCGCCAAAACCCTGGATCGATTTGCCGCCGCGACCCCCCGTCGCCCATGTCGCCCGCTCTGACGTCGTTCACCGCCGCAGCGTATCGACGCCCCCTACAGCTCCCTCACTGCCACCACATTCGACGAGCCGGCCGCGTAGGGAAAATCGGCCTCCGCGGGCGAGACGGCGCGGAACTCGTAGGTGATCGGCCCGGGTAGGCGGAAGCGGTAGCTGGCGTGGTAGTGGCCGCCGGCGCCGGTCGAGAGCACCTGGAACTGACGCCACGGCTCGCCGTGGGTGCGTGCCTCCAGGACGAGCGTCTTGCCACCGGGCGGTAGCGGCTTGCCATGCAGGGTGCCGGCGAAGGCGATCTTTCCGCGCGCGGCGGCGACTCGCGGCGTGACGTGCAGCGCGAGCGTCGCTGGCACCGACAGCGAGAGCACGGCGGTGACGCTTGGGACGGCCGCGCCGAGTGTTGAGCTGTAGGCGAAGGTGAGCCGACCAGACGGCGTGCCGGCCCGGACGCGCACGCGGAACGCGCCGAGCGGCGAGGTACGGACGCTTGCCAACGCGACCGTGTGGGCACCCCCGTAGCTCGGCGTGAACAGCACACTCACGAGCGCCCCGCCGATCGGCGCACCGCCGGGCGCGAGCAGCTGCCCGAGCACGGTGCTTGCGCGCGCCCCGGCATCGCGCAACGCGGTATGCGCAGTGGTGCTCCAGCGCACGTGCAGCACGGCACCGGCCGATGCACCACTGCCGTTGTCGCTGCTCTGCTGTGGGGCGGGATTTGTTTGGGATTGGGGGTCGTTCTGCGTGGTGTTCGCCGGCGGCGCGCCATCAGAGGAGCCCGATTGCGAGCCGCTCGACGGCGGCGATTCTTTTTCCGGCGAGGAGACCTTGGGGTCGTTGGCAACGTCGATCTTGCGGTCCAGCGCAACCGTCGAGTTGCCGGCTGCGTTCGTTACCGTGACGACCAGATGATGGGTGCCGTCGGTGAGCGCGGTCGTGTCGAAGGGGATGTCGGCCGTCAGCGAGGACGGGCATGGCTGCGGATAGAGGAACGCCGGCAGCCCATCGCCGGAGGGGCCGACGTTGCGGCAATGGCCGCCGTTTTCATCGAGCAGCACCGAGCCGGTTTCGACGCCGTCGACCGCGAACACCGCCTCATACACGCCCGAGCCGCCGTCTTCGGCGTGGAGGGAGAGGTCGGCGGTGCCGCTGAGCGTGGATGCCGTGGCGAGTTCGCCTTCTACATTCGAGACGACTGGCCGGGAGGTTTGTTCGAGGAGTAGGTCGGCCGCGTAGAGGTAGACGACTGCCGCGTAGCCGTTGGGGTCGTGTTCGCCCTTTTTGCATGTCCCAAGAGTCGCGAAACATGCCGCGTTTGCATACAGATGCGGGCCAAGATGACTACCGGGTACTTCAAGGCGATTGGCTGAAGCCAACGGTTCGTCGGGTTCCCCCTTCCCCGTTTTGCAAGGTTCGGAGCCTCCGTAAACACATTCGTCGAATACTTCGTTCTCGTTCGGTCCAGCAAGCCAGAACTCGTAGGTCCCGCTTTTCGCGAGGCCTCCGTCGGCATCACCCGCTAGCCAGAGGGTTGCTCCAGCTAGTGTCTCTTCTGCCGGAGCACTAAATGTCCATGTGGCGATGTCGGTCTTTTCGTGTTCGACGTCGTCTTCGAGTGCCGCGACAAGGGCACCCCCTTTCGCGCACTTGTCTTCGGCGTAGACATAGGCGCCAGTCGCGCTCCCACTCCACCCAACCGTGGGAGCAACCGCGCCACTGGGCGTGCGGCAGCTGTACACGTGAAACTGGCCCGCCACCGCACCCGCTGCGGTCGCGAGCGCACAGGCCGTGGCAAGCACAAACATCCCGAGCAGGGCCACGAGCACCCGTGGGGGAAGGCAGGCCGTGGGGACTGGCGTGGTGCGTTCTCTGCTGAACATTGCGTCGATTCCTTTCCAATCGGACCGGCGGCGGAGCCGCCCTCGACACCTGTGTCGCCTACGGGCCCCTGTTGGCCCCCCTGTCAATTGGCTGCCCTCATGTCTGCTTAGCGGCCAGCATGCCGGTAGAACGGAATCTTCGACTGAATAAAATCGACGGATGTTCGGCCTGGTTCTAGGCCAACCGCCCTCGTGGGGTCTATGCGATGCGCCACCCGACGGGCGCGCCGCCGCGCCCCTTCAGGCCACTGCCGGAGCACAGCGAGATGCTTCGTCAAGTAGCGCCCAAACGGACGCAATCGCTGGACAGACAGGCGATGCGTGCGGCCGCGCTGCCGTCGGAGGAAGCCTATATTCTGCCTGGCCGCGGCCAGCGCACCATCGGCATAGTGGACTGGCAGCAACGCGAGAATCCAACTTTACGTGCAATTCGATCAAGCGACCAGGCTGGAAACAGGCCCAAGGACAGGCGCGATCCAGCGTCCGCTGAAAGTGCTGGCGTCGAAGTTCCCGCGTACGCGTGGCGGACGAGTCGCGTTGTTCGGCCTGCTGCTGATTCTTCTCGCAGGCACTGTCATGCGCCTGCTTTTCATGATCGCGTGGCGGCCCGCGTTCTTTGGCTTCCCCGACGCCGTGACCTATGTCGGGCTGGCACGCGAACACCTGTGGGTCGATCCGACCCGCGAGGTGGGCTATCCGCTCTTCATCCGCGAGCTCCATGCACTCTGGCCCACCCACCTGGCATGGGTCATCGCCCTGCAGCATCTCTTCGGACTCGCCAGCGCGCTGCTCGTCTTTCTGGCCGTTCGCCGGGCAGGAGGCCCTCCATGGCTGGGCTTGCTGCCCGCCGCGCTCGTGGCGCTCAACGGAGCCGAGATGTTTCTCGAGCACACGCCGCTCACGGAGTCGCTGTTCATATTCCTGCTAGCGCTCGGGCTCTACTTCGCCACCCACGCCGCCGGCGCCCGCACGCCGCTGTGGGCAGCCTTGGCCGGACTGGCGCTAGGTCTCGCCAACACCGTGCGCGTCGTCGCGCTCCCCCTGATGGTCGTGCTGCTTCTCTGGCTGCTGTTTGCCTCAGGGGGAACCTGGCGGCGCAGACTGCTTGCCGGCGCTGTCTCCCTCGCGTGCATGGCGTGCGTGCTCACTCCTTATGTCATCACTCAACACAAGCACACCGGCTACTGGGGCCTAGCTACGCCTGCCGGCGCCTGGAACCTGTACTCACGGGTTGCGCCGTTTGCGAATTGCAGCAAGTTCACTCCGCCATCGGGCACAAGCGTGCTCTGCGAAAGTACGCCGCCGTCGCAGCGAAAGGCAGGTGTCGAACAGTACACGTTCGACTCCGAACTCTCGCCCGCTGACAGAGCTTTCGGCAACGGCGCCGGCCCATTCGCGGCCAGCCAGGCAAGCGACGCCAAGATCGCCGCCTGGAGCAAGGCGGTGATCCTTCATCAGCCGGTCGAATATCTGGAGACGGTCTTCGAAAGCGTTCTGGCCTATGTCGCGCCCGTGAACGTTGTGTTCAGCTCGCACAGCGAGATCGGCTATGGCTATTACGGCTTCTATCACCTGACTCTTTTCGAACCGGAGCAGCAGGAGATAGCGCGCCAGACCCGGCTGAACTACTACGGCGCCAACGGCTATAAGATCGACCATTCCGTATTGAACTTCCTGCTCGAATACGAGACACATTCGCGCGTCTACGGCTGGCTGATGGCTGTGCTGATGCTGTCGACCTTCTTCGCCCCATTTCTGCCGAAGGGACGCCCGCGACAGATCGGCCTGCTGTTTTTCGCGATGGCCTGGGTTGCACTGATAACCCCGGCGGCGAGCCACACGTGGGACGCCCGCGCCGCAATCCCGCCGATTGGTCCTGTGGGTGCCGCGGCCGCGCTGGGGATGTGGCAGGCCGGACGGCTGGTGCGAGCCCAGGTGGACAAGCGGCGGGGGCTTCACGCAACGGCGTAATGCCGCCATGGAGTCAAGCCGTATCCCGTTCCCGGCTCACACAGCCATAGCAGCGCGAGCGCGTCCTCCTAAGAGCCGAACTTGATCGGCAGCTCGGCCAAGCCGTAGATGCCGAGGATGCTCTCGAACACAGGCTCCCCGTCGAGCGCAAGTCGAGGCATCTTGCGCGCAAGGAAGCCAAGCCCCTCTTCCAGCTCCAAACGAGCAAGGTTGGCGCCAAGGCAGTAATGCACACCGGCGCCAAAGGTCAACGCCCGCGCCTTGGGCCGCTCGACGGTGATGTCGAAGCGATCCGGCTCCGGCCCTACGCCGTCGCGGTTGCCGGTGAACGCACACACCATCACGATCGTGTCCTTCGGAAAGGTAACGTCGCGGTAGGTCAACTCCTCAACGGTTATCCGGGCCGTGAAGGGAGTGATCGGCTCGTAGCGCAGAGCCTCCTCGACCGCGGCCCCGGCAAGCGAGGGATCGGCGACGAGCGCATCCCATTGCGAAGGATGTTCGGCCAGTAGTCGAACGGCATGAGCAAGCTGGCTCTGGGTCGTGTCCACCCCGCCGATCAAAACATTCAGCACGAGGTTGACGCACTCCTCCTCGCTCAACCGCTCGGGTGGGTGGGCCGGATCCGCGGCGGCCAGCAGGGTGGAGATCAAATCGTCGCCTGGGTCCTCACGACGAGCAGCGAGCAGAGCGCGCGCGTACTCGTAGAACTCCTCGACAGCCTGCTCGATCCCAACACGCTCGTTCATCATCGAGGCGGCGTCGAACTGACGCTGGATCCAATTGGACCAGTGATGCAGACGAGGAGCATCCGCAAGCGGTGCCCCCATCACGGTGGCGATCGTCTGCGAGGGATAGGGCTTGGCAAACGCACCCACGAACTCACACCGGCCGGCGTCAACTACGGGAACGAACAACTCATCCAAAAAACTCCGCATCGCGGGACGCCAACGCTCCACGGCACGCGCCGTCAACGCCGGGTTCACAAGACTGCGCAAGCGCGTGTGATCGGAACCGTTGACGTGCAGGATGTTGCGCTGCATCTCCTCCCAAAGCGGGCCGCTGTTGACGTCGAACAGCTCGGCGATCTTCATACCCGGAAAGATCGCCGAGCGTGTCCGTAGGAAGAACTCGCCCGCCTCGCGGTCGAGCACCACGTACCCGTACGGCCCAGCCGCCAGCCACCCCTCGGCTGCCAGCTCGTTCATGGCCGTGTGAAAGCGCTCCCCCTTCAGCTCGGGGTCGGTGTAGTCGAAGCTCGAGAGCTCCAGCTCTCCGACGAGCGCCATGTCGGGATCGTCTTACTTCTTCGGGTGCACCGTCTGCTTGAGGCTTGCTCCGGGGGTGAACTTCGGGGCCTTGGACGCCTTGATCTTTACCTTCTCGCCCGTGCGCGGGTTGACGCCCTGACGGGCTGCGCGCTTGACCACGGAGAACTTGCCGAAGCCCGTGATAACGACCTCGTCGCCTTTCTTCAGCGTCTTGCCGACGGTGGTCAAGAACGACTCGACCGCGCGCCCGGCATCCGCCTTGGAGAGACCGCTGTCGCCGGCGATCGCCTCGACAAGCTGGCTCTTGTTCATGGAGTGCTCCCTTTCGATTGTGTGACTGGCAGTGGCGCAGACTAGCGCGCCAGCCCACGAACTGGCTTGAGCATGCGGTGCAGCTGCTCACGCATCAGCTGCAAGCCGCGCTCGGGAGCCACCGCCGGCGAGCCGACCGCAGCACTCGCCTTCTCCTCGGAGAGGGCCGTATTGGACGGTAGCTCGAGCTCTGAATCCTCACCGCAGGCCTGCAGAAAGGCCTCGAGCGTGCCCTCCTGCACGAGCTCGGGCTCGCAGTCGAATGCAGCCGCCAGCAACGTCAGCCACTCGAGACGTCCCAATGGCACGGCCCCACCCATGTTGTAAACGCCTTCACACCCTTGCGCAATCAACTCGCAGGTGCGCTGCGCAAAGTCCCAAGCGTATGTGGGCGAGCGCCAAAGCCCGTGCGGCGCCACCATCTCAGTGCCTTCGCACAATCGCTTGACCAGCCTCAGCGCCGGCCCCGAGCGCTCCCACGGGCCGAGCGCATGGGAGCCGGGACGCAGCGGCCGCGACAGGTTCACGCCGTACACGTCGGCGGGCCGCAGAATCAGCCAGGGCAGATTCGCGCGCATGACAGCCTGCTCGCAGGCAAGCTTGGAGCGTCCGTAGGCGTTGACGGGAGCGGGAGCATCGCTCTCGGCAAAACGCGAGCCCGCGGGTCGATAGCCGCTGTAGACCAAGTCGCACGACACGAGCACGTGGCGAGCGCGCACGGCCCGGGCAGCGGCGATCGTGTGCTCGGTGGCGAGGTAATCGCGCTCGGCGAGCTGCGGCTCGAGCTCGAAGCGACTGAGCCTGACCCCACCTGCGGCGTGCACGATCACGTCGGGATCGAACTCCATGGCAGCGGCAATGCACTGGTTGCGCTCTGCGAGGTCGACCGCGATCGTCTGCACCCCCTCCAGCTCGACGGCTTGCCCGCGATGGCAGCCGATCGCCTCCCAACTCTGCTGAGCCGCCGCGGCGGCAACATTCGATCCGACCAGGCCACCGACACCTGTCACCAGCACCCGCATTTGATACGCACCGTCTCGTAGCTGTCAAATGACGGTAGCAGCCCGGAGACCGCCGCTCCCGCCTACGGCAGGAACGCGTTGGTGCCGTAGCGCGCCGGGGCGATCGGCGCGTGGATCAGCTCGGCGCCCAGCATCCACTTCGACATCGCCGCCACGTTCGCCGATTGCAAAGTCCCGAAGGCGACGGTGTGCCCCGCCGCGAACAGCGGCAGATAGACCTTCAACGACGCCGCGGTCAGCGCGTGCGGCAGCGTCGGGTTGGCCACCTCCAGCTCCGCAAGGCTGCGCGAGGGATCGGCAAGCGTGTCTTCGTAGCCGTGCACCGTCGCCGCCACGAAGTCACGCACGAGCTGTGGATCGGAGGCGATCTCATGGCGCGTCGTGAACGCGACCAGACCAGGGTAGGCGGGCCCGCCGTACTGGGCCAGGCCGAATGCCGTGACCGGATGCCCGCTCGCACCAAGCGTCACGCCTTCGTCTGGGATGAAGCCGGTGAAGGCAGATATCCGCCCGGCCAGCAGGGCCTGGGGCCCGTTGAAGCCGACCGTGACGACGTGCACGCGGCTGGGGCTCACGCCGGAGGCACGCAGCTCGGTGTCGAGCACCGCCAGATCCGAGGGCACCCCGGTGATGCCAACCGTCCTACCGGCAAGACCGGCGGGCGAGTTCAGGTGCTCGGAGGCCAGCGCGATCAGCCCGCCGAGCGGCTGCTGCACGAGCGCCATCACCGCCTGCGCATCGCCGCCACCAGCGATCAGCGAGGCCACGTCGCTACCGTCGGCGAGTCCGAACTGCGCCTTGCCGGCGTCGATCAGCTTCAGCGTGTCCTGTGTCGAGGTCGGTTCGACCACGCGCAGGTCGATGCCCTCGCGCTTGTAATAGCCGGCGGCCAGCGCCCGGTAGATGCCGGCATGGACGGCATTGGGCGTGAAGTCGAGGATCAGCGTCACCTGTGTGGGATGCTCGAGCGGCGCCGGCACGACGTGAACGGAGACGCTCGCGGTGCTTTTCGTGCTGGTAGAGCCGCACGCGCACAGGCAAATCGACAGCGCAAAAGCCACCCCCCAGATTCCGATGACTCTCCGCATCCACGAGAACGCGGAGTCGAAACCCCGGATGGGTAGGCGGTATCGTCCAATCACTTGAAGGGATCCTCCTCAGCGCAGGTTGCGGGACAGCACGCGGCGGGCCGCGAGGCCCGCACGCTATCGGGCGAGCCGATTCGGGAGCTCTACACGCCCGAGGATCTCCCCGCGGGGATCGGCGATCCTGAGCGCGACCCGATCGGCCGCCCCGGCTCCTACCCGTTCACGCGCGGCATCTACGAGTCGATGTACCGAGGACGCCTGTGGACGATGCGCCAGTTCGCGGGTTTCGGCACCAGCGAGGAGACCAACGAGCGTTTCCACTACCTGCTCGCCCACGGCCAGACGGGCCTGTCGACGGCCTTTGACATGCCTTCTCTCATGGGCCACGACTCCGACAACGTGCGCTCGCTGGGAGAGGTGGGCCGCGAGGGCGTGGCGATCGACACGACCGAGGACATGCGCACGCTGTTCGCCGGCATCGACCTGAACGAGGTCTCGGTGTCGATGACGATCAATGCTCCAGCCGCGATCATGCTCGCCTACTTCGTCGTCGCCGCCGAGCAGGACGGCGACGGAGCCGGCGGGTCGGTAGCGCCCGAGCTCCTGTCAGGCACGATCCAGGCGGACATCCTCAAGGAGTACATCGCCCAGAAGGAGTGGTGCTTTCCGATCGACCCGGCGATGCGCCTGTGCGGCGACATGATCGAGTGGTGCACGCACCACATGCCGCGTTGGCACCCGATCTCGATCTCCGGCTACCACATCCGCGAGGCCGGCTCCACCGCTCAGCAGGAGCTCGCCTTCACGCTCAAGGACGGACTCACCTACGTGGAACAGGCGATCGAGCGAGGTCTCGACGTCGACGATTTCGCACCGCGCCTGTCCTTCTTCTTCAACGCCCAGATCGACTTCTTCGAGGAGATCGCCAAGTACCGCGCGGCACGGCGCATCTGGGCGCGCGAGCTGCGCATGACGTTCGGCGCCAAGAACGAGCGCTCGTGGCTGATGCGCTTCCACACGCAGACCGCGGGCGTGTCCCTGACGGCCCAGCAGCCGCTCAACAACATCGTGCGCACCACGATCGAGGCACTGGCGGGCGTGCTCGGCGGGACGCAGTCGCTGCACACGAATTCCTATGACGAGGCCTTGGCGCTGCCGACCGAGGAGGCGGTGCGAATCGCGCTGCGCACCCAACAGGTGATCGCGCACGAGTCCGGCGTCGCCAACACGGCAGACCCGCTGGGCGGTTCCTACTTCGTGGAGGCGCTGACCGACGAGATGGAGGCGCGCTGCTATGAGTACTTCGCGAAGATCGACGAGCTCGGCGGGATGGTCGAGGCGGTCAAGCGCAACTACCCCCAGCGCGAGATCGCCGACGCGGCGTTCACGCTGCAGCAGGACATCGACGCGGGCGAGCGCGTCGTGGTCGGAGTCAACCGCTTCTGCGAGGGCGACGAGGGGGAGCCTGAAACCCTTCGCATCGACCCTGCTCTGGAGCGCAAGCAGATCGACCGCCTGCAGTCCGCGCGTGCGCGGCGCAGCGGCGCCGAGGTCGAGCGCACACTCGCCGAACTGCGCGCGGCAGCCGGCGGCGGAACCAACCTGATGGACCCGCTGATCGAGTGCGCCCGCGCCGGCGCCAGCGAGGGCGAGATCATCGAGTCGCTGCAGCAGGTCTTCGGCCGCTACACCGAGTCGCCGGTCTTCTGAGCTTGCTCCGCAAACCCCTTCCAAAACCCACCCCCTGCGCCAACACCTCCTTTCCGCAAAGCCCCCCCCTGCGCCAACGCCGACTCGCAGACTCCGATCCGCAGAACCACGGTCCGCAGACCCGCTCCGACCGCTCGATTTCATAAGTTCTTACGCTCTTTCCTCGCAACTTCTTAGGTTCGGCCAGGGTTTGCCGCGATAGGGTCGTAAAAGTCCTGGGGAGAGATCAGCCCGCGCCCGCAGGAGATGCCCGTATTCGTATGCCGCGCCGCCCATTCGCCCAAAACACGATCAAAGCGCACCTGCTGGGCAGGGCGCTCGTGCTGCTCGGAGTCGCGATCGCCACCGGCTCGGTCGCGGCCCTGGCCTTCGGGGCGAAGCGGATCGCCGCCGAGAACGCCGCTTATAAAGGTCCGTCGGCGCCCCAGTGCATGCCCTCGCAGCTGAACCGCTCAGACTTGCTGCCGGGCACGCAACTGGCAGTCTCGCCGCTGCCGGACTCGCTCGACGCCTCCGACGACACCCAGATCAGCCTGCTCGGATACCCGGTGGGCGACCTCTCGGCGGTTTCGGTCAGCGGCTCGCGCAGCGGCAGCCACTCCGGACGCCTGGAGGCCTATTCCCAGGGCGACGGCGCCAGCTTCGTCCCCGCCAAGGGCTTCGACGCCGGTGAGCTCGTGACCGTGCGCGGCAAGCTCGCAAGCGCCGGCAAGCGCTATCCCTTCCAGTTCCACTTCACCACCTCGGTGCCCGACCCGCTCGGACACCCGGCGTCGAGCCCCAATCCAGCCGCCAAGGCCGGCGAACTGAACGTGTTCCATTCCCGCCCCGAACTGGAGGTCCCGGTGATGACCGTCACCGCCTCCGCGGCAGGGCAGCAACCCGGCGACATCTTCACCGCCCCGTACTCCGGCGCAGGCCAGGACGGACCGGCGATCTACGACGGCGCCGGCAACCTCGTGTGGTTCGACCCGCTTCCGCCGGGCACCGAGTCGACCAACCTGCAGGTTCAAACCTACGAAGGCAAACCGGTGCTCACCTGGTGGCAGGGCTACATTCCGCCGCAGGGCTTCGGCCAGGGCGAAGAGGTGATCGCCAACGGCAACTACCAGGTGATCAAGAAATTCCCCGCGGGTAACGGGCTGCCGGCCGACCTGCACGAATTCCGCATCACCGCGCAGGACACGGCGCTGTTGACCTCCTTCGACCCGATCCGCTGCAACCTCTCGAGTGTCGGTGGCCCAAGCAATGCCGCCGTGACCGACAGCCTCTTCCAAGAAATCGACCTGAAGACACACCTCGTCAGGCGCGAGTGGCATCCGCTTGATCACGTCGCCCTCTCACAGTCCTATGCGAGCCCGACCGGCTCCACGACGGAATGGCCTTTCGACTATTTCCACCTCAACTCGATCGACCCCAGCCCCGACGGCTCCACATTGATCTCCTCGCGCAACACCTCAGCGCTGTACGAGCTGAACACGAGCACTGGGCAGGTCAGCGCACAGGTCGGCGGCAAGCACCCGACCTTGACGCTTGGCTCCGGCGCCGCCACCGCCTACCAGCACGACGCCCAGGAACTACCCAACGGCGAGATCACCGTGTTCGACAACGGCGGCGTACCGAAGGTCCATCCTCAGTCGTGCGGCGTGATCCTGGCGCTCAACCCGACCACCAAGACCGACACGCTCGTCGGCGAGTTCGAGCATCCCACGCCACTCGCGGCAGGCAGCCAGGGCAGCGTGCAGGCGCTTGAAGGGGGCAACATGTTCATCGGCTGGGGAGCAGAACCGTACTTCTCGGAATACACCTCGACCGGGACGCTCGTGTTCGACGCGCACATGCCCAAAGGCGCCGAGTCCTATCGCGCCTACCGCTTCCCGTGGGCCGGTTATCCGACAGGCTCACCGTCGATCGCGGCCGCGGCTGGGAGCGGTGGCACGACGGCCGTCTACGCCAGTTGGAACGGCGCAACCCAGATCGCCAGCTGGCAAGTACTGGCCGGCAGCAGCCCCAGCAAACTGACGGTCGCCGCCAGCGCGCCCAAGAGTGGCTTTGAGACATCGATCTCCACCCCCGGCCACCCTGCATACGTGGCAGTGCAGGCGCTCAGCGCCGAAGGCGCCCTGCTCGGAACCTCGCGCACGATCAAGGGTTAAGCCTCAGGCGCGCACCATCGCTCGCTCGAGATAAGGAGCGAGCAGCGCCGCGGCCGCGGCGGCGGTCTGCGACGGCGAGTCGCGCGGCATCGTGACGTAGCTGATCGCGAGCCGCACGAACGAGTCGGCGAGCAGCTCGACGTCCTCGTCGCTCGCGTGCGGCCAACCGGCGCGCATCGCATCCCCCAAGCGCGTCGACGCCCACAGCAGCACCGGGCGGCTCTGCGTGGTGATCAGCGGCAGCATGCCGCCGGTGCCGTCGTCTGCGAGCAGCAGCGCCACCAGCGGGTCCTCAGCGGCGGCGCTCAGGAAGACCTCGAGACCGGCAGCCACCGCGGCACGCGGATCGTCCAGGTGCAGCTCGATCGCGCTCTCGACCGCATCGAGGAAGCGCGCGCCCTCGCGAATCACGAATGCTTGCGCAAACTCGTCGCGCGAGCCGAACTCCTTGTAGAGCGTCTGGCGACTGACCCCGGCCGCGCGGGCAACCTCGGCCATCGAGATCTGCGCCCACGGCCGGCCTCCGAGCAGCTCCCGCGCGCCATCGAGCAGCGTGTCACGCAATAGCTCACGCGCAGCAATACGGTAAGGCGTGCTCACGAGCTCGCCGCGGGTGCCTCGTAACGTGCCAACACCCGCCGGCGCGTGCGCGGGTGAATGTTCATCTGCGAGAAGTCGCCCTCGTAGTGCTCGATCAGGCGCCGGTCCATGATCCGCCGCCACAGCGGCGGGATCGCGGCGGCCACGATCATTCCCGCATAACCGGTCGGCAGCTGTGGCGCCTCGTCGAAGTGGCGCAGCGACTGGTAGCGGCGCAGCGGATTGGCGTGATGATCGGAGTGACGCTGCAGGTGGTAGAGCAATACGTTGGAGGCGACGTTGTTGCTGTTCCAACTGTGCTCGGGCTGCGTGCGCTCGTAGCGGCCGTCCTCGCGCGTCTGGCGCAACAGACCGTAGTGCTCGAGGTAGTTGACGACCTCGAGCAGCGAGAAGCCGATCACCGCCTGGATCGCCAGGTAGGGCAGCACGACCGGACCGAAGACGATCGCCAGCCCACCAAACAGCGCGACCGACATCAGCCAGGCGTTGAAGATGTCGTTGCGAATGCTCCAAAAACGATGGCCGTCGCGCTGTAGGTGCTCGCGTTCGATCTCGAGCGCCGAGCGCAGGCTGCCGACCACGGTTCGCGGCAGGAACTCGTAGAAGCTCTCGCCCATGCGCGAGCTCGCCGGATCCTCAGGTGTGGCGACGCGCACGTGATGGCCGCGGTTGTGCTCGACGAAGAAGTGCCCGTAGCCTGTCTGGGCAAGTGCGACCTTGGAGAGCCAACGCTCGGAGCTGGCGCGCTTGTGGCCAAGCTCGTGCGCAGTGTTGATCGCCACTCCGGCGACCATCGCCACCGTCAAAGCCAGGCCGACCGATTCAAGCGTCGAGAGGCCGCCGCGCGACCACATCCAGCAGGCAAAGAGGAGCCCCGCGTACTGCAGTGGCAGGAAAGCATAGGTGCACCAGCGGTAGTAGCGGTCCTGCTCGAGCCACTTGATCACGCTGTCGGGCGGGTTGGAGGCGTCGAGCCCGACGAGCAGGTCGAGCAGCGGGAACACGCCGAAGATCAGCACGGGACCGTAGAACCAGAAGACGCCGAGGCCTGTCGCTTCGACCAGGCCCCAGGAGATGAACGGCAGCAGCGGCACTATCAGGCCGAGCAGCCAGGCGTAGCGCTTGCGGTCGTGCCATTTGGCTCCGGCCTGCACCTGTATCGACTCCGCCGCCCCTGCTTGCGTCGGCATCGTGGCTTGTGCACGTTCCGGCGCAGACATAGGCGCCGGCATTCCCTCGGAACTCATTTCGTCACTACCTCCTGGACGATCGACACACCAGCTGGTTTACAACCCTAGCAGATCTGTCAATTCAAGTGACGTACCGGGCATGTCTGTCAGTGCGCACCGCAAGCTCGAAGCATTCCGAGAGTCCGCATGTAAGGATGGCCGCGGCCGGGGACCGACAAGCAAAGGAACGTTGAATGACCACAGACGTAAAAGATCCCGTTGTCTGGTACGAGAAGGCAAAGAAGATCAAGTCGGCCGAGCGGGATAGCGCACTGGGGCTCACCTCACCGGCGTGGCCGCCCTCGGACCCTCCGCCTGGCTGGGAGATCGAGATGCTGCCGGCGGGCCCCGGGGAGATCGAGACCGGCTATATGTGGCGCACGATCGTAAACCGACCAGATGAAGATGAGGTCCCGAGCGCGGATGGGGACGAGGTTCCGAGCGCGGACGCAGCGACACCTACCGAGGAAGGACGCGTTGCCATCCCGCTACGAGAGTCGGTGCTTCGCTTCCCCTCGGCGCCGATTCGAGGCGTACAACGCCTGCACGATTACCACAGCAACCCGCCCCCATCGGAGACGATGCACACTTATCGCATCCTGACCGCGAGCCCCCGGCCCTCGAGGATCTCGCGAATCTTTCTGTTTCACAACGGGCTAAACGAGCTCGATCGAATGGGTCTCTACTACCGACTCGCCTCGCAGATCATCGCCTCCCATGCCGGCGATGAGAATGCAGATGAAACGGGAGTGGCATGCATCCTGCGACCCTTTCCAGGACATCTGACGAGGGCGACGTTCTCGCGATTCGCCGAAGAACCGCTTCAGCGATATCTGTGGGACGGCTCAAATCTCTTTTGTCAATTTCTTCGCTACATGACCGAGACACAGTGGTTTCTCAGCGCGTTGGTACGACACTCGAGCTATCGCAGTCCATCCGGAGCCGAGCTGCTCCGAGAGAAAGTCGTAACCGCGGGAAGCCGACTCGACGCAAGCGATCTCGGCACAACCATGCACAATATTTGGAGCGAATTGCATTTAGCGTCCGACGCCGTGATGAAAGACCTGCCAAAACGGCGATCGCAGCCTCCGCGATCGGAAGGGCCCGAACCCGGTCTCAACGTTTTCAAGGACGCCATAACCACATTGCGTAGCGCACTCAGCCTGCAGAAGTGGAAAGAGCTTGGCGGGGAACTCCTCAACCACGGACGCGACGAAGAGCCCTCGCTACACGTCGTCGGATACAGCCTCGGAGGCTTCGCCGCGCAGTCTGCGTTCATGTCTTGGCCATATGTGATCAGCTCCTGCTCGACGCTGCTCTCGGGCGGAGCACTGCGCGAATTGTCGCCCACCGCGTTCGCGCACCCGGAGGAATGGCAGACGGTGCTCCGCTCGCTGCGCTACGAGCTTGACGAGGGGATGCTCAACGGAAGCTACCGCGCCGACGCCAACAGGATCGCCGGACTGGACCGTGAGCTGTTCCACTACTTTCAGCGAACGTTCTACGAGGTGTTCGAGCAGCAATATCGAGGCAGCTACGAAAGCCGAGTTGAGACGTTCAGGCAGCGCATGCTTTTCGTCGTGGGGGGCAACGACGCGATCGTCAGGCCCGACAGCGTGCTCGACTCGGCACCCGCCGGCGGCATGAACCTCCTCGAGATTGGCGGCCTGAGCCATTTCATCGGCACCGACGCGCGAGATACGGAGGAGAAGCGTCAGCGCGCCTTCTGGCTGCCGGAGGTGGGCAATTTGATCGGTCGCTTCTCGGCCGACGTGGCCGAGCAACACGCGGTCGAACGAGCCGACACCTGGCTGAGTGCCGATCTGGAAGTAGAAGAGAAGCACGGAGGAGAGCCTGTTGCGATGGAGGAAAGCGACAGAAAGATGGTCAGGCGATTGAGCAACTATGAGCGTCTGGAGCTCCCAGGCGACGGCGGATTGTCAAGCAAGCACTTCGCGGCGTGCCTGAACGATCTCCTGGCGCGACAGCGAGCCTCCAACGGAAGCGGCGAGAAGTCCGAAGCAGGGCTGTTGATGGTTGTGCGCAACGAGATCCCCACGGTCATGCTGCCAGCCCGCGCGGTGCAAAGACGTGCCCGCGCCCTGTGCCACGACGACGAGCAGACAGTGAAGTACTGCAGGGAAATCGCGGCTCGCTCGCGTGCGCTTGTAGATGACGGGAAACAGACGATTATGGTGCTTCCATGGAACGCCAAGGAAATACTCGAAGACCTGGATGCCTCACATAGATTCCCGAGCCAGTCGGAGACGGCTGTCGGCCAAATCGCCAGAGAGATAACGATTCCAGAGATATGGGATGGATTTGAGAAGAAACTCAACGAATTCGGCGAGGACTCAGTGCTGATATTCGACGGTAGAGAGGAGTTGATTCCCAGGGCCGGGAATCCCGAGGTCGCGTTGAAGCTGATCAACTCCCTGCCGGCTACGAGCGACAAGGTATATGTGCCTTCACTGCCGGACTGCTGGCTGTGGGTGGCACCTCAATTCCTTGAACTCCAGGACCAGGGAAAGCTCGCGATCGAGGGACGAGAGTTGTTCATAGCAGCCGTGAATCGCTATATGAATGACAAGGAAGGCCTCACTGACCAACTGCAAAGGGACAACGTGAGAGTATTGACGGTCTCCAGAGCCAGGTACAATCCGCGCTTCCGCGGAAAGCTCGTCCTGAATCTGGGAGCGGTACAGCAGATCCTCTTACATGTGGGCCTCTGCGTCGCAAGCGCCCACAAATATCCAGAATTCAAACTCAGTAATCCGGAGCCCGGTGTCGCCGCTGAACGTAGCTAGCCCACCTTCAAGACCAGCTTCCCCACGTTCTCCCCGCGGAAGAGCTTTTGCAGAGCGTGCGGGAAGCTCTCGAAGCCCTCGACCACGTCCTCGCGCGCGATGAGCTTGCCCTCGGCGATCCAATCGGCCATCTCACCGACTGCCTCGGGAGCGCGGCTCATGTAGTCGATCACGACGAAGCCCTCCATGCGCGCGCGGTTGACCAGCAGCGACATGTAGTTGGACGGCCCGCTCATCGAGGTCATTTTGTTGTACTGGGAGATCGCCCCACAGATCACCACACGCGCGCCACGCGCCAGACGTGTCAAAGTCGCGTCGAGTATGTCTCCGCCGACGTTGTCGAAGTACACGTCGACGCCCTCCGGGCAATGCTTGCGCAGCGCCTCGCCGACATCCTCGCCCTTGTAGTCGATCGCGACGTCGAAACCGAGCTCCTCGACGATCCACGCGCACTTCTCCGGCCCGCCGGCGATGCCGACGACGCGACAGCCCTTGATTTTGGCGATCTGCCCGACGACGCTGCCCACGGCGCCGGCGGCGCCCGAGACGACGACCGTCTCGCCCTCTTTGGGGGCGCCCACGTCGAGCAGGCCGAAGTAGGCGGTCAGACCAGGCATACCGAGCGCCCCCAGGTACGTGGTCAGCGGGATCTCGCCGGCATCCACTTTGAAGACCGCGTTCTCGTCGCACACTGCGTACTCCTGCACGCCGAGCCAGCCCGTGACGTGATCGCCGACGGCAAACTTCCGGCCCTTGGACTCGACGACCTCGCCAACCGTCCCGGCGCGCATCACTTCGCCGATCTGCACCGGCGGGATGTAGGAGCGCCCCTCGGCCATCCAGCCGCGCATCGCGGGGTCGAGCGAGATATAGGCCGTCTTGATCAGCACCTGTCCATCGGTCAACTCAGGGGTAGGCTCCTCGACGTAGTCGAAGTGCTCGGGCCCGACCATCCCGTCCGGGCGCGCGGCTAGGCGAAACTGGTGGTTGACGGCATCCATTGCATCTCCTCGGTTGGGGGTCGCCGGTTACTGTACGCTCGCGCCGATGGACTTCGCGCACTCCCCTCGCACGCAGGAGCTGCTGGAGCGCCTGATCGCTTTTGGAGAGCGCGAGGTATCACCGCGCGAGGAGCCCTATATGCGCGAGCTGCTCTCGCGCGAGGATCCGTGGGTTGTGCTGCCGGCGATCGAGGAGCTCAAGGAGATCGCCAGGCGCGAAGGGCTTTGGAACCTGTTCCTGCCCGACGAGCAGCTGGGCGCAGGGCTCTCGAACGTCGAGTACGCGCCGCTTGCCGAGCGCATGGGGCGCTCGCTGATTACCGCCGAGGTGTGCAACTGCAACGCACCGGACACGGGCAACATGGAGGTGCTCTGGCACTTCGGCTCCGATGAGCAAAAGCAGCACTGGCTGGAGCCGCTGCTCGACGGGCGCATCCGCTCGGCCTTCTGCATGACCGAGCCCGAGGTCGCCTCCTCGGATGCGACCAACATGCAGGCGACAGCCGTGCTCGACGGCGACGAGGTGGTTGTCAACGGCACCAAGTGGTGGAGCACGGGTGTCGGCCATCCCAACTGCCAGGCATTGATCTTCATGGGATTGGGCGACCCGCAGGCCGACCGCTACCACCAGCACTCGATGGTGCTCGTGCCGATGGACACACCCGGTGTGAAAGTGGAGCGGATGCTGGAGGCGATGGGCTTCCTCGACGCGCCGGGCGGCCACGGCGAAGTCTCCTTCACCGACGTGCGCCTACCGGCAAGCGCGATCATCGGCGGCGCCGGCCAAGCCTTTGCGATCGCCCAGGCCCGGCTCGGGCCGGGGCGCATCCACCACTGCATGCGCCTGGTCGGACTTGCGGAGCTGGCGCTCGAGTTGGCCTGCGCGCGCGCGAGTGAGCGCACGGCCTTCGGCAAGCCGCTGGCCAACCTCGGCGGTAACCGCGAGCGCATCGCCGACGCGCGCATCGCGATCGACCGGGCGCGCATGCACGTATTGCATGCTGCATGGCTGGTGGATCAAAAAGCGCCCGAGGCGATCGGCGCCGTCTCACAGATCAAGGTCGCGACCCCGAACATGACTCAAGGCGTCGTGGACATGGCGATCCAATTGCACGGCGGCGGCGGCCTCTCCAACGACTTCCCGCTCGCCGGTGCATGGACCGCAGCGCGGGCATTGCGCCTGGCCGACGGACCGGACGAGGTGCACCGCGGCGTCGTCGCTCGCCTAGAGCTGGCGCGCTATGGCAAGGGGAAGTGGTCGGGGTAGATACCGTGGAGGGCGCCAACCACCATGCCATGACAAGCGAGAGCGAAAGCCCGCGGAACGCGGGCGTGGTGCTCGCGACTCTGATCGCGGTGGCGGCCGTCGCCAACCTGAACCTGTCGGTGGCCAACGTCGCCCTACCGGACATCGGCAAGGCGTTCGACGCGTCACAGACCGGGCTGGATCTCGTGGCCGTGGGCTACTCGCTCGGACTGGCCACCTCGGTGCTGTACCTCGGGGCGCTCGGCGACCGCCACGGACGGCGCATGATGCTGCTGCTGGGAACAGCGCTTGCGATCCCGTCGTCCCTGCTGGCGGGGCTCGCCCCCTCGATCGCGGTGCTGTTCCTGGCCCGCCTGATCGGCGGCTTGGCTGCCGGTATGGCCTACCCGACGACGCTCGCGCTGATCACCGCGTTGTGGTCGGGCGCGGCACGCACCCGACCGATCGCGCTGTGGTCTGGTCTAGGAGGCAGCATGTCAGCGCTTGGGCCGCTGATAGCGGGTGTGCTGCTGACCGGTTTTCATTGGGGGTCGGTGTTCTTGATCACGATCCCGCTGGCGGCCATCGCGCTGCTGATGGCATGGCGCTATGTGCCCGCACACGTGAACGAGACAAGCGATCCGGTGGACAACCTGGGGGGCGTGCTGTCGGTGCTGGCTGTTGCCGGACTGGTACTCGCGATCAACTTTGCGCCGGTCCCCAACGAGACGACGATCGTGCTCGTCACCGCGATCGTGGCGGTGGCCGCGGGGGTGGGGTTCGTGATCCGCCAACGGCGCGCGAGCTCGCCTTTGTATGACTTGAAGATCGCTGGACGAACTACCTTCTGGGTGGCGGCGCTCGCGGGGATCGTCGTGTTCGGCTCCTTGATGGGCGCGATCTTCGTGGGCCAGCAATTCGAGCAGAACGTGCTCGACTACTCGACGCTCGACGCCGGCCTGTCGATCCTCCCGGCGGCAGTGCTGATGGTGGCGATCGCGCCCCTCTCGGCCAAGCTCATCGTCACACGGGGCTCACGCGTGACGCTGCTGTGCGGCTACGTATTCTGCCTGCTGGGCTTCATAACGATGCTGGCGCTGTGGAAGCAGGGAATCCCCTACTGGAAGGTGGGCCTCGCCTACGCGTTCATCGGGGCGGGCGTCGGCTTTGCCGGCACGCCCGCGTCGCACTCGCTGACCAGCTCGGTGCCGGTGCACCGCGCGGGCATGGCCTCGGGCACCGCCGACTTGCAGCGCGACCTCGGCGGCGCGATCATGCAGTCGATCATGGGCGCGCTGCTGACAGCCGGCTACGCCGCGGCGGTGTCGAGTGCGATCGCGTCCGCGCCGAACAAGGCGCGCATTACGAGCAGCGTCGAAAACGAGCTGACCAAGTCGTTCTCCAGCGCCGCCGCCACCGCCTCGCGCTACCCCACCTATGCGAAAGCGATCGTCGAAGGCGCCAAGCAATCGTTTGTGAAAGGCGACGAGTGGACGTACACAGCAGGGATCGTGGCGATCGCGCTCGGCACGCTGATCGTGTTCTTCCTGTTCCCGGGGAAGCAGCGCGAGGAGGAACTGCTCGCGGAATACCATGCGCTCGACACCTCCTCAGCCGCGGCCGAAGGCATCGAAGGGGCACCCTCGTAGGCCTGACGGCTGACGCTGTAGCCGCCCGCGCGCATCAGCCGGCGGGCGCTGTACGGCCCGCCGCCCTTCTATTTGGTCGCGCGCGTCACCGAGATCGAAGAGGTTTCGTTGCAGGGTGGCAGAGCATTGTGCGGGAAGTCGAAGTGAACGCTGATCGTGCCGCCGGCGTGCGAGGGCGTGTTGAAGGTGCCCCTGATCGAATACTGGGGATTGATGCCACCGCCATAGCTGACCGAGGTCGAGCCGTGGAAGCTGCCTTTGACGACCGCGAGTGTCGGAAAGTGCACGAGCGGTGGGTTTTCCGCGGGCGGCCCACAATTGACGGTGGCCTCGAAATGAGTGCTCAGATCGGCGATCTTCGTGCCTTTCGCGGTCACCTTGAAACCGATGTCGGACGCCCCGGCGAAGCCGGCGTAGTTACCGGTCTTCGGCGTCACGGCGGCTTTCCCAGCCAACGCGTAGCCGGTCTCACCGAGCATCGCCGCCGCGATCAGTAGAGCTGCCGCGACACGAATCTTTCTGGGCATCAAAGCTCCCTTTCCTTGGGCTGGTAGGCGCACGGCGGCGAACGCTAGCAAGGAGCCCTGATGTGCAGAGAGTTCATGCCGCACGCGAGAAACATGCACGCGAGAAGGGTCCTCGGCGTAACCACACTCGAGAAAGATTCGTCGCGCCGAAACGTTTCTTTGGGGTGGCCATGCGTGTGCGTGAACCATTCCGTGATACCAACGGAGCCCATGCTCATCCGAGCTCACCGCGGCATAACCAGCTGCGCGGCGCTCGCGGTGCCTGGTGGATGACGCTGCTGGCGCTGTGCCTGATTGCCGCGCTGTGGGTCGGACGAGACTCGCTCGGAACCGCCAGGGCCGGGAGCGTTGTCCCGGCGTTCGTGCAAGCCTCAAGCGCCCACTCGAGCTCCGTCACCAGCCTGACCGCCGCACCGACATCGAACGTAACCGCCGGCAACACGATGGTGGTCGAGGTCGGAGTGTGGAGCGAAAAATCGGCCACCACAGCCGGCGTCACCGATTCCGCCGGCAACAGTTACGTGGAGCTGCAGCACTTCACGGCCTCTGACAAAACCGAGATGAGCATCTGGGCGGCGCCGATCAGCGCCGGTGGCGGGACCAAGCCGACGATCACGGTCAAGCCCTCGGCCAAGGCCGACGTCGGCGTGGTCGCTCTCGAATACTCGGGTGTCGCCGTAACACAAGGAAAGACCGTGCTCGACCGCTCCGCCTTCAACACAGGCACGACCAAGACGGCCGGCACAGTCACCCCCGGCGCCACCCAGCCGACGACCGGCGCCGAGGACCTGGCGATCGGCTTCTATCTGGACTCCGGCTTCGGTGACAAACTCGCCGGCGGCACGGGCTACACCACGCGCGCCAACGTCTCACCTGAGGAAAACGTCGAGCTGCTCGCGCAGGATGCCGTCGTCACCGCCGGCTCGACACCCAACCCGACGTTCAGCACCGGGGCCTCCACGATCTGGCTCGCCTCGACCATCACCTTGCAAGGGGGTGAATCCGGGCCCGTCACCGCACCCAGCGCACCGACCGAAGTCGGCGCCACCGCGGGCAACGCCAGTGCCAACGTCAGCTGGCAGGCGCCCTCCAGCGGCAACAGCACGATCACCTCCTACACCATCACACCGTATATCGGCTCGGTCGCACAGACGCCGACGACGGTCAACGGCTCACCGCCGGCAACAAGCGCGACCGTCGCGGGCCTCACCAACGGCACCACCTACACGTTCACGGTGAGCGCAACCAACAGCGCAGGCACAGGACCCGCTTCGAGCGAATCCAATGCCGTGACGCCCGACACCAAGCCCGAAGGCGAATTCACGCCGCTTGCCAGCTGGCCGTTCGTGGCGATCCACCTGATCCAGCTCGCCAACGGCAACGTGCTCGCTTTCGACGGCTGGCAGCAGCCCGAGCCCACATACGTGTGGAACCCGACGACGCAGGTGTTCACCTCCACGAACGCCCCGGACAGCATCTTCTGTTCGGGCATGGCTCAGCTTCCAAATGGGGAGGTCGTGACCGTCGGCGGCTATGGCGGTCTCACCACAGGGAAGATCGGCATCGTCGACACCGCGATCTTCAATCCCGCAACAGGCACCTGGTCACGCGTGGCGAATATGCACACCCCGCGTTGGTATCCCGACGTCACCGAGCTTGCCAACGGCGACTACATTGCCATCAGCGGCAACTCGACCAACGCCAACACCTGGGCCAACACACCGGAAGTGTATGACCCGAGCACCAACACCTGGACCGAACTGACAAAAGTCTCCACTTCGCAGATCAAAGAGGAGGAGTACCCCTTCTCCTATCTGCTGCCAAGCGGGGAAGTCTTCACGATCGGGCCCTCCGAGGATCTCTCCTTCGAGCTCAACGTCGCCAACCAGACCTGGACGCAGGTCGGCGGAGCCAGCGGCATAACCAACGGCTCCTCGGTCATGTACCGCCCGGGCAAGATCCTCTACAGCGGCGGCGCGCCGAGTGTCATCAACACGACCAACTCCGTCGCCAACACGGCGGTCATCGACCTGACTGCCGCCACCCCCAAATGGCAACAGATCACGCCGATGCACAATAACCGCGTCTACCACACGCTGACGATGCTCGCCAACGGTGAAGTGCTGGCCGTCGGCGGCGAGGCCACAAGCGACCAGGAAATCGTCACAAGCGGCGTGCTACCCACCGAAATCTGGAACCCCGCGACTGAAAAGTGGACTGCCGCGGCGCCGATCGCCGCCGCGCGCAACTACCACTCCACGGCGATGCTGATGGCCAACGGCAAGGTGCTGATCGCCGGCGGCGGACATCCCAACGGCCTTGGCGATCCTGGCGAGTTCTCCGCGCAGACCTATTCGCCGCCCTATCTGTTCGACGGCCCCCAGCCGACGATCACCGCGGCGCCCGCAGCCTCGACGTACAACACGAGCATCACCGTCACGACGCCCGAAGCATCCTCGATCGGCTCGGTCAACCTCGTCTCACTCGGCGATGACACACACCAGAGCGACATGGCTCAGCACTTCGTACCGCTGTCGTTCACTGTCAACTCGGGGTCCTTGACGGTGCAGACGCCGGCCAACTCGGCACTTGCGCCTTACGGCAACTACATGCTCTTCATCGTGAACAAGAAGGGCGTGCCTTCAGTCGCCAGCTCACTCAGCCTGAGTCCCACGCCCACGGCGCCGGCCGCCCCCACCGGGGTAAACGCGACCGGCGGCGAAGGCAGCGCCACTGTGACCTGGACTGCGCCCTCGCCGGGAACGAGCCCGATCACCAGCTATACGGTCACCCCCTACATCGGCGGCACCGCCCAATCCAGCACCGTTGTCAACGGCACGCCGCCCGCGACCAGCGCCACTATCACCGGGCTGAAAAATGGCACCACATACACATTCACCGTGACGGCGACAAATGCCGTCGGCAGCGGACCCGCCTCGGAAAAGTCGAACGCCGTGACACCGTCGGCTCCCACTGCGCCGGCCGCACCGGCCGCGCCCAGCGCTACGCCAGGCAACGCGAGCGCAACCGTTACCTGGAGCGCACCCGCCAACAACGGCAGCCCGATCACCAGCTACACCGTCACCCCCTACCTGGGGACCACGGCCGAGCCCGCCACCACGATCAATGGCTCGCCCCCGGCAACCAGCGCAACTATCGCCGGCCTCGTCAACGGCGACACCTACACATTCACCGTGTCCGCAACCAATGGAGTGGGCAGCGGGCCGGCCTCGGCCACTTCGAACGCTGTCACGCCCTCTGGCACGGCCTCGCCGCAATTCGTACAGCAGGCCTCGGGCCACGCCCCCAACGTCACCAGTTTGGGCGTGATTCCAGGGGCGAGGCTCGTCTCCGGCAACCGCCTGGTCGTCGAGGTCGGCGTCTGGAGCAGCGCCAAGGCGACGGCTTCGAGCGTCAAGGACTCGGCCGGCGACACTTTCACCGAGCTGCAGCACTTCAAGGCGTCGGACAACACAGAAATGAGCATCTGGAGCGCACCGGTGACCGCCGGCGGCGGAACGATTCCCACGATCACCGCCACGCCGAGCGCCAAGGCCGACCTCGGCGTCGCCGTGCTCGAATACGCGGGCCTGTCCACCGCGGCTGGGACTGCCGTCGTCGACCAGAGCGCGAGCGCAACCGGCACGACCAAAGCCGCCGCGGTGGTCTCCACACCTGCCACCGCCGCGACCACAGCGCCGGGCGAGCTCATCCTCGGCTTCTACGCCGACTCCGGCTTCGGCGACAACCTGATGGCGCGGATGGGCTTCAACGGTCGCGTGAACGTCTCGCCGGACGAAGAAATGGAGTTTGTCGCCGAGGATGCCCTGACCGGCGCCACTGGGGCCACGCCGAGCGCAAGCGTGCAGACCGGGGCCTCAACCATCTGGCTGATGAGCGCGATCGTCTTCAAGTCCGCGGCCGCCGCCGAACCACAAGCGGCCCCACAGGCCGCGCCGGCGCGGCTGGTCGCCACACCCGCCAACGGCGGCGCGATCGTCACTTGGACAGCGCCGCGCAACGGCGGCAGCCCGATCACCACATACACGGTCACGCCCTACCAGGGCCGGCACGCGCTGCCCTCGACGACCGTCTCGGGCACCAGCGCCGCGATCGGCAATCTGAAGAACGGCGTCAGCTACCGCTTCAGAGTGGTAGCCCACAACCGGCTCGGCGCCGGACCGAAGTCTCGACCGACACGCAAGATCAGGCCTTCGCGCTCTGCCATGTGGGCGTTCTGGTGCGCGCCGTTCTCGATGGCGCCCAACGTCTCGGGCTCGATCCTCTCGAGCTTGACATCGGGCAAGCTCGTGCTGCCCAACGGCCAGGCGGTTATCTGGTCAGGCGCGCATCTGCGCTGAGAAGGACGCGGCGCGCACAGCACCGCCACGCGCACCATCCGCCCGAATCTCGTCCCATGGCTGGACAGGCCGCTCGCAGGGTAAGCAGGAAGCATCTCGGACGTTGCGATCAACCAGCGCGTGCTGGTAACCGGAGCCACCGGCTTCATCGGTGGCCGCTTGGCGCGCGCGCTGGTCAGCTCAGGTGCCGAGGTTCGCTGCTTGGCGCGAAACGCAACCCGAGCTGAGGACCTGCGAGCCGTTGGCTGCGAGGTGGTCGAGGGCGACGTTGGGCAAAGCTCCAGCTTGGACGGGGTCGGCCGCGAGATCGACGTCGCCTACTACCTGATCCATGCGATGGCCGGTGGCGAGGGCTTCCAAGAGCGCGAGCAGGAAGGCGCTCGCAATTTCGCGCAGATGGCTGCGCGCGAAGGGATCGAGCGCGTTGTCTATCTCGGCGGACTGGGCGATCAGAGCGTCTCGAAGCACCTGCTCAGCCGCCATGAGACGGCGCTCACGCTGGCGCGCCACGGGCCGGCGCTGACCTACTTCCGGGCCGCGATGGTGGTCGGCGCCGACAGCGAGTCCTACCGCACACTGCGCTACCTCGTTCAGAGACTGCCCGTGATGATCGCGCCCGCTTGGCTGCGCACGAGGACGCAGCCGATCGGGATCGACGACGTAATCGAATACCTCAGCCGCGCTCCCGAGATTCCGGAGTCGATCGGGCGCGAAGTGCAGATCGGCGGACCCGACGTGCTCTCCTACGGCGAGATGCTCGAACGGATGGCCCACGCGATGGGACGGCGTCCGCGCCCGATGGTTCCCGTGCCACTGATCACGCCCTGGCTTTCTTCGCTGTGGATCGGGCTCGTAACACCGGTCGACGCGAACGTGGCTCGGCCTCTCGTCGAGGGCTTGAAGACGGCCACGGTCGTGGACGACCCAAGCGGCGCCGAGCCGTTCGGGATCGCGCCGGCGTCGTTCGACGAGGCACTGCGGCGGGCACTTGCGGAGGAGGGCTCTACGAGCTGAGCACGGGCTCCCGGTCAGTGGGGTCGACCGGTGCGGCTCGACGCGTACGAGAGTCTGACTGAGTCCACGCCGCCGCGGCCATCGCAGCCGATACGAGCAGCACCGACGGCCACGCGCCTATCAGAAGCCCGAGCAGGTGCGAGAGCACAAACGCACCGAAGCCCACACACCCAAGGATCACGGCTGTGCGCCTGCCATTACGGCGCGCCCACGCTTGGATGCACCACAGGCCGCCGATCGCCAGAACGACCCCGCCAAGCGGCCGCGAGCCGGTGCTCACCGCGACCGCAAAGCCGGCGATCAACGAAGCCGCGGCGACCGGGGCTGTGGGAATCGGACGCACCGGCCGAGCGTAGCGCGCACGCCCTTGCCTATGCGAACCTGGTGCGAAACCAACGTGATATCATTTATGACATCAACAATCCGGCAGAACTAGTCCGTTCCACACGCGAGCGGCTCGGATTGAGCCAGCGCCGACTCGCGCTGCGGGCCGGCACCACACAGGCCGCAATCAGTCGCATCGAGCGTGGCCTTGTCTCACCGACGTTCACAACCCTGCGCCAGCTGATGGTGGCAATGGGCGAGGAACCGGTGCTCAGCACACGCCGTATGCCGACCGATTGGGATCCAGTTCATATGGCAAGTACGCTCGCTCGCACTCCCGAGGAACGCCTCACGCTCGCCCTCTCCTGGAACAAGATGGCTGGACGTCTTGCCGAGGCTGGACGCCAAGCTCGTAAAGATGACTGACCCACGACCACTCGACGCGGAGCGCATCTTTGCCGTGCTCGATGCCTACAAGGTCGAGTATGTCGTGATTGGCGGGATCGCCGTACAGGTACACGGCCATGTGCGAATGACCAACGACATAGACCTGATCCCGTCGCCAACGCCACAGAACCTGGAGCGTCTTGCGGCCGCGCTGAAGGAGCTGGAAGCGCGCATCCTGAACCCTGGTAGCGAGCACCTTGCGATCGATGCACATTTGCTTCCGCGTGCAACGCTCTGGCAGCTCGCCACACGTCACGGCGACATCGACGTGCTTCACGACGCCCCGGGCGCATCGTCTTTTGCCCAACTGCGCGAACGGGCGCTCCTGATTACCCTTGGCGACCACCCGATCGCTGTCGCCTCACGGGACGATCTCATCAAGATGAAGCACGCGGCGGGACGCCCGCTTGACCTCGCCGACATTGCGGCACTCACCGAGGCAGAGCAGCAAAAGCGTAAAGCCGACTGATAGCTCGTTTCCCCGCGTCGCTCATAACCCACTACCGTCTTTAGGTGGGGAAAGCTACAAGCACGAGGGAAGAGGATCGGATGCACGCACCACCGCTGTTTCGAGATCGGTCACGGCCAATCCAAATAGCCCTCGGCGGCTTTGTGCCATTCGCGTTCGGAGCGGTCGTCGGGATCGTCCTTGGCGTCTCCGCCAGCGCTTACTGGGGATTGTCGGTACTCGCCGGGCTCGGCGCGATCGTGGCCGGCTTCGAGCATCAGGACGGGTGGGGCGGCGCCGATCGGGGGCTGGTGGGTGGCGCTCTCTTCGGGGCGGGCGTATTGATCGCCCACGCGATTGCAGGGACGGATGCCAAGGTCTCATTGGGAAGCTTTCCGCCACTGCTAATCGTGATCGACGCGATCGCGGGAATGTTGCTCAGCGCCATCGGAGGACGTCTCAGACGGACGTTGTGGGCGAACCCGCACGGTGGAGATCCACCTCCATCCGAGAGCCAGGCACCAGGGATCTAGCGCCCAACCAGAAGGATCGGATTCCCCGAAGGGTCGTGGACGAGCGCAGCATCTTCGAGATAGCGCAGCTCATACCCGGCAGCCGTAGCGCGGGCCACGACTAGGTCGCGCTCGAGTGCGCTAGGCAACACGATCGTCGCCTGCTTCAACGCCGCCGATCCCTCCGGCGGCTGACCAGCACCGGCGCTCTCCCATGTGTTGGCACCGAGATGATGGTGATAGCCACCGGCGCTTAGGAAGGCTGCTTGTCCTCCAAGCGAGGCCATCAGTGCGAAGCCCAACACGTCACGGTAGAAGGCAATCGTCCGCGGAATGTCGGCCACGCACAGGTGGACATGACCCATCGTCGTTCCCGCCGGCAGCCCGTCGAACGACACCCTCAGTGGATCGACCGGTTCGCGCCCCGGATCAAACGGCCCACCTAGCGGAGCAGCCAGCTCAGCGAACAGGCTCGCGGTGTCGAGTGGCAGCGTGGTCATGCGCTCGGCGACCCTTCCCTCCCACAGCTCCCGTGGGCGGTCCCAATAGATCTCGATGCCGTGCCCGTCGGGGTCGCTGAGATAGATCGCCTCGCTGACAAAGTGGTCGGAGAGACCGACTAGCGCGACGCGGTCGCGGGCGGCGTGCGCAAGCCAACGCGCGAGGTCAACACGCTGGGGCAGCAGCAGCGCGAAGTGGTACAGACCGCAGTAACCAAGTGACGGCCTGGCGCCGGGCTGCTCGATCAAGACCAGCAAGTCCTCACTACCGGCGCCCAGCAGCGCGCGCCCGTCGCCGCGCTCGTGGATGCTCAGGCCGAGCACGCTCTCGTAGTAGGCAAGCGAGCGCCGCAGATCGGAGACGGCGAGGTGCACCGCACCCATCCTGGTTGCCCCAGGGATCTCGGCGTGCGCCGGCGCGCCGGCGGCAGTGGCCTCCTCAGGATCGCGCGGGGAAGTGCTGCTCATCAGGCTCCACAATACGTATGTTCAGAAACACCCCCCCTTTTGCGTGCACTACGTTTTGGACTATGTCCTCGTGACCTGGCGTCGCAGACCCGCGACATCGGCAGATCCAGACATCGCAGACCCACGGCGTCGCAGACCCACGGCGTCGCGAGCTACGAGCAGCTATAGATACGGTACGCCCGGGCCCAGCCGACGGGCAGGGCACACTGTGAGCGATGGATTCGCTCTTCGATCCCGCCGAGACAGAGGCCGGCACGCACTCGGCCCCCGACACGGCACCGCTCGCCGCGCGCATGCGTCCGACCACGCTCGACGAGTTCGTCGGCCAGGAGCACCTGCTCAGTCGCGGCTCGGCCCTACGCACCGCGATCGAGCAGGGCAAGCCCCATTCGATGATCCTGCACGGCCCGCCCGGCAGCGGCAAGACCACGCTTGCGCGCATCGTCGCCGCCAGCGCCAATGCTGCCTTCGAGGAGCTGAGCGCTGTCGAAGCCGGTCGCGCCGAGGTCAGGGCGGTGCTGGCGCGGGCGCGCGAGCGCAGGCTCGGCGGGCGCGAGACGATCTTCTTCCTCGACGAGATCCACCGTTTCAACAAGGGCCAGCAGGATGCGCTCTTGCCCGCCGTCGAGGAAGGGCTTGTGACCCTGATCGGGGCTACGACCGAGAACCCGTCGTTCGAGGTCAACCGCGCGCTGCTCTCGCGTACGCGTCTCTACGAGCTGGCAGAGCTCACGGAGGAGAACGTGCTCACACTGCTGCACCGGGCGCTCGAGCGCGGTGAGTGCGCCGAGGCCCAGGTCGACGAGCAGGCGATCGAGATGCTGGCGGCGCGCGCGGGCGGCGACGCGCGCACGGCGCTGAGCGCGCTGGAGCTCGCGTGCGAGACCGCGATCGACAGCGTGACCGTGGAGCACGCCGAAGATGCGCTGCAACGACGGATCGTGCACTACGACAAGGCCGCCGACAGCCATTACGACACGATCTCCGCCTGGATCAAGGCGACGCGCGGCTCTGACCCCGACGCCTCGCTCTATTACCTGGCGGTGATGCTCGAGGGCGGTGAGGATCCCCGCTTCATCGCACGGCGCATGGTGATCCTCGCCAGCGAGGACATCGGCAATGCGGATCCGAACGCGCTCACCGTGGCCACTGGCGCAGCAGCGGCCGTCGAGCACGCGGGCCTGCCCGAGTGCCAGTTCGCGCTTGCCCAGGCCGCGATCTACCTGTCGCTCGCGCCGAAGTCCGACGCCGCCAAGCGCGCGATCGGCGCCGCTCGCGACTTCGTGCGCGAGCACGGTGCCGCGCCACCCCCGGTTCAGCTGCGCTCGGGCGGGCGCGGGCAGGGCTATGACTATCCGCACTCGCGCCCTGGCCACATTTCAGACCAAGAGCTCGCGCCCGACCAGGCAATCGGCGAGCGCTTCTACAGGCCCGACGATGCCGAGGCCGAGCTCGCGGCACGGCTGGCCGAGATTCGCCGCTCGCGCCGTCGCGGCGACTGAGGCGGCTCACCCCTCCAGCTCGTCGGCCATCTCCAACAGCTTCGTTGTCGTCTTCCAGTTCCTCGCCGTCACAACGACACCCAAGCGCTTGTCGGACAGCATCCGCGCGAGCCGCGAGTTGTGGATGCCGTCCGGATGCCAGGCGTAGATCTCGCGGCCCACGTGCACGAAGATCTCCGGTGCGAAGTCGTCCTGCGCGATCTTTGCCACCGCCTCCAGATCGGGCTCGGCCGAGAGGAAGCTCACCTGGTAGAGCTTGTGCTCCTCGGCGATGTCGCCGAGCGGGTTGAGCGCGACGACGGCTGCCAGCTCCTTGCGCGTGCGCACGACGACCGGCGTCTCCACTCCAAAACGGTCGGCGATCGCCCCTTCGAGCTCGGCCGTAAGGCCATCCGGCGAAAGCTCGGCGTTGAGCACGATGTTGCCGCTCTGCACGAGCGTCCGTGCGTCTGGGTAGCCGAGCTCGGCGAGCAAGCTGCGCAGATCCGCCATCGGAATACGGTTGTGCGCGCCGACGTTGATCCCGCGCAAGAGAGCGATCTGAGCCGTCATTCACAAGCGAGCCTAGCGGCCGTTGCAGGGCGAGCCCAGGCGGCCCCCGAGGTGAGCGTGCGTGAGTGTGTGACACTGCCGCCGTGCGGGCCAATCCCAAAGTCGCCGTCGTCGGACACGTCGAGTGGGTCACCTTCGCAAACGTGGACCACATCCCCGCGGCCGGTGAGATCGTGCACGCGGAGGACCCTTTCGAGGAGCCGGCCGGGGGCGGCGGCGTCGCGGCGGTACAGCTTGCCCGCTTGGCCGGCGAGGCCGTACTTGTCACAGCTCTTGGCGAAGACGAGCACGGACGCCGTTCGGTCGAGCGCCTAAGGGAGCTGGGTGTCGAGGTATGGGCCGCACTGCGCCCGGAGCCGACGCGTACCGCGATGACGCTCGTCGACCACGCCCGCGAGCGCACGATCACCACATTTGGAGAGCGACTGGAGCCGGTGCTTGACGATGCCGACATCCCCTGGGACCAGCTGGCACAGATGGACGCCGTGTACTTCACCGCTGGGGATGCCGCCGCGATACAAGCCGCGCGGAGCGCTGGTGTGCTCGTGAGCAGCCCGCGCGCCTTGCACGCGCTCGGCCACGGCATCCCGTTGGACGCACTCGTGCTGAGTGCCGACGACGCGGAGGAGCGCGAAGAGGCGACCCGCGCTGAGGAGGACGCCAAGCTCGTCGTCTTCACCGATGGAGGTCACGGCGGCTCCTACCGCGGGCGCGACGGAAAGTCCGGCACGTGGCCGGCGGCTTCGCTCCCTGGCGAGCCGCGTGACTCCTACGGCTGCGGGGACTCGTTCGCCGCCGGACTCACCTACGGTCTCGGCACAGGTCTCGCGGTACCCGACGCGCTCGCACTGGCGGCCCGCTGTGGCGCTGTTTGCCTCACCGGCCGCGGCCCCTACGAGCGCCAGCTGTCCGCGGGCGATCTGGATCAGTAATCGCCCTCGACCACGTTCACAAGCGGCTCGCCGCGCACGTAGCGGCGGACCTGCTCGCCGACGAGCGCGAACGCGCGACGTTCCGCGCCGCGCGTGTCGCCGGCGAAGTGTGGCGTGATAAGCAGTCCCGGCACGTCCCACAATGGGTGGTCGGCCGGCAACGGCTCGGGCTGTGTCACATCGAGCGCCGCGCGGATATGCCCTGCCCGCAAGAGATCGAGCAGCGCCTCGGTGTCGACGATCGGTCCGCGTGCTGCGTTGACCAGCAGCGCACCCTGGCGCATGCACCCCAGCATCTCCCGGCCGAGCAGTCCCTCTGTCGCTCGCGTCAGAGGCAGCAGCACGACCACGATGTCGGCCAAACCGAGCAGCGCCGCCAATTCATCGACCGCGTGCACGCCTGGGCGGGCACGGCGCGCAACGCGGATCACCTCGGCTTCGGATGCAACCAAAAGCTCCTCGACCTTCCCCCCGATCGACCCATAGCCCAAGATCATCGCCGTCTTGCCTGCCAGCTCATCTGGCTCGCGCCACCGCCAGTCGTGCGAGCGCTGTGAATCGCGCGCCTCGCCGAAGTGCTTCAACGATGCCAGGATCGCGCCGAGCACCCATTCGGCCACCGGCCCGTCGCGAGTTCCGCGCGCATCGCACAACGTCACGCCGGGCGGCACAGCCGGCAGCAGCCAGTCGACCCCAGCCGAGAGCGTCTGGATCACGCGCAATCCCGGCATGCGTCCGAGCGCCTCGATCACGAAAGGTTCGTCAGACCCGGGCACCAGGAACTCGGCCTCGAGCAGTGCGTCTGAGAGTCCCTCCTTGGGGATCAGATGCAGCTCGACATCCCCGGGCAACTCGCCGACTGAGTGGCGATCGGCCCGATCGGGTATCCACAGCTTCACAATGTCGGCGAGTGTATTGCGAGCATGTCGAGGAGACGCGTGAGTCGAACGGTATCCCACCCTACGAAAGGCGCCCATGAGCACAGCTGCACAGTCCCGGCCCGCGAGCACACCGGCCGCGAACGCCTACACCCAGACGGCCGACGTCCTCGTCGTGTTCGGCATCACCGGAGATCTCGCCAAGGTCATGACCTTCCACTCGCTCTATCGGCTCGAGCTGCGCGGGCTGCTCGACTGCCCGATCGTGGGTGTAGCTGCCGATGACTGGACCGTCGAGGATCTGCGCAAGCGGGCGCACACCTCGATCGAAGAGTGCGGGGAGCAGATCGACGAGCGCGTGTTCAAGCGCTTTGCCGAACGATTGAGCTACGTCTCCGGCGACTTCGCCGACGAAGGCACCTATGCACGCGTCGCCGACGCGCTGGGGGACGCTCAGGCGCCGGTCTTCTATCTGGAGATCCCGCCGTTCCTGTTCGGGACCGTGATCAAAGGTCTCGCCATCAGCGGTGTCACCAAGAACGCGCGCGTGGTCGTGGAGAAGCCGTTTGGCCACGACCTGCAGTCCGCGCGAGCGCTCGCCGCCGAAGTCCACCAGTACATCGAGGAGCCTCAGCTCTACCGGATCGACCACTTCCTGGGCAAGATGGGGATCGACGAGTTTCTGTACCTGCGCTTTGCCAACACGATGCTCGAGCCAGTGTGGAATCGCAACCACATCGCCTGCGTGCAGATCACGATGGCCGAGAGCTTTGGCGTCGAGGACCGTGGGCACTTCTACGATCCCGTCGGCGCGGTGCGCGACGTGGTCGTCAACCACCTGATGCAGCTGGTGGCCGTCGCCGCGATGGAGGCGCCCGCCGGCGACGATGCGGAAACGCTGAAGGACGCCAAGTTCGCCGTCTTCCGCTCCACCGCCGCCGCCGACCCCAAGCACTACGTGCGCGGCCAGTACGACGGCTACCTCAGCATCGACGGCGTCGCCAAAGAATCGACCACCGAGACCTATGCTGCCCTGCGCTTGGACATCGACAACTGGCGCTGGTCTGGCGTGCCATGGTTCATCCGCACAGGCAAGGACCTGCCGGTCACCCAGACCGAGCTGCGGATCGTCTTCCGCAATCCCCCGCGCCTCGGCTTCATGGAGCACGGGCGTCGCCGGCCAGAGCCCAACCAACTCGTGGTCAAGCTCGATCCCACGACCGGCGTGCAGATGATCCTCGACGCCCATCGCGCTGACGAGGGCGGGCCGCAGGCGATCGAGCTCGACATGGAGTTCGCGCAGGAGGGCGGCGAGGCGCCGACCCCCTATGAGGTGCTGCTGCTCGATGCGATGCACGGCGACAGCGTGCGCTTCACCCGCCAGGACAGCGTCGAGCAGACCTGGAGGATCTTCGAACCGCTGCTCAAAGAGCCGCCGCCCGTGCATCCCTACGCACAGGGAACCTGGGGTCCGCCCGAGGCCGACAAGCTGGTGGCCCATTACGGAGGCTGGCACGGCCCGTGGGTGGCATCGTGAGCCCGGCCAAGGGTAAGGCGAAAGCGGCTGCCCCGCACGCGTCGGCCAAGGCCGGCGCTACGTCGGCTGGAACCAACAAAAAGGCCGATGGCCCCCGCGCGCGCGGGGGGGCTGCCGTTTCGGAGACACCCAACGGCAAGCCCCAGGACGCTCCCCAGAGCGCGGCAATGCCGTCGCCCTTTCCACCGATCGCCGACTACGCCTTCCTGTCCGATTGCCATACCGGCGCGCTGGTCGCCCCCGACGGGACGATCGACTGGCTGTGCGTACCGCGTTTCGACGCACCCAGCGTGTTCGGTTCGCTGCTTGACCGTCAGGCCGGGGGCTTTCGCTTCGGTCCGTTCGGGATCAACGTGCCGACCGCACGCAGCTACGAGCCCGGTACCAACATCCTGCTCACGACGTGGAAGACGACCTCCGGCTGGGCGATCGTGCGCGAGGCGCTGATCCTTGGGCCGCGTCGCGGCGAGGATCTCGTCACACCGCACACCCGCCCTCCTGCCGACCAGGACGCCGACCACCTGCTCGTGCGTCTCGCAATGTGCCTGGATGGCGAGGTCGAGATGGAGCTCACATGCGAACCGGTCTTCGACTACGGGCGCGAAACGGCGCAATGGGCCGTCAGCGACGATGGCCACAGGGCCGACGCGAGCGGCGCGGAGCAGACGCTCAGGCTGCAGACGGACATGGCCGTGGGAGTCGAGGGCGATTGGGTGAGGGCCCGCCACGTGCTCAAACAGGGTCAGCAGATCTACTGCTCGCTGTCCTGGGCCGAGGAGCTGGCGGTGCCCGAGGACATCGACGACGCCAACGCGCGGCTCGCATCCACCGCGAGCTTCTGGCGCGGCTGGCTGAGTCGCGCGCGCATGCCGGACCACCGCTGGCGCGATCCGATCCAGCGCTCGGCGCTCACGATCAAGGGCCTGACCTACATGCCGACCGGCGCGACGGTGGCGGCGCTGACGACCTCACTGCCCGAGACGCCGGGGGGCGAGCGCAACTGGGACTACCGCTACACCTGGCTGCGCGACTCGACCTTCACACTGCAGGCCCTCCACTACCTCAACCTCGACTGGGAGGCGGAGGAGTTCATGCAGTTCATCGCCGACCTCGAGCCCAACGGCGACGGGGCGCTGCAGATCATGTACGGGATCGACGGACGGCGCGACCTGACCGAGTCCACGCGCGACGATCTCTCGGGTTATGCGGGAGCAAGTCCTGTGCGGATCGGCAACGGCGCCTTCGACCAGCGCCAGAACGACGTGTACGGCGCGGCGCTCGACTCGATCCTCTTGCACACCCGCCGCAGCGAACGACTGCCGCGCAGGCTGTGGCCAATCGTGCAGGCACAGGCCGAGTGCGCGACCAAGGTCTGGCGCCAGCCCGACCAGGGCATCTGGGAGGCGCGCGGCAAGCCTCGGCACTACGTGTCCTCGAAGCTGATGTGCTGGGTGGCGATGGACCGTGCGGCCAAGCTCGCGGCGATGCGCGGCGACAGCAAGAGGCAGGCCACCTGGCACGCCACCGCCGAGGAGATCAGGGCGGACATCATTGCCCACGGGCTCACCAAGGACGGGGTCCTGCGCCAGCACTACGAGACCGACGCGCTGGACGCTTCCAACCTGCTGGCCGCGATCTTCGGCTTCCTGCCCGGCGATGACGAGCGCCTGCGCGCCAGCGTGCTTGCCATCGCCAAGGATCTGACCGAGAACGGCTTCGTGCTGCGCTACCGCACCGACGAGACCGACGACGGCATGTCGGGCAAGGAGGGCAGCTTCCTGATCTGCTCGTTCTGGCTGGTGTCGGGGCTCGCGGTCGTCGGCGAGCAGCAGCACGCGCGCGACCTGATGGAGAAGCTGCTGAGCGTGGCCTCGCCACTCGGGCTGTACGCCGAGGAGTTCGACACCTCCACCGGGCGCCACCTGGGGAACTTTCCCCAGGCCTTCTCGCACCTCGCGCTGATCGAGGCCGCGGCGCGCATCATCCTCGTCGAGCGCTTGGCGGAGATCTCGTGATGGGCGCGCACCGCATTCACCGCATCGGCATCGACTATTCGACAGGGGCCTAACGATGGACCACTACGACGTCATCATCATCGGCAGCGGCGCGGGCGGCGGCACGCTTGCCCGCCACCTGGCCCCCTCGGGCAAGCGCATACTGCTGCTGGAGCGCGGCGACTGGCTGCCGCGCGAGCCGCAGAACTGGTCGGCCGCGGACGTGTTCGTGGACAACCGCTATGTGTCCCCGGACACCTGGTACGACGCCGATGGCAAGGCCTTCCAGCCCCAGGTGCACTACTGCGTGGGCGGCGCCACCAAGATGTACGGTGCCGCGCTCTATCGCATGCGTGCAGAGGACTTCGGAGAGCTGAAGCACCACGGCGGCATCTCTCCCGCCTGGCCGATCTCCTACGAGGCGATGGAGCCCTACTACACGAAGGCCGAGCAGCTCTACCAGGTGCACGGTGCGCGCGGCGAGGATCCCACCGAACCGTTCGCCTCCGCCCCCTATGACCATCCGGCGGTCTCACACGAGCCGCGTATCGAGCAACTGGCCGAGTCGTTCGCCGCCGCCGGCCTGCATCCCTTTCACGCGCCCTGTGGAGTGATGCTCAACGAGGGCAACATGCCCTACAGCAATTGCGTGCGCTGCTCCACCTGCGACGGCTTTCCCTGCCTGGTGCACGCCAAGTCGGACGCCGAGGTACTCGGCGTCCGCCCGGCACTCGAGCACGCGAACGTCACGCTGCTGACGGGGGCCAAGGTCGTGGCGTTGAAGACCAACCCCGCCGGCACCGCCGTCACAGAAGTCGTGGTGGAGCGTGCGGACGAGGGCGGTGGCACAGGCGCGAGCGCCGCCGCGGGCACTGGTGGAGGCGATGGCAAGGGCGAGCGCGAGACATACACGGCCGACATCGTGGTCGTGTCCTGCGGTGCGGCCAACACAGCCAAGCTGCTGCTCAGCTCGGCTACCGACAAGCATCCCTGTGGCCTCGCCAACGGCTCCGACCAGGTGGGGCGCAACTACATGTTCCACAACAGCCAAGCGGTGCTTGCGATCTCCAAGGAGCCCAACCCGACCGTGTTCCAGAAGACGCTTGGCGTCAACGACTACTACTTCGCCAGCGATGCGTGGGAGTACCCGATGGGCAACATCCAGATGGTGGGCAAGTCCGTGGCGGACATGTACCGTGGCGAGAAGCCGCTGATGACCAGACTCGCGCCCACCTTCTCGCTGGCGGACGTGGCGGAGCATGCCGTTGACTTCTGGCTGTCGACCGAGGACATTCCACAACCGCAGAACCGGGTGACGGTCGACCGCGACGGGAACGTGACGTTGGCCTACAAAGCCAGTAACGACACCGCCCGCGACCGTCTGTTCGAGCAGCTGCGCTCGCTGCTCGGCCACCTTGGTATGCACGAGCACCACCTGATTCCGCGTTGGGCCTACCTGGAGAACAAGATTCCCGTCGCCGGCGTCGCCCACCAGGCCGGCACCTGCCGCTTCGGCGCCGATCCCGCCTCCTCGGCGCTGGACGTCCACTGCAAGGCGCACGAGCTGGACAACCTGTACGTGGTCGACACCAGCTTCTTTCCCAGCATCTCAGCGGTCAATCCCGCGCTCACGGCAATGGCGAATGCGTTGCGCGTCGGCGACCACCTGCTCGAGCGCCTCGGCGCCAATGGCCGCTGAGCAATCACAAAACGACGATGCCCCCGCGCGCGCGGGGGGCACGGCAGCACACGAGCTGCCGGGTGTGAGCACATCCCAAAACGACGATGCCCCCCGCGCGCGCGGGGGGCATCGCCCTGCGGGCAAACACCGCCGCCACATCGTCATCGTCGGCGGCGGCTTTGGCGGGCTTGCCGCCGCGCACGAGCTACGCCACGCAGACGTGGACGTGACGCTCGTGGACCGTACCCACCACCATCTGTTCCAGCCGCTGCTCTATCAGGTGGCCGGCGGCGGGCTGGCGGCGGGCGAGTGCGCCACGCCGATCCGCACGGCGCTCAGGCGCAACTCGAACATCACCGTCCTGATGGGCGAGGCGACCGGCCTCGACGCGGAGCGCCGCCAGCTTGTCCTCGACCGCGGCGAGCGGCTCGACTACGACAGCTTGATCGTCGCCTGCGGAGCCGAGACCTCCTACTTCGGCAAAGACGAGTGGCGCGAGGTGTCCTGCGGGCTGAAGACGCTTGCGGACGCGCTCGACCTGCGCAATCGGCTCTACGGCGCGTTCGAGGAGGCGGAGCGCGCTAGCGACGAGACCGAGCAGCGCGAGTGGATGAGGTTTGTGGTGATCGGCGGAGGCCCGACCGGCGTCGAGCTTGCCGGCGAGCTGCGGATCATCGCCCAGCACGGGATGAAGCGCGGGTTTAGAAAAATCGATCCACGCAACGCCCAGGTGATCCTGCTCGACGCCGGCGAACGCGTGACCGCAGCCTTCAGCGAGCGGCTCTCCGGCAAGGTTGCCAAGGAGCTTTCCTCACTTGGGGTCACGGTGCGCGAGGGTGCGCGCGTCACCGCGATCGACGCGCGCGGTGTGACCGCCTCGGTCAACGGCGCGGACGAACGGATCGACGCGCGGACGGTGATCTGGGCCGCCGGCGTGCAAGCCGTCGGCTTCTCCCGCGTGCTCGCCGAGGCGACTGGGGCCTCCGCCGACCGGGCAGGGCGTGTGCAGATCGAACCCGACCTGACGATTGCCGGCCATCCTGAGATATCGGCGATCGGCGATACCTCGGTGCTCGAAGGCCCGGGCGGCAAGCCGTTCCCGGGACTAGCGACGGTGGCGATCCAGCAGGCACGTCACGCGGCGAAGGCGATCCACAAGGGAGCGCCCGGCGCCTCCACGCCCTTTCGCTACCTGGACAAGGGCGCGCTGGCAGTCGTCGGCCGCGGCAAGGCCGTGTGTGAAATCCGCGGCCACGAAATCTCTGGGCGCCTGGCGTTCTTCACCTACCTGACCGTGCACATGTATTACCTCGGCGGCGTTCGCGGCGGGCGCCTGAAGGTCTTGATCGATTGGATCAGCGCACGTCTCGGCAATCCCCAGAACCAGGTGATGGAGGGCTCGCTGGCCGGCATCGGGCGAACTCACGTTGGAGCGGATGACGGCGGGATCACTCGAAGTCCGTGAGAGCGCTCGATCCTCGACTGCTGCAGTACGCGCGCGCTACACGCACCTTTCTCTTTCTTTCGATCGCCTTGGGCAGCCTGCGCGCGCTGCTGATCGTGGCCCAGGCTTGGTTGCTTGTGGACGTCGTCGTCGGTGCGTTCTCGCACGGCAAGGATCTCGCGCAGCTGCGATCGCCGATGATCCTGCTGTTGTGTGTGGTGCTTGCGCGGGCGCTGGTCGCATGGGCGGCCGAGCTGGCGGCTGGGCGCAGCTCTGCTCAGGCGAAGTCGCAGCTGCGAGGCGTGCTGCTGGAGCGAGTCTCCGTGCTCGGCCTGGACAGCTCGCGTACGCAAAGCACCGGCGAGCTGACGGTGCTCGCCACGCGTGGGCTGGACGCGCTCGACGGCTACTTCTCCCTGTACCTGCCACAGCTTCTGCTGGCCGCGATCGTGCCGCTCGTGGTACTCGTGGCCGTCGTCTCGCAGGACTGGATCTCAGCCGCGATCATCGCCTTCACTCTTCCACTGATCCCGTTGTTCATGGCGCTCGTCGGCGCCGCGACGCGCGAGAAGATGGATCGCCAAGTGCGCACCCTGCAGCGGTTCGCCGGGCACTTCCTCGACGTGGTCGCCGGGCTGCCGACCCTGAAGGTGTTCGGCCGTGCCAAGGCACAGGCCGCCAGCATTCGCTCCATCTCCGAGCGCTATCGCGAGACCGCGCTCTCGAACCTGCGGGTTACCTTTCTGTCCTCGCTGATCCTAGAGCTGGTCGCGACGATCTCGGTGGCGCTTGTGGCGGTGGCGATCGGGTTGCGCTTGATGGACGGCGATATGTCCTTGCGCGCTGGGCTGTTCGCTCTGGTGCTCGCGCCCGAGGCATATATGCCGTTGCGTCAACTTGGCACCAACTACCACGCCAGCGCCGAAGGGGTGGCCGCCGCTGGGCAGGTGTTCGCGGTGCTTCCCGATAACGGGGTGCACAAAAACACTGGGAAATTCCGGAACAAGGTTTTTGAAACACCCTCCACCCCTGATCCCGCCGGCGGCGGAGCGGCCTCTAGCCATTTCGACACTGATCTCACCGGCAACGGAGCCACCTCCAGCCATTTCGACGCCGATCTCGCCGGCGACGGAGCTACATCTATCCGTCGAGGCAGCCGCCCGGAGGTGCCCGACATGACAGCAGCGGACATAAGGGTGGAAGGGCTAACCGTCTCCTATCCCGGTCGCCCAGAGCCGGCCCTACACGATCTCTCGCTGCACGTCGCAGCGGGGGAGATCGTCGCGCTCGCCGGTCCCAGCGGCTGTGGCAAGTCGACGCTGCTGGGGGTGCTGCTTGGCTTCGTTGCGCACGAGCAAGGGACAGTGAGCGTCGACGGCGTCAACCTCTCCGAGATCGAGCCAGACGCTTGGCGCGCACAACTTGCCTGGGTGCCACAGCGACCGCACCTGTTTGCCAGCTCAATCGCAGAGAACGTACGGCTGGGACGGCGCGACGCCTCCGACGATGAGCTGGCAGCCGCCGTATCCGCCGCCGGCCTGAGCGACGTCATAAGCCGGTTGCCCGACGGCCTGGACACGGTCCTCGGCGAGCGCGGCGCCGGGCTGTCGGCCGGTGAGCGCCAGCGGGTCGCCCTGGCCCGCGCGTTCCTGCGCGACGCACCCTTGCTGCTGCTCGACGAGCCGACCGCCAACCTCGACGGGCAGACCGAGCAAACGGTGCTCGATGCCGTGCAACACCTCTCGCAGGAGCGCACCGTGATTCTCGTCGCGCACCGACCGGCGCTACTGGAGATGGCCGACAGGGTGGTGAACCTCGGCAGGGCGTCGGTGAGCATGACCGTGGCCGATCGAGCCGGCGCGCTCGACACGGCAGAGGTGCCCGCATGAACGCCCAGGCAGCCCCGCTCGTCTCGCCTTCGGGCGCTCCTACGGCCTCTGCCGCCAAGCGCCCACCCGAGGCGCCGCTGCGTCAGACACTTGCGATCGCTCGGCCGGCGGCCGGGCGCCTGGTGCTCGCGACGCTGCTCGGCGCCGGCTCGGTGGCCGCCGCGATCGGGCTGATCGCCACCTCGGCCTGGCTGATCTCACGCTCCTCACAGCGGCCACCGGAGTCGGCTGTAGCTGTGGCAATTGTCGGCGTGCAGTTCTTTGCGCTCTCCAGAGGGCTGTGCCGCTACTTCGAGCGGCTCGTCGGCCACGATGCGGCCTTCCGGGTGATGTCCAGTCTGCGGGTGAGTGTCTACGAACGCTTGGAGCGCCTGGCGCCACTCGGCCTGCCGGCGTTTCGCTCCGGCGAGCTGCTTTCTCGTCTTGTGCAGGACGTCGATTCGCTGCAGGACCTGCTGCTGCGCGTGGTGCCACCGTTTGCGATCGCACTGCTCGTCGGCGCGGGCACGGTGGCGCTCGTGTGGTGGATGCTGCCCGCCGCCGCCGTGATCCTGCTGGTCGCGCTACTGCTCGCGGGAGTGCTCGTGCCTTGGCTCACCGGCACGCTTGCCGCGCACGGCGAGGCACTGCAAGCCCAGGCGCGCGGCGAAATGAGCGCCGCGGTCGTGGACCTGATCGATGGCGCGCCGGAGCTTGTCGCCTACGGCGCTGCGCCGGAGCAACTACAACGCACGCTGGCAGCCGATGCTGATCTGACTCGCATCGCCCATGCCGGCGCGCGCACCGCAGGCATCGGCCAGGGCCTAACCACACTCTGCTCGGGCCTGACGATGTGGGGCGCGCTGCTCGTCGGCGTCAGCGCTGTGCGGACAGGCCGCATGGACGGCGTGCTGTTGGCCGGCATCGCCCTGATCCCACTGGTGGCGTTCGAGCTTGTCAGCGGACTTCCGGCGGCGACGCAAACCCTGCAGCGTGTCCGCCGGGCCGCGGCCCGCGTGCAGGAACTGCGCGAAACGCCGCCGCCGGTGATAGAGCCAGAACATCCACAGGCGCTCCCCGCACAGTCCCATACCCTCACGGCACGTAACCTCAGCTGCTCATATCCGGGGGCAAGCCGCCCGGCGCTTGAGGAGATCGACCTCGACCTGAGCCCGGGCAGGCGCGTCGCGCTCGTCGGACCCAGCGGCGCCGGCAAGTCGACGCTTGCCGCCGTGCTGTTGCGCTTCCTCCCCTATGAAGGCTCGGTAGCGCTGGACGGCGTGGAGATCGACGCGCTCGACGGCGATGCGGTCCGGCGCGTCGTGGGGCTAGTCAGCCAGGACGTGCACATATTCGACAGCACGCTCGAAGAGAACCTGCGCCTGGCCAAGCGCGACGCGAGCGAGCACGAGTTGCGCGACGCGCTGGCGCAGGCACGGCTGCTCGACTGGGTGGACTCGCTGCCCCTCCGACTGGCAACCGAGGTCGGCGAGCGCGGTGCACGCATGTCCGGCGGCCAGCGCCAACGCCTCGCGCTCGCGCGAGCGCTGCTTGCCGATTTCCCGATCCTGATCCTCGACGAGCCGGGCGAGCACCTGGACACGGACACCGCCGACGCGCTCGTGGCCGACATACTCGACGTGACGCGCGCGCGAACGACGCTGCTGATCACACATCGCCTGGTCGGCCTTGAGCAGGTCGACGAGATACTCGTTATCGAGCATGGCGGAATCGTCGAACGTGGCACGCACGCACAATTGACGGCAAGCGCCGGACGCTATGCCGCATCGTGGCAGCGCGAGCTTTCTTGGCCCGGCGACCGCGACGAGGACACCTCACTGGACGGGCGCGACGCCGCCGACATCTCACTGGATAGGCGCGATGACGCCTCGCCACCGAACGGGCACCGCTCAGCATGGTTCCGCCGCGCCATGGGTAATGGTGATGGAGGATGACCAACGACCTGGCGCGCTGGCAGTTTGCCACGACGAGCATCTACCACTTCCTGTTCGTGCCGGTCACGATCGGCTTGGCGTTTCTGGTGGCGCTTCTGCAGACCGCGTGGCACCGCAACGAGAGGCCAGAGTACAAGCGCATGACGCGCTTCTTCGGCACCCTGCTCTTGATCAACGTCGCCGTCGGCGTGGTCACCGGCCTGGTGCAGGAGTTCGAGTTCGGGATGAACTGGTCGAGCTACTCGCGCTTCGTCGGCGACGTGTTCGGCGGCCCGCTGGCGATGGAGGGCTTGGCGGCGTTCTTCCTGGAGTCCACTTTCCTGGGCTTGTGGCTCTTCGGCTGGGATCGGCTGCCCAAGCGCGTTCACCTCGCGTGCATATGGCTTGTGGTCGCGGGCTCGATGCTCTCGGCGATGTTCATATTGGTCGCCAACTCGTGGATGCAACACCCGGTGGGTTACGTCTTGAACAGTCACGGCCAACCGGTGCTGAACAACGTATGGGCGCTGTTCACCAATCCGACATTTCTCTGGGGATACGTCCATGTGATCCTGGCCTCGCTGGTGACGGGATCGCTGGTGATGCTCGCCATCTCGGCCTGGTACTTGCGCAAGGGGCGCGAAGTCGAGGCCTTTCACCACACCGCACGGCTGTCGGTACTCGTGCTGCTGCCGGCGATCCTCTTGCAGATGTTCGTGGGCAACAAGCTGGGAGAGATCGAGAACACATACCAGCCGGCCAAGATCGCGGCGGCGGAGGCGCAGTGGAACAACTGCCAGCCGTGTTCGTTCTCGGCCTTTCAGATCGGCGGCGGCAACAACGACCAGACACCGACCCAGGTCATCTCGATCCCCCACCTGCTCTCGATCCTCGCGACCGGAACCTGGGACGGCGCGGTCGTGGGGCTCAACCAGTTGCAGAAGGAAGACGAAAAGAAGTACGGCCCGGGCAACTACATCCCAGACGTGTTCATCCAGTACTGGTCGATGCGTGTGATGGCCTATCTCGGCTCGTTGATCGCGCTGCTGGCGCTATGGGGGACGTGGCTGATCCACAAGGGCAGGCTCGACCGCTCAAAGTGGTTCCTGCGCGCGGGCCTGGTGGCTGTGGTGAGCCCGTTCGTGATGAACACCGCCGGCTGGCTGTTGACGGAGAGCGGACGCCAGCCCTGGATCGTGCAGGGATTGATGAAGACCGTGAACGCGAACTCTCCCTCGGTCAGCTCGCTCGACATCTGGATCAGCCTGATTGCGTTCGTGCTGGTCTACATCGCGCTCGGCGCGGCCGACCTGATCCTGATGCTGCGCTACTCGCGCAAGGGCCTCGATCCCGAGGACGGCCCCGAGGGAACGGGCTCGGCCGCGCAGGCCCCCACCCCGGTCATGAGCTACTGATGACTCGCCTACACAAGCCCCGACCCTGGCCATGAGCTGCTGATGCAACTGCATACGATCTGGTTCGTCATCCTCGCGATCTTCTGGGTCGGTTTCTTCGTGCTCGAGGGCTTCGATTTCGGTGTCGGCATGTTGCACACGATCGTCGGGCGCACGGACGAGGAGCGCAAACGCGCGCTGAGCACGATCGGCCCGTGGTGGGACGGCAACGAGGTGTGGCTGATCGTCGCCGGCGCCGGCACGTTCGCGGCATTCCCCGACTGGTACGCGACGATGTTCTCCGCGCTCTATCTGGCTCTGCTGCTCGTGCTGCTCGCACTGATGGCGCGCGGCGTGTCGTTCGAGTTCAAAGACAAGAGCGAGAGCCCCCGCTGGCGCACGACCTGGCGCTGGGCGATGACGCTCGGCTGCCTGCTGATCCCCCTGCTGCTCGGCGTGGGCCTCGGCGACCTGTTGAACGGCCTGCCGATCGACTCGAGCCACGACTACACGGGCAACTTCTTTGGCCTGCTCACGCCCTACGGCCTGTGGACCGGCGTGACGTTGGTCGCGCTGTGCCTGCTGCACGGAGCGACGTTCCTCAAGCTCAGGACCACCGATGAGCTGCGCGAGCGTGCCCGCGCGTTCGCGCAGCCGCTGGGTTGGGTGGCCATTGCACTGGTGGTCGGCTGGGTGATCTGGACGCGTAGCGTGGCCGGCGGCCCCGACGTGCCCCAGCCGGTCGAGATCCTCGCGGTGATCGCGGCAGGCTTCGCGGCAAGGCTTGCGATGACCGACCACGACGGCCTCTCGTTTGCCTCCTCGGCGGTGGCGATCGCGGCAACCGTCGGCTCGATCTTCATCGACCTGTATCCCAACGTGATGATCTCAAGCACCAGCGCCGCCTACGACCTGACCGTCAACAATTCGGCCTCCGGCCACTACGCGCTTGTCGTGATGACGGTGGTCGCGGTGATCTTCTTCCCGTTGGTACTGCTCTACCAGGGCTGGTCGTTTCATGTGTTCCGTGCACGCATACAGGCGCCACCGGAGGCAGCCTCCGACCCAGGCCCTACCTAGGACGGGGAGATTTTTTTGGGCTGACGCGCGTTGCCGCGGGCGCGTGCTGGGGTGGAGCTGAAGCTCTGCCGGTGGCTCGGAGGACGCTCACCATGCGTCGACGTTCGGCCGGCGCTTGCCGGTGCACCGTCCCGATCCGCTGCCTGCCTACCAGGCGTCGATATTGGGACGCCGCTTGCCCTCGCGCGTGCGCCAGTCCACCGGCGGCGGGTCGAACAGCGTTGCGATCCAGCGACGCGAGTCGGCCGGGTCGATCACGTCGTCGATCTCTCCATAGGCCGCCATGTTCAGCCCCTCGCCGTGCTCGTAGGCCGCGGCGACTGTGGCTTGGAAGGTTCGCTCGCGCTCCTCGGGATCCTCGATCGCGTCGAGCTCGCGACGCATGCCGAGACGCACGGCGCCCTCCAACCCCATGCCCCCGAACTCCGAGGTGGGCCAGCCGACGGTGAACAAAGGTGCCTTGAACGAGCCGCCCGCCATCGCCTGCGCGCCGAGCCCATAGCCCTTGCGCAGCACGATCGTGCCGAACGGAATCTCCAGGTTGGCGCCCATCACGAACAGGCGCGAGAAGTGGCGCACGGTGGCCGTGCGCTCGGCGTCGGGGCCGACCATGAAGCCCGGCGTATCGCACAGGAACAGGACAGGCAGCCCGAACGCGTCGCACAACTGCAGGAAGCGCGCCGCCTTGTCGGCGGCGTCGGCGTCGATCGCGCCGCCGAGATGTGCGGGATCGTTAGCGACGATCCCCAGCGGCTTGCCCTCCACACGCGCGAGCGCTGTGACCATGCCGGCACCGAAGCCCTCGCGCAGCTCGAGTACCGAGCCCTCGTCGCAGAGACCGTGCAGGACCTTGCGCACCTCATAGGCGCGCTTGCGCTGCTCGGGCACGATCTCGCGCAGTAGGCGCTGGTCCAGCGCGGAGTGGCCGGGTTCGGACTCGGGTTCGGACTGGCCAGGCACGTACTGGTCCGACACGGTGAACTGCTGGACAGGTCCGTGAAAATAAGAGAGATAGCGCTTGGCGGCCGCCACTGCGGCTTGATCGTCGGCGACGCGCAGATCGACCACGCCGTTTGCGTGCTGCACGTCGATCGGGCCGACTTCGCCCGGCTCATAGACGCCGAGGCCACCGCCCTCGATCATCGCGGGGCCGCCCATGCCGATGCTGGAGTCCTCGGTGGCGATCACCACGTCGCAGCAACCGAGCAGCGCGGCGTTCCCCGCAAAGCAGTAGCCCGAGGCGATCCCCACGAGCGGCACCAACCCACTGAGGCGGCCAAACAGGTGAAAGGCGCGACAATCCAGGCCGGCGACGATCGGAAAGTCCACATCGCCCGGGCGCCCGCCGCCGCCCTCGGCGAACAGCACGACCGGTAGACGCCGCCGCTCGGCTATCTCGAACAGGCGGTCCTTCTTGAGGTGCCCGCGCATGCCCTGGGTGCCGGCGAGCACCGTGTAGTCGTAGGACATGGCCACGCAGGGGTTGCCGTCGACCTCCGCGACGCCCGCGACCAGCCCGTCCGCTGGCGTCTTCTCGATCAGCTCCTGCTTGGGACGACGCCGCTCCTGGGCGGCGAACAGCAGCGGCCCGTACTCGACATAGCTGCCCTCGTCGACGAGATCCACAAGATTCTCGCGCGCCGTGCGCCGTCCGCGCTCGCGGCGACGCTCCACGGCTTCGGGGCGTGCCGCGTCCAAGCCAAGCTCGTGCCGTGCGCGCACCGCCGCCAAGTCCGCACGCACCGTATCGCTCTCTGCATCCGCGCGAGGCTCGCTGCTGTGCGCAGTCTCAAACTCGCCATCCACGTAAACCCCCCCTTTACGTGCACCCCCAAACTCGAGATCCGAGCCAACCTCTCCTTCGCGCGCACCCCTAGACTCAGGATCCGAACAAGCTCCCCCTTTACGTGCATCCGCAAATTCAGGATCAACGCGAGCCCCTTCTTCGCGTGCACCCCCATACTCGGCATCCGCGCGAACCCCCTCTTTGCAGGCCCCGTCGGCAGAGTGATCGTCGGCACTCAGCACCACAAGCAGCTCTCCGGCCTCGATCGCGTCTCCGGTAGCCACCTCGACCCGCTGCACGACCCCATCGTGCTCGGCGAGTACCTCGTGCTCCATCTTCATCGCCTCCAGCACGACAAGCACCGCCCCGGCTTGCACCGAGGCGCCCGGAGTGTGCCCGATCGCCACGACCACGCCGGCAAACGGAGCGCTGACCTCTAGCTCGACAGGCGACGGCATCGCGCCATCATTGCGCACAGACGTTCGGCTGAGCTTCGCCACGACGAGTTTCACCAGCCACCGCACCAGCTCTAACGGCTTCACCGTCCGGGTGAACGTTGCGGACCACCCAGGGCGAGTGGCCTTTGCCGGTGTCCGAGTTAGCCCTGTAGAATAGGGTCAGAAGGAACCTGGGCCATGAGCATACTCAACCTACAATCCGTTGTTTACCGCGAGGGCGAGCACTATGTCGCCCAGTGCCTCAACGTGGACGTCTCTAGCTTCGGCGACACCGAGGCCGACGCCCTCGCCAATCTTCAAGAGGCTCTAGAGCTGTATTTCGAGGATGCGCCCGCCAGTGACGCCACCCCGGTCGATGCCCCCGAGGTGCGCACCCTAACGCTCCAGGGTGCCTAAGCTCTACTCCTCGCAGCAGATCGTAAAGGCCCTCGAACGCGAGGGTTTTGCGTTCGTCTCTCAGCGTGGCAGCCACGTCAAGTACCGCAAGGCCGGCGCGAGCATCATCTACACGGTTATCGTCCCCGCCGGTCGCAAGCAGATTCCGCGCGGCACCTTTCGCTCAATTCTGCGCCAATCCGGCCTGGGCGAGAGCGCCTTCAAACGAAGCTGAGTTACCCACCAACTCGCACAACGCCGATTTTGCGACGCGCAATCGTGGCACACACCTGGCCGTCCCGTTAGGGTGGACTGACCATGCCCCAACAAGACGCGCCATCCCTACACGCGCCATCCCTACAGAACCAGCGCTCGCGATCGCGCTCGTGGCTGACGCCGGCGCGCGACGTTCGCGCCCTCTACTACAAGCACTTCGGCAACCGCCGCAAGGAGCGCCAGCTGTTCTCGACCGGTGCCTTCTTCTTGACCTTCGCAAGCGTGCGCGGCATCACGCACGCGATCCGTGCCGAACGCGGACCTTTCAAGAACATCACTCCCGGCGGCCGTCACATCCACCACATGACCTTCGGCATAACGGGCCTGCTGACAGTCGGCTACCTGTGGATGCTCGAGATCGGCATCGCCGAGGACCGGCGCTCCTCTCGTATCACGGCAGCCGCATACGGCAGTGGCGCAGCGCTCACACTCGACGAGTTCGCCCTTTGGCTCAACCTCGAAGACCTCTACTGGGCAAAGCAGGGCCGCGAGAGCATCGACGCGGTGGCTTTGTTCGGATCGCTCTTGATCCTCAGCGTGCTCAGCAAGGGCTTCGTCAAGGAGCTACCGCAGGCGCTGCCTACGCCGGGGGCCGCTGCGTCGCCTCCCGTCGGCTAAACGCAATTCGGGCGCTTTGCCATCACACTGGGGCTTGTTGAGGTGGCGGCAAACCCAAGCCTTTGTCCATTTCGATAGCGGCGCGCAAGATGAGTTCCAACGAGGCTTCTTCAAGCGGGGCTTCAAGGCGAGCCACCTGCTTGGCAAGCTTTCTTACGGACGACCGCTCGTAGGGAACCAACAGCCGTTTGATCGCCTCTCCGGGCCCTTCGCTCCCCTTTGACCCCATGGCTTCGTTGCGCTTTTCTTTGGCTTCCATACGTCGCAAGAAACTCTGTGAATGTGGCGAGAGGGTGCGATAGCCGCTTGCGGCCCAGGTCGTGTAGTCAGCGCACAAGCTCGCCGCCGAGATCGTTGGTGCTTTTTCGCTGTACTGCTCGACCAAAGGCCCAAGCAGGCGATTGGTCCAATGCAGATGGCTGACCGACCGTGCGAAGACAAGTTCTGCGTGCAGATCCGGCCTTTCGGCGACCGCCGCCAACGCCGCCAATTCCTCTTCGATCAAATTGGGGAGCTGCGCATCGCCTTGCGAGAACCCGGCCAGCACATTTGGACAACCGGCGACGACCTGCCCCACAAAACTCTTGAGATCCTTGCGAGAGGTCTCGAGGTTGGCGTCAATGGCGCGATAGGACTTGTACTCGGCACGTAGATAAGCCTGGGTCGCCGCGACGTCGTTTGGATGAGCGACGGCGTCTGACACGAACACGCCGCAGGCGACCGTAAAAGCGAGTAGGTAAGCCGCTGACCGCCCCATGCCAGCGGAAGTCTTACAGATGGAACCGGTCGGCGGCGGGAGGGCACTCCCGAGATCCACTGCCAATTCCCGCCTTGTTGCATGTTGCGCAACATGCTACAGTGCAGATGTGCTTAGTCCTACCGACATTTACGTCCTTGCCGGCGTCCTCACAAACAACGAGGACGGCTGGACGCTGCGAGAGCTAGCGGAGAAGCTGCACGTAGACCACACGCTCGTGCACCGTTCACTCAGGAGAGCCGAGAATGCCGGCCTGTATCGGAGTGACTCAAAGCGGGTAAACAGAGCCAACTTTGAGGAACTGAAAATCCATGCGCTTCGATTCTTTGCGCCTGGGCCACTCGGCGGACTCACACGTGGGATACCCGCCGCATGGGCTGCTCCACCAATCTCCTCGATCATCCATCAGTCACAGCAGGAACCACAGCCTGTTTGGCCCGATGCCCAGGGGACTGTGCGCGGCCAAGCACTCCAGCCACTTCACCCAGCGGCTGTCCAGGCAGTCGGGGATGAGCCAGCGCTCGCCCAGCTCTTGGCCATCCTCGACTCGCTACGAGCAGGCGATGTTCGTGTACGAGAGCTGGCCGCGACAGAGCTGCAAGACACACTCCGTCAACCCGACCACCTCCTAACGTATGCATGACCGACGCCCTGCTTGAGACTGCCGCCGTGACCCTCGGGCCCCTCTTGGAGGAGGTCGTCTTCCTCGGGGGCGCAAGCATTGATCTATGGCTGAGCGACCCCGGGGCGCCGGCGGTCCGGACCACGGACGACGTGGACGTAGTTTGCGACATCACAAGCCTCGCCGCCTACTACAGACTTGGAGAACGCCTGCGAGAGCGGGGCTTCGCTGAGGCCAGCGACTCCCGTGTCATTTGCCGCTGGCGTCACCGGGATACCGGACTCGTGCTCGATGTGATGCCGCGACGCCGACGTTCTCGGTTTCTCAAACCTTTGGTATGCGCACACGATCGAGACGGCTGTGGACCGTCGTCTGCAGTCCGGACTTAAGATTCGCGCCGCCACGCCACCCAGCATCGTTGCCACTAAGCTCGCCGCGTGGCATGGCCGCGGCAACGGCGACATGCTGCGCAGCCTCGATCTGCACGACATCCTCGTGCTCGTGGACGGCGACCCGAGCTTGTCGAGGAAGTCGCCAGCGAGCCGAGCGAGATTCGGCGCTACATCGGCCGTGAGCTCACGGTGCTGAATGACAACCCCTATTTCACCTACCTCGCAGAGAGCGCCCTACAGGGTTACGGGCAACTGATCGCAGCTCGATCCCAACTGCTCCTAGAACGTGTTGGAGCGATTATCGACGCCTCCGCCAGACCTGACGTACCGTGGAGCGCCAGCCCGTGAGTTGATGCACTTCGACATCAGCCGAGTTTCGGGAACTGGCCAAACAAACATGCTCGAAACCACGACACCAGGTAGTCCGCACACAGCCCAGCAGGAATACTCATCCGAGCCCACGGCCGGACGAAGCTAAGGTGAGGCGGATGACCGCCGGCTGGGATGAGACCACCAGGGAGCGCACGCACCCCAACCTGATCCTTGCCGTGCTCGCGCTCGGCGGGCTTGCCTACGCCATGCTCAGCTCGGCTGTACTGCCGGCGCTGCCGACCTTCCAGCACGCGCTGCACACGAGCGAGACCGGAGTCACCTGGCTGCTGACCGCCTATCTGCTGGCCGCGTCAGTCGGCACGGCGATCCTTGGTCGGCTGGGCGACATGTACGGCAAGGAGAAGATGCTCCTTTGGACGCTCGTGATCCTCGCCGCGGGAACACTCTTGTCCGCCATCTCGAGCTCGCTGGCCATCATCGTCGTGGGGCGCTTCATCCAAGGAGCAGCCGGGGGCATCTTCCCGCTTGCCTTCGGGATCGTGCGCGACGAGTTCCCGCGCGAGAAGGTCGCGGGAAGCATCGGCCTGCTCTCGGCGATCCTCGGCGTTGGCGGCGGCGTCGGGATCGTGCTCGCCGGTGTGATCATCGAGCACCTGAACTACCACTGGCTGTTCTGGATTCCCCTGATCCCGACGGTGTTGGCCGCGATCGCCACCTGGCGTTTCATCCCGGAGTCCCCGGTGCGGGTTCCCGGACGCATCAACTGGCTTGCCGCGACCCTGATGACGATCGGCATGTCGATCGTGCTGATCTCGATCAGCCAGACCACCAGCTGGGGCTGGGGCTCCCCCAAGACGCTTGGCCTGCTCTCGATCGGCATCGCCGTCTCGGTCGCCTGGATCGCCGTGGAGGTGCGCAGCGACAACCCTTTGATCGACATGACGATGATGCGCATCAGAGGCGTATGGACGACCAACACGTCCGCGTTCCTACTCGGCGCCGGCATGTACGCGTCGTTCATCGTGATTCCCCAGATCGCACAGCTGCCGAAGAGCACCGGCTTTGGCTTCGGTGCCTCTGTCGTCGTCTCAGGGCTCTACCTGCTGCCGCTGACGATCGGGATGACGATCCTGGGCCTGTCGGCCGGACGGATCTCGGGCCGCTACGGCTCGCGCAGCGCGCTACTGGTGGGAACTGCCTTCACCACCGCGTCCTTCGCGTTGCTCGCGCTCGCTCACAGCCATCCCTACGACCTGCTGATCGCCGCTGGACTGCTCGGTGTGGGGGTCGGCCTCGCCTTCGCGGCGCTCGGCAACCTGATCGTGCAGGCGGTCTCACCGGAGCAGACCGGTGTGGCCAGCGGCATGAACACCGTCATGCGCACGCTCGGCGGCGCGCTCGGCGGGCAGCTGTCCGCGACCTTCATCGCCGCCAACACGGCCAAAGGGCTGCCAACGGTCACCGGCTTCACCGATACGTTTCTGATGGCAACCGGTTTCCTGCTCGTCTGCCTGTTGGCGGGCTTTCTCGTCCCCAAGCAGCTGGGCGCACGGACGGGAGCGGACTTCACCCACGAAGAGGCGACCGCCGGCGCCCCCGCGGCGGAGGTCGCCACCGGCTGACGCTCAGGTACCGACGGCCCTGGGGGCCCAGGAACAGTTGGAGCCAGCCGCGGAGGATGGGCCTGGCTACTCCGCGTCAGGCCAGTTCGCGCTGCCCATCACGCCGTCGCCGTCCTCGGGCTTGGGCCCGCCGATCGCAACGATGTCCAACCCATCCGGGCCGGCCTCGAACGCGCGCACCACCTCAGGCGCCACGCGCACCACGTCCCACTGGCCCAGCTCGAGAACCTCGTCGTCGAGCAGCACGCGTCCGGAGCCGGCGACGACCAGGTAGGCCTCCTCCTGCTCGCGATGGCTGTGAGCCATCGGGCTGCGCAGGTTCGCCGCATAGCGAAAGAGGCTCACGCCGAGATCGCGTGAGTCGAGGTGTTTGCGTCCGAAGCGGCCCTCGATGCCTGGCGCCCGCTCGCCGACAGAGTCCTCGATCTCCAACAGGTTCACGGTGGCGTAACGGGACATTTGTTCTCCTTGGTCGGATGGGATCGCGAGCTTCAGCTCCACCATAGCTCTCGCGCGCGGGACGCCGCGGTAGCCCATCCAAACCTCCTACATCACGCCCCGGCTATTCGTTGGCGACGACCGTCTGCTTCGGACAGCCGTCGCCGAAGGAGCACGAAAGGCTCACGATGTCCTGGCTCGGGTTGTTCACGGGGCGCTTGGAGTGCTCACAGGTCTGCTCGCCCATGTTGCCCGACGGGCACAGCCAGCCGCCGTACAGCGTGTAGGAATTAGCTGAAAAGCCGTTGTTCACATATTTACCCTTGCCATCGGCAACCGCCTTCAGCACACCCCTGGCGACGCTGCACTTGACGTGGCCCGCGTCGATGTAAACCCCGTACTCGCCGCCTTTGGCGCGGAACGTCGCACAGCGGCTTGTCAGGTGCGTGTCGGAGGCTGTTGCCGTTTGCGTCATGGCCGGGCAGCAGACTACGAGACAAATCGCGGTGTTCACGCAGAGGACGACCGCGAGGACAGAACGACGCAGGACTCCGCGCATGGCAGCGGACTGCTCTGCTCCCCGCAGGATCAACCTCTCCTGTGTCCGATCGTCGCCCATGCCCACACGATGGTAACCGTCTTACGAGCTGGAGTGGGAGTACGAGGGGTCGATGTTTGGGGCTCCGCTCACCCACCGGGACGTGCACCCTCAGGAGCGGATCTCGCGCAGTCGAGTAGCCGGCTCGAGAAAAGCTAGGCCAGCGCGCCGGCCGGCAGGACGAAGCGAAGCGGTGCTTTTGCCTGCGCCTCGCTGCCGCCACTCAAACGCGAACCGTGCAGTCCGTGTCTCGGCGCCTTTGCCGCCGCGGCCTCTGGAATGCCGGCGTGGTCCGTGATCCAGGCGATCACCGCCGCCGAGTCGGCGCCCGCGGCCATGATCGCGGCACGCTCGATCACCTCTCCTCCAGAGCGATGAGGGCGACTGAGCCGGATCACCAAAGCGCGGATCGCATCGTCCTCGCCGCCCTCGGCCTCCATGCGCTCGGCCTCCATGGCCTTGGCGCCCATGACTTTCGCTTCCTTGGCCTTGGCCTCATTGGCCTCAGCGCCAATGCCCTCGGCGTCTATGAGAACTCCGTCACCGAGTACACGGGACGACCGACCCGCACCGCACGGCCGACGGCGTCGCTGCCGTCGTCGTTGCTGTCGTCGACGCCGTCGGTATGCACGACAAACGCCTCCTCGCGGCCATGGTCGAGGATCGCCGCCACCACGTCGCTCCCGCTCGAGAGGCGTCTGCCGACCTCGATCTCGGTGTCGCTGCCATCGAAGCGACAGCTGAGCTTGAAGATCCTGCGCGACCTCGCCGGAGAGCCGACGACCGCCAGCGAGCGTTCGCGCAACTCACTGTAGGCGTCCTCTGTCTGTTTGCCCTTGCCCTCGATGCCGGCGACGAAGAAAGCGGTCATTTGCCGCGACCGCGTGAAGGTCGTGGCGGCTGCTGGGGGTAGCGCTCGCGCTCGGCCGGCGTCATCTTGCGGATCGTCAATGAACCGTCCTTGACTTGTGAGCGGATCTCCTCCAGCTTCTCGCGGCGGCGCTCGGCCGCGCGATCTGCCTGCGTGAGCATCCCTCTACGTTAGCGGGTTGCCGGCTGCTCGCCAGTTGGCGCAGCGCAGATACCTCCGGGCACCGCGCGTCCGGCTGACCTACCGCATGCACACACGAACCCGCACGATGCCTCGCAGGCACAGCAGCACCCCCACGACGCCTTCGACGGCGTACCATCGGCCACGCACGATGACGCCAAGCACCTTGGACCTCGAGCATGCGACGCGGGTCACACCCGACGGCGACGGCTACACCGCGCACCTTTCCAAGGACTGGGAGATCTGGGGTCCCAACGGCGGCTACCTTGCGACGATCGCGCTGCGGGCCGCAGGCATGGTCGCTCAGATCGAGCGGCCGGCGAGCTTCTACTGCCATTTCCTCAGCTCCCCGGCCTTCGATACCGTCGAGTTGAAAGTGAGGGTCCTCAGAGGAGGGCGCCGTGCCGAGTCGCTCACAGTGGAGATGACCCAGCAGGGCAAGCCCATCCTGCACGCGATGGTGAAGACCGCCGCCGAGGCGCCCGGCTACAGCCACCAACATCCGAGCGCTCCCGCGGTCCCCCTCCCGGAGAACCTGAAGACCTATGAGGAATTGCACCCCGCAGGGCGACGTCCACCCTTCAGCTTCTGGGAGAACGTCGAACGACGGCCCGTCGACCAGAGCGCCGACGAGGAGCCACAGGCGCCGCTTGTCCGCGCGTGGGCGCGCTTTCGACCGACAGCTTGCTTCGAGGACCCTTTCCTCGATGCCGCACGCGCTTTGATCCTGCTGGACACCTATGGCTTCCCCGCCGCGTACCGTCACCATCGAAGCTGGGAGTACCTGGCGCCGAATCTCGACACGGGCGCGTGGTTTCACCATTTCAGCCCTGCCTGCGAATGGCTGTTGGTCGACAGCGAATGCGCTGTCGCGGACGGCGGCCTCATGGGGGTTGGCGGCAGGGTGTGGGATGAGGCCGGCCGGCTGCTCGCAAGCGGATCCGCGCAGTTGTGCTGCATCGCCAACGACTCGGCTTCACGCTGATCGCGACTGGCACCGAAGCTGTCCAACAGGTCGGGCCCGTGTTACAAGCAGGCCGGTGGGATCTCCCAACCCCGCGTGGTACAGGGGCGGTTCTTTCAGGTGGATTGTCCTACCAAATGCTCGGCAGAACCGGCCTCGAAAACATGTAGACAATGCTCGGAGCAGAAGTAAAGGGTCTCGGTGTCGAAATCCTTGGGAATTGCCTTGGCCTTATCGACCTTCATGCCACATACCGGATCGGTGGCGCCGCGCCGGGCGGTCAGCCGGAAGAGCGCAGCAAAGACCGCGAACCCGAGCACGTTGAGCAGGAGCTTGTAGTTCACCGCGATCGTGCCGAAGATGTCACCGCGCGAAGGCCGCGGCCCGGTTGGGATCAGGCCACCGGCACTGAACAATGCATCGACTATCAGCGCGGCAGCGACCATCGTGACGAACATCAGCGCAACGATCCGAAGCGTGTAGCTCCTGCCGTAATACTTGCGGTAGATGGCGATGATCGGCAGCACGATCAGGTCGGCGAAGATGAACGCCATCACTCCCGCGAAGGAGATGCCTCCCGACCACAACACCGCTGCGAGCGGCACGTTGCCAACCGAGCAGACAAAGCTCAGCACGGCAATCACCGGTCCGATTACCGCGCCCCACACGGCTTGCACCAGCGCCGGAGAACCCTTGAGGAAAAGATCGTTGAAGAAGCCGTTGCCGAGTTGTGCGATGAACCCGGCGAGCAGGAAGCCAGCGGCGATCTCCTTGTAGAGCATCTGCCAGTCCCCACGGAAGTTGTAGGCGACATCCGACCAGGCCGAGGTCGAGGTCAGCCGCTCGCGCCAGCTCATCTGTTCGCCGGCCATGTGGTGCTGGTGACCCGCGTCGGCCTGCTGCGCATGCTCACGCGCCTGCGCCTCCAGGCGGGGCGAGACGAACGCCCTCAGCAGCACTGCCATCAGGGCGATCATCACGAGCCCTCCCACGTACTCCGCGAGCGTGAACTGCCAGCCGATCAGTACCCACAGCACAAGCCCGAGCTCCCACACGAGATTCGTGGAGGCGAACTGAAAGGCCAGCGCAGTGGTCGTCGAGGCGCCCTTCTGAAACAGGCTCTTGGCAATCGCTATTGCCGCATAGGAGCACGAGCTCGACGCCGCGCCAAGGCCGGTAGCCAGCGCGACGGGTCGCGGCCCCGACCCTGACAGCGCAGACTCGATCCGCGCGCGTGGCACCCATGCCTGTACGACGCCGGAGATCGCAAAGCCGAACACCAGCGCCCACCACACCTCCCACGCCATCAGGAACGAGTCCCGCAGGCCATGCCAGATGACTTCGAGCACATCCATCGCATGGCCGAGGCTAACGACTAACGAGCGCCTCCTCGTCGCCAGGGTGCAGCGCGACTCGCCCGATGCCGCCCGGTACCTCGACCTCCGCGTCGGTGCGCCCCGGGTGTAGATCGAGCAGCGTGCTCAGCAGCGACAATGGGGCTCCCGCGGCCCATGCCTGGGGACGCGAGGCCGTCGGGAACGCGACGGGGACCGACGTCACCGACGCGGGGTAGCCGGCGAAGACCTCGGGCAGGCGATGCTCGAAGTACGGCGCCGCGCGCAGCATCGCAGCGGCGATGGTGCGCGCCGCCTCGTTGTGGCCGTAGCGCGCCAGGCCCGCGGCGATCAACGAGTTCTCGTGGGGCCAGACGGTGCCAGTGTGGTAGCCGAGCGGGTTGTAGCCCGCCTCGCGGGTACCGAGAGTCCGCACTCCCCAGCCGGAGTAGAGCTGCTCCTCGAGCAGCCGCTCGGCGGTCGTGGCCGCCTCGCTGTCGTCAAGTATTCCCGACCACAGCAGATGGCCGATGTTGGAGGTCAGGCTGTCCACCTGGCGCTTCCCGCCGTCCAGCGCCAGGGCGTGGCAGCCACGTTCTGGCATCCAGAAGTCGCGGCGGAAGCACTCGCGTAGATCTGTGGCTTGGCGCTCCAGGCGCCCCGCGAGTACCTCATCGCCCCACACCTCACGGGCCAGGCGCGCGGAGCGGCGTCGCGCGTCGTATACATAGCCCTGGATCTCGCAGGTCGCGATCGGACCTCGAGCCAGCGTGCCGTCAGCGAACTGGATCGCGTCCCAACTGTCCTTCCAGCACTGGTTCGCAAGTCCGGTGGCCTGGTTGCGGCACTCGTACTCGACGTATCCGTCGCCATCGGCGTCCCCGCTGTCCTCGATCCAGTCAAGCGCCGCACGGGCATTGGGCTTGAGCGCGCGGACGAGCTCATCGTCACCCGACCAGCGGTGGTACTCATCGAGGAGAATCAGGAACAGCGGCGTTGCGTCGGCGCTCCCGTAGTAGGGGGAGTGCGGACGCTTCCCCTGCGCGGTGAGCTCGCCGAAGCGCAGCTCGTGCAGGATCTTGCCCGGCTCCCGTTCATGGAAGTCGTCGCGCACCTCGGCCTGGCGGGCGGCGAGCACGCGCAGCGTGGTGGCGGCCAGCCCGGGCAGGTAAGGCAGCGCCTGGAAGCTCGTGATCAGGCTGTCGCGGCCGAAGAGCGCCATGAACCAGGGCAGCCCGGCCGCTGGGAGGGTGGCGCCCTTGAAGAGATCGGGATGTAGGCGCAGCGCACCGAGATCGCTGAGACTGGCGCGGTAGGTGCGCTCCAGCGCAGTGCCCCCTGCCTCCAGCACCGGCGCGGGCGCCAGCCACTCCTCGAGCTCAGCCGCCTTGGATGCGCTCAATTGCGCCAGGGCGCCCCGCGGCTCGCGCCGCGCGAACGAAACGCCCGATTGCGCGGCATAGGGGGTTATGGTGAAAGTGGTGGACCACCGCTCTCCGGGCGCGAGCCGCAGCGAATAGGCGAAGCCCTCGCGGGTCACCACCGCAGGGCTGCTTGCAGAGATCGCGATCGAGCGCCGGAAGCCGGCACACTCATATGCAAGTGTGAGAGTGCGATCGTCGTGGCGACAGCTCACCTCGCGCTTTGAAATCGCGCCGTCCTTGACCTCGAACAGATCGGCGAAATCGGTGTCAACCTCGAGCACCACCCGCATCTCACTGTTCTCATGACGGTGGTTGGTTACCGAGATTTCCTCCATCCACACGTGGTCGATGAGCCGTCGGCGCATGATCGAGCACGGCGCCTCCTCATCCGGACCCACGCGCGGAGTCAAGAAGAACTGAGCGGAGAAGTGGGCACCCTGGTCCAGGCCCAGGAGCTCCAGCGGTACCTCGCCCGTACGCAAGACCCAGCGCGAGAGAAAGCGGGTGTCCTCGCAGTAGAAGCCGTGCTCGCGACCGGCCTCCTCACGCACGTCGCCGAGGCGGTCGCCGACGACAAAGGTGCTGCCGTCCAACACGCTAAGAGTGCGCTCAGACAAGCTCGAGGGTCTCTGACGGCTGGAGCATCACCGATCGGTAGGCAGACTCATAGGCAGCGGCAACCACATCGACGTCGCAGTGTGCGGCGACCCAGGCACGACAGTCCCGCGCGGCGATACGAGGAAGCTGGGCGACCGCCGCGCCCATCGCCTGCTCGTCCTCGACCAGGAAACCGGTCTGCCCGTCGAGGACCAGCTCGCGGGCGGCGCCTTCGGGGAAGGCGATCACCGGCGTTCCACAAGCCAGCGCCTCAACCATCACCATCCCGAAGGGCTCCTCCCAACGGATCGGCATGAGCAGCGCACGGGCGCCGGCGAAGAGCGAGTGCTTGACCGAGCCACCGACCTCCCCCACGAAGCGAACACGCTCGCCATCGACGTGGGGCGCTATCTCGCTGTCGAAGAACGCCTGCTGACCGGGCTGGATGACCCCTGCCAAGACAAGCGGGACACCGGCAACGCGCGCGGCTGCGATCGCGCGATGAGGGCCCTTCTCGACAGTCATGCGCCCGATCCACAGCAGGTAGTCATCCTTGTGCTCGCGCAACGGCCACGCCCGCACGTCGATGGGGTTCGGAATCGCACCGATTGAGTGAAGCCCCGTCGGCGCCGACTCGAGTTGCGCGCGGCTGATGCCCACCAGCGCCGCCTTGTGGCCGTGGTGAGCATAGAAGGCCGCGGTGCTGGCGGTGAACTGCCCGTGAAGGGTGTGCACGATCGGCGTGTCGATGCGATCGGCCATCGCCAGCGCCGTGAAGCCACAGTGGTCGTGAACCACATCGAAGCGGCGATCGTAGGCGGCGAGGTCGATCTCCTCGAACGCCCGTGCGACGTGATCGACCTCGTAGAGCGAACGCTCGATCTCATCGGGGTGGGACTCCTCGAGCAGCGTTACGACACGCGCACTCGACACAGATCCCGGGGCGCAGAACAGCGTGACCGAGTTCCCTCGCCGGACGAGCGCCTCGGTAAGTGCGTCGACCACCGACTCCACACCCCCGTACCCCGGTGGAGGAACTGAGATCCAAGGTGGAGCAAGCATCGCGATGTGCAGTGGTACCCCGGCTGGTCGGGACGAAGTCGCGGCTTCGGAATATTTCGGCGGGCTCCCCGAGGACCAGCGCGGGGACGTACGGTCAGACCCAGCAGCCACGGCATTCACAGACGCTCCTCACGAGCCTCTCAAGGGCCGCGATCGCGAGGCAGAGAGGTCAGGAAGGACCCGGCGAGCGCACGATCGCAGCCTGATCGGCACCGCGACGGACCTGTCCACCGTATCAGCGAAGAGCAGCACGGCTCGAGCCATGTCCTCCGATCGCCTCCACCGTCCGCTCCCGGCGGGAGTATCCAGTGGATGACGCTGCCCTTCGCCGTCGACTGGCCGACGATCGCGTCGTTGGCAACCGCAGGCGGCACGCTCGTGTTGGCCCTCGCGACATTCTCCTCGGTGCGCTTTGGGCAGCGCTCGACGCGTATCGCGGAGCGCTCGACAGCGATCGCCGAGCGAGCCCTGTTGCTCGGCATGCGGCCGGTTCTCGCTCCTTCGCGCGTAAACGACCCACCCGAGACTGTCCGTTTCGGCGAGGGACGGATGGTGACCGTCGAGGGCGGTATGGCCGCGGTCGAGCACGAGGGCGAGAACTACTACTTCGTGATCCCGCTTCGGAATGTCGGTAACGGTCTCGCAGTCCTTCAAGCCTGGCGCTTGAAGGCGGGGCGTCCTGAGTTGGACGCCCCGCACGCCGAGCCGACGGAGCACCGCCGGCAGTCACGTGACCTGTACGTGCCCGCCGGCGATGTTGGTTTTTGGCAAGGGGCGATACGCGAGCTCGACGACGCTTTTCGTGAGGGCCTGAACGAGGCGTTCCTCACAGGTGAAACGTTGACCGTCGATCTGCTCTATGGGGACCACGAGGGTGGCCAGCAAACAATCAGCCGCTTCATCCTGACGCGCGAGGAGAACGACCAATGGCGCCCCGGCGTCGTCCGTCACTGGCCGCTGGAAAGCACCGACCCACGCGAGCGCTAGCAGCGGCGCTGACGCAACGAATGCGCACCCGCGCCTCCGAGGCATCCTGTGTAGGACACCTGCATCTGGTGTCTCCCGATTACCGGGGCAGGTGAAATGGGACCGTGGTAATGACTATGCCCTCGTAGGCGATGAGGGCAGCGCGCAGACGTGCGGCGGTGCGGTTGTGGAGGATTCGCTGCCAGCTCTTGGCAACGACGATCTCGGGCACGACAAGCGTGAGGGTCACGTCGGGGCGTTGGCGGTGTAGCGCGGCGATGTAGTTGGCCAGCGGCGCGACGGTCGAGCGATATGGGGACACGACCACCTCGAGCGGCAAGTGGTCGCCCCAAGCATGCCAAGCATCGTGGAAGCGTTCGGCCTCCTCCTCGGTGGGGCTGAGGTGCAGCGCGAGCACCGGCTGGGCGAGCGAGACGGCGTAGGCGAGCGCGTGCAGCGCCGCGAGGTCGAGCACCGCGACGGGGACGACGGCAAAGCTGTGCACCTCGGATGGGTCATCCTGCGTCTCGGCCAGGTGTACGGAGACCTCCGGCCGCAGCCGGGGCGGCGTCACGCGTGTCGTCCGCCCCTGCCCGCCGATCTCGGATCGCGGCGCGTCGGGTCGTGGCGTGAGCGCCTCGCGGGCGCTCACGTAGTGCGCGTGCACGCGCCCGCACGCCAACACGATCAGCGGCACCAGCACCACCACGACCCAGGCGCCCTCGGTGAGCTTGGTCGCAGTGGCGATCAGCACGACCAACGCAGAGAGGACTGCGCCGAGCAGGTTGGTGGCCAACGCCGAGCCCCACTTCGGCTCGCGGTGGCGCCACCAATACGCAACCATCCCGCTCTGGGCGAGCGTGAAGGCGAGAAACACGCCGATCGCGAACAGTGGGATCAGCGGGGCGGTCCGACCGCCGAAGGCCGCGTAGATCACGGCCGCTGGGACGGCGAGCACGAGGATGCCGTTGCTGAAGGCGAGACGATCGCCCATGCGTAGGAACAGTCGCGGAACGTAGCCGTCGCGAGCCATGAAGTACAGAAGCCGCGGAAAGCCGTTGAACGCCGAGTTGGCGGCGACCAGCAGCACGAGTGTCGTTGCCAGCTGCACGAAGCCGTAGGGAATACCGCCGCCGACGCTGTCGTGCGCGATCTGGGAGAGCACCGTCTGACTTCCACTCGGTGCGGCGCCGTCGAAGTGGGCGACGAGCACGACGCCGATGAACATCGAGATCAGAAGTCCCAACATCACCGTGAGCGTCTGTCGCGCGTGCCTGGCTTGTGGAGGGCGGAAGACGGGGACCGCGTTCGAGATCACCTCGATCCCGGTCATCGCCGTCGCCCCGGAGGCAAACGCGCGCAGCACAAGCAGCACGCCGAGCGCCTCGGTGGCGCGGTGCGGTGCCCCGGCGGTGGGGTGAAAGCCGTGGGAGCCCGCCTTGATGAGACCAGCGATCACGATCAGTGCGATCGCCACCACAAACAGATAGGTGGGAGCGGCGAAGGCTGCGCCGGCGTCGCGCACGCCGCGCAGGTTGCCCGCCACCAGCAGCACGATCACCACCAGGCCGATCACCACCCTTGCCGAGGAGAGCGACGGTATCGCCGAGGTCACGGCTTCCACCCCGGAGGCAACCGACACAGCGACCGTAAGGATGTAATCGAGGATCAGCCCGGCGCCCGCGAGCAGGCCCCACCTGCGGCCGAGGCTGTCGCTCGCGACGATGTAGGAGCCTCCACCGTGCGGATAGGCACGGATCACCTGGCGGTAGCCGAGACCGACAGACAGCATCAGTACCGCGAGGGCGGCTCCGATCGGCAGTGAGAGCTTCAGCTCGGCCGAGCCGGCGAGCACGAGGATCGCCATCATCGCTTCCGGCCCGTACGCCACCGAGGAGAGCGCGTCGGGAGAGAGCACGGCGAGGGCAAGCAGACGCCCCATGCGCTCCTCCGCGATCGCCGTGCTGCGTAGCGCCGGGCCGATCAGGGTGCGCCGCAGCGTATGGGCGACACGGCTCGAGCGCGAGTCGGTCTCCCCCGCCTCAACAGTTGCTTCGAGCTCGTCGTCATCCGCCTCGCGCCGCGCGCTGTGAATATGCACGAAACGTCCGCTGCGCGATTGCTGTGGATCGACGAAATCAAGATGGCGATCGACGGGCAGCGCACGCTCCCAGACCTGCCGGGGCGGCATGCACCCCGTCCAATCGCGTCCCACCTCGCTCAGCGCGGCAAGCGCACGTTGGTCGAGCTCGGGCAGCTGTGCGCTTGCCGTGACCGTCGAATCGGACCCGCCCACCCCGTCGTCCCCCTTTGGCCGTCCAGACACGCGGCCTAGTCTAAGGTCGGGTCCATTCGGCTCCACTGGAGCCACTCCGTCAAGCGTCGGAAAGGAGAGCCTCGTGAAGATGCGTGCCGCCGTGCTCGAGCAGTTTGGCCGGCCCTTGGTTGTTCAGGAGGTCGATCTTGCCGATCCCGCCCGCAGAGAGGTGCTTGTGCGCCTAGTGGCTTGTGGCGTTTGTCATACCGACATGTACACCGCCTCCGGGGTCGATCCGTCCGGGTATGCGCCGACGGTGCTCGGACATGAGGGAGCCGGTGTTGTCGAAGCGGTCGGCGAGGGTGTGAATTCGGTGAAGCCCGGAGACCACGTGGTGACTCTCTTCTCCCCGCAATGTCGTGAGTGCGAGCACTGCCTCAGCCCCAAGACCAACCTTTGCCTCGCAATCCGCGAGCAGCAGAACAGGGGCTACCTGCCCGACGGCACGGCGCGTCTCTCGCGCTCGGGCGAGCCGATCCGCCATTTCATGGGTACCTCTACATTCGCCGAGTACGCGGTTCTGCCAGAGATCGCACTCGCGTGCGTCGATCCAGAGGCGCCGCTCGATCGGGCGTGCCTGTTCGCATGCGGATTGACGACGGGGCTCGGCGCCGCAATGTACACGGCTGGGGTGGAGCCAGGTTCGACATGCGTGGTCTTCGGCGCCGGCATGGTCGGCCTCGGCGCAGTTGCCGGATGCAGGCTCCAGGGTGCTGAGCGGATCGTGTGCGTGGACCTCTCGCCCGAGCGCCTGGACTTGGCGCGGGGGCAGGGAGCGACCGATTGCTGGCAGGCCGACGAGCACACGGTGGAGAGGGTTCTGGAGGCGACGCGAGGCTTCGGCGCCGACTACACCTTCGAGGCGACCGGGCTGGTCTCGGTGATGAGCCAAGCCGTCGAAGCAGCGCGCATGGGCTGGGGCTTGTGCACGGTGGCCGGGGTTGCCGGGAAGGGCGAGACCTTGAACATCGTGCCTCGGATGCTGATCACCGGACGACGGGTGTGCGGGTCCTCGTTCGGTGGGGTCAAGAGCCGCGATCAGGTGCCGCAACTGGTCGATCGCTACCTGCAGGGCGACATCGACGTCGACCCTTTCATCTCCCACCGTATGAGCCTTCATGAGGTCAACCGCGCGTTTGATTTGATGGAGCGCCAGGACGGCATTCGCTCGGTGTTGGAGTTCGATCGCTGAGCGCCGCCCATCAACACGACGAGCACCTGCGCGCGCAAGGCGCGTTGATGGGTATCGCAGGCCACAGCCGGTGCAGGTGCGCAATCCCGATAGCACAGGAGTGACCACCAGCGAGGAGCGTACTCGCGCTCGGACCTTCCAACGCAGGATTCGCGATCATCGAGGCTGCCACTCTCGACGAGGCAGTCAGCCTCGCTATCAGGCGTGCGCGGGCTCGGCCAGAGCTGTAACCATCATCTGCACCCAGGTATCGACCAGCGTCACGTCGTCGACCTGGGCTGGGATGTCCAGGACATCGCGCAGCAGGCGGGAGGAGAGCAGCGACCCGAGTCCGAAGGTGGCGATCGTCCTCGCTTCCTCGGCAGGTATCGCGCGCTCGGCGCGTTCGCCGATCCACGTGGCGAAGCCCGTGAACATGGAGCTCACGAGTTGCTCGACGGCGGTCTTCAGCAGCTGTGGACGGTTGCGTGCGTCGGAGGCGAGGATGCGCAACAGCTCCGACTCGCTGTCGAGCTCGGCGAGGATGTAGCGAGCCGTCAACGTCAGTTCGGCTTTGAGGTCTCCCAGCGATCCGAGCACCTGCCGAATCTCACGGAGCGCGGCGAGCCTCGAGAGCTGGCGCTCGATGCCGGCGGCGAGGACCGCTTCCTTGCTCGCGAAGTGATGGTAGAGACCCCCGGCCCCCGGCGTGAGCCCAGCGGCTGCCTCGATCTTGGCGATGCTGGTGGCCGCATAGCCATGCTCGCTGAACAGGCGCATCGCTTCGTCGAGGATGCGCTCACGGGTCGGGGTTGCTGTTGACATGGGGACCTCCGGCTAAGGATACACTTAGCTGAAGTCAGTATGAGAGGAGTGGTGTTTGGTGTCCTTTGCCGGACTTCCCCCAGATGCAGATGACGCGCCGGTGAAGCTTGGCCAGGTGGATCGGATGCAAGTACTCGCCGACCGGCCGCTCGGCCAACGCGTTTAGATACTTCACCCCGTCGCCCGAGTACGCGGGCATCGCTACCACGCCGCGAGCTTCATGCGCACCTACCCCCCGACCGGGGAATGCGGGTTGGTGCCCCAGAAGACCTGCGTCCCAAGCATTCCGATCAGCGTGACCAAGACCAGGTTCAGCACCATCGACTTCGCCGTGGCCTCCCCCACCCCGACGGGGCCGCCGCTGGCGTTGTAGCCGTAGTAGCAGCCCACCAGCACAATCGCGGTGGCCATTGTCATTCCCTTGATCAGGCTGAACAGCAGGTCCGGCGGACTTTGGAACTCCCAAAAGGGCAATAGGTAGCCCCCGGAGGACGTGTATCCGATCTGCAAGACCACAGCGATGTAGGAGGCCAGATATGCGACGCCGATCGCGGAGACGTACATGAACGGCAACACGATCCAGGAGGCCAGCAGTCGCGTGCCGCACAGGAACGCCATCGAGTCGAACCCCATCACCTCCAGGGCGTCGATCTCGTCGCTGATCCGCATAGCCCCAAGCTCCGCCACGATCCCGGTACCCACCTTCGCGGACATCATGTACCCGAACGCGTATGGCACGGCCTCGCGCAGGTCGCACAGGGCGGTGAACACGCCCGCGTATGCCGGAGCGCCCTGAGACTCGAGGAAGTAGGCCCCCTCGATGCCGCACGTGCCAAGACCGGTGATGAACACCAAGCCCCAGATGACGAGCGTCGAGCCGACTATCAGGATGCCCGCTTGGCGCAGCGCCTCGCCGAAGAAGTGCAGCACGCGCAGCCCCCACACGTTGCGCACGACGTTGCCGGTGAAGCCCGCGATCTCGCCCGCCGCGGCGACCCACGCACGGGGCAACGCCAACAGCTGGTTCATCGCATGCGCCCCTCAGGCGACACGATGGCCGTACTGGCCATCACTTGATCACCAGAATGTTGGGATGGGTGGCGAGCAGGGTCTGCGTGAACACGTAGTTGAACGAGCCGATCCCCAGGAACGAGATCACGACCGCCTGGTTGACCGCTCGGCCCACGCCCTCGGCACCCCCTGACGCGGTCATGCCCTTGTAGCAACAGACGATCGCGATGATCGCCCCGAACAGCGTGCTCTTCAGCACCGACCCCCACAGATCGGTGGACGGGGCGTTCGCGAACAGCGTCGCCCAGAACGGGCCGAGCGGCTGTCCGGTGACGATCGCGGCGAGGATGCCGCCGAAGATGCCGAACAGCAGGGCGTACAGATCGAACAGGCCCGTGATCAGCATCAGCGCCAGAAAGCGCGGCACGACCAGGTTCTTGACCGGGTCCACTCCCAGCACCTGCAGCGCATCCAGCTCCTCGCGGATCTTGCGTGCGCCCAGGTCGGCAGTGATAGCGGTGCCGGCGATTCCCGCGAGCACTATCGAGGTGATCAAAGGACCGATTTCGCGGATCGCCGCGAGCACGAAGAATCCGCCCAACCGATCGGTCGCACCGAAGATGCGCAGGAAGTTCGCCGCCTGCAATCCGGGCGCTCCGTAGTTGATCGCGAAGGTCGTGACCAGCAGCGGAAACCACACCATGCGCAGTACGAACAGGAACTGCCAAACGAACTCCTCGCCGTACGGGTACGGCGGGCGCAGTGCCGAGGAGACCGTCCTGCTCGTCAGCAGCACCATGTCCCCGACCTCTTCGAGCAGACTCCTGGCTGGCAGCCACGTTCGCGCGACCATCTGCTGTGCAGCGCTCCTCTCCATCGACCTTCCCGCCATGCTCGGGCCTCCCCTCGCGAGCCGTACTCCGACAATCCGCTTCGAACTAAGTATACACTTGGTTGAAGTCAGTGAATCCTGGGAGTCGCAAACGCCCGTCACAATCCACGTCGAACCGGAGGGATCGCTCCCGCGAAGCAGGCGCCAGGTATGGTCTTGGTCCGTGGCCGATATACCCAGACCCATCACAGGTCGCTGTCTGTGCGGTGGCGTGACCTATAGCATCGACGCCGAGCCGGTCTGGCAAGGCGTTTGCTACTGCTCGAACTGCCAGCGCCAAACCGCCACGGCGTTCTCGGTCATCGTGGGCGTACCGAGTAAGGCACTCACCGTTGAGGGCGACACGCTCGCCTCGTTCAAGACCGCCAGCGAGGACTACCAGAGCACAACGGAGCGGCGCTTCTGCTCGACCTGCGGGTCGCCGCTATTCAGCACGATCGAGTCGATGCCGGAAGTCGCCTTCTTGAAGGCGGGGACGATCGACGACACGTCTTGGTTTGAGCCGACAGCCGAGATCTGGACACGCTCGGCGCAGCCGTGGGCGCCACACTTCGAGGGCGTCACGCGGTACGAGCGCACTCCGAAGTAGCCGTCGTTGCCATAAACCTCGGCCGTTACAGGCGCGCTTCTGCGAAGCCGAGCCAGACACGTCAGAGCGACGCGTCCACAGCATCTTTGCGGGCACGGGCTTCATGCAAGGCCCCGTAGCGAATGGGTGATAGAGCGCACGATCTCCTGACTGCACCAGCACCGCCGCCTTGACCGCCGCTACGACCGCCGCACCGACATCCACGAAGTCTTCCTCACCATCGGCTACGCCCATCTGCCACCAACAACTCCAAAACTCATTCTGTTAGGCCCTCTTATGGATACCGCCGTCCGCGTGGTTCATACGCACTTCGGGTGGGAGCGGACGCTCGGGCTTTGAGCACCGTGCTACTGAACGCTCGCCGTGGCCCATTATCCCTTCCATCGCGCCGTTGAGGATGGCATGATCGGCCCGGATCAATGCCTTCCCTTCGAGGAACTCTGCATGAGCCCGCTGACAGTCGAAGTGCGCTTCTTCCGCCGCGCTATAGAAATCAGTGAACGCATGGTCGTGATCGATCAGTTCCCTTGTCACGTCTGGCTGCTTCTCGAACGCGCGGTATGCGAGTGCGAGATCTTCCCGACCCTTCGCGAGATTACGCCTGCCACCGATCAGGAAGAGGAGTCTTGCCTCTTCTCGTAGGGCGTTCGCACGAGTCCGGGGGGCACTGTCGGCTTCCGCGGCGCGGTTCAATGAGGTCAGCGCTCTGGAGTATTCGACTGAGTAGCTGAACGCCTTCCCGATCTCAAAACTATCGATCGCGGGCACAGACTCGTGGAGCGCTTCGGCCACGGTGAGCGCCTGTTCGGCATCGGCCAGCAGCGCCTGTTCGATAAGTACCTGTTCACCGGTGAGGTGCGACGTTTCCGCCTTCTGCTCCAAGCTTATGTTCCGAGTTAGTTCGGATACCAGCGTCACCAACGACTGGCGATCGGCGAGTGCGTTCTGGCGACTGGCGACCCGGTTCTGAGTCACGGCGAGGGTGATGCCGCCTGCCGCAACCACCGCACTGAACCAAGCTGCGGCCGTACTCGCGTTGATATTCCAGCGCATTCGCTCGGCGTCGCCGTCTTTCGCCATCTTTCGGGATTCGTAGTGGACGTATCAATCCCTCCGACTCGGTGGCCGTATGAGACTGTTGCCGCGGGGACGTCCCAAGCCTGAGTTGCAGACGCGGCCGATCTAAATAACGGATCTATCGCTAGTCCGGGGCCGGAAGGACGACGCGCAACCAATCCAAGGCGTAGAGGCGACGATCGACCTCACGCACCACGTTGTAGGGGTTCAGCGTCAGGCTCGCGGATGACAGTGAAATATAAACGCTCTCAACCTCTTGATGTCAAAATTAGAAGCGCTCTCCCTGCGTCATGTACAGGATCAGTAGGCGTCCGCCCCGACCCGAGCGATCCCATCCCACGCGACTCTTGGCAGCCAGTCCCACGCTACCGCCGGGAGGCCGCGACGCCCGCAGGTTGAGACTGGGCCGCTAGGGCAGACGCCTTCGCGATCCAGGCGCCTGAATTACTGCCCGATCCCTCGCGCTCTCACAATCCTAGTGGCACATGTGCCAAGATTTCCCAGCCCTGACTATCGACTCTGTCGAATACCGCCATATGATGGTCGCAACATATTCCACCTTGGTCGCGTACACTCTGCCGCACGCGGAGCCAATGACATCGAGGCTCGGCGAGACACCGGGAATAGGATGTCTACGATCAGACACTTAATTTTACGCCGACAAGGAGACCCGCTTCGACGATCACGGCGATCCTTGACTTTGCTCGGGGTGCTCGCCTGCATGACGCTTCTTTCGGCTCCCGCCAGCGCCGCCGCGAGCGGACCGCGCAACCTCGAACAGCCGTACTTGGAAACGGCCGGACAGGCCGAAGCCGGCGAAACCCTCTCGTGCTATCCCGGCACCTGGGAAGGCTCGGGAGTGACGTATGCGTATGAGTGGCAGCGCGATGGCCTCGCGCTAAGCTCCGGACCAACGCATCAGATCACGACCACCGACGAAGGTCACTGGCTCTCGTGCGTAGTGTCGGCGACGGATAGCGATGGAACGACGACCGAATCCAGCGTCGACAGCTTCTTTATCAACCCGCCGCGCGACGGACCTCCGCGTGGCGGGACGATCGAAGGGCACGTGACCGACGCCACAAACGGCCAACCGATCGGCGGCGTGAAGGCGTGCGCGGTGAATGCGGACGAAGCCGAACCGTGGGATTGTGTGCACACAGACGCGAGCGGTCTCTACAAGATGACGGTGGCCGAATCGGGTCACTTCGTTGTCGAGTTCACCGTACCTCCCCACAGTCCCTACGTTGCACTCACATTCTACGGTGGGAAGTACTCCAAATCGGAAGCGAGCGTGCTCACCATCGCGTCGGGAAGCATTACGACCGGCGTGGACCTCCAATTCCAGGAAGGTGGGCAAATCCTTGGCAAGGTCATCAGCGCATCCAGCAAGCAACCGGTCCAAGGCGTCGAAGTATGTGCGAGGGAATCGCCCGCTCTATGCGCTATTACGAACTCCAGTGGCGAATACGAGATATCGGGCCTGGCAACCGGCGGATACACGGTCCAATTCAGCTTCAGCGGTTCGGCTGGGGAACATTATTTTGCGCCCGAGTACTACGACAACCTCTATTTTCTCAACTCGATCTCGGAAGCCAATCAAGTGTCGGTCCTCACTGGCCACACCGTCAGCGGAATCGACGACGAACTGAAGGAATATGCAAGTCTAAGCGGACGGGTCACCAGCGCATCGACGGGCGAGCCCATCCCCGGCATCGAAGTCAGAGCCGTCGGCTCGGAGAACGGGATGTCCAGCGGCGGGCGTGCCATTACCGACGCCAACGGTGAATATACCGTCACGGGCATGCACGACCCCCGTGGCGAATACTCCGTCGAATTCGGCTTGCAGCTGAGCAGCGAACTGAACTACTTCCCGCAGTGGTACGACCAAAAGGAATCCTCCGCGCAGGCGAATGCCGTGACTGTGCCTCTTGGAGACAGCGTGAGCGGTATCGATGCCGCGGTCGAGGAAGGTGGGCAGATAGCCGGCGTCGTCACGGATGCGCAAACCAAGGGGGCGCTAACAGGCATCTCCGCCTGCGCCAGCAACACCTCGAGTTGGGAAACGCGATGTGCTATCACCGCCGCTGACGGCAGCTACGACATCCCGCGGCTGACGGCAGGCAATTACATCATGCAGTTTTACTCGAACTCGGACAATTACTACTCCATGAACTACACCGGGCCGGTTGCGGTAACTCTCGGGAACACCGCCGCCGCCATCAATGTTGCGATGGAACGCGTGGTCAAGGGGACCATCATGGGCTCAGTCGACGAAGCCATCTGGGCCAAACCGATTCCCAACATCGAGGTCTGCGCGTACGACCTCGAACAGGAAGAACTCTTCGGCGAATGCACAACGAGCAACGCTGCGGGCTGGTACGAACTGCGAGGCCTGTCTGCCGGCAAGTACGTTGTCGAATTCTCCTCACCCGGTCCGCAACTCGAATACGCGACCCAGTACTACGACAAGAAGCCAAGCCCACCATACGCCGAACCGGTCACGGTCACCGAAGGCAAATACACCCCCGGCATCGATGGCTCTCTCGAAAAGGCGGGCGACGCGTCGGGTGAGGTGACCAGCGCGGAATCGGGCAAGCCGCTGAAGGGCATCGATGTCTGCTACTACGACTTCACGGAATACTTGGTGGGATGCGAACTCACCAACGAAAAGGGCGAATATGAGACACCACCGCTGGCGTCCGGAGAATACAGGGTCCTGTTCGCGTCCCCATCCGAAAGCGGCCTCAACTACGCCATGCAGTTCTATGGGGGTTTCGCCTCCCGATTCGACTCGCCTTACATAGACATAAAAGCAGGCGATCTGACCACCAGCGTCGACGCCGAGATGACCGGCGGCGGGAGCATAACTGGAGACGTCACCGACGCTCAGGGCGGAAAGGGCATTGAAGGCGCGCTGGTATGCGCACTGCCACCCGGGTTCGGTGAGGTAGGTGCGTGCGCTTGGACGCACGGCGGCGGCCGGTACGCGATCCGGGGGCTCGACTCCGGGATGTACCCAGTGATCTTCGAAGCCAATGGGTATGAATGGCAGTACTACGACGACGTAGAGCTGAGTTCGCAGGCACAGCCCGTGGTCGTCTCGGTCGGCGCCAAGTCTGAAGGTATAGACGCGTCCCTTGAGCCCACGGCAGATCAACCTCCGAGCAATCTGGTGGCGCCTACAATCTCCGGCAAGGGTGCCATCGGCGAACTACTCGAATGCTCGAGCGGCACGTGGACGGGCTATCCCACGCCTACCTATACATACGTCTGGGTCGAGGCGGGACGCGATGTGGGTAGCGGCAGCACCTATCGCGTTATGCCTCAGGACGCTGGAGCAACACTCCAGTGCGACGTCACCGCCCAGAACCCGGCCGGCGTGATTGTTGCCTACAGCGACATTGTCGAGGTCGGGTCCTCGGAAGAACCTCCACGCGGCGTCACGCCGCCGACCTCGCCTGGCGCACCGTCTGCGACAGGCGGCTCGACGACAACCGCCACGGGCAGTCGAACTACACCCGACGCGAACGTCGACGCGACCAATCAGGCGGCTCTCGCGGCGTCAATCTCCTCCATCAGCACGGCCTACACATACAGCGGTTTACGGGGTGGGACCTTTGTGGACAGCGGCGAGCTCGTGCGCTGCCCCGCGGGAACCCTCCCCTGTCAGATCGACCTGGAAGTGATCGCAAAGACCAGTGGGAGCAAGCAACTGATCGCCTCTACTCGGCTCAGGGTTCCAGCTGGGGAGGTCGAGCGGCTGAAGTTCAAGCTCGATGCCACCGGCACAGCCCTGTTGCACAGTCTCGGGAGCGTTCACGCAACGATTGTCTCGACCATACGTCGCCATGGCGCCAAGTCGCTCGCCGTCAGCCACACGGTCGTCCTGAGGTTGCCCAGTCGCGGTAATCGACCGTAAGGACCTCATCTGCGGGTTACAAATTTGCGGCGTGGGGGGTCGGTCCGGCGTTGGCACATCGTGGGATCGAGATGCGGATGGCCGCTCCGTCAAAGGCCGGTTTCGTAAGCTGGCCGAGGGACCGGGCTCGAGAGTCCATTCGGACAGGGCCAGTGCGTACACACAGTCGCGAGCTTGATCGAGATGGGTGAGACATGCGAGGTGATGCGCGAGGACTACCCGGGCGACCGCGGGCAACCCGGCATGCGAGACGACGAGTTGCTGATGATCGCAGTCACCGAGGAGTTCGTGTTCGTTACGAACAACCATGCGGACTTCATTGGGCTTAGCGGAAACGCCGAACTGCACACCGGGCTCGTCATCCTCCGATTTGTTCGCGTCCCGGCCGTTTCGCGTCCCGGCCCGTGAGACCTAGAATAGTCACGCCTATGGCTATGGACTACGAACAGATCGCCGTCGAGACAAGCGACGGCGTACTCACGATCACGCTCAATCGTCCCGAGCGGTTGAACGCGTGGACGGCGCAGATGGGCCGGGAGCTGCGAAGCGCCTTCGACGACGCCGATGCCGATGACGATGTGCGCGCGATCATCGTCACCGGCGCAGGCCGCGGCTTCTGCGCGGGGGCAGACCTCGCGAGCGGCGGTGACACCTTCGACTACCGCAAGCACGAGAGCGCCGGCCCAGCGCGGGACAACGGCGGCGAGTTCACGCTACGGGTCTTCGAATCGACCAAGCCGACGATCGCCGCAATCAACGGGCCCGCCGTCGGCGTTGGAGCGACGATGACGCTGCCGATGGACGTACGCCTCGCTGCCGAGGACGCCCGCATCGGCTTCGTGTTCGCGCGGCGCGGCATCGTCCCGGAGGCGTGTTCGAGCTGGTTCCTGCCGCGCGTCGTCGGCATCAGTCGCGCGATGGAGTGGGTTGCGACTGGTCGTGTGTTCTCCGCACAAGAGGCGCTCGACGGCGGGCTCGTACGCAGCCTGCACCCCAAGGACGAGCTGCTCGACACAGCGCGCGCGCTGGCGCGCGAGATCGCCGAGAACACCGCCCCGGTCTCCGTCGCGCTCGCCCGCCAGCTCATGTGGAGGATGCTCGGCGCCGAGCACCCCATGATCGCCCACCGCGCCGACTCGCGTGGCATGGTCGCACGAGGCCAATCCGCGGACGCTGTCGAGGGCGTCACCGCGTTCCTGGAGAAGCGCCCCGCGAGCTTCCCCGACCGTGTCAGGGAGGGACTGCCCGACATCATGCCCGGCTGGAGCGCGCCGGAGTTCGAGTAGCGTATTTCGTGATGGAGCCCTCCTCGGTCATAGATCGTTCCGTCGAGAAGCCGCTCGGCCGCTCCTCCTACAGCGGGCAGGCACCAGCCTCACCGGCCGGCCCCGTGGACAACACGGAGCCGCTGCACGCACCGCCGGGTGTTCGGCTACCGCGGGCCCTGCAAACTCTGCGCTTCACCAAGCGACAGATCCAGTTCGTATTTGCTGCGCGGCGTGAGCTCGGTGACGTGTTCGAGGTTCGCTTCGTGGTGATCCCCGGCGGAGTCGTCGTGACCAGTCATCCTGACCATGTCCGCTCCCTGTTTACCGCCAAGCCCGAGCTGGTGCCCTCGCTGACCGCTGAGTCTCCGCTGCGCCCGATCGTGGGACCAAACTCGGTGTTGACCGCGAACGGACCAAGTCATCTGCGCCAGCGCAAGCTGCTGCTGCCTGCATTCCACGGTGAGGCGATCGAGAGTTACGCACAAATGATTCGCGACGTCACCGAACGAGAACTGGACCGCTGGCCCGTCGGCCGCCCGTTCGCACTTGCTCCAAAGATGCAGGCCATCACCCTCGACGTGATCATGTCGGGCATCTTCGGCATCGAGGGTGCTCCCGCGCAGGGAACCACCGAGTATCGGCTGAGGGTCACGATCGAGCGGCTGGCGGCGGCCTCGACCTCTCCGCTGGCGCTACTTGGCGAACTCTCGAACCTGGGACGCGAGAAGCCCGTCGGTCTCACGCGCGGCGCGGTGGCCTTGTTGGATCGCGCCACTTATCCGGTGATCGAAGAGCGTCGTCGCGCGGCCGACCTGGATGAACGGGGAGACATCCTCTCGCTGCTGTTGCGCGCCACGAGCGAGGACGGCGAGCGGATGACCGATCACGAGCTGCGCGACGAGCTGCTCACGCTCGTACTGGCCGGCTTTGAGACGACCGCCAACTCGCTGGCCTGGACCTGGGAGCGCCTGGTCCGCACCCCGGCAGCGTATGAGCGCTTGCGCGACGCGGTGCGCTCAGACACTCAAGCCGAGGAGCATGTCGAGGCGGCCATCATCGAGGGTATGCGCTCACGTCCGGTGATCCCGATCGTCGGCCGCCGAGTCGCCGTGCCTTGGCGACTCGGCGAGTACGTGGTACCGGCGGGACAGGGTGTCAGCATCAGCATCCTGCTTGTTCACCATCGCGAGGATCTATACCCCGACCCGTTCTCCTATCGTCCCGAGCGCTGGCTGGATCACAGTCCTGGCACATATGAATGGCTGCCCTTCGGCGGCGGCACTCGTCGTTGCCTCGGCGCGGCGCTGGCAATGGCCGAGCAGCGCGTGGTGCTCGAGGCCATGGTCCGCCGCCTGGACCTGGAGGCCGACAGGCCCGAGGCCGAGCACGCGCACCATCGTAATGTCACCATGATCCCGGCGCGCGGCGCGCGGGTGGTCCTGCGATCGCGCCTCGCCGGGTGAACAGCCACGTTTAGCCGAACGTCGAGGGCAACAAATCGACGGAATGCACATGCGAGGGACTACGTGAAGACGGACGCTCGCTCGATGCCGGCGTGATCCGCCGCAAGTTTCCAGTCCCCGAGTGCATATGGCAATCCACGCAGAGCCCCGCGAAGCCGCACAGACTCCTTTACGCGATCCCAAACAATAGAAACCCCCTGCAAAACGCGGCGGGTAAGTACGGTACGGGAGCGACGGGGGTTGAACCCGCGAATGTCACCCCGCAGATCGAGATACGCCTGTAGGCGGCTTATGAGATGACAACTATTCTTCTGCTTGCCCTGCGAGTCGGCGCAACAACCGGGGCACCGAGCACTACTGCTTCGCCGAAAGGTAGGAGTGCGACGATCGTCGGCGGCCCACCCGGAGGCAGGCCGCCGACTAGAAACGGAAGCGATCGATGGTCTATGCAGCGACTTCCTGCTTGGCCTGGTCGAGCTGAGCACGCAGGCGCTGGTTTTCGAGCTCGGCGGCATACCCCTTCGTGGTCTTGTGAAGAGCCCTCCACAATGGGCGGTGCTTGCCGACCGCGTTCATGTTCGCACCCCCCAGGCTCTGCGAGGTCTCCACGCACGAGACGATGAGCTCCTCGCCGAGATCCTCCCAGGCTTGGAGAACAGCCTTGAATCCGCCATCCCACCGCATCTGCGTCTGGGTAGCGTTCTGCTGCACAAACACTCGAAAGGCGGCGAGCGTGGGGAAGGTCGCCGAACTCGACAGCCGGTACGTGCCCGTCGTGCCAAAGCCGCCGTCTTCCCGCTTGACAAACGGATAGGTCCAAACGTTCGGTCGCGCCTTACCGTCGCGACCGAGCTTCTTCTCGATGATGCGTAGGTGCCCTCCCTTGCGCTTCGGCGTGTTGTACGCGTCAATAGCCGTGCTGCGTATAAGGTCGAACAGGTGAAGTGCCTCCGGAAGGATCGGGATCATCTGCCTGTAACTGTCCTGGAATCGCTTGTCCTCGAACACCTTGAGACACGCCGACTGCTTCTCGTAAGCGATCACCGGTTGCGTGATCTCCTCGCCCGCTGGAGACTCATTCGGGAACGCAAACGGATTCAGCGCCGTGAGAATCGCGAGTACGTCGAGCACGTCATAGTTAGTGCGAGCGCTCTCCTCCCAGCCAATTTCGTCTGCATAGGACATGGTTGCGAGCGCTTCCTTGAAGGGCGCGAACAGTCCCATCAAGTTGTCGATCGACTGATCCTTGACCTGGAGCACCGTGTTACGGCCGCGGGCGATCCACGGGATCAACGTGTCTCGCTTCGATGCGGGAATCCCCGAGATCACGTTGAACGTGATGTACTGACGGTCCGAAACGTCGGACTCCCTCAGCACCTTCTCGATCACCGCGAGTGAGTGCAGGCCGTTGACCACACCGTCGGCCGGCTCTTCAGCGTCGTCGGGCTCCACATTGAAGGTGACGATCATGCTGTCGTCATCCTCCTTTACGACATCGCCGATCACGGTGATGCCGAGATGGGCAAGGTGAAAAACATCTTGCTCGGGCACATCCTGATTGAGAAGGCTCGCTTCAATCTGGCGGGCGACCTTCTTGTTGGTGTTGGGCACCGGGCGCGGGTTCGGCCCGTTCAGCTTGGCCAACCCCTCCCGTAGCTCACGGATCGGCACGTCCATATAATGTCGGACGACGCCAAGCGCCTTGTCGCGCTCGTTCTGCATACGGCGGGCACTCTCAACGCCCTCGAACCGAAAACTCACCTTCCGGTTACCGTTTGTTGCGGCGGTCCTACTGCTCATTGCAATCTCCTTATTCGGCGGTGTCGCTCAACGGCGACCCATATGTATTCGCCTGCCCGAGTCGGATCAGACGAGCCAGCCGCATCTCGCGTGCTAGCAGTGATAAAGATTAGCAAGGATTGCGGCGCCAGCCGCCCGCTTCCGTCGCATGTCAACGTGATCCCCGAGCTTGCCCGTCTACAACGCAAGAAGGACCGACAACGCATTTCCCTCCTTCGTTCTCCTGGCAGCACGCCAGATCACCTGCCATCATGGAGGCATGGCCGAGCAGGCTCACGTTCAGCTCAGCGGCGATATCAGTGGCCGCTATGTCGTCACCGAGAGACGCCCTGGGGGCGAGTTGACGCTCGCACCTGACACCTCTTGGTCGGCGATCGTGGAGCGCTCGGGTGGCCGGGAGCTGACGCCGGAGGAGTCCGCCGAGTTCCAGCGCGAGTATGCGCCGCTTATGCTCCCACCTGACGACGAGCCGTAGGAAGTGGCCGACTCAGCGGCGCGCGGGTTCCCCGCGCATTTCGATCCCGACGGATGGGAGGAAGACCTCGCGCGAACAACGACGGCTGGGCGTGAGGCCGCCGAGGCTGCCCGGCGAACCTACGAACAGGATGGGATTCCCTTCGATCATCTGCGCAGAGTCGAGGGCGAAGGACGTGACGGCACCGTGCTACCGGACTGCGCGAAGGTCTACCTGCCTCAACCGGCGGGGCGCTTCGGCATGGTGTTCAGGGCCATCAAGATCGACGGACGCCTGCATATGGCCTATCTCGCCTTCGGGGTGCGTCACCCACCAAAGGATTCGCGTCGTCCGACCGTCTACCAGCTCGCGCATCAGCGCATCCACGGCCAGCCTCCGTCGCGTTCGCCGTCTTAGCTGGCGACTACGGCGCGCCGTTCAAGTCCGCTACCGCCTGCGCCCTTGCACCGCCTCCGCCCGCCCAAGCACCTCCGAAGCCGGGCAACCAAGCGCCCCGGCGATCTTGACGATGTTGGCCAGCGACACGTTCCGCACTCCGCGCTCGACCCCGCTGTAGTAGCCACGATTGAGCCCGGCCTCCAGCGCGACGGCTTCCTGGGACATGCCGCGCTCGGCGCGTAGCTCGCGTAGGGCGTCGCCGAACGCGGCGTGGATGGGGGAGATCGCGGGCAAGCCGCAAGACTGGCGCCTTGACTGCTATGAGTCTATACACTATAAGTCGCATTACATACAAAGTTGGCCCCCGCGCAGATTGTGGTCTGCCGGGGGCCGCGACACCAGGAGGTGAGTCCTGATGCAGCAACAGCCTAACCCAGCAGTGGAGGCGGACAACATGCACGACTGGGGCGTGATGATCCGACTCATTGACCCCGACGACCAGCGGCCGTGGTCTGTCGAGGAGATGATCCGCGACCGCACAGACAGTCACGTCAGTCGCGAGGACACGACCGAAGCGATCAGACGGCTACACGGGGTCGGCTTGATCCATCGCACCGCAGACGACCTCGTATTCCCCACGCGGGCGGCACTCCACTACGACCAGATAGTCGCCTGAGCGGCGCCACTCTACCCACCAAACACTCGCTGACCCGCTTCCGGGGCTGGCGGTGCTTATGGGATGTGGAACCAATCGATCAGAGCACGAGAAGGCGTGTGCTACGGGCGCCAGGCCTTGCCGTTCGGTCGTTTGCGATCGGCAAGGCACTGGCATCTCGATCCGGCTTGCCCATGCGGTTTCCGGCCGGTCGGCCCGCGCCCGACTCTTATCTCTGCCCTATCTGGTGACTTGATGAGCGAGACGCCTTCTTTGAATCTTTGTCTTCCAGTGGGCCGGCGTCGTGTCGTGCGGCGTCGTCGTTCGTTTGTCGATCCCGGCGGCGTGGCACTTGCCGGGCTCGACCGTCGTGTGCTGGAGGTGCTGTGCGAGCACCGCGTGATGACCCAGGATCAGCTTGCCCGATTGTTCCCCGATGTTCCCGAGCGCACCTTGCGCTACCGCACCAGGCGCCTGCGCGACCTCGGCTACGCGGGCCGAACCCGCCCCTACCGCGAACGCGGCTCAGCGCCCAACCATCACTGGCCCACCCGGCGAGCCGATGCTCTCATCAGCGGCTCCCCGTCGCCGCGCGGCGGTGAGCGCAAGCAACCCAACCCTGTCTTTCTCATGCACGCCGCGCTACTGAGCGAGCTGTACGTCACGCTCGTGACCCAGGCCGAGCAGGCCGGACTACTCCTCCAGCGCTTCCAGCGAGAGGGCGATGCGCGCGAGCCCTTCGAGGCGCTGGGCAAGCAGCGCGCGTTGGCGCCCGATGCGCTGCTCGTGCTCCGCGACAAGCACGGTCGCGAGCTACGTGCGTTCGTGGAGCTTGACCTCGGCACGATGTCCCACCCTCGCCTGCGCGCAAAGGCAGAGCTGTACGCCGCTTATGTCACGGCAGGGGCATGGCGTGAGCGCCATCCGTTCGTGCCCGCCTTGCTGTTCCTCACGAGCACCCAAGCGCGCGCCGTCAAGTTCCTCGCAACACTCCGCAGCACGCTCACGAATAAGCGCCGTGGTTGGAACCCCGCCAGCTTCACGGCCGCAGCCGCGGGCGTCGCATTCCAGCCGGGCCGGTTGCTTGCCGAGAGATGCCTCGTGGACGCTGCCGGGAATGAGGGCCTGGCGCTCGCCGATGTCCTGAGCGCGGCGCGAGCACCCTATGAACGCGCACGCCGAGCCGCGCGAGAACAGCAGGAAGCCGAAGACCGCGAGCGCAAGCTGCTGCGGGAGGACCCGGAGGCAATGCGCCAGCACATGCGCCGCCACGAATCCTCGCTGCGGTCCTACCTGCAAGCGCTCGGCACAGCAGGTGAGCAGACCGTACGACTGCTGCTCAGCGGGATCGCACCAGCAGATGTGGACGAGCGAGCAGTGCTCGTATCGATTGCCCACGATCTCCCCGATCTGCTGGAGCCAGGGATCAACGGCACTCCGTTCCCGGGCGCTGCGGTTACTTCGGACGTGGCTCTGCTCACCGACCTCTACCGGGGCTCACAGCGCAGGCTCATCGAGTCGCTGACCGGCCACGGGCCGGACGGCCCATCCCTGCGCAGGGCGCGATTGACGCTACGGGAAGGCAAGCTCCTTGAGCGACGCGCCTGGGACCAACTACCAGCAGACGCCGCGCGCGACATCACCGCGCGCGAGACTCAAGGCCAGCGGCGACTCGCCTACCTGGAGCGGCGAGAGCACACCGCACGCAAGCTCGCACGCCAGGCCGGTGGCCTCGGGCGCCTCACTCACCCAACGGCGAGCTTCTATTCGCAGCTCGATGGCGAGCACGTAAGGGTCTGCAAGCGCTGCGAGGAGGTTGTTTATCCCGCCGCCCACGAGAACAGAGACGCCCACGGGCGCCAGCGGCCCTCGCCCTGCCACTACTGCGGCGCAAGCGATCAGCTTCCCGACTACAGCGACCAGTCCATGCCCGACCACGAGAACGGAAGGTGGCCATCACAGCCATGAGCCCGCCCAACCACTCCAGCCAACACTGCGGCGCCCGAGGCAGGCGCCCCACCGATTCAGTTTTGCGATCAGCACGAAGTCGATCGAGAGACCTTTGCCAGCACCCACCCAACCACAGAGGAGACAGCGATGCTCAGCCGACCGGCGATCCCCACAACGAACTGCAAGCATTCGCGCATTGGTTCGCAGACTGGTGGCTGCGGCGCGGCCGCGACCTCACCGGCGCCCAAGGCAAAGGGTGAGGAGATGGATAGTCCGACAGAGACAGCGGCCAAGCAGCGTGCGGTCGCCTACGTGCGTGAGTCCACCGAGGAGCAGGGCCAGGGATTCTCGCCCGACGCGCAGCGCGAGGGCATCCGCCGCTTCGCTCCCGAGAACAACCTCGAACTTGTCGGCGAGTACTGCGACTTCCACTCCGGGTGGCGCAAATCCGAGGCCCGCCCAGAGTTTCAACGGTTGATGGCAGATGCAGCAGAGGGCAAGTTCGATGTCGTGCTCGTCTTCCACACCTCCAGGTTCGCCAGAAACCAGATCGAGGCGCGCCGTTACAAGCAACTCCTACGCGAGCGGCTCGGTATACGCGTCGTGTCAATCACCCAGCCGATGGGCGAGGACCCATCCGACCCATCCGCCTTTCTGGCGGAGTCGATCCATGAGATGTTCGACGAGTATTACTCGGTGTCGTTGTCCTTCTGGACACGCAGCGGACTACGCGAGAAGGCCCGCCAAGGCCATTTGGTCGGCAGCCTCCCGTGGGGCTACGTCCGCGACTCCAACACCAAGCTCGCGGCTCCCGATCCAGGGCGCGCGGCGCTCGTGCTCACTCTGTTCGAGCGTTACGCCACCGGCCAAGAGTCCGACCGCTCGCTCGCCGCATGGCTGAACGCAACCGGCGCGCGTACCGCTCGCAATCGCGAGTTCGGTAAGGACACCGTGCGGGAGATGCTGTGCAACACCGCCTACGCCGGATACGTGAGCGGCCTTCGCGACAAGACCCGTGCGATCAAGGGACTGCACGAGGCGATCGTCAGCGATGAGCTGTTCGACCGCGTGCAGGAAGTTCGCGGATGGCGCACGCGCGTCGTCAAGCCCGGCCGCCCGTCCGAGGGCTATCTCCTGCGCAAGCTCCTGCGCTGCGATCAATGCGGCGCACGGATGCACGGCACCAGCGGATCGCGTGCAGGTATCCGTCGCTACCAATGTTCGACCCGCCGCTATCACGGCGACTGCGAACAGACGATGGTCAAGGCGCACGCCCTGGAGGCACAGCTCGTGGACTGGGTGCATACCTTCCAACCTGACGAGCAACTGCGCAAGCTGATGCTTGACACCCTCCAAACCGAGACGGGCAACCCGTCCGGCGGCGATGCCACCCGTCGCGCCGAGCTGCTGATCCAACTAGAGCGCTTGCGCGACCTCTATCTGATGGGCGACTACACCAAGGCCCAATACGTCATGCGCCGCCAAGCGCTCGAGGAAGAACTTCAGCGCACCGCGCCTCCCGCGACCCCCGATCTCGACCGCGCCCAAGCACTCCTCGAAGACTTCGCGCGCTTCTGGGAAGCCGAGCCCAACCCGGCCGAGCGCCGCAAGCTGATCGCCACACTCTTCGAGCACGTCTGGCAAAAGGACGGCTCAATCGTCGCCGTCAAGCCACAAGCGGCCTTCGCGAAGTACTTCGTAGCCGCCAACGAGGCCCGCGCCAAACACCCCAAAGCAAACCGGAAAAGCGGGGTGACAAAAGCGGGAGCGACGGGACTCGAACCCGCGACCTCTGCCGTGACAGGGCAGCGCTCTAACCAACTGAGCTACGCCCCCGTGCTGGAGCACGGGACCTTCATACGTGCGAAGAGCAGAGTATCGCAGGGCGACTGCCGAGCATCGACTCCCAAACAAAACTGGCCGGCCAGCCAAACCGCTCCCCGGTCCTCTAGGCTTACGCCATGCCCATCCTCGAGCCGCCACGGCTGCGCCACGAAAACCCCTTTCGCATCCTCACCCAGGACCTCGTCGACGAACGAGCCGCGAGCGTGCCCTACCCGCCTGGGGACACCGGCTTCTCGCTGGCGAGAACCAAGCGTTTCATCGAGGAGCCGCTTCCCCTGCTGCTGGAAGGCTACGAGCGCTATGGCCCGATCTTCACGATGCGCGTGCTGCACAGCAACGTCGTGTTCATGCTCGGGCCGGCGGCCAACCACTACATCACCGTCTCGCACGCCAACAACTTTCTCTGGCGCGAATCGCACTTTCGCGACTTGATCTCGGTGCTCGGCGACGGGCTGCTGACGACCGACGACCCCTACCACAAGCGCTCGCGCCAGATCATGCTGCCGGCGTTCCACCGCGAGCGGATCGCGGCCTCGCTCGACGTGATGACCTCGGAGACCGAACGAGCGCTCGAGCAGTGGCATGACGGCGAGCGGATCGACCTGTATGCCTGGACGCGGAAACTGGCGACACGTGTCGCGATGCGTGCCCTGTTCGGGATCGAGCCGGACGGTCCGGCCGCGCGTGAGATCGATGCCGCGGCGATGTTCGAGCAGGCGCTCGGCTTCTTCTCATCCGGCCCCGAGTTCCGCTTCATCCGCACGCCGGGCACACCCTGGGCGCGGTTGCAGGACGCCACGCGCAAGCTCAACAAAATGCTCTACGGCGAGATCAAAGCGAAGCGGGCGAGCGGAGAGCGCGGCGAGGACGTGCTCAGTCTCCTGCTCGACGCTCAAAGCGAGGATGGCGAGCAGCTCTCAGACGGACAGATCCGCGACGAGATGATGACTTTGCTGTTCGCCGGCCACGACACGACCACCTCGACCGTCGCCTTCATGTTCTACGAGCTGGCCAAGGCGCCGCACTTGGCAGAGCAACTCCGAGCCGAGCAGGACACGCTGCTCAAAGACGGCACGCCCAACGCTCAGCAGTTGATGAGCGGCGAACTGGCAGAGCTGGAGATGGTCTTGGAGGAGACCCTGCGCAAGTATCCACCGGCTTGGATCGGCCCTCGCAAGTCGATCGAGGCGTTCGAGTTCGAAGGGCGCAGCGTTCCCGCCAACGCGTATGTCAACTACAGCTCGTGGGCCTCGCACCACCTGCCCGACGTGTGGGCCGAGCCCGAGGCCTTCCGTCCCGAGCGCTTTGCGCCCGAGGCCAGGGCACAGATCGCCAAGGGGGCCTACATCCCCTTCGGCGGCGGTTCGCGCACCTGCATCGGGATGCGCTTCGGCCAGCTCGAGGTGCGCACGATCGCCACCTTGATCGCGCGCGACTTCACGCTCGAGCTGCCCGGCGACTTCAAATTGTCCTACCGCCAGATGCCGACGATCAGCCCGCGTGAGGGCATGCCGATGACCGTCCACTCAAACTAGCGTGGCGGCCAAGGACAGGCCGTAAGTCAGCGGCTGGGTGCGCAGCACTCGTACGCCAACTGAGCCCACCTTCAAACGCCTGTCGCTGAAGAGCGTCACGGTCCCAAGGCTGGCCAGCGGAAACCCTTGCGGTTGGGCCACCAGCTTGCCTTCCAGCGGCTTCACGAGCGCCGTGATCGAGGCCTGTACGCCGAACAGGGCGCCGGACGCGCGCGCTTGCACCTGACCTCCGCCGCTGGCCGTCGGTTCGATGTGAAAGCCGCTCGGTAGAGCTTCGTTGAGCTGCTGCTGGGTCAAGGTCGCGCTTGCTTTGATCGCCGAGCCGTGCTTTTCCATGCGCAGGTCGTCGACCGTCAAACCTGCGGGCAGGTCGGGCACTGCCGTCAGCGTTGCCGCCTCAGCGGTGACGATCATCGAGCCTGTCGCGCGCGCTTCCCACAAGAGCGTGGCGATCTGCGAGAGCTGCACCGACAAGGAGCCCGCGCTGACGTCGACCGTGTCGGCTTTGCCCCACAGCAGCTTGACGGCCGGGAAGGCGCTGACGCTGACGCTGCGCACCGTCCCGTAGCGTGCCACGCGGTCGCGCACACGCCTGGCGGCCAGCGTCGGTAGGAAGACCTGCGCCAGCACGACGAGCAGCAACGGGAGCCCCACGACGCACGCCCCGAGGTACACCATTCGCCTCCGTTGCATCTCCCGCCCCACGTATACAGCTTCGCACGCAACAAGTCCCTACTCTTAAGCCCACCCTATGAGCCTCGCCAAGAGGGTCCGGGGGCGCGTAGCTCAGTTGGCTAGAGCACCTCGTTTACACCGAGGGGGTCGCCCGTTCGAGTCGGGCCGTGCCCATGAGAACCCGGCGTTTTGCGCCACAGTCGCTAGAACATCTCCATGACCCCTATCCGCATCGCAGTCATCGGCTCGGGCCCGGCGGGCTTCTATACCGCCGGGCACCTGCTCAAGGACGGTCCCGAGACGCTCGAGGTCGACATGATCGAGCGGCTTCCCACGCCCTGGGGGCTTGTGCGCTCCGGGGTCGCGCCCGACCATCCGAAGATCAAGTCGGTCACGCGCATCTACGAGAAGACTGCTGCGCATCCGCGTTTCAGGTTCTTCGGCAACGTCGAGCTCGGCCGCGACGTTTCGCGCGAGGAGCTGATCGAGCACTACCACGGGCTTGTCTACGCGACCGGCTCGCCGGCCGACCGTCCGCTCGGCATCCCCGGCGAGGACCTGGAGGGCAGCCATCCGGCCACCGACTTCGTCGGCTGGTACAACGGCCATCCCGACTACACAGACCACGACTTCGACCTGTCGGCTACGCGCGCGGTAGTGATCGGCAACGGCAACGTCGCGCTCGACGTCGCGCGCATGCTGACGCTGACGCACGACGAGCTGGCGGTGACCGACATCGCCGACCACGCGCTCGAAGTCCTCGACGCCAGCAACGTGCGCGAGATCGTCGTGGTCGGCCGCCGTGGGCCCGCGCAAGCCGCCTTCACGAACCCCGAGCTCCTGGAGCTGGGCGAGCTCGCCGACACCGACGTGATCGTCCACACCGAGGAGCTCGAGCGTGCCCTGGCCGTCGAGGACCCCAACATGGACCCGACTTCCGTGCGCAACGTCTCCGTCTTGCGCGGCTACGCACAGCGTGCCCCGACCGGCAAGAGCAAGCGCGTCGTCCTGCGCTTTCTGCTCTCCCCGACGGAATTGATTGGGGATGGAAATGGCGTGCGTACAGTCGTGATGGCGCGCAACGCACTTCAGGCCGGCAAGGACGGCCGGCTCAGAGCCGAGCCCACCGGTGAGACCGAGGACATCGACGCCGGCCTGGTGATGCGAGCGATCGGCTATCGCGGGATCGCACTGCCTGGCGTGCCTTTCGATGACCGCAGCGCGACGATCCCCAACGAGGGGGGCCGTGTCGTGACTCTTGACGGATCGCCTGCCGGCGCCCCAGCGGCTGCGCCCTCCCGGGCGCTCCCAGGAGAGTACGCCGTAGGCTGGATCAAGCGCGGGCCCTCGGGCGTGATCGGCACGAACAAGAAGGACGCCCAGCAGACGGTCGACGCGCTGCTCGAGGATCTCGCCGCCGACAAGCACCTGCAGCCCGCCGAGCCGGACCCCGAGGCGATCGAGTCGCTGCTGGCCGAGCGCGTGCCTGCGCTCGTCACCTACGAGGGCTGGTCGGAGATCGACCGCCACGAGCAGGCCCTCGGCGAGCCCCACGGCCGCCCGCGCGTGAAGCTGACGCGCATCGACGAGCTGCTGCGCGTGGCTGCCGGCGAGAGCCCGGAGGCCGAGCCGCTGGACACGCTCGGCCTGCGCTGACGCACAGCCCGCCCATCTGGCACACTGACTAGCTCGCGCGCCGTTAGCTCATCGGGTAGAGCTCCGGACTTTTAATCCGGCGGGGCGGGTTCGAGTCCCGCACGGCGCACATTTGATCGACGTTGGAAACCAAGGCCCGAAGAATGGGGGCCTTGACCGCTTCTGGGGCCTTCCTGGCAAGGAAGCGCTTTGGCAGGCAAAGCGCGGATCTGGCCGTAGACGGTGTCTGCTCGCCCTTCGAGGTTCTCGGTGTCCTGCTCCGACTTGGCCCCTAGGATCGCGACCTCGCTGTTGTTCCCATCGCAGTGCCGATGCTTTGAACGCCGTGCGTCGCTTCCATATGCGCAAAGACCTCCTGGCCGGCCGTAAACGAGTATCGCGATACCTCGAGTGCCCAGCGCTGGAATGGCGCACATGTCCAACGCGAGGAGTCATGCGCCCCGGTTGCCTCCAGGAGGAAGTCGGGCAGTCCGGTGGCTAACGTCGTTAGCTGCCACTCCTGGAGAAACTCGGGCCATCCGTCGGTGCCGTCCGCGCTGCTGACGAGGTGCAACAGGAACACGGAGGCGCTCTCGGGAAACGCGATGATCGCGGCGAGCAGGATCAACGCTGCTTGATACTCGGCTGCCTCGCCATCTTCGCCGGTGAGAAACCGGTCGAGTTGTCCGGAATGCTCGTCGAGTCCTGCTCGCAGCAGCCTGTAGAGATTAGTGAACTTCTTCACTGCGCGAGGTGTTCGCAGGTCGTGTGCGATCGTTGCAGCGAAGTCGCGCTCCGGATCCGTCAGGACGATCGGACGCGAGATGAACTCAGTCGAATCGATATCTGGCTCTTTCTCCGAGTAAGGATCTGGGTCGGTCTCTGTTCGGGGTGGTGTCGAAGTAGTCTCACCGTATGGTGGAGTTGTTTCCAGATCGTCAGACGTCCGTGCAGCGTCCGCCTCAAAGGATGCATCTCCGGATCCGTCTTCTACGGCGGCCTCGGAGGGCATCGCGTCGCCCTCGCCCATCAAGTCGTGAACAAGTGAGGTCGCAGCCCTCTTGTTCATCGGACGGAGGGTGAAGGGAACCTGAATTATCTTCTCGAGATAGTCGATCGGCGATGCGCCCCATAGGTCGGCCTCCTCGGGAGATAGTCCTGCATTCTGTGTTTTCTGAGTAAGCATCTCGGCGTAGTGGAGTCTGAGCGACTGGAGAAGCCAGCGCGGATCTACCGCGACCACAACCACGAAGAGTCTCACCGCCAGGATCAGGTGAATCGCTTCCAGCACCTCCATCACTCGATTGGGCGGACAGCGGTCCAAGTCGTCTATGTACAAGACGATGCGCTCGATACTCGGGAGCTCAGGGCCCCGTTCATCGGTCTCTTTCCCACCGGTCGAGCCGCTGGCATGTGCGCCGAGCTCATCGAGAAGCATCGTGCTCATGCGCGCGAAGTCGCTGTGTATACGCGAGACGAGTCCGAGGTGCTGGCGGTAATCGCCGCTTCGCTCAACTGCGATTCGTGCGAGCCGGTGGCCTGCCGCAAGGTCGCTCAACTCGTGTTGCAGCTGCTGCTCGGCGGCACTGGCAAGTTCGAGTTCCTTATCGATATCGGTGTGTCGGACGTCAACCGCGCGTGCGAAACCACCAGCCTGCCTCAGTAGCTTCAGGACACGCTTGCGCAACATCTGGAATGCTGCGAACGGGACAGCCACTGCCGCGATCGCAGCGGTCACCGACTGTGTCAGCACTTCTCCGCCGACGAGTGAGACGGTGCCTAGCACGCCGATGATGGCGGTCAACGATATACCCAAGAAGACGAGGCGACTTCTTGTTCCAGGTAGCAGCAGCCTCAGTGCACTGCGGGTGCTCTGGATCTCTTGCTCTATCTCGGCCAGCGACTGGTCGTCTTGACTACCCGTGAGCCGCCACGTCCAGCGCAGAAGGTTTCGCCGCGCCTCGACTTGGCGACGACGATTGCGCGCGCGCTCCAGCTGATCTTTCAGCGTCGAGTTCTCCGCAAGCCTCGCCTCGAGCCACGCCAACTGCGCGGCGGCGGTCTCCGTGTCTGTGACGCTCGTTTTCGGCTCTGGCTGGCCAAGCTCATCGAAAATGTGCGTGACCAAGCTCGCCCAAAGATTTGCATCGGAGTAATGCCATGCATTGAAGGTGATGTTCCGAATGTGTCCGCAGTAGTTGGACTGCTCCGAGTTCCGAGAGTGGAAGGCGAGTTGGCGGACGCGCGTCTGGACCAGTCCGATGAAGAAGGACTTCCCCGAGCCCCAATCGCCGAACAGACCGATCGACAGCGGCGGAGATAGCGCCTTCGCTGCGACTATGTTCGCGATTGCGCGCACGTCGGCGTCGATGTCGAGCATGTCCTCGCCCTCTGCTATGTCGGCGGCCATGTCCGGCAAGTCGCCACGAAACCGTGGTGATCGAGATCTGGAATCGGGTAGGCTCGTCTCCTCGTCCGCAGGCTCGGGGTTGGCTTCGGCGGTACTGCTCGAGGTAGAGAGCCGAGATGTTTGGGACCCGCCAGGGCCAGGAGCAGGGCTAGGTACTTCCGCCATTATGAGGCTCCTAGTGGTCTTCCGGACCTTCTCCGGGTCGACATCGAATTGGAGCAGGATGCGCTCGTATACGCCTTGCTCGCGTGTGAGGCCGAGCAGGATGTGCTCGGTGCCGACGTAGTTGTCTCCTAGGATCAGTGCCTCCTGCAGAGCTCGTTCTAGGACCTTCTTGGCAAGAGGCGTGAAGGGGATCTGCCCAGAGGTGACCTCCTCGCCGGGGCCGACAATCTGCAGGACCTGGGCACGCACCCGATCGAGCGTGATGCCGAGGCTCTCCAACGCGCGCGCGGCGAGACCTTCCTGCTCGCGCAGCAACCCGAGCAGGATGTGCTCGGTGCCGATGTAGTCGTAGTTGAGCGCCCCCGCCTCCTCCCGCGCGAGAACGATGACCTGCCGGGCCCGTTCTGTAAATCGCTCGAACATCGGCGCATAGCATGCCCGATCCTGGCGATTGGCGTTCAGGAACCGAGATGCGGCCGACTCGTGGCAGCCCGGGCCAGGTCGTCGTCGAGGGCCCTGCTGGGAGCGATCGAGCAACTGCCGATCGCTCCGCACATCGCTCGCTTGCATGCGCAGATCTGGCCCGAACTGCAAGCAAACGGGGAGATTCGGCGCACACGCCCTGTGGATAGCCACTGGGCGAATGAACGGCTACGACGCGTTGAACTCCGGCGTCATATTAGGACAAGGTTTTGGCGGTTCGACCGCCACCCGAAATTCGGGGATCGGTTCGGTGCCACGTTCGTTTATGTATTCTACAAAAAAATTGCACGTTCCTTTGGAAGCAATTGCAATTTCACATTCTTTGAGTGTTTTCGTTGCGTTGATACCGATGAATTGTTTCCCCATTTTCGTCAAGTTATCTTTTTGCACTTCTGTGAATTTGGGTACTTCCGCAACAGCGGCTTTGTTTTCCACTATGACTTCTTCCGTTTCTCCTCCTTTGGTAAAGGTAACAAGTTTCGCCGGCTTGGTGAATACGAAGTCAGCGTTCGCGACAGCCGTCAGTATGAGGAATGTCGTACCAATTACGACAAGCGCCAGTGGTCCCTTGATCTTGAGCATGAGCTTTGCCTATTCTCTGTTCGGAGCCATAAGTTCAGATGCTCCTGGGTAGACATCCAGGGTGCCGCCAGAGCAGGCGACTGGACGACTACCGGCAGAAGCAGTCGTGTGATGAACGCTAAAGGATTTCCTCACTGGAGTCAAAGAGTAGGAAACAGTTGGCTCAACCGTATCGCGAACCACGTCCCCAGCTCCGAGCGACTTCACAGGCCATGTGGATAATGTCCAGACAAGGGCGACATCGACACAATCCGTATCGTCACGCCATGACCGATGCGTCGCCGAGACCAACGCCGTCTAAAATTGGTCTTCGACAATCTCGAGGGCAACCAAGAGCCATGACCGAATACGCCTATTACGACACCGAAGCGGAGGCCAAGTCGGGCGCCAACGGCTCAAACGACGTGCAAAGCCACGTCTCCGCCAATCGCCGAGGCGATACGCCGCAGATCGTCAGGGTCGCTCGTGAGGACCAGATCGCCACGTGCGAGCGCCGTCACCACAACAACGGCGTCGACGATATCCTTGTGGTTGCTCGCTGCCGATGCCGCTCCGGCGGCTCGGGCCTGGGACTCGCTCAGCGGCTCGACGCGACATCCCCGCAAGAGGCGCGAGAGCTGCGCTTGGGGGCCTCCACGCCACACTTGCCCGAGCACGGGCGTAGAGATGGTGGGACAAACGCCGCGCTCGAGTAGCCGGCGGTGCAAAGCCCAGATCGATACAGAGCCGCGTTCGGCCGCGATCAGAGCGCCGGAGTCATAGGTGACCCCACTCACGCGGCGCGGTTGACGCGCGGCGCATCCAGCACCGCGTCAGCGGCGGCAAGCGTCTCAGCAGAGAGCACGCCGTGCTCGGCTTCCCATTCGGCCACCGCGATCAAGCCGTCCTCGACCGTCAAAGCGCTGCGGGAGGCCTCGTTCAGCCAGGCCGACAAGCTTATGCCGCGACGCTGAGCCGCACGCTTTGCGGCGGCGGCGATAGGCTCTTCCAAAGCGACCGAGAGCTTCTGAGCAGACATTCCGCCATGGTAGCACCTGATTCCTACCGTGTTTGTGGATGTCGGCCTCCCCGAGCACGTCGAGAGCCCGGCCGCGACGCCCACCCGCTCACACACGAACACCCGACGAGCGCGGCCCGGAACAAACCCACGGCTTTCAGGCGCCGCCCAGCACCCCGCCATCGTGTGTGTCACCGTACATGACGGTGAGGAGCTTTACGAGTTGGGACGGGACCCGGATCGCCTACCAGGAATGGGGCGAGCAGTCCGAGTTGCCACCCGTTGTCCTGCACCACGGTTTCGTCGCTGACGCGCAGGCCAACTGGGTCGCCACCGGTGTGGTCGACGCGCTCACAGCCGCGGGACGTGCGGTCATTGCCGCCGACGCCCGCGGACATGGCCGCTCCGAGAAGCCGCACGACCCCGACCGCTACGGCGAGCAACGCATGGCGCGCGACCTCGCGACCCTGCTCGACACGACCGGCGCGCGGCAGGTCGATCTCGTGGGCTACTCGATGGGAGCGATCGTCGCGTTGATCCTCGCAAGCAAAGACACGCGAGTAAGACGCTTGGTCATAGGTGGCGTCGGCTCGGGAGTGATCGAGTGCGGCGGCGTAGACCGCCGAGCGGTCTCCAACGAGTCGATCATCGAGGCCCTCGGCGCAGACGATCCCGCGAGCATCGACAGTCCCGAGGCGCGCGCGTTCCGAACGCTCGCCGACGCCCTGCAAGCCGACCGGCAGGCGCTCGTCGCACAGGCACGCTCGATCTACAGAGGCCGCATAGCCCTCGAGCAGATCACCGCCCCGACGCTACTCCTCGCCGGCGAGACCGACCCCTTGGCCGTGCGCCCCGAGACCCTCGTCAAAGCAATCCCAAACGCCACGCTCCAGCCGCTCACAGGCAACCACATCGAAGCGCTCGGCGATCCCCGGTTCACACAGTCCATCGTCGACTTCCTCGCCTGACCTCGCCCGTGGCGGATGACAGGGTTCGTGAGCCCTTCAGCTGCTGCTCACCGAACCGATAAGCCCATCCCCGCACGGCTTGCCCGGTAGCCTCCAGGAGCGTGAATGTCTCGACAGCGACCGTGAAGAGCCGCTCATGGCCGCGACGCCACCGGCGCTCGCTGCTCTTGGCGAGCGTGCTGCTGATACTCGTGCTGCTGGCCGCCGGAGCCGCTGCCAGCTGGTACTTCTCCTCGAAGGTCGTGGTGCCGGAACATCCTCCCTGGCCCACGAACGCCACGGTGAAGGCGCTATCTCCCGGCGAGGTGGTGCTCTCACGCTCGAAGGACACCCTGCGCCCCGGCGTCTACGGCCTGTATTGGCCTACTGGCCATGCGATCGTGGAAGGAGTCTTGAGCAGCAGCCCCACAACGGTCACCCGCCGGCTCACAGCTCTGCAAGGTCAGCTGGCGTCCGGGACGAAAGTGGGCCTCAATGCCAGGGTCTACCAGGGTGACCCCGAGCAGACGCTTGGCCTGTCGTTCCTCGACGTAGAGGTCCCCGACGAACTTGGACCGATGCCCGCCTGGCTGATCCCCGGGCGCTCGCGCACCTGGGCGATCGTCGTGCACGGCATCAACGCCAGCCGCGAAGACGGCCTGCGGATCGCGCCGATACTGCACGCCTCAGGACTCCCCGCGTTGCTGATCACCTACCGTGAGGACGTAGGCGCGCCGCCAAGCCTGGACGGCCATCACCACATGGGCCAGACCGAGTGGCGCGACCTGCAGGCCGCAGCTCGCTACGCGCTCTCGCACGGAGCCCAGCGCCTGGTCTTGGTCGGCTACTCGATGGGCGGCGCGATCGTCTCCCAGTTCATGGAGAACTCCTCGCTTGCGCACGACGTCGCCGGCCTGATCCTCGACGCGCCGGCGCTCAACTGGAAGGCGATCCTGTCCTTCAACGCCAAAGAGATGGGCCTGCCCTCACTCCTCGCCGATCCGGTCGAGTGGGCGATCGACCTGCGCATCAAACCTAACTGGAGCAGCCTCGACGCGCTCGATCATCCCGCCGACTTCCATCTGCCGATCCTGTTGTTCCACGGCCTCGAGGACGAAATCGTGCCGATCTCGAGTAGCGACGGGTTTGCCAAAGAGCTGCCCGGCTGGGTCAGCTACTACCGCGTGCCATACGCTGGGCACACCGAGTCCTGGAATGTCGATCCCAGACTCTACGCACAGCGAGTCAGCGCGTTCCTAAGCGGCAGGGTCGCGACCTTCCCCAGATAGGGCGCCGGGCAGTGCGACGACGCGCCCCCGGGTGGTCGGGCCGACGATCGACCGCTTGCGATGCGCACCTGCCATCCTCGAGAGCATGTGCCACCCTCGGGTAACTAGACAACGCTAGACAAACTAGACGAAGCTAGACGGCCTAGACAGCGCTAGACTCCTGGTGGTGCGACGCGTCGAGAACCCCTACCGTCCCGGCTTCAACGAGCCTCCCAAGGAGCTCGCGGGTCGCGAGACCGTGATCGAGGATCTGCGTGAGGCGATCGAGATCGCCGCACTCGATGGCCGCACACCGCGACCGACCCTGCTGGCAGGGGCACGCGGAGTTGGAAAGACGGTGCTGCTCGCCGAAGCTGGGGCAATCGCTGGATCGCGCTTCGGCTGGCCACGCGTGCACGTCGAGATGCGACCGCAGACGCCGTTCACATCCGACCTCATCGATGCAATCGGACGCGCTCACGAGTTGCTCGAGCAAGCCCCAACCAAGCGTGCGCTACGAGCCGAGTCGGTAACCGTACGTGCCGGCCTGCCTGGCATCGAGGGGGAGGTGCGGTTTGCTCGCGCCGTTGAGGCCGATCCGACACCCACCCTACGGCCCGCGCTCACGGCGCTTGCCGAGCGCACGACCCGCCTCGGCTGTGGCGTCGTCCTCACCCTCGACGAGGTGCACCTCGCCGCCCGCCGCGAGCTTGCGGCACTTGCTGCGCTGCTGCAGGAGGGCACCGGAGAGCGCTGGCCGTTTGTGGTCGTGCTCGCCGGCCTGCCCTTGATGCGGGCGCCCGAGCACTCGGTCACATACCTCGAGCGCGGCGCCTGGCACGAGCTGGGGATGCTCAGCAGAGAGGACACCGTGCGGGCCTTGCGCCTCCCGGCCCAGGCTGCCGCCAGGCCGATGGATGAGGAGGCTGCCCTGATCCTGGCTGAAGCATCCGGCGGCTACCCGTTCGCCGTTCAGCTCTACGGACACTACGCTTGGCGAGCCTCGACCGGTCATGACACGATCGACGCGACAGCCGCCAATGCCGCCCTGCCTCGCGCCCACCAAGAGCTCGAGCGCGGGCTCTACGCGTCCCGCTGGACAGCGGCGAGCCCATCGCAAAAGCGCTACCTCGCAGGGCTCGCAACAGTCGCCGCCACTAGAGCGCACACGACCGCTCGCGCGGTAGCCGACGAGCTTGGCCGCACCCCCAAGCAGCTCTCCAGCGTGCGCGATGAGCTCATCAAGCAGGGGACGCTTACCGTCGAAGGCGACGAGTTGCGTTTTACGATCCCTGGTATGAGCGCCTTTGTGCTCACACGCTGAGCGGCGTTCCGCGGCCGGATTTATTGGGAGGGCGTGCGACGCGGTCTGATCATGCCCTATTCACCTCATGGCGGCAACCGTAGTCCGGCGAACGTCCCGCCTATCCACGATCTGATGCATGATTCATGATGCTAAACGGGTGCGAGGAAGGCAGTCGAGCCTCTCCTTCTAGACCCCTGCCCGGGAAACGGGATGCGGGCTCGGATGCCCCGGCACGAGCCGCCTACCCCTTCTTCTTCCCCGCGGGTGGGCCGTAGCGTTTGCGCGCCTGCTTCTCACACCCCGCCCTGTCCTTCCTCGGCTTCTTCGTGCACGCCTTCAGCGCCTTGGCGAGCTTCTGTGCCCTTGTCAGGGACTTGGGGGTGACCGTCGGCACCGTGCCCGCTTCGGTCGGGAAGAGGATCGCGGCGCCCGACAGCAATGGCGCCTGCGCAACAATCGACACGGGGTATTCCCCAGTCGTGAACGTCTGATCGGGACCATAGCTCGTACCACCACCGTTGCTTGCCACGAGACGGTAGTGATAGAGCGTGCTCGGCTGCAGGTTTTCGAGGAAGACCGACACCGGCTGGGCGCCGCTCAAGCCGCCGAGGGCGACCGGGATCGTTGGCCAGTTTGCGCCGTAGGCGGTGCTGGTGCCGTACTGGAAGGAGTACGTCGTTTCCCAGCCCTGCGGGTCGATCGTGCCGCTGAGCGTAGCCGAGCCGAGACCGACACCGGCCGCCGCGCCGGTGTTGACGAGCGGTGCGGCTATACCCGCAGTTGTGAACGTCTCGTCCGGACTATCCAAGCCCGTCTTACCCGGGCTGCTCGCGACTAGACGGTAGTGGTAGGTCGTGTCGGCCTGCAAGCCGGCGATCTTCTCGGACACCGGCACGGTCGCCGTCGTGATCGGTGTGAAGCCGTCCGGCACGGGCGCGAGCTGACCGTAGGCGGTGCTCATGCCGTATTCGAAGTGGTAGGCGACGAGCGCTTCGTCGGTTTCGAGCGTCCCGTTCAGGGTCGCGGCGAACTGTGTGACGCCCGACGTGGACAGGCCCCCGATCACGGGTGGCAGGAGCGATTCGAGGTTGAACGTCTCGTCTCTACCCGCGTCGGCGCCGTTCGAGTTGCCGGCCTTCAGCCGAAAGTGCATCAGAGTGGCGGGCGGCAGCGCGAGTCCTTTGATTTCCGCGGTGACGGTGACCGGAGCGTTGCCGCTCAGCGGCAGCGTCTGCGCGCAGGGCACGCTCTGCCCGTAATTGACGGTTGTGCCGTATTCGAATTCGCACGTCGTGACCGACGTTTCATCCGGGTCCACCGTCCCGCTCACAACCGCCGAGGTACGCGTAATGCCCGTGACAAGTGTCGCGGTTGTTACGTCTGGCTTTGTCACCTGGCCAAAGATCGCACCCGATTCGCCTTGCGCACTTATGCCGGCATAGACGTCGTGCGTCGATGCATTCACTCCGAATCCACCCGAGCTTACTCCCAGCTTGGTGCTTGGTTCGATAGCGCAAAACGAGCTGTATTCAGCGATGAAGCCACCTTCCAACCCATTTCCCTCCCCCACAAAGAGATGATTGTCGGACGGATCGACGGCAACCTCGCCGGTGCCACCTTCCGGAAGCGACACGTTGCTTCCGTCCGGGCAGTCGACGGGCGCTCCAGTAGAGTTGTACTCTGTCATCACGTTCTCACCGGGGCCCAGGGCGGAGCGGCCAACCGACAAGAACAGATTGCCTTTTGCATCTATAGCGAGACCACCCGAACCGTCGCTGGGCAACGGTACCGGAAACTGTTCGATATAGACGCCGGCCGAGGTGAACTTGTCTATCTCCCCGTGCTCGGAGTCTGAGACGTAGAGATCCCCGTTGGATGGGTCGACCGCTACACCGAAAGGATAGAACGAGCCTTGTGGAGTTTCGCTTCCCGTGAGCTGGAACTGGAAGACCCCGGCAGAGCTGAACTTCGTGACCGTGCCCGTGTGAACGTTGCTGTCGCTATCGGATGCGTATACGTCACCGTCGGTCGGATCCACAGTGACTTGGGAGAAGAAGTTGTTTCCGCCAGAGATGGCGCGGGCACCACCCGAGAGGTTGGCTTCGTTGATTTCCCCGAGCAGGTTCCCCGCGGCGTCGAACTTCAACAGCTTCTCCGCGTTTCCATCATTTTCTCTATCGTGATGGATGATCCACACATCGCCCGCCGAGGCGCCGCTCGAGTTATCGACAGTCGCAGCCCCAACTTCTTCTTCCGAAGTGGCGGCGGCGCAGAACGCGGTTTGCAAGGAGGGACAGAGGTTGGCATAGCCGGTCTCTGCGCCGGCCGGCGCGACACTAAATATGAGCATGGCCAACACCGCGGCAGGCGCCAGTAGGGGAAGTGCATATCGCTTGAGCATGTTACTTTCTCCCCTTCGCCGGTTTCTTTGCTTTGGCTTTCTGCTTGGCCTTTGGTTTCTTCTTCTTTTGGGCCGGTTTTTTGGCGGGCGTGGTGGCCTTGCTTTTTGCCGGTGGGTTTCCGATTTGTGGTGTCGGTACGAGCACCGCGGCCGCCGGCGGCGTCAGCAGCGAGGAGGGTACGCTCGGCGTCGTAAACGTCTGATCTGGTCCGTAGGTCGTGCCGAACACGTTGGTGGCCAGCAGCCTGTAGTGGTAGGTCGTGTTCGGTGCCAGACCGTTGAGGTGGCTGGTGAATGTTTGGGGTGTGGCGGCTGAGCCCGCTTCGCCAAAGATGCGGCTGCCGTAGCTGGTGTCTGTCCCGAGGTCGAACTCGTAGGTGCTTTGCACGCCTTGTGGGTTGACGCTTCCCGTTAGTGTGGCGGCGCTCGACGTGATTTCGCCGGCGGGCCCGGGGTTGACGATTGGCGGTGTCGGCGGGAGCGTCGTGAACGTCTCATCGATACCGGTTGCTGGACCGGTTTCGTTTGTCGCGACCACCCTATAGTGATAGGTGGTACCCGGCGTCAGCCCCGAGAGCTCCTGGCCGACGACGACGTCGCCGTATCCCGAGCCAATGTCCGCGTCAGGCGCCGGCAGCATCGTTCCGTATTCGCTGTTGGAACCAAAGTCGAAATGGTAGGTCGTGTCCTGGTGGTTGGGGTTGACGCTTGCGTTGAGGATTGCCGACGTCTGCGTGACCGCCGACGCGGATACGTTGTCGAGCGAGGGGATCGCGGATTCCGTGGTGAACGTCTCGTCTTCCCCATAGTTGGTGCCATTGCCGCTGGTCGCCGTGAGCCGGTAGTGATAGGTCGTATCGGGCTGCAAATCGACCAGGGATGCGCTCTGTGCCACCGCCGTGTTCCCGGTGAGCGGAGCGGGCACAGAGCAAGGTGCGCTCGCCAGATAAGAGGTGCTGGTCCCGTATTCGAAACGACAACGAGTAACCGACGTTTCATCGGGATTGACGACCCCCGCGATCGTCGCTGTTGTCGCGGCCACATTCGTTGCGGGAGCACCGGTCGTGACTTCCGCGAACAGCACTGGCGGCCCGTAGATCCAGACCACGTTGTTACCACCGTCCGTGACGTACACCGAACCCGTTTCCTGATCAACCGCGAGCGTGTTGATGCTACCGAATTCAGAGCTGCCGATCGTGCCCTGCCCGAATTCGCTGAGCTGCACGCCGGACGCGCTGTACACGACGACGTGAAAGCCCGATCCGCTGTTCTCCGCGGCATAGATGTTCCCGGCCGCGTCGAGCGCCAGCGCCTGCACACCGGGACTCGCGATTTCGTTCATAAACGTGCCGTCCGCTTTGAACTCCACGATGCGGTTGTTGCCGCTATCCGCGACGAAGATGTCGCCCGCCGCGTCCACCGCGACGCCGGTTGGGGCACTCAACGCGTTTGCGCCCGACCCCGTGATCGTCTGTAGCAGCGTGCCATTGGAGCTGAACTCCTGGACCTCGTTGTTCGGCGCGTTCGGGAAATAGACATTGCCGGCGGAGTCACTTGCGATCTGAACCGAAGTAAAGATTCCATCCAGGTTTGCCGATCCCGCGACGGAGAATTCCGAGAGCGGGCCACCACCGGTCTCACCGTCATAGGTCTGAATTGCTTCGCCACGCCCATCGACGACGTACACATCCCCGTCGACCTGGTCGAACGCCACACCCGTGAAGATCGAGAGGCCCGAAAATGTGTGTTCGCTGGTGCCAAATGGCGACGGCGGAGCAACCAGGCTCCCGGAAGGGTTGAACTCGTCGACCCTGGCTCCGAGCAGGCTCGCCACATAAACGCCATGTGTGGCTTGGTCTACGGCCACGCCCACGGGATTGCTCAACTGGCCACTACCGAGACTCCCCAGCTCAGCGTCTTTGTAGGCCGCCTGCGCAGCCGTGCTCATCGCCAAGCTCGCAGCCATCGCAACCATTCCGGTGAGGATTGTTGTGCGGATCCTCATGATTTGCTCCTCCCGCTACGGATGCTGGCTCTTCGCGCCTTCTTCGCCTTGCTCGCCTGCTTAGCTGTCTTGGTCTTGGGACAGCCGGTGACTGTGATTTTGGTGTCCTGTTTGAGCTGCGAACCGTCCTGGGCGATAAACGAGCTCGGCATCAACAATTTCGACTTGCACAAGTTCCCGTTAGCCGCAAGCGCCGAATCCTTACCCTCCGGCAAATACAACTCAAACGAGTTCACCTGAGCATCCGGAACCGTGTCCAATGTGGTGCTCGTGATGCCCTTTTTGGAGATGAACGTCGTCCCCGTCAGATCGATCCTGACACCGTAGCCCTGCAGCACGATCACGATGTCCGGGAACGCCTCACCACCATAAGACACGAAATACACCGGGCCGGTCAACGGCACAGGCAACAACGGTGTTATCGCCTTGGCGATACCAATGATCGACGCGCGTGGACACGACGCCGGGTTCGCGTCAAACGTCTGCGAAGGACACGCCTTCTGCAACGTCGTCAACCTCGACGGCAACTGTTTAGGCAGATCCACCTTCACCCTCGCGATATTCGACTGCGGACCCGTCGGGAACGTCAACTTCGCGTCAAGGCTCGCACCCAACGACCGCGAAGTCTTACCCGACGTTGAGACCTTGAACGTCGGACCGAAATGCAAGCCCGCACAACCAGCCACCGCGAACGGTGCGGACACATTCGCCACGGCGCCCTGTGCCGCGGTGATCGTCGCGGTCACATGCTGCTGGGCACAGTCCGTCGGGTTGAACGTGAACCCGGGACGGTCGATCGTGACGTTAGCCGCCCGCAACCGTAGTGGAATCCCATCCAGGATCTGTGGGAACGAGTCGCTGGTGACCGTCAACGCCGTCGTGTTCGGATCGATATTGATCCTCGCCCGCACCACGACATTACCGAGGTTGAACGGGCCCGCAATCGTCGGCACCACAATACTCAGCCCGAACGGCGCACCACCATACGGGCCGGTGAGATAGATCGAGCCTTTCTCATAGAACGGATGGCCACCAGGACCGGCCGCCACCGTCATCGTCCCAATCCGCGACGCTTCACCACACGTACCAAGCGAGGACTGCGGCTCACCACACAACGGCACACCCGTAAGAATCCCCGACAGGCCGGGCGGCATATGCACCTGGATTCCCGCCAGATCCTGTTCACGATCTTCACGACCAAACGTCAACGTGAATGGACTGAACTGGCCGGCGTTCGGATTAGACGTCCCGGCACTGAATGACGGAGCGAACGGAGACGTGGCGGGACAAGCCCCACCATTCCCATCCCAATCCACGTTGAACGCGGAGCTGGGAGTACCGTCAGGCGTTATCGGCGAGCTCCACGGCGTCAAATCCGATGTTGTCGTAAAGCTTCCACACGTCTGTGGTGTCGCCAGCGTCGCGCGCAGCCCGCCCTTGAACTGCAACTGGATATCGCTCACGGGCACCTGCGGCGTGTCCTTGAACGTCGTCGTCAACTGCCCCGTAGAAGTGTTCGCGTAAATCGTGCCTTCCTTCTTGACGACCACACCAAACCCCGAAACTTCCAGGAAAATCCGGTACATGTTGCCATCCGAGGCATCCGCGTTGCTACAGGGATCGCAGTTCGGCGCGGCCAAGAACACATGACCTTCAAGCGGTTCAGGCAACAAAGGTGTTGTGACCTTCGCCGTCCCGATCACCGACGCAATCGGACACGACCCCGCCGACCCCGACAACAACGCTACCTGAGCAGCCGAGCAAGCCTGCAACCCGTCCCCGGCGGATGGGTCGATCGACATGCCCGCCGGCAACGTCACGGTCGAGTCCTCGAGCGCCGGCGTAACCAACGCCGGGAACTGCTGCGCCTCCTGAGGAATCTTCAGGTCGACATTCACGCCGGCCGGTTCGTCCGCCCGCGTCGTTTCCGGTGTGACCGCGATCGACGGATTGAACTGCAAAAATTCACAACCTTCAAGCGACGGGAACGCCGTCGTCGTAGCCGACTTCCAATTCGGACCGCTCAAGTCCGGCGAGCCATCCGCCAACCAGCCCCCCGGCTGCTCCCAGGAGTCAACACTGACTTTCGTATACAACGGCGTGGTCGAGCACTGCGTCGGATCATCGAGGAACGCCACAGGAATCGCGCCGGGCGCCGCGGAGCGCAGCCTGTCGTACACATTCGGATCGTTCACCGGAGTACCAAAGAACGTTATGTTCACATCCTCAGGGGGAGCCGCCTCCGGGATCCCCGGGGTGACGATCCGAACACCATAGTTCGTGTCGGGATTGACCTCCGCATATAGCGTCACCAAGCTTCCGCCCAGTTGTATCACGAACTCCGCCGGATATCCATTGTCGGGGACCGTATTGTAGATCGGCACCTCCGAGCCCCCTACATATTGGGCGTTCCCTGAGCGATTGTACAGATCTACGTGCATCACTCCCATCTGGCTGCCCGGCGGGCACCGATTGCTGTCGGCCTCCTCTTGTGTGCACTTTTCGACGACCTCGGGGTCGCCAACAAAGCCCGGCGGCACATCGACCACGATGTCCTTCGTGGCAGCCGGCGCCCCCTTCAGCCCACCAGCAGTCTGATAAGCGTTTTCAGCAGCAAGTTTACTTTTGTTATCGACGGTATTGAGCGAAAACGATAGCGTCTGCTCAAATGGATGTTCTCCAGCCTGGCTGTCGGGCAGACCGTTGGGGCCCGTTACCTGCTGGCTCAAGTACGCAAGACCGTAAGGGATACCAGACGATTCTTCCGCCGAGCCGATCGCGGTCGTCACACTCGTCGAAGCCGTGGGAGCACCGCCACCCGACACGGTCGCGCTGTCGGTCACAGGACCGACTGTGCCCGGTGTCACATTCACCTTCACGATCACATAGATGCTTTCTCCCGGTTGCAACGCACCCGAATATGTGCAACTGACCGTCGACCCATCGCACGGCAGAGCGATAGATTCTTCTCTGGCAGTCCCTTCCATTACGATCCCACTTATTCCGATCAGCGTGACACCGTTAGGAATCGTGTCGACAACCGTGATCGAACTCCCGTCTGTGGGCTCACTGCCCGAATTGGTGATCCTCAGCGTATAATCGTCAGGATCTTCCTGGCCGTCGTGTTCCGCTGAGAAAATCGTCGGCCCGGAGACCGCCTGGATCGTAAAGCCCGGAGCACTGGTCGCCGCTACCGCTGTAGCCGAGGAGAACACGGCAACCACGATGGCAATCGTCAGCGCGAGCGCCGTCCTGGCGATTGGCAATCCACGCAGCGCTCCACGTACGTCAACTCTAGGTAGAGCCCTCATCGCTTACCCCTTCTCTTCGCGACGGCCCGTACAACCGTCTTCTTGGCCTTCGGCCGCTTCCCCCGCTGTTTGGTCTTTGGCCGCTTTCGTGTCTTCTGCTTGACCTTGGCTTTGGGCTTGGGTTTGGTGGCCGTCGGCGCTGGAGCGCTCTGCAACGGAGCACTCCCCGCCTGCAGTTCACTACCCGCCGTGAGCAACGTCGGCGCGGCACTCAACGGCCCCTGACAAGCATCGCCCGAGCAACTCGGCGGCACAACCGGCCCCGGAAAGCCACCATTTATGCGCGCGTCGTAGACATCGGCGTTGCTATCCGTGTCCTGACCCACCAGTTGGTCAGCTGTGGTGAAGAAGACATCGCCGCCCGACGCGTCCGTGCCGATCAATTCAACGTTGCTCTCTTGGTTCTTATTAACACTGATATCGCGGCCGTCGGAGATCAGGCTGACCACACCGTCGTGATACTCGTAGATGTTCATGGCATATTCGGGGGACGACCCGGAGTAGTCGATGACCTTGTTGTCCAGCGCCTGCGGAGTCAGCCCATCCGAGCTCTCGAAGAACACATACTGGCCGTCGGCGGAGACCCAACGGTAGGTTGGGTAAGCCGACGGTTTGTAGTCAACGTTCCTGCTTCCATAGCCCGAGTGATTCGCAACTAGCCGAGCGTCATCCACACAGCAGGGTGCGTTACCGTTGTCGTTGAAGCCAGCCTGGCCGATCGACACGCGCGTCAGTACGCCGGTCTGCGCATCGTACTCAAACACCTGCTGGGCGGTGCTTGTATCGTCAGGCGTCAGGTCCGACCTGCTCGTGAAGACCATGAAGCGCCCGTCGGGCGTGATACTCGTCACACCCACTTCCCCGTCCGTTACAAACGAGATCTGGCTCGTTTCACTGTCGTACACGTAAACGTTGCCGGCACCCGGCTGAGCGTACTGACCCTCGCTGTTCGCAGGGACACCCAGAGCATTGCTCGACCTAAAGTACACATGTGACCCGTCTTCAGAGACTTCTATGACCCTTGCTCCCGGTGCGACGAAGCGGACCTTTTCGCCTTCGGGGGCATTGAAATTGTATTCGTAGAGCCCGCTGGCGCCATCCAGCAACGGCTGCCCTGTGGTGAAGAGCACCCTCGAGCCGTCTTCTGAAGCACCTTCGAACCTTGCACCCGCCAACACGCTGCTTTCGGTATCGCATACCGAGCAGTCCTGCTTGGAGGGCTCTGAGATGGCTACCGTGTGCGCACCCGCCAACCCGTTGTCGATCCGAGCAAACAGCTCGTTGACAGGCGGCCCAGGCGTCGGAGGCGCGCAGCCGATCGCCGTAAAGAACACCGTGTTGCCGTCGGCGGATACGGCATCGTGGGTTGATTCCAACCCATCGTTTTCTTGGCCCAGGGCCGCTTTATCTGCCCCAAGTTCCGTTCCGCATTGGCTGATCTCGCGACCGTCGTCGCCGACACCCACCAGCAGCGGTTCCGTGTTGCCTGTGCCGAGATACTCATAGAGAGGCCCCCCTGCTTCGGGGAAAGGCCAGGCTTCTGCACCGGAATATTGGAAGAGCACGTGCGAGGCGTCGTCAGACATTCCGACCGCTTCGATTTCCATGCCTTCCCCGCTAGAACTGCGAGCCAGATTCACTTGCGAGTTGGGCGGTGTAATCGGACCCACGTCCGCAATCGAGCCATCCGCCCGGCGCAAATACAAGTCGATCGGGTAACCGGGCCGCGTGATCCCCTCGTCGATGAACAGGGATGCGAGACCATCCTCGCTTGTTTGTTGTGTGTAATCCGATGCGAGACCTTTTTGGAGATAAGGTATGTATTCGGACGCCGGGGGCTCCAGCGGCACGGTCACCCAACCCGATTCAGTGCGCCGCATCGAATAGATCGGTGGGGGAGCCACGCCGACATTCGCTTCCGCTCCCGCAAAAGTAGCAAGCGACCTAAGCACCAACGCCGATCCATTAGGGCTGACAACGGAAGGGCTCCACAGTGCGCTGCTGTCCTTGGAAGGAGGCGTCACCTGCTCATAAGCGCGACAATCGGGCAGCATCGTCGATCCCTGTTCGGCGCGGATCGCTTCGTTGGGGCAATTCTCCGCGGTCGCCACAGAGCTCATCGCGAGCGACGCGAGGATCGCGGACAGCGACGCCGCCGCCCACAGCCACAGCCCACGAGCGGCGGCTCCTGTGAGTGCGCCGCCGGGCGCCCCGACTTTCCCGGTTGTCATTTTCAAATGCTCCCTCATCCCAATCCTCTCGCTCATCCGCTTTCGGCTCCTACTCCGTCGCCTCGGTCCGCAATACCCCATCAACCTGCGTGCACCTCTTTGAAGTGGCGTGGGGCGACGCGACTGCTGTCGCCCCACGCGCCACTTCCTGTTACTTTCTGGTCAGGCTTTGAGTTCTATGGCTTCGCTGAATGTCTCCAGCTCGTTATCGATGAGCCACCCGGTACCTTTGATTTTGAGCAAGCCGGACGTGACCGTGAGTATGCAACTACCGCTCACACCTTCGAGTTTGTTCCACTTCTGTTTGCCCGAAGCGCCTTCAGCGAAGATCACGTTGGCCGTGGTCTGCACTACATTCAGCGGGGTTGCTTCGCCGATCGTGCATCCCGCCACCAAGACTTTCCCGGCCTGGCCTCCGCACGTGAATTCGGCGATGGTGCTGCCCGATTCGGGCTTCAGTTCCAGGCCTACTTCTTTGCCGGTGCGCCCTTCCGCATAACCAATTGTGCCTTTCAGCCGGTTGGTTACGACTTCACCCGCACTCTGGCCGGAGGTCGTGCACTTCTGTTCGGGTGTGACGCCCTGTTCGCGACATCCGGTGTAGGTGAAGACCACGTGATTGTAGACTTCGCCTTTGAAGGCATCGAATTCGCCTTTCCCCTGAGACGCTTTGCACACGATCTTGTACTCGAGAATGCTTGCGGCGAGCACCGGTTCCACGCCTGAGGCGTTTTTGAACGTAAACGCGATTGGCCATTTCGTTGTTGCGTATTCCGGCAGTGCCGCCGAAGCGCTGGCCGCCACCACCGTGCTCATCAATGCCGCGACCGCAAGCACCACTACCGTGGAAGATACGGTCTTGTGTATCTGTCTCATATGTCTATCCTTGTGTGCGTAGTATCCCGGCGGCGTCGGTTTTGCGGACTAGCGTCGCCGGGCCTTATCCCGGTGAGCAGCGCACAGTGAGAAAACTGTTGCTGCTCAACCAAGCTCGTCGCGGTGATGTGACGTATTCGGCCCCTCATGCCTCCACCCCGGCGGCGCCGACGCCGACGCCGACGCCGACAACCCGCGCCACCTGCTCGCCCTCTGCCGTCAACTCCCACGCGTTGGCGGCGCCCTTGCGCAGCGGACCGGTGTTCTTCATCAGGCCATAGCCCTGCAGCCGCGCGAGCAGCTTTGAGACCTGACCCTGGTCGGGAATCCCGGCCGCATTGCCCACCCCCCGGTTTGACAACCCCGGCTTGGTCGCGACCGCTTCGAGCACGCACGCGGTGCGGTAGGTGAAGCGCATCGAGACGCCGTGCAGTGGGTCGCGCTCGGCACTCACAACTGTGCCGTTGGAGATGCTGCCGTTGGTGTTGACTTTGGGCGCGGGGGCCTGAAGCGGCGCGGGCGCGGGCCGGTTGCGCTCGGCGCGCGCGGCCGCGGAGCCGAGGTAGGGCGCCACGATCATCGCCATCAGCTCTCCCTGCAAGCTCTTGAGCGGCGTCTGCTCGCCGCGCACCAAGCGCGTGTGCAGGATTGATAGAACGGCACCGACAAGCCCCTCCGCTGTGAGCTCTGGGCAGTCGACCGCGCGGTTGCCGACACTGCGCCCCTCGTCGATCGCGCTCGCCAGCCGCGCGAACAGCCGCTCACGCAACTCGATGATCTGCGGCCCGCCGCGCGCGGATTGCACGACGCCGACACGCGCAAGCACCGGCTCGGCGTCGAGGAAGCAGAGGATCGCCCACAGCCCACCGCGCACCCGCTCGCGCCAAGCCGGCCCGTCGAGCTCGGCCGCTGCCACATGTGAGCTGGCGCCCCCCAGGATCTCCTCGCACATCGCCAGCAGGCACTCTTCGCTGCCGGCGAACAGTTCGTAGAAGGTGCGCCGCGATACGTGCGCCAACGCCGTGATCTCGCTGACGGTGCTGTGCGCGTAGCCGTACTTGTCGACAGCCCGCACCGCCCCGGCCAGTAGACGCGCCCGCTGAACTACAGCGACATGCGCTCCCTGACGCTCCCGGGCAGCCTCGAGCTGAGCGCGCGAGCTGGAGCGGGAGCGCCTGGCCTTGGCCGGACGCACGGGACGAGCTGAGCGAGCAACGCTCACGAGTGCGCCCCTGGTCCTGCATCAAGTACCGCGCCGGCCATCCGACCGGTGTTCGCGACGCTCCCCATCCTCTTGCTGCTCCCCTCCTATCGACTTCGACCAACCCAAGGCGATTGACCTGGACCGCCTGTACATGGGTTGGACACAAATGTCCTGCTCCAATAAAAACAGATTTTTACGAGCGTGTCAAGAGGGAGTTCCCCGCAGCCGCGAAATGAAGGGCTGCGACGGGCTCGAACCTTGAGCGGAAACAGCGTCCGGCGAGACGATCGGATCCCTGCGCTCGCGCTCGACAACCTCCACACCAAGGCCCGTCGACGGGCGCTCCAACTCCTGTTGGGCCGCCTCCGGGCCGAGATAGGCGTGAACGATCATGCTCGTCAACGACGGTGCCAGCTCTACGAACTTGCCGCCCTCGCCCTCCAGTCGCGCGTGGATCCACGACAACGAGGCGCCGACGAGGTTCTCGCCGGTGGTCTCGGGCAGTGGCTCGACCGGATCGAGCTTGCCGCGCGGATCGTCGAGCGCTTCCGCCAAGACTTCGAGCAGCTCGCCACGGCGCTCGAGCACCTCCGGCCCCCACGCGATCGAGTCGCCGATCAGCAGTCGCGCCGTCTCGGGTCGCTCGTCGAACGCGCCCAACAGCGCCAGCAGGCTTGCCCGGGTGCGCTCCAGCCAATCTTCGCTTCCGCGGTGGACCGACAACACCGGCGCCGCGATCTCCGCGACCGCCGCGTCGAAGGCGGCCAAGCGCTCGTCTCGGCAGTCCGAGTGCGAGCCGTCCTCGTCGCGCTCCCCCTCTTCGCTTCCCCCGCTTTGGGGCGAGTCTCCTGTGTAAAGCAACCTGGTCACCTCCTGGCCCGCCTCGGCGGGCATGGCGTCCCTACATAAAAACAGATTTTTATGTCTGTGTCTAGTGTTGCCTACTGACTCGTGGAAATGACGCCGGCCCCAGGCGACCCGACAACAGCTTTGCGCCGAGCCTGAGACCGGCCGCGAGAGGTAACGAGACAGTCGGCCGCGAGGCCGACGCTTACACCCTGTCGGGCGCGAAGCGGCGCGCGGCGACCTCGGCGGCCGGCGCCGGCGCGTGATGAGCGCCGAGCAATGGCGCACACACGATCTCGGCAAGCTGTGCTTGCAACGTGGGCAACTGCTCGATCCGTCGCTCGAGCGCGTGTTCGTACAGGACCTCGAGGATCGCGCCGACCAGCATCTCGGCGCCGGCGTCTGGCAGGCTCGGGGTGGCGGCCAAGGCTGGGCGCAGCAGTTGCTTCAGCGCCCGCGCGCGCCGCTCCAGGAACTTGCGTCCCGGCTCGCCCAGGCTGAGCGAGTCGAGCACCATCACGCGCGTTGCCTGCGGATCGCGGGCGGCCTCGGCCAGGTAGGCGCCCAAGCTATCTCGCACCCCCGTGGGCCAGTCCGTCGCGGCGGCGGACGCCCTGCGCGCCGCCGCGATCAGACGCTCGTGGACCCCCTCGCACGCCGCCAGCTGCGCCTCTTGGCGGCTCGAGAAGTGCTTGTAGAAGGTGTCGTGCGAGACCCCTGCCGCAGCAGCGATCTTCGGGTAGGTGCAGTCCTCGCCGTCGCTGGCGGCAGCCAGCGAGACGACCGCGCGCAGGATGCGCTCGCGCGGCTCCTCCCCTGGGAAGTCGAGCGTGCCGGGCGTGGGGCCCTGCGCCTCGCGCTCGTGTGGCTTCACAGCCGATGCCTCGGGTACGTCGCCCCCGGCCGCGCCGGCGCCGTCCACGACCGGCTGCTTGTCGCCTGCGCCGATCGCTCGCGCTTCGCCGGAGTCCGTACTACTGCTCTCACCCGTAAAGCCGGCGTCGGCGTAGGAGCGGATCCACTCGTACAGCTCCTCGCCAAGCCTCGGCAACTCGCGTCGCGGGCGCTTGCGCAGGTGCACGTACGCCGCCCAACGCATCCCACCGAGCACGGCGCTTGTAAGCAGGGGAGCCCGCTCGGCCTGCGGGCCGTCGGAGCCGAGCGCCGCGTCGAGCAGCGCGCGCATCCCGGCCAGCTCCTGCGCGCGTGCCTCAAGCGCGCCGTGGGCGACCGTCAGCACGTCGACCACGCACACGCGGGCACCGGCGGGCCACTCGCGCGCGAACTCGCTCAGCGCGGCCAGCGCCATGGCGGCGCGCTCGCGATCGTGCTCCAGCTCGGGTGCGTTGAACGCGGAGATGACCTGCCCGGCGCCCCAAGCGAAATGACTGTTGTAGGCGCTCTGAAAGCAGACCTCCATGCTGCCGTAGTGCCGGTAGAAGGCGTCGCGCGGCACGTGCGCTTGGGCGATCAGGTCGGCGAGGCTCGTGCCGGCGAACCCTTGGGCATCGACCAGTGCGAGCATCGCGCTCGTCAGCCGCTCGCGCTGGCTCTCGGTGACCAGCTCGCGCGAGAGGCGCATGCCTGGGGCAAGCTTGCCGGGGGGCGCGCCGCCTGCGTCTCGGATGGGCTTGCGGGGTGGCATTAGCTCTCCAACTCCATTTGAGAATACCATTGATACTGGTAAGGATTCGTACTTACTGCCATTCTACGCGCCCTCCGACCTCGCTCGCAAGGGAAGGGGTTGACGTGAACGGCCTATAGCTCGCAGAGATAGCTCACAGCTCACCCACCGAACTCACCCACCGCGAGCGTGGCCGCGAGGATCGGCGCCAGGCAGGCGAGCGCGCAGTCGAGCCGCTCGTCCTCGGGGTCGCGCGCGTGCTCGGCCCGGCGCTCGACATGAGGTTCGTGCCAGGCGCGGCGCTCGGCCAGTGGATCGGGGTGGACGGGTCCGGCCGCGAACGAGAAGACCTGCGCGTGGGCGCGTATCGCCAGCGAGTGCAGCGCCGCCAGCAAACACTCCTCCGATGTGCCGAAGTGTTCATGAAAGCACGCCTCAGACAGGCCGGCGCGCGCCGCGACAGCCTCGACGCTCGTGTCGAGATAGCCGTGTGCGCGGGCCTCGGCGAGGATCGCCGCAAACAGCCGCTCGCGCTCGAGCAGCCCGCTCAACGAGCCCGGCGAGTCCCTGAGGACCGGACTCCGCATAAGAACTAATTCTTAGCACTCAAGGCTCTTACTGTCAATGGTAATAAGGGCCAGGCGTGCGCCCGATACCCCTCAACGGACAGTCGATGCACACCGCGACGGTCGCTATTCCGGCTTGTCCGGAGGTCTATTCCGGATCATCCGCCTATCTATTCCGGATTATCCGCGAACCTATTCCGGATCGTCCGCTAAAATAATCCTGTTTTGACTGGCCCAGAGATCCGGCGACACGCTGAGACGCGGATTGATGAAGCGCTTGCGGACACCCGCATCGTCGCCGTGGAAGGACCACGTCAAGCCGGCAAGTCGACCCTCTGCACGAAGATCGGCTCCGAGCTTGGAATGCGGCTGGTCACGCTCGACGACCCCAACATCCGCCGCGGTGCGCTCGACGACCCCGCAGGCTTCACGGCCGCGCTCGGCGAGCGAGCTTTCATCGACGAGCTACAGCGCGCGCCCGAGCTCGTGCTCACGCTCAAGCGCGCCGTGGACCGCGATCCGCGACCCGGCCGCTTCCTTGTCAGCGGGTCCGCCAACCTGCTGCTCGCGCCCCGCATCGGCGACTCGCTTGCCGGGCGAGTCGAGCGTGTTCCGCTGCGTCCCTTCACCCAGGCGGAGATCGTGCGCAAAGCGCCGCCACACTGGCTGGATGGGCTATGGGAAGGAAAGGGCGCGCCCTTTCTGGAGTCCCAGCAGGAGGGCCGGGCGACGCACGCAGAGCGCATTGCCACCGGCGGGTTTCCAGCTGTCATCGCGCGCTCGGAGCGTCGTCGCGCGGCCTGGTTCGAGGACTACCTCGCCGCACTGATCACGCGCGACGTGCCTGACCTCGTAGACGTTCGTCGTCCGGATTTGTTCCCAGCGCTGCTAACACACCTGGCGGCCGGCTCCGGCTCGCTGATCTCGATGAGACCGATCGCGCAAACACTCGCGGCCGACGAGAAGACCGTGCGTGCTTACGTCCGCCTGCTCGAGCTGCTTCATCTGGTCGTGAGCGTCCCAGCCTGGAGCGTCGGGTTTGCCGCGCGGGCCACACGCACGCCACGACTGTTCGTGGAGGACTCCGGCCTGCTCGCTCACCTGCTCGACGCCGACGCCGACCGAATCGCAAACGACGACCTTCTGAGCGGCCGCGCCTACGAGTCGTTCGTCGCCATGGAGTTGGCTCGCCTACTGCCCCACACCGCCACCGCACCCAGACTGCGCCACTGGCGCGGGGCTCATGGCGAAGAGGTGGACATAGTGCTCGAAGACCGCTCAGGCAGAGTTATAGGGGTGGAGATCAAGTCGGGCGCCACCGTCAAGCGAGAGCACCTGCGTGGAATGAACAAGCTCCGCGAGCTGGCTGGCGAGAGCTTCCTCGCCGGCCTCGTGTTCTGCACAGCCCGCCAAACCACCCCTCTCGCCCGTGGCGTCTGGGCTGTTCCGCTCGACGCCCTGTGGTTGTGACGGTCGCGCCGAGGCCCGCGTAAAAACTACTGAGGCGAAATGCGGCGCCCTCGCGTTGACAGCGCGCCGCATCGCCGTCAAGCTCTTGGCGACAACGGGCAACACGCGTTTCCGCCCACCGGCGGGAGACGACGACTGGCCCCCAATCGATAAGGACGGTCCCGATGGTTGTTGCAGCAAGTTACCCGTTCCTGGAAGTTTTCTGGACGATGCTGATCTTCTTTGCCTTCGTCGTCTGGCTGTGGATTCTGTTCACCGTGATCACCGATCTCTTTCGCCGCCACGACACCTCCGGCTTCATGAAGGTGTTGTGGATGATCTTCATCATCGTGCTGCCCTATTTCGGCGTGTTCGTCTACCTGATCGTCGAGCACAACGGCATGACCGAGCGCGCGGTTGCGGCGCAGAAGAACGCGCAGTCACAGTTCGACGACTACGTTCAGTCGGTTGCCGCCAAGACCGACCCAACCGAGCAGATCAACAAGGCCAAGAGCCTGCTCGACAGCGGCTCGATCACCCAGGCCGAGTTCGAGAGCCTCAAGGCGAAGGCTCTCAGCGCCGCCTGAGCCGCCCAAGCGACAAACGCGCCGGCGTGCACGAATGTGCGTCGGCGCGGCCCTCGTGTTCGGCACCTGACTCTAAAAAGGTCGATCCGAAGCAAGTGGGTGCATTTTGGGATCGCGACAATTGCTTAGGTACCAAACTTAAAGATCCCTGTCCAGATTTACCAGCATTTTTCGGACCTTCCCTTTGGAATGCCCCAACCCTCCTCGGATTGCTCGGATTGCTCGGATTGCCCTGGATAGCTGTGGACGGGCTGGGGGGCGAGCCTCCCCGTCGCACCAGAATGCGTAGAGTTACCAACCAATGGCGCGCGACCAGACACCTTTCGATGTAAGCGGCCGCACCGTCTTCATCACCGGCGCCGCCCGCGGCATCGGTGCTGAGACCGCTCGGCGCCTGCACCGCAAGGGCGCCAACGTCGCGCTCGTGGGCCTTGAGCCCGAGCGGCTGGAGGCACTTGCCGCCGAGCTCGGCGACCGTGCCACCGCCTTCGAGGCCGACGTCACCGATTACGAGGCGCTGCAGCGCGCCGTCAGCGCCACCGTCGAGCGCTTCGGCGGCGTCGATGTCGGCATCGCCAACGCCGGCATCGCCTTCACCGGGCCGCTCGCGACCGCCCCGATCGAGCAGGTCGAGCGCACGCTTGCCGTCAACTTCCTCGGCGTGTGGCGCACCGACCGCGCGCTGATCGGACAGATCACCGAGCGCAAGGGCTATCTGCTGAACATCTCCTCGCTGTCGGCCGTCGCGCACGCGCCGCTGATGGCGCCCTACACATCCGCCAAGTCGGGCGTGGAGGCGCTGACCGATTCGCTGCGCATGGAGACGATGCCCACCGGCGCCCGCGTGGGCTGCGCCTACTTCGGTTTCATCGACACCGACCTCGTGCGGGCCAGCTTCGCACAGCCCTCGACCGAGCGGATCCGCGGCAACACGCCCTCCTTCATCAGCAAGCCGGCGCCAGTCTCAAAGGCGGTCGACGCGATCGAGCGCGGCATCGAACGCCGCGCCGCGCGTCTGTGGGCGCCGCGCTGGGTCGGCCCGATGATCGCGCTGCGCGGGCTGATCCAGCCGTTCACCGAACGCCAACTGCTCAGAGACCAGGACGGCCTGCGCGAGAGTATCCGCGCGGCCGAGACCTCACAGGAGACCAGCAAGCAGGACCCGCTGCTCGGTGTGGCGATGCAGGCCGTCAAGCCCTGAGCCACTAGCCCTCCTCGGAGCCGCCGAGATCGCCATCGGCGAGGATGCGGTAGAGGTCGCGCCTGGCCGTCTCGATTACCTTGCGGGCCTCTGCTACCTGGGTCTCGCTGCCGCTGCGGATCACCTGCGTGAAGGCCGCGGCGAACTCGCGCATCGCGCCCGCCAGCTCGTGCGCCTGGTCTGAGACGTTGCCGCTCATCTGCTCCCACGGGGTCGGAGCATCGGCGTCGCGCTCCTGCACTATGGCCCTGCCCGCCTCGGTCAGTTCGAACACCTTGCCGGTGCCGCCGCCGCCCTCGCTCGAGCGGATCAGGCCCTCGTCCTCGAGCTGCTGCAGCGCCGGGTAGACCGAGCCCGGGCTGGGACGCCAGACGCCCTCGCTGCGCTCCTGCACCTCCTGCATGATCTGGTAGCCGTTGCGTGGCTCCTCGGCCAGCAGCAGCAAAGCGGCGGTGCGGATGTCGCCGCGGCGGGCCTTGCGCCCGCGACCGAAACGACCGCCTCCCGGCCCGCCGAATCCCCCAAAGGGAAAGCCCTCGAAGCCGCCGCGCCCACCCGGGCCGAAATCGCGCGGTCCGCGATGGTGGCCATGGCGATGCCCACCGCCCTCCGGGCCGCCGACGCGCTCCGCCATCGCGCGCAGGTAGTTCCTCAAGTCATGGCGAGAGACGCCATGTGGACAGCGGGGGTCCTCATGCAGACAGCCCCCCTCATCAGTCGCATATATCGCGTGAGCGAACATATCTATCTCCTATCGTGATGTGTTACGTAAGCTCACGATATATCGTTAACTTCGTTATGTCAAGGGCTTTTTGTTTTTGGCTGAGCTGGGCCTCCCGACGGGATGCAGGCTCGTAGGAGCGGAACTTCGGTTGCGTCGTGTCCCGGTCGGCGCCGGCTCGTAGGAGCAAATTCGGCTGTGCCATGTCCCGCTCGGCGACCCCGGTCGGATTAGTAGGCATGACCCCATTTGTTTTTTCGCCACAGGCCGGGTAGAATGTGTTCATGGCCACAGCCACAAACGCAGGCATGCCACTCTACCGGCTCGACGTGGACACCTACCACCGGCTGGCAGAGGCAGGCGCGCTCGACGGCATGGACGTCGAGCTGCTCGACGGGCTGCTCGTCGACAAGGACAGCGCTCGCGAGGACCCGATCCACCGCATCGACGTCGACACGTACAACCGCATGGTGCTCAGCGGCGCTCTGGAGGACCTGCACATCGAGCTGCTCGACGGCCTGCTGGTGGAGGTGAGCCCGATCTCGCCCGCACACGCGCTTGTCGTGACCAGACTGATGCGCCACTTCGCGGCGGCGCCGCAATGGTGGACACAGGTTCAGTGCCCAGTCGAGATCCGCCCGGATTCCGAGCCCGAGCCCGACCTGCTCGTCGCGGCAAGCGAACCGCCGCCCGGTCAGCACCTGCGCGGCGCGCTGCTCGCGGTCGAGGTGGCGGTTAGCTCGCACCGCAGAGACCGCGGTCGCAAGGCCGCGCTGTACGCGCAAGCAGCCATCCCCACCTACTGGCTCGTGGACGTGCCGGGCCGTGCCGTCGAAGTACGCACGCAGCCCGGCCCACACGGCTACGAACGCTGCGAGACCTACCGCGAGGGCAGCCTCGTACCCGCACCGCTCGACGGCGTGGCCAACCTTGACGTCGCTGCCCTGCTCGCCGACGCGATGTAAGCCGTATCCGAGCAAAGCGTCCCCTGACGGTCGAAGGGCAAGCCTCGCAAGGACGTACCCCATTCGGGGCACAGGCAGGCAATTCGCTGTGGCGTGCTTTGCACACGAGCGACTGAGGACGCCGCGAGGCGCCGCCATTCGGCCGTCAGGGGCTACTCCACCGCGGAGAACTCGGCTATCGCGATCGCCAGCATCACAAGCCCGATGATCGCGACCATCGCCGCCTCGAGCAGACCTGGCACGTGCCAGCCCCACCACGTAACTCCTGGCGCCAGCGCATGGCGCACGAGCGGGGAGATGTTCAGGTGGGCGAACACGGCGCGGCGCATCGGGTCCACCGCATAGGTGAGCGGGTCCAGGCGGTTGAGCACCGCCAGCCAGGTCGGCAGGTTGTTGACCGGGAACATCGCGCCCGAGAGGAAGAACATCGGCATGATCGCCATCTGCATCAACGCCATGAACGACTGCATCTGCGTCACGCGCGCCGCGGCCATCATGCCGAAGGCAGTGATCGAGAAGGCCAGCAGCAGCTGCAGGGCGAACACCTCGAGCGCCAGGCCGAGCGTGTAGTGCACACCCACGAGCGGGCCGATCGCCATCACGATCACGCCCTGGAAAGCGGCGACGGTCGCGCCGCCGGCGCACTTGCCCAGCACGATCGACGAGCGCCTGACCGGTGCGACCATCATCTCGCGCAGGAAGCCGAACTCGCGATCCCATACGATCGAGGCGGCGGAGAACATCGCGGTGAACATGACCGCCATGCACAGCACGCCCGGGTAGATGAACGTGCGGAAGTTGACGCCGTGCGTGCTGCTGGAGACGAGCGAGGAGAGGCCCGTGCCGAGCACGAACAGGAACAGGAACGGCTGGATCAGCGACGTCAGGATGCGCAGGCGGTCGCGCGAGAAACGGATCAGCTCGCGCCGCCACACCGCCCGGATCGCACGCAACTCTGAGCGGACGCTGCGCGCTGGCACGTGCGGGCGCGCCAGTTGGGGGGTGTGAGGGGCGACCGTGGTCGCCATCAGCGGCTCATCATCCTTGCCATGTTGCGCATCATGTCGGTCGAGCCGGCCTCGGCGTCTCTGATCGTGGAGCCGGTGTAGGACATGAAGACGTCGTCGAGCGACGGGCGCGCGACGCTGACCGAACGGATGGACAGGCCCAGCTCGCTAAATAGTCGAGGAACGAACTGCTCTCCCGACTCAACCCCGAAGGTGACCTCGCCTTCGGCCACCTGCGCCTCGATGCCGAAACGCTCGCCCAACGCGGCGATCGCCGCCTCATCGTCGTCGGTCGTGATCCGCACGCGATCCTTGCCGACGCTTGCCTTCAAGGCCTCGGGCGTGTCGAGCGCGACGATCCTGCCGCGATCGATGATCGCGATGCGGTCGCAGTACTCCGCCTCGTCCATGTAGTGCGTCGTCAGGAAAATCGTCACGTCCTGCTCGTCTTCGAGTTTCGTTATGTACGACCAGATCGAACTGCGCGTCTGCGGGTCGAAGCCGATCGTCGGCTCGTCCAGGAACAGCACGCGCGGGGAGTGCAAGAGGCCGCGCGCGATCTCAAGGCGCCGCTTCATGCCGCCGGAGAACGTGCCGACGAGGCTCTCGCGCCGCTCCCACAGCTGCAGCATCTCGAGCACCGTCTGCATGCGCGGGGCGATCGCCTCGCGCGGCATCCCGTACAGCTCGGCGTGCAAATGCAGGTTCTGCTCGGCAGAGAGGTAGTTGTCGAGCGTCGTGTCCTGGAAGACCAGCCCGATGTTGCGCCTGACGCTGTCGCGTTCTGAGACGACGTCCATGCCGGCCACGCGCGCCGAGCCGCCGGTCGGGCGCGCCAGCGTGCACAGCATCGAGATCGTGGTCGACTTGCCCGCGCCGTTGGGGCCGAGGAAGCCGAACGTCTCCCCGCGCGCGACCTCGAAGTCGATCCCGCGCACGGCTTCGATCTCGTCGTAGGTCTTGGTCAGGCCTTGCACGGAGATGGCGGGTTCGCTCATCTCTACATACTTGCAACGTTGCGGTCGAGTCGCGGCTTGGGGGAGGGGCTGAGCGAGCCCCACCGCGGCACGCCGGCCCGTAGGAGCTGAAGTTTTCGGCTGTGTCATGTCCCGCTCGGCGATCGCGGTCGGATCGGAAGGCATGACCAGTGAGAAGACGGCCCAGCCGGGCGTACAATGAGCCAATGGCCTCCTCGCCCGCCACGACGCTCCCAGTCCACCGCATCGACGTGGACACCTACGATCGCATCGTCGAAAGCGGCGCCCTGGACGGTCACCGCGTCGAACTGCTCGACGGGGTGCTGGTGGAGGTGAGCCCACAGTCGCCCGCACACGCGGCCATCATCGAACAGTTGCAGCGTCATCTGGGCTCCGACCCACGCCTGCGAGTCCGTGTGCAATGCCCGCTGCGCGTGCCTCCCGGCTCCGAGCCCGAGCCGGACGTCGCGCTGCTCGCCGAGCGCCCGCCGACTGGAGCCCACCCAAGCACCGCGCTGCTCGTGGTGGAGGTCTCGGTCAGCACGCACACGATCGACCGCAACGTCAAGACGGTCCAGTACGCGAGGGCGCGCGTCCCCACCTACCGGCTCGTGGACGTGCCCGGCCGCGCGGTCGAGGTGCGCACGCGACCCGGCGCACGCGGCTACGAGCGTTGCGATGTCTACGACGAGGGCAGCCTCGTGCCCGCCCCGCTCGACGGCGTGAACGACCTCGACGTCGCCGCGCTGCTCAGCGACGTGAAAGGCTGAGGGGACGGCCGAACCAAGAAACCCCCCGAACCCGGCGCCAGCGCGGGGGCTGGTTCCGTCACGGTCAGAAACGCTCTGCCCTGGCCGGTCAATTGCCAGGCGTTGGGCGACCCCTTGCCGCCCTCGCCGGCGTTCTCGATCAGGCCGACGCGCTTGAGACGCTGCAGCAGCTTCGACACCTGGCCCTGATCTTCGATCTCGGCGACGCGTCCGACCTGCCTGTTGGAGGAGTCGGGCTGCGCCCCGATCGCCGCCAGCACGCGCATCGTGCGGTATGTGACGCGAATGTCCAGGTTGGCCAGCGGATTAGGCTCGGCGCGCTTGGCCTCCACCACAAGCGCCACGGGCCGCTCCGCCTCCCTACGCGCCGCCGCCGCGCCGAGGTAGGGCAGCGCGATCATGCCCATCAGCGGCCCGGCGAGCTCAAGCAGCCGCGGCTCGGGCTCGAGCATGCGCCTGTGCATCACCGCGAGCACACCGCCGAGCACGCCCTCTGCCGTGAAAAGGGGTAGCGCCGCACCGGCCCTGCCTGCCGTCCGCCCCTCGTCGATCGCGCCCGCGATCTGCGCCAGGACGCGCGCACGGTGCTCCAGCACCCGTGGGCCGGCCCCGAGCGACTCGACGACCAACAGGCGCCCAACCTGCGGCTGCTCTTCGAAGAAGCCCAGCAGCGCCTGGAGCGCGGCCCTGATTTGCTCGCGCCAGCCGCGCTGGGCCTGGTAAGCCTCGAGCGCGGGCGCCGCGGCTGTGGCAAAGGAGTTTTCCAGGGCGGCCAGCAGGCACTCTTCGTAGTTGGCGAACAGCTCGTAGAAGGTGCGCCTGGACACGCCCGCGCGAGTCACGATGTTGCTGACGCTGATGTTCGCGATGCCGTGCTCCGCGCAGGCGCCGATCAGCGCGGCGAGGATGCGGGCACGTTGGACGTTTGCGAGGCGCATCCCACTCGCATCATCTACAGGCTGTGTTTGCAAAACAAGCCTGTATCTAGAAGCTTCTAGGCTCTGAGTAGCTGTGCTTCTCGGCGCACCGGTATCGTCGTGGCGCCGGGCGACGCGACGCTGTGAGCCAGCGCCGGATCTGACACTACTCGCACTGCGGCTAGGTCAGCGGGCCCGCGTGGACCGCGATCGCACGCTCCACTTCCCCGCCCTTGGGCGTCAGCACCCAGGCATTGGGTGCTCCCTTGGGCGCCGTCGCCTCTCGGTTCTTGACCAGGCCGAGACGCTGCAGACGCGCCAGCAGCTTCGATATCTGACCGGGATCGCTGACGCCGGCCGCTTTGCCCACCTCTCGATTGGAGCTGCCAGGGTTTCCGGCGATCGCCGAGAGCACACGCACCGTGCGGTAAGTGAGGCGAATGTCGATGCCGGCCAGCGGGTCGCGTCGAGCACGGCGCTCGCGCTGGCGCTTGGGGACAGTTTGCGTCAGCTCGGCGCCTGCTGCCGCGCCACCCAGGTAGGGCAGCACGATGATGCTCATCAGCGGATTGACGAGCCCCAGCAGCGCCGGCGCCCTCGCTTCGCTCATCTTTTGTTGGAGCACGAACAGCGCGCCGCCGACCGCCGCTTCGGCGGTCAGCCCCGGCAACACTGAAGCGCGCTCGGCCTCGCCCCTACCGCTGTCCACGGCGGTGACTATTTCCTCGACCACGCCGGCGCGAAGCTTCTCCGCTTCGCGACCCGCGGCTTGCGATCCCACGATCAGAAAATGGCCTCTTGCCGGCTCGTCTTCGAGATGTTGGAGCAGCGCGATCAGCGAGGCCCTGACCTGCGCCTGCCAGGGAAGTGCCGCGTCATGGGCCTCGAGGACGCGTGTGCGCGCGAGGTCTATCACCTCCTCGAGCGCACTCAGCAGGCAGCTCTCACAGTCCTCGAACAGCTCGTAGAAGGTCCGTCGGGACACGCCGGCACGCGCGACGACGTGCGCCACCCCCACCCGCGAGGCACCCCGCTCACCGCAGACTTCGACCATCGCCGCGACGAGTCGCGCGCGCTGTATGTCCGCGATACGCCGGTGTTTTGGCTCCTCCTGGGTACCAGTCTCCATCGTCTCTGTCCGTCGGCCCCCCGCGGCGGGGCGGGTGACGGCGCTCACCCTATGAGCACCATCACCCGGTCGGAGAGCGTGTGACCGCGCGCCGGCGTGAACAGCAATTTGACCGCGACGGTCAGCTTGCGCCCGGAGTGATGTTTGAGGAGCGCCCGACCTTTCTTTGAGATGCTCAACGCGAGCGTGACGGCACCTGCTTTGCCGGCCTGCTTGGTCGCACTCGCAACGTACGGACCGGTTGCTGTGAGCTTGCCAGCCGCCGGCACGTGGACCGTGATGCTCGCGCCATGCCCACTCGCGCTGCGATGTATGACGCTCAGCGTCGGCTTGCAGCCGATGACGGTGATCGGCGTGGACTGCTTGATGACGGCGCCGTTCTGCGCGGTGAACGCGGTCGGCATCGCAAGCGAGCCTTTACAGAGGCCACCAGGTGCGGCGAGCGCACTGTCGGGACCCTCCGGCAGCGTCAATTCGAACGTACCGATCGGCACGTCGGGAACTTCACGGAACGTCGAACTGGTGATGCCGGCTTTGCTGATGAACGTTTCGCCGTGCAGGTCGACCGTGACTCCGTCGCCCGAGAGCACCACGATCAGTTCGGGGAACTTCAAACCCGCGTACGATACGAAGTACGCCGGGCCTGACAGCGTCGTCGCCAGGATCGGCGTCGTCGCGGTCGCCGTCCCGACTCGCGAAGCAGCCGAGCACGCGGCGGGGTTGGCGTCGAACGTGTAGTCGGGGCAGGCCTTCTGCAGCGTCGAGAGCCTCGACGGCAGCTGTTTGGGTAGGTCGACCTTGACCTTGGCGATGTTGGCATCCTTGCCGAACGAACCGGCGGGGTAGGAGAGCTTCACGCTGAGGCTCGCGCCGTCGACTCGCGACGTCTTCGCTTGCGTTGAGACGGCGAACTGTGGCTTGAACGCGAGTGCGGCGCAGTTGGTCACCTGGAACGGAGTGGATACCGCCGCGGAGGCGCCTTCCACGCTCCCGACCGTGCCGGTTATGTGCATCGGTTCGCAGCTTGTCGGGTTGAACGTGAACCCGGGCCGATCGATCGACACGTTGACGTGCTTGATCTGGAGCGGGATACCGTCGAGGATGTGTGGGATTTCACCGGTCGTGATCGTCACCTGCGCGGTGTGGGGATCGATTTCGATCTTCGCCCGCACGATGACCTTGCCGAGGTTGAACGGCCCCGCGACCGCGGGGTTTACGATCGACAGGCCAAACGGTGCGCCCTCGTATTTTTCGGTGAGGAACACTTCGCCCCCGGTCACCGAATAGGGGTCCCCGCCGAGACCGACGCTCACGATCGTATGACCGATCAGGCTGTCATGCCCACACGTACCCGCGTTGGCCTGCGCTTCTGGACACAGCGCCACACCCGCAAGCACACCGGAGAGGCCGCGCGGCATGTGCAGCGTGACCTGTTGGATGTTCTGCTGGCCATCTTCGCGGGTGATCGTCGTCGTGAGCGGACTGAAAGAGCTCGCCTGGTTGCTCGTCGACCCAGCCGCAAGGGTTGGGGCGAACGGCAACCCGTTCGGGCACGGGCCACCATTCGGGCCGGTCTTGATTTCAAAGCTCGACTGCGAGCTAACGGGCGCATTACCCGACCACGGCGTGAACGACGCGTTGGTCGTGTAGGTCCCGCAGTTCGCCGGCGTGGCCAATGGAGCACGTTCACCACCGAAGAAATGCAGTTCGGCGTCTTCAAACGGCGCTTGCGGCGTGTTCTTGAACGTCGTGGATATCTGTCCCGTCACCGGGTTCAAAGACACTTCGCCTGGAAGCTTGACAAGCACACCAGACACAGGGTCTTCCGCGACGATGTACATCGCGATCAGCGAGCCGAACGGGTTTTCGTTCTGTGACGCGAGATAGATGGAGCCTTCCAATGGGTGCGCTAGCACCGGGAGCTTGAACTTTGCTGTCCCAACCTTCGACGCGTTCGGACAGAACCCGAGCGACCCGAGGTTGAGCCCCGGTTCCAGCGGTTCGGGCAGAGTGGCCGTGAATTCGTCCGTACCGCCGGCGTTTATGCCCATAAAGCCGATCTGCGACTCACCACAGGCTTGCAACCCATCGGCACCTGCTGGATTCAAAGTCATCCCTTTAGGCAACGTCACCGTAATGTCCTTCACATCGGAACCCGACACTCCGGCCGGGTTCAAGCTCGCTTCCTGGGGCACGTGCACGTCGACCTTCAGCCCAGTAGGTGTACTTCCAGATTGCACATCCGGGGAAACACTGATCGAAGCACTGAACGGTAGTCGGTTACAGCCGGTAAGGCTCTCCATCGGTTCCTGGTTCAGCGGGGCCGGAGCCGGCACATCGGGCGCCGCCCACGAGTCCGCCTGCACCGACGTCTGTAGATCGCCCGTGCAGGATGTCGGGAGCGTCATAAACGGTGATGATTGGGTCCTATCCCCCCCTGGCGCACAAGGCGGCAAGCCGGTACCTCGCCACGCCCCACCAGCGACACAGCTCCAACCACGCGAGCCATCATGCTTTTGATCACCGGGCACCCCCCAGAACGAAACCCGATCAGAAAGAAACGCGTCCACCTGTGTAACGTCTTTAACTTCCGCAACAATACCATAATCACTACCGGAACGAATCGCTGTATCGATGAACACCGGCACTCTCTGTACCTCGAACCCGAATCGGGCCGGCTCGCCGGGGCTCGGAGTTAGATTGAAGATCGGTACCACATAGGTAGTAGGCTTATTCTGAAATTCGTAGGATGAAGTGAATTCTACCGTTACCATCGCTACACCCATCTGCGTGTCGGCGGGGCACAGGTTGGTATTTCTTGTAGCTATCGTCGAAAACTCGACTTCGTTACATTGTGCCAAATTCGTAGCATTCCCAATCAGCCCAGGAGGCAAGTCAAAGCGGAGATCCTTGGCCAAGGCAGGCGGAGCACTAGGTAGACTAGTATCGTTGAGACCGATCGAGGTGGTCACCTGGAATGGGTGAGATCCCGCTTGCATATCCGGCGATCCGCCCTCATTTTCCAGCGCGAGTTCATAATCTTCTACACCGAACGGTGTCTGCCCATTTGAAACGAATATCTGGCGATCTATTGACAATCCGGGCACTGTCGCCCCGAGTTCGGCCGTAAAGTCTCCGGTACCGTTTTCGCTTTCTTCATTGACTTTACAAAAATCGCTCGCAAACTGCCCCGTCCCTTCGACTTCATCACAACGATAGGCTCGCCCTCCGGCCACAGAAATTACGTTCTCGGCACCGGCCTGGGCGTCAGCCTGCACTTCCACGCTAATGGTCATTTCGATTTGTTCGTAAGGCTCAAGAGGTTCTGGTCCCGCCCAGTTACATTCAGCCGCATCTCCCATATTCCGCGTAGCACACAACATGTTTCCTCGGGTGCTAAAGGTGTGATTTGAACCGGAAATGCCCGATACTGCGATCGCCTTTAGACCTGGCGGTAGCTCGTCAACAACCATCACCGGGGTTTCAGTCGCATTTACGGCCGCGTCGCCAAGGTTGGTTGCCTGCACCACGATCTTGGCTTCCCTGCCCGGCTGCAAGTATGTGGGCCTCGAGCTGGACGACAGTTGCCACCAGGGCGCTTCTGTAGCAAGAGCCGGCGACGCCTCGGAGAGCGCCACTACCAGCACCGCGGCCGTCAGAAGACCCATAATGCCTATCTTGACCGAGCTCACGGAGATCACTTGCTGCCTCCCAGCTTTTTAGTGGACTTACCGGACTTGACCGGCCCGTAGCGTTTGCGCGCTTGCCGTTCGCACACGGCTCGTCGCCTGTGACCCTGCTTACGGCACGCCCTCAAAGCCGCACCAAGCTTTTGTGACCGCGTGGATTTCTTCAGCGCGTCTGCCGGCCGAGGCGCGGGCTGAACGGCGTTTCCGCCACCCGACGACAGCATCGCAGTCGACGGTGCACCAAATACGCCGGGTTGGGGCGTCGGCGCCGCTCTGCAGGAATCTGCGGTGCTGCAGGCCGGGGGCATATTCCCCACGGAGACGGGACACAGCGCAGAGGCAGAGCACACATGTGCGTCGTAGACATCGTAGGCACCGTCGATGTCCTGGGGGACCAGCTGTGATGTCGTCATGAAGAACACATCATCGCCGCTACTGCTCGCGTCTAGGAATGCCGATTCCTGACTCGAAGTTCCAGAGGAGATCAACGCCAAACAGCCGTCGCTTTCGTTTCCTTTCTCTCCTTCCATCTTGAAAATCTCACTCGCACTCTGCGTCGAGTTGTCGCAACGCCCACCTTCGGACTGTTCACCCTCCGGCTCATATCCGTAGACGTCCTCAATGCCGTTTATATCAGCCGGCACCAGAGAATCGGCACTGTCAAAGAATAGGCGACCCGTATTCGAAAGGTAACGCGGCTGGTAAAGTGCGCTTCCTAGATTGACCTCCGTCCAACCAGGGAGATTGCCGGCCAACCAGCTACCCGACCATGTTTCGGGTTCGTCGACAAGTAGTCTAGTCGCGCCAAAAGTCGATGGATCCAATATACCTTCCGGTCTCGCGCCCGTTGGATTGCACGACGCACAAGTAATTCGATCCTTGGCGGAATCAAAAAGGTAGACCTCCTCATCAAGGCGTTCTCCTGGAGCCGTACTACTCACATCTTCGTTGTTGTATCCTGTCAATTCCCTGTCAGACATAAATGCCAAGAACTGCCCATTCCGAGAAACCCTCGAACTCAAGTATCCCAAATTTTCAGGTGACTGCCCTGCCCAGTCGGACTCGTCGCTATTGGATAGACGCGCAACGAGCTGCGGAACTTCCCACCCGGCCCCACTGAAATGATCCTCATACAGATTGCACAAGGCCCCTGGTTCCAGTGCGCCTCGACACGTGCCCGACGTCGCGTCAGTGCCGCTCAGCACGCCGTCTGCCACGAAAAAGACCGTATCGCCATCTTCGCTTAGTCCTAGCACATCGCCTTGCACATCGGCGCTTTCCTGCTGGTTAGCGTCGTTTGTCAAGTCAGTCAGCGTGCCTGACATCCGACCGTGCTTGCTCGCGACTTCGAACACATACAAATCCGGCCGGGATTCTCCACTGTTATCTTCAGCTTTGGAGTCCGATGTCAGGCGCACATAGTCAGTAAAGAAAATCTTTGATCCGTCGCTGCTTGCATCCTGAAAGACCGCATGAGGCGCTACCGATTCTTCATTCACACCTTCTTGTGGCACATCGATCTGAACCGTTTCCCCACGTTGCGTATCTCGCAGATAGAGATGACCCGCAGCTTCCCATACCACTCGCGATCCATTATTCGACACTGCATTTCTAACTTGTAGTCCTCGGGAGCCAAGCGCCGCCGCCTTGCCGCCTTCCGATTCTGCGGCAGGTATTTCTTCACCTTTTCCATTTGGCGGCAGTACGCTGACCAGCTTAAGCTGTTCAGTTGCCGAACCGCCTGCGCTCCACTCGTAGAGCGTCCACTGACCGTTAGTAGTGGCGATATTACCGCTCAATGCTTCCTCGGATTCAATGATAACGTGCTGCAAATCAGATGATGAGCCTACAAAGTGAAGAAGATTGTTACTAGCCCCTTCACCGAAATGCTTACCTTCTGGGACATTTGCTTCGGTGACTAGTGCTTGATAGCACGTCACGGGTATCGCTTCCGCGGGTGTCGATTTGCATTCGCCGTTGTGGCGCAAATAGATGGTTTTTTCCGCACCTTCCTTGAGCGGCGGCAACGGTGTTTCACCAGCCGGTTCGACGAGTGCAGTTGAAAGATCTCCAGAGAACAAGGCGTCTTCCGAGTTGCGCCCCGGGACGAGCAGTGCTACAGCGTCGTGTGGCGTCGTGATGTCTTCCGACACCCAACCGCCCGAACCACGCGTGGCGTAGAACTGAGCAAATTCGGGAGCCCTATTTCCTGATGCGTCATTAGTGAGAGGCCCACCGGCGACATACGTGAATGCTCCACCATCTTCCGCGGACTGTATCGCACCGCCTCCCTTGGAGATCGGGTTTATCCTTACACCATGCTTATCGGGCGGCGAAACCAATTCCCACTCCCGACCATCAGGCAACGCAAACTCACCCCCCGTCATCTGAGTAGTAAACGTCTCACCCAGGCCTAGAGCACCCCCCAACACGCTTGCCGCCACGACGCGGTAGTTATAGGTCGTGTCTGGGGCGAGCCCTTCCAGATCGGCACTGACGGAGACGTTCCCAACCCCTTCAGCAATCTTTCCTTCCCCTTTGGGCACCAACGCGTACCCCGTACCCGTGCCATATTCAAATCTATAGCTCGTTTCGGCACCCTCAGGATCGATTGTTGCATTAACGTTCGCACTTGAGGATACAACATCTATCACCGATTCTTCTTCAATCTTCGGCGGAGCCTGCGCGTCGGTCGTAAACGTCATCGATTCCCCGATTTTGGTTTCACCTTCGGCGTTGCGCGCGAGCAAACAAAAGGTGTATTTAGTCGCCGGTAGCAGTCCCGACAGCCTCGCTGACACCAGTTCTTTTTCGTCGCCTAGCGCGATTCCGGCGGGAACGGGCGCAGTCTGCCCTCCACCGCATTCCGTCGCTGGCGCTGCCTTGTACAAAAATTCGTATTCACCTGGCTCACCTTCCGTGCCTGGGTTCAACTCCCCATGCAGCGTCGCCGTCGTAGCGATCACCGCCGTCGCTTCCTTCGTTACCGGTTTTTCTGGTGCAACTGCGAGGGCCGGAGCGCTGAAATATGCCAACACGCCCAGAATTGCACAGAGAGCCGAGAGTCCCGTGAGTGCGCGCAAATTGAGGACAGCGACTCCAATCGTCACCGCAAAACCTCCCCGTAGGAGTCCGTCCGGTGAGGCTTGCGATGTTCTTGATTGGCACGAACCGAGTTCCATTGCTGCTCCTTTGTGATGCACGTCACGCGGATTTCTGCGGCAAACGCCAGAAAGGGGCGCGTGAGACCAATCCGGTCTCACGCGCGCCGTTATCGACTACGGACAGTCTTGTTAGACCTTGAACTCCACTTCTTCTTCAAAGACTACGCCTTCTGTAAATTGCAAAGAAGCTTCCCCTTCGCTTTCGCCAACAAACCAGAATTTTGGAGTGGCCTTTACCTTTTCCCCTTTTTCATTTTCATATTCGGACGGTTCCTGTGTCCACTTATGCCCCTTAGCAGTCAATACATATTTTGTGGAAAGTTTATTGACTGTGCCCAGGCCAACCAAGAAAGCGCCCGAAAGCTTAGCCGCATTGCCCTCACATTCCATGCTTATACCGGCAGATGGTAGGGAATATAGGAGCGCGGCTTCTTTTTTTGCGCGGTTAAGATATACGAGTTTTATCGACATTGGCAGGACTATTTCGCCAGCATTTTTGCTGCCAGCTGACTGACACTCGCCCCTAAGTCCGAATTCACAGGCATGAAACGTAGTGGTGACTTTGCCTCCACTCAGTCCAGCGATTTCGCCCGCAGCCGATCCCGTTTTGCAAAATTCGAATTGTTCGCCAGTGTCAGAGGTACCCAATATAACTTTTCCCGTCACCGTACCCGTGAACTTTTTTTTGACAAGTTCTTTGCCTTCTTTATTAACAATTTCTGGCAACGCTGCCGAAGCAACCGCCGTTCCAACCGCGCCGAACGCGCACACGGCCGCCAGCGCTACTACCATCATCTTGAACTTAGATCTCATCTGATAGAATTCCTTTCGCATCACCCGGAGTCGGGGCGCTACCGCACAAGGACGCGCTCCGGCGCCGGCTTTTTGTCGAGAGAGACCTCGGACTGGAAGGGCCCACATGAATCCACGGACTGGGCCACACGGCAGACCGGGAAAAACCCTGACCCGGCCGTAAATCGCTCTTTCATCCCCCAAGAACTCCCTCTCGTCACTGGACCGGTGATACCCCCGTCACATTGACGATCGCGGTATCGCCCGGCACTCGCCAGACATCTGGTCGAGTGAGATCATGCCTGGTACCGAGAGGCCAGGACAAGTCATGGCCTAGAAGCTTCTAGTTCATGAATACCTACCACAATCACTATTGTTTGCGCTAGTCTCTGCCAATGGGAGGGGCAAGAGTTGAGAATGAGAGAGGGTCTGCCGCCCTTCGGTCACCTGTCAGTTGGGCCTTGCTGGGACTGGTGATTCAACGTCCGAGCTATGGGTACGAGCTTGTTCAGCGCTTCGAGCGCACGTACGGCGAGGCGCTCGAACTGTCAAGCCCCTCACAGATCTACACCGCGCTCGACGCGCTGCGACGTCGAGGCCTGATCGAAAAGCTGCCACCCGGCAAGGCCACCGAGGACTCGCGCCAACCCAAGCCCCACTACCGCGCGACGGCCGAGGGCCTCTCGAGCCACGCGGATTGGCTGATCGAGCAGGTCGGCGACGAGCGCCGCCGCTCGCGCCTGTTCTCGCTCCAGCTCGCCGTGCTCGATCCGCAGGCGGCGCTCGAGATTCTTGCGCGCTATGAGCAGAGCTGCCTGCAGGAAGCAAGTGGCATGCCCCCTGCCACCGCGCAGGAAGCAGAGGAGGAGGGAGCACACGTGGCAGAGCTCGCCTCGCGCCTGCTGCGCGAGGAGGAGCGCATCTCGGTGCAGGCGCGTCTTGGCTGGATCGGCTACGCGCGGCGCGAGTTCGCCGCCCTGGTCTCGGGCCGAGCAGCGCAACGATGAGCCTACTCTCACTCGATCGCATCTGCCGCCGCCATCGGCAGGGACCACACGAACGAATCGTGCTGCGCGAGGTGTCGCTCGAGCTCGATCGCGGCGAACTGGTGACCGTGTGGGGCCAGCGGCTCTCCGGACGCTCGACGCTACTGCGCGTCGCGGCAGGCATCGAGCCGCCAGACAGCGGCGTGGTGCGTTTCGAGGGACACGACCTGACGCGTGCCGCCGGCGACGCGCTGGGCAGTGGCATCGGCTACTGCCACCGTTCCGCGCGCACAGTGGAGGCGCGCGCAATCCTCGACGCGCTGATGGTCAGCCAGCTCGCGCGCGGCATCCCTCCGCCGACTGCCCGCAAGCGCAGCTGGGCAGCTCTGGAGCGCACCGGCGCCGGCGACTGCGTCTCCAGCAGCTCGCACGAGCTCGACAGCGCCGAAGCGCTGCGCGTCACGCTGGCGCGCGCGCTCGTGCTCGAACCCTCGCTGCTCGTGATCGACGAGCCCACCGAGGGCATCGACCTGCTCGAGCGCGACCCGATCCTCGCGCTGTTGCGCTCGCTCGCCGACGAGGGCACGGCGATCCTGATGGCCACGGGCGAGAGCGCTGCGCTGAGCGGCTCCGACCGCGCCCTCTCGCTCTCAGGCGGCGAGTTGCGCGGCGGCGCCGTACCAGAGCTTGCCCCAGTCGTGCCACTGCGCCAACACGCCCAGGGCAACAAGCAGGCGAGTGCGTGAGCGGCCGCCCGCCGAGCGCGACCTGCTCGACGCACGCTTCGGAGTAGCGTCCAACGTATGCTCGAGCTCGAGCGAGTCTTCAAGAGCTACCGCGGCGCCGGCGAGGAGGTGCGCGCGATCGACGGTGTCGACCTGTACGTGCAGGCGGGCGAGATGGTCGCGCTGCACGGCCCCAGCGGCTCGGGCAAGACGACGCTGCTGCTGCTGATCGCGGCGCTACTGGAGCCCGACGCCGGCACGATCCGCTTCGACGGACGCGAGCTCTCCTCGCTCTCGGACGGGCACGCCTCCGACTACCTGCACCGCGACGTCGGCTTCGTCTACCAGTCACCACAGCTGATGGGACGCGTCTCGGCGCTGGAGAACGCTTCGATGAAGCTGCTGCTCGGCGGCATGGGGATGCGCGAGGCGCAGGCGCGCGCGCTGCCGTGGCTGCGGCGCGTCGGCCTCGGCGACTCGCTGCAGCGCACACCCGAGCAGCTCTCCAGCGGCGAGCGCCAGCGCGTGGCGATCGCACGCGCGCTCGCCAGCGAGCCGCACCTGATCCTCGCCGACGAGCCGACAGGCAACCTCGACAGCGCCCGCTCGATCGAGATCGTAGAGTTGCTCGCCGCGGTCGCGCACGAACGCGACGCGGCCGTCCTGCTCGTCACCCACGACCTCGAGGCAGCGGCGATCGCCGACCGCCGCTGCACGCTGCGGGACGGGCGCCTCAGCGAGAATGAACAGCCGGGCAGCGGAGAGATGAGACGTGTCGCCGGTTGAGAACTCGGGCGCGCAGGCGCTGATGCGACCGCGAGCGCTGCTCTACTTCTACCGCCGTCGCCTGCGCGTGCACGCCGTCCAGGAGCTCTTGGCCGGCCTCGGCGTCGCGATCGCCGTGGCGCTTGCGCTCGCCACGATCGTGGCCTCCGGCTCGATCGCCGGCTCCGCCGGCGAAATCGTCCACACGGTGATCGGACCGGCAAGCCTGCAGCTGCGCGCGCGTGGAAGCGAAGGCTTCGACCAGCAGCTGCTCACGCGCGTCGAACGCCTGCCTGGCGTCAAGCAGGCAGCGCCACTGCTCGAGCAGACCGCAACCGTCACCGGCCCAGGCGGACGCAGCGTGACCGTCGATTTGGCCGGCGCCGACACGAGCCTGGTCGTGCTCGACGGGCTCGCGCACACACTGCCTACCTCGACGCTCTCGGCGGGCGGGATCGGGCTCAGCCGGGCCAGCGCGAACGCGCTCGGCATCAGCGCGCCGAGCACAGGCGAAACCGGCACGGTAGCGCTGCGCCTGCGCGGGCAGACCGACCTCCTGAGGGTCTCGGCGGTACTTGGACCAGAAACCTTCGGCGCGCTCTCACAGGCAAACGTGGCGGTCATGCCGCTCGGCCAACTGCAGCTCCTCACTGGCCTGCGCGGACAGATCGGACGCATCCTCGTGCAGGTCAAGCCGGGACAGGAAGCTCGCGTCCGCACCGAGCTGACCGGGCTCGCACAGGGGCGTCTGCAGGTCGCACCGGCCGACCGCGACGTAAGCTTGCTGCGTCAGGCCCTGCGCCCCTCCGACCAGGCCAGCGGCTTCTTCGCGACGATCAGCGCACTGCTCGGGTTCCTGTTCGCTTTCAACGCGATGCTGCTGACCGTGCCGGAGCGCCGTCGCGCGATCGCCGACCTGCGCCTGATCGGCACCAAGCGCAGCGCGGTCGTGCAGATGTTCGGCTTCCAGGCGCTGGTACTCGGCATGGTCGCTTCGCTCGTCGGGCTGGCCGGCGGCTACGCGCTCGCACGCGGCGCCTTCCATCAATCGACCGGCTACCTGGCCGAGGCCTTCACGCTCGGCACGCACACCGTCGTCGGCGCCGAGCCACTGCTGCTCGCGCTGCTCGGCGGGATGCTTGCCACCTGTCTTGCCTCAGCCGTCCCGCTGCTCGACCTGCGTCGCGGCCGGGCGCTCGACGCCGTCTATCACCAGGAGGGCGTGCCCGGCAACACACTCACCGCCGCCGCGCGACGCTGGCTGGTGCTAACCGCCACCGGGATGCTGGCGGCGAGCACCGCACTGTTCGTCGCCGCCCCCGCACGCGCCCTGCTCGCAAGCGCGCTGCTGGCGCTGGCGACGGTGTTGGCAGTGCCGCTCGTATTCGCCGGCGTGCTGCGCGCCGCGGGCGCGCTTGCCGAGCGCCGCCAGAGCCTGACGATCCTGCCGGTGGCGCTGACCTCGCTGCGCACGACCACGTTGCGGTCGCTCGCGCTGGCCGCCACCGGCGCCGTCGCGCTGTTCGGCTCGATCGCGCTCGGCGGCGCACGCGGAGACCTGCTGCGCGGGATCGAAGGCTTCGCGCACAGCTACTCCGCCGACGCCCCAATCTGGGTCGGCAATAGCGGCGACAATCAGGCCGTCGTCGACTTCCGTGCGCAAGGCCTCGCCGCACGTATCGCGCGAGTCCGGGGCGTCGCCTCGGTGCACAGTTTCCAAGGTGGGTTCCTCGAATACGAGGGCCGGCGCGTTTGGCTGCTGGCACGCCCGCCCGGGGGCGACCGTCGAGTGCTCGAAAGCCAACTGCTCGGCGGCAGCGCCACAGCCGCGGTCGCGCGCCTCGGCGAAAGTGGCTGGATCGCCGTCTCGCGCCAGATCGCCGAAGCCCAGCACGTCGGCGTCGGTGGGCAGCTCACGCTGCCCACCCCGAGCGGCCCGGCGCGCCTTCGGATCGCGGCGACCACCACGAACCTCGCTTGGAGCCCGGGCGCGATCTTCATATCGAGCGCCGACTACGCGCGCCTGTGGGGCACCACGACGCCGACCGCCATCGCCGTCCAACCGGCGCGGGGAGCCGACGTGGCACAGGTGCAGCGCGCAATCGCACAGGTGCTCGGGCCGAGCAGCGGCCTGCAGGTCACGAGCGCACAGGTACGACAAGCAAGCATCGACAAGCTGACAAGCGAAGGGCTCGGTCAGCTCGGCGAGATCTCGACACTGCTGCTCGTCGCCGCGATCCTCGCGATGGCCGCGGCTCTGACCTCCGCGATCTGGCAGCGGCGCGTGTGGCTTGCGGGACTGCGCCTGTCAGGCGTCAGGCCGAGCCGTTTGCGATTGATCCTGCTGTGCGAGTCGGCGCTGATGTTGGGCGCCGGCTGCGTGACCGGAGCAGTGGCCGGTATCTACGGACAGGTCGTGATCGACGGCTACCTGCGCCACGTCACCGGCTTCCCGGTCGACAGCGTCGGCGCGAGCCTGCGACCGCTGGAGATATTCGTCCTGACGATCGCGGTCGTACTCGCGCTCGCCGCGCTCCCCGGCTGGGCCGCCTCGCGCGTATCCCCGACCCTGGCCTTCAATGAGTAGCACCCTGACACCCATGCAGTCGCTACGCGTCGGAAGTGCGCTGGTGCTCGCCAACGCGCGCTACTGGAGCAGCGTCGCGCCACTCGCGCGCGTGCAGATCGCACACTGGGAGAAGCGTGCCCGGGCTGTTGAAGACCCGAGCCTGAAAACTCTGGCCACCGCGAAGCTGGGACAGGAGCGCTTCAACGTCGAGGCCGCCGCGACGCTCGCGACCCTGGCGCCGCGAGCGTCGCGCGCACACGTCGTCGAGGCGATCGTGGCGGCGCAGATCGCCTACGACTATCTGGACGTGCTCGGCGAGCAGCCGCCCGATGAGTCGCGCGCAACGGATGACGGCGGCTACCTGCGCGAGCTGGTCGACACCGTCACGAAGTCGCTCGAGCGACTGCCCGCCGCGGCCACGCTCGCCGGTGTCATGCAGAGAGTCCTGCACCGTTGTGGCGAAGCACAGACACTGATCCATGCCGCCGTACGCGACGGCGATGCGGAGCTGGAGCGCTGGGCCACGCGCGAAGCGGCAAGCAGCCCGACAGGCTGGGAGCAGACGGTAGACAGCCCGGGCAGGTCGGGGCTCGGCTGGTCGGGGCTCGGCTGGCCGGAATACCTGGCGGGAGCGAGCGCCGGTGTGCTGGCCCTGCACGCGCTGATCGCCGCCGCCGCCGATCCACTCACCACGCTCGCGGACGCCGAGGCGATCGACGCCGCCTACCTGTACATCGGGGCGCTGACGATGCTCGACAGCCTCAACGACCGCGAGCAGGACCTGGCAATGGGCGAGCTGGGATACATACGCCACTACGAGGATCGCGAGCAACTGGCCGAGCAACTGGCCGTCGTCGCCCGTGAGGCGGCCATCGAGGCGCGCACGCTGCCCCACGGCGCACACCACACGATGACACTGCTCGGCATTGTGGCCTACTACGGCTCCGAGCCGACCGCACACGGTCCGCTCGCAGCGCCCGTAACCGCGAGCGTGCGAGCAGAATTGGGGCCACTGATGACGCCAATGCTCGCGATCATGCGCGCTTGGCGCTTGGCAAAGAGGGTACGCGGACGGTCTCGCCGCTCGACAACAACGGATAACATCGTCTCATCCGCTCAGATGGAGCGCATGGATGAGGGTCGACCGGTGTTACAGCGGTGGTCAACGAATCAGGGGAAGGCTTGATGGCGAAGCGATCGCGATTGCGTGTTCGCGCGGGAATCGCATCGACACTGCTCGCGTGCGGGGCCGGCTCGCTGCTGTTTGCCGGCGGCGCGTCGAGCGCTGTACCCACTGCAGCTTCGGGCAGCGTTCTCGCGCAGACTGGGCAGCGCTCGTTGCACAACACCGCCTCGTTGCACATCACAGCGCGCGCCAGGGCGGCGGGCGCGCTGAAAGCGACCGACAGCGCGCACCTGCACTACATCTCCGCCTCAGGCTCGCTCCTGTATGAGGAAGGAGCGGCCGTCGGAACGCTGCCCGGCAGCATGCGCGTGCACTTCAACGTCGGCGCCACGCTCAGCGGCAGCTTCACGATCTACACCCGCGGTGGCACGATCACAGGCCATGGCTCGGCGACGCCACATGGCTCCGGCGTATACGAAAGCTTCGCCGGCTCGCTCGTCGTCGCCGGCGGCAGCGGCCACTACGCCCACGCGCACGGCAAGGCGGGCTTGTACGGCACGTTCAACCGCAACAACTATGCGCTGGTCGTCCAGACCGTGGGCACGCTCCACTACTAAAGGGAGCACCGCAACGCGAACGAAAGCTTTTTCCGGGTCCAAACTGCCGCCACTGCTGGCGCTGGGCGGCTGCCTGCTCGCCACCTGCGCGCCAGCCAAGTCGGTCGCCGCGCCGGGCGCCCATGCGGCGAGCACGGCGACGCTCAGCGCGGCGTTCACACCCGAGCGCCTGGGCGGACGCACAACGCTTCATTTCGGCTTTGCCTTCTCGGCCCCCGCCGGACAGGTACCCTCGCCGCTGACGCAGATCGAGCTGCGCTACCCGAACAACCTCGGGATCTCGCTGAGCGGACTCGGGCTGGCGACGTGCGACGCAAGCACCCTGCAGGACCTGGGCCCGAACGGCTGCCCACCCGACTCGATCATGGGTCGCGGCGAAGCGTATACGGGGATCGTGCTCGGCACGACGCCAATAAGGGAGAACGCGCCGATCGCGATCGTGCGAGCACCCGACCAGGAAGGGCACGTGTCGGTGCTGTTCTACTCGGAAGGCAGCACGCCCGTGGATACTCACATCGAGTTCCCCGGAATCCTGCTCCCCGCCAATTCGCCATTCGGCGGTGTCGTCAGCATCGGCATCCCGCTCGTGCCGACGCTGCCCGGCGCCCCCTACATCTCGGTGATTCATCTGCACGCAACGCTCGGCCCGATCGGTGTCACCTATTACGAACACGTCGACGGCGTGACGCTCGCCTACACCCCCAAGGGCATCCTCCTACCCAAGACCTGCCCAAGCGGCGGCTTCCCATTCGCCGCCACGTTCAACTTCCTCGATGGCAGCGAAGCGCGCGGCAGCACGGCGATACCGTGCCCGGATCCTCCAAAGAAGAGAAAGAAGCGTCACTGAGCGCTCAGTGACGGAAGTGCCTGACGCCTGTCGCCACCATTGCCACGCCTGCCGCGTCTGCGGCGGCAACGACCTCCTCGTCGCGCACCGAGCCGCCCGGCTGGATGATCGCGGTGACGCCCGCGTCGATCGCCAGCTGCGGGCCGTCGGCGAACGGGAAGAAGGCGTCCGAGGCCAGCGAGGCGCCGGCCAGGAGATTGTCCTCGCCCGCCTGGGCCTTCTCGATCGCGATGCGCACGGCGTCTACCCTGCTCATCTGCCCCGCCCCGATGCCGATCGTGGCGCCGTCGCGCGCGATCACGATCGCGTTGGAGCGCACGTGGCGGCAGACCTGCCAGGCGAAGCGCATGTCCTGCCACTCGGCGTCGGTCGGCTGCTTGGCGGTCATTACGCTCATCTGATCGGCAGTCTCTGCGACCTCGTCGCGGTCCTGCACGAGCAGGCCCCCTATTACGGGCTTGGCCTCCAGGCCACCCGCCGGCTCGGGCCAATCGGGCAGCTCCAGCAGGCGCACGTTCTTCTTCTGCGTCAAGACCTCGAGCGCCTCGGGCTCGAAACCGGGGGCCAGCAGGACCTCGATGAACTGTTTCGACAAAGCCTGCGCACACGCCTCGTCGACTCTGCGGTTGAGCGCTATCACTCCGCCGTACGCGCTGACAGGATCGCTGGCGAAGGCCCGCTCGTAGGCCTCTTGCGCGGTCTTGCCGAGGGCACAGCCACAGGGATTGTTGTGCTTGACGATCGCGCACGCCGGATCGGAGAAGTCCTCGACCAGCTCGCGTGCGGCGCTCAGGTCGAGCAGGTTGTTGAACGACAACTCCTTGCCGTGCAATTGCCTGACACCGGCGAGCAGGTGCGTGGGCGCGCCCACCTCGGCATAGTAGGCGGCGCGCTGGTGCGGGTTCTCGCCGTAGCGCAGCTCGGCTGCCTTCTCGTAGGCAAGCGTGCGCTGCTGCGGAAAGTCCTCGTCCTCGCGCTGGGCAAACCAGGAGGAGATCGCCGCGTCGTAGCGTGCGGTCGTGGAGAACGCGACCGCCGCAAGGCGCGAGCGCGTGCCCATAGAAAGGTGCCCGGAGGCGTCATTCAACTCTGTCAGCACCGACTCATAATCGGACGGCTCCACCACCACAGCCGCGAACGCGTGGTTCTTGGCGGCCGCACGGATCATCGTGGGCCCGCCGATGTCGATGTTCTCGACGATCTCCGCGGGCTCCGCGCCGCGCGCAACCGTCTGCTCGAACGGGTACAGATTGACGCACACCATGTCCACCGGCTCGATCCGGTGCTCCAACGCAGCCTCTAGATGATCGTCGTCGTTACGCACCGCCAGCAGCCCGGCGTACAGACGCGGGTGCAATGTCTTCACGCGTCCGTCCATCATCTCGGGAAAGCCCGTGAATTCCTCGATTGCGCGTACCGGCACACCCGCGTCGGTCAGCGCCCGAGCGGTGCCGCCGGTCGAGACGATCTCCACGCCCAACTCCACCAGGCCGCGAGCAAACTCGACTATGCCGGTCTTGTCAGAGACGGAAAGCAGCGCCCTGCGCACTCGCACCGCGCCAGGCTCGGCGCGCTCGATGTCGGTGTGCTGCCGCTCAGCGCTCATCTATCGCGCAGATTATCCGTGTAGCGCGCGAGCCGCGTACAGGTCGGATCTGACCACCTCGCAGACTATCGTCTTCAGTTTGTGATTTCGAATTTCGAATAGGAGCGAGCGTGTGGGTCCGGGGGAAGGAGATCTGGAGGGACTTGCCGAGCTGTTCCCTGGATTTGTGGATTTTCGTGATGACGAGAACTCGCAGTTCTACCGCTCGCATCTGCCGAGTTTCGACACACCGCAGAAGACTACTGCCGAGATCACTCGTCGCCTGAGTCGGGTGGTCTTTGCTGTTGTCAAGGATGCGGCGCGTCCGCCGTTGCCGATGGGTGTCGATAACTTGTTGCGGTGGCATAGGGCGATTTTCGCGACGACGTTTCCCTACCAGGCCGGGAAGGTCCGCGACGCAGAAACCCAGTTCGGAGTGCGTTTGCGCGAGGGCCAAGAGGTGCGGAAGATACTGGCTTCCGGAGCTACTCCTCCAGCGAATGAAGGCTTCGCGGCATCGACGCGATGGGGAGTAGAATTAGGGTATGACCGGTCGCTGCTATGACTTGCATGGGCCTCGGGACCAGTTGGTGGTCGCGACGAAGCATGGTTGGATGCCTTTCGATGAGAAGGCGGCAACTAAGATGGCGGCCTCCGCGATGATGCTCGCCTGTGGTCCTGAGCATTTCGATCACCTCCAAGCGAAGACTCAAGCGACCATAGCCAAGCCGGTCTCCGGGGCATAGCGCTCACCTGCAGATATCTGTCGGGGGTTTGAGGAGCATTCCTGAAGCGCATCGTGCGATCGCAACGGGGAGAATGCGGCCTGTTCAGCGGGGAGAATGCGGCGCGGGGGCGATCGTCACGCGGCGCGGGTTCTCCGGGTCTACGCCAAGCGCTCTGCGCGCGAACAGGCGCACGGCCTCGGGCAGAAGCGAATGCTCGATCGGACGCAGAGCCGCCAGCACCTCCTCGGGGTCGCGCGCGTCCGGCAACTCCAGCGCCCGCTGCAGGATCACCGCGCCGCTGTCCACGCCCGCGTCGACGAAGTGGACCGTCACGCCGAACACCTTCACGCCATAGGCAAGCGCCTGCTCGATCGCGTGCAGGCCGGGGAAAGCTGGCAGCAGCGACGGGTGCACATTTATGACCGCGCTCGGGAAGCGCTCGAGGAAGACGAACGTCAGCAGCTCCATGTAGCCGGCGAGCACGACCAGCCGTGCGCCACGCTCGACGAGCCAGTCGGCCATCGCGCCGTCGCGCGTCTCGCGATCCGCGTAGGTCGAGCGCTCGAACACTGCCGTCGGCACGCCGCGCGAGGCCGCGCGCTCCAGAGCCAGGGCGCCAGGCGCGCCCGAGGCGACCGCGACCACCTGCGCCTCGTGGCCGTGGACGGTGTCCAGGAGCGCCTGCAGGTTGGTGCCGGTGCCCGATACGAGCACGGCGATCGGCAATGGCTCACTCACGGGCGGCTCGCGACGATGTCACTGATCGCGCACCCTAGCGGGCGCGCATGTCGTCGTACCGAGTCCCCGCTTGCAAGCCTGCGCCCGCTTGTGAGCACCCTCACAGAGACCGGAGCCTTGCTCGGCTTCAATCGGATACATGGTTTCTTCACTCATAGTCGCGGGAGCACTGCTCAGCGGCGCCGCAACGGCGCTGCGTGGCGGGCGCAACCGCGGTCTCATCACTCACAGGCCCTACAACAATCGCCACAGCGACGCGACTGCCGCACGCGACGAGCGTGCGCAGATGCTCGACTAGGTTCCTCGTTTTGGCGTCGGCCACCTGACGCCGACTGCTCACCACCAACTACGCGCCGGCTACCTCGAGGGCGTACTTGCCCTGGGCGCCGTCCGAGCCCTTGACCGGGTACTCGCCGGTGAAGCAGGCGTCGCAATGTGTGGCGCGCGTGGCGCCGACCGCCTCGTACACGCCGTCAAGCGACAGGTAGGCGAGCGAGTCGCAGCCCAGCTCGGTCGCGATCTCCGCCACCGAGCGCTCGTGCGCGATCATCTCCTCGCGCGTGGACATGTCGATGCCGTAGTGGCACGGGTGCTTGATCGGAGGAGCGGAGATGCGCATGTGCACCTCGGTGGCGCCGGCGTCGCGCAGCATCTGCACGATCTGGCGCGTCGTGTTGCCGCGCACGATCGAGTCGTCCACGACGACCAGGCGCTTGCCTCCGACGATCTCCGGGAGCGGGTTGAACTTGAGGCGCAGACCGTGCTTGCGCAGCTCCTGCCCCGGCTGGATGAACGTGCGTGCCACGTAGCGGTTCTTGACGAAGCCGTCGTCCTGGGGCAGGCCGCTGGCACGCGCGAAGCCACGAGCGGCCGCGTTGCCGGAGTCGGGCACCGGGATCACGAGGTCCGCCTCGACCGGCGACTCGCGCGCCAGGATCTCGCCCATGCGCCCACGGGCCACCTGCAGCACCTGGCCGTTCATGCGCGAGTCCGGTCGCGCGAAGTAGATGTACTCGAACACGCAGAAGGCCTTGCGCGCGTCCGGGAGGACGCAACGGTTTTCGAGACCGTTCTCCCCGAGCGTGACGATCTCGCCGGGCTCGACGTCGCGCAGCAGCTTGGCGCCGATGATGTCGAACGCACACGACTCGCTCGCGACGCAGTAGCGCGCAGGCTCGCCGTCCGCGCCCTCGATCACGCCAAGGGCGAGCGGGCGCAGGCCGTGCGGGTCACGAAAAGCGACGACGCGATCCTTGGTCATGACCACGATCGAGAAGGCGCCGTTCAGGCGCGGAAGGACATCGGCGATCGCATCCTCGATCTGCTCCGCCGGATGCGTGGCCAGCAGGGCCGCGACGATCTCCGAATCCGACGTCGAGCTGAAAGTGACACCGCGCTCGGAGAGCTCCTCGTGCAACTCCAAGGCGTTGATCAGGTTGCCGTTGTGCGCCAGCGCCAGCTCGCGGCGCGAGCCGTTCGTACCCTCCGAGCGCTGCACCGGCTGCGAGTTCTCCCAGGCGTTGGAGCCGGTCGTCGAGTAGCGCACGTGCCCGATCGCCAGCTCCCCGCGCAGCGTGCGCAGATCGTTCTCGGAGAACACCTGCGAGACGAGGCCGAGCTCGCGGCGGGTCATGATGTTGCCGCCACGGTCCGCCGCCGCGATGCCCGCCGACTCCTGGCCTCGGTGCTGCAATGCGTACAGCGCGAAGTACGACAGACGCGAGACCTCGTGCCCGGGCGCGTATATGCCAAACACACCGCACTCGTCGCGCGGTCCGTCGCGATCCTCGGGACAAGGGCCAGCCACCCTTCCAAAAGGCATTGCCTGGCTCACGCTAGCAGCCGGTCCCGAATGCTCGACCCGGCGCGTTCGCCGCGTTCACGCGAACAGCTCCGCGAGCGCGCCGTGCGCCTCGGCCAGCTCGGCGAGGGTCAACGAAATCGGCGATGCCCCCTGCGCGCGCGCGGAACATCCGATTTGCAACACATCGCCGCCCACGCTGCCGACGATCCGCACCGGCACCGAAGCCCCAAGCGCTCGCAACGCATCCTCGCTGCCGCTCACGAGGAAACCGCCCGAGCCCTCGCCAAAAAGCGCGACAGCGGAGTCGAGCGAAATGCCGCTCCCTCCAGCCTCACGTCCCGTCGCCTCGGCTCCCTCAGCCCCAAAAAACTCCTCCCCGAGGGACACGCGCGCCCCGAGGCCGCCACCCAGGCAGCACTCCGCCAGCGCGACCGCCAGGCCACCCTCGGCGACGTCGTGGGCGCTGGTCAGCGTGCCGGCGCGCACCGACTTGCGGACAGCCTCCTGCGCGCCAGCCACCGAGTCGATGTCGACCGCCGGCAGCCCGTCCGGTAGTGGATAACCACACAACTTGGCCAGCTCACTCGCATCCAGCGAGGGCGCAAACGGTCCGACGAGCGCAATCGCATCGCCCGCGCGCGCGAAACCCGACCGGCCTGCGGCGCGTACGTCCGGCAACTCGCCGACCATGCCGATCACCGGCGTCGGATAGATCGGACCGGCGGAGGCGCCCTCGTTGTAGAGCGACACGTTGCCACCCACGATCGGCGCCTCGAGCGCTCGACAGGCATCGCCAAGGCCGCGTACGGCTTCGGTCAGCTGCCAGGCGATGTGCGGCTTCTCCGGATTGCCGAAGTTGAGGTTGTTGGTCGTCCCAAGCGGTCTCGCCCCCACGCACGCAAGGTTCGAGGCGCACTCGAGCACCGCCGCGACCGTGCCCGTATACGGGTCGGCCGCGACGCGCCGGCCGTTGCAGTCGATCGAGACGGCGATCCCCGGCACCGGCCCGCCTGCCACCCGCGACAGGGGGTCGGCGGCGTGGACACCGTCTACGACAGTGGGGACGCCGTGCGGCGCAATCGCCAGTACGGCCGCATCGGCCTGCTCGGGGCGCCTGACTGTCCGCGATTGCACAACCGCGTCGTACTGCTCGAACAGCGGCCTGCGCGAGGCGATGTTCGCCGAGGAGAGCAGAGCGAGCAGCGTCTCTGCCAGGGTGGCGTCTTTGGAGAGGAGCGCCTTCGGCGCTGGATATGGCATTCCCTTGGGCTTGACCGGCTCCAGGTCATAGAGCGGACAGTCGTCCACCAACGCCCGCACCGGCATGCACCCGACCGGCCGGCCGGCCTTGAAGATGCGCATCTGGGCCGTATCGGTGACCGTGCCGATCGGAGCGCCGCCGACCTCCCACTTCTCACACAGCTCCAGCACGGCCGCAACGTTTGCGGGCTCCACCACGCACAGCATGCGCTCCTGGGACTCGGAGACCATGATCTCGAACGGCTCCATGTCAACCTCGCGCAGGGGGACGTTGGCGACATCGATGTCGATCCCGACCTCGCCCTTGGAGGCCATCTCCGAGGCCGAAGATGTAAGACCGGCCGCACCGAGGTCTTGGAGGGAGACGAGCAGGCCGCGCTCCAGCAGCTCCAGCGAGCACTCCATCAGCTTCTTCTCCTCGAACGGATCGCCCACCTGCACGGTGGGCCGCTTGTCGTCGTCTTCGCCGAGCTCGGCCGAGGCAAGCACCGAGGCACCGCCGATCCCATCGCGACCTGTCGAGGCGCCGAACAGCAGCACGACATTGCCGACCCCGACGGCGGCGCTGGTCACGAGCTGCTCGCGCTTGGCGATGCCGAGCGCCATCGCGTTGACGAGGCAGTTCTGCTCGTAGGGTGCCTCGAAGTAGACCTCGCCGCCGATAGTCGGCACGCCGATCGAGTTGCCGTAGTGGCCGATGCCTGCGACAGCTCGGTCGAGGAGATAGCGGGAGCGTGCTCCCTCCCCTTTTCTTCCCTCCCCAACCTCGTCGGGGGAATGGGAGCTTTTCAAGTGAGGCTCGCCGAACCTGAGCGAGTCGAGCACCGCGATCGGGCGTGCGCCGATCGCGAAGATGTCACGCAGAATGCCGCCCACGCCAGTGGCCGCACCTTGGAACGGCTCGACCGCACTGGGGTGGTTGTGCGACTCGACCTTGAACGCGCAGACGAGGCCATCTCCCACGGCCACCGCGCCGGCGTTCTCGCCCGGCCCCATCACCACGCTCGGGCCTTCTGTCGGCAACGTTCGCAACAGCTTCTTGGAGTGCTTGTAGGCGCAGTGCTCGCTCCACAGCAGCGAGTACATCGCCAGCTCCACCTGGTTTGGCGGCCCGCCTTGCTTCTCGCGGATCAGCGCGTACTCGGCCTCCGTCAGGCCAAGCGCAAGCGCATCCTCGATACCAGGCAGCGTCGCGGCTTCAGACATGGCTTGCCACCCGGGGCACTATGTCCTCGTTGTGGGCTACCCCCCGCGCGCGCGAGACCCACAGTGGTTTTGCAACTTCAGACACGCGCTCCCTCTACCGCCATGCGCATCGACGTAAAGATGCAAAGGCCGTCGGTGGAGCCCGTCAGCTCGTCGACGGCGTGCTCGGGGTGGGGCATCAGGCCGAAGACGTTGCCCTGCTCGTTGCGCACACCGGCGATGTCGCTGAGCGAGCCGTTGAAGTTCTCGCCCGGCGCGTAGCGCAGCACGACCTGACCGTGCTCTTGCATCGAGGTCAGCGTCGCCTCATCGGCGTAATAGCGGCCCCAGGAATGCTTGGCAGGGATGCTCAAGGTCGAACGCCCTCCAGTTGTCGAGCCACCACTCACACTCGGATGCCCAGCGGCCCGCAAGTCTCGATCCCCCCCGCAGGCACAGGTAAATGCCGTGTCGCCCTCAGCCACATCGAGCTGCACCTGCCTGAAGGTGAAGCGCAGGTTCGCGTTCGGCAACAGTGCTCCAGGCAAAAGGTGGGCCTCGCACAGGACCTGGAAACCGTTGCAAATCCCAAGCACCAACCCACCGTCGCCCGCGAAATCGATCACCGACTCCATCACCGGCGAGAAGCGGGCGATCGCTCCGGCGCGCAGATAGTCGCCGTAGGAGAAGCCGCCCGGCACGACGATCGCGTCGGCGCCTTTCAGATCGCGCTCACCGTGCCACAGCAGCTCGGCGTCGCCCACCCGGCGGGCGGCGTATAGAGCATCGACCTCGTCGCAGGAGCCCGGAAACTGAAGAACGCCGAACTTCATCGCGCCGAGTTCGCCAAGGACATCCCGACCGCAGGCACGGATCGTGCGTCAGATGTCACTCGCCGGCGAGGACTATCTCGTAGTCCTCGACGAGCGGATTGGCCAGCAGCTTCTCGCACATCGGCTCGAGCTGACTGGCATCCTCCACATCGAGCTCTACGAGCCGGCCGATGTGGACATTCGCGACGCCCTCGAAGCCAAGGGCAGGCAACGCGCGCTGCACGGCCTCACCCTGCGGGTCGAGGATGCCCGCCTTGGGACGGATCAGAACGCGAGCCTTCATGCGGTCCGCTCGAGCCATGCCGAGAATGGCTCGCCGGTGATCAGCTCGTACGCCTCGACATAGCGCGCACGGGTCCCCGCGACGACGTCCTCGGGGATCTCAGGCGCGGGCGGCTTCTTGTCCCAACCGCTGCCAGCCGCCCAATCGCGAACGTACTGCTTGTCGAAGCTCGGCTGCCCCCTGCCCACTTCGTAGCCTTCTACCGGCCAGTAGCGCGAGGAATCGGGCGTCAGCACCTCGTCGCCGACGACCAGCCCGCCGTCCTCATCCAGGCCCAACTCGAACTTGGTGTCGGCCAAGATCACCCCTCGCTCGCGGGCATGAGAGGCCGCGAAGGAGTACAGGTCGATCGAGATGTCCCGGACTCGTTCCATCAGCCCTCTGTCGCCCACGAGCTCGGCAGCCCGCTCGAAGTCGATCGCCTCGTCGTGGCCGACCTCGGCCTTGGTGCTCGGGGTGAAGATCGGCTCGGGCAGCTGCTCGGACTCCCGTAGGCCCTTCGGCAGCTCGATCCCCGAGACCGTGCCGCTAGCCTGGTAGTCCTTCCAACCAGAGCCAGTGATGTAGCCACGCACGACGCACTCCACCGGCAGCATCTTCAGCTTGCGCACGACCAGCGCCCGGCCGCGTGCCTCTTGCGGGACGCCCTCGGCCGCCGAGATCAGATGGTTGGCGACGATTCCCTTCGTCTGCTCGAACCAGAAGTCCGACAGGCCGGTCAACACCTTGCCCTTGTCCGGGATCGGCGTGGGATGAACCGCGTCGTAGGTGGAGATACGGTCGCTGGCGACCATCAACAGGCGGTCGGGGTGGGCAGGAGCCAATTCATACAGCTCGCGGACCTTGCCGCTGGCAAGAAGGGGCAGGTCGGCGAGAGCGGTCACTTTCCGCGATGCTACCAACGGCTCAGGCGATCTCGTCGAGACGCGCGACGATCTCGTGCGCATAGCGCGTGTAGTGGCCGTAGTCGAAGATCGCGTCGAGGTCGAGCCCGGCGGCACGCTCGTCGGCTGTGAGCAGCTCACGCAACGGTGTGCCCTCATCCCAAGCACGCTGAGCCAGCTCCTGGGCGATGCGGTAGGCGTCGTCGCGCACCATCGGCGTACGACCGTGCTCTGCGTCACCCTCGACGAGCGCCAGCAGCACACGCTGGGAGAACAGAGCGCCGTGCGTCAGCTCGAGGTTGGCCAACATCCGCTGCTCGTCGACCACAAGCCCGTTCACGAGCTTGGCAGCGCTGTGCTGCAGATGGTCGATCAGGATCGTCGAGTCCGGCAGGATCACGCGCTCGACCGAGGAGTGCGAGATATCGCGCTCGTGCCACAGGGCAACGTTCTCCGTTGCTGCCTGAGCGTTGCCGCGCAGCACGCGCGCGAGGCCGGAGATCTGCTCGCTCTTGATCGGGTTGCGCTTGTGCGGCATAGCCGAGCTGCCCTTCTGACCGACGCGGAAGGGCTCCTGAGCCTCGCGCACCTCCGTGCGTTGTAGATGGCGAATCTCGGTCGCCAGACGCTCGAGGCCCGCCCCGGCAAGCGCGATCGCCTGCAACAACTCGGCATGTCGATCGCGCGCCACCACCTGTGTGGAGACGTCCTCGCGTTGGAGTCCAAGTCGCTCCAGCACGCGCCGCTCGAACTCGGGGCTGGTCGCGGCATACGTGCCGACCGCACCGGAGATCGCGCCGACGGCGACCTGCTCGAAAGCCCGCTTCAGCCGCAGGACATTGCGGTGCGCCTCGAAGGCAAAGCCCGCAAGCTTGACGCCGAACGTCGTCGGCTCGGCATGCACCCCGTGCGTGCGCCCAACACAAAGGGTGTCCACATGCTCGCGCGCACGGTTGGCAAGTGCCTGCACCAGCGCCTGCGCTCCGGGCACGATGATTTCTCCGGCGGCTCGCAACTGCAGCGCGAGCGCCGTGTCGAGCACATCGGAGGAGGTCAGACCGAAGTGGATCCAACGGCCCGCCTCGCCGGAGCCGGCCGAGAGCACGTCCACGAACGCGGCCACATCGTGGTCGGTGGTGCGCTCGCGCTCGTTCACCGCCTCGACGCTGAACGTGGCCGAGCGGATCGCCTCCAGCTCGGCCGGCGTCGGACCCTCGCCCTCGCCAAGCAGACCCGGAAGCTCCTCGCAGGCCGCCACCTCGACGCGCCGCCATGTCTCCATGCGGGCCTCGTCGGCCCAAAGGGCGCCCAGCTCCGGACGGGTGTAGCGGGGAATCACCTCTGGGATTATCGCGGTTTGCCTGCGACGGTACTTTGCGCAGCCGCGATGCCCCCCGCGCGCGCGGGGGGCATCGCGGATTTGGGGAGCCCCTCCACCGGCAGTCTCGCCGCCCGCCGATCCTGTACAACGAGAGTGAGCGCGCCATCGGGCGCGGACGCCGCGAGGAACGGAGGAGCCATGCCCACGTACATCATGCTCTCGACCTTGACGCCGGAGGGTGTGCAGACCGTCAAGAACAACCCGGAGCGCATCCGCGAGGTCAACAAGGAGGTCGAGCAGCTCGGCGCAACCGTCAAGGCCCAGTGGGCGACGCTCGGCAACGTCGATTTCATCTCGGTGGTGGAGGCCCCCGACGAGAAGACGATGGCGCGCGTGTCCTTGGAGCTCGGCTCGCGCGGGACCGGTCGCTACGAGACGCTGGCGGCGATACCGGTGGACGAGTTCATCGCGTCCCTATGAGCAGCGATCGATCGATACTCCGCTCAGATCGCATCGACAGGGCCGCGGGCGCCGAGACGGCGTGAGGGTCCTTGTCGTAGGTTCCGGTGGCCGCGAGCACGCGCTCGTGCGAGCGCTGGCGCGGTCACCGCAAAAGCCGGAGTTGCTGTGTGCGCCTGGCAACGCCGGGATCGCGCGAGATGCGCGAGTGCTCGACATCGCGGCGGACGACATCGCCGGGATCGTCGCTGCCGTCGAGCGCGAAGGCGTGGAGCTGACCGTCGTCGGGCCCGAGGTACCGCTCGTCGCCGGGCTCGTGGACGCTCTCGCGGAGCAAGGCCATGCCGCCTTCGGCCCGAGCGCGGCCGCCGCACGACTGGAGGGCTCGAAGGCGTTTGCCAAGCAGGCGATGGAAGAGGCCGGCGTGCCGACCGCGCGCTGGCGGCGCGTGGAGACGCTGGAGCAAGGGATCGAGGCGGTGGGCGAGCTGGCCGGGCCGGGCGTGGTGGTCAAGGCCGACGGCCTCGCCGCCGGCAAGGGCGTCACCGTCGCTGAGGACGCCGAGCAGGCACACGCGGCGTTGCGTGAGATCTTCGTCGAGCATCGCTTCGGCGGTGGCGCACCTCAGCCCCACAGCACGGGCAATGAGGACCGCGGGTCACAGTCGATTGACAAAGACGCGCCGGGAGGACCCAGCGCAATCGTCGAGGAGCTTCTTCTCGGCGAGGAGCTGTCGCTACTGGCGTTGTGCGACGGAGTGCGCGCACTGCCGATGGCACCGGCACGCGACTTCAAGCGCATCTTCGAGGGCGACGAGGGACCGAACACGGGCGGGATGGGCTCCTACTCGCCGGTGGCTGGGATCGACGAGGCGGCCGGCCGCGACCTGGCCGCCGCTGTTCATCAGCCCGTCGTCGATCTGATGGCCGAGCGCGGGACACCCTTCCATGGCGTGCTCTATGCGGGCCTGATGCTCACAGCCGACGGCCCGCGCGTGCTCGAGTTCAACACGCGCTTCGGCGACCCCGAGACACAGGCGGTGCTGCCGCGTCTGCGCTCGGATCTGCTGGAGCTGCTGCTGGCAGCCACGCGCCTCGACGGGCTGGACGGGATGTCGTTGGAATGGAGGGACGAGTGGGCCGTGACGCTGGTACTGGCGAGCGCCGGCTATCCGGCGTCGTCTTCCAATGGCGATGAGATCCGCGGCCTTGGAGACATGCCATCCGACATTGAGGTGACGCACGCCGGCACCGCGTGGCGGGAGCAGCAGCCATCCGGCAGGTCATCTGGTCGCGATGGCAACGATGCAACGCAGAGCGATGACGCGATTGTCACCGCCGGCGGTCGCGTACTGAACGTCACCGCGCGCGGGCCGAGCGCGGAGTCGGCGCGAACGGCGGCGTATGCTGCCGCCCAGAAGATCTCCTTCGATGGAATGCAACTGCGGCGCGACATCGCCGCCAACGCCGAACGCGAGGCCACAACGACCACATGAACGACTCAGCCCCCACACCGATACGAACCGACCTCGCCCAAGCCGAGGTACAAGCACAGCTGGAGGAGTTCGACGTCGAAGGACCGCTGATCGGCATCGTGATGGGCTCCGAAAGCGACATGGAGGCAATGGAGAAGGCAGCGAAGGAGCTGCACGCACGCGGCATCCCACACGAGATACAGGTGATGTCCGCCCATCGCGAAGCGGACACCGTCGCCGAGTACGCCAAGGGCGCCAAGTCACGTGGCCTGCGCGTGGTGATCGCCGGTGCCGGAATCTCGGCGGCGCTGCCGGGGGCTGTCGCCGCGCACACCGACCTGCCCGTGATCGGCGTGCCGCTGTCCGGGCGCCTAACGGCAGCCGGTGGCCTCGACGCGATCCTCTCGATCGTGCAGATGCCGCCGGGTGTGCCGGTGGCGTGCGTGGGTCTGGACAACGCACGCAACGCGGCGATCCTGGCCGCACAGATCATCGCGGCTTAGGAGCCTCGATAGCCAAGGATGGCTTTTGCCTCGATAACCGAGGATGGCTTTGCCCGTCCGCCGACGCCCGTATCGTGGCGCGCATGTCTAAATCTAAACGACTCACCTACGCAAATGTCGCGGCCACACTCGCGCTCGTCTTTTCGATGAGCGGCGGAGCGCTGGCAGCCAGCAAATATTTGATCACCTCAACCAAACAAATCAGTCCAAAGGTACTCAAATCACTCAAGGGTAAAAACGGGCAACCAGGCGCCGTTGGGGCCGCAGGCGCAACCGGGAAAGAAGGCCCTCCCGGCAAAGAAGGCGCAACCGGCAAAGAAGGGCCCGCCGGCAAAGAAGCCACGAACGCGCTCAACGCGCAATCACTCGGCGGGATTCCAGCCGCGAGCTACACACGCAGCGACTGCAACTCCCTCACAGGGCAGGTCAAGGGTTTCGCGCTGGTGCCGGCAGAATCGAAATTCTCATCTACCTTCGTAAAGGTGGACGACGCATACAACTGCAGTGGCCAGGAAGTACAGGCAAAGCGGACGGGAGAAGGCATCTATGTGGTCAAGTTCCTCGGAAGCCCAGTCACGATTCCCGTAGGGAACCTCGTCGACATTGCCTCATTCTCCGACAACGCCTTCGTCAGCTTCAAAGATCTGGGCCCAGGCGAATTCGAAGTCGAAGTTTATAACGCCGTCATAAAAGGCAACGAGGATCGACCGTTCTCGGTCGTCACACCCTAGCCCCAACCAACCGCAGTAACAAGAGGGGGGACCCGGCACGCCAGGTCCCCCCTCTTGTGTTTCGCGCCGGCTTGCGCCACAAGCGCCCGAACCAAACTGCTAGCGCTTTTTGCCTTTGCCGTGCTTGCCTTTGGAGGCTTTTTTGCTCAGGCGCACGACCGCCGACTCGGTTTTGCTGACCGCCGGCCCGCCCAGTGCCGACTGGAACGTGAACTTCCCGCTCACATGCAGCGTGTGACCGGCCTTCAGCGCCTTGATCGCCCTGGAGTCGGCATGCACCTTGACCTCGACCTTGCCGGCGGGCACGTTCTCTGAGCCGCTGGCGAACGACACCAGCGTGGCCACACACTTGCCCCTGTGCTTGGTCTCGGTCTTCTTGCACTTCTTCGACTTAGCTTTGCCTTTGCCCCTGGCCGCTTCGGCAACAGTCGAATTGCCCGCGCCAAGACTCAGACCGAGCGAATCGGCAAAACCGACGTCCGCGTTCTTGAAGAACAGGCTCCACTTCAACTTACCCGCCGTCGGGAACATGAAGAAGTAGTCCAGCTGACCGGTCTTCGAGTTGAAGGCGACCTTCGTCAGGGTGAAGGTGCCACCGGGAATCGTCAGCGCATTGCTACCCGCGTTCGCCGACGTGCCGCCCTTCGTCGTGAGCGCACACTTCTCGAATTCAAAACCAACTCCATCGGCACACACCCCGATACCTGCAATGCCACCGTGTGTAGAGGCATCGGTGACCCTGCCTGTGACCTCGCCACCGGGATGCAGTTCGGCGTTCACGCCAGAGCGGACCGTCCCAGGCACAACGGACACACCTTCCTCGGACTGTGAAAGGTAGTTGAGCCCTTCCGCGTAGACGTTGAAGCCGACGACGTAGGAGCCGTTCGGCAGCGCCTGCAGCGTGTATTCGCCTGCGCCGTTCGTGCTGGCGCAACTATCGATCTCGATGCTCGAACCGCCCGCGCACACCTCGACTTCTCTGATCGGGGCATGGGTGGAGGCATCTGTCACCGTACCTGCGATCTGCCCACCTTCGATCATTTTCGCGTCGATGTTTTCCGTAGGCGTACCGGCGGTTACCGACAAGTGAGTAGCTTCGGAGAACTGAGACTTGCCGTCGTAGTACTGGGCCAGATAGTTACCGGTCGTAGAGAACGTGACCGTGTATTCACCAGTTGGCAGTGCCTGAAGCGTGTATTTGCCTCCGCCGCTCGTAGCGGCGCAATCGCTGTAGAATTCAGCGGCGCCAACTCCACTGGCACATACCTCGTCCCCTTCCAAGGCCGCTCCGCCGGATGCTTTGGTGACCACACCTTCGATGCGAGCCCCATCCGCCAGTTTCGCGTCGATGTTTTCTGTCACTTTACCGGCAGTTACAGGCACGGGGTTGGCTTCGCTGTAGCCCGGCTTGTTGTTGAAATACTGGGCGATGTAGTTCTGCTGCGTGCAGGCTTCTGACTCGCAGGTATCGGCCGAGAAATACACCTTGTATTCGGTCTGTGCCAGACCCGAGATCGTGTATTCGCCGTTTGAATTGGTTTGCGCGCAGCCGCCGAAGTATTCGCTGTTGACTGCTTCATAGGCACACGCTTCCACCCCGGAGATCGCGGCTCCGCCCGTGGCTTTCGTCACCCTTCCAGAGATCTGCCCATTCTGGTTGAGCGACTGAAGTTCGCCGTTGATCCCGGCGATCGTGGTGCCCGCCGTCACAGCCACAGGCTGAGCTTCGCTCTGCAACGCCTTGTCGTTGTAGAACTGGCTCGCGTAGTGGCTTTCGGAGAAGAGCGCGGAGAACTGGACCGTGTAGGAACCGCTCTGCAGTCCAGATATCGTGTATTCGCCGCCGGCACCGGTAAAAGCGCAACCGCCGTATTCGACTTTACCGGACACTTCATCCTCGGCACAGACGTAGATCCCGGGAAGCGGCGCCTTCGTGGCCGCATCCACCACGTGACCGCCGATCTGTCCGCCGGCATGCAGTTCGGCGTTGATCCCTCCGGTCGCATTCGGCGCCGTCACCGGCACCGCGGTCCCTTCGGAGAACAGCGGCTTGTCGTTGTAGGCCTGTGTCAGGTAGTTGCTGGCTTCGGACTCCGCGAAGAACACGACCTTGTAGGAGCCGCTCGGCAGCCCGACGATCGTGTAGTTGCCGCCACCGTTACTAGCAGTCACCTGACAGGAGATCGCGTGACCCTCGTCGGCAGACTGCACGACATACGTGCCGCCTGTCTGTCCGGCGATCGGTACGCCACTGCGCAACCATACGTAGGAAAAGCTCGTGGGACTGTTGGCCCAAGTGCCCGTGGAGCAGGTGAGCGTCTGCCCGAGCGCTGGGGTCCCGCTCAGCGTCGGCGCCCCGGTGTTAACCGGTGCGGGTGCGACGGACGTCGTGGTCGGGCCCACGATGGCCGCGGCCATCGCAGGAGCAAGCATCATGCTGAACAGCGCGATCGTTACCAGCATCGCTCCACGTACGCCTGTGCGCGTCGAGTCGCGCCTACCTATATGCCGCATTTGAGCTTCGTCTCCTCCGTTGGGTGCGCGCGCCATCGTATGGACGGCGATCTGGCTTGTCAAGCCTGACACAGTCCATATAAGTGTCAATTACAACTTATTGGTATTCGAGAGCGAGGGGCGCCTGCGAGAGCGAGGGGCGCCTGGCGACGACGCCGGCCGTTCACGCAGCGATGTCGTCGCCCACCGCGAAGGGCTCCAGCGACACCTGCCCGTCGAGCGCATCGGCGACGACGGCGTCCCCGGAATGAAAACGCCCCTCGAGCAAAGCAAGCGCCAAGCGGTCCACGAGCTGCTTCTGGATCACGCGCCGCAGAGGCCGCGCCCCGTAGGTGGGGTCATAGCCCATGTTGCCAAGCAGCTCGCGAGCGGCTGGGGTGATCTCCAGTTGCACGCCACGATCGGCGACACGCTCGATCACCTGTTGCAACTGCAGGTCGACTATCTCTCCGATCTGCTCGCGGGAGAGCGAGTCGAAGCGCACGATGTCGTCGAGGCGGTTGATGAACTCGGGCTTGAAGTGCTGGGTCAGCTCGGAGCGCATGTCATCGCCGGTCGCGGACACCGGAATGTTGGAGGTCATGATCAAGACTGTGTTCTTGAAGTCCACTGTGCGGCCCTGGCCGTCGGTGAGACGCCCGTCGTCCATCACCTGCAAGAGCGTGTTGAACACGTCGGGATGGGCCTTCTCGATCTCGTCGAGCAGTACCACGCTGTAGGGCCGGCGGCGCACGGCCTCGGTCAGCTGGCCGCCCTCTTCGTAGCCGACATACCCGGGAGGAGCCCCGACGAGACGAGACACCGAATGCTTCTCCATGTACTCGCTCATATCGATCCGGATCATCGCGTCCTGCGAGTCGAACATGAACTCGGCAAGCGCGCGTGCAAGCTCGGTCTTGCCGACGCCGGTCGGGCCGAGGAACAGAAAGGTGCCAATCGGGCGGTTTGGATCCTGAAGCCCAGCCCGCGAGCGGCGCAAAGCCGTGGCCACGGCTTCGACCGCCTCGTCCTGGCCTACGACGCGTTCGTGCAGACGCTCCTCCATGTGAATCAGCTTCTCCACTTCGCCCTCCAACAGGCGCGAGACGGGAATGCCGGTCCAGCGCGCGACGACCTCGGCAATGTCCTCTGCGTCGACCTCCTCCTTGAGGAAAATCGGCCCGCCTTCCCCAGTCTCACCGTCATCCGCTCCACCCTCGCCCGCGTCTCTCGCACGCTCGGCAGCCTCAAGTTCTGAAAGCTCCAATTCGAGCCTCGGGATTTCCCCATGGACCAGTTGCGCGGCGCGATCGAGATTGGCTTCGCGCTGGGCACGCTCCGCTTCCACCCGCGCCTGCTCCAGCTTTTCCTTGGTCTCACGCACGCCCTGCAGCGCCTGCTTCTCCTTCTCCCACTGCGCCCGCATCTCATCCGAGCGCGCACGCAACTCCGAGAGCTCGCTTTCGATCGTCTCGCGACGCTCGCGCGAAGCCTCGTCCTTCTCCTTACGCAAAGAGGTCAGCTCGATCTCCAACTGCATCACACGGCGGTCCACCTCGTCGATCTCGGTCGGCACGGAGTCGATCTCGATGCGCAGCCGGGAAGCGGCCTCGTCAATCAGGTCGATCGCCTTGTCGGGCAGGAAACGATCGGCGATGTAGCGGTGCGAAAGCGTCGCCGCGGCGATCAGCGCGCTGTCCTGGATGCGCACGCCATGGTGGGTCTCATAGCGCTCCTTGAGCCCACGCAGAATCGCAATCGTATCCTGCACGCTCGGCTCGCCCACCATCACGGGCTGAAAGCGCCGCTCGAGCGCGGCGTCCTTCTCGATGTACTTGCGGTACTCGTCGAGCGTGGTCGCGCCAACACAGCGCAGCTCGCCGCGGGCGAGCATCGGCTTGAGCAGATTCGCGGCATCGACCGCACCCTGAGCCGCGCCCGCACCGACGATCGTGTGCAACTCGTCTAGGAATAGAATGATCGCGCCTTGCGCGTCTGAGACTTCCTTCAGCACGCCCTTGAGCCGCTCCTCGAACTCGCCGCGATAAACAGCCCCGGCGATCAGCGCCCCCATGTCCAGTGCGATCACACGTCGCTCGCGAAGGGACTCGGGCACGTCTCCGGAGACCACACGCTGTGCCAGCCCCTCGACGATCGCGGTCTTGCCCACGCCGGGCTCGCCGATCAGGACGGGATTGTTCTTCGTGCGCCGCGAGAGCACTTGGATGACGCGCCGAATCTCCTCATCGCGCCCGATCACCGGATCGAGCTTGCCCTGCTCGGCGAGCTCGGTCAGGTCGCGCCCGAACCGCTCGAGCGGCTTTTGCTCGTCCTCCGGCTGGGCCTGCGCCGCCGCCGGCGCGCCCGGGCCTTGACCGCTTGCCATTACCGAGTCCTCCGGGTTGGTGTCCCCTGCCCTGGTACCCGAAATGGAGATCGGGCATCCGCGGCGCGCACGAGGTCTGTGCGGGGCTCCTGAAATGGCACGAGCTCAGCGCGAAAGGAGCGGCGCACGCGCTCGAGCTCCTCAGCCAGTTCGACCTGAGCATGCAATGCCTTCACTTCGAGCTCTTCGATGCGCTGGTGCATTCCCTGCACCTCGGACTCCAAATCCAAAACACGCTGCACGCCGGCAAGGTTGAGCCCAAGATCGACGGTCATCTCGTGGATGCGGCGCAGCTTCTCGACATCCTCCTGGGAGTACAGCCGAGTCCCCTTGGGAGAGCGCTTGGGCTCGACCAGCCCGCGCGACTCGTACATGCGCAAGGTCTGGGGATGCATGCTGGCCAGCTCGGCGGCCACCGAGATCATGAACACACCACGGTCGGTCTCGACTTCGACCCGCGTAACGCGCTTGCTGGTCATGAGGGTGCTTCCGTGAACAGCTTGGCGCGCGGGTTGCCGTTCATGACCTTCGACAGCTCACCGACGACAGCACGCTGCTCGTCGTTCAGCTCCTCGGGCACGTCGAGCGTGAAGCGATAGTGAATGTCCCCGCGACTCTTGCTGCCAAGCTTGGGGGGCCCCTCGCCGCGCAGCCGCTGCAGAGCACCGTGCTGGGTGCCAGGCTTCACGCGCAGCGTCTTGGATCCGTCGAGCGTCGGCACGCGTACCTCAGCTCCGAGCAGCGCCTCGGGAATGCTCAGCGGAACCTCGACCTCCAGATTGTCGCCCTTGCGCTTGAAGGCCGGCGACGGATCGACGTGTGTAACGACATAGAGATCGCCGGCAGGCCCACCGCGGGGGCCGTCCTCGCCCTTGCCGGCGACGCGTATGCGTGAGCCCTCCTTCACGCCGGCGGGAATGTTCACGCGGAATTTCTTGACTGTGCGCACGGCCCCTGAGCCGTGACAGGTGGGACAGGGATCCTCGATGACAGTGCCGGAGCCGCCGCAGAGCGAGCAGGGTTGGGTGATGGAGAACATCCCCTGCCCTTGGCTCTCGATCCCGCGCCCTTCGCAGCGAGGACAGACCTTCGGCGTCGTGCCGGGCTTGGCGCCGGTGCCATGACATGTATTGCAGATACTGCTGGTGGGCACCGAAAGCGGAACCTGCGCACCGGAGATCGACTGATCGAAGGAGATGCGCACCTCGGTCTCCAGATCGCGCCCGCGCTGCGGGCGATTGCGCGCACGCCGGCCGCCGCCGCCAGGCGCCGATCCGGCGCTGCCGCCTCCCGCACCACCGAACAGGTTGGAGAGGATGTCGCCCATCGAGGAAGCGTCGAAGTCGAAATTGCCAAAGCCGCCGAAGCCAGGCCCACCGGATGCTCCACCGGCGAAGGGCCCGGTGCCAGAGTCGTACTGCTTGCGCTTCTCCGGATCACCAAGCACGTCGTGGGCCTGGGAGATCTCCTTGAAGCGCTCCTCGGCCTGCTTGTCGTCGGGATTGCGATCGGGGTGATACCTACGCGCAAGCTTGCGGTAAGCCTTCTTGATGTCATCGGCGCTCGCCTTCTTGTCCACTCCGAGCGTCTTGTAATAGTCGGGACGGGTTGCCATCTGGCCTACACCTCTACGCGGCCACGAGCACGCGTGCCGGTCGGATGATCGTCTCGCCCATGCGATAGCCATTCTGGAAGACCTCGGCGACGGCTCCGCTCGTGGCACCCTCCACCGGCTGCTGGGCCACCGCCTCGTGGAGGTTCGGATCGAACGCCTCGCCAAGTGGCGCAAACGCCTCGATGCCAAGGCGCGCGAGCGCCGCGCTGAGCTCCGAGCGCACGAGCCGTACGCCGGCGAGCAGTGGATCCTCAGCCTCCGCGGCGTCGATCGCCCTGTCGAGATTGTCCAGAGCGGGCAACAGCTCCTTCGCGAGCTTGACCACCCCGCGCTCCTGCGCTTGCACCGCATCGCGAGCCACACGCTTGCGATAGTTCTCGAAGTCCGCCTGCGTACGCTGCGCAAGCGCCAGGTACTGGTCGCGCTCGGCAGCGGTCTTTACCAGCTCATCCAACTCCTCTTCGATCGCCCCTCCGGGGTCCATCCCCTTACCGGGGTTGGACTGCGAGGGGGAGGAGGCCGCCACGCCGTCGAGCGGCTGTTCGCCTTGCTGTCCAGCGTCTGCCTCCGCGGCTGGCCGGGCGTCGCCCGCGACGGTGGACGACGCCTGAGCTTCGCCGCCATCCGCGGACAGTCCTGGCGCTCCCCCGGAGACTGGCGCCTGCGAGGCGGGATCCTCCGGCACCTCGGCGCCGGAGGCCTGCGTTGTGTGCGACTCGGTGTCGGTCATCGAGGTCAGCTCTTGCCCTCATCGACCACCTCGGCATCGACCACGTCCTCCTCGGCGGAGGCGCCGTTGTCTGCGGCCTCACCGCCAGGGGCGTCATCGGCCGAAGCGGCCGCGTCGGCCTGGGCCTTCTGGTACATCGCCTCGGAAACCGCATGGAATGCGGTCTGCAGTGCCTCGGTGCGAGCGTTGATTGCCGCCGGATCCTCGGCCTCCAACGACTCGCGCACCTCCTTGATCGCCTCTTCGATGCGCGACTTGGAGTCGGCGTCGACCTGATCGCCGAGGTCGACCAGCTGGCGCTCGGCCTGATAGGCGGCGTTCTCGCCGTTGTTGCGAGCCTCGGCGAGCTCACGCGCCTTGCGGTCCTCCTCGGCGTGGGACTCGGCGTCGGTGACCATCCGCTTGATCTCATCCTCGGAGAGCCCGGAGCCGGCCTTGATCTCGATCTTCTGCTCCTTCTGAGTACCGAGGTCCTTGGCTGAGACATTGAGGATGCCGTTGGCGTCGATGTCGAAGGCGACTTCGATCTGGGGGATGCCACGCGGCGCCGGCGGGATGCCTGTCAGCTGGAACTTGCCGAGCGACTTGTTGTATTGGGCCATCTCGCGCTCGCCTTGCAGCACGTGGATCTCAACCGAGGGCTGATTGTCCTCGGCCGTGGAGAACACCTCACCCTTGCGCGTCGGGATCGTCGTGTTGCGCTCGATCAGCTTGGTCATCACGCCGCCCTTGGTCTCGATTCCGAGCGTCAGCGGTGTGACGTCGAGCAGCAGCACGTCCTTGACGTCGCCGGCGAGCACGCCCGCCTGAATTGCGGCGCCGACGGCGACCACCTCATCGGGGTTGACTCCGCGGTGTGGATCTTTGCCCGTCAGCTCCTTGACCTTCTCCTGTACCGCAGGCATGCGCGTCATGCCGCCGACAAGCACGATGTGGTCGATCTCCTTGACGCCCTTGTCCTTGGCGTCGTCGATCGCCTGGCGCACGGGCGCCACGACGCGGTCCAGCAGCGCGGAGGTCAGCTCGGCGAGCTTGGCGCGCGTCAAGCGGGTGTCAAGGTGCTTGGGGCCGGAGGCGTCGGCCGTGATGAACGGCAGGTTGATCTGCGTCTCCTGGGTGGTGGACAGCTCGATCTTGGCCTTCTCGGCGGCCTCGTACAGACGCTGCAATGCCATCGGATCGGCGCTGAGATCGATGCCCTGGTCGCGCTTGAAGTCGGCCACGAGCCAGTCGACGATCGCCTTGTCGAAGTTGTCGCCGCCGAGGTGGTTGTCGCCGGCGGTCGACTTGACCTCGAACACGCCGTCGCCGATCTCCAGAACGGAAACATCGAAGGTGCCGCCGCCGAGGTCGAACACGAGGATCGTCTGGTCCGACTCCTTGTCGAGGCCATAGGCGAGCGATGCCGCGGTCGGCTCGTTGATGATGCGCTTGACCTCGAGGTTGGCGATCTTGCCGGCGTCCTTGGTCGCCTGGCGCTGGTCGTCGTTGAAGTAGGCGGGCACCGTGATGACCGCTGAGTCGACCGTTTCGCCGAGATAGGCTTCGGCGTCGGTCTTGAGCTTCTGCAGAATCATGGCACTGATCTCAGGCGGCGAGTACTGCTCGCCCGCGGCTTCGACGCGCGCATCGCCGTTGGGGCCGGAGACGACCTTGTAGGGGACGATCGACTCCTCCTCGCGGACCTCGCCCTCCTTGCGGCCCATGAAGCGCTTGATCGAAAAGACGGTGTTCTGCGGGTTGGTGACGGCCTGACGCTTGGCGACAGTGCCGACGAGTCGCTCGCCGGAGGCGGTGAAGGCGACTACGGAGGGGGTGGTGCGACCGCCCTCGGAGTTCTCGATGACGGTGGGCTCGCCACCCTCGAGCACGGCCATGCACGAGTTCGTGGTGCCGAGGTCGATTCCTATGGTCTTGCCCATGGGGCTGCTCCTTGCGTTAGGCGTGGTTCAGTTAAGCGTGGTGTGAGGCGCGGTTCAAAAATCTAAGTGGGAGAGTAGCAGATTATCTGCAGTCGTCAAGTAGCGTCATCGACGCTTTGGCGCCGTCGAGCTTGCCGGTGCATCGACGCCCGCCAAGCTTGTCTACCCATGGTGTGGACCTAACAGACGCAAGGTTCAGACATATAACCTCCAGGTTATTATCCGGCCACCGTCCGGGGGCCCACGCACCCCGCCGGTCCTTCATTCGACGGACCCCACGACCCCTCTAGGACATATACACCTCTCAAAGCCCCCTACAAGCCCTAAATACAAGGGACTCCAAAAGGCCCACGATCTCCGAGGCGCTCAACTGACGGACCCTCCAGGACCGCATGTACAACATCCAGGACATACCCAAAAGATCCCCTCCCAGACATATAACCTTCGGGTTGTTATCCGGGTTACCCGCATCGCGTAGTTGCAAGCATTGTCCCAAGCCGGTTCACGCGCTAGCGTTTAGTCATGAATTTCCCCCGGCCGCAGCTGCCGGCAGGACCGATCAAGCCGAAGTTGCGCGGCGTCTCGCATCAGTACGCGTTCTTCGTCTCGCTGGCCTGCGGCGTGGCACTGATACTGGCCGCTTCGAACGGGCGCGCACGCCTGGCGGCGAGCATCTATGCGGTGGCGGTATCGGCCCTGTTCGGGACCAGCGCGCTCTACCACCGGGTGACGTGGCGACCGAAAGCACGACGCTGGATGCGGCGCTTGGATCACTCGATGATCTTCGTGCTGATCGCAGGCACCTACACGCCGGTGGCGCTGCTCGCGTTGAAAGGCTCGCTGGCGAGCACAATCCTGATCGTGCTGTGGGCCGGTGCACTCGGCGGAGTGGTGTTCAAGCTGTTGTGGATCGACGGGCCGAAGTGGCTGTTCGCCGGCGTATATGTCGCGTTGGGCCTGGTGACCGCGGCTGTCTTCGGCGAGCTGCCGGCGGCTATCGGTTGGCTGGGCGTAGCAGGCTTGGCGACAGGCGGTCTGCTGTATGTGCTCGGCGCAATCGTGTACGCCAGCGGCCGCCCCAACCCATGGCCCAAGGTGTTCGGCTACCACGAGATCTTCCATGCGCTCGTGATCGCCGCGGCAGCACTGCAATACGCCGTGATCGCTTTTGCGGTGCTACCTCACGGTTGACGACTGGGACACATCCTTGCCAGCGCGCATTCGTGGCAAGCAGGGTTGCGTGCATGACACGTGCGCCGTCCGTGGCGCAGCAAGTTGACGTGGAACTCGAGCTCCTGCCCCTCCGGCGTGAGCGCGAGCATCTGGTCGTGCAGCTCCTCGAAGGGAGCGCCAGGCCTGAACAGCCCAAGTCGTGTGCCGACACGCGAGACATGCGTGTCGACCGGAATGTCGGGCAACCCATAGGAGAACAGCAATACGCAGGCCGCCGTCTTGCGCCCGACACCCGGAAGCGAGCACAGGTAGGCCCGGCTCGTCTCGACCGGAGCGTCGCGCATCCACTCCAGAGACAAGGGATCCTCAGAATCTGAGGTAGCGTCTGCCTCACCTCTCGGGCCCGCCTCATCGGCCTGACCGATCTGACGCAAGGAACCCTCAGCGGAACCGGCGATGGTGGCAAGGATCGCCTGGATGCGCGCCGACTTGACCTTGGAGATGCCGCCCGGGCGAATTGCCTCCTCCACCTCGGCAACAGGCGCGGCGAGCACAGCCGCGTAATCAATCGGCTGGGCGGGCAGGTCCGAATCCGTAAAGCGCTCGCGCAGGCGCAGGAAGGCGACATCGCGGTTGCGGTCGTTGGTGCTCTGCGAGAGCACCGTCAGGATCAACTCGTCGAGCGGGCGCCCGTGAGGCGCCATGCGCGGAATGCCATAAAGCTCACGCAGCCGATCGCGAATGCGCGCCACACGAGCCGGCGACGGGGGTTTCCAGCCGTTCTTTGACACCGGGCTACGGTAGCCGCAAGAGCCGAGGCCACGGGCCGCCCCGACATGCCCCACGCCGCAGCACAGACACTCAGCGTCTGGCCGCCAGCGCTACGTGCACTTCTTCGCCCTGCTTGGTCAGTACCCAAGCGTTCGGCGCGCCGGTGCCGGGCGCCGTGCTCATGTTGACGACGAGCCCGAGCTTCTCCAAACGCGCCAGCAACTTGGAGATCTGTCCCTGATCGCCTATCCCGGCACGCGCCGCGACGCCGCGGTTGGAATCGCCAGGCTGGGCAGAAACAGCCAAAAGCACGCGCACTGTGCGGTAGGTGAGCCGCATGTCCAGTTGGCTGAGTGGATCGCGCTCGCCGCGACGGGCCTTGGCCGGGGCCTTGGGGACGGGCCTGGACAGCTCCTTGCGGGCGGCCGCCGACCCCAGGTATGGGAGCACGATCATGCTCGCCAACGGACCCGTTAGCTCGAGGAAGGAGCCCGGTGCATCTGCCAGCAGCCGCGAGTGCAAGATCGAGAGCACTCCCCCCACGACGCCCTCCGCGGTCAGCGAGGGCGTCTGCTTTCCGGCCTTGAGCTCGGCGTTTGCCCCGTCCACGAACGCGATCATTTGCTCGACCGCCGCTCGGCGGCGCGACAGGGCACTGTCTCCAGCCGCAAGCGACTCCACGACCAGCAGTCGCCCCGTGGCGGGCTCGGCATCCAGGAAGGCAAGCAGCGCAGTGAGAGCGCCGCGCATGCGATCTGCCCATCTCGCCGTCTCGTCGTAGTCGTCGAGCACGTAGCGGGAAGCACGGGCGACACCCTCGTCGAAAGCCTCGAGGAAGCACTCTTCGCGGTCTGAGTAGATCTCGTAGAACGTGCGACGCGATACGCCCGCCCGCTCGACCACATGCGCGACGGTCACCTCAGCCACACCATGCTCGGCGCAGACATCGATCATCGCGCCGAGCAGGCGCGCGCGCTGGATCTCGGTTACGCGCTCGCGTCCAAGTTCGCGTACCGCGCCATCTCCGCTCGAGCGGACTATCGCGTCGCGCGCCGGCGTCGAGGTGCGTGACGGCGTCCGTCGTCTGCCGGCCATCTCATCCTCTTCTTTACGTTGGCCTTGGCCTGGGTGTGGGACAGTCGCTGAGGTCTATCCGTGGTTACGACATGGAGACGCCGCCCGAACGGCGCCGCTTCGCTCACACGCAACGACCGTCATCCCCTCGCGTGCGAGCACTTTGAAGACGCGCGCCAATCTAAACCACAACTGGCAGATTGTCAAGTCCCTGTTCATAAAGGTCGCTTGACTTCCGGGCTCCGCCAACGCACCCGCCGGACCACACGACGCCAGCCGGACCCGGCGCCGCTATATCCTCGCGAGGTGCCCGCGGTCCAGGAGAACAGTGGCGAAATCGGCGAGTTGCCCGTGTTCTGGCGCAGCGCACCGTCGCCGAACCCCTCCGTCGCGCCGGCGCTCTACCTGCACGGAGTGCCAAGCAGCTCCGAGGACTGGATTGCGCCTCGCGAGCACCATGGGAGCCGACCGCGCTGGAGGCGCTGGTGGAGGCACAAGCGCAGCGGAGACGATTGGGTGCAGGCACCGCTGTACGACAAGGGATTCCTCGAACGCACAGGTGGACTGGCTCCAGACCTACCGGGCTTCGGACGCTCCGGCAAGCCCGGCTACCTGCAGTACACGATCGAGGAGTACGCGGGCTTCATCGAGCGCTTCCTCGACATGCTTGGCGTCGAGCGTGTGCGCATGCTCGTGCACGACTGGGGCGCCGTGGGACTCGCGTTCGCCCAGGCTCATCCCGAGCGCGTCGAGCGGCTCGTCGTATGTAACGCCGTGCCGTTGCTACCCGGATATGAGTGGCACCGCACCGCGCGTATGTGGCGCACTCCGCTGCTGGGAGAGATCGCAATGGGCGCAACCATACGGCGGGTGCTCGAGCACTCGACACGCGAGGCGAACGTCACGCCCGGCCCCTTGCCCGACGCATGGATCGACTCGGTGATGAAGCACTTCGACCAGGGCACGCAGCGTGCGATCCTGCGGCTGTATCGCAGCTCTCCGAGCCAAGAGCTTGCGCGCGCCGGCGAGCGCCTTGGCTTGCTGCGGATGCCCTCGCTCGTGCTGTGGGGCATGCAAGACCCCTACATACCGGAGCGCTTCGCCCGCGCCTACGCGCAAGCACTGCCTGGGAGCCAGTTGATCGAGCTTGCGGACGCCGGGCACTGGTGGTGGCTGGATCGCCCCGACGCGATGGAGCGGGTCGTCGAGTTCATGAACGCCGCCTGAGGACCCCGGCGGAGCGGCCGCGCGATGAGGAACCGTCAAAGCGGAGAACAGCCAAAGCAAGACCAGCCAAAGCAAGACCAGCCAAAGCAAGACCAAGCCAAAGCAGAGAAACCAAGCAATGACAACACCCAGCGCAGCGGCCATTCAACAGGGGCTTCGAGGGCGCCATAGGCAGACGACGCGCCTGGCGGCTGCCCCTTTGACGCTTGCGCTGGTGGTGTCCGTCCCACTCGCACTGGCCTACTTGATCCTGGCGCCGCCCGCGGGTGATCTGGCGGCGGCCACGTACCGCAGCGACCTGTTCGCGCGCGTAGGGCTCACCACCTGGGATACCGGCTGGTACGCGGCACACGGCTACTGGCTACCGGGCTATTCACTGCTTTCGCCGGCGCTTGGAGCGCTGCTGGGGGTACGGTTACTGCTCGCACTGTCCGCGGTCACCGCCTGCACCCTGTTCGCGCTGATCGTAGAGCGCGTATTCGGCACGGCGGCAGCGCGCCTTGCCGCGGCGTGGTTCGCGCTTGGCTTTTGCGTGGGATTGCTCTCCGGGCGGGTGCCGTATGACCTCGGCTTCGCGATCGGGCTCGCCTCGGTGCTCGCACTGATGCGCGGGGCGCTACCGGTGGCACTGGTGCTCGCGGTGCTCACAAGCGTGGCCAGCCCGGTGGCCGGGGCGTTCCTCGGCCTCGCGGGGTTGGCCATCGCGCTGGCCGATCTCAGCGGCGGGCGTGTGTTGGAAAACGCCATGCCCCGCGCGCGCGTGCGGGGCATCTCATTTTTCGGACACACCGCGGACGGTAAAACGACGAGCCCGGGTGAGCACGAGTACGACGAGCTCAGGAACAATAAGCGCGAACACGATGAGCATGAGCAGGAGGCGCACAGGCAGAGTGAGCGCCGGGAGGTACAGGCACAAGCAGATCCACGTCGTGGCTTGGCCCTGTGCGCCGCTGCCCTGATCCCGGTCCTGGCACTCGGCATCGCCTACCCCGACGGCGGCTATGAGCCGTTTGCCGCGTCGGCCTTCTGGCCGGCACTCGCCGGCGTAATGCTGATCGCGCTGCTGTTGCCACAAGGACCGCTGACCCCTCGGGCCCGGCTGCTATTGCGAGTCGCGGCCGCCCTGTATGCCCTGGCACTGATCGGCGCATACGCGATCCACACGCCCGTCGGCGGTAACGCCGCCCGGCTCGGACCACTGCTCGCCGCGCCGCTGCTGGCAGGGGTGCTTTGGGAGGAGCAGCGCGCACTGCTGCTTGCGCTCACGCCGCTACTGCTCTACTGGCAGCTGGCGACGCCAATCCGCGACTACAGCTCGATCGCCGGCGACCCGTCCGTGCACGCCTCCTATTACGCCCCCGTGCTCGCGGAGCTGCGAGGGCTTGGTCACGGGAGCCCAACAATCGTCGAGGTGCCGATGACGGCGGCACACTGGGAATCCGCGTACCTGGCCGGTCACGACGGCGTGGAGCTCGCGCGCGGATGGGAGCGCCAGCTCGACACCCGCTATGCGGCGGTCTTCTACCGCAAGACACTGAGCGCGGCGGCCTATCGCGGCTGGCTCGCGGAAAACCGGGTGGCGTACGTGGCACTGCCAGACGCTCCGCTTGACAAAGCTGGCAGCTTGGAGGGCCGGCTTGTAGCCCACGGATTGCCATATTTGCGAGAACAATGGCACTCTGAGCACTGGCGTCTCTACCGGGTGATGGGCTAGGCTTCTCCAATGTTCGCTCGGCTGAGGACGTGTCCGTGAGTAGACCACCGACCGAGACTCGGTCGGCGACACCAGCGGCAGGCGAGGCCTCGGAGACCTCGCAAGTTCCCACATCGTCGAGAGTCCGGGGGGCATTGCGAGCGTCGTGGACGTCGCGCATTTCCTGGCGAAACCTGCAGGCACGGGTGATGCCGAACGGCTGGCTCGACTTGCTGCGCCAGATCGCACTGGTCGGCTTGGCTTACGGCGCGTACAGCCTCGTGCGCGGACTCGTCTCCGGAGATACCACCACCGCTTTTCAGCATGCGCGCGACTTGATCGGAGTGGAGCGCTCACTACATGTGTTCGTCGAGCCGAGCATCCAGGCTTGGGCATCCAGCAGCCACCTGCTGATGGACTTCTCGAGCTGGCTGTACGTGAACGCGCAGACCTCGATCACGCTTGCGGCGCTGATCTACCTGTATGTGCGCCACAACCGCTCGTTCTACTTCGTGCGCAACATGTTCGCGATCGCCATGCTGATCGCTTTGGTGGGGTATGCGGTGTTCCCGACAGCGCCGCCGCGCTTCTTGCCCGAGTGGGGCTTCATCGACTCCGTCTCGGATCTGACCGGCGTGCACGTCTCGCACGCCAGCGCCTCGATGAACGCGCTGTTCAACCCCTATGCGGCGGTGCCATCGATGCACGTCGCGTTCGCGCTGATGATCGGCTGGCCCCTGGCCTCGCTGTCGCGCACTCGCGTCGCGTCAGTGCTGTGGCGGCTGTATCCGCTGCTGATCGCCTTCGTGATCATCGCCACCGCCAACCACTTCATCATCGATGCGCTACTCGGGGCGCTGACCGCAGGCATCTCGGCACTTGGGGCGCGACGCCTGGCACGGATGAGACCGACGGCCTGGCGCTTTGGCCCGGAGCCGGCGGGGGCCGGGTAGGGTGCAACGCCACAGTCCATGTCCAAGCCGCTCTCATGGCATGCAACCATTTAGTTGCATTTCGCTCTAGCCTGGGCCTTCACTTTTCCTAGATGCCGCCACCCCTTCGCATAGGCCCCTCACTTTCCTAGATGTCGCCATCCCCACCCTCGCATAGGCAACCAACGCTACGCCGGCGTGGACGCACCGGCGGCAGCGGTCGCACGCGCCGCAGCGGACGCGCGCCGCTGACCGGGCCCCAGCGGCGGGAGATGGTACGCGAGCGGCTGATCGAGTCGCGGCTGACGCCCAACGCGATCTCGCTGACCGGACTGGCGCTGAATCTGGTGGCCGCCGTGCTGGTTTGGGAGCGGCTGTACTTCCTCGGCGGGATCGCGTTCATCGTCGGCTCGGTGATGGACACGCTCGACGGGCGCTACTCGCGCATGTCGGGCAAGGGCACGCCCTTCGGAGCGTTCCTGGATTCCACGCTCGACCGCATCGAGGAGGGGATCGTGCTGACTGCCGTGGCGGCCGACTTCGCGCGGGAAGGACGCTCCGGAGCCGCCGCCGCAGTGGTCGTGGCGGTACTGGCCTCGCTGATGGTTTCCTACACCCGCGCCCGGGCGGAGGCGCTTGGAGTGGAGTGCAAGGTCGGGATCGCCACACGCCCTGTGCGAGTCGTGATCCTCTCGATCGGCTTGATCTTCGGCAAGGGCGCCTCGCTCGGGCACTTCAGCCTGTTGGGCCCCGCGGTCTACGTATTGGCGGCGCTGAGCGTGATCACCGTCGCCCAGCGCGTATGGCACGTCAAGCGCGCATTGTCTGTCACCTAAAACCCGTACCGGGGTAGTCTCCCCCGACCTCCACAAAGGACTGAGCAACTAGATGAGCATTCAACAGAGCAACGGTGCTGCCTCCACAAACGGCAAGGCGCGCTACCAGCAGGACAAGGTGCGTGTGGCGATCATCGGGGTCGGCAACTGCGCCTCGGCGTTCGTACAGGGCGTGCACTACTACAGAGACGCCGACCCGAACCAGCTCGTGCCCGGGCTGATGCACGTGGATCTTGGCGGCTACCACATCAGCGACATCGAATTTACGGCCGCCTTCGACATCGACGCCACGAAGGTCGGCAAGGACCTTGGCCAGGCAATCTGGGCCGGACAGAACAACACGATGAAGTTCGCCAAGGTGCCAAAGAAGCTTGGCGTACCCGTGTACCGTGGCATGACTCACGACGGCCTCGGCAAGTACCTCAAGCAGAAGATCAAAAAGGCTCCCGGCGAGACCGCTGACATCGTCAGCATCCTCAAGCAGACGCACACCGACGTGGTCGTGTCCTACCTGCCGGTCGGCAGCGAGGACGCGACGAAGTGGTACGTCGAGCAAGTGCTCGACGCCGGCTGCGGCTTCGTGAACTGCATCCCTGTTTTCATCGCACGCGAGGACTACTGGGACAAGCGCTTCAAGAAGGCGAAACTGCCGATCGTCGGCGACGACATCAAGTCGCAGGTAGGTGCGACGATCGTGCACCGCACGCTGGCGCGACTGTTTGCCGACCGCGGCGTGAAGATGCTGCGCACCTCTCAGCTGAACGTAGGCGGCAACATGGATTTCTACAACATGCTCGAGCGCGAGCGGTTGGAGTCCAAGAAGATCTCAAAGACCAACGCAGTCACCTCGATCATGGACGAGCAGCTGCCCGCCGAGGACGTCTACATCGGGCCGAGCGACTACGTGCCGTGGCTGACCGACCGCAAGTGGGCCCACATCCGCGTCGAGGGCCAGGCCTTTGGCGACGTGCCCCTGAACGTCGAGATGAAGCTCGAGGTCTGGGACTCGCCCAACTCCGCCGGCATCGTGATCGACGCGGTGCGCTGCTGCAAGCTTGCGCTGAACAACGGCGTCGGAGGCCAGCTCGACGGTCCCTCCAGCTACCTGATGAAGAGCCCGCACAACCAAAGGCCGGACAACCTGGCGCGTGAGGAGACCGAGAAGTTCATCGCCAAGCACACGCGACAAGCGACCACCAGACCGAAGGGGCGCACCGCGTCACGCAAGCCCGTCGTACCACGTGGGGCCACCGCTCCGCGCGGTGCTACCCCACCGCGCGGGGCCGCCACCCCAAGCAGGGCCAACGCACCAAGCAGGGCCACCGCCAAGTCCTGATCTCCGCCACCATGCCCGTCCTGCGCCCGGACGGGCATGGAAGGCCAGGTGGACGAGCATAATGTGGGGGTGAGTGCCCCCTCCACGTTCTCGATAGCTCATGTCTCCCCCTATCCCTGGGAGGCACAGGAGAACGAGGTCAACGCCCACATCGTGCGCCTTGCGGGTGAGCTGTCCGAGCACGGTCACAGCGTGTTGATCCTCGCGCCCTCGCGCTCGCCCGAGCGGGTGCGCGAATCGCGCCGCGAACTGCGCGCAGCGAAGTCAAGGCCGGAGAGCCTGTTGCAGGAGACGAACAGAGGGGTACCGCGCGTGCTCGCCATAGGCGAGGTGCTGGACGTGCCCAGCTCCACGGGCCGGCGCACGCGCGCGCTGCCGGTCGACGTGGCGCGCACCTTGGAGGAATTGCTGGGCAGGACTCCGCTCGACTTCGTGCACGTGCACGAGCCGTTTGCGCCCAGTGCTTCGAGCACCGCCTTGCGCTACTCCCGCGCACTGAACGTGGGGTCGTTCCACACACCGACCGAGCGGTTGCTCTCGACTACCGTGGCACGCCGCTTCGTAGAGAGTTTCTTCGGGCGCTTGGATGCGCGTATTGCGAGCCTCCCCGAGACAGCCGAACTGATGAGGAGCCATTTTCCGGGCGAGTATCGCTTGCTGCCGGCCGGCGCAACCGAGGAGGTCGAGGCGATCTACCGCGAGTTGGCCGCCCGCCGCCACGACCCCAGCGGCGATCCGGTGCTACGCAAGCGCCTGTCGCGGCGCCCCCTGATCGACGTCGACCTGCACATGCACACCGACCATTCCGGCGACTGCGAAACGCCGGTCGAGGTCCTCTTGGCGACGGCCAAAGAGGTCGGCCTGGGGGCTATCGCAGTCACCGACCACAACGAGATCTCCGGTGCCTTGGAGGCCCTCGAGAAGGCGAAGGCGGCCGGCGTCAAGGTGATCGTAGGCGAGGAGGTCAAGACCGCCGAGCAAGGGGAGGTGATCGGCTTGTTCATCCAGGAGAAGATTCCCCGTGGGTTGACCATGGCCGAGACGGTCGCCGAGATCAAGCGCCAAGGTGGGCTGGTTTACGTGCCGCATCCCTTCGACCGCATGCACGCCGTGCCCGACTACGAGCACCTGCCGGCGATCCTCGCCGACATCGACGCGATCGAGGTCTTCAACCCACGGGTGGCGATCGGCGCCTTCAACGAGGAGGCGGTCCGCTTCGCCGCCAAGTACAGGATCGTCGCCGGGGCAGGCTCGGACTCGCACGTAGCCCAGGGACTCGGCTCGGTGCGCATCCGCATGCGCGACTTCGACGGCCCGCAGGAGTTCTTGCAGTCGTTGCGGGACGCTGAGATAACAACCAAGCCTTCGAGCCTCATCTACGTGCAGGCGCTGAAGTTCCTGCAGACGAAGGCGACCCCCGCATCCGCCAGGCGAGCCAGCCGCGACCGACGCGTGCGCCGGGCCACGCGCGGCAGCGGAGGCGCGACGTGACCGTTTCAGAGCAGCATCCGGCCGCTCGGCGCGAGGGTGGATTGCTCATCTTTTGAATGGTCTTTTTCGAATGGTCTCGCTAACACCCCCCTTTCTTGAAGCTCTATATAAAGATTCGGTACCAAAATGAATCCCCTAGCTCCACACAAAGGGGGTGTCCGATGTGCAGGTCATTTTGAAAGACCCTCTAAGCAGGAATCGAGTCAACCAGCGCGGCGCAAGTAGTGATGCACGCGCAAGGACAACACGGGCCGCTGTCTAATCCTTCCGCGTCGATGCCCGCTACAGATGACGAGATCCGCGAGAAGTACCTCGAGCGGGCGATCAGGGAGCTCAACGCGCTGACGCGCGAGCTGCAGAGCTGCCCACATTGCCCGCGTGGCCAGCTGATGCCGGTACTCGGCTCAGGTCATCCACAGGCGGACATCATGCTGCTCAAGCATGCGCCGCTGCCCTCCGAGGTCGAGGAGGGCGTTGCTTTCTACGGACGCTCGGGCGGCGCGCTGATGAAGTCGTTCAAGCGACTGTCGATCGATCCGCTCGCCGTTTACGGGACGCTGTGCGTGAAGTGCCCGCTCGCCGATGCCTCGATGGCTGACCCGGAGTGCATTGCGCGCGTGGTGCAGGAGATCGCGATCGTACAGCCGCGGATTGTCGTGGTCATGGGTCCCCAGGCATTGACAGCCCTGAACGAGTTGGACATCCCGCTTGCGCGTCCGCTGGAGCCACGCTTGGGCGAGATTCAGCAGTTGACAGCTACGACCGACGCGCTCTATGTGCCGAACATCGACGAGTCACTCGACGAGCAGGACACCAAGCGCGCGTTCTGGGCGGCCTTCCGCGCGCTCGGGGAGTGGCACGCGGCACAGCCGCCCTACTAGTCGCCGCACAGTCTTGCTTGGCTGCCCCGCGAGGGCGCCCCAACTCAGGGCGGACAGTGCTTGGGGGAGCTTCCTAGATCGTCAGCACGATCTTGCCAAGCTTGCCGCCGGCGGCGAAATGATCGTAGGCGGCCGCGACATCCTCTAGCGGGAAAGTCTCGGCGATGGGGACGCACAGCGCCGGTTTCGAGGCACCGCCCGCTGCCGACTCTGAGGCGTCAGCTGATGCCGACTCCGAAAGACCAGCGGCGCCGTTTGCTTCGAACAAGGGCAGCACTTCTCGCTCCAAACGGCGAGCGGCCAGCGCCTTCTCCTCCAGCGAGCGTGCACGCAAAGTGGAACCGTGGATGCGGGCGCGCTTGCCCATCAGCGCGAGCAGGTTCAGCTCTGCCTTGACACCGGCTGAGACGCCGATCACGCAGATGCGTCCGCCGGTGGCGAGCGCCTGCATGTTCTCGGGCAAGTTGGGCGCACCGACGAGCTCGAGAATCACATCGAACGGGCCGTGCTCGGAGAAGCCCTCAGGCGCGATGACCTCGGCGCCCAGCGCGGCCACCTCCGCGCGCGACTCGGCGCGGCGCACGGTCGCCGTGACGCGCGCGCCCGTGGCTTTTGCGAGCTGGATCGCGGCCGTGCCGACGCCACCGGCGCCGCCGTGTACAAGCAGACGCTCGCCGGGGCGCAGGCACGCCTGAGTGATGAGCGCGTCGTGGGCGGTTGTGAATGTCTCCGGCAGGCCACCCGCGGCGGGCCAGTCGAGCGCGCCCGGCACTGGCATCAGTTGACGTTCGTGCACGACCGCCAACTCGGCCTGCCCGCCGCCGCCGACGATGGCCATAACGCGATCCCCAAGCTCGAAGCGCGGAGACGCGCTCGGACCGAGCGCCCGTACCTCGCCGGCAAGCTCCATGCCGGGAATGTCCTGCGGCGAGCCTGGCGGCGCCGGATAGAGGCCGCGCCGCTGCATCATGTCTGCTCCGTTGAGCCCGGCCGCGTGCACACGCACGAGCACCTCACCGGCGCCGGGCTCCGGGTCGGGGTGCTCCTCGACGAGGATCTCTCCATCGCGAATCGTTGCTGCGCGCATGTGGCGCGAACCCTACCGCGTGGTCAAGGCTGGACGGAGCATCAGCCGCAGCGGCGGGCTGCCACCGACGCGCAGCTCCCTGACGAGCCGAAAGCCGTGGCGTTCGTACAGCGCGGCGTTGCGCTCGCTGGACGCCTCCAGATAGGCGGGCAAGCCCTCCCGGTCGCAGCGCTCGAGCGTGGGGCGCAGCAATGCGCTGCCAAGGCCCCTGCCCTGCATTTCCGGATGCACACCGATGTCGCGGACGTAATAGTGGGGGCCACGGGGCTTGAGCGTATGACGCCACTCCATCGCAGCGCCGATCCTTGCCGCCCTGGACAAGTGGATACCGAAGGCTCTGCCCTCCACCAAGGTGGCATGCAGCGGAGCACGCCATGCGCCCGGAGGAAGAGTCAGCGCGGCGCCGGCGAGATCGGCCGTGGTCCACACACGCCCGCGCGGCAACGCGAAATGGCGCAGCTCGATCCCGAAATAGCGCCGCAGACGCATTAGGCGCTTGCTCTCCTCGGGCATCAGCCAGCCGAAGACGGGATCGTCGAAGAAAGCCTCGGCCAACACCGTCTTCAAGCGTTGAATGTCCTCCGTCGACCCCTGGCGCAACTCGAGATCGACCGACATGCGCGAAACCCTACCGCGCGCTAAGGCCATCCAATAGGTCACACGCGGACCCAATCGGGCGATGCGACGCTCGCTCGACGATCTCCCCGTCCTGACGGTAGGACGACCTCCTCGCCCTATGCCCGCTCGAGCAGCGCCACGCACTCGATGTGCGGCGTCTGCGGAAACATGTCCACCGGGCGCACCTTCACCAAGCGCCAACCTGCCTCTACGAGCTGGGCGGCATTGGGGGCCAGCGTCGTCGGGTTGCAGGAGACGTAGACGATTCGCTTGGGCGAGGCATCGATGATGCGACGCACCACCTTCTGCGAGAGGCCGGCTCGCGGCGGGTCGACGACGACGACATCCGGCTTTCCGGCGCGCTCGATTAGCTCCGGCAGCGCCAAGCGTGCGTCGCCGGCGAAGAAGTGAGCGTTGGTCACGTCGTTGCGCTTGGCGGCGGCGATCGCGTCGGCGACGGCCTGCTCGATTATCTCGATCCCCCACAACTCGCCGGCGCGCGGGGCAAGCGTGAGCGCGATCGTGCCGATGCCAGAGTAAAGGTCGTACACCCGCTCCCATCCCTCAAGCGCCGCGTACTCGGTGACGATCCCGTACAGCACCTCGGCCATCTCGGTGTTGGTCTGAAAGAACGCTTCCGAGGAGATGCGCAGGTCCAGCTCGCCCAGGCGCTCGGGCAGCTCGGCGTCACCCCAGACGAGCTCGGTCTCACCGCCCATCGTCGTCTCAGCGAGCGAGGAGGAGCGCGTCCAGAGCACGCCGCTGATTCCCCCCCTGCCGGTGGCGGCATCTGGACCATCCCCGGCACCAGGACCACCTCTAGCATCGGGGCCATTCTCAGCATCGGGGCCATTCTCAGCATCGGGACCATTCTCAGCATCGGGACCATTCCCGGCACCAGAGCCCAGCTCGGCGACCAACGCGGCGGCGAGCGAGGGGACGTCCAACTCGCCGTCGGTGCTGACCAAACGGATCTGCAGCTTGCCGCTGCGACGGCCTTCGCGTACAACGAGGTTGCGCAGCAGCGGTACCGGCGAGTCGATGCTCTCGCGCCGGCGATCCCAGGCGCGCAAGCCCTGGGTACGCGCCCAAGCCAGCGCCACCTCCCGTGCTCTGTTGCCTCGCTCGGAGGCAAGCAGGCAATCCTCGATCGGGTCGACTCGCTTCCAGCCTCCGGGAGCGTGGAAACCACACACCAAAACCTCTGTCCCGGATTCCCCAGCATTTTCTGAGGCGGGGGAAGATATTTTGGTACCGAAAGAATGACCGGTACCCCAGGAATACTCAAGCTTATTGCGATAGCGCCATTGCGATACCGCAGACACGATCCCCTCCAGCTCGAACCCGTCGAGCTTGCCGATGCGCCGCAGGGCATCGTCGACCTGTTCTTGCTTGATCTGTAGCTGGCGCTCGTAGGGCAGCACCTGCCAAGCGACACCGGGATGATCCGCCGTCGGCGCGATGCGCTCCGGGCTCTCCTGCAAAACCTCCACCATGCGCGCGTGGGCGTAGCTGCGCTTGCGCTTGACAACGACCGCGCGCACGCGGTCGCCGGGGAGAGCCCCGGAGACGAACACGACGTAGCCGCCATCGCCGAGTCGCCCAACGCCCTCGCCCCCGTGAGCGAGCGAGTCGATCTGAAGCTCGATCTCCTCGCCCCGCTCAGGGCGTTTGAACGACACTTGCGAGCCGCCCGCAACCGGCAGATGCGCGTCGAGGCCGTTGGCAGCAAGCTTGGCGCCTGCTTCGGGAGTCGCACTCATAGCGACAATGGCTCGACCAAAAACTCCAGCAGCGCCTTCTGCGCGTGACGACGGTTCTCGGCCTGATCCCAGATTCGCTGGCGCGCGCCGTAGAGCACCTCGGCGGTGATCTCCTGGCCCGGATGTGCCGGCAGGCAGTGCAGCGCGATCGCAGCCGGATCCGCCGCGTCGAGCAGCGCGTCGTCGATCCGATACGGGGCCAACGCCGCGCGCCGCTGTTCTGCCGTGTCCTCGTCGCCCATGCTCACCCACACGTCGGTGTACAGCGCGTGCGCGCCCTTCGCTGCCTCATACGGGTCCCGATAGAGCGTGAGCGAACCCTCCGCGCCCGGCGGCAGCGACAAATTCTCCTCGAGTGCGTAACCCTCGGGCGAGGCGATCGCCACATCCATGCCCGCGATCGCGCCCAGGATCGCAAGCGAGCGAGCCACGTTGGTGCCATCGCCGACGTAGGCGATGCGCAAGCCCGTAAGGCCGCCAAAGCTCTCGCGCATCGTCATCAGGTCGGCCAGCGCCTGGCATGGGTGGTGCAGAGCCGTGAGCATGTTAATCACGGGAACCGAGGCGTATTGCGCAAGCTCTTCCAGCAACGAGTCCGACCCTGTACGGATTGCGATCGCCGCCACGTGGCGGGAGAGCACCAATGCTGTGTCTCGGGGCGACTCGCCCCGAGACAGCTGCATCTCGGCGGAGCGCAGCACGACCGCGTGGCCGCCCAGCTCGTGCACGCCCATCTCGAAGGAGACGCGCGTGCGGGTCGAGGGCTTCTCGAAGATCAAAGCGACACCACGACCGGCCAGCGCGCGCGAGGACAGCGGAGCCGCCTTCAGCTCGATCGCGCGGTCCAGCAGCGCGTCGAGCTCGGCCGCGCTAAGCTCGGCGCCTGTGAGGAAGTGGGGAGGCACAGTCCGTCAGTTTATGGGGCCGGTCGCGATCGTCTGCGCGACGGGGCTGCTCATCGCCGGCTGCGGCTCGAGCGAATCGAAAAGCACGGCCGCCACAACCGCCGCAACGACCTCCAAAAACAGCACCGTCAAAGGGGGGCTGACGGTGCCCGGCAAGATCAACTACGCAAGCCCGCCGGCGAACGCGCCCGTGCAGAGCGGCGTCGTCACGATCACCTACCACGAATTCGCGATCGAACCCGACACGCTCAAGGCGAAGGTCGGTAGCACGCTCAAGTGGATCAACAACAACACGGAAAAGTGCAACGTCAAGAGCGAGGGCGGGCCCTACACGTTCAACTCCGGCGACCTTGCACCCGAAGGCGGGACGTTCGAACTGAAGCTCGACAAGCCCGGCACGATCCACTACGAGTGCACGTCCTACCCGACGACGATGAACGGCTCGATCGAAGTCGTGGAATAACGAAAAGCGTCGATTGTCCCGCGCGCGCGCGCGGGGCATCGGCATTTTTGAGAGCCGACAGTACGAGACCGTTTGGCCCAGAGGCCAAGCACGAGTAGAGCAAAACGCCATGCCCTCACGCGCGCGTGCGGGGCAATCGACGTTTTTGGGGGCCGACACCCGAAGGCGTTGCCGAGGAGCCGGGCCCACTCGGCTGGTACCTTCAGCGGCGCCTCGGGGGCCGCTCAGGCCGGCAGATCGAACTCCGCTATCCCCGCTTGCGGGCTTGAAGCCGTTGCATAGGTGCGTCGAGGAATCCGTCCGGCGCCGCGCGCCAGCCGCCCGGCGTCCACCGCGTGGCGCATCGCCGTGGCCATTGCCACCGGGTCCTGCGCACGCGAGATGGCGCTTGCCACCATCACCGCGTCGCAGCCCAGCTCCATCGCGAGCGTCGCGTCCGAGGCCGTACCAACGCCGGCGTCGAGCACCACAGGCACTTGCACCGCCTCGCGGATCAAGCTGATGTTGTACGGATTGCGAATACCCATGCCGCTGCCGATCGGGGCGCCCAGCGGCATCACCGCCGCGCAGCCGACGTCGACGAGACGCCGTGCCAGCACGGGGTCGTCGGTCGTGTAGGGGAGCACAACGAAGCCGTCGTCCACGAGCAGCTCCGCGGCCTTCAGCAGCTCAGGCGCATCGGGCAGCAGCGTGTCCTCGTCGCCGATCACCTCCAGCTTGATCCAGTCGGTCGCAAACGCCTCGCGCGCCAGCTTGGCGGTCAGCACCGCGTCACGGGCCGTGAAGCAGCCGGCGGTGTTGGGCAGCAGCTCAACGCCCTCGCGCTCGAGCACGTCGAGCAGCGAGCCCTCGGCCTGCAGATCGACTCGACGCAACGCGACAGTCACCAGCTCTGAGCCACTGGCGCGAATCGACTCGGCGAGCAACTCCAGCGAAGCGAAGCCACCCGTGCCGAGCAGCAGCCGCGAGTGCAGTGTGCGCCCGGCGATCGTGAGCGGGTCGACCACCTGCCGATCGGTCGAGCGCGGAGCCGTCGTGGTTGGGTCGCCCGCAATCGAATCGGCAGAGGCGACCGAGACGTGCCCGTTCTCGGGCACGTCTGATTGGCGCGTTGTGGAATCGGCCATGCCCAGATCATCCTCCCTGCATCGCGGTCAGCACCTCGACGCGTGCCCCATCCGGGATCGCAACAGTGCTCCAGTCAGCTCGCGGTACGACCTCGCCATCGACCGCCACCGCGATTCCGCGCGCAGCGGGCTCGAGGTCGAGCACGCACAACAGACTCGCGACGGTCTGCTCGCCAACGTCATCGTGCGGATTGCCGTTGAGGTAGATCATGAAGAGGAAATTGGTTCGTTCCTGGTCTCCTCACCCAGCAACGACCGAGTCACAAGCTCAGCGGTCAGGGGGGCGAGCAGGATGCCGTTGCGGTGGTGGCCCGTGGCCCAGGTCAACCCCGCAAGCGCTCCAGGCCCGATCACAGGGGCATTATCTGGCGTGCCCGGACGGTAACCGACGCCCAGCTCCTCGATCCGCAGCTCGCTCACGCCGGGCACCAGCTCGTGCGCGTCGCGCAACAGCTCATATACCCCCCCAGCGGTCGCCTGAGGCTCGAACCCACGCTCTTCCATCGTCGCGCCCAGCACGTAGCAACCATCGCCGCGCGGCACGAGATAGCCACCCGCGAAGCGCACGACCCGCTGCAGAAGACCCGGTCCGGCGGGATCGCGCAGGCGCATGATCTGACCCTTGACGGGACGCACGGGCACGCCGGCGCCCTCGGGCAAACCAGCCAAGCCCCCACTCCAGGCGCCCATGGCCACCACCACATCGCGCGCGTAGATCGATTCGCACGCCCCATCCTCCAAAACATCACCACCCGCGCTGCCGATCTCCTCCACATCGCCCGCCCACTGCCGCGACACCCGTACCCCAACGACACGCTTGGCATCGGCCTCCAGCTCCAGGCCGTGCACATGCCGGTGCTCGCCGAGCAGCACGCCCTCCAGCTCGCAAGCACGACGCAGCGCGGCCACGACACGACGCGGATCGACGCTGTGGTCGTCGGGTGCTTCGAGCGCCAGGCGCACCGTCGGCGCAAGCGCGGGCTCGCGTTCGCGCGCCTCGCTTGCGCGCAGGCGCAGAGCGCACAGCCCCAGCGACTCGCGGAAAGCCAGTTGGCGCTCCAGCTCGCGCGCCTCGTCCTCGTCGCGCGCCACGACCAGCGTGCCCGTGCGACGCAGCCCAACGTCGATGCCTGAAGCTTGCTCGAGCCCCGCGGCGAAGTCCGGCCACAGGCCGACCGAACGCACGCCGAGCTCGAGCACCCGCCGGCCCGCCTGACCGAACTCCACCTCGGCCACCGGAGCCAACATCCCGGCAGCCACATGCGTCGCACCACCGCCAAGCTCGTCGCGCTCCAGCAGCATCACCGACATGCCGAGCCGGCGAGCGCTCCAGGCCACCGACAGCCCCACGATGCCGCCGCCGAGAACCACCAGATCGACCGGGGAAGCGTTGCTCGCGCTCATGGGTTGATGCTAGACGGCGCCTGCCTGCACGGCCGTCTGGAGGGTCGAACGAACGCGATGACGACAGGAAGACGGCCTGCCTCGACCCGAGCGACGCCAAGCGGACCGCCCTTTGCGTGCGCATCTGACCGGCACAAGCTCTCCCAGGTGTCAGACTGGCGTGCGATGGCCCACCTGCGGCCCGTGCCCGACCCCGATGGCGAGCAGCGCCGAGCGCGCCTGGCCGCCGCACGCCTGTACCTCGTATGCGACTGCATGCCTGGCGATCGCGACCTGAGCGAATTCCTGGCCGAGGCGATCTCGGGCGGCGTCGATGTGGTGCAACTGCGCGAGAAGCACCTGGAGGACGAGTTCCTCACCGAAGCGGCGAGCGTCGCCGCGGATGCCTGCGATGCAGCGGGCGCCTTGTTCATCCTCAACGACCGCCCAGACATCGCCGCGATGGTGCGAGCCGACGGCGTGCACATCGGCCAGCAGGACATGCCGGTTGCCGAGGCCCGCAAGGTCGTAGGCCCAGACATGCTCGTCGGACTGTCCACGCACGCCCCAAGCGAGATCGACGCCGCCGTACCGCTGACGCCCGAGGGTACGCCATACGTCGACTACATCGGTGTGGGCCCAGTGCACGCCACGCCAACCAAGCTGGGCCGCCCACCGGTCGGCCCCGAGCTCGTCAGCTACGCCTCCGCCAACGCCAAAGTCCCCTTCTTCGCGATCGGCGGGATCGACAGCGAGAACATCGTGTCCGTGCTCGACGCGGGCGCGAGCCGGGTGTGTGTCCTGCGAGCGATCTGCGACGCACGCGACCCAGAGCAGGCCGCACTAACACTGCGCGGCGCTCTCGAGCTACGACCGCTGTTGAATGGCAATGGACGACGCTAGCGAGGGAATGCAGGTGGAGTCGCCCGATTGCGTCGTCGCGGCCGAGTCCGGCGGGGGTGAGAGCAGGCGGGTGGAGTCTCACGAAAACGCGATGCCCCCCGCGCGCGCGGGGGGCATCGGCAAGTTGGACGTACCCGACGAGCTGCAACCGCTCGGCGAGCACGAGCGACCCACGCCGCTGCTCGTAGCCGTCGTCGTGGCAACGGCAGTGGCCATCGGGGTGTGCGTAAGCGTGGCTACGGTCCACGACCTCAGCCGCCACGGCGGCTCGCTGCCGGGCGGCCTGTTTCTCGCTGGCGCACTGTTCTTGCTGGCCTGGGGCATGTACCAGCGCCGCTACTGGGCGGTGCTCGGCTTCGAGGCGCTACTGGCCTTCCAGATCATCGTCACCTCGCTGGCCTTGATCGTGGCCGAGACACTGCTGGCGGCCGGATTGTGTGTGCTCAGCATCTGTCTTGCGGGCTGGCTGTTCTGGAAGCTCGTGCGCGTGATGGGCCGGATTCAGGCAGGTGAGCGCAGCACAGACGAGGCCCTCGGCTAGCTCGGCGGCGCACTTGCAAGGAATCAACGGACGGGCGCCACGACAGCTCAACCGCCCCTAATGCCAGGTTTGAGAGCTGTCGTGCGATAGGCTCGCGCCGGAATGGCTGAGACCTCATATGACACGATCGTGATCGGCTCCGGCCCGGGCGGCTATGTCGCCGCGATCCGCGCCGCCCAACTCGGCAAGAAGACGGCCGTGATCGAGAAGGACATGGTCGGGGGACGCTGCCTGAACTACGCGTGCATCCCAGCCAAGGCGGTCTTGCGCTCGGCCGACCTGCTCTCAGAGATCCGTGAGGCCGGCGACTACGGCCTCAACGTCAGCGGTGTCGAGGTGGACTACGGGGCAGTGCAAAGCCGTCGCGGGAAGGTCGTCTCAACGCTCACCGGTGGCGTGGCCGCCCTGTTCAAGAAGAACAACATCGACCTGATCGAGGGCGAGGCGTCGCTAGCACGCCAGAGCATCGGCGGCAACGGCAGCGCAAGCGAGGGTGTGCACGTGCGCGTGGGCGATCAAAAGCTCGTCGCAAGCACTGTGATCCTCGCCTCAGGATCGGTCAAGCGTTCGATCCCCGGCGTCGAGTTCGGCGGCGGCGTAATCGGCACCGAGGAGGCATGGGCGCTGCCAGAGCTGCCAGCACGCCTGACGGTCGTCGGGGCGGGCGCCTCGGGCGCGGAGATCGCCTCGGGCTTCGTGCGCCTGGGCAGCGAGGTGAAGCTGTTCGAGGTGATGGACCGCCTGCTCCCAACCGAGGATGCCGACATCTCGCGCCTGGTCGAGCGCGGCCTCAAGCGCCAGGGCATCGAGGTCCACACGGGCACCCCAGTTGAGAGCGTGAGTGTCGGTGAGGGCGGCGTCAGCTTCAGTTACGGCGCGGAGTCCGCCGAGGTCGACTACCTCGTGATCTGCGCCGGCCGCGGCCCGGACGTGGACGCACTTGGTTTGAAGGACGCCGGCGTCGAGTTGGACGAGCGGGGTCTCGTGCGCGTCGACGGCGCGCAACGGACCACAGCTGCCGGCATCTATGCGATCGGCGATCTCGTGCACGGCCCGGCGCTTGCCCACAAGGCGTCGGACGAGGGCATCATCGCCGCCGAGGACTCCGCCGGCCTGCCAACCCATCCCCTCTCCTACGTCGACATCCCACGCGCCACGTTCTGCACGCCAAACGTCGGCTCGTTCGGCTTGACCGAGGAGCAGGCCCGCGAGCAGGGTTATGACGTGGTCGTCGGCAAGGTCCCTTACGGAGCGGTGGGAGGCGGCACGGTCTACGGCGACCGCACAGGCCTGGTCAAGCTCGTCGGCGAGTCCAAGTACGGCGAGCTGCTTGGTGGGCACATAGTGGGCTCGCGCGCTACCGAGCTGATCCAGGAGCTCGTAAACGTGCGCGCTTTGGAGGGCGGCTTCGCCGAGGTAGCCCGCATAGTGCACGGCCATCCGACGCTCTCAGAGGCCGTTATGGAGGCGGGCCGAGCCGCCGACGGCTGGCTCATCCACGGCTAATCACGGCTGAGGTTGAGCCCAAAAAAGGCGGCACTGCGCGCGTGCGCGCGCGAGCAGGTCGGTGGTTAGTCTGGGAAGAGAGATGCCCACAGCCATCAGCCAAATACAGCCGGACGCCGCCTTCTACTTCGATCTCTCCAGCCCGCTCGCCTACCTGGCCTCCGAGCGTGTGCTGCACACGATGCCCATCGCCACGGAGTGGCAACCGGTGCTCGCACGCGAACTGCAGGCCGCCGAGTCCTTCGAGGCGTTTCGCTGCCGCAACGACGAGGAGATCTTCCGCCTCGAGCTATCCCGGCGCGCCGTCGAACTGGGCCTCCAGAATCTGCGCTGGCCCGAACCGTTCCCGTTCGACAGCGACTTCGCGATGCGCGCTGCGATCTATGCCAAGTCGATCGGCCGAATCGTCGCCTTCGCCCAAGCCGCCTTCCGCCAGGCTTACGCGGGCGGACGTCCACTCGACGATGCGGACAACGTCTTGATCGCGGCGGCGGCCTGCGAGATGCATCCGTCCGCCGTACTGAAGGGAGCCGAACTGCGTTCGGTCGCAGAGCAGCTGTCTGTCGCTACCGCCGCGGCCGCCGCGCTCGGCGTCAGCGACGTCCCAGCGGTGCGAGTTGGAGACCGCGTTTTCCACGGCGAGCGCTCGCTCGAGCAGGCAGCCGCTTACGCCCGAGAGGCCATTGCGGAGATTGCGCGATGAGAGCCGGCCGCTACTTTCGACTGATCGTGCGCCGCGGCGGCCTCGCGCCCGCGTTCCTGGCCAGCCCAGACCGCATCGACCACATCGAGGTGGTCGAGCTCGACGGCGGCGAGGTCGTCTTCTTCTGGGACTGCCCGCCCCACACGGCTTCGCGCCGCGCGCGCGAAGTGCGCGAGGACTTGGGTCGCATGGACCGCGAGGACTTCCTCGCACGCTGGAGTACCGTGGAAGCGTGATGAGCATGAGGGTATGTCCCTAGGCCGCCCCAATGGATGGGGCTCCAACCGTTCCGACGCCACCCTCCCGGCGCCCGAGGTGGCGCGCGAGTGGCTGGCCGCGATGGTGCTGATCCGCCGCTTCGAGGAGCGGGCAGGCGAGATGTACGCACGCGCCAAGATCGGCGGCTTCCTGCACCTGTCGATCGGCGAGGAGGCCACGATCGTGGGCAGCGAGCGGGCGCTGCGCGACAGCGACTACCTGGTCTCGACATACCGCTCCCACGGAGACGCGCTTGCGCGTGGCACGCCGCCGCAGAACGTGATGGCCGAGCTGTTCGGCAAGCGCGACGGCTGCAGCAAAGGACACGGCGGCTCGATGCACATGTTCGACGCGCAGCGGCGCTTCATGGGCGGCTACGGGATCGTCGGCGGCAACCTGCCGATCGCCGCCGGCATCGCGCTCGCCTGCGATCAGCGTGGCTCCGACGAGGTAACCCTTTGCACCTTCGGCGACGGCGCGTCCAACCAGGGCACCTTCGGCGAGACCTTGAACCTCGCCGCGCTGTGGCGCCTGCCGGTCGTGTTCATGGTCGTCAACAACCAGTTCGGCATGGGCACGTCGCTCAGCCGCCATTCGGCTGTCACCGACCTGCAGCGCAAGGGCGAGTCGCTTGGCGTGCCCGGTCTGCGTTGCGACGGCATGGACATCCTCGACACCCACCGCGTCGTCTCCGAGGCACTGGCGCGTGTGCGCGAGGAGCGCCGACCGCTGCTCATCGAGGCCGTCACCTACCGCTTCCGCGGCCACTCGATGGCGGACCCCGAGGACTACCGCACCAAGGAGGAGGTCGCCCAATGGCGCGAGCGCGACCCGATCCCGGCGTTCAGCGGTCTGCTGGAACGCGAAGGCGCGATCACGACAGCGCAGCACGAACAGATCGAGAGTGACGCCATACGGCAAGTGGACGAGGCCGTGGAGTTCGCGGAGCGCTCGCCGTTCCCCGACCCAGACATGCTCTACGAAGACGTATACGTGCTCGATGAGCAGGCCCATGGCCACTATCACTGGTCGCCGCGGGTGGTCCTATGAAGGACGCGCACCGCAGGCGAGCAAGACCCCTCCCTGCGCTGAGGAGCCGCCCGCCCGCGTACCCGGGGGATTGCCGATGACCGAGATGCGCTATCGCGACGCCTTGAAACTCGCGCTGGCCGAGGAGATGCGGCGCGACGAGAACGTGGTCCTGCTCGGCGAGGACATCGGCGTGTTCGGCGGCGCCTTCAAGGTCACATCCGGCCTGCTCGAGGAGTTCGGCGAGCGGCGCGTGCGCGACACCCCGATCTCCGAGAACACGATCGTGGGGATGGGCGTAGGAGCGGCGATGGTTGGACTGCGCCCCGTCGTGGAGTTGATGACGGTCAACTTCGCCTTGCTCGCGTTCGACCAGATCGTCAACCACGCCGCCCACATCCACTACATGTTCGGCGGCCAGGTACGCGTGCCGCTGGTCGTGCGCATGCCCCAAGGCGCCGGCCACCAGCTCGGCCCGACCCACTCGCACAGCTTCGAGTCGATGTTCCTGCAGGTGCCCGGCCTGCTCGTCGCCGTCCCCTCGACCGCCGCCGACGCACGCGGCCTTTTGAAGACCGCGATCCGCGATGAGAACCCAGTGATCTTCATCGAGCACGAGTCGCTGTACGGCGTGCGCGGCGAGGTGGACGAGGAGGATGAGCAGCCGCTCGCCTTCGGTCGCGCCCGCATCGTGCGCACAGGCGGGGACGTCACGATCGTTGGCGTCTCGCGCATGGCGCTCACAGCCGAGCGAGCGGCCGAGGCGCTGGCGGAGGAACACGGCATCGAGGCCGAAGTGATCGACCCGCGCACGCTGCGCCCGCTCGACCTCGACACGATCCTGGAGTCGGTGGCCAAGACCAACCGCTGCGTGATCGTCGAGGAGGGTTGGCCGCACGGCGGCGTCGGCGCCAACCTCGCGGCGCTGATCTCAGAACAGGCTTTCGACGATCTCGACGCGCCGGTGATGCGCGTCAGCGGGGCGGATGTGCCGATGCCCTACTCCAAGCCACTGGAGGAAAGCGCGTTTCCGCACGAGCCACAGATCGTGCGCGCCGCGCTCAGCGTTCTCGGACACGACCCCACCCAAGCGCCTACGAGCAGGCCCGCCGCGGGCGAAGGACAACGAGAGGCAGAGACAAACGCGCCCGGTGCGGTCCAAGAAGCAATGCAGGAGACCGGCCTCGAGCACGAGATCAGGCAGGTATCGCGATGAGCGAGATCGTGATGCCGCGCCTGTCGGACACGATGGAGGAGGGCACGATCCTGCGCTGGCTCAAGCACGACGGCGAGCACGTCGCGCGTGGCGAAGAGCTCGTCGAGATCGAGACCGACAAGGCCGCGATGACCTACGAGTCAGACAGCGAGGGAATTCTGCAAACCGTCGCGCGCGAGGGCGACACGCTGGCCGTGGGGGAGCCGATCGCGCGGGTGGGCGAGACGAGCGGAGACGCCTCCCCCAATGGCGCCCCAGCAGCCCGAAATGCTCCCGCTGCCCCGGAGGCCCCCACGGCCCCCACGGCCCCCACGGCCCCCACGGCCCCCACGGCCCCCACGGCCCCAGATACTCCCGCCACCCCAGGCGCCCGGCCTTCCGCAACCGAGGAGCCCCAGCAGGCACCAACGCCGGTCGAGCCGCCGGCGCCCACCCGGAGTGGCGAGCGCGTCAAGGCATCTCCGCTCGCCCGGCGCATTGCGAACGAGAGGGGGGTGAACTTGGGGGCCTTGGTCGGCAGCGGGCCGGGCGGACGCATCGTCAAGGCGGATGTTGAGGTCGCGGGTTCTGAACCCGCCCCTGCCACTCCGAGTATCGGTGACCGGCCACCCACGTCGGTCGCGGTCACGGGTTTCGATACCGCATCCGCTACCGCCGGGTTGGACGCTCCGGCAGAGGCGGCCCCGGCAGTGGAGGAGGTGTCGAGCGCCAAGGGCGAGACAACCGTCATCGAGCTCTCGCGCATCCAGCGCACGATCGCAAGACGCATGGCCGAGTCCAAGGCGACGATCCCCGACTTCACACTCACGGCAGACATCGACATGGAGCGCTGTGTCGATTTGCGCGCCGAGCTGAAGCGGCTGTCTCGTGCGGGGGGCGGGCAGGAGAAGGCATCGGCGCCCACCTACAACGACATGATCGTCAAGGCTTGTGCCCTCGCTTTGCGCGACCACCCGCGGGCTAACGGCAGCTATCGCGACGGACGCTTCGAACTGCACGCACGTGTGAACATCGGCGTGGCGGTGGCGGCCGGCGCCGGGGACCCGACAGGCGGTGCGCTTGTTGTCCCGACGGTGTTCGACGCCGACACCAAGGCGCTCGGCGAGATCGCCCGCGAGACACGCGCGCTGGCCGAGCGTGTGCGCGACGGCTCGATCACCCCGCCCGAGCTGAGCGGCGGCACCTTCACCGTGTCGAACCTGGGGATGTACGGGATCAAGAGCTTCACGGCGATCGTCAATCCGCCGCAGGCCGCGATCCTCGCGGTCGGCACGGTCGCACCGCGCGCCGTCGTTCGAAAGAAGAAGCTCGTCGCGCGCCAGACGATGAACGTCACGCTCGCGTGCGATCACCGCATCCTCTACGGGGCCGACGCGGCACTGTTCCTAGCGCGCATCCGTGATCTGCTGGAAGAGCCCGCCGCACTCACTTTGTAGCGTTTTCAGATCGCTGCAAAAAGTATCTACCGGAGTCGTGAGTAGGCTCGCCGGCAGGAGTCATCACCCACCCGATAAGGCCGGCCCGAGGCCGAACGGTCCGGGAAAGGAGGTGATGCGAATGAGTGACCCTGTAGCGCTCATTCTGGCGATTGCGCTCATGGTCGCGGTCATCCGCGGCATGACATAACGCACTCCAGCTCCGGCGAGAGTCGGCCCCGATGCTCGCCGGAGCGCTTCACTAAAAAAATGGGGCCCGGCGAACCGGACCCCAAGGGTGATGCGGACAAGCAACCATGTAGCGCTCATCCTGGCGTGGAAAGTATGCTACCACGAGAGGCGGTACATGAATCGAGATCGTCAGCCCACCGCCTATATAAGCGTCCGCCACTTGGGCATGATCCCCTACCGCGACGCGCTGGCCATCCAGGCCGAGAGCCAAGCCGGGCGCCAGGCCGATGAACAACCCGACACGCTGCTCCTGCTGGAGCACCCGCGCGTCTACACACGAGGCCGCCGCGCCGCGGATAACGAGCTGTCCCTCGGCGAGGGCTTCTACCGTGCGCACGGAATCGAAATCGTGCCCACCGACCGTGGCGGCAAGGTCACCTACCACGGCCCCGGCCAGCTCGTCGGCTATCCGATCATGCGCATAAGCGACATCGGCGCGCACCTGCGCAAGATGGAGGCGGCGATCATCGCTGCACTTGCCGAGTACGGCATCGAGGCGCGCTCACGCTGCGACGAGGGCATCGACTACACCGGCGTGTGGGTCGCGGATCGCAAGATCGCCTCGATCGGCGTGCACGTCTCGCGCGGCGTGTCCACACATGGCTTTGCCGTGAACGTCACCAACGACCTAACCCCGTTCACCTGGATCGTGCCCTGTGGCCTAGCGGATGTGAAGATGACCTCGGTTGCGTGCGAGCTCGGCCATGAGCCAGACGGCGGGCTCGACACGTTCTCTGAGCTTGTCGCACAGTGCTTCTGCACAGCTCATGGCCGCCCATTGCTTGCCGCCTCGCCTGAGAGCATCAGCGGCCTGCGCTCCGCGGGTCCTACGCCGGTGAGCGCATGAGCAACCAGCCAAGCAGCAGCCCCGCGCGCACCGACGATGAGCGCGAGCACTCCACCCGTTCCCGCGCAAATCCAGGCGGCATGGATGTGCTGCAGGTGCTCGGCTCCGATGTGCGCCCGCTGCGCGAGCGCAAGCCGCCGTGGTTCAAAGTGCCTGCCGCCGGTGGCACGCGCTACCGCGAGCTGTCCAAACTGATCAAAGAGGAGAACCTGCACACCGTCTGCCAGGAGGCAGCCTGCCCCAACGTTGGCGAGTGCTGGGAGCGGGGCACCGCCACGTTCATGATCCTCGGCGACACCTGCACGCGCCGCTGCGGCTTCTGCAACGTCAAGACGGGCAAGCCCACGTGGAACGATCCGCTGGAGCCCGCACGCGTGGCCCGCTCGATCGCGCGTATGGGCCTGCGCCACGCCGTCGTCACCTCGGTCGACCGCGACGACCTGCCCGACAAGGGTGCCTCCGCCTTCGTCGGCGTCATCCGTCAGGTCCGCAAGCAGGCGCCGGACTGTCAGATCGAGGTGCTGACGCCTGACTTCCAGGGCCAGGAGATGCCACTCGCGCGCGTCATCGCCGAGCGGCCCGACGTGTTCAATCACAACGTCGAGGTCGTCCCGCGCCTGTACCCGATCGCACGCCGCGGCTCGGAGTTCCTGCGCTCCTGTCGCGTCTTGCGCAGTGCGGCGGAGATGGGCGAAGGTGAGGTCGTCACCAAGTCCGGCTTGATGGTGGGCCTGGGAGAGACCCACGAGGAGATGGTCGCGACGTTCGAGGTGCTGCGCGAACACGACGTGCAGGTGCTCACCGTAGGGCAGTATCTGCGCCCGTCCGAGCGCCACCTGCCGATCGTGCGCTATTGGCATCCCGACGAGTTCAGGGCCCTCGAGGAGGCCGCCTACGCACTCGGCTTCGACCACGTCGCCGCCGGGCCGCTCGTGCGCTCCTCCTACCACGCAGACCAGCACGTACCTCAGCCGCGCCCTGGTGTCGGGCCGCTCGCTGCAAGCGGATAGCGCACAGTAATCGCGGGGCGCATGCCCCAAAGCGCAAAACTGGTTTATAACCTGTAAGTTATAAGTGGGTTCGTGGGATGTAGAGCATCCGACGCCTCAGAGACACCCACTTTTTTGGCGCTGGTCGCATCTTGCCGGCCCTCGCCGCCGGGGCGGGTGGATAGTCTGCGCATATGCTCGCCCCCCGCGCGCACGGGGGAACTGGCTACTCGCATGATCCCCGTCAAGGACAACATCCCACGCGAGCGATTCCCGCTCGTGACGGTGATCGCGGTCGTCGTCGTCGTGATCGCCTACCTGCTGTCGAGCGATCACAGGGGACTATTGCCGCTGCTGGTCGACATTCTGTTCCTCGGCCTGCTGGGTCCAAGTGTCGAGGGCGCCCTCGGACGCGTGCGCTTCGCAAGCTTGTGCGTCTTGGTTGGCCTGTCCACGCTGGCTGTCCGGTCTCTCGCCGGCTTTGGATCGCCCTCGGCCGTCCTGCTCGGCGCCTTGGTCGTAACCGCGACCGTGCTCGGCGGCTATCTCCTGCTCTTTCCACACGCACGCGTGCTCAGCCTGGTCCCGATCCCGTTCTACACGACGCTCGTGGAGGTTCCTGCGGCCCTGCTGATTGGCCTGTGGCTGGCGCTGCAGGTGTGCTTCGACGCGGCGGGCCTCGCGTGAGTGGCAAACCTGGCGTGAGTGGCAGGCCTCGCTCGGGTCGTCGGCTTGACATGGCTGGAGCGCGATGACCCGCGTCGCCGTACTCGCCATATCGCTTGCGTTCATCCTCGGCTTCGCCTTTCTGACGATCGGCGGTATCGAGCAGTTCGGCTTCAGCGTTCAGGCGGTGCTGTCGGTGATCGTGCTTGCGATCCTGACGGTTGGCATCGTCGGGGCATTGCGCAATCCTCCAAGGAGATGAAAGAGCTCGTATGACCGGCCCGCCGCTGCTGCCGCGGAGACCGCGCTTTTGACCAACTCACCATTCCTTCCGCAAAGCGGGCGCTCGCGGCGGGCGCGGGCGCTTGCCAGACACAGGCGTCGGCGCAGGCGCATGCGTGTGCTGGCCGTGTGCGTGCTGGTGCTCGGCGCCGGCGCCGTGGCCGTCTCCCTGGGCCTGGCGCGCTCGGGCGCCGCGCACAGCCCCGCTTCGCACAGCGGACGTGCGGGAGCAAGCGGCTCGGGCGCCCACTCGTCGAATGGGGCCTCGCCCACAGCCCCGACACACTCGCCGGCGGGACTGCCGCTCGGCAAGGCGTCACTGGCGCTGGACCTCAGTGGCGTCGACGATCCCGTGCAGGCCAGCTTTCGCAGCCCGCCGCGCGGGGGCCTGCTGTTCGACCTGAGCAACGGTCGCGTGCTGTGGCAGCTGAATCCGCTGCAACACCTGCACATGGCCAGCCTCACGAAGCTGATGACCGCGCTGCGCGTGGTTCACTCCACAACTCCCGACACCCCGGTATTGATCACGAAGGAGGCCGTCGAGGCGGCCGGCTCGAAGGTCGGCGTGCTGCCGCTCGGCAAGCACGTGCCGGCCGAGACGCTGCTCTACGGGCTGCTCCTACCTTCGGGCAACGACGCGGCGACCGCGCTCGCCCAGCATGTGTCCGGCAGCGTCAGCTCGTTCGTCGCGAGCATGAACGTCGAAGCTGCGCGACTCGGGTTGGGCTGCACGCACTACAGCTCCCCCTCCGGCTACGTCAACGCAAGCAACTACACCTGCGCCGCGGATCTTGCCGAGCTTGCATACGTGGACATGCAGCAGCCGCGGATCGCACACATCGTGCGTAGCCCAGAAGCGGTGCTGCCGTTTCCGATCAAGGGCGGCAAGCTATATCTGTACAACAACAATCCGCTGCTCGTCTACGACTATCCGGGGACCACTGGCATGAAGACCGGCTACACCGAACTGGCCGGCGACTGCCTGGTCGCGACCGCCGAGCGCGACGGGGTCAGGCTTGGCGTGGTGCTGCTGCACTCACCCGACATGGGCCAGCAGGCCGAGTATCTGCTCAACGCTGGCTTTGCCCAGATCTACCACCAGCGCCTGATCGCCTCACCGATGGTGCCGCCAGGCCGCTGAGCCGCCGCAAATAAACCAGGGCGGCTTGGCTGAGGCCCGCCGCGTCGCGCATCCTTTCGGAGCAGGGGTTGTGGCTTTAGAAATGCGGAAACCGACTTATAACTTACAAGTTATAAGTCGGATCATGGGATATGGAGCACCCGACCCCCAAGTCCAGCCCCCTGATCGGGGATATGGACATCCATCCCAAAGCCCAACCCTCCGGATCGTGGGACATAGAGCATCCAACACCCCAAGCCCACTGATGCTCACCCCTCGAGCCCTTTAGGAGTAGCCTTAGCAGCCTAAAATTGACTGGCCAGTCAGCCAAAGGGAGAGTAACGTGGATCTTGACGACACGCCCGAGCAGGCAGCGCACCGCACCAGGGTTCGCGCCTGGCTTGAAGAGCACAAGGGAGAGGCGCCGGTCCTCACTGGACCCGATGCGCTGACCGACGAGGCGGAGATCGTCTCCGCGCGACGCCTCTGGCAGGGCAAGCTGGCCGAGGCCGGGCTTGCTGGGGTCACTTGGCCCAAGGAGTACGGCGGACAAGCGCTCGGTCCGATCGAGCAGGTGGTCTGCAACCAGGAGATCGCCAAGGCCGGCGTGCCCGGCATCCTCGACGCGATCGGCGTCGGCATGCTCGGTCCCACGCTGATCGCGCACGGCACCGAGGAGCAGAAGGGGCGCTACCTCGGCCCGATGCTGCACGGCGACGAGGTCTGGTGCCAGCTGTTCTCAGAGCCTGCCGCCGGTTCCGACCTGGCCGCAGTGCAGACGCGCGCGCGCCAAGAGGAGGACGGCAGCTGGCGTCTGACCGGACAGAAGGTGTGGACGACCAACGCTCAGTTCTCCTCCTATGGGCTGCTGCTCGCGCGCACCGACCCCGAGCAGCACAAGCACAAGGGGCTGACGATGTTCATCCTGCCGATGGACGCTCCGGGCGTCACGGTGCGCGGCCTGCGTCAGATCTCCGGCGAGGCCGAGTTCAACGAGGTGTTCCTCGACGACGTTGCGCTCGACGCAGACGCGGTCGTCGGTGGCGTCGGCAACGGCTGGGGCACGGCGCTGACGACGCTGATGTTCGAGCGCGTCACGATCGGCCTCGGCGGCGAGGGACTCGGCTTCAACTCGCTGCGCTTCACCAAGGCGATCGCCTCCGACGAGCACGGGCGCCGCGATCCGAAGGTGCGCAAGGAGCTTGGTGAGATCGTCAGCGAACTGCTGGCGGTGCGCTTCACCGGCTACCGCACTTTGACGGCGCTGCAGAAAGGGCAGATTCCTGGGCCGGAGGCCGGCCTTGCGAAGGTGACGATCGTCAACGGCGCCATCAAAGCCGGCGACTTGATCGCCGACGTGCTCGGTCCGGACGCACTCGACGAGGACAGCGAGTGGGCCTACATGATCTCCTTCCTACCGGGGCTGAAGTCGGCCGGCGGCACCGAAGAGATCCTGCGCAACACGATCGGCGAGCGCGTGCTCGGGCTACCGCCAGAGCCACGCCTGGACAAGGGAATCCCATTCTCGGAGCTGCGCTCCAAGGAAGGAGCAGCGGCATGAATCTGGCACTTTCAGACGAGCAGGTGTTCCTGCGCGAGGCGGCCCGTGGAGCACTCTCGCGCTTCAAAACACTGGAGGCCGCGCGCGCGGCGCTCGATGGCGATGACAGCGCACTGCCCGACTTGTGGCCCACTGCTCGCGAGGCCGGCTGGCCCGGCCTGTTGATCGACGACGCGCACGGCGGCGCCGGCTTGGACGCATTCGATGCGATGCTCGTACTCGGCGAGTGCGGGCGCGTACTGGCGCCGGTGGCGCTGCTCGGGCATCTGCCGGCCACCGCCATCCTGAACGCCTCTCCCTCGGCCGCCGGCCTGCTGGAGCCATTGGCAACCGGCGAGCGGCGTGCAGCCTACCTGCCGGCGATGCCGCCGAACGACCTGGTGGACGGGTGGTGTGTCGATCCTAAGCACGGCAGCACGCGGCCCTCGGCACCCCAGGCCAAGGACGACGGCAAGGGCGGGGTGCTCGTCAGCGGCACGCTCGCCTTCGTGCCGGATGCCCCCGGAGCTGACGTGCTGGTCGGCGTGGCGCTACTCGATGGCAAGCCAGTCGGCGTCGCGATCGAGAGCTCCGCGAATGGCGTGTCCGTCGAGGAGGTCCACCGCTACGATGCGACCCGCTCGCTGGGCCATGTGACGCTCTCAGGCGCCCAGGCAACGTTGCTCGACACGCCCCTGGAAGCGCTTGCCGGAGCTTGGCATCTGACGCAAACCTTGATCGCGGCCGAGTCGCTCGGCAGCGTCGAGACTGCCCTGGAGATGTCTGTCGCCTACGCCAAGGAGCGCCACACGTTCGGACGCGCGATCGGCTCCTACCAGGCGGTCAAGCATTCGCTGACCGAGGTGTTGCGCCAGTTGGAGAACGGACGCTCGCTGCTCTACTACGCAGGCTGGTCGCGCCAGGGCGCGCCGGCCGAGTTCCCGCTGGCGGCAAGCGCTGCACGCTCGGTTGCCGGTCGCGCGCTCGATCAGGGGGCACGCACGATGATCTCCGTGCACGGCGGCATCGGCGCCACCTGGGAGCACGACGCGCCGCTGTACTTCCGCCGCGCGCAGCTCTCGCGGCGTCTGGTCGGCGGCACCGGCGCGGCTACCGACCGCGTCGCGGGCGAGCTGATCGCCCAGGCGGAGGCCGCTTAGGCTTACGTGCAATGGTGGCGGTTTCCAAGGAAGCCGCCACCGGCGCACCGTAGGCAGCGTTCACGGCCTGCACCATCGCCGTTTCCAGGCCGCAGTTGATGCAGAAGCCGTGCTGTGACCAGCCGATCGCGCGGGCCAGGACCTGGTCGGCGTAGGTGACGCCCGTGAGGTCGTGGCCGTAGTAGTCGTAGGCCGCGTCCCAAGCCGCGCCGTTCAATTCCTCATCCGCCCCGTCAGCCGAGAGCAGGTGCGCGGCGGCCATGATCGCGTCGAAGTCGTCGTAGATCGAGGGGTGCTTGGCGGTCATGTGGTCGTAGGAGGCCGGGCGGACGCCGTAGCGGTAGGAGTCGCTGACCAGCGCCCAGGTGGTGATCGGACCGTTGGTGACGTTGAACTGCATCGGGCCACCGCAGCAGCTGGCGAAGTTGAGGCCGCTGTAGATGCCCGGCGCGGTCGAGAAGGCAGACTCCTGCCTGTGAATCGAAGCGAGCAGCAGCCAGTTGACGCCGAACGTCTTCTGGGCCGCGGCGTAGATCGGGTAGAAGCCCTGCATCCAGCGCTCGGAGATGTGGGTGCTGGTCTGGTCTTCGTACAGCGCAAGGTCGCGGTGGGCCTGGGTGGGCGACGGGTCGCCGACAATCGCATGAGCGCCATGCCCCGCGTGTGCGCGCGCGGCTTCGGACGTTTCGGAAGACACACCACGCAGGCCGGAAGCGTTCGCGGCGCCTGGCACAGGCGTCGGTGTGACCGCGACCACCGGCGGCGGCACGGCGCCAGAGGAGGCGCCGCCCAAGACGCCGCTCAGCGCCAGCACGAGCGCGGTTACGCCGAGCAGGCAAAGCGCAAGCGCGACGGCCCACGCGCCACGCTCAGAACCCGGCTCGGGAACGTTGCCCTTGGGCTGCCGCATAGGCGCCATGCGATCTACCCCAACCCATCCGGAATCCGGCTCGGGGATGTTGCCCTCAGGTTGTTCTGTCGGTGCATCCATGCAATCCAGGTTCGCACGAACCGTCCAGGGACGTGACAGTCCGGTGCGGCTCAGGCCGGCGCGAGCGTGCCCAGCTTCGTCGCGAGCGAGTCGAGCAGCTCCGTGAACGAGGCTTCGAACTTTTCCACGCCCTCGCGCTCGACAGTCTCGGTCAGCTCGTCATAGTCGACGCCCGCCTTGGCCAGTTCGTCGAGCACGGTTTGCGCGTAGGCCAAGCCCTCGGCAAGCGTCGCTCGCGGCATACCATGGTCCTGGAAGGCCAGAACCGTCTCCTCGGGCATCGTGTTGACCGTGTCGGGGCCGATCAGCTCGTCGATGTAGAGCGTGTCGGGGTAGGCCGGATTCTTGGTCGAGGTCGACGCCCACAGCACGCGCTGCGAGGTCGCGCCCTTGCCTGCCAGGTACTCCCAACGCTGTCCTTGGAACGTCTGCTGGTAGTGGCGGTAGGCGAGCTTTGCGTTGGCGATGGCAAGGCGTCCCTTCAGCTCGTCGTGGGCGCCGATCTCGTCCAGCAAACGATCTCCCTCGGTATCGATTCGCGAGACAAAGAAGCTCGCGACCGAGGCCACCTTGCTCGGGTCGCCGCCCTCGGCAACCAGCCGCTCCAGGCCGCGGATATAGGACTCGGCGACCTCGGCGTAGCGTTTCAACGAGAAGATCAGTGTGATGTTGACCGAGTGGCCCTTGGCGATTACGTCCTCGATCGCGGCCAAGCCCGGCTTGGTGGCGGGGATCTTGACGAGCAGATTGGGGCGGTCGACCTCCTTGTGCAGGCGGATCGCCTCGTTGAACGTGCCCAGCGAGTCATAGGCCAAGCGCGGATCGACCTCCAGGGAGACATAGCCGTCGCGGCCGAGGCCCTCATCCCAGATCGGGCGGAACAGGTCGCATGCCTCGCGAATGTCCTGCTCGGCCAGCGCCCAGAAGACATCCTCGACGTTGCTTGAGCCGAGCTCCTGGATCTGCTCGTCGTAAGCGTTGCCCGAGCCCATCGCCTTCTGGAAGATCGTCGGGTTCGAGGTGGCGCCGACGACGGCGTCCTCGTCGATCAACTGCGTGAGGTGCCCGCCGCGGATCGCCTCGCGGCTGAGGAAGTCGATCCACACGCTCTGACCAAGCGCGGAGAGGCTCTGCAGTGGTGAGGGAGTGGGCATCTCGGCCTCCTAAAGGCGTGTCTGATTCAGTTTATTTGGGATAGCTGTTCGTTCCGCACTAAAAGAGAGGGGCGCTACCGCGATCGTGTCTCAGCGTGCCAGCAGCTCGCGGGCCTTCTTGGCAATCGAATCGGCCGTGAAGCCAAGCTTCTCGAGCACCGTCGTACCCGGGGCCGAGGCACCGAAACGGTCGATCCCGACCACCTCGCCCGTGTCGCCGACCCACTTCCACCAGCTCATAGTGACACCGGCCTCGACGGCCATGCGCGGGACCTCACGCGGGATCACGCTGTCGCGGTACTCCGCCGATTGGCCTTCGAACAGCTCCATGCACGGCATCGAGACAACCCGCACGCTCGTGCCCGCTTGGGCCAGATCGCGCGCGGCCTCCAGAGTTGGCGAGACCTCCGAGCCGGTCGCGATCAAGACGAGCTGAGGTGTGGGTCCGCCCGCGCCGCTTGGCGACCCGCCGGCGCCATCGCCCGCGCCCGTGCTGGTGCCCGTGCCGGCCGTCGAGCTGCCAGCGCCATCCCGGCCGGCCGTCGAGCCGGAGCCCGACTCCCACAGCACATAAGCGCCCCGCGCCACACTCTCGGCTGGACCCACCTCTGTGCGATCCAGCACCGGCAGGTTCTGGCGCGAGAGCAACAGCGCGACGGGCCCGTCCTCGCGTTCCAGCGCCAGCTTCCAAGCCTGCGCGGTCTCATTCGCGTCGGCGGGCCGCATCACCCACAAGTGTGGGATCGCGCGCAGGGCGGCATAGTGCTCGACCGGCTGGTGCGTGGGGCCGTCCTCGCCGAGACCGACGGAGTCGTGCGTCCACACCCACAGCACCGGCAGCTCCATCAGCGCCGACAGGCGCACGCTGGCGCGCATGTAGTCGGAGAAGACCAGGAACGTGGAGCCGTAGGGCTTGACCATGCCGCCGTGCGCCGCCAGTCCATTGACGATCGCGCCCATCGCGTGCTCGCGGATGCCAAAGGGGATGTTGCGCCCGACGTGTACGCGCGAGAACTCGCCCGCCCCCTCGAATGTAGTCTTGGTCGACTCGACCAGATCGGCCGCGCCGCCAGCCATGGTGGGCCCGTACGCGCTGATCGTGGACATGGTCTTCTGCCCGGCTGAGCGCGTGGCAATCGCTTCTCCTGCCTTGAAGCTCGGCAGAGCGTCCTGCCAGCCATCGCGCAGGCGGCCCGACCAAGCACGCTCCCATTCCTCGACCATTTGGGGGTAGCGCTCGGACCAGGCCCTGGCACGCCCCTCCCATTCCTCCTGAAAGGCCGCCCCGGACGTGCGCAGGCTCATGTGCTCGTAGACGCGCTCGTCCACATGGAACTTGAGCTCGGGATCGAAGCCCATCGCAACCTTGGTCGCGCGCACCTCGTCTTCGCCGAGCGGGGCACCGTGGGCTTTGGCGGTGTCGACGGCGTTGGGCGCAGGGTAGGCGATGTGCGAGCGCACCTGGATGAACGACGGCCGCTCTGTTTCCGCGCGCGCGATCTGTAGCGCCTTGTACAACGCATCGACGTCCTCGGAGTCGGCGACGCGCTGCACGTGCCAGCCGTCGGCGTGCATGCGCGCGATGTGGTTCTCGGTGTCGAAGGAGATCGAGGTCGTGCCATCGATCGTGATGCGGTTGTCGTCGTAGCAGACGATCAGCTTGCCCAGGCCGAAGTGACCCCCGATCGAGGCTGCTTCCTGAGAGACGCCCTCCATCATGTCCCCGTCGGAGCAGATCGCGTAGGTGTGGTGGTCGACCAACTCGTAGCCGGGCCGGTTGAAGTGCTCGGCGAGGAAGCGCTCGGCCATCGCCATGCCGACCGCGTTGGCCACCCCTTGGCCGAGCGGCCCGGTCGTGACCTCGACGCCCGGCACATGCCCGCGCTCGGGATGGCCCGGTGTGCGCGAGCCCCACTGGCGGAAACTCTGCAGGTCCTCGAGCGACAGGTCGAAGCCGCACAGGTGCGTCAGCGCGTACTGCAGCACGCAGGCGTGTCCGGCCGAGAGCACGAAGCGGTCGCGATCGCGCCAGCCGGTGTCGGCGGGATTGAGGCGCAGCACGTGGCGGTAGAGCGTGTAGGCCAGCGGCGCGAGCGCCATCGCCGTACCCGGGTGGCCGGCATTGGCCTTCTGCACCGCGTCCATCGCCAGTCCGCGGATCGTGTCGATCGACAGAGCGCGCACATCGCCCTCGCCGTGGGGGAGCACCGGCATATGCAGAGCGCTGGACTCGGGGACTACCGCCATCGCTTGCGATCCTAGCGGCAGAGGGCGCCGCGAGCGCGCCTGAGGGGATCTGCTTGCCACAGGCCCACAGCCCGCAAGGCCCACTTGCTCGGGGCCGGTGGCATCGCGACTGCTGTGCCCGGCGCCGTCCTCAGCGCCGGGCACAGCAGTCAGCTCACGTAGGGACGCCTGGCGCGCGGCGGGAAACCCGCCACCGAATGACGGCGGCCGTGCGAGCACTGGAAATGGTGGGGACGCACACGTACCAGCCAGTGCAGGTCGTGGCGACAGTGTGAGCGCCGATATGGCCAACGCGGATGTAGCGCGCGGACCATCAGCTTGCGCTCGCAATCTAGACCTCTCATATCGATCCAACCTCCATATCCGACCCAACCGCCGCGCAAGGTCCGACCGCCACGGCGGTCCCAACATCCATGTCAGGCTCGCGGGCCGGCTGCCGGTCGTACGCCAAATTGTCCAACTCACACGTCGCCGGTTTACCGTTCCGCATAACAAATAGTACAGCGCCTACAGAAGGCCCTTCTTTTATTTCCCCCTCAGCACGTTCCCTCATACCATCCCCCGGATCGCAAATTTGGCCTTGACCACATGTTGGAACTTGTGTTTGCAATGGATTCAGGGCCATGATGTCGCCTCCGTCAGTGACCTCGCAGTAGGTCAGAGACACCTCCGTGTGAAAACAAATAAATCATCCTTTACGCAGCTTGTCAAGAGCTATCGTATAGGGATGGCGCCCAAGTCGAGATCGCCCAAGCCTCGCGAGCGGGGCTTGCCGCGGGGCCCTCAGGCACTCCCGCCGGAGCAGGTCGCGGCCGACCAGCGCGAGCGCCTGTACGAGGCCACGATCAAGGCCGTCAACGAGCGCGGCTTCGTAGCCACCACGATCTCCGACCTGGTCGCCGGCGCCGGCGTCTCACGGCGCAGCTTCTACGAGCACTTCGAGAACAAGGAGGAGTGCCTGCTGGCGACGTACGACGCGCTGATCGAGCGATTGACCGCGCGGATCGTCGAGGCGTATGACCCCGAAGACGAGTGGACGCAGCAGATCGATGCGATCGTGCGTGGCCTGTTCGAAGCCTCCAGCGACCGCCCCGATGCGGCGCGCTTGATATCGGTGGAGATGGGTGCGGCCGGGCCCGTCGGTATCCAGCGCTGGGCGCGCGACGCGGAGCTTTTGACCTCCTTCTTCGTGGCCGTGTTCGAGCAGGCCCCAGGCGAGGGCTCGGTCCCCCGGCCGATGGCGCGGGCGATCGTCGGCGCGCTACGCACGATCCTTTACTCGCGCGTGCGCCGCGAACGCTCGAGCCGCTCGCTGAAGATCGAACTACAGAAGCTGACGCAAGATGTGGTGGCCTGGATCCTTGCCTTCTATCCGACGCCGTCCGAGATACCGGAACAGCCGCGCCCGCGCCCCGCGGTGCATATCCAGGCAGGTCGCGCGCCAGGCACGTTGGCGCCATCGCCGCGCTGGGCGCCCAGGGGTCTGCCGCGTGGTGAGCACAGCCTGCCCAAGGGCTATGTCGCGCACAACCAGCGCGAACGGATCTTCGACGCCGTGGCGAACCTGACGGCAAGCAAGGGCTACGCCTCGCTGAGCCTCGAGGAGATCGTCTCCGAAGCCGCGATCTCGCTGCAGACTTTCTACCAGCACTTCGAAAACAAGGAGGAGGCGTTCCTGGCCACCTTCGAGATGGGCCACGCCAAGGCGATGGCGGCCGTCAACCGCTCGCTCGACCTGCGCTTGAGCTGGGCGGTTAACGTCCGCCGTGGGCTGACGGCGTTGACCGAATTCCTCGCCTCCGAGCCCTCGATCGCGCGGCTGGCCTGCGTGGACATCCTGATCGCCTACCCGCACCTGACGGGCCGGGTGAACGAGGCCAATTTGTCCTACATCGAGCTGTTGGACATCGGCCCGGAAGACAGCTATCCGAACATGCCCGCGCCCGTGATGCGCGAGGCGTCGGTCGGGGGCATCTTCGAGCTGCTGCACGAGTACATTCTCGCCGGACGCTGCGAGCAGCTGCCGGAGCTGACCGACTACCTGATGTACCTGGCGATCACGCCGTTCGCAGGGGCGCAGGCGGCGGGCCTGGCGGTGGCGGCGACCTAATCGCGGAACGGGATCTCGGCCGACCCACTCAGCTCATGCCTTGCTTCTGTGCGTCTTTTTGTCCTTGCCCTTGTCCTTCTTCGTGCTCTTCTTCTTCGGGCAGCCGGTGACGACGATCGGTGTGGATTTTTTGATGGTTGTGCCGTTTTGTGCGATGAAGGTGGTGGGCATTTGCAGTGTGGCGGGGATCGTCTTCTTGCTCTCGCGGGTGACGGTGTGCTTGTGTCCTCGCGTCTTGACGATCGTCTTGTGCCTGACAAGGACGGTGCGCGTGAGTTTGCAGAGGTTGGCTGTGGCGGCGAGCGCTGAGTACCTGCCCTCGGGCAGTGTGAGCCCGAAGCTGCCGACCGGCTCGTCGGGGATCGCCTTGAAGGTGGTGCTCGTGATTCCGGTCTTTTCGCTGATGAACGTGTCACCGACGAGGTCGATCGTGAAGCCGTAGCCCTGTAGTACGAGGACGAGGCTGGGGAACGCTTCGCCGCCGTGGCTTACGAAGATCATCGGGCCTGTCAGGGGTTCGGGGAGGATCGGGGTGGTGGCTGTGGCGTGTCCGATGAACGCTGCTTTAGGGCATCCCGCGGGGTTCTGGTTGAACTGTTGTTCGGTGCAAGCTTGCTGGAGCGTTTCGAGCCGTGAGGGGAGTTGTTTGGGTAGTTCGACCTTAACGGTCTTGATGTTGGATTGGGTGCCGAGCTGGATCGGCATCGTGAGTTTCACCGTCAGGCTCGCGCCGTCGACGCGGCTCGTCCTGCCGTTCGTGGACACTTTGAATGTGGGTTTGAACGCGAGTTCGTTGCACGCTTCGGCCTTCAACGGCGCCGATGTTGTTGCCGACTGTCCGAGGCTGCTCGTCAAAGTGCTCGATATTGGGCGTGCCTCACAACTGGTCGGGTTGAGCGTGAAGTCGGGCCTGTCTACCGACACGCGGATGTCGCGGACGTGGGTGACGATCCCGTCGATGATCGTGGGGATCGGTTCGGATCCTGTCGGGTCGATCGATACCTGGGCGGTGTAGGGGTCGATGTGAAGGCCGAAGCGCACGACGACGGTACCGAGGTCAAACGGGCCAACCACGGCACTCGTGACCGACACGACCGACAGCGGATCGCCACGGAACGGGCCTGAGAGGTAGACCTTGCCGGGGACGTAGTCGAGGATCGCACCGACACCGGTGCCGACCAGGCTGTGTCCGATCAGGCTCGCTTCGGGACACGACGGGTCCTGCTCCTCCTGGGTCCCGGTCTTTGCTCGGGCCTGTTCGATATCGGCTTGAGGGCATTGCGGGACACCCGTCAAATCCGCCGTCAGACCGACGGGCAGGACTGTGGAGTAGGAGGCGATGTACTGCATCGCATCTGTCCTTGAGAGGTTGACGTAGAGGGGGCTGAACGTGCCCGCATGGTTCGTGAGCGTGCTCGCCGTGATGCTCGGCGAGAATGGGGGCAGACCGTTCGTCGGGCAGGACGTGCCTTCTGAGCCTGATGTGACCTGGAAGGATGCGGTATCGGTCAGGGCGTTTTCTGGTGCTGAGTAGGGAGTGAGCTGTGCGGCCGTCGTGTATGTCCCGCACGTCGCGGGCGTGATCAACGGCGCCTGTGCCCCTTCACGGAAATGGAAGTTGAAACGGTCGAACTGTAGGGGCGGGTCGTCCGCGAAAGTGACCGTCAACCGTCCGGTGTTCGGGTCTGCTGTGACCTGTCCCGCGAGCTTCACGAGGATCCCGCGTTCGGCCTTGCTCCTGGCGACCACGTACAACGCGATCAAAGACCCTCCCGGATGCCCCGCTTCGGGGAACGGATTGTCATACGGTTGCGCCACATACAACGACCCGTACACCGTCGTGAACAACAGGGGCGTTTCGATTTCGACCGTCCCGAGCTTGGAGTCTTCGGGACAGCCCGCTGTCGGCGGACTGTCAAGCGTCATTTCCGCATACTGGCTGGGTGTGCACGCGCCGAGTCCCACCCCCGCGGAGGGGTCGATCGTCAACCCTTCCGGCAGGCTCACGACCGTCTTCTGCAAATTGGACTGGGCGATACCGGTCCCGTTCGTCAATCCTTCCCGGCTGTATGTCAGGTCAAAGGAGAACCCTGAGGGCGAGGACGCGGAGCTCGTGGTCGTCGTGGTTGAGACTGTCGGTGAGAACGGCACGTTCGCACAACCCGTCAGCGGCTGCAGCGGTTCGCTCGCAGGGAAGCTCTCAAACGCACCCGGTGCGCTCCAGGAGTCAACTTCGACGCTCGACGCCAACGAGCTTGTACAGGACGTAGGCAGCGTCACGAACGCCGGTGGTTGCTGTTCTTCGAAATGGGGGCACTGTTCGTTGGCGTCTGTGCGACCGCGCGCTTCAGCCAGACAACCCCAGCCTCGCGCATCGTCGTGCAGACTGTTGCCAACGACACCCCAAAACGTGACGCGCACGCTCGAGATGCCGGCGTTCCGCGGGATTTCACTCGAGGAGAGGTTCACACCCCAGTCTTCTCCGGGACCACTGCGCACTCCCGTCGTCAGGGTGACCGGCAGATCCTCGACCGGGACGAAGAACCCGAACTGCGCCGGTTCGCCGGGTTCCGGTTCGACATTGAATATCGGGGTCGCGAGCGTGCGCGTACCCGTCCCAGCCTGATCGAACGTGACCGACGCGACCCCCACCGCCGTCTGGTAGGGACAATCATCCTGTTCGCCGCCTTCGAGCGTCTTATCGAACTGCCACGACAGGCAGCGTGACACAGCACTCGGGTTCGCGATCAACCCCGGCGGCAACCGCGCCACCACATCCCGCGCCGGCACCGCCGGCCCAGCGTCCGGAGGGCTCGCGAGCGGCGCCGCATCCGGTCCCTGGTCGAGCATGATCGACCCTGTCACCTGAAACGGGTGGGCACCGGCCTGCGTCACAGACCCGCCACCTTCAGATTCCGCCGCCAGTTCGTAGGCCTGCACCCCGAATTCACCCGCCTGCCCGACCGTCACCGGACGCACGACCTGAGCGGACGGCGTGCCGCCACCGGACACGCTCACCATGTTCGTTTCCCCATCCTTCGCGCCAGCGGACGCTTCGACCGTGATCCGCACTTCGATCGCGTCGTACGCAGCGACCGGACCCGGCGCTTCGCAACTCAAATGTTCAAGCGAACACGACAACGCGACGGCTTCCCCGAGCGCCCCACCACGCTCCGGCGCGCTCCCCGCGATCCCCCTCGCACGCAACCCACCCGGCAACACGTCCGCGACCATGACAGGTCCAGGAGCAGACGCATCGCCCACATCCTCCGCCGTGAGGACCAGCTCACCAGTGCCGTCCCCCGCCGCGGGAATACTCGCCGGCCGCGAACCGGAATCCAAATGCCACCACGCCCCCGCCGCGAGCACCGGCTGTGCGGATACCAGCGTCGCGGCGGCGCACACGAGCACCGCGCAACCTGTCGCGACGGATCGTCGCGACAGGCGAGACGACCACACCAACCGGATCATTTGCCGCGCTTGTTCTTGACCGACTTGTGCTTCTTGACCGTCTTGTGCTTCTTGACCGACTTGTGCTTCTTGACCGTCTTGTGCTTCACCGCCACCGCCTGACAGCCAGTGACCGCGATCGGCGTCTTCTGATCGATCACCGCACCGTTCTGCCCGGTGATCGTGGTCGGCATGACAAGACCTGTCGCGACCTGCGTGCTGACCTCGCGTGTGACGCGACGCTTCTGCACGCGCCCACGGCGCTTGACGTTGACGGTGACCTTCTTCTTGACGAGCACCGTATGCGTCGAGCAGAGGCCGCTGGGCGCCCCAAGGATCGAATGGGGACCCTCGGGCAGCTTCAATTCGAAGCTGCTGACCGGCACGTCAGGGACACTTTCGAAACTGCTGCTGGTGATCCCGTTTTCGATGTTCGTCTTACCGTCGAGAACGATCGTGACCCCTTCGCCTTGCAAGACAACCTCGAGGTCCGGGAACGCCGCGCCACCGTGGGAGACTATGTACGCCGGACCGCTCAACGGACTGTTCAGGATCGGCGTACGTGCGACAGCCGTACCGACCGCCGACCCGGCAGGACACGACGCGGGATTCGCGGCGAACACGCTTTCCGTGCACGCCAGTTTCAACGTTTCAAGCCGCGAGGGCAACTGTTTGGGCAGTTCAACGTGAACCTTCGCGATGTTCGCCTGACCCGCACCCGACCCAACATGCACCACCAGCGAAGCGCCCTCTTTACGGCTCGTCTTACCGCTCGAGGACGCCGACAGCGACGGGTGGAACGGAAGCGTCGTGCAACCACCCGCCTGAAAACGATCCGACAGTACCGCGGTGTTGCCAGCTGTGCTCGGCTCTTCGCCGCTTACCGCCAGCGTCGCGCAACTCGTCGGGTTCAACGTGAATTCACCGCGGTTGATATCAACGTCGATATTGCGGATATCCAACGGGATCCCGAACAGGATGCTCGGGAACGGATCGGACTTGACCGTGACCTGCGCGGTGGTCGGGTTGATGTACAAAGCGCCCCTCACCACGACCGTGCCGAGATCGAACGAGCCGTCGAGCGCCGGCGTCACGATCACCAGACTGAACGGGGCACCCTTATATGGGCCAGCGAAATATGCGTGACCGGTCACATAGTACGGAGCGCCGGAGCCGGCACCGACGTGCACGACACCGACTTCAGAGCCCGCCGGACACGACGGGTGTGAAAGCTCAACCGCTCCTTCGCCTTCGTGACTGCGCGCCTGCGCCGCTTCGATCGCTCCCTGCGAGCACTGCTGCAAACCCGCGATCTTCCCGGTCATCCCCGGCGGCAACGTCACGTTCAGCCCACTGAAGTGCTGTGAAGCGTCTTCGCGTTTCAGATGCAGCACGAACGGCGAATAGCTGCCGCCGATCGGGCTGGCCGTCCCAGCTTCGAAGACCGGCGCGTTCGGCGCTTCGCCTTCGCTTTTCACACACGAACCGCCGTTCCGCCCGGTCACAGCGAACGCCGCACTGGACGGTGTGGCGTCCGCGCCTTCCGGTGCGCTCCACGGCGTCAACACGCTCGCAAGCGAATACGAACCGCACACGAACGGCGTCGTCAACGGAGCACGCGTAGCACTCGAGAAGAAATCCAGCTTGAAATCATTGAACGGCAACTGCGGATTATTTTCGAACGTGGTAGTCAACTGACCCGTACCCTGATCAGCCGTCACCCGGCCCGGCAACTTGACAATCACACCAGTCGCCGGATCATAAACCGCGATATACAACGCCAACAACGATTTGAACGGGTTAGCATCCTGCGCAGCCAGATAGACACCACCCGGCAACGGATGATCCACCAGCGGAGAATCGATTTCGACCGTACCGAGCTTCGACCCATCCGGACATTGCCCCTGTTCAGGGGTGAACTGTGCCGTGCCGACTTCCGCACTCTTACCAGGCAGATACCCGATCTGTGCCTCCGAGCACGCTTCCAGTCCGTCCGCCGAGGACGGGTTCACGACCAGTCCGGGCGGCAGCACCACCTTCGCGTCCTTCAGGTCCGCCTCGCCCAGTTCACACTGCACTTTCCCTGCTTCTTCCTTGCAGCCTTCAGGCTGCGGGACGTGCAGATCGACGTTCAAGCCCGACGGCGAGTCGGCAACGCTGCTCGTCGGCTGTGCTTCGAGCGTCGGTTCGAAACGCAACTTGCCGCATTCGGTGACCGCCGGCATTTCACCGCTCTTACCAACAAAGACACCCGGTTCCTGCCAACCATCGACATGTGCCGACGCCGTCCGCGGACCCGAACATGATGTCGGATTCCTAAGAAACGGAATCGACGGGCCACGTTCCGTACACGGACCATAGGGGTAGTAGCTAGTTGGTCCTCCTGGCCCAGTTTCCTCATTGACTTTGCCGGGCGCCGGACAGTAGCGTTCAAGATCGTGGCTAGGATCGCTCGGCACACCCCACATCCTTATCGTCGCACCCGTCAAGCCTTCAGCCGTGGACACATAGAGAGAGTCGGCCGTAATCCCGTAGTCACTTCCAGTGCGGATCTTGGCCTCAATGTCGGCGGTGACAAACCCGTTGAAGCGACCACCGAACTGGGCAGCCACACCCCCCGGCGGCACGAGGTTGTAGATGGGAGATGGGATACCACCTTCTCCCAGAGGACGCCCAGCCGTATAGATGGTAAGAACTCCCACTTGTGTAGCACCGCTGCAGTCGGCGTGCGCCACGTTATAAGCAGAGCACTTTGCAACCGCGTTCGGGTTGCCAATCAAACCCGGCGGCAGTTCGACTTCGATGTCGCGCGGGTTCGCCTCCGCACTCGCACCCCTCCCCGAGACGATCGTCGTGGGGAACGCAAACGTCGTCGTCAGTTCGTAGGGATGACTGCCGGCGAGCGCGTCGACTTCGGCCGCCGGCCCAAACGCGCCGATCGAGAAAGACTGGACGCCAAACGTCGAAAAGGTCTCGTCGGACCCGACCACTCCTTCCGGCGCAGCCGAGTTGGCCACAATGAAGCGGTAGTGGTAAGTGGTGTCGAGGTGCAAACCAGTGAACTGTGCGCTCGCAGCCGAGGTCTCGAAGCTCGCTTGCAAGCTTTCCGGCGTACAGCCGACTGTCGTCGCGCCGTCGTAGCCCGAGGCCCGAAACTGTTCTTCATCGACATATTGCACTCGACAGCTCGTGGCCAAATCAAACGGATCTATTTCCACACCCACTTCAGAGCTCGTGCCAGTAGTTTTCCCCGAGGACTCCGACTTGATACTCGGCGGCCCAGAGGTGATTATCGTCTTGTCTTCGCCGGAGCCCTTGTTTGATGGGGAAGCCGTATCGCCAGCGCTGATACGATAGTGATATTCGGTGTCAGACGATAGGCCGGTGACGCTTGCACTCACATTGGTCGAACCCGCATATGGCGGTTCGGGCGAGCAGTGAGCGGTCTGACCGTAGGACGTTGAGGTGCCGTATTCGAATTGGCATGAAGTGATTTCGCCGCCGCCTCCGGCTACGTCGGGTTCTACCTGTGCGTTCAGCGTCGCGCTCGTTTCCTGCACGGTCGTGGCCGGCTGAGTCGTCAAGTTCGGCGTTATGATTGGCCGACTGTAGATATAGACGCCGGCGCCGGCGCTCGTGGCATAGACATTGCCCGTCGAGGCGCTCACGGCCAGACTAGGTTGGGGTCCCCCGGAACCAAAGATCGTGAGACGCTGACCGGAATGACTATATTCCACGATCTGGTCCGCTGGGTCCTTCTCGCTGACATATATCGGCCCTGTGGGTGAGCTTGGATCGATTGCCATACTGAACGCCTGGTTTTCGTCAAGCATCGAGACATATTCGCCTTTTGCGTTGAACTCTGCAACACCCGCGCTATCGGAGACATACAGATCGCCGTTACCGTCTATCGCGAGCGAATGTGGGTCGATTGTCGTTTGGCCGGGCCCGACGATCCGCGTGAGGTATTCACCCGAGGGACCGAACTCGTCGATCAAGTTGTTCTCGGCATCGGATGCGTACAGGTTCCCGTTCGGAGCGACAGCTACACTAGCGGGGAGGATCGATTCCGTCGGAATACCACTACCTCCGATGTCGCACTCGCTCGAAGAGGGCACTGCGGCAGCGGTGATCTGACAGAGATATTCGCCTTTTTCCCCAAACTTGTCGATGACTTCGTTAGCGACGTCGGCGACATACACATCATCCCTGTTTGGACTGTTCACAGAATTATCTACCGCGACGCCCTGGACAGGAATATGGAACGAACCCCCAGGGGTCTCTCCGCCAGTGATCTGCACTCCTGTCGAAGTACCGTTCCCATCGAACTTTTCGATCGCCGTCGCAGAGGCCACATAGACATCGCCGTTGCTCGGCCCACCGGAGTTATCGACCGCTACAGCAAACAGTACTCCTTCCACTTCGTCAAATTTGGAAAGCAGTTGGTGCGAGACCAATGCGTTCGCCGGCGCAGTAACAACCAGCGACACACAGACAACCAAGAAGACCGGCATCAATCGCTTGAACATGTTACTTCCTCCCCTTCGCCGATTTCTTTGCCTTGGCCTTGGCCTTCTCGACGCATCTGCCGTGTTTCTTCACGCGACCCTTCTTGCATTGAGTGGGCTTCGCCTTCGGTTTCGTCACGGGCTTGGTCGGGGCCGGCGCCGCGAGGTTCCCGGGGCCCATGAGCGTCGCCGAGGCCACCGCGAATTCCGCGGGCGGTTCGCTCAGCGACGAATGACATCCTTCAAGCGATAGGCACGGCGGCGGCGCGACCACTTCGGACTGCGCGCGAAAACCGCCGCCGACCCGCGCATCGTACATGGCGTAGGCCGCGCCTTCGTCGCTTTGCACCAGAGCTTGGTGCGTCGCGAAGAATATGTTGCTCCCGTCCGGGCTCGCGTCAAGGAAATACGAGTTGGCGTCACTCGTCCCACTCGAAATGAGAAATGCTTTCCCGTTCGCATATTCGTACACGTTGAGCTTCCCATTCGTGGCCGCCGCCACCAACGGATCCTTGGATTCGAAGAACACTTGCCCCGATTCCGAGACGTACCGCTGCGGATAATCGTTTTTCATTTCATTGTCCTGGCTGCCATAGCTCGGAAAGTGAATGATGGCGGGACCGGCGGGTGGCGCTCCACTGGGATCGCACGACACACATTCCAGCTTGTTGGTGCTCTCGCTGTACAGGTATATCTCCTCGCAGCGACCCGGACTGTAACCTTCTACGGTAGAGTCGCCTTTCCCTATCGGAACGCAGGCAGGGCCTTCGTTGGCATATCCGGTTAGACTTTGATCGGAGTCGAACGCGATGAATTCACCGTTTCCAGAGGTCCTCGCGGTCAAGCCACCCAGGAGGGGCTGGTCGATGCAGGCCTGGCTGGCCCAGTCACACGAATCGTTAGTCGCGTCGAGCGTCGCGATGAACGTCACGACCCCGCCGTGAAAGAGATACAAGTTCGGATGGCCAGACTCAGCGATCGCTTTCTGAGTGTTTTCCTGGGCGCCGGTGAGCGCGCCTTCGGCAACAAAGTAGACATCTTCACCGCTCCCGGACGCCCCGCTTACGCCAAGCACTTCACCGGGGCCCCCTGGGCCGGTGGTCAGGTCGACCAGTCGACTCCCCGTTGGGCGTTCGAAATCGTATTCGTACAGGTCCGGCTTGCCCGCTTCCGCGTTCGAATCGGACGTCAAGCGGTTCACGTCGGTGAAGAAGACGCGAGACCCGTCTTCGCTTGCCACCATGAACTTGCCGGCACCGCTCGGCCCCGCCGCGGCGCCCTGCGCTTCATCCACCTGCACACTGCAGGCCTTCCCGGCACCGCATTCTTCGACCGCAGGCTGTTCCGGGTTTGTCCGGGCATATAGATCGCCATCCGCTTCGAAGAAGACCCGCGACCCGTCCGCCGACATCGCATGCCTATAGTTCGCGATATTGCGCGACACGAATTCTTTGGAGGCTTCGACGACCTCTGTGTTCGGTGTAGATCCGGCGAGCACACCGTGGACGGGCGTTCCGCCCGGCAGGAAGGTGACGAGGTGTACTACGCCGGCGAAATAATCGTACAGTTCATTGCCGCTGCCCGCTCCTTCGGCGAGTGGGAGTTCCTCTTCAAAGACCACGCGGCTCAGGTCGCTGGAACCGGCCTGGAACGATGCGGGAAAGTACTGGCCTTGGTTTTCCGGTGCGGGGCGAGGTGCAGGCGCACTGGGCGGCGTCACATTAACGAGCTGGTAGGAGGCGTGTTCGTTATCGCGCAGGAAAAGATTCTGGAAGCCGACCGGCTCTCCGCTCACCAGCAGCGGTTCATCGTGGCCACAAGCGAACGATTCGTCGGGGGCGTAACTGCCGACCTGCCCAAGGCCGTCGGCGAGCACGCCGCGCGTCAGTTCTGAGGAGTAAGCCACCATCGCCTCCAGTCCAGGGCAGTTCAACCCGTTCTCGATGCTCTGAGGAGGGATCACATCTTCGCTGGTCCAACCGTTTGCTCCCCGAGTGGACAGATAATTCAGGCCCGTGGACTGCGGGGAGGGGTATTCAGATGTCCACGCCATCCGTTCCCCGGATATCGACGCGTGCATTCCATTCGGCGAGGAGAGTGGCGGTTCGACGAGGCCGACGGGCGCCACTTGGGGTTCGGCGGAGATATTGCCGGTGGGCGCGACCAGCTCGTAGGCGCGACAGTCCGTCAGGGACGTCGAGGCCTGCTGCACACGGATCGGTTCGTTGGAGCATTCGGCGGCAGCGGCCGTGGACACCACGCTCAGAGCGCATGCCAAGCACGCCGCCAGCGCGACGGCCGCGGCGGCCAGGACCCGACGGCTGCCGGGCGTCACCGCTACTGCGGCGCCAGCGCCTACCAGACGATCTCCTCTCTTCCGATCTGTGCTGCCCACTGTTTCTCCTCTGTTAGATCTGCTGCCCATTGCTTATCTCCTCTCCCCGCCAGAGTCCCGGTGGGGGTGGCGCCATGTGGCGCCACCCCACTGCGGTCTTTCTGGTCAGGCTTTCAGTTCCACTGCTGCGCTGAATGTCTCGGTTTCGTTGCTCAGCAGCCAGCCCTTGCCTTCGCCGAGTTCGAAGAAGCCGGCGTGGACCGTGAGTTCGCACTTACCGCTTTTACCTTCGAGTTTGGTCCACTTCTGTTTGTGGGAAGCGCCTTCAGCGAAGCTCAGCGTCTCGGTCGTACCGCTCGTGTTGAGCGGTCCCATTTCGCCGATCGTGCATCCATCGACGGTGACTTTTTCGGCTGTGCCTTCGCACTTGAATTCAGAGAGCTTGCCCGATGCGAGTTTCAATTCCAGGCCCACTTCTTTGGCACTGCGACCTTCCGCGTAGCCGATCGTCCCTTCAAGCGTGCTCGTGAGGACTTCGCCCGCGCTATGACCGGAGCTGGTGCACTTCTTTTCCGGTGTAACGCCCTGTTCACGACATCCCGTGTACGTGAAAAGCATTTTCTGGTAGACAGTGCCGCTGAAACTGGCGAGTTCGCCTTTCCCGCTCGATGCTTTGCAGACGATGTTGCGAACTTTGCCCACTTCCACATAGCTTGCGAGCGTCGGTTCCACGCCCGACGCGTTTTTGAACGTGAACGCGATCGGGAAACTTGTCGCTTTGTATTCCGGCAGCGCCGCAGAAGCCGCGCTCACGCCTACAGCCAACGCGAGGATCGCACCTATAGTAAAAGGTACGGCCTTGAGTATGTATCTCATATGTTTATCCTTGTGTGTGTAGTACCCCGGCGGCGTCGGTTTTGCGGACTAGCGTCGCCGGGCCTTATCCCGGTGAGCACACGCAGTCCGTTTGGCACGGAGTGTGGCGTGCTCAACCAAGCTCTGACGGCGCTCGGGGCGGGCGCGGGCGTCTCCCTACTCATCCCACACCCCCACCCGCGCGGATACCGGCGTGCGCACGCAGGCTTTGCACGACACGCTCCCCCTTGCCGGTCAGCGTCCACGCATTCGCCCCGCCCAGGGCGGGCTCGAAGCCCGTGTTGGACGCCACCAGCCCGATCCGCCGCAGGCGCCCAAGCAGCTTTGAGATCTGGCCCTGGTCTGGCACCCCGGCGAGCGCTCCGACCCTGCGGTTGCTGGCGCCTGGCTCGGAGGCCACGCATTCGAGCACGCACACCGTGCGGTAGGTGAGGCGCATCGTGATGCCCTCGAACGGGTCGCCGGCAAATCGCTGGTCTTCGCCGAGCCGCGCGCCGCGACCCGGCACAGGCTCCGGAGCGGGCCGTGTCCGTTCGCGCCCGGCGGCGGCCGGGCCGAGATAGGGCAGCACGATCAGACCCATCAGCTCGCCGAGCAGGCCGGTCAAGGGCTCGCGCTGCTCGCGCGACAGGCGCGTGTAGAGGATGCTCAGCGCGGCGCCGACCAGGCCCTCGGCCGTCAGCGGCGTGGCCTGGGTGCTCCGGCCGCTCTCGCCGCGGCCCTCGTCGACGATCGTCGCCAAGCTCGCCAGCAGCGCCTCGCGCTTGGCAAGAATCTTGGCGTCACCCTGCAGCGACTGCACGACGCACATGCGCGCCAGCGCCGGCTCGCGCTCCAGAAACGACAGGATCGTCCACAGCCCCATGCGCACCCGCTCGCGCCAGGCCAGACCATCGAGCTCGGCGGCCGCCAGATCACGCTTGATCAGCGCAACCACGTCCTCGAAAGCAGCCAGCAGACACGACCCGCGATCCGCAAACAGCTCGTAGAAAGTGCGCCTGGAGACACGCGCACGGCTTGTGATGCGGGCTACCGAGGTGTTTACATAGCCGACTTCGTCGGTGGAGCGGATCGCGGCTGAGACAAGGCGCTTGCGCTGTATGTCGATGGGCAGGCCATGGGCTGGCTCCGGAACGCTCGACGGGCGGCGAAGCGTACGCTCGGGGCGAGCCGCGCGCGGCAGCCTGCCCGCGCCCTTGACGCCTGTCACCGTGCCGGCCGCGCGAACGCGACGGGTGCCTGCAAAGCTGCTCATCCCTGCTGCTCCCCTCCGTGACCTGAAACCTGGACCTGCGATTTGTGGCTGTTGCTTCCCCTACGAGCGACCCTCCGCTCGCGCCCCGCTCAACGGGTTGTAAGTTGAACTAGAGGTGTATAAGAACAGATTCTTATGCACTTGTCAATAGCTGTTCGCGAAAACCTTTACCGAACCGCTCCCCGGTGCGCGGCAGAGACCAGCTCTGGCGCGCTTTCGACGAGCGTCCTTGGCCCCCGCGCGAGCGGGCGCTCCAGCTCGCGTTTGGCCGCCTTTGGGCCCAGGTAGGGGTGTACGATCATCGCCATCAGTGAGGGGGCCAGCTCCACGAACGAGCCCGTCTCAGACATGAGCCGCGTCTGCGTCCAGGACACCGAGGCGCCCACGAGGTTTTCAGCCGTCCGCGGCGGCGGAGCATTTTCGACGGTCCCCGACGGCGTGATGAGAGCCGGATCGCCAACCGCCTTCCCGCCTCGTCCAAGCGCGACTCGCGTCGAGGCGATCTCCGCCCGCGCTCGGTCGAGCGCGGCGGCGAGGGTATCCAGCAGTTGCGAGCGGCGCGCGAGCACCTCCGGCCCCCAGGCGATCGAGTCGAGCAGCAGCTCATGCGCGATATCCGGGCGCTCGTCGCAGAAGCGCAGCAGCTCGACCAGCCCGGCGCGCGTTTGCTCGAGCCAACCGTCGGCTTTGCGATAGGCCGGCTCGACGCGCGCGGCGATCTCGGCCACCGCTTCGTCGAAGCGGGTCAAGCGCTCGTCCTCGCTTTCGGCGCCGTCCGGTACTTCCCCGGGGAGCGGATCTCCTGCTTGGAGCATGTCTCACCTCCTGCCTAGACCACTTGCAACCCAACCAGGGTAACATAAAAACAGGTTCTTATACTCTTGTCGAGTCTTGTACTAGAGCGCCGCGATTGAGTACACCTGCCGGGGGTCGTGGGAGGCCTTCAGCGAGGGAGGCCGGCGTTCAGCGGCGGGCGCGGCCCGCGCCTGGCGGCTGCCCGGTGGAGATGCTCGACGGCGCCGCGGGCGGCTGTCCGATGGTAGTGCTCAGCTAGCGCGGGCGCGGGCGGCTGCTCTGTCGCGGAGACTCAGCCGCGGGCGCGGGCGCGCTTGGCGGCGATCGTGGTGCTCGAGTGCGGCGTCTCGAGCAGGTGCTCGGCGTGCGAGTGGCCTTCGTGCGCGGCAAGCAGCGGAGCGAGCACGATGTAGGTCAGTTGCTCCTGGAGCTCTGGCAAACGCTCGAGCCGGTCATGTAGCGCGTGGTCGTGCACGACCTCGAGGATCGCGCCGGCGAGCATGTCCGCGGTGGCGGCGAGCAGGTCGGGGTGCGCACGCAGACCCGGGCCCAGCAGCTGCTTCAGTGCCTGGGCGCGACGATCGAGGAAGTCAAGGCCCGGACGTCCCAGGCCGAGCGAGCCGAGCACCATCGTGCGCGTTGCCGCCGAGTCGGCGGCCGCGGCGACGAGGTAAGCGCCGAGCGCCCGCGCGATGCCGACAGCCCAGATGGGTGCGACTCCAGGCGCGCCTTCCCGGCTTGTGGCCGGCGCGGCGTTGGCGGCGTCCTCACCCGTGAGACCGACGGGTGACGTCGGAGCGCCCGGCACACCGTCGCCCGCGGCCCGGTCCGGCGCGGAGCCCGTCGGGTGGTCGGCGGCGGATGCATCCAGCGCGGCGGCATACGCCTCGCGCGCACGCTCGATCTGGCGCTCATGCACGGCTTCGCATGCTGCGAGTAGGGCCTCCTGGCTGGTGCGGAAGTGCTTGTAGAAGGTGCCGAACGAGACGCCGGCGGTCGCGGCGATGTCGGCGAGGCTGATCGACTCGCCGTCGCCGTTTGCCGCCAACCTCAGCACGGCAGCCAAGATCCGCTCCTTCGGGCCCTCGTCGGGGGTGAGGCCGTTCGTGCCCACATCACCGCTCAAACTCCCAGCCCTGTCAGAGATGCCAACAGCGCCTAGGCCTTCACGACTCCGATTGCCATTGCCGGCTCCGCCCCTTCCGGCGCCGTTTCCGTCATCCATAGGCTCTCCGTTGGCGTAGAGGCACACCCAGTCGAACAGTTGCTCGGCCAGCTCAAGCAGCTCGCGGGCGGGCCGCTCGCGCAGGTGGACGTACATAGCGCGGCGGATCGCGCCGATCGTGGCCGTCACGAGCACCGGCGCGCTCGTCGTGTGTACGCCGTCTGGGCCGAGCGCGGAGTCGAGCAGCGCCTGCGTGCCTTCGCTGAGCTGCTCGCGCGCCTCGACCGTTCCCTGAGCGACCGTCAGCACGTCGCCCAGGCACACGCGCGCCGCGGCGGGCCAGACCTGAGCGAAAGCGGCGAGCGCGCTCAGCGCGGCGTGCGCGCGCTCGCCGTCCTCCATCCCTGGAGCGTTGTAGGCAGAGACCAGCTGGCCGGCCGCGCGAGCCAGATGGTCGTCGTAGGCGGCCGTGAAACAGCCCTCCATGCTGCCGAAGTGTTCGTAGAAGGCGGCCCGCGCGACGTGGGCCCGCGCGGTCAAATCGGCCAGACTCGTATCGGCAAACCCCTGCGCATCGACCAGCTCGACAAGCGCGATGCCAAGGCGCGCACGCTGACTCTCGGCGACCAGCTCGCGCGGCAGCCGCATGCCTGGAGCAAGCTTGCCGGGAATCGCGGGCCGTGCGCCGCTGTTTGGCTTTCTAGCTGGCATCTCTCAGGCCCGACTCTGCCGATCGGAGTTCTGGAGGGGGGTTGATCTCAGTCGTGCGAGCATACCAAGCTGCCACCTGTAAGAACATGGACTTATAGCCCGCCGGTGGCAATCGTCGCGGCCGTAGCAGCCGCGATTGGCACCACGCAGGCGAGCACCCGTTCGAGAAGTTGCTGCGCGGCAAACGCCGACTCTTCGATCGGGGTATCGTCCCGCGGCGCGTAATAGGCGCACAACACGTGCGTGTGCGCCTGCAGCGCGAGCGAGTGCAGCGCCTGCAGCAGACACTGCTCGACGCCGCTGAAATGGGCTTCGAAACGAGCGGCCGAGAGGCCGGCGCGAGCCGCCACTCCAGCAATGCTGTTGTTTCCATATCCATGTTCGCGCGTCTCCTCAATTATCGCCGCAAATAGACGCTCGCGCTCCAGTCGCTCACACCGTGACTCCGGCGAGCGCACCGCAAGCGAACCTTGCGAGACCATGCTTCCGGGCGTAGCCAAGGCACCAGCTCACTCTCTCACCACGTGCGACCCCGCCTCTCCCAGCCAAAGTCAAATCGATTCGGCGCAAGGAGCCGGCTGGGGCCGGCCCCAAGCGCCACGCTCTACTACCTTCGTTCCTCCCTCAGAAGCAGAGGACAAAAGTACATGTCCATTCTTATCATGCGTGGCTCGTTTTGTCAATGACTGTTTGGAGACGAGGTATACCGTGGCGTGCCGCGGCTGAGCGCCGAGAATGTCTGTCAAGCGGCGGGGCGCGGCGAATCCCACGAGTACCCGACCCACATCAAGAGCCGCCGGCGGTGACGATCACCTTGACGATCTGCCGTCCGACATCCGAATAGTAATTCGTGCTGTCGTTGTTCCTGAGCCAGATCGCACCGGTCGTAGACGGCGCAAAGCTCGTGAGCGTGTCGCCAACCGCGACAAATCCAGGATTAGTGACCCCACCGGGCCCTCCAGGCTGTGCCGAGGCGCCCACCGAGACTTCTGGAACGTTGACCGGGGTACTGCCGACGAAGCCGATCAGCGAATCGACCTGAGCGCCCGCATCGATCCGGTACGCACCGGGATACACGGGCAGACCGTTTGCGTCGGAATAGGGAAAGTACTTGGGGTTGCCGCTCCACGTGCCATCGCTGCGAGTGTCCGCCCACAGGTGCTGGCCGGAGACAATGGACAGGTCAGTGTCAACCCACGGGGCATCGGCATCGACCGTGACGATTTTTTGAGCGACCACTGTTTGCCCGGCGGCGCTGATCGCGGACGCGATCGTAGGGTCTCGCCAAGCAGCTTCAGCCTTTGGCGCAGCTTTGTGCAGCAGCGCGTCCACTCCTGGTGAAAGCTTGGAGGGTGTGACCGCGCCGGGGCGGATCTGCCTCGTGCCAACGCTGTTGGCAGGCAACTGTGTCGCGGCATACGAAGTCCCACCGAGCGCCACGAACAGCGCGATGATGCCTATGTGGTGACGTCTGAGGTAAGCGATCATGCACTAAGCCTAACCATCCGCGCGGTGGTGCATCCGGCAGGTCAGGAAGATGCGACAGGCCAGGAGCCAGCTCGCGCTCGGCGCCGCCATTTGCACGTTTCCTTGACGTAGAAGCAACTCGTAGGGCACCTACGTTGCCGAGAACGAGGCCGGGGCCGCGGTCACGTTCGCTACCTGTACCGCGTCAGCACCTCGCAGATGCGGTCAGTGCCCCAAGCGATCTCCTGCGCTGGTACGCGCTCGTCCGCCGCGTGAATGAGGCTCGTGAACTTCATCTCCGCCGGAAGGCGCATCGGTAGAAAACCGTAGGTCTGGATTCCAAGGCGGGCGAAGAACCGACCGTCGGTGACACCTGGCATGAGCATCGGCAACGGCACGGCGTCGGGGTCGGCGGCAGTGAGCACGTCGCTCAGCAACGGCATCAGAGACAGGTCCACCCGATCGGATCCCTGCTCATAGTTCAGTGCCTCAAGCTCGAGGTCCTCGTCTTCTGCCAGCTCACGCAGCTCGCGGAAGAGATCGTCCGCCGTCTGCCCGGGAAGCAGACGCCCGTCGAGCTCGACTTGCAACTCACTCGGGATCACGTTGACCTTGGCGCCGCCTCGCACGACGGTGGCGTTGACCGTGTTGTGGAACATCGGATCGAGCGTCTGTCCCGCCTCGCCGAGCATGTCGATCGTCGCGTCGGTGCGCTCGCGGTCGAGCAGCCCGTCGGCAAGCTCGCGCCCGCCGGCGGGTAGCGCAGCCGCCACCGCCTCGACCATCGACCGCGGAATCTCGGTGACGTGCACCGGAAGTCGCCGCGCATCCAGCGCGCCCAGCAACCGAGCAAGCTTCGCCATCGCACCGCCGCGCATCGGCATCGAACCGTGCCCGCCGGCTCCACGGATGGTCGCGCGCGACCAGCACACCTGCTTCTCACCCACCTGAATCGGATAAGCACTCAGACCCGCCATCTCGGTGCGCGCGCCACCAAACTCACCGAGCGCGTGCCTGACGCCCTCGAACAGCTCGGGGTGCTCCTCAACTACAAAGCGTGCGCCGTACGGCCCCAGATTCTCCTCATCCGCGAGCACGCACAACAGCACGTCGCCCGGTGGAGGCTCAGCGGACGCGGCAAGCCGCAGGATCGCCCCGAGCATCATCGCCACACCGCCCTTCATGTCCAGGGCGCCCCGCCCCCAAATCTCGCCCTCGATCAGCTCGGCGCCGAACGGATCGTGGCGCCAGCTCTGGCCGTCCGTCGTGACCACGTCGACGTGACCTTGGAGAAGGAGCGGCGGCGCGGCACCCCGACCGGGCAGCCGCGCCAGCAGGTTCGGCCGTGCCGCGTCCTTGGCCAAGATTCTCGTCAGCAGGCCGGCTTCGTCGCAGAGATCCTTGACCCACCCAATGCACTGAGCCTCGTTGCCGGGTGGGTTGGTCGTGTCGAACCGGATCAGCTTGCGCAACAGCTCGACAGGATCATGCGGCACGACGCCGGACCATACCGAAAGCAGACGCATCGACAGCAAGCTCCCCCGTCGCATCCTCGATCACGCCACTGAGCCATCCCGGGTTCCGCGGAGACTGTGTTTGTAGGTTCCTATCTTCTTCTGTTGGGGATGGTTGGCTTTGTTTTCACAGCGTAGAGATCCTCGATCTCTCTGGGTGGCCGGTCGCCGAGGGATTCGTGCAGGCGGGTGTTGTTGAACCATGCGACGTATCGGACG
>Ga0210387_10000013_pt1 | contig 217310 bp, 177 predicted proteins | sample IncBWC7OmetaG_FD_160108 | JGI IMG/M metagenome (GOLD analysis project Ga0210387, IMG submission 160108) | Forest soil microbial communities from Barre Woods Harvard Forest LTER site, Petersham, Massachusetts, United States - Inc-BW-C-7-O ...
CATCTTGCCAAGGATGGCAAAGCCTACGATTTGCTGCTCGAAGATGTAACCGACCCGAAATGCGGATTCGCTGTGGTCACGGATGAACGAGGCTTGGTCCGGCAGGGGAAGTCGATCGACTGCGCCCTATAGCGCGGGTCCCTCGTGTCGGATCAGCCGCGAGACTCAGTCGCCGGAGGAGAGCTCCGCCTGGCGCTCCGCCGCATTGCGCAGCGGGAGGATAGAGAAATACTTATGCCGGCAGGGCTCGCAGCGGAACGCCGGAATATGCAGTTGCCGCCAAAGAAATCTAAAGGGAGAATCCACGTGCTCGGGCGAAATGCGCTTCAGCGCGGGATTGCCGCAAATGGGGCAGTGGGCGTGGAGCGAAGCGCTAAGCGACATCAAGCGGGCGTGGAAGCGTGCCTTGCAGCCCTGGCAACGCCATGGGTAAAGACCGAACGCGCCTAAAATGTAATCAGCGGAAGATTGGCGACGCGATCTTCGTGTCTGGTCGCACTTGCAGATGGGACAGTTCATCTGATTGGACGGAGACCCCTCCGAATGGTCCTCAGAATAGGACAGTTGGCAGAGGGAGGCAAGAGCCGGGAGTACCGGTTTCCCGAGTACAATAGTTCCAGAGGATTTTATGGCGAATTATACCGATGAGCACGCGGTGGCCGGGATTGCGGCCAAGCTGCCGCAACTGGAAACCTGGCCGAATCAATATGCCGGCTACGTGATTACCACGAGGTTTCCGGAATATTCTTCCGTCTGCCCGAAGACCGGGCTGCCCGATTATGGGACGATCACCATCCAGTACAAGCCACGGAAGGCTTGTATTGAGTTGAAATCCCTGAAAATGTATCTCTTGGCCTATCGCAATCTGGGCATTTTTTACGAAAACGCGGTAAACAAAATGCTGCACGACATCGTGGAAGCCACGAAACCCGAATGGTGCGTGGTGAAGGGCGAATTCACGCCGCGAGGCGGACTGAACACGTCCATATTCGCTCGATGGCCGGAGCGCCAGGCTGCAGCAACCCGTAAGAAAGTAGGCAAGTCTAAGTCCAGGTGAAGGGCATTAGACTTACGGGGAATCTCGTTGGATAATCCCTTGGAGCGAATTCCGCGCCAATTGAAATTTATTGAGGAGGAAGAATGAGTATTTCTCCAAATGTTCCGAGCCCGCAGGAGTCTTACAACTACGAAGGCGGGGGAACACCAAGGTGGATCACCATCTTGTTCGCCGTGGTGATTGCCGGAGTGGGGGCGATGGCCTATGCGGGTTATTCCGCGCAATCGCACCTGCAACAGGAGGTCACCAAGGCCCAGGATCAGAATAAAATCCTGACCGCACAACTCGATGCAGCCAACTCGCGGCTGGCGGAGTTGAAAGGGCGGATGGACGTAACGTCGCAAAAGATTGGGATGACCCAAGCGGAACTCGCTGACGCCCGCAGCCGGGCGGAAGCGATTCGCAAGCAGCAGACCGCTTCCGATGCCAAACTGACCGCAGAGCTCGCGCAAGCACAGAAAGAAAGCGCGGCGCAAATCGGGGCAGTGGCAACGGACGTCACTGGCGCAAAGAAGGACATTGAATCCACACGTACAGACCTGGAAGCCACCAAGTCCAGGCTGGATCGTGCCAACGGCGACATGGGCGTGATGAGCGGATTGATTGCCCACAATCATGACGACCTGGAGGAATTGAAGCGCCGGGGCGACCGGAACTACTACGAATTTACGGTGACTAAAGCCAAGACGCCGCAGCGGGTTGGGCCCGTTCAGATGTCACTGAACAAGACCGACCCGAAGAAATCCAAGTACACCGTGACCGTGCTGGTTGACGACAAAGCAATCGAAAAGAAGGACAAAACCGCGGGCGAACCCGTCCAGTTCTATGTCAAAGGGAGCGCGCGTACGACGCCTTATGAAATCGTGGTGTTTGACGTCGGCAAGAATCAGCTAACCGGGTACCTTTCGACGCCAAAGGATGCCAGCAGCGCCCCTGCTTCCGCTCCCGCGGCTGCGCCTGCCAAACCCTGACAAAGTTTTTCCGGCCGGGCTGGTTGCTTCCCGGCTGAGTTGGGGGCGTAGTTCGATCTCCGAGCCCTGTTCCGTGCACTGAGACCTCATTTCTGGAAACTCAGGCTGGGACAGGGCTTTGGTGTTTCTGGGCGCGGAGCTACGATTCCGAATAGCTCTCAATCCTGTCGCCTGAGGAGTCCCTCCCCATGTGCTTGCGCCGCTTGCCTCTGATGATTCACCTGTTTGCGGTACTCGTTTTCATCATGCCCAAAGGCGCGGCGGCACAGTCTCCCCTTGAGGCGGCACAACTTCCGGCGCGCACCAGTTTCTACGTGGTCTGGCACGGCTCTCCTGTGGGCGACGCGCGCAAGAACAACGCGCTGATGAGCCTGTGGGACGACCCCGACCTGGCGCCGGCCCGAGCGGCCATGGTCGACGCGATCGTGAGCGACGCCAACAAGCAAAAGGACAAACCCGGAGTGACGCGCGACGAACTGGCGCAAATCGCGACGCTTCTCGACAATCCGTTCACCATCGGCTATTTGCCCCGCCGCGAGCCGGCTTCCAAATCCGTTACGGCAAAAGCAGCGGCGCCGGCGTGGCACGGAATGTTTTTTGTGTACGACCGGACGGGCAAGGAAGAGTTGCTCTCGAAGACTATTTTACAAATGAGGTCCGGGGAAAAAGAGATTCCCAAGCTCTCCGAAGTGACGGTTGCCGGGGTGAAGGCGCTGAAGATTGAGAAGAAATCCGGCACGACGTATTGGGCGGAAACCGGAAAGTATATGGTGACCGCCGGCGAGGAAAGCATCTTCGAAGAAGTCTTGAACCGGCTGACGGGAAAGGGCGCGGGCGCTTCGCTGGCTGATTCGGAGGCATACCGCGAGGCCCAGCCACTGCTCTCCGGCGGAATGCTGGAGTTCTTTTTGCGCGTGCCGCAGATCAAAGACATGGCCGGAGATTCCAGCGATTCCCCGCCGGAATTGAAAGCGATGTGGAGCAACTTAAAACTGGATTCGCTTCACGTTTTCGCCGGGCATATTTCTTTGGAGGGCGCGCGTACCAGGCTGCAGGGCGGCATTCTGGGCGATACCGCGGAGGGTTCGCTCTTCGATATCTGGGCGGCAGGCCAAAGCCAACCCGGTTCGCTGGCTTATGTAACCCCGGAAACCGTTTACTACAACGAATCTCAAATCAATCTGCTTGGTATCTACAGCATGTTGAAACGCGTCTTGGCTCAGCCGGGATCGAATACGGCCCTTATGGCGAAAACCATGGAAAACGCCGCGCAAACCAGGATTGGCATGCCGTTGCCGGACGCCTTGGCGTTGACGACCGGCGAGTTCGGCACCATGCAAACCAGCCCGGCGCTGGACCCGGACAAAAGAATTTTCTACGCCGGCATCCGCAATAAGCCCGAGACCTTGAAATTGATCCGTACAATCCTGAGCGACCGCCTGACCTCGGAACGCAACGATGGAAACGTGACCTACCTGAAGATCTCGCTCAAGGGAAATCAGGGAACCACCGGCGTGGCACAATGGAATTTTTATCACCTGGCCGTGACGCCAGATCTTCTGCTGGGTGCCAGCAAGAGCGAGACGCTTCGCGGCGCGCTCTCCCAGGGGCGGCCCGCAGGTGCAGATTCCCTTCCCGTGAATCTGCGGGCGGCGCGCGCGCAATTCCCTGAAAAGCTGATCGGTTTTTCCTACTACGACCTGCAAAAAGTGGATTGGCCGGCGTTGCAGCAGAATTGGAAAACGCAACGGGCCAAGCTGGCCGCGGATTCCAAGAACCCCGACGCAATGCAGAAAACGAAGGCATTGGACGACTGGATGAACAATTTGAATTCCGCGGTTTTTCCCCGGCATCTGCATTCCATGACGGGGGGTTCGTGGAAGGATGCCGGCGGTGTGCACTTCGACGAGTGGCTGGATTGAAATTCTGATGGCGAGCGCGCCCAGAGTTTCCGCCCCGCTGTTTTCCGCGATTCTCTGGATGCTGATTGGCGCGGCTGCGAATGCCCAGCAAGCGCCAGTTTCCGCAGGCCAGACGATCCGTGTCAACGTGGCAAGAGTGAACGTCGGGGTGGTGGTGACCGATGACAAGGGGAAATTCGTCGAAGGCTTGCGGCGTGACGCTTTCCACGTGTTCGATAACGGGGGCGAGCAACCCATAACCGAATTTGCCCCGATCGAAGAACCCGGGCAGGTGCTCCTGCTTGTGGAGGCCGGCCCGGCCGCCTATTTTCTGCAGGACGCCAACTTGTTTGCGGCCGACGCCATGCTGAAGGGGCTCTCCGCGGGAGACCGCGTGGCCGTCGCGCGATACACCGACGCCCCGCTCGCGCTGCTCGATTTCACCACGGACAAGGAATCGGCGCAGGCGGCGCTTGCCAGCATTCGATTCAACCTGGGATTCGCCGACCTGAATCTTTCGAGCAGCCTGAGCACTGTGTTGGACTGGCTGGACCGAATGCCCGGCAAAAAGACGATTGTCCTGATTTCGACCGGCGTGGACACCTCTCCCCCATCCGCAGCGGCGACGCTGCAGGCGCGGCTGCGGGTGGGCGACGTGCGCATCCTGTGCGTCTCCACAAGCGGGCCGCTGCGCAACGGCAAGCAGGGCGGGAAAGCAAAGATCCAGCAGACGCAGGACGAGTTTGCAGCCGCTGACCGCAGGCTGCAGGCCATCGCGGAACTCACCGGCGGCCGCGCGTATTTTCCGTTGAACGGCAAAGCCTTTCAGGAAACTTACAAAGAGGTGGCCGAAATTGTGCGCCACGAATACAGCCTGGCGTTTGCGCTGCCCGCGGCGGACGGAGCGGTGCATTCAATTGACGTGAAGGTGGAGAGATTCGGCGCAGCGGGAAAATCCGCGCCCGCGCCGTACCGTGTGGATCACCGCAAGGGGTATCAGGCTCCGAAGGAATAAGCCGGAAAAGTGCCGCTAGTCGAACTCCTTCATCATGCGCGCCATCTCGATCAGGCGCCGGTCGACTTTGCCGAACACCGTGTTGTCTTCGAACGAGCCGTCGCCGTTGCGGTGCCCCGCGGCTTGGCCGGTGAGAAGTTCGATTCCCTGCTCAATGCGGGCCACCGGCCAGATGTGAAACTTTCCGCTGCTGACCGCGTCGAGCACGTCCTCGCGAAGCATCAGGTCGTCCACATTGGACGCGGGGATGAGGACACCCTGCGAACCCGTCAGGCCGAGGATGCGGCAGACATCGAAGAAGCCTTCGATTTTTTCGTTTACACCGCCGATGGCCTGGATGTCACCTTTTTGATTGAGCGATCCAGTGACTGCGATGTCCTGGCGAAGCGGCAACTCGGAGAGCGCGGAGAGCAGCGCGTACACCTCGGTGGAACTTGCGCTGTCGCCGTCGACGCCAGAATAGGACTGTTCGAAACAGATGCTGGCCGCAAGGGAAAGCGGCTTGTCTTTTGCGAAGCAGCTGCGCAAATAACCGGCGATGATGTGCACGCCCTTGTCGTGGAACCTGCCGCTCAGATTCGATTCCCGCTCGATATTGATGAGGCCGGCCTTGCCAAGGGCGGCGCTGGCCGTGATGCGCACGGGCTTGCCGAAGGAATATCCGCCGATTTCGAGCACGCTCAGGCCGTTCACCTGGCCAACGCAGTCGCCCGAAACATCCACGAGCAGCGTTTTTTCCTCAATCATTTCGCGGATGCGGGTTTCCACCAGGTTGTGGCGTTCGATCTTCGAAGCGATGGCGGAACGCACGTGGGCCGCGCGAACCACATTTTCACCCGCGGCCGCCGATGCGTAGTGGGCTTCGCGAGCCAGGTCGGCGATATCCACGAAACGCGCGGTGACTTTGTTACGGCGGCCGGCCCTGCGAACACCGTACTCGAGAATCGCGGCAAAGGCTCCGCGATCGAACGGAAAAAGATTTTCCTTTTCGCTGAGTGCCCGAAGACGGCCGGCGTACTCCTCGATCACACCGTCGGTCATCGGCATCTCTTCGTCGAATTCCACGCGGACCTTGAAGATTTTCTGAAAATCCTCTTCATACTCGTACAAAACTTCATACAGGTCGCGATCGCCGATCAGGATCACCTTCACGTTGATATCCACCGGCTCAGGCTTGAGCGCCGTGGCTGTGAAGGGATAGAACACTTCCAGCGGTTGAATTTCCAGGCGATTGTGATTGAGGGTGCGTTTCAGCGCGCGCCAGACGCCTTGCTCGGATAGCGCCTCTATCGCGTACATGATCAGGAAGCCGCCGTCGGCGCGGAGCAACGAGCCGCCGCGAAGATCCATGAAATCGCTGGACCAGCCGCCGCGCGCGTCGTAGGCGCGCTGAATGGTGCCAAAAAGATTTGCGAAGCTCGGCGTTGTTTCAAAGATGACCGGCGAGTTGTCTTCTGAATTGTGGGCAAGGATAACGTTCACGCCGTACACGCGAAAGGGATCGCGTTCGGGCCCCGGCGCTTTCTGCTGCTGGATTTCCGGCGTTTCCGGCGTTTGCTCTTCTTCCCCCTCGCGTTCTTTGAAGGGGCCAAGATTATCCAGTATGTGGTGGCGGACCTCTTCAAGGTATTCAGTTACGCCGGTTCCGGGATATTTTTCCTTTAATTCTTCGATGACGCCGTCGACGAGCACGGAAGCCGCTTCCTGCTCCAGGTAGCTCAGCTCGCTCGCCAGTTCGCGCGAAAGTGTCAGCGTCTTGCGGTATACGACCGTAAACTCCTGGCGGAATTGTTCGTATTTGCGCTCGATCTCCTCGGCAACAACGGTTTCCAATTTACCCTCGTGCACCATCTTGGAAATATCCTCGATGGGCACCATCTGGCCTTCGAGGACCGGAAAGATTTCCGGCAGGGCGACGGCGCCAACCTGCATGTGGCCAAGAGCAAACTGGTCGCGGGCGATGCGGCGGGTGAAGTCGTCCATCAACTCTTTTTCGCGTACGGAAAAGCGCTCGACGATCCGCCCCTTCTGGCGCTGGAATGGTTCGCCTTCGAAAACTTGCGGAATGCGGCGGCGCAGGAAATCGATTCCGGCCTGAACGTCCTTCTTGAACATATTCGCCGAGCCACGCGGCAGGACGAGCAGGCGCGGGCGATCGGGAATCTTGAAATTATTGACGTAGCACCGGTCCATCGAGGGCTTGGTAGCCGGATGAAGCTCTTCGATCATCTGCGCGATGGTGCCGCCTCGGCTGGTGCCGGCGAGGCCGCACACGAAGACGTTGTAGCCCGGCGCGGAGAGTTCCACTCCCATTTTCAGAGCGCGCAGCGCGCGTTCCTGGCCGATAAAACCTTCGCGTTTCTGCGCCTGCGCGGTGGTTTCGAATGGAATGCGAGACAGCTCGCACCGCCAACGCAGTTTCTCCAGCCCAAGTTCTTTCGGCTTGTTCATGGTTATTTCGTTCGTTTTCGCCATTCGTGCGCGTACTCTAGCATACCGCCAAGCCGGATTCCCTCAATTTAGGCCCGGGGGATGGCAGGAAGTTACGCTTTTGCCCCATCAAGTTCATCTCGATGTTCCATATAAACTCGAAACACCCCCAGCGCGGCCGCGATGATAGTCGGGCCGGCAACCAACCCCAGCAGCCCGAACACCTGTAGCCCGCCTAGAATACTGATGAACAACAACAAATCATTCAGACGTGTGCGGTTGCGAAGCAAAAGCGGGCGCACCAGATTATCCGCTAGCCCCGCAACCCCGCCGCAAATGATCACCACTAGGACGGCTTTCCCCCAACTCCCGTTGAGGCCCAGCCAAAGCGCGGCCGGAGCCCAAATGAGCGCCGAGCCGACCACCGGGACAATGGAAAAAAATGCGATCAGGACACCCATAAAGACCGGGGCTGGCAGCCGCGTTAGGGCAAAAGCCGTGCCGCCGAGAACTCCCTGTATAGCCGCAATGAGCAGTGCGACGGCAACACTGGCAAAGATCAGATCCCGCGATTCGGCCAGCATTTCGTCCTGAATATTCTTTTCGAATGGAATCAGGTGGCGGAGGCTCCGTAGAATCGATTCGCCATCGCGGAACATGAAAAACAGCGCGAAGAGGAGAATGAAGAGTTCCACAAAAAAAGAGAAAAGGTTTCTGAGCATCCACCCGAGGCTGCCTGCGAGATACGATGCGACCTTTTCCATCCCTTGCTGAAGCGGTCCCATGAAATCGAGGCCTTGCATGGTTGCCGGCAAGTGATGGCGGATAGTGTCGGCCATGCTCGCTGGCAGCAAGGCGTTTCCACTGCCGATCAGGTCGCGGACGCGCACGGTAATCTCAACCCCTTCACGTCCCGCGAAGAGCAGCACCATCAAGACCGGCACAATCAATACCAAGGTGACGCCTACGGTGGACAAGAGGGCGGCCTTTGTGACCGAGATGCGCTTGCTGAGTTGAAGAAATACCGGGAAGAAGAAGATCGCCAGCACCGCGGACCAGGCAAGGGGGATTAGGAAAGGCTCGGTCACCCGAAAAACCAGGTATCCGAGCAAGAGCAGCGCTCCGTAAGAGAGAACAGTGGTCAAACGGTCACTGGTGGTGGCGTTCCGATTGGCTTCGCTCATCTGCGGTATATAATCCTTCTCAGTCCCGGGAGTCTTGGGAAAGTGCAAAAAACCGCCGGTCGTCAGGTCGCTTGCGCCAGGGGAACTGATTTTATCCATGATGGCACGCTTAATGCCGTTTAACGCAGCGCAAGTGCGTCTCCTTGCTGTACTGGCATTAATCAATTTTGTCAACTTTGCGGACCGCCAGGTGCTGAACCCGCTCCTGCCTCTGCTGCGGCAACATTTCAATGTGACGGACTCGCAACTGGGGTCGCTGCAAACCGTGCTGCTGATCGTTCTGGCACTGGCAAGCATTCCTTCCGGGTATCTTGCGGATCGCTTCAGCCAGCACACCATCATTGCGGCGGGAGTGCTTTTCTGGAGCGTCGCCTCCATGTGCAGCGGCCTGGCGCCCACTTTTGCCGCGCTATTTGTATGTCGCGGGCTGGTGGGGATTGGCGAAGCGGCTTACGCCCCCGCGGCCCAGGCGATGATTTCCGATTCGTTTCCCGTCGAACATCGAGCCCTCACCCAGTCAATTTTTGCCTCTGGGATGCTCCTGGGCGGTGCGGGCGGACTGGCGTTGGGCGGGATCATGGGAGAGCGCCATGGCTGGCAGTATGCTTTCCTGATCGTTGGCGCGATCGGGATTATTCCCGGCCTTTCCGCATTCAAGCTGAAAGAGCCGCCGAAGCGGCCGCGCTCCGAAGTGGTTTCCATATCGTGCCTGTTGAGCGTTCCGGCTTACGTTGCGATGATGATAGCCGGCACGTGTATCACGTTTTCGACGGTATCCTTTGTGACCTGGGGAGTGGACTACGCCACCAGTTACAAGGATTTCAGCCTGAAGGAGGCTGCGCTTTCGCTTGCAGTGATCGCCCTGCTGTCGCTGGTGCTGGGAGCGCTGGCGGGCGGGTATTTCGCGGACCTGTTGCAGAAGCGCTTTGCTTACGGGCGTATTCTGGTGATCGCCGCGGCCTTCCTGGTGGCGGCTCCCTTTCTGCTTCTGGCGATTCAATCGGACGAAAAGTGGATGGTGCTGGCGGGATTTTTTGTGGCCAGTTTTTTTATGTCATGGTATCACGGGCCGACGACGGCGGTGCTGCATGACCTGACGCCGCAGCGGGCGCACGCCACGGCTATTGGCGTGTACATGTTCGTAACGCAGATTGTGGGAGCGCTGGGGCCATTGCTGATTGGCCGGATTTCAGATTCTTCGGATCTGCTGGTTGCCTTGCAGGCGGCGACCGGCGTGATGGTGTTCGGCGCACTTTTGATGCTGGTGGCGATCTATTTTGTGCGTCGCGACGGAATGCATCATCCGCGGCTGGCGGCTTTCCGCGCGGAAGACGACGCTTACTCGGCGGCGCATCCGGTGAAGGGCGATTAGAACTTCAGAAGGAACGACAAGAGTTCAACACACGGTGCGCAGAGGAAGCACATCCATCGGCTTCGCTCAGGGCGGGCAGAGTTCGCACAGACGAGCAACCCCGGTCTAAATCGGCGATTACTTGATTCCGATCATTTTGATGAGTCGATTGACTTCCTCGTGCGGCACGTCGTAGAGCGGGCGCTCGTCTTCCTCTTCGAGTCTTTCCCGGAGAAATTCCGCGGCGATAAAACTCCCCTCTCGGTCCGTCAGGTCGCGGCCGCTCTTTTCGCGAAACTCAACAAAGGCGGGATGCGCCAGGCCGACGATGCGTCCGATCTCATCCACATCGAACTTTGCGTCGATGGTGTCGCTGTGCCGCGTGGCAATGGCGTTCCAGATGTGCGAGAAGCGGCAGTCGTAAACGTGGCCGCTCAGCTTCGAAGTCACTTCGAAAGCGCCGATGAATTGGTTCATGGCTCCGGTATTTGCAAGTACGGGGTAAGATGGCACTGAATCCTCTTTTTCCTGAAACATTGCGGCAATTTTGATGCGATGCCGCGAAAACGCCGGCTTTTAGTGTCCGATTCCTGCGGCGGCGTGTCAATCCCACGGTCGCGCTTGTGGCATTCAGGATAGCCGGTGCAGCCCAACGGCCTCGGCGGTGACGTCCGTGTACTTCAAGCCCGCGCCGGTGTTGAAGAGCACGACGCGGTCTTCCGGTTTCAAAAAACCGGTGCGCAGAAGGTGATCGTAAGCGACCGTGGCCGTAGCGCCTTCGGGCGAGAGGAAGATCCCTTCGTTTTTCGCCCAGTCTTTAAGCGAGGCGAGAATCTGTTCGTCGGAAAACGAGAGCGCAACGCCGCCCGATTCGCGAAGAATCTCCAGCATGATGTAATCGCCATAGGGCTTCGGCACGCGCAATCCGGATGCGAAGGTGGTCGCGTTGTTCCACATCTGGCTGGCCTTCTCACCTTGTTCGAATGCCCTGGTGACTGGCGCACATCCCGCGGATTGCACGGCGATCATTTTCGGGCGCTTTCCAGGTTTCACCCAGCCGAGTTCTTCGAGCTCTCCGAAGGCTTTCCACATGCCGATCAGGCCAACACCGCCGCCCGTCGGATAGAAGACCGCGGCGGGATATTCCCAACCGAGCTGCTCGACAAGTTCGTACCCCATGGTTTTCTTGCCTTCGATGCGAAACGGTTCTTTCAGCGTGGAAATATCGAACCAGCCTTCTTTCTCCTTGCGTTCGGCCACCAGGCGGCCGCAATCGGAAATCAGGCCGTCCACCAGGGTAACTCTTGCGCCGTACATCGTTGCTTCCACGTAATTCGCGAAGGGCACGTCCTTCGGCATGAAAATGTTTGCCTCGATTCCCGCCGCTGCAGCATAAGCGGCCAGCGCCCCGGCGGCGTTGCCCGCGGAGGGAACGGCCAATTTTTTCAGGCCATAGTGGCGGGCCATTGTCACCGCGAGCGCAAGACCCCGCGCCTTGAAGCTTCCCGTGGGATTGGCCCCTTCTTCTTTTACGTACACTCCGGGATAACGCCGGCTGTGCAGCATGGGTGTCCAGCCTTCACCGAGTGTGATGGGTGCGACATCGGGCAAAACGCTGCGATAGCGCCAGAGGCCGCTCCACGGCGTGCTCTCGCCCGTACGGGCAATTTCCTGACGCGCCGCAACCCCGCGCAAGGGAGCGAGATCGTAGCGCACGTAGAGCGCCCCCGCACACTGGGAGCAAAGGGTCTGAGGTTTCTCTGCTGAAAGATGCGCATGGCAGCGCGAGCACTCCAGGTGACTGATTTTTGGCATGCTAAAACGATAGCAGCCGAAAAATCGAGCAGCAAGTTTTCCCAAGGAATTCCAGCCAGAATTCCGAAAGATAGAACTTCCGAAAGAACTTCTCTCGCGCAATGGCAGCACGTTATGATGTCGCCGCTCTCTCGATCAAATCCACGGTTCGCAGGATGGGACTTTGCCGAAGAATTCGACGAATCCAGGTTTAGTTTTGCTGGTGGCGGGCATTCTGCTCTTCGCGGCCGGAGCGCTGCTGGCGCTGGTCCTTTCCCCGAACGAAGTGTTTCCCCTACTGCGCTGGAGCGGCCTGCTACTGCTCGGGTTTGCCGGTGTTCGAGGGCGTTCGCTGACCTACTGGATTTTCGTTGCGATGCTGATGGGGTTCGAGCTGGGAATCGACAGGCCGGAGTTTGCGGTGCGCCTCCGCGTGCTGGGCGACATTTTTCTGCGGCTGATCAAGGTGATCGTGGCGCCGTTGATATTGGGAACGCTGGTGACGGGAATCGCGGCGCACGGCAACCTGAAAAAAGTGGGAAGAATCGGGCTGAAGAGCCTGATCTATTTCGAGGTGATTACCACGATCGCGCTGTTCCTGGGGATTGGCGCGATCAACCTGACGCGAGCAGGCGAAGGAGTCCATTTGCCCGCGCCAGCGGCGGACCAGGCGGCTGCCCCGGCGGCGGCGCTGAAGTGGGACGACTTTCTGCTGCATGTTTTCCCGGAGAACCTCGCCAAATCCGTCGCCGAAAATCAGATTCTGCAGGTCGCCGTGTTTGCGGTGCTTTTCGGAATTGCTCTGACACTGGTGCCGGAGAAAACGCGGCAACCGATGCTCGGACTTGCCGAATCGCTGGCGCAGACGATGTTCAAGTTCACGAACATCGTGATGTACTACGCGCCGGTGGGCGTTGGCGCGGCGATGGCCTACGCCGTGGGGCACATGGGGATCAGCGTGCTGCTCCCGCTGGGGAAGCTGGTGCTGACGGCGTATGGAGCCCTGCTGGCGCTTTTGCTTCTGGTGTTAGTGCCGGTGGCTCTGCTGGCGCGCATTCCACTGCGTCGCTTCCTGAAGTATGTAGCGGAGCCGGCGACGATTGCTTTCGCAACGAGCACCTCGGAGGCGGCGCTGCCGCGCGCGATGGAATCGATGGAAGAGTTTGGCGTGCCGCGGCAAATCGTGTCTTTCGTGATTCCCGCGGGCTACAGCTTTAACCTGGATGGTTCGACGCTGTACCTTGCGCTGGCCTCGATCTTCGTGGCGCAGACAGCGGGGATGCACATGTCGTGGCCGGAGCAGCTTCTGATGGTGTTCACGCTGATGCTTACGAGCAAGGGCATCGCGGGAGTGCCTCGCGCGGTTCCCGTGGTTTTGCTGGCCACGGCGTCAACGTTTCATCTTCCCACCGAGCCGATTTTTATCATCCTCGGCGTGGACGCTCTGATCGACATGGGACGCACATCGGTGAACGTCATCGGCAATTGCCTGGCCAGCGCGGTGATCGCGCGCTGGGAAGGCGAGTTGCAGCCCTAGCGGGCGGCGAGGGCCGGGGTTTCGGCCGCGATGTAGACGCCGAGGGCGGCGCCTACTCCGGCTCCAGGGGAGACGCGGTGGCCCTGATCGTGGAGTGACTTTTCCATGGCGGCGAGGAGTTGCAGCACGAAGGGCTTCTGGCTGCAGTAGCCCATCAGGCCGAGTCGCCAGATTTTGTCCTTGAGTGGACCGAGGCCGCCGGCGATTTCGATGTTGAATTCGTCGAGAAGCTGGTTGCGGAATTTTGCGTCGCTGAGGCCCGCGGGAATCATGACGGCGGTCACGGTCACCAGGCGGTCCTTCGGGTTTTCGACCAGCAGCTTCAATCCCAGCGCTTCGACGCCCGCTACAAGGGCCTGCTGGTTGAGCTTGTGCTTGGCCCATCGAGCTTCAAGGCCTTCCTCAAGCACGATGCGCATCGCTTCGCGCAGCGCATAAATCAGGGAGATCGGGGGAGTGTGGTGGTAGAGGCGGTCCTTGCCCCAATAATTCATCGCGGTGGAGAGATCGAAGTACCAGCTCTGCACCTTGGTTTTGCGATTGCGGAAGGCCTCTTCGGCGCGCGGGCTGACCGTGATGGGCGACATTCCCGGAGGCGCGCTGATGGCCTTTTGCGAACCGCTGAAACAAATATCGATTCGTTGCTTGTCCACGTGGAGTGGCACGGCTGCGAGCGAAGCGACCGTGTCCACAACAAGCAGAGAGCCAAACTCATCCGCCACTTTGCGGAAGGGATCGAGGTCGGTGACGACGCCGGAGGAAGTCTCTCCCTGGGCGAGGCCGATCATTTTAATTTTGCGGCCCTTCGCTACTTTGCGCACATCTTCGGGGTCCACGGGCTTTCCGTAGGGTGCCTGCACGATATGCACGGTGGCGGGCGTGTGCTGCGCGATTACGTACATGCGCTCGGAAAACGCGCCATTGACGCAGCAAATCGCTTCGTCGCCGGGCTCCAGTGAGTTGAGCACCGCGGCTTCGATGCCGCCGGAGCCGGACGCGGAGAGAGGAAACGTGACGCGGTTTTCCGTCTGGAAGATCTGGCGCAGGAGGGTTTGCGTCTCGTCCATGCAGCCGCGGAACCAGGGATCCATGTGGCCGACAAGCTGGGTGGCCAACGCGCGATAGACCCGGGGGTCGATGGAGGAGGGACCCGGGGTCATCATCAAGCGGTTGGGGGGAGTGAGTTCACCGATGGGGTTGGTCATGTCTTAGCCTCTTCTTCGCGGACTTGCGTTGCGCCGCTGCGGAGATACCAGTGTCCCGCAGGGGGGAGCGAAGGCGCAACCGACAAATTGGCTGGGGAGGTGGCCAGCGACCGGCGACCAGTGGCCAGTTGAGAGCGACCAGGGTGCAGATATACCTGCCTGCGTACCGTCTGCGGCAGAGCGCTTGTACCTCTTACTTTGTAGGGGAAGGGCTTGCTTGCCCTGAGTCCGATCGAAGGGCCCCTCCCGCTGGGCTCTCGTGTATCGCCAGCATCCTACCGGCATCTAATCCCGATGGCATCCGGACGCTTGGAGCTTTAAATCGGCACTCTTTCGAGCGGGACGATGAATTGGATGCCACTTACTTGGCGGTTGTGGAGGCGGGCGTCATTGGTGACGAAGAGATCGACGCCAAAAGAGGCGGCGCAGGCGAGTTGGATCGCATCCGGGGCGCGAAGTCCGGAGTCGCCGCGCAATTGCGCATAGACCGTGGCGGCTTTTTCATCAAACGGCAAGAGGACAGCGACTGCCGGAAGCACGTCCGCGTATTCCTGGAGCAGCTTCGCGTCACCTTCCTTCATTGGCTTGACCAGCACTTCACCCAGGGTGAGGGTGGAAGTGACGAGTTGATCGCCACGGCGCAGCATTTTTTCGCGCAAGCTTGCCACCTGGCCGCCAAACACGGCCGAACCTTCAAAGAGATAGATGAAGAGGTTGGTGTCCCAGAAGATCCGGCTCATTGCCAGCCTTCGCGCAGACGGTTCACGTAAGCGTCCGCGGGTTCGGATTTCCAGAGCTTCTTTCCGGAACCTCGCAAACGCAGCAGCGGATCGTTTTCCGTCTGCTGTTCTGTTGCCGCTGCAGACCATCGGTGATACCAGTGCAGCAGGTCCTGATACTTTTTTGGCAAGTCCTCGGATTCAGGGACCACTTTGGAGCCTTCCCGCGCGGGATGATAGGGATCGCCTCTGCGAAACAAGCGGCGGCGTCCTTCCGACGTCTCCAGCAGCATGCGGTAACGGCCGGGATTGGGCGCGCGGTTGGCCACGCAATGCTGCACGATATGCACGTAAACACCGGGGCGGAGCTCGTCGGTGATGGCTTCCTGGCTGGCGCGTCCGAGGATTTCTTCGATCGAAAAATCCGCGGCGGCGGGCCGCTGGCGGTGGAGCAATGCGGCAGCGATCCAGACCTCATCCGCGACCTTGATGTCGAGCTTGGTGGCCATTCTTCATTCTCCGCACTATTCTCTGCTACCAAGTATTATCCTCCTTACCAGTTTTCAAAGCAAGGCCATCGCGGACGATCCGCTTCGTTGAGCAGAAGATGGAAATTAGAAAACGGGAGCAGGCAGTTGATCGTTGAAGGTTATAAGTCGAAAGTTCAAAAGAAAGAAAAGTCCGACCCAAGACCCAGGTTCCCAAACCGAACCAGGGGCACCCTCCGCGTCTTAGTGTTCTGAAAACAATCTGAAGTCGAGACTTCCGGCCAACCGCGCAACCAAGGGATCAGGAAATTATTTCCGGGCCACCCGCCCGTCCTTACTGACGCAGCACTTGAGGCCCAGCGAGTGTCTTCCATTCGGGGCCGCGAACTCCGAGGCGCTTGAAGAATTGGGGGGGATGGAAATCTCTGGTAGCCCTACGAATAGTGCCAAGATCAAGCGCAGGTTGAAGAGCACTAATGTCACGAAGGAGAATCACGCACCCTGCTTCAACTCCTTTAAGATACGACTCGAACTCAGCACGCGAAACGCCGATACGTTCCTGATAAAGACTCCACAATTTTCGAGGCGATGCCGTCACAACTTTGTCTACTACCGCGGTGAGTTCAACATGCCCACGTGGCAACTTGCTGTAAATCCACACGTAGGTCCCGGGTTGTACTCTCAACTGGCGCCGTCGGATCTCGGCTGTCTTCGTGCCACTCAACATTTTGAGTACATACCGGTGTTCGACGGATATTAAGATATTCTCTGCTTCGATCACTGGCGCATGCCTTCGTCCACGATTTGGACCATCAGCTCTGATGACAAGCCCCGGGCGGTAACCAAATTTGCTCCGTCAGCAGCCCCTTGTTCACGCAACCTTTTGATGCCCACCGGGTTCCGAAATAACATTATGCTGTCGATTGTCGTCGCGACGACCGTCTCCGCAGAACAAATGTTTTTCAAAATTTCCTGATCAAGCACACCCCGTCGCAACAGCTCCGGGTTTGTCCCATCCTTAGGAACCAACTCCGTCCTAACAACGCGAGCAGCGGCGATGACACCAGCAGTACCCCCGCTGCCTGCCGACTCGTAGAAAAGGACCGGAGTGCTCTTTCTGAGTACACCCGCAGTTCTGGGGTCGCTAAAGTAAACCCGCTCTCGCAGTAATACTGCTTCTGGCGAGGCTAGAAGTGAGAGCTGTCTCGCTCCGCCAATCAGGTCGGCCGCAAAGATTCTCTTAATTGGAACAATCGCTCCGGATCGGCCTGGAATACAAAAAAGGGAGGGGGACAAAAGCGTCTCAAGCTCTTCAAGGGGTATGCCCAGCGCGTGTCCGGTCGGGCCTTTGACCAAGAGCGTCTGCTCAGGGGAAAGATACTGAGGGATCTGAACCGGCAATTCGAGTCCCATTCCCTTTTTTAATAGTCGACAAATCCCAGCCCAATTTCTTGCCGTTACGACCTGGCCCAAGGCAATCTTTTGAAGATCGGTGGATCCAGATTCCACGTCGGCTGGAGGTCGAAATCCATATGCAACTGCAATTCGCCTCGTAGTTACATGACCCGGCAGCAGTCGAAGGCTTAGTTGAGTCGGATAATCCGACAATGACTCCCTACTCATAGAGTCCAGCAGAAAATCAGCCGCCAGCGTAACGGCTGCGTGATCCTCGTCGACACAGACAAACGCCTGTATAACAGGACGGACTATGGAGGGAATTTCCCACGAACCGAAGGCAACTATTCCGCCCTCCGACGTAACAAGCATTCTTCGGTGTGGCCGTCCAGGATCGTTTCGTATCGCATTGTTCTCGAGATGCCCTGGGCACCTCATTCTTTCAAGGAACGCTTCGATTCTCTCGCGGTCATCCTCACGCATCGGTCGCCCCTGCAGAACTCGTCCGGCAGTTAACGCCTGCACCTCCACAAAGTCTGCGCTCTCCGACGGCTCAACCGTGTCGGCAAATTCAGTTGAGCCAACAACATCGAGCGAGTAATTAGACTGGAGAATACCGCGCCCGCGCAGTATGGCCTTTTCGCCAGTAATGAAACCTGAAGCCTTATGATGAATCGCAGTCGCTAAGTGCACCAAGTCCGAGCGATCCTGAGACCTGAGGCTTCCGTTGATGAGTTCCTTCGGAAAGAGGAGGATTCCTAGCTCGGCGATTGACCGATCGAGTTCCTTCGCTGGAGGCGTTTTAAGGCGGGGAAGCCTCAACGCTAGTTCCAAGATTGGATCAGAAGGAGCGGGGATCGAGGTACGCTCCAACTCTCTGATAAATTCTTCCGTAACCGCGAGACGGACTAGATTATTAAAGCTAGCTCTAACAATTCGGCCAACATCTTCAACATTCGCTCGCTTCTTTACGAGATCATAAAGGATATTCAAATCTAGGATATAAATAGGAGACACATCTAATAACCGTGAGACCAGCTTCAAATCCCTTGCGGAGGGACTCGCTGGGGCCGCTGTCAGGCTAAACAGCCTGGGGCTATCCAACTCGCGGACTCGAACATTGATTTGACGGCCAGTGGTCCGGCCGCCAGCTTTGGTACGTATTACCTCGAATGAAAGGTGCTCCCAGAACTGGTTTGCGACAAGGTCATCAGCTACCTTCGCAACAACGCTCATGTACTGTAGGCTCTCGGCTGTTCGCACAATCGTTTCGACCAGCCTACGGCCGATTCCTTTGCGACGGAATTGCGGTGACGAATAAACCTGAAAAATTCTTGCCTGCGGAAACACGCCTCCGTGAAGTAAGTGACCAGCGTAGACAGATTTGTTGTTTTGCCGAACCACAGCGATCAGTAGTTTGCCCTGCTCCGCAGCTTCCCTGTAAGCCCCCTCTGGCAGGAAGCCGAGAGACTCCTTCTCCTTGTCCGCCGATGCCCGAGCTTGGTCGACGAAGCTGGCTACTTCTTCACGCTTGGAGAGAATGTCAATGTCGCACTGCGACAGGCTCAAAATGCACTCCTGGGGGTAGGGGGACGCACTACAAACTCACGCTGCCACGCGGAACCCGGGAACGGGACGTTCTCTTCACGCAGAGTGTTAGGTAACTTGTATCGAAATAATATAAAGGGTGCAAGTATCTACCTCTCAATCCGAGAAGGATTGTTGGGAGAGCGACTGAGTTCTATTGCCAGACAGGGTTGTGAATGAGAAGTCAGACGGTGGAGGGCGGACGCAGAAAACGCGAAAGCCCGGTTTTCGGGATTCCTAACGTCGGAGCTAAAGCTCCGACCCCCTGTGAACCATTTAGATGAGTTCTGGCAAGAAGATGAAGAAGCGCTTAAAATGTGCAGTCTCTTTCTTCCCGCCGGACATCCATAGAGTGCGAGGTGCATGATGGCGACAAACGCAACTCCAGGACAGAATGCGGCAGTCAGCTTCACCGGCCTAACTGATGCGGCAAATGGGTTGGCCTTGGTTCGCGTCACGGTCGGGGCGATGCTGGTGTGGGTGTTTTTCGAAAATTGGGGGAAGGGTCTTTACAGTCCAGGGGGCTATGCGGGACTGATCAACTATTACATCAAGTCGGGCCACTCGCCGGCGGCGTGGAAGGCGATTATGGGATTGGCGGCGAGCCATGCGGCGATGGCGGCTCCGCTGCAGGCGATTGCCGAGATTTCCATGGGGATCCTGCTGGTCATTGGTCTGCTGACGCGCCCGGTGGCGCTGGTGGCGTTTCTGTATCTGGGCAGTCTTTGGGTATCGGAATGGGGCACGGCGTGGATCTGGGAACTGCTGGTTCCGGTGCTGGCATCGCTTGGGCTTGTAATTGGCCGGGCCGGGCGAGCGTGGGGCGTTGATGCATTGCTGGCGCGGCGGTGGCCATCCTCTCCCTTGTGGTGACCTGGGGCAAGATTCAATGCGAGTGTCAGTGGTGATTCCCACGCACAACGAAGCGCAGGCCATTGGCCGTGTGCTTGCCGATCTGCCTTCGAATCTCGTGACGGAGGTGATCGTCGTCGACAGCAATTCGACGGACGGAACGCCGGAGCTGGCGCGAAAGATGGGGGCACACGTCATCGAGGAGCCTCGCCGGGGATACGGGCGGGCTTGTTTGACAGGGCTTGCGAATACGCAAAATCCGGATGTGGTGGTTTTCCTCGACGGAGACTACAGCGACCGCCCCGCGGAGTTGCCGATTCTGCTGGCGCCGATCATCGAGGGGCGAGCAGACATAACGCTCGGTTCGCGCTTGAGCGACAAGAGCAACGCCGGTGCGCTGCCGTGGCACCAGGCATTCGGCAATCGCCTGGCCGCCGGCCTGATTCGGCTCTTGTACGGGGTGAAGGTGAGCGACCTCGGGCCGTTCCGCGCCGGCCGCGCCGAAGTGCTGCGCGCGCTCGCCCTTGAAGAGGCTACCTACGGCTGGGCGGTGGAAATGATCGTGAAGGGAGCCATCGCGGGATTTCGCATCGTGGAAGTCCCGGTGAGTTACCACCCGCGCATCGGAAAGTCCAAAATCAGCGGCACGGTAAAGGGCACGATCGGGGCAGGGTGGTTCATCCTTAGCCGGATCGTGCTGTATTCTATTCGACGCCGAAAGGCGGGAACGCCGCGACTGGCATAAGCCTTGACGGACCAACCTCTCATGGAATCTTCCAGCCAGTCTCGAGGGTGTTCTTCTCACCCAAACCGCACGTTAGTGATTATGGCGAAAGCCCCGAGGCCCGGCATGGTCAAGACGCGTCTTGCCGGGAGCATTGCTTCTGCGTCAGTGACGGAGCTCTATCGCTGCCTTTTAGCGGACACGCTGGCGCTAGCCACGTCATTGAGGAGCGTGGAGGTGGCGGTGATGTGCCCTAAGGCGGATCAGGACGAACTGGCGCACGTGTTGGGCAATACCGTGCGTGTGGTGCCGCAAAAAGGCGAAGGTCTCGCCGCCGGACTCAACTATGTTTTTCAGTACTTCACTGCCGGCGAGCGGCAGCACGTGATCGCCTTCAACAGCGACAGTCCGCATCTGCCGGCTTCCATTCTTGAGAGCGCGTTCGAGGCGCTAAACGGGAACGACATGGTGGTCGGACCGACCGAGGATGGCGGCTACTATCTTGTAGGAGCCAAGGCGGCGTATCCGTCGCTCTTCAATCGCGACGGCTTGGGCACCAGGAACGCGCTGGAAGCCCTGCTGGCGCGCGCCCGCGAGCTGCAGCTTTCCGTTGGCTTCACGGAACCTTTCTATGACGTCGACGTTGAGGGCGATTTAACCCGGCTTGCCGCGGAACTGCAGATTGTCCCGGCGAGGGCGCCACGAACGGCGGCCTGGCTGCATCAGTGGCGGCGATAACGAACGCGGCCGCAAGAGCATGCCAGGGCGCAATCGCCCCGGATGTGCAGTATAATCCGTGGCCAGCCGAGCAAGCGGTGCGAATGGCTGGCGTGGAAGAAGCACACTGATCCAGCGCGCCTTTTGTATCCCGAATCGCTTCCACATCATCCAAGGCCTGGTCCGTTCAATTCACTGAGGAGCATACTCCATGACAAACTCAAGCCGAGTAACGAAGATCCTTCTCCTGGCTTTCGGGGTCCTGATCCTTGCCGCAACCTCCTGGGCGCAGGCGCGCCCACCCATTCTCGAAGAGCTTGCCAAGACCTATGGCATTGATTCGTACGGGCAAATCGAAGCGGTCCGCTATACGTTCAACCTGGATCTTCCCGCCCTGAAAGTGAAGCTCGCGCGCACCTGGACGTGGGAGCCCAAGACCGGCGCAGTCACTTTCGAAGGAAAGGATAAGGAAGGCAAGCCGGTGAAGGTTAGCTACAACCGGAATCAACTGAATAGCGCGCCCGCCAACGTGAAGGATGAAGTCGATCCGGGGTTCATGAACGACAACTATTGGTTCATCTTCCCCTTCCATGCTTATTGGGACACCAGTGCCACCGTGACCGTTACGGAGAAACAAAAACTGCCCATCGGAAAAGGGACGGCGACACTTGTGTCGGTGAAATATTCCTCAGAGCTTGGCGGCTACACACCGGGAGATACCTGGAACCTTTACGTCGGAGCGAATGGCCGAGTGGTGGAGTTCGTCTATTTGCGCGGCGGACCGAAGAAACCGAGCAACGTAACCACGACCTGGGCAGGCTACGAGATGGCTGGCCCGCTCCTCGTCTCCACCGAACATCGCGGAACGGCGGACGCTAAGCCGGCGCACATTTTCTTTACGGGTGTGGCGTACAAGCTGGCCGGCTCCGACAAGTGGATGGACGCGACCCCGGCGAAGTGACGCGACTTCCGCTTGCGAACCAGGCTATCGCGCGATCACAACGGTGGTGCAGGAGCTGCCGAATTTTGGGAGGTCGCGATTTGCGGCCATGCGAACTTCGAGTTTCTGGCGCTCGCCTCGAATGATCGGACAATAAAAATCCGGTTGCGCCAGCGCGGCTTGCAGGCGGCGCCGTCCTGCGCAGCCTCCGTGACATGGTTCTTGAAACTCGCATGGCTTGCACGCTTCTGGAAGTGTACGGGCCTGCTCGAAAGGCGCAGAGTTCAGAACCCCCGAGCCCGACGAAAGCAGCTGTGACAGCGGTTCTCCGGGGCCGGGCCAATAGACGCACGGCTGCGTTGTGGCGCGAGGCGTAACTCGCACCGTGCTCACCCCGCATCCTCCTGCGAGTGGCGGAAGGCCGGCCATCGCTCGCACCAACGGCTCGCCGATAGCGATTACGTCGGTGCTCTCGAATAGTTCGCGAAACCCTTGCCAGTATTCTCCGTAGGTGAGTGCGTAGATGTCGGATCGCACCGCCTGATAGACGTTCACACGCAAGGGCGCGTCAAACCGTTTGGCTACGCGCGCGACCTCCGCCAGCCGCAAATAGTTCGCCTTCATCATGACCGCGATGATGGTTACCGGCACGCCGAGCCTTACGCAGCGTTCCGCTTGCCGCTGGATCAGTTCCCAATTGCCGTCTCCGCGCTGCGCATCCTGTTCCGCTTGCGTCGGGTAATCGAGAGAAAATTCAATATCGTGAAAGGCCCGCAAGTCGCTGTCTTCCAGCACGGCAACACTATGGCCGTTGGAAGTGATCGTCAGCTGCACAGGCTGTTCGCGCAGATACGCCAGAATCGCTTTAAACTCCGGATGCATGCCATTCTCGCCGGTGCCAAGGTTCACCGAACGGATCGGCAATCGTTGCATCACAGATTTCACCTGATCCAGAGAGAGGCGATCCGTGCGGGCTGGGTCCCGGTAGCAGAACGAACAGGAGAGATTGCACTCGTTGGTGAGCCCGAGCCCAAGCGAAATCGGAACATCCGGCGCTTTCGCGTTGGATGCGATGGTCGAAACTTGAAGAGGATCGTTGGTCACGCGCCGTCCTCCGCCACCGAACTTGCGCGACGCGCGAGCAAGTGTGTGTAGCGGGCGACAGCCGCATACTCTGGCCGGCTGCCCAGCTTGCGCTCCAGTTCGAAAATCCGTTCGTAGTCTGCGGTGCGAGAAATCCGCGGCGGCAAATAGTCCGCAAGCACGCGTACGCCTCGCTCGGCAATCGCCGCAAGCGACGTCTCGGTCAGCATGGCTCGCAAGCTGTCCGGCGTAAATAGCCGCACCCTGCCACCGTAAAGGGCTTCCTGTCCCCACTCGGCGTCGAGGCCAATTTCCGCTGCGGCCAAATCTCCCGCCAGGATAGCCGCCTTGAACACTTCTCCCGCGCGGTTACGCACGAAAACGGACAATATCGCCGATGAATCCCGCAATCCACGAGCCGCAGAGCACAACACCGCACCCGGGTCGTCACAAAATTCCAGGATGTTGTGGCAAAGAATCACGTCGAACGATCGAGTGGGAAACAAGTTCGCCAAGTGGGCGGCGTCGCCCTGTTGCAATACGATCTTGTCCGTGACCCCTGCTTCGTGCGCCGCGCGCTTTGCAATATCCAGCATCGCTGGAGACGAATCCAGCAGCGTGACGTGCACGCCAAGCTGCGCCAGGCGAACCCCCGCCGCTCCGGTCCCGCCTCCGATATCAAGCGCACACAATGGCGCCTTGGTCTGCGCGGGAAGAAAATCCTGCAGATTGGCAAAGGCCAGGTCGGAGCGCAGCCGCCCCTCGGGCGTCTCCAAGTAGTCGGCATACTTGTTCGCTCCACTCTGGAAGCGTTCCCTGTCGGCCTCGGCAGTCATCATCATGCGACCCTTGAGCGCAGTCGATCCCCAATCCAATCGCTCGCAACAAGCAGTGTCCCGCAGGGACAAGCGGACGCGCAACCGACAAATCGGCGGGGGAAGTAGCTTGGGTGCGGCACCCAACTTGATCTTCGCGTTTCAAGGGTGCGCCGCCCGCCTTCAATAGCGATGGGCGTATCTGTTTTCACAGACTGGCCGGAAGGTCAGAGTAACGGTTACGGGGAGTACCGTACCTGCCGAGCCTCCAAGCGCACGACACAGCGTGGCCTACTACAGTCACCCCAGCGCCCTCCCCCAGGAAAGGCGACTGTATGAAATACAAAAGTCTCGTCCTTGGTGCGGCCGGAGCCGCGATTCTGTTTGGCGCCGCCACTGCGGGCGCGCGTTCCTACAATCCCATGAAGTGGATCAAGAAACCGACCGCCAGCCAGGAGCTTGCGGCGAACAGCGCGGAGGAAAAGGCGTTGACGCTTCAGTTGCAGGCGCTGCTGCCGGCGCGCACTTCCCTGAAGGACGCTTGCACCCTCTTCAAGACCCTGGACGATTGCGCTGCTTCGCTTCACGCCAGCGGCAACCTGCAGATCAAATTCAACTGCCTGAAATGGAATATGACCGCGGTACGCCCCAACGGTGATATCAAGTCGTGCCAGGCGCCCCCGAAAGCCCTCACTCTGGAGAAAGCTATCCTCGCTCTGAAGCCGGATGTGAATGCCAGGGGCGAGGCGCGGAACGCCGAGAAGAGCGCGCGCGAAGACATCAAGAACGCCCGCTCCTGACGCGGGAAAACAACTCCGCGGCTGGCACATCTGCTTCCTTCCGCTTCGGGTGCCAGATGAGATCTGTTCGACATCGCCCACCCGAAGCGCCCCAGATGCATCCTGGGTGACTGGGTGCCGCACCCTTGCCTGCCCTGAGCCCAGCACGCTGTTTGTGTCCCGTGTGCCATTTACCGGGACGCGTTTTTTGCGCCCCGCGTGCTTCACCGGGGCCGAAGGGTGGTTTTCAAGGGTGCGGGTTTTGACTTGCCCGGCTTCTCCCTACAGCAGCAGGTGGCACACCCTAAAAAACTCCTGGGTAGCCTGCCCGTGGTTTTGACAAAGGGTGGGCTCCTCTTCGCTCTGGCCGGCGTGAATCAAGTATGTTGTCAATGCGTGGACCGAAGTGGCCAACCATGCGTGCATCGTTTGCGGTGTCCGATATGTGGTCATCCTGCACAAGCCCTATGGTCGGAGATGTGTATTGATCGCCAGTCCGAGTCCCCGGGAAAGTAAGTATGGACATAGGTACCTTGACGTGCTAATAGAGTCCGCAAAGCAACGCCTTGTTCTCCCCGTTGCAAATCCGAGCCAAAGGACGACTCTATGAAACACATCTCCCTAGCTGTTGCCCTCCTCCGTTATGTCAGCATAACCATGCTTGTTCTATTTGTTTTTGTGCTCGGAACTTGGGCGCAAAATCAACAAATCTACAACGTGTCAATCGGCCTCGGCTCAGGGGAAGGCACTGTAAACTACCGAATGATAGTCAACTATGATACCTGCCTAGTTCACGCCAAATACACCTACCATTACACTCGGGCTGGTTACGACAGTTTTGTTTATGTATCTTCTGCGGGCCAACAAATACCAATCCCCGAGGTCGGATATTTTTACAGTATCTCGGGCAGCCCCGGAGCGGGCGTGTACGCGCCCTGCCCGGCCAACGGTGTATTTGGGCGTCCAATGACGCTGCTTGAAAAGAATTACCAAATCTACGTGTATCCCAAAACAGGTTCCTGCGGCCTATATTGCGTTAACGCGGCCTATGTTCCGGGGACGTTTGGATACATCAACCCAAAGTATGTCGTGGCGGGCGTGCTCTACTCTCCGCCTGGATCGAGAAGCACGGCGGTGTATACCAACAGCACGATGGTTAGCAACACCTCATCGATCATGCAAAGTTTCACTTCCAGCACGACGGTTAGTACCTCGACTCAAGTTCTCAGCGGTGTACCTACCCCTACTGGAGTCTTTGCTTGGCTTAACGGTACCGAGACGCAGACCTCGTCGAACACGGAAACCCAAGTAGCACAAAACAACCTTACTGTCACAGCCACTCTCAACACCAGCAGTGGGACAACCATACCCGGACCCGCAACCGATTACATCGGCTTGAATCACGATTACGACATCATCAAGGTGTGGATCAACCCAGTTCTGCTATTTACCGTGTACAACACGACCATGCCGGGGGAAACTGCGGTTGGCTGGTGGGGCTACGGCTCAAGCGCCCTTGACACCACCGCCCCTATCGACATCTGGCCTATCCCTGTAGGTTGTCTGAATGGAGATTTCCCACAGACTGATTCCGCCTGCGCCTCTCCCCTTAGTGCCTTTCAGCGCCCTTGGGCCGCTAATGAAAATTGGCCTGCTGGTCAGGGGCCGGGTCTGACCCAGACGGATTTAGATAACATTCTCGCAGCCGATCCGTGGGGAACGTGCCACCCCAATCTTCCAGTTGGCTCGACGGCGTGCCCAACTTACTCTGCGGGTTTTCTCTTTCCAAATTTCAGCCTCTCCGACCAAACACAGCTTACCTACATTCAGCCTCTACCCGGAGGACTGCCAAGCTCTAATTCGTATCAGGTCAGTACAACGAACTCTCAAACACAAGGATCGACTACGGCTTCGACGTATTCACAGACTTGGGGATACGAATTCGATCAGGTTGGCACGGGTTTCTTATCAGCGTTTTCTTCAAAACTTAGCTTTTCGCAAACGCTGACTTGGTCCTATTCATACACCACAACAGCGCTCATCGCTAACACGATGACGGGTACGGCCAACATCGTTGGTCCAGCGTGCGCCGGGAATCCTTGCAATCCATCGTACCCGCCTAGCCCTAACACCTTCGGCAGTGCTACAGCTTTCGACATCTTCATCGACGCTCGGTTTGGAACATTTGCCTTCCTGCCAGCCGCATATTGAATCGGCCTGATTAAATGACGGTGTCGGCTCCTCCGACCGAGTAAACTTGGTTGCGCTAACGACCAGGGCTCGGAAGAAAGGAGCCGAGACCGCCGCGGCGGTCTAATTACAGGTTGTGATTTTCACACGCGCTGCCAACAGATTGCCACGATAGAACCTGGCGCGTGGCACACCCTAAAAACCTCCTGGGTGGCCTACCCTTTGTGGTTTTTACAAAGGGTGGGCTCCTCTTCGCTCTGGCCGGCGTGAGTCAAGAGTGCCCCACCCTTGCATAAACCAAACCCGGAAGGAGAGGCCACCCAAGAGTTTCTTGCTCGCCCCGTAACTCCATTATTTCCCCTACATACGCAAAAACAGGGGGGTGTACCTCCACCCAAAAATGTCGGCGCGCCGACATTTTTGATTTTTCCCCTGATATTCCGCACTTTTTTATCCTTCACGGGTTTACAACACAACCGAGGAGAGGAAGAGAAGAGCTGGCACCGTAGATTCGGTCGGGGCGCAAAAGGCGCGCTTGAAAGACCGGCGCTACTTTGGGGAATCAGGAATGGGAAGAGAGGAGCTGGCATAAAAGCCAGCGCTACATGGAGGAATGAGGAATGGCGGAGGAGGAGTCGAAGGCCTGGCCTTCGGCTAGGACGTGGTCGGGGACGCGGCGGAGTTCGCGGACGAGGCCAAACCAGGAGAGGAGCTTCAGGCCGTAGTAGGTGAGATCGATCTCCCACCAGTAAAAGCCCTGGCGGGCGGAGGCCATGAAGTAGTGGTGATTGTTGTGCCAGCCTTCGCCGAGGGTGACGAGGGCGAGCAGCCAGTTGTTCTTGCTGGTGTCCGCGGTCGGGAAGCGGCGGTTGCCGAAAATGTGCGAAAGCGAATTGATGGTGAACGTACCGTGCCAGAGGAACACGGTGCTCAGGAAAAAGCCCCAGATGAGCAGCGGCCAGGAACCGATGAGCCACAACGTAGCGGCCAGAACGGTTGGCGGAAGCATGTGGTACTTGTTGAGCCAGCGAAGCTCGGGGAATTTGGCGAAGTCGCCGATGTAGTCGAAGCGCGTGTCGTTGTAGCGGTCGGAAAGGATCCAGCCGATGTGCGACCACCAGAAGCCGAAGAGCGTCGGCGAGTGCAGGTCGTCCTCGAGATCGGAATACCGGTGATGGTGGCGATGGTGCGCCGCCCACCACAGAACTCCCTTTTGCGTGGACGACATGGCCATCCAGGCGATCACGAACTGGAACCAGCGGCTGGTCTTGAACGAGCGGTGAGAAAAATAGCGGTGGTAGCCGGCGGTGACGAAGAACATGCGGACTTCGTAAAGCGCGAAGGCGGTGATGAGATAGGACCACTTGAACGGAAAAAAGAAGATGCCCAGGGCAGCCAGGTGGATCAGTCCGAAAGGAACGAGGGAAATCAGGTGGAGACGCGCCCCATTGGGCAGCGGGATAGACAAAGGTCTTGCAACGGAGGCCATCGAGCTCTGCTCCTGCGCGGAAACGCCGCGCGATTGTGGTTGATGCGCGCAAGAGTCGAGCGAGCTCAGCGCCAAAAACTACACTTTCAGTCTACGGACGGGGGATGTCGGGGTCAACTTCACCAAAGTACAGGTGTGACCCTTCGCACAAATCGCTCAGGGCAGGCGAGAAGCCACACGGCGGGCTCGTTGGGATTGATGGGTGACACCGCATTCTAGGAACAATCGTGGAGGATATGCTATCGTGCCTTTGGAGCACACGCAAAGGAGCGACAATTCGCATGGCTGAACGTCCCGTACTGGTTGGCTTGATACCGCAAGCTGTGGTCCTTGATCCGGGGGATCAGGTCAGCTGGCTTTCCGATGCGGGCAACCTGCGCGTGGAGTTCGACGCCAACCGTTGCCCATTTTCCTCGAACGTGTTTCAGGTGCCCGCCGGGATGCGGCTGATGAGCGGACCGACGATCGCGGGAACGAAGCCGGGCACGTTCAAGTACCGGCTGTGGCTGAACGATCAGATGGTCGGGCGCGGCGAAGTGATCGTTCGGTAGATTCTCGATTCGCTTCCATCCGCGCTGCAGTTCGCACCAAACTACTTTTGTTTGGCGATGATCAGGTCTTTGATCTTGTCGTATGTGGCCTGGGGAATAATTTTCTTGTTCACCAGGTCGGTTTTTTTGGAATACGGCCGGCCGTCGATGATTTTCTTCGAGTAGGCCGCGCCGATTCCGGGCAGCGCATCCAGCTGTTCCTTCGTGGCGCTGTTGATGTCCAGCAGCTTGGCGGCCGCAGGCTTCGCCGCCGTGGCCGACGCGGCCGCACTTGGCGTCTGAGGCTGCGATACTACGATCCCAACCCCCAGCATAAGCACGAGCGCCAGCATCACAATCCTGCTGAGATTCTTCTTCATGTATGTCTCTCCTTTTTCAAGTTAGGCCTGTCACGGACTGGGAAAGTTCAATGCTTCTCGGCGGCGCGATAGCCGGCCTTGATGGCATCCGCCTCCGTCATGTACTTGCCCTGCTTGGTCTTGCCGTAATAACGGCTGCCTGGCTTGTGGTAAATGCCAGACTCCGTGTTCACCCACACCATGGTGTCGTTGCCAGTGGGGGCAACGGGCCGGACAGACTGGGAGCCTGCGGGCTTCGTTGCGGCAGCCGGTGGTTTTGCGGCGGAAGCTGGCGAAGCGGGGGCGGTGGTCGGAGCAGGCGCTGGAGAAGTTGCATCGCTGGAAGAGCCGGGTTTGTTCTTCTTGGACTTTGCCGCGTTTGAGTCGGTCTGTTTCGCCGTCGGGGCAGTTTGCGGCGCCTGAGCGGCCAATGCCGGGAGCAGATTGAAGTTCGGGGACAAAAGCAGAAGGGCAATCAACAACGCCCCCTGAAATCGCTTTGGAGTTCGATTCATTTTCAGCAATTCCCTTCACCGCTTGCGATCCGGCCTCCCGGCCTTGCATACATATCGCGGATGCTGTGAGCGGGCAATACGGGTAGTTGACGATCGCGACGCGGCTCTTTCTGCTGGAATTGGGGAGATGATGTGCGAGAAAAAACACGAAGTCAAGCAGGGATTGCAACCCCATCCGGGGAGCCAGGCAAGCAGAGATTCTTATCGGACCACGCGGAGGAGCATCCCACTGGATTTCATAATCTTGATGTCTCCCTCATCTTTTGTCAGGGTGATTTCGCCGAAGGGCGAGGTGTTCCCAGCGTGCGCAATGCGCATGCCCTTCAAATCGAACAAGCCGCAGGCGCTAGCGGAAAAGACCCATACTGCCTGAAGACGTTCCGGGCCGTCGGGCCATCCCGCGCAGGGCGAGCCTTGTGAATCCTCCAGATGCACCAGTACGCCATCATCGGTGGTCGCCTTGCCCACAGTTCGGTGGCGGGAATTGGTCACTTTGCCGCCAGACCCATACCGCAGGTCCCCACCGATTTGCATGGTAGTTGCCCATTCGCTGGGGGAACCTGAACTGGCATCCTGATAAGTCGCGTGGGCCGCCTGAATGTCCAGGAACGGGGCCATCGCCCGGAGCCCGGTTACGAGGGGGATGGTTGAATGTTGAAACTCCACGGAATCCAGGCGGAAGGTGATGGAGGCAGGGCCGTTTTCAGCAGAGACCACGTCTAATATTGTTCCACGAACTTTCGCGCCGAAAGGAATCTTTTCCTTATTCGGAAGCGGCACGTCCTGCATGATGCGCCCCGCTATTGCTCCACCCTTTGCAAGTTCTTTGGAAGACAGCGAATGCTCAAAGCTCACCGGCAAAATCGTGCCAACGGGGATTTTGGCGCGTTCCGCAGTTGGGGCAGCCGGCGCGGCTAGAACAATGAGCCAAATGATTAACATGCAAAGTAGGATGCCTCCGGGGATTGGCGAAGCGAAATTGAAGCGATTTGCCAGCCCCAGGTTGGGGAAAGACCTCATGACCATGTCTCCTCTGATCGGACCAGCGGCTGGGGAACTCTTAAGCGATCCAGGCTGGAAGGAGTGTCTCCCTTATGCAATTCGGGGGCAATAGAGGAACTTATCTCACTCAAGGAGCGCTGAGGTGAAAGGCTAAGAGTAAAAAGTGGAATTGCTCAGTCGCCGGCAAGCTGGACACGGCCGGAGTCGACGGATTCGGCCAGTCCACGTCGGACGAAGCCGAGGGCCGATGCGGGAGCATCCCGCTCCGGTTCAAGCGAAAGGATCGCGGCTTTGCGAGGAAATTCGTTGCGACGGTCGAGCTGCAATCCGACGTCTTTCAGGAATTCGGCTGAAAAACCCATATCCTCGGCCCGGTCTACGCCCCAGAACCAGAGCTTCTCTTCGTTGCGCTGCAGGAAATGGAGCGACTCCTCAAGTTTCTTCATCGCCCGGTCAAAGGAGGAGGCCAGGAAGAACACGCCGAGAGACCAAGCGTGGCGGGGGTACTGCACGCGCATGCGGATGCAATATTTGCCGTTCTGGTTCTTTTCAATGCTGCAGCGGTAGTCGTTGCGAGACTGAGAAGTACGTCCTGCCATGAATTTAACCTTCTTGAGAGGGTGTGATACGGCCCCAATTGGAGTGCCGAGCAAGCTGGAAACAGAGGACAAGGCAAATGCCAGGCTCAGAACCAGCTTATTCGGACGGAAATAGGCTACCGGGCGGGACCCGGAAGGGCAAGGGGGTGTGTCCTGAAAATTTAACCTCTTTATTTACTATTGAATAGGGAGGTTTTTGGAGCTTCCGAAGTCTCCGAACGCGCTCATTTTTTCGGGGTAGAGCTTCAGCTTACCTTCCTGCTTCAAGCGGTCATTCAGAGAGGTTTGGAAGGCGCTAAAGGCCAAATCGCGCTTCTGTTTCAGCAGACTGTCGGTAATTTCCTTCTTCTGCTTCTCAAAATCGGCGGGATTTGCCTCCTGGCGATCCACAACTTGATAGACCGCCCAGGTGGAACCGAGGCTGAGGGGAGGCCCCACCTGTCCGACCTTGAGGGAGAATGCAGGTGCCAGTTGTTTTCCGCTTCCGAGATTGGGGACCGAGCCGCTCCGAGCGAAGGGATCGCTGGTTTTTGGATCGAGGCCCAGAGCTTTGGCTGCGGCAGCGAATTTTTCGCCGGCCTTGACGCGCTTTTCAAGCTCCTGCGCCTTGGCCTGGGTAAGTTCGTTGGACTTTTGCTGCTTCAGCTCGGTGACGACCTTATCACGCACTTCATCGAGCGTGCCCTGATGTGCCGGCAGGGACTGGCGCAAGGACAAGACGACATAGCCGCGGTCAGTACGAAGAGGGAGGCTTAGGCCGCCCGGGCGAAGCTGGAAGATCTCATCCTTGATGTCCTGGCCATTGCCCAACTCCAGAACCGGCTCGCCGGGTCCGACAGGATGAGTCTCGGCGATGGTCAGGTGGTATTTCTGGGCGAGCTGGTCCAGGGTGGTCTTGTTGGATTGGCGGATATCGGCGGCAATCTGGTCCGCGGTCTTTGAAGCTTCCTGGTCGACTTTGTTCAGGAGGTAGTTGGGCCGAAGGGCGTCCTTCACTTCGTCGAAGGTCTTGGTGTGGGCTGTCTCCTTGTCCAGAACCTTGATGATGTGAAAGCCGTATTGGGTCTTGATGAGGTCTGAGATCTCGCCCTTGTTCAGGCTGAACGCGGCTTTTTCGAACTCCGGGACGGTCTGGCCCTGGACCAGCCAGCCCAGATCGCCGCCCTTGGCTTTTGAGCCGGGGTCCTCGGAATACTTCTTGGCCAGATCCTCAAAGTTCGCGCCCTTCTTCTTCGCTTGCGCCAGGATGTCTTCGGCCTTTTTCTTGATCTCGGCGACCTCCGCGTCGGTCTTGCCGCCCACGGTCATCAGCAGGATGTGCTCGGCATGGACGCGATTCGGCACCTGGAATTGCTGGATATTCTGTTGGTAGAGCGCTTTTAGCTCGTCGTCGGTGACCACGGTGTTCTGCCGGAGTTGGGTCAGGTCCAGCAGGGCGTAGCGCACCACGCGCTTTTCGGGGATCTGGAACCTGGCTTTGTTCTGCTCGTAGTAGGCCTTGATGTCGCTATCGGTGGGAGTGATCTTCGATTCCAAATCTTCGGGCTTGATCACCACATAGTCCAGCTTCACCTTTTCGTTCTGATACTTGAACTCTTCCTGAATCTCGGCCGGGCTGGCGCTGATGCCATCGGTGATCAATTTGCGGAATTTTTCCTCGATGAGGCCCTGGCGCACGAGATCTTCGAAGACCGGCACGGTCAACTGAAAGCGGGATTGAACTTCGCGGGCATAAGCGTCCAGGCCGACAAAAGTGTCGCCGTTGAATGCCGTCGGCACGTATTGCTTGATGCGGTCGGCGCGTTCCTGGTCGCTGACGGAAATGCCGAGGCGCTTGGCCTCAAACTCAACTTCTTTCTGAAAGACGAGCTGGTTCAGAATGTTCCTGGCATAGAGGCCCTCGAGCGGCTGGGGGATGGGATTCCGGCGGCGAATTTCGTCGAGCTGCTGGCGGACGTCTCCCATCGTGACATTCTGGTCGCCGACTTTGGCGAGCACGTCGGTTGAGCCCTCGGTGGTGTTGGTGCCCTGGGGCACCAGGTAGAGCAGCATGCTGAGGGCGATAATCGCGATGAAGACGCCGAAAAGGATTCGGACGCCGGTTTTCTGGTTGTCAAATACGCCAGCCATTCCAGATGTCTCCTGAAGTGATGAACAAACTTAGGATTATAGAGGATTGCGGGCGAAACCCCCAAATGAAGTTAGGGGGCGGGCTGTGGCAAACTTGGTGCCCGGTAAGGTCCACTTCGCACATATGACTGATGGCCCGGGTAATTTAGGGAGGAACGCTCCTGTTCAACCGGCGATGATCCGTCGGACATCTTTTAGCAGCACGAAGAGATGCATGGGATCCGTCGGGGATGGCACGAAATCGAAATGCTGATAAAAACGCCTTGCCGCATCATCCTTAGCGTGCACCGAGAAGGCGCGGATGCCCGCTATATCCGCAGCCTGCACTGTACGTTGCATGGCGTCTCGCAATAATGCACTGCCTACGCCTTGCCCCTGCCAGCGGCGATCAACCGCGAGTCTGGCGAGCAGCATGATTGGAACCGGATGCTTCGCCAGTCCCTTCTTCATGCGCTCCGGAGCATCCTGAAGCGCGACGTGGCCAACAGCGAGGCTGTAGTAGCCGACGAGTACCTCTCCAACGACACCCACGTAAGTTTGAGCCGCACCCGCCTGCTGGTTCTGCCAGGCAAATCGTTGCAGATATCGGTTTAGCTCCATGCGAGCGCAATCGAACTCTTCAACGGGATGATCGCTTCGCAGTTTTTCGACGCGCTTGTCTTCGTTCACGGACGAGTGCCAACATCAAAGAATCCCGGCTGATTGAACAGGCGCTCCAATCGAGGCAGGCGGCGCGGAGGTGCATCAAGCGCGGCCAGGAATGCCTTCCATTGAGTTGCATTCAGCCCAAAACTGCGCCGGTCGGCCAGGGCTTCATCGGCGCGGGCAAGCGCGCTCTCCAGAACAAACTCGCTGACGGAGCGATTGGATGCCGCTGCGGCGGCTCGCAACGCAGCTTTGGCCTTGCGTGTCAGGCGAAGGTCGAGCTTCTCACTACGGAGAGAACTGGGTGGCATTGTCACTCCTTCGTCTTTAACAGAGTAGTGATTCTGCCCGACAATGTCAAGACATGCGGCGCGTCCAGCTACCGAATGATCGGAGCTACTGCAGTTATGGTTTTGTGCTTTTCGCCGATCGGTAACTGAAGAGCTTCTGGCATTCGTTGCGAAGGAAGCTGCCGACAACGGGGATGTGGTGGTTGCCCTTCTCGAGGACGAACCGACAGGAGATGAGGCAGGCGCGCCATTTGTAAACTTCGTTGCCGTGCTTGCGGCCGTAGGCGGCGATGTCTTCCTGGGAAACTCCATAGACAACCGCACCAATTTTGGACCACACGCAGGCGCCGGCGCACATGGCACAAGGCTCGTGGGTGGAATACAGGACAAAGTCGGGCAGGTAGCGGCCGTAGCCGCTGGAAACGTATTTGAGCATTTCGAGCTCGACGTGCTTGATGCTGGATCCGGAAGTTTTCACGCGATTGCCTGCGCTGGCGATGATGGTCTCGTGTTTGCCGCTGACGCGCGTGATGACTGCGCCGATAGGATAGTCGCCGCGGTCGCCGGCGCGCTTGGCCTCTTCGATGGCCAGTTGCATAAATTTCTTCTTTGCTTTGTACGTGGCGGGAATCATGCGATTCGATTATATGAGATTATCGCGAGTGTTCCTCGGGATATCCGCGGGGTCCCGCTGGATGCCCCGGCAACGTCCTGAACCGATGAGGGAACCACGTTTGGAGAGGATGTCCCGTACCAAGCAGCTCCTTGGATTACTGCCGGCCAGCTTCTTATTCTTGTGCTGGTTGTCGCCGAATGCCCAACCAAAAACCAAGGGCGAGGTGAATCCGACATTTTATCGGGATGTGCTGCCAATTCTGCAGGAGCATTGCCAGGTGTGCCACCGCACTGGCGGGATCGCGCCGATGGCGTTCGAAACTTACGAAGGGACGCGAGGGTATGCGGCGGCGATTCAGGCTGCGACACAGAGTCGTTCGATGCCGCCGTGGTTCGCAGAAAATGGAATCGGAAAATTTTCGAACGATCCTTCGCTGACCGGCGAGCAGATCGCGCTGCTTGCCGCTTGGGCAGCAGCCAAGGCTCCGGGGGGCAACCCAGCCGATGCGCCAGCGCCGAAGAAATGGGCGGATCGCTGGACGATTCCCGCGCCGGACCTAGAAATAAAAATGACGGAGCCTGTGAACATTCCGGCGGACGGTGACGTCGGCTACACCTACGAGATTCTGCCAACGCATTTCAAGGAAGGGCGCTGGGTGCAGGCTTCCGAAATCCTGCCCGGCTTGCCGGAACACGTGCATCACGCCGTCGTCTACGTGCGGCCGCGTGAATCGCCGTGGCTGCGACACGCGCCAGTGGGAAAGCCTTTCACTGCCGACATGCTCAATTCTCCGGAAGACAAAAGAGACGCAATGTGGACCGACAGCGACGTCCTGCTGGTCTACGCACCGGGCAGCACGCCGGACAATTGGCCGCGCGGCATGGCGAAATTTATCCCTGCCGGCTCCGACCTGGTTTTTCAGATGCACTACACGACCAACGGCAAGCCGGGAAAAGATCTCACACGCGTAGGACTGATTTTCGCGAAAGAACCGCCGGCGAGGCGCGTGCTTACGCTGCAACTGACCAACGATCACTTCGTGATTCCGCCCGGCGCGCCCGATTATCGCGTGGAGGCCCGCGGCAAACTGCCGAACGATGCGCTGCTGCTCAGCTTTTTTCCCCACATGCACCTGCGCGGGAAAGAATTCGAATACAACCTCATCCACAAAGACAGATCGGTCGAGCCGCTCCTTCGCGTCCATTACCACTTTCACTGGCAGATGAGCTATCGCCTTTCAGAACCGTTGCCCCTTAGGGCGGGCACGGAGCTCCAGGCTGTGGCGTGGTTCGACAATTCCAGGAACAACCCGCACAACCCGGACCCGAGCGCCGCCGTGCGCTGGGGGGAGCAGACTTACGACGAAATGATGGTCGGCTTCTTCGATGTGGCGGTGGATTCCCGCCTCGACAAGCCTCGGTTTTTCCAGCGCGATCAGCGCTCCACTCCCGAAAAGTAGTTCAATAAGCACACCGTTCGAAAAAGCGGCGCAAGCGCTATTTGTAAATTGACTACGCGGACATACGGGACTTCCGTCCCCGACAAACCGGTGTGCTACATTGCGAAATTGGAGCAATCAAGGCACTTACTCACGTGACTACACAAACGCCCATCGAACCACGCCGGCCGACCTCGGCGCCCCCGCAGGGGCCGAAGATCCACCGCGTGGAAGTGTATTGGCACGCGGTGACCTACAAAACCGTGATCATCTACGGCTCACTGATCCTGGTGATCATCATCGCCGGTATTTTCGCGGTTAAACCCGAGTGGACCAATATCATTACGAAAAAGGTATCCAACGCCCTGGGCGATCCGGAAACAGGAAACGCGCCGGCAACGCTGACGCAAGCAAAATTCGTGAATCTCGATGGCCGCGTCCAGGTGAAAAAGGTGAATTCGGTGACCTGGGCGGAAGCGGATTATCACACGGCTCTGGACAAAGGCGATCTGATCCAGACGGCGAGCGATGGAGCCGCGCGCATCACGTTCGCCGACGGAACCGAGTACACGATCAAGTCGGAAACGCTGGTGACTGTGGAAGAAAACAATGTCACCCGCGACCACTCGAACACCGCCGTGCGCATCAACACAGGTTCCGTGGACCTGGCTACCTCCCGGTTCTCTTCTCCCGATTCGAGCGCGGCGGTCAGCGTGGAAGATGCGACCGCCTACCTGAAGCAGAACAGCAAGGCGACCGTGAAGAACGACCCGAAGGAAAACGAGCACGAGATCGTGGTGGCGAGCGGTTCGGCGCAAGTGCAGCGCGGGCAGGAAAAAATCGAGTTGACGCAATTTGAGAAGGTCAGCTTTCCCTCTGGCGGGCCAACGCAGAAATCCAATATTCTGGCGCCACCCGGCCTGATTGCTCCGTTAAACCTGTCGCCAGTGATTTCGGAAATTCCGAGGACCGCCTCCATTCATTTCGAATGGAAAGCGGTGGACGGGGCGATCAGTTACACCCTGCGCATCAGCCCGACCACGATGTTCACGCGACTGGTGAAGGAAGTGAAAGTTTCCGGCACCAGCACGGAAGTTACGGGACTCGATGCAGGGGATTATTTCTGGAATGTCAGCGCATCCGACGCAAAAAAAGAAACCAGCGAATTCAGCGAGACGTTCAAGTTCAGCCTGGTGGCCCAGGGCAAGAGCCAGGAAATGATGCTGGAAATCGAAGTGCCCAGAATACAGGGCCACTCCGCGGAGCTGATCGGGAAGACGGAACCCGGCGCCGCGCTGATCATCAACGGCCAGCCCGTGGCAAACATTGCGCCCGATGGAACTTTTCGGCACTTTACCGAGCCGCTTGAGCCCGGCCAGCACAACATTGTGGTGATTGGGCAGAACCGGCGCGGGGGCACGGCGAAGCAGCAGATTTCGATTGTAATACCAAAGTAGGCGGGGAAAACCGGGTCGCGGTTTTGCGTGGGCCGCGAAATACGGCGACAATGGATAGTTGCACCGTGGGGAGTCCGTACGCGGAGATCCTACCGGGCAGGATCCTCTCCGCAGGGGGAAAGCAGTAATGAATAAGAATGGTTACAACCTGAGGTCGGTGTTCAGTCTTTTTTCGTCCGACCTGGCGATCGATCTGGGGACGGCAAACACGCTGGTGTTCGCGCACGGCAAAGGGATTGTGGTCAACGAGCCATCCATCGTGGCCATCAACAAATCGAGCGGCGAAGTCGTGGCCGTCGGCCGCGAAGCGAAAGACATGCTGGGGCGCACGCCGGGCAACGTGGTCGCCATCAAGCCGATGAAAGACGGCGTCATCGCCGATTTCAAAGTCACCGAAAAAATGCTGACGTATTTCATTCAGAAAGCGCACAACCGCCGCGTGCTGGTGCACCCGCGCATCGTCATCGGGGTGCCGAGCGAGATTACACCGGTGGAAAAACGCGCCGTGCAGGATTCCGCGTATCGCGCGCGAGCCAGCGAAGTTTACCTGGTCGAACAGGCAATGGCCGCGGCCATCGGCGCCGGCCTGCCGATCGAAGAGCCGTCCGGAAACATGGTCGTCGACATCGGGGGCGGCACCACGGACATTGCCGTGATTTCCATGAGCGGTATCGTCTACTCGCGGTCGGTTCGCGTAGCCGGAAACGAAATGGATGAAGCGGTGATGCAGTATCTGAAGCGCAAGTACAACCTGCTGGTCGGCGAACGCACCGCGGAACAGATCAAGATGGAGATCGGCTCGGCTTATCCACTGGAAAAGCCGCTGACGATGGAAGTGAAGGGCCGCAACCTGATCGAAGGCGTGCCGCGCACCGTAACGATCGACGACAGCGAAATCCGCGAAGCACTCAGCGAATGCGTGGCGACGATCTTGAACGCCGTGCGCGTGGCATTGGAGCGCACACCGCCCGAACTTTCAGCCGACATCAGCGACCGAGGCATCGTGCTGACCGGCGGCGGCGCGTTGCTGAAGAATCTCGACAAGCGCATCCGCGAGGAGACCGGCTTGCCGGTTTCGATCGCGGACGATCCGCTGGCTTCGGTGGTTCTCGGGACGGGAAAGATGCTGAGCGATTTCAAACTGCTGCGCCAGGTTTGCATTGACTAGGGGAGTTTTCAGTTGTTTGTTGTGAGTTGTCAGTTTTCCGGGTTGATTCTCATCATTCGGGTTCCGCATTTCTCCCAGCCGCGGAGGCCGATGGTGGATGAAGAATTAAGTCTTACTTAAAACTTAGAACTGTTTACTGAGAACTTTTCCATGGTCGGAGTTCCTTCCAGACACAGATCGCTCGCGCTGCTGGCCGGCGTGCTGCTGGCGCAAGTGCTGATGCTGGCGCTGCAGGTCAAGCGCGATTCGCGCGGCCGGCTGATCCGCGTCTGGAGCATGACCGCCGTGTCGCCGTTCGAAAAAGGCGGCGCGTGGGGATTTGACAAGGTTCGCGGCGTGTGGGGCCACTACTTTGCGCTGCAGGGGACGACACGGCAGAACGAAGAACTCCGCGCCGAAAATGACGAGCTGAAGCTAACGATTTCCCAATTGCAAAGCAAGGCCGCCGAAGGCGATCGTCTTGCATTGCTTTTGAATTTCCGGCAATCCCATGAAAAAGTGCCCATGGTTATGGCGCGCGTGATCGGCGCCAGCGCCGGCACCGCCAGCCACACGGTGGAGATCGACCGCGGCGAGCGCGACGGCATTCGCCGGAACATGGCGGTCATTACGCCGGATGGCGCGGTCGGGAAAATCATCGAGAGCTATCGCGACACCGCCCAGGTGCTGCTGCTGAGCGACAAGGAGGGCGGAGCAGGAGCGATGCTGGTGAGCTCGCGCATCCAAAGCCCCGTGAAAGGCACGGGCGAACCGATGCTTTCCATGAGCTACGTCGCGGCCGAGGAAACGGTGAACGCCGGCGAGAAGATTGTCACCAGCGGCATGGACAAAATATTTCCGCGCGACGTTCCCATCGGAACCGTGCTCGACGTGAAACAGGGCAATCCCTTTAAACAGATCCGCGTGAAACCCGCCGCGCAGCTGGACCGCCTGGAGGAAGTGATCGTGCTGCTGTCGCAAGAACCGGTGAATTTCAAGAACGACGATGACCAGCAGGGCGCACAGCCGGCGGCCGGGAATGCGGCTGTTCCCGCCGCGGGAAAGCCGGTGGCGGAGAAGCCATGAACGACACATTCGAGCTCCGCGGTGGCGAGTCGCACATCGAAGTCCACAAATTTTTCCCCGGTGCCGTGGTTGGAATGGCGGTTCTTTCGCTGGTACTACAACGCATCCTGCCTGTCTATCTGCCCAGACTGGAGATACTGGATCTGCCGTTGCTCGCGACCATTTATTTCGGACTGAGCCGGCGGAATCCTTCCACGGGATTGCTGCTAGGCACAATGATGGGATTGATGCAGGACAGCCTGAGCGGCCCGACGGTTCCATTCGGCGAGTACGGGATCGCCAAGACCGTGATTGGCTACCTGGCCTCCTCGATTGGCTCGCGGTTGGATACGGAACATCCACTGGCGCGGTTTGCCCTTGTGGGTCTCTTCTATGTGGTGCACCAGGCGAGCCTGACGGTGGTGCGGCGCCTGTTGCTGAACCAGCCCGAGGGGTGGTTCAACATGCATCTCGCCATCGCGGCATTGGTCAACGCCGTGCTGGGCGTGGTGCTGTTCGTCGGCCTCGACCGCCTCCGCCGCTAATCGCAAATCGTCACGAAACGAAGGCTAGTGCGTCAGCAGATATTGCTTGAAGTCGTCGTATTGGCTGCTGATGGGTAACGAGAGTTTCGGGCGATGGAGATATTCCGCAAGGCGCGACGGCAGCGGCGGCGCGACGCCAATTCCCTTTTGCACGATTTCGGCGAATTTCGCGGGATGCGCCGTGGCGAGCACCAGACCCTGCGACGGCTCGGGATGTTCCTTGCGATAGGCTTCCCAGGCAAGCAGGCCGACGGCGGTGTGTGGATCGGAAATGTAACGGTAGCGGTCCCAGACCGCGCTCATCTGCTGCAAGGTTTCTTCGTCTGTGGCGCGGTGGCCCCAGATTTCCTTGCGGACGTTTTCCAGGCGATTGCGGCACAAATCGAGCAGGCGCGGGAAATTATTGGGATTGCCCACATCCATGGCGTTCGAATAGGTGGCTACGGCCGGCCGGGGGTGATATTCGCCACTCCGCAGGTATTCCGGCACCGCATCGTTGGCATTCGTAGCGGCAATGAATCTGGCTACGGGCAAGCCGAGGCGCTTGGCGAAGATTCCGGCCGTAAGATTGCCGAAATTTCCGCTGGGGACGGACACGATCAGCGGCACGGAGGCCACCGGCAACTGCCGGTATGCCGCAACGTGATAAAACATTTGCGGCAGCAAGCGCCCGATGTTGATGGAATTCGCCGAAGTCAGGAACGCGCGCTGGTTCAGGGCCTCGTCGGAAAATGCCTGCTTCACCAGGCGTTGGCAATCGTCAAACGTGCCGGAAACTTCCAGCGCGGTGATATTTTCGCCTAGCGTGGTGAACTGCTTTTCCTGGGCTTCGCTGATGCGTTTGGAGGGATAGAGGATCACGACGCGGATTCCCGGGACGCGCAAAAATCCGTGCGCGACCGCGCTTCCCGTGTCCCCCGAGGTCGCCACCAGCACCGTCAATGTGCGCGATTCGCCGCGCACGAAATAACCCATCAGCCGGGCCATGAAACGGGCGCCGAAATCCTTGAATGCCAGGGTGGGACCGTGAAACAACTCCAGAACGTGCAGGGCCGGCGAAAGCGAAACCAGCTTCACGGGGAAATTGATGGCTTCGGCTACGATCTGCCACAGCATTTCTTCGGGCACGTCGGGCGTCGCGAAGGGCCGCACCACGCGGAAGCATACTTCCGTAAACGGCAAGCGGCGGAACTCTTCCAATTCTTCCGGCTTGTGCCGCGCGATTTCGACGGGCATGTACAGCCCGCCGTCGGGAGCAAGGCCGCGCAGCACCGCACCGCGCAATGACGTCAGCAGCGCCTTTCCGCCTGTGCTTCGGTATCTCATGCGCCGGGCTCCGCCTTCGCGGGATTGTTTCCCCGCTCCAGGTGATGCCTGACCATTTCCAGAAATCTTTCGCCCACCGCTTTTTTATCCGCCGCTTCTTCGCGCAAAAGGGGCACGCGCAAATCGGAAACAGGTATCGAGCAATGCGCGAGCGCTTCGTAACTCTGGCGGCGCGCGCCGATCAACACCGGGTAGCAGCGCGCCACTGTCTCCTTCGGGGCTTCCCCGGAACGGGCTTGAAACGCGCCGCGCCAGAGAACCGGTTTCGGGTCCGCCAGGTACCGCTGGATCAGGAGTTCCTGCTCATCGCGGGAAGCCGCGAGATAAACCACCAGCAATTGCTTGCGCAATCGATGCAGCAGATGATTTCCCACGTAGATTACGCTGCCGGTGGTGTCGAGAACCAGGTCGCGCTCGGGATTTTTTTCCAGGCCAGTCAAAACTTCGTCGAGCACCGCGATTTCCTCCGATAGATACGCAGCTTCACGCTCGGCATAGGTGGGGAGATGCGGCCAGCCCATCCACGCGGCTACGCCGTTGATGCCGCTATAGCCGCGCGTTTCGAGCGCAGGCTTCAACCTGAGTTCGATTTCCGAGTCGCAGGAGACCGTCGGGTAGCCGGCCGCGGCAATGCGCGAGGCCCAAAACGACTTCCCGGCACCGGACATTCCGATCAGCGCGAGCCGCAATGGCTTGTTCGAATGAGGCCACATAGAGAAACAGAAAGTGTAAAGGACTCCGGGCCATCAAAGAAAATGAAAAGCGATGCCCTCGCCAGATGAGTTTAACTTATGGAAAACACCCTTACTGGGCAAAATCAGACCGGTTCTTCGTTCAGGCGGACCGCCTCGCCTCCCGTTGCTTCTCCCGCTACCTGTACTTCAGGACGAGTTGCGCGGCCTGTGGCCGGGTGCTAATTTGGGAAAGGCTTCTGAAAGGAGACGGTTTCAGGGGCCGGGCGACGATTTCGAGGGCTTCCAAAGGTGGATCGGGGCGCTTTTTGTGGGCCTCGCCGACCGGAGAGTTCGCACTTCAACGCTTCAGTGAAAAGAATTTGCGCGAGCGGGCGCCGCTCAGCCCTGAGAAATATACCGGCTCGCGCGCAGGTCTCGCGTGTCGTACTGGTTTCGCAACGATAATCGACTGCCGCAAGAACGGCTGGCCGCCGCCTCCTACGTGATTGTGGGAATGATCACGCTGCTGCTGCTGGGCTTCTGGAAGCTCCAGGTAATTGATTCGGACAAGTATGGCGTGATGGCGGAGCGCAATCGCGTGCGCTCGATTCCGATCATCGCGCCGCGCGGGCGCATGCTCGATCGCGATGGCCGCGTCCTCGTGGACAACTATCCTTCGTTCAGCGTGCTGCTGCTTCGCGACGACATGTCCGCGGTGGAGAAAAATCTTCCGGCAATCGCGGACGGCCTGGGCCTTTCCCTGGACGATCTAAAAGATCAGTTGAACAACACCGGCGCGCTTCCCAAATTTCAGCCCATCGTCATCAAGCCGGAAGCTACGCCGGCGGATGTCGCCTTCATTGAATCGCATCGCGCCGATATTCCTCTGCTCGAAATGCTGATGGTCCATCGGCGGCGTTATTTGCCCGGTGGGTTTATGGCCCATGCCAGCGGGTATGTTGGCGAAGTCAGCGAGCAACAGATCGAGGCCGGCAACGGCAAATATCGGCCCGGCGACGTCGCAGGCAAGTCCGGCCTGGAACGGCAGTACAACGATATGCTGGTGGGCACGGACGGCATGCGCCGCGTGATCGTAAACAGCATTGGCAAAGAAGTCGGGCGCCTAACCCAGCAGGAAGCAATTCCCGGCAAGCAGATTCAATTGACGATTGACTACGACTTGCAGCAAGTGGCGGAAACCGGGTTGGGCGACAAAAAGGGCGCGGTAATAGCGCTCGACCCGCGGACCGGCGAAGTGCTGGCGTTCGCAAGCCATCCCGCACCGGATCCGAACGATTTCGCGATCCGCGTTTCGAAAGAAGAATGGCAGCGGCTGAACGAAGATCAGGGCAAGCCGTTGCTGAACCGCGTGACGCAGGCGCAATTGGCGCCGGGATCGGTGTTTAAGATCATCATGGCCACGGCGATGCTGGAGTCGAAGACGCCGCCGCAAAATTTCACCGCGTTCTGCCCGGGCTACGGCATTTTTTACGGACAGATGCACAAATGCTGGGTGTACGGGAAGAAGTCGCATGGGGTGGTGAATCTGCATGAGGCCATCGTGCAGTCCTGCGACGTGTTTTTCTACAACGTCGGGATGCGCATGGGTATCGACACGATTTCAAAATACGCAAAGATGTTGGGCCTGGGAGCAAAGACGGGAATCGATATGCCGTCGGAAGAGTCCGGGCTGGTGCCCTCCGAAGAGTGGGTACAGCGCGTGTATCACCACAAGTGGTATCCGGGATCGACGATTTCGGTATCGATCGGACAGGGTTCCGTGATGGTGACCCCGCTGCAGGTGGCCTATGTGATCGGCGGGATTGCGTCGGGCGGCGAATTCAAGCAGCCGCACATGTTAAAGGATGCCCAGAACGTCAGCGAAAAGCGCGTGGAACTGGCGGAAAGCACTGTCGAACAGGTAACGCAAGGGATGTACGGCGTAATTAACGAGGCCGGAGGAACCGGCAACTCCGTGAAGCTGCAAGGAATCGAGTTCTGCGGGAAGTCGGGAACGGCTCAGATGATGAGTTACGGCGCCGCCAGCCGGCTGGGGTTGGGCAAAGGAAAGAATGATGGGTGGTTCGTCGGATTTGCCCCGCGGCGCGATCCGGAGATTATTGTCGCGGCGGTCGTGGAAGATACGTCGGAGCACGGTGGCACGGCGGCGGGACCTGTGGTGCGCGATATCGTGAAGGCGTATTACGACAAGAAAGAAAAGAAGACCCAGGGACAATCTACCGCGCAAGCACAGAAGCCGGCGGAATCTCCCAAGGCGGCGAATAAAGCGGAAGCGGCCATGAAGGTGGCACAGCAAATCTCGGAAAAGAAGCAGCAGCCAGAGTAACGCGTAAGCAATCGAGCAGAGGAAAATTTTCCGCAGAGATAAAGAATGAACGAAGGAACAACAACACGCGATTACGACTGGTGGTTGCTGGCGATTGTCGCGGCCATCTGCGCGCTGGGAGTGCTGGAAATTTACTCCGCGACGCATGGGAGCGCTCTGGTCGGGATGCACAGCAAGCAGATTCGCTGGCTGGTGATCGGGTTCGTGCTGATGTTCATTCTCTCGCGAATCGATTACCACCTGATCATGGACCAGGCCCCCGTGCTGTATATCATTGGAATAACGGCACTTGTGGCGGTTCTCCTGGTAGGCCACACGCGGTTTGGCGCCAAGCGCTGGATTCCCGTCCTCGGCGAATTTCTTCAGGTGTCAGAATTGGTCAAATTGATTATAATCATCGTATTGGCGCGCTTCTTCGCGGAAGTGCGTACCGATGAGCTTTCCCTGCAGGATTTAATCAAGGCAGGGCTCCTGGTAGGAATACCGCTGGTCTTAATTCTGAAGCAGCCAGATCTCGGCACCGCACTTGTATTGATGCCGATGTTGATCGTAGGTGCATTTCTAGCCGGGCTGCAATGGAAACACGCCGCGGTGATTGTCCTAATCGGCGTCTTGATGCTGCCCGTCGGGTGGCATTTCTTGAAACCGTACCAGAAGGAAAGGGTTACTTCGTTTTTGCATCCCGAGGAAGACGCGAAGGGTTCCGGCTATCAGGTCTTGCAGTCGAAGATCGCCGTGGGCTCGGGCGGCTTCTGGGGGAAGGGCTTCGGCAACGGCAGCCAGAATCAGCTGGGTTATATTCCGGTCCGGTATTCCGATTTCATCATGTCGGCGTGGGCGGAAGAACAGGGATTCAAAGGCGTGCTGCTTGCACTCGGGCTGTACATGGCGCTATTGTTACGGCTTGTCCAGAACGCTCAGCGCGCCAAAGATCGCGCGGGAATGTTTCTGGTCATGGGTGTGACAGCGGCGCTTGGATTTCACGTTTTGGTAAATGTGGCCATGGTCATCGGGGCCATGCCGGTTACCGGCATTCCGTTACCCCTGATGTCCTATGGAGGATCCGCCACGCTGTTTGTTTTTCTGGCGATAGGCCTGGTAATGAATGTCCGGCTGCGCCGATTCGTTAACTAGCTTCTCGCCAGCTCCGAGCGCGACCACCATCAGGAGGTTTGCGCCGGGCCCGCGGTCCGAACAAAATTTCGGCCCGCTTGCAGTTCAAGAAGGAATTTAAGAGTGAGGATAGCATCGTCCGCCGTTACCCCGGGAGCTTCCCGGCAACGGCCCAGCCTCGATAGCATGAGGTTTTCGCAAAACGAAAGCCGCAACCCGGCTTCCCCCTCCGGCTACGAACGCAATGCCGCAACAATCTTGTTGTCGCCAGCGTGTCCCGGTCCCGACCGGGACGGCGCCTTGCCCCGGACCTCTGTCTCAGAGGGTCCCGCGGCGGTGCATCCCAAGGAGTTTTCATGTCGAAAGAATTGGTTATCAGCGCGTCCTCCCACGAGCGGAGAGTCGCGATATTGGAAGAAGGCCAGCTAGTCGAGATCTACATTGAGCGCGAAAAAGAGTTCGCGCTCGTCGGCAGCATCTACAAAGGAAAAGTAACGCGCGTTTTGCCGGGCATGCAGTCGGCGTTCGTCGATATCGGCCTGGACGGCGACGCGTTCCTCTACGTGAGCGACGTTTTCGAGAACCTCGAAGACTACGACCACGGCCATTCCCACGGAGACGCCCCGGCACCCGCGATCGCAGCGGCATCCGGCGGCGCGCTCATCGAGCCCCTGCCCGGCGAAAGCCTCTCCACCCGCCGTGTCCACGAAGAGACGATCTCACTGGACGAGCCCCGGGAAGAGCGCGGTCCGAGTCACGATCACGGATCATCCGAAGAATTTCGCGGCGTCGCGGAGCACCACGAAGGTGATGCCGGCGGCGAAGGCCAGCATTCCGAAGGCGGCGAACTCGACGAACGCCAGCCGGAATCGAACGCTTCGGCTCCCCAAAATTTCGCTCCTAGCTACAACCCTACGCGCAACTATCCTCCCCGCATCGGCAACGACCGCCCGCAAGGAACGGATCGTGGCGGTGACCGAGGTGGAGACCGAGGCGGAGATCGCGGCCGGGGCGGCCGCAGGGGGCGGTTTGGACGGCGTCGAGGCGGAAGCGGCGGTGGTGGCGGCGACCGGGATCGGCGTCCACACGGACAGGGCGGCAGCGGCCGCAACCTGCCTCCTTCGAAATATGCGTCTCCGCAGGGCGCTCGCGAAAATCGCGGCGGATTTGACAATCGGCCTTCGAACGATCGCGGCCCCAGCGCTCCGATCGAAAAGCGCGATGACGACATTGTTCTGCCAGGTGAATCGCTGGCGAAATATCGCGCGCGGCCCGTACCCGCGCCGGTCGAGCCGCTTGGCGATCACGAGCCGGAAGAGCGTCAGCCGGATTATGAACAGACCCCCTCGCGTCCCGCGGTTGGCCTGCAATCCGGCACCGGAACGCCCCGGCGCTTCTCCGGAAGCTTGCCGCACTGGGTTCTAGCCGATACGGAATCGGAAGCCGACGCGGCTACTGGCGAATCCGCCACGGAAGAGCACGCCGCGGAAGCCGCGGAGGAAGCCCTGGCTGCCGCTGCGCAACAACATGCGGAACAGACCCCAGCCGGGCCGGTTCGCAACGGTGCCGCTGGCCTCAGCGATGAAGAGGCTGTATCTCTCTCCGCCCGGTTGGTGGAAGCCAAACACGAAGAGACCCAGGCGCGCGCCGAAGCCGACTCGCTCGTCGGGGGCACGGATTTTGACGAAGACGAAGCGGAGGCCCTCCACGAAGCGCACGAAATTGCCGAGCGCCAGGAACATGGCCACCACGAAGAAGAATCCGAAGAAGAGCAAGATGAGCGTGAAGAACGCGAAGACCGCGAAGATGCGGAGGACGAAGCCCACGAAACGCAGTTCGCCGCAGAATCCGGCCATGAGGAACATCGGGGCGAAGCAGGCGAGGAAGTCCGCGCTGAGGAAAATCGCGCAGAGTTGACTGAGGCCGAGCGCGCCGACCTCGCTCACGACGAAGCCATCGAACACGTCGCGGCGGAAACCATGTCGGCCGCTACAGCGGACGGCTCGACCACAGAAGCGATTGTGGAAGATGACGCCGTGCTTTTGCCTGGCGAAACCCGCAGTCCGCGCAATCCGAACGCGCCGCGGGAAGATTTTGCACGCATCGGCACCAATCCGCGTTCCCGCTTCCAGCGCCCGCAGCGCGGCGGACGCGACCGCGGCGGTGATCGCGGCGGTTTCCGAGGACGCGGCGGACGCCCGGATGGGCGCTCCGATCGCCCCCCTCGGAGCGGCGACCGTGACCGTGGTAGCGATCGTGGTCCGGATCGGGGTTCTGATCGGGGCCCGGATCGTGGCGGTGATCGCGGCCGTGGACGCTTCGAGCGCCGCGGCGGACATGGCCACGGCCCGCATCGCGGGCATCACGGCGGACATGCTCCTTCGCGCCGGCCTCAGCTCATTTCCGAAATGCTGAAAGCCGGTCAGGACATCGTCGTCCAGATCGCCAAGGAACCCCTCGGCAAGAAGGGCGCGCGCATCACGAGCCACGTGGCGCTTCCCGGGCGTTTCCTGGTGTACATGCCGACCATCGACCACATCGGCGTCTCGCGCAAGATTGCCAGCGCGGAAAACCGCTCGCGCCTCCGCCGGCTTGTCGGCGAAGCGCGCGGCAGCTATCCCGGCGGCTTCATCGTGCGCACCGCTGCCGGCGGCGCGACCGATGACGAAATCCGCACCGACATCGAGTTCCTCGGACGGACCTGGAGTGAGATTAAGCAGAAGCACGACGACCGTAAGGCTCCGGCGCTGCTACACCGCGACCTGAACCTGGTCGAGCGGATTCTTCGCGACTACGTCAGCGACGATTTCACCGGTATCTGGATTGACAACGAAGAGGAATACGGCAAGGTGGTTGAGTTCGTCAGCCGGTTCCAGCCGAAGCTTGTCAACAAGGTGAAGCTCTACACCAAGGAGCAGCCGATTTTTGAAGAGTTCGGCATCCAGCACGAACTCGACAAGGCTCTCCGAGCCAAGGTCTGGCTGAAGTCCGGTGGATACATCGTCATCAACCACACCGAAGCGCTGGTGGCCATCGACGTGAATACCGGCAAGTTCGTGGGCAAGGGCTCGATTCGCCTGGAAGACACGATCGTCAAGACCAACCTCGAAGCCGTGAAGGAAATCGTGCGGCAGATTCGCCTGCGCGACCTGGGCGGCATCATCGTGGTGGACTTCATCGATATGGAAGAACGCCGCAACCGCGAAAAGGTTTTGGGCGCGTTGCAGATGGCTCTGGAGCAAGACAAGGCGCCGTCGAAAGCGCTTTCGTTCAACGAGTTCGGCCTGGTCTGCATCACCCGCAAGCGCACCAAACAGGCGCTGGAGCGCGTGCTCTGCCAGCCGTGCCCGTATTGCACCGGCTCCGGCATGGTCAAGTCCATCCCGACGCTGTGCTACGAAATCCAATCGGAAGCGCGCAAGATGGCCGTCACCGACCACGAAGGGCCCAACCTTACCCTTCGCGTGCACCCGGAAATCGCCAAGGCGCTAAAAACGCGCGAGTCCATCCTGATCGACGAGCTGGAGCAGAACTCGCACAAGCACATTATCATTCAGTCCGACGCGACTCTGCACTGGGAGCAGTACGACATTTACTAGTGGGAAGTTTTCAGTTATCAGTAATCGGAAAGAGGAAACGCCCGGGCCTTGCGGCCCGGGCGTTTTTTTGATTGCATTGGAACCCTTATCTCGGCGAGAACGACGGGCATGTGGTAAAACTTGTCTGGTTACGAGGGGATCCGATGAAGAATCTCACGCGGCGGGAAGCATTGAAGGCGGGATCGACAGCGGTGGCGACCGCAATCCTTAATCCGGTGATGGGGAACGGGATGAGTGAAAAGCAGAAAAGCAACAACATGGGAGCCAATTCACCACGAACACCGTCCGATGAAATCTGCTTCATGGGCGCGATGGCACTGGCCGAACTCCTGCGGGCAAAACAACTTTCCGCGGTGGAAGTAATGAAGGCACATCTGAAACAGATCGGGCGGGTGAACCCGAAGGTGAATGCGATCGTAACTCTCGTGGACGAGAAAAAACTCCTCGCGCAGGCGCAGGCCGCGGACGATGCGCTAACCAAGGGTACCTGGCTGGGACCGCTGCATGGCCTGCCGATTGGCGTGAAGGATTTGCATGCCACGAAGGGTATTCGAACTACTTATGGCTCGCCGCTGCTGAAGGACGATATCCCGAATGCGGATTGCCTGCTGGTGGAGCGCGAAAAGAAAGCCGGCGGCATCGTGCTGGGAAAGACGAATGTGCCGGAGTTCGGGCTTGGCTCGCAAACTTTCAATACTGTTTTTGGAGCGACGCGCAATCCCTTCGACCTCAGCAAAACTTGCGGTGGCAGCACTGGCGGCGGGGCCGTGGCAGCGGCTTGCGGAATGGTGCCGCTGGCGGATGGCAGCGACCTCGGCGGATCGCTGAGGAATCCGCCCAACTTTTGCGGTGTGGTTGGGCTGCGCCCTTCGCCGGGGCGAGTGCCCAACCCGCCCGCGGACCTTGCGTGGCAACCGTTTTCCGTAGAAGGTCCCGTAGCGCGCAATGTGAAAGACTGCGCGTTCTTTCTTAGTGTTCTGGCAGGGCCGGACGAGCGGATACCCATTTCCATCGAGCAGCCGGGCAGCGCATTCGCGCAACGGCTGGATGGGCGGAACTTCAAGGACGTGCGCGTGGCGATGTTCCGCGACATGGGCTTACCCTGGAATCCGGAAGTAAAGGAAACCATCCGCGCCCAGGGCAAGGTTTTCGAATCGCTGGGTTGCGTGGTGGAAGAAGCGGAGCCCGATTTTCGCGACGCCAACGAATGCTTCCTGGCTTGGCGGCATTGGATGATGGAAGCAAAATTTGGGGATTTGCTCGCCACCAAAGGCGATCAACTCAACGAATACGTCCATTGGCATGTGGAGGAAGGCCGGAAATTGACGGGGCCGTATTTGTCGCGGGTGGAGATCAAGCGATCGGCGCTGTATCAACGAGTGCGCGAATTCATGGATCGTTACGAATTTTTCGTACTACCCGTGAATCAGGTGCTGCCCTTCGACGTGACCCAACATTATCCGGCGGAAATCGACGGTGTGAAGCTGGAAAACTATCTCGCCTGGATGAAATCGGCTTACTACATCAGCGCGGTCGGAAATCCGGCAGCGTCCGTGCCGTGTGCGTTTTCGAAGGGCGGCTTGCCGATCGGGATCCAGATTGTCGGGCGGCATCATGACGATTGGGGAGTGCTGCAGATGGCCCACGCCTTTGAGCAGGCAAAGAATTTGGAAAAGCGAAGGCCCGTGGCGGTGGACTGAGATTGCGGACACGGCAGTCGACTCGCCCCGCGTCAGATTAAGGACGACTCAATCGGGGTCGCGAGCTTCGCGCGCAGTTTTTGTCGCCTTGCCCGGGGGAAACACATTGTGATTGGGCACTGGCATCGGCGTTGCACCCATGCGGTCTTCCCAGAGGAATTTGTTCAGTACCGTGTTGTCCGCAGCGTCGGCGTGGCTGAAATCGAGATTTTTTCCCTGCTTCCATTCCTTCGTGTTCATTTCGTACAGCAGCCCATTATCGCGGTTGCGGTAATCAGCGTGAAAGGGCTGTTGCGTCCCCGGACCGCTGAAGAGCGGCGCCATGACGGCGGCGCGGGAATCGTTGGCGTTCATCGGCGGCGCGCCGAGCAATGCCTCGATCGTGCGAATCATGTTCACCGTCGTATAAAAATGATGGTCCACAAAAGCGCCGTCCTTCGCGTCCGGCGATTCCGCGACCGGCGCGTATTTGCTGATGACCAGGGCGATGCTGCGATGCGAATCCACATGGTCCGGGCCGTCCTGCGCATCATCCTCTAGAATCAGGATGGCCGTGTCGTCCCAATAGCCGGTATTCGAGAGCGCTTCGACGACGCGGCCAACCGCCAGATCGTTGTCCGCCACCGAAGCGGTTGGTTTGGGCTTACCCTGCTTCCCTCCGGCCGTGTGGTCGTTGGGCAGCCGCAGCAGGATGAATTGCGGCATCGTGTCCTTGCCCGCCTTGCGCGAACTCGTGAAACCGGCAAACTCATTCAAGAATTCGTCCACGCGCAATTGATCCGGATAAGCGACCTCGAAGTCGGGATAGGACGGATCGAAGTGGCCGCGCAATTCCACCTGTGAGGCAATATTTTTACCGAGCACCGGAATTTCCCACGGGTATGGGCTCGATCCCCCGCGAGGGTCGCCCACATTTTTCTCCAGGGGCTCGCCCTTCTTGATCGTTGCCCTTGCGCAGGGCACGCCCGTAACTTCAGGCGGGCCGCCGGCCGGCGAATTCCCTTGCTGTTGGGTCTCGCACCAGCGCGAAACGATATATTCGCCATAATGCCGATACGAAATTCCGTGGCTCGCGAAATTTTTCCAGAGATACCCGCCGGTCGGTTCGCCCGCATCGGGAAGGTCATCGTCCGCGGAAATGCCCCCTAGCAACTGGCCTTCCGAGTCGTAGGTATGTTCGCGGCTGCGGTAGCCGATGGGCCAGGTTTTTTCCACGTAGTCCGAGATGGAAGCCGAGGTCGACCACACATGGCCATCGCCCGAAACGTCGCCGCTGTCGTAAAAATTATCCAGCACGCCAAACTGCCGCGCCAGCTTGTGCTGGTTTGGCGTAATGTCTTCCCCGTACATTGCCAGGGATGCGTCGCCGTCGCCCGCACCCAGATCTCCGAAAAGCTGATCGTAAGTGCGGTTTTCCTTGATGATGTAAATCACGTGCTTGATCTTGTTTTCGCCGGACGCGAAAGGAACTTTGTCCACGTTCCCCTGCGCCGCATTCGTGGCCGCGGCCAGCGCGCTCCACTCCGTAAGTTTTCCTGGAATATCCGCAACCTTGATGCGCGCCAACGATCCATGAGTCATCGCGGGGTTATACGGATATTTGGGATCGCCATTGGCTTTCGTGCTGATCGCCTTCGGATTCGGTCCGGATCCCCGGCCTTTCGCCGTGCCGATCAGCAGATCGTTGGCCGTGACAGCCACCACGGTCGGATAAAACTCGGTGGGGATGAATCCCGCCGCCCTCTCTTGCTTGCCCGCGCCGGGATGGCTCAAATCGAAGACGCCCACAGTATCGGAAATTGCGTCCGCTGAAAAAAGCGTTTTTCCATCGGAGGAGAGCGCGAGGCTTTCGGGATCGCTGCCGCCATAATTCTGCCCCGGCAATTTCGTGGAGAAGGTGTAGGCGACTTTTCCGGTCTTCGTATCCAGGGCATCGATCTCGTCGCGATTTGTCAGCGCCACAAACAGGCGCGAATCGTCCTGGTTCAGCAGCAACGCCGTCGGATGCGACCCGCCCGCAAGCGGCGCCGCGGGCTTCCCCAGCGAAATAAATTGCCGCACCGTGCCCTTCGTCAGGTCGAGTTCCGCCACCGCCGACGCGTTCCACAGCGAAACAAATCCTCGCCGGCCGTCGTGCGTCATCACCGCCGTATACGGCAGAGCTCCCGGGATGCGCTTGTACGTGGCAAGGTCAAACCGATGCACGATTTTTCCGTCGGCGCTGTTCAACAAGATCGCTTCGTCCGAGCCGTTGCATGCCACCAGGATGCGCTCTTCGCCGCCACTGATTGCCACGCTGAGTCCCGCGGGATAGGTCACATCTTTGAACTGCCCGCGCCGCACTTTCCCGCTCGGCAGCATCGCCCGCGGCGCCAGCGGCAAAAATCGCTCGGGCGTCACCAGTCCATTCTCGAAGCCATAGACGGAGATCCCATTTCCCGTGCTTCCCTTCTCTTTTCCCAACGGATCGGTCAGCGAGGCCATCGAGGCGTACAAATGCTTGCCATCGATGCTGAAAGCCAGCCCCAGAAAGTAAGTCTGCTTCGCCCTGCTTCCGAGGCGCTCGTCGGGAAAATCGCGAAGCTCGTTTGTCTGCAGATTCAAGACTGTCAGCGACTGTTTTTCGCCGGATGTGTACGCGCCAAAACCACTGTGCAGAAGCACGGCAAACCGCCCGTCCGGCGAAATCGCCGCCGCTGTCGGAAAATTGTTCGTCGGCTGCGGGTCACCCGGCACCTCGCCCAGCAGCTTTCCATTGGGCAGTCGCGTTGGCTCGTGAGCTGGGGGTCCCGTTTGCGCGCGGAGTTCTCCGGGCACAACAATCACTAACATCATTCCCAAAAACCAACTTCCAAATTTGCCGATTTGCATGGCTGCATTATATTTGAGTGCGTGTTGCAAAACTATGAATGCGCTACGCTGGGGTGATCTGGTCGCCCCTTTTTCGCTTCCCGTACCGGTAGAGGGAGATTCGGGCAAGCACCGGGCCGGTCAAGATTTTTCCGGTTCAAGCAATTGGACTTTTATGTTCCCGAATAGCGCTGTTCTCTCCAAGGATCGCCATAGGCGTGATAGCCGTTGCGTTCCCAGAAGCCCAGGCGGTCGTGGTCCAGAAGCATGAAGCCGCGGACCCATTTCACGCTTTTCCAAGCGTAAAGATGCGGCACGATCAGGCGCAGCGGTCCGCCGTGCTCGGCTGTCAACGGCTCGCCGTCATGTTCGAAAGCGAAGAGCACATCTGGCCGCAGCAAATCTTTCAGTGGAATATTGGACGTGTAGCCCTCTTCGGCAAGCACCAGAACGTATTCGGCCTCCGGCTTGGCTTTCGCGCGATCCAACACGTCCGTGAATCGCACGCCCTTCCAACGGTTATCCAGACGGCTCCAGCGCGTCACGCAGTGAAAATCACTGGTGGATTCCATCTGCGGCAGCGCGCGAAACTCTTCCCAAGTCAGGCGCAACGGCGTTTCCACCAACCCGCTTATTTTGAAATCCCATTTCGCCGCGTCAAAATGCGGCACGCTCCCGTAATGCAGCACGGGCCACTTGATCGTCAGCGATTGTCCGGGTGGCAACCGCCCCTCGGCCTTCGCCTGCTTCTCTTTCGCCCGCCTTCCGCCATCGTCTCCGAATATCGGCATTCCGCCACCTCTGCTTGATTAGAGTCCGCGGGGCTCCAGTGGTTTCAAGCGCGATTGACCCGCATTCCTTTACTCTAAATTGACTGAATTTATGCTACTTTGAGCGTCTGCTTCCGCGCCGCCGCCGGCCTGTTTAGCAAGGAGGTCTCCCGATGGCAACGCCTGCTCCCCTCAGCGATTTGAATCGCCGATTTGAAATTCCCGGCATCGCCAGAATCGTGGATGGCCGCGGCGGGCTTCCCTGCGTCCAGGTAAGTTCGCCCCGCGCCTCTGGTGAAATTTATCTGCATGGTGCCCATGTCACTTCCTGGAAACCGGTCGGCAACGAAGAAGTCCTCTATCTTAGTTCGAAATCGAAGTGGCAGGATGGCGCAGCGATTCGTGGTGGAGTTCCGGTGTGCTTTCCGTGGTTCTCGGCCCGCGCCGACGATCCGCGCTCTCCAGCGCATGGGCTGGTCCGCACCAAATCCTGGCAACTGGAAGGCATTACCCATGCGGACCACGACGTTACCGTGGCGCTTTCGACCTCCGCCGACGATGCCACGCGGAAGACCTGGTTCGGCGATTATCACCTGCTCTTTTGCGCCACGTTCGGCGAGCAACTGCGCCTGGAGATCATTGTCACCAACCGCGGCACCTCCTCCTTCCGGTTCGAAGAAGCGCTCCATTCCTACTTTCGTGTCTCCAATATTGCCGGCGCCAAGCTGCGCGGCTTGAACGGCGCGGGCTTCATCGACAAGACCGACGCCAAACGCGAAAAGCACCAGCACGGAGACGTGTGGATCTCCGCGGAGACCGATCGAGTTTACCTTAAGACCTTTTCCACCGTGGAAATTGAAGATCCCGCCGCCCGGCGCCGCGTACTTGTCGCCAAGGAAGAGTCGCGCGATACCGTTCTCTGGAATCCCTGGTCCGAAAAAGCAAAAAAGATGTCTGACGTTGGCGCTGATGAATGGCGCCAGTTTGTCTGTGTGGAAACCTGCAACGTCGGCGATCACGCCGTCAATCTTGCTCCGGCCCAGGCGCACACGATGTCCGCCCTGATTTCCGTCAGCGCCCTCTGAGGGCGCCGCCGAATTGCTTCTCCCCGCGTGCTATCATCTGAGGTTTGAAGCACAAGGAAAGCAAACACTCCATGCCCGCACGCATCCTGGACGGCCTGAAAATCCGCGACGAAATTTTCGCTGAATTGAAATCCGAGATTACCGGGCTGCACGCGCAGGGAATTCGTCCCGGGCTCGCCGCCGTTCTGGTTGGCGAAAATCCCGCCTCGCAGGTCTACGTAAAAAGCAAAATCGCCGCCTGCGAACAGCTCGGCATGGCCAGTTGGCTGCACACTCCGCTCGCGAGCGTTTCCACCGATTACATGCTGCAACTTGTCCGCGACCTCAACGCGGATGACAACGTGGATGGCATCCTGATTCAGCTTCCCTTGCCATCACAAATCGATTCGAAACGCGTTCTCGAGGCGGTCGATCCCGCGAAAGACGTCGACGGCTTTCATCCCGTCAGCATGGGAAGGCTTGTCAGTAATCGGCCCGGCCTCGTCGCGTGCACACCCGCGGGCTGCATGGAACTTCTTCGGCGCAATGAAATTCCCATCGAAGGCGCCAACGCCGTCGTGCTCGGCCGCAGCGACATTGTTGGCAAGCCGATGGCGCTGCTGCTGCTCCACGCGAACGCCACGGTCACGATTTGCCATTCGAAGACACGCGAGCTGCCGGGGGTAATCCGCCGGGCCGATATTCTTGTCGCCGCCATAGGCAAAGCAGGTTACGTTCAGCCTGATTGGATCAAGCCCGGCGCCGCCGTGATCGATGTCGGCACGAACAAGGTCACCGATGCCGCTGAGGCCGCGCAATTGCTCCGCAATTTCCCCGAGCGCCTGGAAAAATTCCGCGTAAAAGGCAACGTACTCATCGGCGACGTGCATCCAGACGCCTTCCAGATCGCCGGCGCGCTCTCGCCTGTACCCAGAGGCGTCGGCCCGATGACCATCACGATGCTCATGAGCAACACCGTGAAAGCCGCGCGCCTGCGCCGCGCCTCCAGCGCCGCGGTGGCGAGGCCTTAAACTTTTCTGATGGAATTCTCGTGGTTGTAGGGCCCGCCTTTCGAGGCGAGCCGGGTTTTTGAAAGAGAGTTGCGCGATTCAATGCTGAAACTCGGCCTAACCGGCGGCATCGCCAGCGGTAAAAGTGTTGTCGCCGCAATTCTCCGTGAACTTGGCTTCCCTGTCCTCGACGCTGATTCCATCTCCCACAAGCTCATGGAGCCCGGGCAAACCGCTCACAACGAGATCGTTCAGTCTTTCGGCGCCGATCTTGCCGGCTCTTCCGGGCGTATCGATCGCCACAAGTTGGCCGCCATCGTTTTCGCCGATCCGGCGAAACTCGCGAAACTCAATTCCATCCTTCATCCGCGCGTGGACCAAATCATTTTCAACCAGCTGGATGACTGGCAAAAAAGCGGGGATCACGCTGCTGCTTTCGTCGAAGCCGCGTTGCTCATCGAAGCCGGCATGGCTGCAAGGCTCGACGGCATGGTCGTCGCCTGGTGCACTCCGGAGCAGCAACTCGATCGCTTGCACGCCCGCGGAATGAGCGAAACCGAAGCCCTCCGCCGCATCGCCGCCCAGCTTCCCATTCAGGAAAAAATTAAGCGCGCTGACTACACCATCGATTGCTCCGGCACGCTGGAAGAAACCCGCGCGCAGGTTGAGTCTCTCGCCGCGACTCTTCGCAAAAAGCAAATCATCTGACGCGCCGTGCCCTGCCCGCTACCGCGTCACCGTGGTGAAAAACGAATTCCTGCCCGAGCGCAAATCCTTGCCGTACCCGAGCACAACCTCCACTCCACCGAGCACGCGAATCTTCACCTGCGCCCCTGTGTCCCACAGCCATTTCGGCGATCCAAAAAATCCGGATGGGTCATAGGTTCTACCGGTGTCAAGAAACGGGCCCGCTCTCAAAGTGAAAATGCCGTTGCGATAAACGATCTTGTCGGTCTCCGCGTTCACCAGCACATAATTTCTTCCGAGCGGTGCATCTCCCTTTTGTCCGTCCTGCAAGCCGGGATGCCCGCGCAACCAGAGCGGCGTGTCGCGGTCGAATCCCAACGTGAACAATTCGTCGAACGGTACGTCTCCGATTGTGCGGCCGCCCCGCAGGCTTATCAGTGTTTCGTAATCATCTCCACGGGCTTTCGGCAGCCAGCGAGCCGCAAGGGTTCCTTGCAGCCGCCCGTATTTTCCCAGCGGATCGCGGAAAAAAGTTCCAAACTCTCCGCTCCCGATCGAGTTCAATGTGAATCGTCGCTCGGGAAAGCGGATCAGCCACCTCTGCACGCTCGACCTCAGTGCGATTGCCGATCCGTTCGTAAAAAACGGCGCAGCGGCAGCCGGAATCCCAAGCACATTTCGAAATTCGCGATAGCTGTATTCCGTGCCAGCTGTCCATTGCCACCGCCCGCTCTCGATAAACCGCATCTCGGCGCCCGCCTCAACTCTTTCCACGTTCAGCCGAGTCAGCGAAGGGGTTCGAGGAATAAACGTGTTGGTGATATTCCAATTTTCATTGCGACCATCGAAATAAAGCCGGAAGCGCACCGCCGGATTTTCAAATACCGGCGCGGCAACTTCGGTGAACACGCGCCGCTTTTCATCGTCCCAGCGGTAAGTCGAAACCCAATTCACTCCCCCGCGGCCCAGGTTATAAAATTCCGGATCGACCGCCTGATACGGCAAATCGCGCAACAGCGAAACCAGTCCCTCCCATTTCGTGCTTCCCCAGCCATTGCGCTCAGCCGCGTGGAATCCAAGATCAAACGAACCGTCATCATGCGCTCTGAGTTCGAAAAACATCCTGGGATACAAATCCAGCGCCTGCAAGCGCGCCAGCGTTGTCAGATACTGTTCCCGCCGCCATTCGCCCGCGCGCGCAAAGGCAAACGCCCGATCCGTCAGCAGCGGCCGGAGTTTCAGCAACGGCTCGAACGTCAGATCCTCCAGCATTGGCTTGCCCGCTCGATTCCAATATTTCAGCGCGGCTTCGAGGTTGCCTTCTTGAAAATAGATCGAGGCGAGAAAGTTGTTGGCATAATCATCTTTGGGATTCATAGCCAATGCTTGCCGCAGATCGCGCTTGGCTTCTGAAAATCGCTTCTCGCGATATGCGATTCCCGCAAGCTCGATCAGGAAGCGAGGATCGCCCGGCACCATCGCCCGTCCCGCCGCGAAAGCAGCCTTTGCCTCGTCCCACCGCTGCAAATGCGCCAGCGCAAGCCCGCGATAGAGCAGCAAATCAGGGGTGGCCGCGGGCGATTCCGCCGCTGCGCGCGCCACGGCTTCCCAATTTCCTGCTTCGTAAAGTTTTTTTATTTCGGAAAGTTTCTCCGCGGCTGGATCGGCGTTTTGCGCCATTACGCGCATGGGAAAAAACAAAAGCAGCAGCAAGAAGATCAATTGAGGTTTCGTGGCACGGCCAGCAACGTCCAATGCTCGGTGGCTTTCCATTCCGACTCGAATCCCTCTCGCGAAACTCGAAGCATTTTCTCCTGCGCCGGATCGTTCAGGTAAATGTAACCCCTCGCCGAATCGATTCCCACCACAACCACGTAATGCAGCGGCCCATGCGGCCCGCTTGCCTTCAGACTGACGATCAACGGCCTCCCGCGCTCGAGATGATGCCCCAGTTCGTTCCAATCGCCCACAAACGCAAAGGTCCGGTAGCCCGCGTCCTCGAAATAACGCTTCATCGCGCTCGCAGGAATGCCTTCTTCCGCCGGCGAATACAGCACCGCTTGAATTTTCTCTGCATCCGCGGCGGTCGAAGCGGATCGTCCCTCCTTTTTGTCCCAATAGTCCATCACCATCGCCATCGCGGCCGAACCGCAACCGTTCTTCACCTGCGCCACGAAGGGCACGTCGATCCACAGGCTGGGCGTCTCCGCGGCGAGCGCAAGTCCGACGCTTGCCGCCGAGAGCAACACCAGCCCGAGGATGCGACGAAGTTTCATCTCAACGCACGGCCACGATAATCAGGATCAACGCCGCCACCGCCACAAGTATGATCAGCAGGTCGCGATCGGAAAGGTTCCCTGCAGCGAACTCCCGCTGGGCATTTTCGGCGCGGGCGGAAAGCCGCGCCAGATCTTCGTCGTCCAGTTGCTGCACGGCCGCTTTCACTTCCTGGCCGTCCATGTGCGCCGATTTCAGCGCTTGCTGGGCTTCTTTTGACGATAGGAACCCATCCAACTGCTGCACGTGCTGTTGCCGGGCAGCCGATGCACTCGCGGCAGCCTTCTGAATCTCGGTCGGCGAGACCACGTGATCCTGAGCAACCACAACCCCAGGTGACGTCAGGATAAGTCCCAATAACAACACCAAGACAGGTCTGACGGCGCTGAATAGCGACCTCTTCATCATTCCTCCAATAAACAAATGTAGTGGGGCTGGAGTTTCCAGTCTAACAACCGTCCACGCGCCCTGTCATCCTCTCCGCCGCTAGGGTGGGTCCGCTGTTCTCTTGGCTCTGATATCTAGCGCTGGCTTTCATGCCAGCCCGCCTAGGAAGCACCGGAGGTGCGGCGGACCCAGCCACTCTCATTTTCCTAGCAACACAAACCAACCTGTGGCAATCTATCCACCATGGGAAACAAAGACAGAGGCAAGCGCGAAGTAAAGAAACCAAAGAAAACCACTCCAAAACTCCCCCCGGCACGCCGCGACGCCGGTCCAATCCCCACTCACGTCATCAAAAAAGTCGGCGAATAGTACTCCTCAAAATCCTGCTGATTCCTTGACGTTGGGTGGCCATCCTTGCGAGGTTTGCCTGCGCGCCGCAACTTCCGCGGAGGCGGTTCTTTGCTTCCCTATTCTCTCTTTCGCTACAATCTGGGGCTTGCCCTCCTGCCCTGGGGGTCCGAGGTGACGGGATGAGTGGTCTGTTCCCTATTCGTGTGCGTTCGCACCGGCTGTTCCTGTGGGTCGGCGGCGGAGCCTTGATCCTGCTGGCGCTGGCTTCGCTTCCCTTTGCGCACTCCGCCGCCGCGCAGCAGCGTCGCGAACGCGAGCCGAATTCGGTTTACGCCGCGCGCCGCGCGAAGCTTGCCGCCACAGTCGACGCGCCGATCATCCTGACAGGCTTCAATGGCCGCGAAGAAGAATCCCAGTCCTACATTTTTGCCCAGGAGGAGAATTTTTATTACCTCACGGGCCACAACGAGGAAGAAGCCGGGCTAATCCTGCTGCCGCCCGCCGACAGCAAGGCAAAAAGGGACGACTTCCAGGGGCCGCGCGAAATTCTCTTTCTCCCGTCAAAAAATCCGGGCAAGGAAAAATGGAACGGCGTGCGCATGTCGCCAAGCGATCCCGGCGTTCAGGCGCGCAACGGCTTCGCGGATGTACGATCGTTTTCGGAAATGCGCGCGACGATTGAAAAACTCGCCAAATTTTACCCTGCTTTTTACACCATTCTCCCTTATGAAAAGGAGCTGGGCGGCTATCCCCACGAGAAAGAAACGGTGGACTGGCTGAAGCTGGCCGTGCCCCAGGCAAACCTGAAGGATATTCGCGCCAACATCACCGATTTGCGATTGACCAAATCGCCCACCGAGATGGTTTTCCTACGCCAGGCCATCGATCTCTCGCTCGACGCGCACTTTGCGGCTTTTAAAATGATGCGTCCGGGCGTTTGGGAGTACCAGGTGGCCGCGAAAATGGTGGAGATACACGCGATGGGCGGCTCGGAAGCCGAAGCTTACGCTCCCATTGTCGGCGCCGGACCCAATTCGACTGCGCTGCATTACGACAAGCTGGGCCGCAAGATCGAGGACGGCGACATCGTGGTGATGGACGTTGGCGCGCAATATTCCGGCTATGCCGCGGACATCACGCGCACCGTTCCGGCGAACGGCAAATTCACGCCCCGGCAGCGCGAAATTTACGACATCGTCCTGGGCGCACAGAACGCCGCGCTGGCCGCGCTGAAACCCGGCGCCGACATGTGCCGCAAGGGCAAACAGAGCCTCTACAAAATTTCCTACGATTACATCAACTCGCATGGGAAAGATATGAACGGCAAGCCGCTCGGCCAGTATTTCATCCACGGCCTCGGCCACAATATCGGTTTGAACGTCCACGATCCCGGCGATTCCTGCAAGCCGCTGGTGCCGGGGCAGGTGGTCACCATGGAGCCGGGAATTTACATCCCGGATGAAAATCTGGGCGTGCGCATCGAAGACGACGTTCTGATCACCGAAACGGGTTATGAACTGCTTAGCAGCAAACTCCCCCGCACCGCTGACGAAATTGAAAAAATCATGGCCGAAGCCGCCAAAGCGCGCTCCGCCGAGGCCAAGCAATGAAACATCACATCACCCTTAAACAAGTTGCCCATTCCCTTGATTCGGCGCAGAATTGGAAACATGAAACCGACAGTGGAGTCACTAGCCCTAGACAAAGCCGTGAACGCGCTGGTCAAAGTGACCGAAAAGACTTGGTCCAGCTACACCCCGCAGCAGCAAGCAAGGAAATTACAGAATCTGAAAAAATTCATGGCTTCCTTGAAGAAACGAAAGCCCGCCAAATCTTCACGGCGTTCGCAAGCTCGGCCGGGTCGTCGCCGAGCCCTATCGCGCGGATAGCACCAATAAAATCTTCTTCATTCCTTAAATGCAGGATTTCGCGAGCCGTAGCAAGCCGTTGTTTCCTTAATTTTTCAGCTGTGGGATCTCTTGGCCGGCGACCCCTTCGTCGCTCTTCGTTCATCAGCGACAATATATCTTCGTCTTTTCGGTCATTATTCACGGTAATCAGGCGATACAGTAACTCATTTGTACCCAATGCGCCAGTTCCTCGTCTCAGCTCAACATGTTTGACCGTGGTTGCTGGCCGCCGTTATACTGGTATTTCGCGTTGGGAGCGCATCTTTTCCCGGCGTGCCTCGTGTCATTCCACGCGTCGCTCCTTCGGGCTGCCGTCTGGAATCTGCGAATTGCATCTAACTTTTACAGGGAGTCTGCTGCCGCTCCGCGCGGCTTCAAGAACTTATGAGCAGCGTTAAAGCCACACAACTTCGCCCCGGCATGGTCATTCAGCACGAGGGCCAGCTATTCACCGTTTTCAGCACCGACCATCGCACCCCCGGTAACAAGCGCGGCTCCATGCAGACGCGCCTGAAAAACCTCCGGAACGGCATCATGATCGATTACCGATTCCGTGCCGAAGAATTTGTAGACCGGGCGGTGCTCGATGAAATCCAATTCGAGTACCTCTACAACGAGGGCGATGAATTCCATTTCATGAACACGGAAACTTTCGAGCAGATGCAGATGACGCGCGACGAGCTCGGCGAGACCGTCAACTACCTGATTCCCAACACGGTGGTCAAAATCGAATTTTTCGAGGAAAAGCCCATCGGCGTGGACCTGCCGGACACCATGGACATGAAGGTGGTACAGACCGAGCCGACGCTGCAGAAAGCCACGGCCAGCGCGGTGATGAAGCCCGCGACGCTCGAAACCGGCCTGGTGGTCAACGTGCCGCCGTTCGTCAACGAGGGCGACCGGATCCGCGTGGACACGTCCGAAGCGCGGTACGTCCAGCGCGTGGAATAAATTCCGCCTCCGCAGCCGAGCGGGCTTCGCGCCAGTTCGGATGAGGCAAAAGCAGGAAGGGCTCCCGCCGAGCCGGGAGCTCTTTTTGTTTTCGGGAGGAATAGAAAAGCGCCCGCCTCGGAAGGCGGCCGCTACAAATGCAATTCAGGGGTTAGAGATTCCGGGGGCGACTTTGCCGAGGCGGGGATCAGGCCTTGTTCGCCACGCCTCGCTCGCCGGCGGGGTGTTCACCGAAAACACGCTCGAAGATATTGTCGACGTAGCGCAACTGGTGCTTGAGATCGAATGCGTGTTCGATTTCCTTCGGCGTCAGATATTTCGTGACTCGGGCGTCTTTCTCCACACGTTCGCGGAAACTGGTATCCGTCTCCCAGGAAGCCATGGCGTTTTCCTGCACGGCTTTGTAGGCGTCGTCTCGCGGCATGCCCTTCTCGACGAGGTCTTGCAGTAAGGTCCCGGAAAACACGAGACCGTGCGTGGATTCCAGGTTGCGCATCATGCGCTCCGGGAAGACGCGCATCTGGCTGACGAGTTGGGTCATCTTCGAGAGCATGTAATCCACCAGAATGGTGGAATCCGGCAGAATCACGCGCTCGACGCTGCTGTGGGAGATGTCGCGCTCATGCCACAAGGCAATGTTTTCGTAGGCCGCAACCATGTTTCCCCGGACCAGCCGGGCGAGGCCGCAGATCTGTTCGGATGTGACGGGATTCCGCTTGTGCGGCATGGCGGAACTGCCGCGCTGCTCGTTTCCGAAATGCTCCTCGGCTTCACGCACTTCGGTGCGTTGGAGGTGGCGGATTTCCAGGGCGATCTTTTCGAGGGAAGCGGCGATGAGCGCGAGCGCACTGACATATTGCGCATGGCGATCGCGCTGTATGACCTGAGTGGCGACGGGAGTCACCTGAAGACCAAGCTTCCGGCAGATTTTCTCCTCGATTTCCGGGCCGAGGTGCGATGCATTGCCTACCGCGCCGGAGATTTTTCCAAATTCCATGTTACGGGCGGCGTCGCGAAAGCGGGCGATGTTGCGCTGATTTTCGGCGAACCAGTTGGCGATTTTCAGGCCGAAAGTGATGGGCTCGGCGTGAATGCCGTGGGTGCGTCCGATCTGGGGAGTGTGGCGAAACTCGTGGGCGCGCACGTCGAGGACCTCGCCGAAAATGACCAGGTCGCGCTCGATGATGTGCGAAGCGTCACGGACGAGCAAGGACTGCGCGGTGTCCACAACGTCGTTTGAAGTCATGCCATAGTGCAGCCAGCGCGCGGCATCGGGATCGCCGATGGATTCGCCAACGGCCATGGTGAAGGCGATGACGTCGTGCTTCACGCGGGTTTCGATTTCATTGATGCGGTCCGCGTCTACCTTCGCGCGAGAGTGGAGGATTGCAGCGGCATCTTTGGGCACAAGGCCCGCTTCGGCAAGGCTGTCGGCGGCAGCAAGTTCAACGTCCAGCCATTTCTGGTAGCGATTGGCATCGCTCCAGACGTGGCCCATCTCTTTGCGGGTGTAGCGTGGAATCACGTGGGCATCTCCCGTGCAAACCCTTTGTAATAATACGGTATTTTGAGCCTTACGGGCGAATCGCGGGCGAGTTCGGCCGACCTAACCGGAAGAGGGCAAACCTGTCTAATCGTTGGAATGCGGGAAGGCGTCGAGATGGCTGAAGAGGTGGCGGTCAGCGACGCGATAGCCGTCGAGCGGACGCTCGGAGGCGATCGAGACGCCTATCGTGTGCTCGTGGAGAGGCACAGCCGAACGGTGTACCGGATGGCATACCGGATGATGGGGAATGCCCACGATGCGGAAGATGTGGTGCAGGAGGCGTTCCTGCGAGCGTATGAAAAGCTGAAACAGTTCGCGGGAAATGCGAATTTTGGGACCTGGGTCTATCGGATCGCCGCGAATTATGCGATCGACCGGCTGCGGCAGCGCAACTCGGAAGAGGCGAAGCGCGAGGGATCAATCAAGTCGGGTGGACAATTCTTGGAGGTCGACCCGTTGAGCCAAGTGCGGGACACGTCTCCCTCGCCGGAGCGGCTTGCGGGAAGCGCGCAATTGGCGGAACGGATGAAGGCTGCGCTGAATGCATTGAGCCCGGCAGAGAGGACGGCGATCGTGATGCGGCACTGGGATGGTTGCGGGATTGAGGAGATTGCGGCGGTGCTGAATGCTAATTCCAATGCGACGAAGAATACGGTTTTTCGGGCAGTGCAAAAATTGCGGCGTGCCTTGACGCCATTTCTTGAAGAAAAAGAGGCTCGCGCGATGGGAACGGAAGGATGAAACACAGAACGGAAGAAGAGTTGCTCGCGTTCCTGGACGGCGCGACGGACGAGCGCGCGGCCATCGCCGCGCACCTGAACGAATGCGCCAATTGCCGCGAGGAGTCAGAGCGGATCGAAGGGGTGTTCGCGGCGCTGGATGCCATGCCGATTCCAGAACCGGGAGAACACTTTGAGGAGCGGGTGTGGCAGAGGATCGCTCCGAGACTTGGGGAGAAAAAAACGCGCTGGTGGGAACCGTTTTTCGTGCCGCAACGGATGGCTGCGCTGGGCGGCGTCGTGGCGCTGGTGATTCTGGCGTTCTTTGCAGGCCGGATTACAAGGCGCACAGCGCCGGCGCAAGAGCAGATGGATGCAGCGAAGGTGCGAGAGCGCGTGCTGGTGGTGGCCGTTGGGGAGCATCTGGGACGCACGGAAATGGTGCTGATGGAACTACAAAACGCACCGATTCTAAGGGGAGAAAAGGCAATCGATATTTCGGAGACGCAACGCCGCGCGGAAGACCTGGTGGAAGAGAACCGATTGTACCGGCAGACGGCGCTGAAAGCAGGCGATCAGGCAATGGCAAATACGCTGGATGAATTGGAGCGCGTGCTGCTGGATATCGCCAATAGCCCGGATGAATTGACTGCGGCGGCGTTCGAGACAATCCGCAAACGGATTGAAGTGCAAGGGCTTTTGTTCAAGGTGCGGGTTGTGAAGCAGGGGCTGGACGAGCGGAAGGCCAATCCCGACGCAAAGCCGGCAGAAAACAAAACGAGAATCACGGAGAGGAACAAGGTATGAACGTGAGGAGAGCATTTGTCCGCGCAGGAATGATCTGTTTCACGGCAGGGATGATGAACCTGGCGATTTGCTCGAGCGCTGCAGCCGCGCCGCAAAGCGGGGGAAAGGGGCAATCGTCAGAGACCCTCGACGAAAGTCAGGACGAGAAGCAGCAGGCGGAACGCGACCGCCAGGCGCAGGCACGAGAAGCGGAACAGGAGCGAATGGAGCACATGCAGGAGTTGTACGACGAGGGACGCGAGGCGCTCGATCAGGATGAGTTTCGAGCGGCGGAGAAGTCGTTTTCGGAACTTGTGAAATTGAACGGGCCCCAGACCGACGCGGCACTGTATTGGACGGCCTACGCGCAGAATCGGGAAGGAAAGAAAGAAGCGGCGATCGGGACGATTGCAGATTTGAAGAAGCGGTATCCGCAGAGCCGTTGGAAGAAAGACGGCGAGGCGTTGGAGATCGAGGTGCGCTCGAACACGGGTTCCAAAGCGAATCCAGAGGCGCAGAACGACGAAGATTTGAAATTGCTGGCTCTGCAAGGATTGATGAACAGCAGCCCGGAGAAGGGGATTCCGTTGGTGGAAGGGATTCTGAATGGAAGCGGGTCGCCGCGCGTCAAATCGAAGGCATTGTTTGTGCTGGCGCAGAATGGGTCGCCGCAGGCGGAAGAGGTTCTGGGAAAAATTGCGCGAGGCCAGAGCAACCCGGACCTGCAAAGGAAGGCGATATCGTACCTGGCCATGTTTGGCGGCAAGGGAGCAGGCAAAATACTGGCGGAGGTATACACCAGCAGCAGCGATACGGAAGTGAAGCGCGCGGTGATTCGAAGCTACATCGTTTCGGGCGACCGCGAACAGCTTGCGGCGCTGGCAAAGAACGAATCGAATCCGGAGTTGAGGAAAGAGGCCATCCGGAACCTGGGGGTCACCGGCGGGCAGGCGGAGCTGCAAGCGATGTATCCGAAGGAAACGGATCGCGGAGTTAAAGAGGAAATCTTGAATGCGTATTTCATCGGCGGGGATGCCAAAGGCCTGATCGCAGTGGCGCGGACGGAAAAAGATCCGGAATTGAAGAAGAAAGCGGTGGAAAAACTGTCGCTGATGGGATCGAAGGAAGCGAATGAGTATTTGATGGAATTGCTGCAGAAGTGAGGATGCAAGCGATGTACTTGCGGTGCTTGACGGAAGATCGCTCGAGCAGTGGCAAAACCGGCGATCCAAACGAAGAGCGGAAGGCCCGCCTGAGAAGGCGGCCGCTACAAGAATAAGAGCGGGCCACTTGAAAGTGGCCGCTACGCGCTAGCGGAGGAAGTCTTCGAGCTGGATGCGGGATCCGGTTTTGGCATCGCGGTATTTGACGATTACGGCGCAGGAAAGGGAGAGTCCCCACTTTTGGCCGGTGGGGTGCAGTACGCCGCGGGAGCCGGGTACGACGACGGCGTGTTCGGGGATGATCAGAGGCTTATCGTCGCTCGCAGAATACACGGCATCGCGAACGAGATCGTAGACGGGGATGGAGCGGTTGAGAATGGTGCCGGTGCCGAGGACGGCGCCGGATTTAACGATAGTGCCTTCGTAGATTCCAGAATTCCCACCAACGATGACGTCATCTTCAATGATAACGGGAAGAGCGCCGACGGGTTCAAGTACTCCACCAATCTGAGAGCCCGCGGAGATGTGGCAATTGCGGCCAACCTGCGCGCAAGAGCCGACCAGGGCATGAGAATCGATCATCGTGTTTTCACCGACGTAAGCACCCACATTGACGAACATTGGCGGCATGCAGATCACGCCGCGAGCGATATGAGCGCCGTCACGAATACTGGAGCCACCAGGAACGATGCGAACACCGTCGGAAAGTGAGAAGGAATGAAGCGGGTAGGTGGATTTGTCGAAGAAGGGCAGCTTGGAAGAATCGGCGGACATGTTCACGGTGGAACCCATTCGGAAGCCGAGGAGGATTCCCTTTTTCACCCAGGGGTTGGTGCGCCAACCCGCGGGGGAAGCGGAATCCGGTTCCGCGGCGCGAACGTCGCCTCGATTGATTGCTTTCTTGAAGGATAAGAAGAGGGCGTGATGCTCCGCCGTGTAGGCGGCCGGCGGAGCATCGAAGAGAGATTCAATTTGATCTTGCAGCATGGACTCTCTCGAGGAGATTCAGGGATTCGAGAACTGCGCGAATTCGCGCGAGGTTTTCGGGTTTGGGCGAAACGAGGGGCAGACGCCACACGGGTTGGAGCAGACCCATTTCGGCGAGCGCAGCTTTCACAGGGATGGGATTCGATTCGACGAAATTGATGTCCATCAAAGAAAGATACTGGAAATGGAGACGGCGTGCCTCGGCAAAATCGCCGGAGAGCGCGGATTGCACGAGGCGAGTCATTTCGGCGGGAATTTCGTTGGAGGCGACGGAAATCAGGCCTCGGCCGCCGAGGGAAATGAGGGGAAGAGTCAAGGAGTCGTCACCCGAGAGAACGAGAAAGTCCCGGGGAACGAGATTGAGGATGGCGCCCATCTGGGAGATGTTTCCGGAGGCTTCCTTGATGCCAACGATATTTTCGATTTGAGAGAGGCGGAGTACGGTGGCCGGTTCGATGTTAACGCCGGTGCGGCCTTGCACGCTATAGAGAATGATGGGCAGGTTGACGGCGGAGGCGATGGCTTTGAAATGCTGGAAAAGTCCTTCCTGCGTGGGCTTGTTGTAGTAGGGAGTGACGGAGAGGATGCCGTCTGCGCCAAGATGCTGGAGTTCTTTGGCGAGGGAGATGACTTCGGCGGTGTTGTAGCCTCCGGCACCGGCGAGGACGGGCACTCTGCCTTTGGCGGTTTCGACGGTGAGCTCGACGACGCGGAGATGCTCGGCGTGAGTAAGCGTGGGGCTCTCGCCGGTGGTGCCGCACGGGACTAGGAAATTGATGCCCGCGTTGATCTGGCGCTTGACGAGAGAGCGGAGAGCGGTTTCGTCGAGCGAGCCGTCGGTGCGGAATGGTGTTACGAGTGCGGTGCCGGTTCCAGTAAACATGGGTTGCTCCTTTTCTAAATTCTTAAAAACCTCCGAGATTTTCGTGCCCTTCAAAGTCGCCCGCCTCGGAAGGCGCTGCTACAAAGTTTAATTCTGGCCGGTCTGAAGACCGGCCACTACAGAGAAATCTTTGCTGCCCCCAGTTCGGAGATAATTTCACGAAACTCGTAGACGCCTTTTTTTTGTTGCAGCCAGCGGGCGGCGTGGAGAGCGCCATGGGCATAACCTTCACGGCTGCGGGCGGTGTGGCGCAAGGTGATGGTGTCGGCTGGAGAGTCGAAACCGATTTCGTGTGTGCCGGTGTGAGAACCGGCGCGGTTGGCGGAAAGACTCAGTGGGCCGGAATAACCGGCGGCCTGGATTTCTTCGGCGAGCTTTTTTAACGTGCCGGAAGGGGCATCTTTTTTTGCGGAGTGATGAATTTCCCACGCCCACGCTTCGTATTCGGGGTGCACGGATAGCAGGGTCGCGGCTCGCGAAACAATCTGGAAAAAGAGATTCACGCCGACAGAAAAATTCGGGCCGTAGAGGAGCGCGGAGCCGGCTTTCTCGACACAACTGCGAATTTGCGGGAGACGATCGTACCAGCCAGTCGTGCCGGAGACAGTGCGAACTCCGAGAGCGGCGAGACGGCAAAGGTTTTCGACGACGGCGGAGGGGGTTGAGAATTCGATGGCAGTTGCCGCTCCGTTAAGATTTCCGTGGGAGAGGGCGGTGCCGTTGGCGCTTGTGAACCGGGCAACGACATGGAAGCCGTGTTGCGGAGCAAGTTGTTCGACTAGGCGACCCATTTTGCCGTGACCGACGATGGCGAGAGGTATGCTCATGCGGGCGGGGCTCCGGTGGTGAGAAGCTGGCGAACCATGCGCGCGTAGATATCCACGGCGCTGGTCAGCTCTGATTTCGGGATGCGCTCTTCGGCAGTGTGGGCAACGTGAATGCTGCCGGGGCCGATGAGGAAAGGCTGACCCCAGGAGCCGTCGAAGCTGGGAATATCGGTGGTGAATGCAACGACCGTTGTCGGCAGATCGAGGAGCGGGGAAAGATGAACGGCAGGGCAAAAGAGAACTTCGCGGGCTTCGATTTTGAACGTGGCCGCGATGCGCGCAACGGCGGCGCGGGTGGAAGCAGGGTCGCCGACAAGGCGGAACATGATTTCGGAGCGGGCTTCATCGGCGATGACGTTGGGAGCGCGGCCGCCGGAGATGGTGCCAACGTTGAGTGTGGAAGGACCCAGCACGGGATCGGACGGCAAGGGGAAAGCGCGAATTTCCTGGAGCGCATCGAGGAGCGAGTGAATTGCGGAATGGCCGAGTTGCGGATAGGCAGAGTGGGCGAGCTTGCCGCGCGAGACAAGTTCGTAGCGGAGAGCGCCTTTGGAGCCGAGAGCGAGCTGATTTTCGGTGGGTTCTCCGTTGATGAGGAAGCGCGAGCCGCGAGGCGAAGCGGCAGCGGTGATGGCGCCGATGCTACTGCGCTCTTCCCCGACAACGAAAAGGAGCGCGAAATTGCGGGTGCCTCCGGCGAGAAGCGATTCGGCGGCGGTGATCATTGCGGCGATGATGCCCTTGGCGTCACAGGAGCCGCGGCCATGGATGTGGGTGCTATCTTCGCGAGAGGAGAAGAAGGGCGGAACGGTGTCCATGTGAGTGGAAAGGGTGACGTGCGGATCGCCGAAAGGGAGGAAGAGATTGTCGCGGCCAGGCTCGGCGGACTGGCGATCGAGGTGGGCGCCGTATTTCGCGGCGAGCGGCAATAGATGGGCGAAGAGATAGTCCGCCACGGATTTTTCGTGGCCTGTGGTGGAGTCAATGTCCACCAACGCGCGCGTCAATTCGAATAGATTCATAGTTGTTGCAGCGAACTGGAGGGAGCATTCAGAAAGGAAGGAACCGCGAGCAAACCCCGTGGCAGCCACCTCTCGATAGCGCTCCACCCGTAAAAACGGATGACAGTGAACCGGCCTTAGACCGAATTCCCCAGCCGCTGCAGTTTCGGAAACCGCAGCAACTTCGGCGGACTTTTGAACCTGGCCCCTTTCTCCGGAGTGCCCCAACCGAACTGGGACAACGCACCCGGTTACTCATGGCCGCCGCACCTCTACCAAGAACAATTAAAGTGTAAATGAAAACGGGAAATGGTGTCACGCGATTTTTTTGGAGGGAGCGATGCCGGTGAAAAATAAGCGGAATTCAGCATTTTGAGAGGGGCGCGTCGTTGAGAAGCCCATCTGTCGCACCTACGGCGATTAGATTTCTTTGGCAAAGTACCCAGCGCTCACCCTTCGGCTCCGCTCAGGGCAGGCGGCGGCCGCTACAAAGCCCTTCCTAGAGTTCGAGGGGTTTGAGGGGAACGTGCTGGGAAGCGATGAGGAGTTCGCCGGTGAAGGGGGATTCGGACGGGCGGCGGCGGAGGGCTTCTTCGGCGGAGAGGCGGACGAGGTCGGGATTGTTGTTTTCCTGAGAGACGTGGGCGAGGACAAGGTGGCGGACGCGGGAATCGAAGCCCTCGGGATCGACGAGGAATTCGCTAACGGCATGATTCGAGAGGTGGCCGGTGCGGGAGAGGACGCGCTGCTTGACGACCCAGGGATACGGGCCGACCTTGAGCATGTCGAGATCGTGATTGGATTCGAGGATGAGACAATCGGTCTGGCGGAGATGGACCCTGACGTGATTCGGCAGGTAGCCGAGATCGGTGCAGATGGCGACTTTGGTGCCGTTGGTACGGAAGGTGAATCCGACGGGGTCGGCGGCGTCGTGAGGGATGGCGAACGCGTGGACGTCGATATTGCCGATCGTGAAACTTTGGCCGGCCTGGATGGATTCGACGCCGCGGAGACGTTTGCCGAAGGTGTCGGGAAGGATGCGCTGGAGGGCGTCCATTGTCGGCTGCGTGACGTAAAGCGGAGGTTTCCAAAGGCCGAGAACCTGCGGGAGGCCGTTGCAGTGGTCCGTGTGCTCGTGGGTGATGAGGACGGCGTCGAGGCGGTCGATGTTGCACTCGACGGCGGCGAGGCGGGCGAGAGTTTCGCGCTTTCCGAGGCCGGCGTCAACGAGGATGCGGGTAGTTTCGGTTTCGAGCAGGGTGAGATTGCCCGAACTGCCTGAGGCGAGGATGGAGACGCGCAAACCGATGAGAAGACTCCACTAGAAAAATAGCGCAGGGCCCAAAGAGCCGCCGCGCTTTAAAGCCAAACTTTGAAGATGATGGCAGAGCGCGAGAAGTGCGTCAATGCGCAAAAACTCACAAAGTAGGATAATTCGCGAAGAAACCTTTTACGTGGATGGAAAAATGAATTTGACTTCGGAAGTTGAAAAAAGCGGATACGGAATTTTACCTGGCGTCGTATGCGAGTTGGAGACTCGGAGTCTACTCGATGAGCTTGCTGGAGCGGGCTTGCCGAGGAGTCGGGCGGGCATCCGACATGTAATGGGTAACCCCGGAGTTTCACGGATTGCACATGCAGAAAATATACTCTTAGCAGTAAGGGAAATCCTCGGTGATGGCGCAATTCCCTTTCGCGCAACGCTTTTTGACAAATCTCCCACATCAAACTGGCTCGTCATGTGGCACCAGGACACCGCACTTCCCCTGTTGGACAAAAGAGAATCGGAAGGATGGGGACCGTGGTCGGTCAAGGATGGTGTGACATACGCTCACGCACCCGCGAAGGCATTAGAAAAAGTCTTGGCGGTTCGTTTGCACCTTGACGATTCAAATCTGCACAACGGACCTCTACGAATTCTCCCCGGAACTCACACGGCGGGAGTTCTGACCGACGAGGAGATTCACAAGCTCTCCGAGGACGTACCAGGGGTGGAGTGTCCAGTCCCGCAGGGTGGAGCAATTCTAATGCGGCCACTCGTTGTGCACGCATCTTCAAAATCTGTGAGCAACGAACCACGTCGCGTAATCCATATCGAGTACGCGGCGCAGAAAGAAATCTTGCCGGGGATGACGCTTGCGATTGCTTAGTTTCAAGTCAACGCAAATCTTGAAAATCTAGCAGGCCAGGCGGGCGCGGTCGAGTTTGAAGCCGTTGGTGGGGCCGAGGACGGTGACGGCGATTTTGTCGGGCTGGAAGAATTGGTTGGCGAGAGACTGGAGCTGGTCGCGAGTGACGGCGTCAATGGCGGCGAGGATTTCGTCGAGCGTGGAGAAGCGGCCGAAGTAGAGTTCCTGGCGGGCGAGATTGGACATGCGGGAACTGGTGGACTCGAGGGAGAGCATGAGCGAGCCCTTGAGATGGTTTTTGGCGCGGAGGAGTTCTTCCTGAGTGACCGGCGATTCCTTCATCGAGCGGAATTCGGAGATGGTCATGTCCACGACCTGGCCGACGGTTTCCTTAGCGGTGCCTGCGTAAACGCTCAGAATCCCCGCGTCGGAGTAAGGCGTGAGTTCGCTGAAGACGGCGTAGGCAAGGCCCTGCTTTTCGCGAATGTTCTGGAACAGCCGCGAGGACATGCCGCCACCGAGAAGATTGTTGAGGACGGCTGCGGCGAAACGGCGTTCATCGGCGAGTGCGATCGAAGGAACACCGATGCAGACATGGACCTGTTCGAGGTCGCGCTTGGTTTCGAGAACTATGGGTGCGGCGGTGGATGGAACAGGGTCGTCCGGGTTGTAGCGCGACGGCGGCAGCTTACCGAACTCTTTTTCAACGAGGTCGAGAACTTCCTGATGCGTGATGTGGCCGGCCGCGGTGACGAGGAGATGATCGGGAGCGAACCAGTCCTGGAAACGCGTGCGCAGGGGATCGCGCTCGAATTTGCGGACCGTGTCCGGCGTGCCGAGGATGGGGCGGCCGAGAGAGTGCTCCGGCCAGAAACCGCGGGTGAAGATGTCATGGAGAAGATATTCGGGGTTGTCCATGTCCATCTTGATCTCTTCGAGGACGACCTGGCGCTCTTTCTTGACGTCTTCGGAATCGAATTTTGGACGCAGGACCAGATCGGAGAGGACATCGAACGCGATGGGGAGATGGGCGTCGAGGACCTTGGCGTTGAAACAGATCTGCTCCTTGGAAGTGAAAGCGTCGAGCATGCCGCCGACGGAATCCATTTCGCGGGCGATGTCTTCGGCGGAGCGGCGCTCGGTGCCTTTGAAGACCATGTGCTCGAGGAAATGTGCGGTGCCGTTTTCGGCGGGGGTTTCGCGGCGGGAACCGTGGCGAACCCAGATGCCGACGGAGACGGAACGGACGTGCTGCATAGTCTCGGTGATAACGACGAGGCCGTTGGGTAGAACGTGACGATTGATATCGCGCGCGTTGGAGACCATGCAGCTATTGTGGCATAGGGTATGGCCAGTGGCGAGAGGTGAGTAGCGAATTGGCAGGTAAGATAGCAAATTCTTTATTTTCTGAGGCTTAGCGAATGAGAGGATGCGGCAGAGGAAATGGCGGAAACGTGGCACCGGGTGAGAGAATAAAGTCAGCGGGAGGAAGAACTTGGAATTGCTGGGGAAAAGCCGGGAAGAGCTGATGGCGTTCTGCGGGATGCTGGGGGAGCCTGCTTACCGCGCGGACCAGATTTATAACTGGCTGTACGGGGAGAAGGAGTTTGCGGTTGAACGCTGGAGCAATTTGCCTGCGGCGCTTCGGGGGAAGCTGAAGCGGGAGACGACGGTCACGTTGCCGCAGGTGCGACAGAGATATGTGTCGTTGGACGGATCGGTGCGGTATTTGTTTGGACTTGGAGAAAGAAGAGAAGATTTCACCACAAAGAACGCAGAGGGGACGGAGCATGAGGGGAGCAAGAAAGAGCGGAGTGTTTTAAAAAAGCCTGCGGCGGTGGAAGCGGTGTTCATGCCGAGCGAGGGACGGCAGACGATTTGCATTTCGACGCAGGCGGGTTGCGCGGTGGATTGCCAGTTTTGTTTGACGGCGCAATTGGGATTGATCCGGAATCTGACGGCGGGAGAGATGGTGGCGCAGGTGTTGATGCCACTGAAGGAGATGAAAGAGAGCGCGGGCAGCGGACAAATCGAGATTAGAGAAAAAGCGCCCGCTTCAGAAAGCGGCCGCTGCATGGAAGAGCCCACGAGGCTGGCGGCGAGAACGAATGTGGTTTTGATGGGGCAGGGCGAACCGCTGCTGAATTTTGAGAGTGTGATGGGAGCATTGGGAATTCTGCTTGATCCGGAGGGCGTGGGGCTATCGCCGAAACATGTGACGCTTTCGACGAGCGGGATTGTGCCGGGGATCGAGCGGTTGGGAAACGAAGAAGTGCGGCCGAAGCTGGCAATTTCGCTGAACGCTTCGTGCGATGAACAGCGGGACGCGCTGATGCCAATCAATAAGAAATATCCGCTGAAAGCGCTGATGGAGGCTTGCCGGAATTACCCGCTGCGGAATTGGGAACATTTGACGTTCGAATACGTGATGCTCGGGCGAGTGAATGACGCGCCGGAGGATGCGCGCAGGGTGGTGCGATTGCTGGGGCCCCTGACGCGCGTGAAGGTGAATCTGATTCCATGGAATCCGGGGGAGCTGCCGTACAAGGAATCGAGCGCGGATGCCATCGAGGAGTTCCGGCGGATTTTGACGGAGAAGGGCGTGCCGGCGTTTGTGCGGTATTCGCGGGGGCGGGATGTGATGGCGGCTTGCGGGCAATTGGCGCTGAAGGAAGTGCAGGGTGCGCCGTTGCGAATCGTGGGATGAGTTGGGGGGAAGGCTGGGCCACTTGAAAGTGGCCGCTACTGGCGCTGGCCGATTGCGGACATGAGGCGGCCGGAGAGGGGGCCTTCGCGGCGGTGGCTGAAGAGTAGGCCGGTGTGGCAGGCGGTGCAGAGATCGCTTACGTAGATATTTTTTGCGAGAAGGCCTGCGGCAATGAGTTGGGAGCGATTTGCTTTGCGAAGGTCGAGATGGACGTTTTTCGGGGGAGGTTGGTGGCCGGGCGGCTTCATGTTGAGCCACTGGAGAGGATTGGGCTCTTCGCCGGAGCGGGGCTCGTCGAAGTAGTCTGCGGCATCGGCGAATTGCGCGGTGAATTTGGTGACGAAGTCGGCGGCGACTTCGTAGCAGCAGGGGCCGATCGAGGGGCCGATGGCAGCCAGAAGATCGGCGGGCTTGCTGCCGAATTCGAACTGCATGCGGCCGACGGCTTTTTGGGTGATACGCGCGAGAGTGCCGCGCCAGCCGGAGTGGATGGCGGCAACGGCTCGTTTTTTCGGATCGACGAGAAGAATCGGCACGCAATCGGCGGTCTGGATGGCGAGGAGCAAGCCGGCTCGGTCTGTGGCCGAAGCGTCGCCTTTGCAAGCATCGGCTGGGGGTTCAGGGAAAATGCGAATCACGTCCGAGTGAATTTGCTTCAGCGGAATGAGGTCGAGATCGTTGGCACTGAGCGCGGATTGAAAGCGACGGCGGTTTTCGAGCACGTTTTCGCGGGTGTCCCATTCCATGAAGCCGAGATTGAGCACTTTTTCGGATTCGAGCGGGCTGACGCCGCCGGGGCGAGTGCTAAAACCGTGGACGAGCCAGGGTAGCTTGCGGAAGGGCGCCAGTTCGAGAATCAGGAGGCCACTGGCCTTGCGAAGGCGCCACGGCTCGGTGATACGAGGCAGAGGTGGCGCCGGGGGCGCAGGTTGGCCCGGGCGACGCCGCCTCATGGAAGTTTTTCTGATAGCCACAATCAGATAAGTATAATCGCAAGGGGATGAAGGGCAAAAATCGGGAAGCGGCACCGCAACAAAAAAGGCGCATAGGTGAGCAGATGATCGTTGGCATGGGAATTGACGTGGCGGAAGTGCCCCGGATTCGCGCGGTGATCGAGGGGCAGGGCGAGAGGTTTCTGCGGCGGGTATACACGACGGAAGAAGTGGCTTACTGCGAGCAGTTCAAGAACAAATTCGAGCGGTATGCGGGGCGATTCGCGGTGAAAGAAGCGGCGATGAAGGCGTTGGGGACCGGCTGGAGCCGCGGGGTGCGATGGGTGGACGTGGAAGTGGTGCGGAAGCGGGGAGGGCGGCCGAGCCTGGCGTTGAAAGGAGAGGCTGGAAAAATTGCAGAGGCGATGGGAGTGAAGAATATTGCGGTGAGCATTACGCACACGTCGGAGCAGGCGATTGCACAGGTGATTTTTGAGGGGTGAGAGAAAGATTTAACACAGAGTGCACTGAGGTTCCACAGAGATCGCAGAGAAGAACGGAAGTCTCCCGCCTGGATGAGTAATTCAAGAGGTTTGAAGTTGGATTTAAGCGGGCACGAGTGTCGCGGATGCCATTGGCTCGCCGAGCAGAAGCTTGCCCTCAGACTGAATGATTGTGGCATCGAGAAACTGGTTTGGCGGGAGAGCTACGGGCAGAACTACCTGGAGGTAATTTTCAGAGAGGGCTGGAGTCGAACTTGGATCGCCGGCGGGATCGCGACGCAAAGTCAGGACGCGCAGGGTACGGCCGATTTGGGTGTGGCGAAAGGCCGCGGATTTGGAATCGGCGAGGGAACGGAGCTGGCGGGCGCGAGTTTTGGTAACGTGGCCGGGGAGCTGGCCCGGGAGCGAGGCGGCCTTGGTACCAGGGCGCCGCGAGTAGGAAAAAACGTGGAGGTAGGTGAAGGGCCGCCCAGTAATGAACTCTAGGGTGGCGGCGTGGTCGACGTCGGACTCCCCGGGGAAACCGGTTATAACGTCGGCCCCGATGGCCGCGTTGGGCAGGCAATCGTGGATAAGTGCGACGCGGCGGGCGTAGTGTTCGGCTCGATACCAGCGATGCATGGCGGCGAGGATGCGGTTGGAGGCGGATTGCAGCGGCATGTGAAAATGCGGGGCGATGCGGCTGTTGGAAGCGAAGAAGCCGATGAGATCCTGGGTGACGTCGAGCGGCTCGATGGAGCTGATTCGAAGGCGCTGGACGGGAGATTCGTCGAGGATGCGGCGGAGCAGATCGAGAAACTCGACACGGGGCGCGAGATCGCGGCCATAGGTGCCGAGATTGATGCCGCTGAGAACGATTTCGCGGAAGCCGGAATCGGCGAGGCGCCGGATTTCGGAGAGGACCGTTTGCGGAGGCAGGCTGCGCGACTTGCCGCGGACGAAGGGGATTACGCAGAAAGAGCAGCGGGAATTGCAACCGTCCTGGATTTTCAGGGTGGGGCGGGTGTGATTCCCTTCCCCGCCGAGGACGGGGGCGACTAGGACATCTGTTAGTTCAAAGATGTTACCGGTCAGGATCGGGGCCGAGTGGGACGGGAGCTCGTGCTCCGTGGCTCGAAGGGACGGAGTAGGCTCCGACCCTACAAGGTGGATACGGGAAATAGGCAATATGGAATGAACCAACTTGGGGATTTGAGGTTTGTGAGAGTTCCCGACAACGAAGGAGACACCGGGGAGAGCGGCGATTTCTTCGGGAGCGCGCTGGGCGTAGCAGCCGGTGACGAGGATGCGCGTGGCAGGATTGGCCGCGTGGATTTTGCGGATGGCGTCGCGGGCCTGGACATCGGCGGCGGCAGTGACTGTGCATGTGTTGATAACCACGACGTCGGCCGCGGAAGCATCTGGAGCGGGAGCGCAGCCCTGTTCGCGGAGTTGGCGCTCAATTGCCGCGCCATCAGCCTGGGTGGCCCGGCAACCGAATTGTTCGATGTAAAAGGTGCTCATCGGAAAAGTGCGCCAGAGTTCTATTTAAGCATACGAGCGCATGCGGGCACAGAGGCGTTGCAGGGGAATCGCTTTACGACAGGGAAAGGGGCCTATACAATTTTAGGCTTCCATGACACACACAAGAAGAAATCCATCCCAATTGGTTGATCCGAAAATTTCCGTGGTAATACCAGTTTACAACGAAAAAAATACGATTTGCGAAATCCTGCGCCGCGTGGAAGAAGCCGACATGCGCAAAGAAATTGTGGTGGTGGACGACTGTTCGAAGGATGGAACGCGGGAACTGTTGCAGGAACTGGCGGAAAGACAGGGCCGGGGTGAGAGCCAGGCGCCCGCGAGTGATGGCGAGGATCCCATCGAGTTGCGGAACATCCGTTTCTTTTTTCAGGGGCAGAATCAGGGAAAAGGGGCGGCCTTGCGGCGGGGCTTCGCAATGACGACGGGAGACATTGTGCTGGTGCAGGATGCGGATCTGGAGTACGACCCGCGCGATTATCCGAAGCTGCTGGAACCAATCGTGGAAGGAAGGGCGGACGTGGTGTATGGCTCGCGATTTCTGGGCGGGCCACAGCGAGTGCACTATTTCTGGCACTACGTGGCCAACAAACTGTTGACGCTGCTGTCCGATATTTCCACCAACCTGAAACTGACGGACATGGAGACCTGCTACAAGGTGTTCCGACGCGAAGTGCTGAAGGATATTCAATTGAAGTCGAACCGGTTCGGATTCGAGCCGGAGATTACCGCGAAGATTGCCAAAGGCAATTGGCGAATTTACGAAGTGCCGATCAGCTACGCCGGGCGAACGTATGAAGAGGGGAAGAAAATCACGTGGAAAGACGGCGTGCAGGCGTTGTGGTGCATCATTCGGTTTAAGTTTGGCGATTAGAGGCGCGGCGCGAGCGCTGCGAAATTACGATTGGCCACCTGAAGGTGGCCGCTACGCGTGACTAGGCCTGGGAGAGGCGGCGCTGAAAGGTCAGCAGGATTAGGTCGGCGCGGCGGCGGACACCAAATTTGTTGAGCAAGTTCGAGACGTGGAATTTGACGGTCCGCTCGGCAATATTAAGCTTGCTGGCGATTTCCTTGTTGGAAAGATTCTCGAGAAGCGAATCGAGAACTTCCTGTTCGCGGCGGCTCAGGTTCGTGACCGAGTCGGTCTTCAGGCGGCGCCCCTGACTGGTGAGAATGGAATCGACAAAGCCGGAGAGGACGGAACGCGGGACCCAGAAGCCGCCCTGGGAAACGAGAGGGAGCGCGCGAGAAAGCTGGTCACGCGCCTCCGCGTAGGTAAGGATTCCCTTTACACCGAGACGCAAAAGCGAAAAGCAATTGGCTTCGTTGATTGCGTCGCCAACGACAATGAGGCGCGCATCGACGTGGCGCTCCAGAATATTCGTGAGCAGGGCGCCGGTGGCCTGGCGAGCCGCATGCGCATCCACTACGTAAACTTGAGCGATGGGAGGCTCGAAGTTGCGCAAGTCGGGAGCGAGTGTGGATTCGAGTTGTTTGGCGATGACCTTGAACTGGGAAGCCTTTCCCAGAAGCCGCTCAAACTCTGTGAGCACCAAGGGGTGAGGCGAGAGTAGACAAACGGTTAGTTTGGAAGCCATAGGTTTCGTAGCCACTGTCCTTGAGGGTAGAGAAAGCTGAGCCGAGGGGCAAGGGCCTTTCGGGCAGATGTTCACGAACTGTTACTGACAGATTAGGCGTGTATTCAGAGGGTTGTGGAAGAGGTTCGGAAGCGTTAGACGGGGGTCGCTTCGCCGGGCAAAGGCACGTAAAATGGAAAGATACTCTTAGACCGGAAAAGCGGCCATAGGGTGCCCCCAAACGAGGATCCTAGTGCGAGACCTGAAACAATCGGAAAAGGCGCTGATAGAGTTGCTATCGCAACGCATCCTGGTGCTGGATGGCGCCATGGGTACGATGCTGCAGCAACGGAACTTAACGGCGGCCGATTTTGGCGGGCCGGCGCTGGAGGGTTGCAACGAGAACCTGGTGCGAACCCGGCCGGACGTGGTGCTGGACATCCACCGAAAGTATTTTGAGGCTGGGGCGGATATCGTTGAGACGAACAGCTTCGGGAGCACGCCCTTGGTGCTGGCGGAGTATGGCTTGCAGGCGGACGCACTAGAGCTGAATAAGAGGGCGGCGGCGCTGGCGAGGCAGGCTGCGGAGGAATTTTCGACGCAGGGGAAACCGCGATTTGTGGCCGGGTCCATGGGGCCGACGACGAAAGCGATTACGGTGACCGGCGGGGTCACGTTCGAAGGACTGCTGGATTCTTACTATGTGCAGGCGAAGGGGCTGATTGAGGGCGGGAGCGATCTGCTGCTGGTGGAAACGTGCCAGGATACAAGAAATATCAAGGCGGCAATTCTGGCGATGCAAAAACTCTCGAAAGAGATCGGAATGAGAGTTCCGTTCGTCGTCTCCGTGACGATTGAGCCGATGGGGTCGATGTTGGCGGGGCAGACGGTCGAGGCGATGTGGGCATCGCTGCGGCATGCGCACCCGCTGGCGTTTGGAATGAACTGCGCCACTGGACCCGAGTTCATGACGGACCACATCCGGACGTTGAGCACGGTCACTGGCGAGTTTGTCTCGTGCTATCCCAACGCCGGCTTGCCGGACGAAGAAGGCAAGTACCTGGAGACACCGACGTCGCTGGCGACGCAACTGGAAAAGTTCGTGAACCACGGATGGCTGAATCTGGTGGGCGGGTGCTGCGGAACAACCGAGAAGCACATCCGGGCGATAGCACAGATGGTGGAGGGCAAGAGACCGCGCGTGCGGCCGACGGAAGCACACCGGGCTGTGTATTCGGGAATTGAGACGATTGAAGCCGATGATTCGACGCGGCCGCTGCTGGTGGGGGAGCGGACGAACGTGATCGGCTCGCGACTATTCAAGAACCTGGTTGCGGAAGAGAAATGGGAAGAGGCGACGGAGATCGCGCGGCGGCAAGTGAAGGGCGGAGCGCACATTGTGGACGTGTGCCTGCAAAGCACGGAGCGTGATGAGAGGAAGGACATCGAGCCGTTCTACGAGAAGCTGATCCGGAAGATCAAGGCTCCGGTGATGATCGACACGACGGACCCGACGGCGGTGGCGCTGGCGCTGACGTATTGCCAGGGCAAAGCGATCATTAATTCCATCAACCTCGAGGACGGAGAAGAGAAATTCGAGAAAGTGGTGCCGATCGCGCATGATTTCGGGGCCGCGATTGTGGTGGGGTGCATTGACGAAGACCCGCTGCAGGCGCAAGCGTTCACACGGGAGAGGAAACGCGAGATCGCGAAGCGGTCGTATGAGCTGCTGACAACGAAATATGGCATGGCGGCGGAAGATATCATTTTCGATCCGCTGGTGTTTCCGTGCGCCACGGGCGACGAGAACTACATTGGCGGCGCAGTGGAAACGATTGAGGGGATCCGGCTGATCAAGGAGGCGCTGCCGGATACACGGACGATTCTGGGGATTTCGAACGTGTCGTTCGGGCTGCCTGCGGGCGCGCGCGAGGTGGTGAATTCGGTTTTCTTGTACTACTGCACGAAGGCGGGGCTGGATCTGGCGATCGTCAACGCGGAGAAGTTGGAGCGTTTTGCGTCGATTCCCGAGCACGAGCGGCGGCTGGCGGAGAATCTGCTGTTTCAGCACAAGCCAAAAGAACTGCCCGCAGACCACCCGCGAGCGGAACTTTTGCGCGATGTGCCCGAGGACTGGCGACAACAGAGCAAGGAACAGAAGGCGGCGATCAATCAATATCACATCGCGGCGATCACAGAGCACTTCCGCACGACGAAGAAGAGAGAAAAAACGGCGGGAGAAGTATTGCCGCTGGACGAACGACTGGGCAATTACATCATTGAGGGAACGCGTGACGGATTGATCGCGGACTTGGAGCTTAAACGGGCAGAGGGAGCGCCGCCGCTGGACATTATCAACGGGCCGCTGATGACGGGGATGGCGGAGGTGGGGAGACTGTTCAACGCCAACGAATTGATTGTGGCGGAGGTGCTGCAGTCCGCTGAAGCGATGAAGGCGGCTGTGAGCCATCTGGAACAGTTCATGGAGAAGGCCGACACGGCGAAGCGCGGCAAAGTGGTGCTGGCGACCGTGAAGGGAGACGTGCACGACATCGGGAAAAACCTGGTGGAAATTATTTTGAAGAACAACGGGTTCGACGTGGTGAACCTGGGGATCAAGGTGCCGCCGGAAGAACTGATCAAGGCCTTCCTGGCGCATAAGCCGGACGCGATCGGACTTTCTGGGCTGCTGGTGAAGAGCGCGCAGCAGATGATCACAACGGCGAGCGATCTGAAGGATGCGGGGATTGATGTGCCGCTGCTGGTGGGCGGCGCGGCGCTGAGCGCGAAATTCACGGAACAGAAAATTGCGCCGAGTTACCACGGGGCGGTGTGTTACGCCAAAGATGCAATGACGGGCTTGCGGCTGATGAACGAATTGATGGACCCGGCGACACGCGCGCGGGTGGCGAGCGAACACACGGCCTCCGGCAACGGCGTAAGCGTGACGACCACCGTAAAGATCGTCGAGAAGCCGGCGGTCAAACATTCTCCGAAGGTGCGGAGGGATTTGCCGATTCCGGAAGTGGCAACGCTGGAACGCAAAGTGCGGCTGGTTCCGGACCTGCGCGAACTGTGGAGCTATATCAGTCCGTTCATGCTCTATGGACGGCACATGGGTTATCGCGGGGATTTCGAAAAGCATCTGGCGGCGCGTGAGGCGAAAGCAGTCGAGTTGTACAACGAAATGGAAGAAGTGAAGAACGAAGCCGCGGGGTTCATGAAGGTACGCGCAGTGTGGCAATTCTTTGAGGCGCAAGCGGAGGCGGAGACGCTGCACCTCTTCGCGCCCGGCGCGAAGGAACCGTTGCAAAGCTGGAAGTTCAAGAGGCAGAAGACCGGCGACCAGTTGTGCCTCAGCGATTATGTGCTGGACCCCGGGAACGGGAAACGAGACCACGTGGCGGTGTTCGTCGTCACGGCCGGCGAAGGAATCCGCGAGCGCGCCGAGAAGGCCAAGCACGACGGGTACTATTTCAAGTCGCATGGATTGCAAGCGCTGGCGATTGAAAGCGCGGAGGCTTGCGCGGAATGGCTGCACCGGAGAATCCGCGAGGATTGGGGATTCCCGGACCCGCCGGAGATGACAATGGCGCAGCGGTTCACATCGCGCTATCGCGGGAAGAGATACAGTTTCGGCTATCCAGCGTGCCCTGACCTGGAAGATCAGGAGGGAATCTGGAAGATTTTGAGGCCGGAAGAAATTGGCGTGCAACTGACGGAAGGATTCATGATGGACCCGGAAGCGAGCGTGAGCGCGCTGGCGTTTCATCACCCGGATTGCACTTACTTCAGCGTGGGAGAGAGCACGGACGGGATCTGAGATCGCCTGTTTGCCGACGATGGGATCTCGCCAGCCTGCGAAAGCGATTCCCGTTAGCAATTCCGGAACGAAAAGACGTTTTCGGCTCCCAAGTCGGGTATACTTGCGCGAATTTGGTGCGCACGAACGACCAGCCAGAAATAAATTGATCGGGGCGTGACCTGACGTCACGGAAAACGGATGAACCCAGGCTCACCGAAGCTATCGATCGTCATTCCATCCTTTAATGAAGAGAACCGCCTGCCGGCAACGCTGGAGCGAATCGCCGCCTATATAAACGCGTCAGGGAAGAAGACGGAAGTGATCGTCGTAGACGACGGCTCGACGGATGGCACTGTTCGCGTGGCCGAATCATTCCGTGGGAAAATCGAAGATATCAAGGCGGTTTCGAACGGGCAGAACCGGGGAAAGGGGTACAGCGTTCGCCACGGATCCCTGGAAGCGCGCGGTGAGATTGTACTTTTTACGGATGCGGATCTTTCGGCGCCCATCGAGGAAGCCGACAAGTTGCTTGCAAAATTGGACGAGTTTGACTTGGCGATCGGCTCGCGCGCGATGAATCGAGAGTTGATTGAAGTGCACGAATCCAGGTTTCGTGAATTCGCCGGGATCGTCTTCAACCGGATCGTGCGCGTGATTCTGCGCTTGCCGTTCGTGGACACCCAATGCGGGTTCAAAGCCTTCCGTCGCGAGAAGTGCCGCATTATTTTCGAACAACAGACGATTGAGCGATTCGGGTTTGATCCGGAGCTGCTGTATCTGGCGCGGCATCACGGGCTGCGAACCGCGGAGGTGGCGGTCCGCTGGGCGCACTCACCGGCAACCAAAGTGAATATGTGGAGGGACAGCGTGCAGATGTTTCTGGACGTGGTGATTATCCGGTGGAATGCGCTGCAGGGGCGTTACCGGGTTGCTCGAACCTGAGGGTGTGCCATTCAGTTATTTCCGGTCGCGGCCGGTGCCGGGGCCGACTCTGAAGCGCGAGAGAGCTTCGCCGAGGTTCTGCAAGAAAACTTCCGAATTATAGACATCCGAATCGATTTTGGGCGTGCCGTTGGGAGCGATAGGTTCGACCTCATCGAGTTGAAACTCGTGGGCCACCTCCTCCACGATTTTGGGTTGGATCGGCCGCTGCTGTTCCACAAAGCCGTTCACGAGGGAGTGTTCGCACAAAAGATTGATCACGCGCGGAATTCCCAGAGAATAAACATGGACCGCTTCGATCGTCTTGACGCTGAAAATCGGGTCGCCGGAAGCGCCTGCGATCCTGAGGCGTTCCGCGATGTATTCCCGCGTCTGTTCTTCCGAGAGCGGCGTTGTCCGGCAACGGAGCATGATGCGCTGGCGGAGCTGGCGAAGCTGGGGAAGCTTGAGTTTTTCTTCCAGTTCGGGCTGTCCGGAAAGGACGATCTGCAAAAGCTTTTCGGTCGAGGTTTCCAGGTTGGTGAGAAGCCGGATTTCCTCGAGCACGGGGTAGGTCAGATTCTGGGCTTCGTCAATGATCAAGACGACGGTTTCGCCGTCACGGTAGCGTTCGAGGAGCCAGTGATTGAGCTTGAGGAGCTGTTGACTCTTGGATTTGGACTCACACTGAATATCGAATTCGGCCAGAATGAAATCGAAGAGCTGGCTGGAATTCATCCTGGAGTTGAAGAGAAAAGCAGTGCGTGCGCGGCGGTGGTGCAGCCAGTCCAGGAGGCGGTTGATCAGGGTAGTCTTGCCCGTACCGACTTCGCCGGTAAGGGTAATGAAGCCTTTGCGGGTCTGAATGCCGTACATCAAGCCAGTCAGGGCTTCCTCGATCTGCTTCGTTAGAAAAAGGAAGCGGGGATCGGGGTTGACGTTGAACGGGTTTTCTTTCAGGCCGTAAAAGCTTTTGTACATTAGGCGATGACTCTCGTTCCTGTTCGAATTTCCATTTTAGCTGCAGTCCTGATCAACGCAACTTACGGCAAAATCAACGGGCGCGTATGCCATTGAAAATTGATGGTGACGTAGTGGTACGTCTGGCTGGAAGTGCAGGCGACTCCCACACAACCAGCCTGGCCGTAATCCGTAATATCAGCGTTGTACGCAATGGCGATCGTTCCGTTCCTGCCTGCGGGCCGGCTGACGCCGCCTCCCACCGTCCATGTATTGTAGCCCTGCAAAGTCGTCGGCGAGCTAATGGTAAGAGGCGCGTTGTGAGCGAATCCGACGTTGAGTTGCCCGCTCCACACGCGGTTGATCTTGTGATTAGCGCTGAAATTGAGTTGGTCGCCCGTGGAACCGGTGAGCACTCCACTGCCGCCGGATACGCCGTGGCTGTAAGAGGCAGTCAAGCCACCTTTCTGCGTTGCGTAGTTAAGCGATGCGCCGACGTTGACCCCGTACATCAGGGAACTTCCCGTGGTGCTGATACGCGAGGTAGTGAAATCGGGGCCGACATAAAGTTGGAGGGCTAGAGAGCCCTTAAGTTTGCGACTGTACGCAAAATTGACGGAATGATCTCCGTTCGCCTGAGGTTGGCCGGAATAGTGGTACGCGGAGAAGCGATAGAACGCGCCGATGGAGTCCTTGTGGTTGAGCACGTAGTTGTAGCCAATTGTCCCAGTGGTGGTCTGATTGTCGACGTTGCCAGCATCCACAAAGTCCAGAAGACCGTAGGAGCCACTCATGGTGATGGAGCCTCGCGGCGAGGTGGTGTAGGTTAGTTGCACCACTCCGGCGTTACTGTAGCGAGGTCCGAGAGCGGAATAAATACTCTGATTGGGAACGTAATTGCTGCCAAGCCCCGGTATAACGGGCCCGATGGGTCCTCCAACTCCCGGCGAGCCAAGGCCAGTGCCGCTGCCGAATCCCAGGGAGGTCTGGGGCAAATAAGAAAACTGGTCGCTCAGCTGAATTAACAAGCGATTCCACTGCAATGTCTGCGAGATGGCGAGTTGCTGGGAGTAACCATTCCCCTGCGTGCTGTCCGAGGAAATGTAACCTCCCGCGGAGTAATTCACGGCAAACTGAGATTTCCTCCAGGCCTTCAGAACGCTCAGATTTCCCATGAAATAATTGTTAGCCACCCAGCTGGAATTCTGCGGTTGATTGTAGCCGTTGGATTGGAAAACTCCCGACCACTCAAAGCCGGGCACCCAATAGCTATGAGTGGTTTCGGGCGAGCCCAGCGTTGGGGTCAGAATGCCTGTTAGAGGAGTATTGTCCGGACGGAGATTTAAATTGTTTTCGTCGGGCTGATTGAGCAAGTCGCCTGGATTCATAATCGGTATCGGGGTGGAAGTTCCCGCAGGCTTTGGCTTGTCTTCGGTCGGGGGTTGCGGCTCGTCCTGCGCGTGCAACTGCACGATTCCCCCAAAGAACAGGAGAGCGAGACTGAAGCCAGCGAGAATGGATCTGCGCGCAGTTATAAGCATATTAAAACCTTAGGGAACCACGATGACATCACCGGGCTGGAGGGAAATATTCTGCTCGGCAAGGTTTCCCTTCACCACTTCCTTGTAATTGAACGGATGCTTCACCTGTTTTCCATTTTCAGTTCGAAGCACATAAATATTTTTGACCTTGGCAAACTGCGTGAACCCCCCCGCACTGGACAGCGCTTGCAGAACGGTCATGTTCGGCAGGAGCGGGAGGGCGCCGGCGTGGGTTACTTCTCCGGTGATGTAGACACGGCGGCTGTTGATTTCGGTCACCGTTACGGTCACCTGGGGAGTGGTCAGGTACTTCGACAGACTGTCGCGGAGCGAACCGGCAAGTTGCATGGCCGTAAGACCGGCAGCCTGGACATCATTGAGCAACGGCAGGGAAACCTTGCCATCCGGGCGGACAGGAATGGTGCGGGAAATGTCGGGCTCCTTCCAGACGTCGATCCGGAGGACGTCCTGAGGGCCGATTTTGTAATCGGCGTCGACGCCCGACAAGGTCGCGGCGGCGGGCTTTTGAGAGGCGTCGGGTTGCGGGGCGGGCGGAGTCTGCGCGCAGGCCAGCGGGACGCAGAGCAACATTGCAGCCAGCGAAGTATTTCGAATTCGAGCGATCATTGATCCTCCCTCAACTCTCATGCTTCCCGTTGGAAACCCCAATCTGTTTAATCTTGTAAAGCAGTGACTTGTAGCTGATCTGCAATTCGCGCGCAGCCCGTTTGCGGTTCCAGCGCGTGCGCTCGAGCGCCTGCATAATCATTTCGCGTTCCGCTTTTTTGGAAGCGGCGCGAGCCGCAACTTTCAAGGAACCGCCAAGCGAGCTTTCCGGCGCGGCATAGTTCACAGCGCCCGCAATCTGCAGATCGTTGAGGGCAAGCTGAACGTCGCCAAAAACCACGAGTTTCCGCGCCAGGTTTTCCAGTTCGCGAATGTTCCCCGGCCAATGATACGCCGACATGGTCTGAATGGCTTTATCGTTGATTGGCGGCGCGACTTTCTTGAGCAGAACCGAATGTTTATTTACGAAATAATCCATCAGCACCGGGATGTCACCTTTCCGTTCGCGGAGAGGTGGAAGGCGCAGGCACACGCCATTGAGACGGAAATACAGTTCGCGGCGGAAACGGCCGGCTTCGACTTCCAACTCAAGGCTCGCGGCGGTAGAGGAGATGAAGCGAGCCGAGGGCTCCTCGTTTAAATCGAGGCTTTCTCCATCGGAGAGATGGGAAAGCAATTCGCGCTGACTCACCGCATCCATCTCCTGAATGTTATCGAGATAAAATGTCCGGCAGGAATCAACTGGAGGGTCAGACTGCCTGGACTTTCGCAATTGACCAAAAAAATCGGCAGGGTCGAACGAGGCACAATTGATCTTCGTAAAACGAGATCCACCCTTAAAGGAAAGCCGATGGATCAATTTTGCGTAGGCGTCCTTGCCGGTGCCGCTTTCACCCACGACCAAAACAGGGATATCTGTCCGTGCAATCTCGCCCGCCATGTCATTCAGGGTTTGCATGGTTGCGCCCAGCCCGTAGACGAATCCGGATAGCAGCGGTTCCTGAATGATGGTGGCGTGGTTCTGATTCATGGTAAAAAACCGAGATTTGCCCGGGCGAGAAGTGAGTTACGCATCGGCTTCACCCGGACCAACAGAATGAGGATGCAACTGGACTTCCAGCAGGTTGGGGGTTTCAGACGAGCAATGATACCAATAAACTATTCATAATAATACACTTAAGGAAGGACTAAGACCGGGTTCCTCGCCCCGGATTCGAGCAAAGTCCGCAGGGAGTTCCACATAGTGGCAATTTGTTACCTCTGTTTCCGTGATTCTCCTCTAGGGGGCTTCCGGGGAGCTTGCATTACACAGATAACAAACACGTTACGTGGCGGTCGGTTAGGAATCGTGGGTGCCGCACACTGGGCCTAACGGAACAGGGGATTTCTGCCAAACTCCCGGGAGATCGAGATGTGAGTCTTCAGGAAAACGTTCCATTCTCAACACAAATCGCGGCAGCCGGAGGGATTCGCTTCGGCAAGACTACGAAGTTGCCTCGGAAAACAACCGCGAGTGGGAACGGTCAATCTCTTTCGTTGCAGGGCTTAAATTGAGAAACTTTTGCGGCGAGAACAACTCCTTTTTTCGTTTCAAGAATTATTCGGGTTCGCAAGGTATACTATCTTCGCGCAGGTCCACCATGTCGAGCTACAAATAGCGTGTATATACTTGGGCTTTCAGCGATGGGGCACGACCCGGCTGCGGCCCTGATCGATGATCAGGGCGCAATTGTAGCCGCCATTGAGGAAGGGAAACTGGGGCGTACCCGGTCGTTCGGGGGTATTCCGCGAGGAGCGATCCGTTTCTGCCTGGAGCGGGCAAGAATCCGTTGGCAGGAAGTCGAGCGAGTCGCCATAGCGAGCCAACCGGGGCGCGCCTTTTTCCGGAAAGCGCTATTTCGCGCGCGGCTGGCGCCGCTGGCGCCAATTTCCAGCGCTTATTACTTCAATAAGGCGCTCGGCGAGCTGGGCCGCGAGCTGAACAATTCGCGGATTCTGCAGGAGCTGGCCGGGGGAGCTGCCGACCGGGTCATCAATTATGACCATCATTTGTGCCACGCAGCGAGCGCCTATTTTGGATCACGGTTTGAAAAGTCCCTGATTGTATCGCTCGATAATCAGGGCGACGGGCGGGCCGGGATCGTCGGGCTCGGAGAGAGAACGCGCCTCCGCGAACTATCTTCGATTCCCTTCCCGAATTCACTGGGATGGCTGTTTACACAGATCACGAGCCTGCTGGGATTCTCAACCAGCGCGTCGGAACACAAAACCCAGTGGTTAAGCCTTTCAGGCGAGCCCGTGTTTGCGGATATTTTTATGGAAATGCTGCGCCGCGGACCAAAGGGCGTTCCTCACCTGAATAAAAAATATTTCAAACGGGACTTCGGGGGAAAGCTTTCCTTCAGCGGGGAGTTCTATCGCCGGCTCGGGATTCCGCAGGTACCTATCGTCGAATTCTCTTCGGAAGACCCCGACAACGGGTTGCGCATGAACATTGCAAGCAGCCTGGAGAAGGCTTGCGAGACCGTGCTGGCAGAATGGCTGGAGTCGCTTCGCAGCCGGACCAATACCAAGAACCTCTGCCTGGCAGGCGGCCTGTTTCTGAATCCCCTGCTGGTGGCCGCGATCGAGAAACAGTCCGGGTTTGAGGAGATTTTTGTTCAACCCGCAGCGGGAAACGAGGGCACCGCACTGGGAGCCGCGTGGCTTGCATGGCATGAGAAAGCCGGACGCGCGAAGGTTGCTCCGATGAAGAGCCTCTACTGGGGTCCCGCCTTCTCGAATGCCGAAATCAAGCAGGTTCTGGACAATTGCAAAGCGCCGTACCGGTGGTTCGATTCCGAAGACCGCCAAATTGAGGAGGCGGTGCAGCTTCTGAACGCGGGAAAAATCGTCGCGTGGTTTCAGGGCGCCGCTGAATTCGGGCCTCGCGCACTGGGTCACCGAAGCCTGTTTGCATCTCCGTGGGCTGAATATGTGCAGGAGAACCTGAACGATTTTGTGAAGCACCGCGAGTCCTTTCGCCCGTTCGCGCTCGCCATACCGGAGGACGACTGCGCGGAATATTTTGAGTGTTCGGCGAACGCGCGGTTTATGACCACAATGGCGCGGGCCAAGGAAAAGGCGCGGAAGCTCTTTGAAGCTCCGGGCTCCAGTTTTGTTTCGAAGGAAGGGCTGGCGAGACTTCAGACGGTTTCGCTGGAGAACAATCCGCTGCTTTGGAAATTATTGAAGCGTATCGGAGAAAAGGGGCCAGCGCCGATGCTGGTCAATACTTCCTTCAATCTGTTTGGGGAACCACTCGTCATCACGCCACGGGATGCGCTGCGCAGTTACTACTGTTCCGGTGTGGATGCGCTGGTGGCGGGAAGCTTCCTGCTGACCAAACGATAGGAATTGTTGCCGACAGCAGTAAGAAAACTCCGCGAATCGGGCTAGTGACGTGGCAGAACTCAGACGGGCCGGGAGTGCACCACGGCGAAGCGCTCCTTCATTTTCAGGAACGGGGTCTCCAACCAGCGATAAGAGATAGCGCTAAAGACTACTGTCAACGCGAACCCAGTCAACGCGTAGGCAGCGTATACTTTCACCGAATTCCCGCGAAACAAGTGCCATGCAACTAGTAATCCAGCCGCATGGTAAACGTAGAGTCCATACGAGATCCTGCCCAGATAGGTTAGCCATGAGTTGGCTAGTGCGCGTGCACCGGCGACTGGCGCGCGGATGGCAGCAACGAGCAACCCCGCCGCAGCCATCGCCACCAAAGGCCGGCCGAGCAGGGTTCCCAGCACCGGAGCAACTTCTGCTTGAGCGTTCAGGGTGGTGAAGGCAGCCACGAGGCACCAAACCACGAGGGAGGCGGTAGCCAGCGCAGTCCGGCTAAGGAGAGAGAGGGCGGGCGCTTCACTGCCCAGAAAATAGGCCACCAATATGCCGAGCGCGATGGCATCAATGCGGGCAAACGTGTTGTATTCGACGGCGGCGCCGAGAGAATGAGACAAAACCAGAAATGCTCTGACCAGATTTGCGAGCACGAGCAATCCGATTACAACGAAGACCAACTGACGGCGAGATAGGCGACGAAGAGCCAGCGGCCAGAGCAGGTAAAACTGTTCTTCAATGGAGACGCTCCAGAGAGGACTGGCGATGGAGTGCGGCAGACCAAGCGAAACATACACCCAATTTCCCGAGAGAAACAAATAGCCCGCAATGAATGGCCAAGCCAGATGCTGGGTTCGATCCCAGATCGGGACAAGGGCGGCAACGGCTATGAAAAAGAAATACAAGGGCCAGATTCGGAGAATGCGGCGGACATAAAACGCCTGGGCGTCAATGCTTCCCCGGATTTCTTCTTCGCGGATGAGCAGGGTGGTGATGAGATACGCGCTTAATGCGAAGAAGAGATCCACGCCGAACGCGCCGGCGCTGGAGACGGCACAAATCAATGGAACCACTGCCGGAGTCAGAAGATGGTGCGTTTGATAAAACTGCGGGTCGTTCGGAATGACGTGAAAGACGAAAACGCCAAAAAAGGCAAAAAAGCGGAGGGTGTCAAGTTCGGGGCGATAAAAGCGCGGGCTCTTAGGAGTGTCGAGGTTTGCGGTCAACGGCTCTTGAACCAGGGAAGGTGCGCCAATCTTCACAGATGAGCAAAATTAACCGCTGGAACCCCAAGTGTCAACGACTTTCAGTGCGGCTTTAGGCTAATGCCCGCACGGGGAGCCGAACTCCGGATAAGAATGCTTCGGCAACTACATTAGTTCTAAGGCCCACGCACCCCTTGCGGGAAGCATCGTTCAAGGGGCGAGAGGTGCGAAGGGCCAGTTCCAAATCGGGACGGGGTCACTTGAAAGCCAGTATGATCGCATTGAACTAAGCGTTTTTTGCTTTGTTGTCTATCGAGATCGTGGTATGAAAGATGCCTGTTTGTTAGCCCTCCCAACAGACATAAGCTGTGCGCCCTCCTGTTGTAATTATTCAGAATGAATTGAGCTGCTCAGCAGCCCAGGGCCCCCGAGTCTGTTGGTGCGAAACGGAGAACAGGTAAATGCGGGTGAATTTGCGTGGCAGATCGTTCTTGAAGCTCTTCGCTCTGGCTGGTCAATTTCTTCTTTACACAATCATTGTCCTACTGTCGGGGCTTCCCGTGTTCGGGCAGAGTGGGACGATCGCGCTGGTGCAACACGCGAGCAAGGATGCAGGTTCATCCTCTTCGTCGACCCTCGCCTTCGGGGCGAACAATACGGCGGGAAATTGGATTGCGGTCTGCGTGCGGGCTGGTGCGATAAATGAAGTCATCTCCGTTTCCGATACCAGGGGGAACATTTACCGCAAGGCAGTGCAGTTCAATCAAACGGTGGATGGCTTCAGCGGCGCGATCTACTACGCAGAAGGTATTGCTGGCGGCGCGAACACGGTAACCGTGGCGGACAGCATTTCAGGTACCCTGCGATTCTCCATCCTCGAATATTCTGGAGTCGCCACTTCAGGTTCTCTGGATGCAGGGGCCGCGGCCCAGGGCCACAGTACTAGTCCAAGCACGGCCCCCAGCGTAAATACGACCGTCAACGGAGATCTACTGATTGGCACGGTCATGTCAGGCAACTCCGACAGTTTCACGGCAGGACCCGGTTACAAAATTGAAGAGAGCGTTCCAGGGCAAGGCAACGCAAAACTGATCGTCGAAGATCAGATTCAGAGTATTGCGGGAGCGACTACTGCCAGCGTAACACTCGGCTCGGCGGATGACTGGGCGGCGGGCCTGGCCGCGTTCAAGGCTGCCAACGGAACGGGTGGAACTACGCCGACGATTACCGGGCTGAGCCCCACGTCGGGAGTGACGGGAACTTCGGTGGTGATTACGGGGACGAGCTTCGGAAGCACGCAGGGGACGAGCACGGTCAAGTTCAACGGTATCTCCACCACCCCTACTTTCTGGAACTCCACCAGCATCACCGCACCCGTGCCCACAGGAGCCACCACCGGCTCCGTCATCGTCACCGTCAACGGCCTCGCCAGCAATGGCGTCAACTTCACCGTGTCGCCGCCTCCCTCGGTCACGATTAATCAGGCGGCAACGCAAGCGGACCCGACGAACGCTTCGCCCATTAACTTCACCGCGGTATTCAGCGCCGCGGTTACCGGATTCAGCAGCACGGGTGTGACCCTGGGAGGAACCGCTGGAGCAACCACCGCCGTTGTCACTGGCAGCGGTACAACCTACAACGTCGCCGTCAGCGGCATGACGCAGACCGGTACCGTTATCGCTTCCATCCCCGCTGGCGTGGCTACCGCGAATGGAGCTTCGAACACCGCTTCAACCAGCACCGACAACACCGTCACTTACGACATCACCCCGCCAACCGTGACCGTGAATCAGGCCGCCAGCCAGACGGATCCCACGGGCACCTCGCCGATTAATTTCACGGCTGTGTTCAGCAAGACGGTTACCGGGTTCAGCAGCACGGGTGTGACCCTGGGAGGAACCGCCGGAGCAACAACCGCCGTTGTCACTGGCAGCGGAACGACCTACAACATCGCCGTCAGCGGCATGACGCAGTCTGGAACCGTCATCGCTTCCATCCCCGCTGGCAAGGCCACCGATCCCGCCGGGAACCTCAACACCGCTTCCACCAGCACCGACAACACCGTCACCTACAACCCGCAGTCGGGCCTGGTGGCTGCTTACTCGTTCGAAGAAGGCACCGGCACCACCACCGCCGACTCCTCCGGCAACAACAACACCGGCACACTCTCGACCGGCGTCACCTGGACCACCGGCAAGATCGGAAACGCGGTTGCCTTCAACGGAACCTCCGGCGACATCACCATCAACGAGGCTCCTTCGCTCGACCTGAGCGGCAGCTTTTCCCTTTCCGCCTGGGTCAAGCCCGCCGTCATTTCCGGCACCGAAACACTGCTGATCAAGGAAACCACTTCCGGCTGCGGTTACTTCGTACAGATCGTGAACAATGGCCAGATCGACAGCGGGTTCAACAACGGCTCGGGTTGCATCGAGCACATCACCACCAATGCCAACATGGTCGCCGGCAACTGGTACAACCTCACCGTTGTGCTCGATCACAGCAACAACGTCTACAACTCCTACCTGAACGGGAACCTGATTGCCAGCGTGGCCGAGACCGGCGTGCCGGTGCCGAACACGCAACCCCTGGTGCTGGGCAGGAGCGGTTGCAGCGGCTGCGGATTTGAGCGGCTGAACGGAGTGCTGGACGAGGTGAAGGTCTACAGCCGCGCGCTGGCCGCGGCCGAAGTGCTGACGCTTTATAACGCCGCGACCGGCGGACCGACGATTACGGGGTTGAGTCCCACGTCGGGAGTGACGGGAACTTCGGTGGTGATTACGGGGACGAGCTTCGGAAGCACGCAGGGGACGAGCACGGTCAAGTTCAACGGTATCTCCACCACCCCTACTTTCTGGAACTCCACCAGCATCACCGCACCCGTGCCCACAGGAGCCACCACCGGCTCCGTCATCGTCACCGTCAACGGCCTCGCCAGCAATGGCGTCAACTTCACCGTGAACAACCTCGCTGTCGCCGTCAGTCCCAAGCGGGCTGCTGTCACACTGACTCAAACACAACAGTTCGTCGCAACGGTCACCAACGATCCATTGAATGGCGGCGTAAGCTGGTCAGTGGACGGAGTGGGCGGAGGGACGTCTACGAGCGGGACGGTTTCAGCGACTGGCTTGTTCACGCCGGGCACTCAGCCGGGAGTGCACACGGTAAAAGCTGCAAGCAATTCCAATCCATCCACAAGCGCCTCGAGTTCGGTGGCGGTCACCGACCTGGCGGGAGTGTTTACCTACCACAACGATAACGCGCGAACCGGTCAGAACATACAGGAATACGCGCTGACCACTTCGACGGTAAATGCTTCCACATTCGGAGCGCTCTTCACCTGCACCGTGGATGGTTATTTGTATGCCGCGCCGCTCTACGTGCCCGGACTAAGCGTGGGAGGACAGACGCGCAACGTGGTGTTCCTGGCCACCGAGCACGATACCGTGTACGCATTCGACGCGGATTCGCCGGCGTGCGTGCAGCTATGGAAAACAAATTTCCTTTCGAATAACGTAACCACGGTTCCGCCGGGGGACACAGGTGCAGGCACCCCTGATGACCTTACTCCGGAAATTGGCATCACTTCTACGCCAGTCATCGACCCATCCTCAAAGACAATCTATGTGATGGCCAAAACCAAGGAGACCACCGGCACGGGATGCTCCACGGGCAATCCTTGTTACGTCCATCGGCTGCATGCGCTGGATCTGATCACCGGAGCTGAGAAGTTCGGAGGGCCGGTGGTGGTCTCCGCGCCTAATTTCATTCCCCTGTTCCACCTCCAGAGGCCGGCGCTGCTGCTAAACAATGGATCCGTATACGTCGCGTTTGGCTCTCACGGGGACAGCAACACCTGGCAAGGCTGGCTGATGGCCTACAACGCATCAACGCTCGTTCAGCAATGGGTCTGGCACTCGACGGACCCCACGAGCGGGGATAACGAGGGTGCGATCTGGGGTTCTGGGAATGGTCCGGCGCTGGATGCGACCGGAAATATCTACGTGGAGACCGGCAACGGTTACTTTGACGGCGCAAACAATTTCTCGGACTCCGTCGTCAAGCTGAGTCCCGCTGGAGTGAGACTCGACTACTTCACGCCGTTCGACCAGTCAGTCATGCAGTCGAATGACATCGATCTGGGCTCATCCAATCCGATCATTCTGCCGGATAGTGTTGGGTCCACGGCTCATCCCCACCTTATGATTGCGACGGGCAAGGTGGGTGTGATTTACCTTCTGGACCAAACCAACATGGGCGGGTACAACTCCGCCGCAAATCAGGATGTGGGGGAAGTCAGCGTTGGCTTCAACACCAGCAATTTCAACGGCGGATTCTATGGCCAGCCGGCCTACTGGAACGGGAATCTCTACACGGTGATCGTCGGGGACTCTCTGCGGCAATATTTAATTTCCGGTGGGAATATTATGGCCGGGTCGAGTTCAAACTCGAGCAACACGTTTCCGTATCGCGGAGCTACTCCTGCGGTATCCGCGAGCGGTACAACCAATGGCATTGTGTGGGTGGCGGATATCACCGCGTACCAGTTCGGCACAGCCCTCATCCTGGACGCGTACGACGCGACGAACGTTTCGAGATTGCTCTACAGCAGTCCCGCCAGCGGAACCGGTGCAGCCGCGCCCGCCGCCAAGTTCACCGTGCCAACGGTCGCGAATGGGAAAGTCTACGTCGGCGGGGAGTATGCGTTCACCGTGTTCGGGCTGCTGCCCAACTAAACGCGTCGTACAAGGCCGCCGGACCGCAGAAGGAAGCAAACTGCGATTGTTACGGTGAGTTGCGGGAGATGCGGAATCGACGATGGATCGCGTTTCAGGGTGCTTTCCAGATAATTTTGCCGGACTTGTCGAGAAGAACCACGGAAGCGGCAGAAGTTTGTTTTACCTCGGCCTCCGGCGAGCCTTTCAATTGAGCTGCGCCCAGAATCGCAGAAAGTCCGTTTCCGTCTTTCAACACCAAGGAGGGTTCCGCAGCGGAAACAGTAATGCCAGATCCACCGTTACTTGCTGAAGCCAGCATGGAGACAGAGGGGTCGCCCGAGTCCAGCCCCAAATTCATGCCGGAATTCTGGTTGCCGAAGAAATGAAGATCGCTGGCATCGTCGCTCACCTTGAGCGACATTTTCGGCTGTTTATTGGCGGTACCGAGAGTAATTTCGGATCCCTGTCCGAGTAGTCCCCACCAAGCCCGGATATTCCCCTTTGCGTCTTTCAGCACAAATCGCTGGGCCTCGATGACCCGCGGAGTGGGCGCGGCCTGGCCCATCAAGATAAACGCGGAAAGGACCGCGAGGAGAGAGATGCCACCCCATTTGAGTCTTCGATTCTGTGCTTCCAGCCTGTCCACACGCTTCAGGATGTCCTGCAATTCGGGTGCGTCGTGCGTCATTAGTGAATCCTCCTGGCATTGCGTCGAACAAGAAGGTGTCTCCGGCCGAAGAAATTCTATCGCGAGCGGCTGGGCGGAGCACTCCCCCCGCTACTGTGACGGCCAGTGAAATTTAAATCCAGGCAAATGTGTGGGGGATCGCGAGGGATTACCGAGGGGGGATTCGCTGGAGCAGGAGCGCCCAATCATTGACGATCGAAACAGTGGGCGAAGTCCATGTTGGCCCAGAGATGGGGGGCAGCTCGAGCCATTCGCCGGTCAGCGGATTAAACCGTTTGCCAGCGTAGCGGCCCGGAGAAAGCTTGATCGTGACGCTGCCGCCTTTGGGAAGATAAACGGCGTAGGTTTCGCCTGGATTCGCGAGACAAAAGTCGCCGTTGGTCACAAGTTCATCGTGAGGATCTGTCTTCCACCATTCGAAGCTGGTGAAGAAATCAACCATATGGGCATAGCCATGGAGCATGGTCATGGTGTCGTCGCCACGGCCATTCATCCAGCCTCCGCCGGTGTCCGGCCAGACGTTTGTTCCGCGGCGGGCGGATTCGCCGCTGGTTTGATAGCCGCCGGCCATGACGATCTCCCACGCCGTGCGGCGCAGGATGTCGGCGGATTCCGTGCCAGGCCCCGCCGACCACAGAGGATAGTGATCTTCGTAGCCGTACTCTTCGTTGGTCTGGGGAATGATGCGGCCAAGCTGTTGCTGTATTTTTCGCTGGGCGAGCATGAAGGAATGCTGGCCGCGCGACCATTCTTGAAATGAAGTGAATCCGAACCACGGGGAGGTGCGGTCCTGATGAAGATTGTTGACCGGATGACTTGTCGCCAGGTGATGGTAGGGATCGAGCGCCTCTAACCAGGTTCCCGTAAAATGCGTCCAAATGGGGTTGCGATAACGATCCAGATCGTCGCCGAGATCCCAGGTGATGTTGGAGTAAGCTCCGAAACGGGCAACCGCGTAGCGAATGAACCGGCGCTCGTCGGCGCTGAATTCCGCGGGGTGAACCGGGTTGTCGTTCATGTCCAGAACGAGCGAAACGATCATGTCCCTGTCACGGGCATACTGAAGGGCGCGATCGAACTTCTGCCAATAGGCAACGTCGAAGCGGCGGTAATCGAATCCCGGGTGGTAGGGATCTTCCGGGAGTTTCGCAGGCCATGGGGTTATAAATAATGTCCAATTGTCGCCCGTCATTACCGGCTCTCCGTAAAGCAGCTTGGAGCGGCCGGCGACGGTGACGCGCATGCGATTTATTTTCAGACTGTGGAGCCGCTCGATACTCGATTGAATTGGCTTTTCGTCGTTCCAGCCCAAGAGCCAGTAGGCGGTGGCGCCGTTGAAAAAATAATGTTCACCCGTGCCTTCCCACACGAAGTGCCACGGATGTTGCTGGTCGACGCGGATCGGGCCCCGGCGGTGCGCATCGGAGGCATGGAAGGTGCCGGTCGAAGATTTCGTCGACCAACCCTGGTGAAAGTTCACGGCGTAGATGTAGTCTCCCGGTGCGGGCGGCATGAACCTTATGTGGAATATGCTGCCATCCGCGGAATCGCAGAATCCTTCCACCTGCCAGCGCTTCTTATGATCCGCCGACTCGAACCAGCCGTCGAATTGGGCGTCCGTAAAGGGATTTGCGGCGTGTGGGAGTGACACGTTGGCTGTGACTTCCATGAAGTCATATGCCTGAATTGCGGAGGCGGGTTGAGAGAACGAAACAACGGCAGGAGAGATTCGATGGCAGGAGGAGAGTGGCAGGGCTGAGCAGAAGATAAGCAGGGTCGTGGCGAGACGAATTAGCTCACGCGAACCGAGGGCTTGGAAAGTTTGCGGGAGTACAGGCTTCAGTGTCGAGCGTTGCGAGGGAAAGCCATTTTGACTAATGCGGGCATTCTTCACTGGAATCTTTCCCCACCACGCTCGTGGCGTGCAGATAGTTTGCCAGACACCGGTTGACCCAGCAGCCGGAATCGGATGTCACCTGTTGATGCATGGAGAGTTTCGGATACCGGGCTGGGAGTTCGAACATTACCGCGCCGCCACGTTGCCTCAATTGGGCGGCATCGATTCGCTTCCACGCCTGCGCTGTACCGCCCAAATCTTCGACCGCGGCGCGATAGTTTGTGGAGCCGAGGAGACTGACCGCGAAGAGAATGTAAATCCCCGTTCTGGTGGCCACGGAGAATTCCACTCGAGCGAGTTCCGGGATTCCCGTCAGGACCAGGCAGACAAAAAGCAGGCAAAACACAAAAGCAAACCAGGAGACGACTCGGTTCGGCGACCAGTTACCCGAAGCCAGTTCCACGAGGCAGTATTCGCAAAGAATCACGAACATACCGAGTAGGCATAAGAGCCCGATCCAGCGTGGCGGAATATTTGCGGCCTGCACCTCACCGCGGCCTTGCTGCCATAGAAGCAGGACGCAGCAAGCGGCGAGAAGAAAAGCTGGGTAGGAAAGCCAGTCGAAGCCGTGATAGAAGGAGTGCGCCATCCATTTGGGGAGGTGAGCAAAATCCCAGAGATGGCGATGCTCCTGGGCGGCGCGAAGTTTGTTTCCGGGCGTCAGCATGACAACGGATTGACTGAGCAGCACGAGCCCAAAGCTCAGGTTCCATTGCAGTGAAGGGCGTCGCTGAACGCGCATCAAGATGACGCCGGCCAGCAACACCGAGCAAATGAAAGTGCCCGCGATCTCGTGTTGCGCAGGCACAGCGATGGAGAGCACGGCGATGGGGAGGTAGTACCAAACGGAGCTTCGCTTCTTGTGCAGAAGGCTAAGGAGCAGAAGCATGGTCCCGAACGACAGGTAATATTCCATGGCGCCGGTGAGCCAGAAAATCGCTTCCTCGGGCGAGGGAATGCTCGCAATCCACGCGGCAAAAAATGAGGCGGAGGCGAGAAGAGCAGTCCCTTTGGAAAGCGCGAAATACGTTCGGAAAAAATACCAGAGGGCCGCAAGGTTGCAGATGATTATGGAGAGCAAAAGCCAGCCGTAGGCGGATACCAGATCGACGTGGCTCATCACGAAGCTTTGGAGCAGCGTGGTGAGCCAGCGCGGCGACCATTGCGTGTAGTAAAGCCAGGTGATCTGCAAGACGCCGGGTTGGCGCACGCAATTGAATGAAAGAGTTGCTTTGCAGAAATCGTCGCTGGCGGGAACGGAATAGAACAATAGTACGAGAAAAGGCACGCTGAAGGCGATCAGCGCGGCGGGAAGAACGAAGCGGGACAACAAGCTCAGGAGGGGGGGGAGTGAATCAGGCTGGTCACGGCCAGAAAGAGACTTGGTTTGCGTATTAGGCTTGGACCCTGAGTTCTCGGACAAGTGGGCATTCTCCGTGATTCCCAACAGGTGTTGACGCTGGGTTTTCTCTCAATATCCTTAAATTTTTTCGCAGATCTCGGCTACAGGCTTGTCCGCGGATGCATCCAGAGGAATAACCGCTCGCTTGAGCCAATTTTCGCGCCAGTAGGGATATATCGCGCGCGGGCAAAGCCGGTGATAATCCGATTGGCAAACCACTCCCTCAAGCACGATGCAGGGAGATTTCATGTTCACCATCTTTCCCGTTCTTTCGTCAATGATGTGGTGAACCCTTCGCAGGACACGATAAATTCCGCCGCAATAGGGCAGCATTTCTCCGTCAAACAGCATTCCCCGGTTGCGATTATGCTTGTCGAGGGTGGCGATGATTTCTTCCCTCGTGCGAACCTGCACCAATTCGCCTGCTTGCAGGTTAAGGTTTTCCACGGGAGTCTTTTCCAGGGCGCCTTGGAGATGCGGATAAGCAGGCCCTTTAATCCTTCTGGGAACCAGATTGAAGGTGGAAATGATCATGGAGCGGACCAAAGTGATGGTCCCAAGCACGAATTCAAGAAGCCGGTTTCCGCGAGAGTCGGCGGCAAGTCCCGTGGCGAGATTGCCCGACCAAAGATCGCGAACGTATTGACGCGGGTCCCAGGCGGCCATCTCTGTGGTGAAGTTGCGCAGGTCTGTGGCCTGGCAGGAATAAATTGTCTCGCCATCGGGGCCAACGCGCTGGCTGGCATCCGCCAGACTTTCCACCGTGCAATTCCCTTCCCTCCGCGCTACGGCAGACGGTGTCTGATGCAAGCGGTCCGCGGACACAATATCGTTTGCCGCGCGGCGGAGCCAGGCTTCCTTCCAGAAGATCAGGCAACCCGCCTGGCATCCTCCGTGCTGCCGGCCGTCACAGCGCAGGTTTTCCAGGTGAACAGAATCCTTCACGCGGCGGATGCTCCACGGCTCGTGAGCGGGGTCGCACGTCTTGTCGGCTCTCTTGACAACCCGAAACCTGCGATCGCAATACGACAGCATTTCCGGCATGAATGGAGCGCCATCGAGACACCCACGTTCATCGAGAGTGGCCAGGATTTCCTCGCGGCTCCGGACTTCGACCCACTCGCCGGCTTTCAGATTGAGTTTCGATTGTGAGTTGGGGATGTTCATCTACTTGGTCTCGATACTGGCGATCGTGGTACGGCGGCGGCGATTGAACTCGTGCCCGATTTCGATGGCCTTCTCAATTGTGGCGCGGGGATTCAGCATGGCCATGCAGGACTTCGCCAGAGCGACTTTCATCATCCGCACCCGGCTGAATTGGATTCCGAGTTCGGCCAGTTTCTTTTTATGAAAATTCCAGTACTTGCTGTCCAGCCCCCGGAGCATGCCGCCGACGAGGGACTCGTAGTACAAACCCACGCTGCGTTTCACGCACGCCGTGTATTCTTCATCCGTCAGGAAATTCCTCCCGTAGATTACCAGGTCATGCAGTTTGCCGGCAGCGAGGCTGTTGAAGTCCGAGGACACCGTCTCAAGCGACCCGGCCCTCACTCTGGAGAAGGTGAGCACCTGATGGACGAAACCAAAATCGCAATTCCGAAGAGCCGAGACGCAAGCTTCCATGTCCGCGTGAATGTTGGATTCATCGTAGAAGGGGTCGTGAGCCCGGACAATCGAGGAGCGATAAAGCAGTGAAGTCGCCGAGCCGAACACATAAAGGCGATCCAGAAACAGCTTGCGGCAAATGTCCCGGCCCGTAACCAGACGGCTCGGATAGGGCAAGCCGGACCACATGACCTCGCGATCTTTTATCCCGTATGCGCCGACGATGCCAACCGAAGGATGCTCTTCGGCAAGCGTCACCATTTCCTCCAAACATGCAGGAAAGACCCAATCGTCGGCGAAAACAATCTTGCAGTATTTGCTGGCCGGAGAAATCTGGCGCAGCGCGTGATTGTGATTCTGCACGGCGCGCAGGAATTCCTTATTTTCGAACACTTTGATTCGCGGGTCTTTGGCTGCGTAACGCCGCGCGATCTCCGCCGTGCCGTCGGTGCTGCAATTGTTTACGATCGTGTAGTCCCAGTTCTGATAGGTCTGCGCCAAAATGCTTTCAATGCATTCGGAAAGATATTCCGCGCAGTTATAGACCGGGGTTACTACGCTAACCAGAGGTTGTGATTCACGACCCATCACGCGTTCCTTGTTAGACGGCCGCCAGGTTTTTCTCTTCGACGGAAGAGCGGCTGGCCAATCCGCGGATTAAATCCACATAGAAGTCTTTCTGCCCCATAACGTAGAGCAGCATCAGCGCATAGACCGCGAAGAGAACGCCGCAACCCGTGACGAGGCGGAAAAGCGGGGGCAAGGACTGGCCGAATTCGAATTGCACCGCGAAAGCGAGGCAAGCGGCCACGACGGCGGAGACCACCGGGCGCTTCACCACGCCCAGAATGTCGCCAAAAGAAATGTTCGTGCCGTGGATGCACCACAGGATGTGCGGAACCAGCCAAATGGTCATGGCGGTCGAATAGGCGAACGCCACTCCCTTGGGACCATAGGGCAAACCGATCACGTAGGCAGAGATAGCGAGCGGCGCGATAACCAAAGCGATTTTCAGGCTTCGATTGACCCATCCCATCGAGAAGAGCAACCACGAAAAGGGGTTCATCATCGCGAACATCAGAATGGTTGGGGCGAGCAACCGAAAAATGGGAACGGCATCTTTCCACTTGGGGCCGAGCACGACGAAAATTAAATCGCTGCCGAACAGGGCGCAGGCAATGGTGACAGGCACCGTCAATGCGAGGACCAGCGAATAGCCCTTGAGGAAGTAACTGCGAAGCCGGGCCGCGTCGTTCTGCACCCTGGCCAGCACGGAAAACGCCACTTCACCGACGGCCGAATTCAGATTATCCGTGGGGATATTGATGAGTTGGTAGGCGCGGCCGTAGATGCCTACCGTCTCGGCGCCCCAGAAGCGGCCCAGGAGAACTTTTTCCAGATTGTAGGCCACATAGACGACCAGGCCGTTCAAAGTAATTGTTCCGCCGAACCGCATCATGGAGTGAACCCCCACGCGACGGCGAGGGGCTCCAGGAATCCAACCAGTGGTCAGCCAGAGACAGATAGAGGTGACGAGCGGAGTAATCGTGGTCATGGCCACGAGCGCCCAATATTTGAAGCCGGTTAGTGCCATGCCGATCGCGACGGCTACGCCGGAAAGCAGCGCGATAAAATCGATGATCGCGAGCGCAGCGAAGCGCATCTGGCGTTGGAGCATCGCGGAGTGCTGCACGCCAACTGCGTTGAAAAAGAAACCGACCGCGAGAACGATTGTGACCCAAAGGAGCCGAGGCTCGCGGTAAAACGAAGCAATCAAGGGCGAAACAGCAACCAGCAGGAGCCAGAGGATCGCGCCGACCAATGAATTGATCCAGAACAGTGTGGAAACCTGGTCGTCGGTTACTTCCACGCGCTGGACTGTGGCGGAAGAAAGCCCAAAGTCCCGGAACAGCGTGAGCACGCCGGTAAATGCCGTGACCATGCCAACGAGTCCGAAATCCTTCGGGTCCAGCAACCGCGCCAACACCATCAAGGAGCCAATGCGCAGGGCGAAGTTCGCCCCTTGCGAACAAACTTTTGCGAAACCGCCACGGATCGCCCTGGCCTTTAAATCCTTCATCGCGGCATTACGTTTTCACCAAAAGTTTGAGCGAATCGCTCTTCTGTTCGAATTACAGCACCATCTTGCGGCAATAAAACGCCTCGGCATAGCCGCTCGGAGCGTTGCACTCCATCCCGCGCAGACGCATCAGGGAGAGAAAAGTTTCCTTCTGAAACCAGCGCTTCGAACGCTGCGATTCGAAGGCCTCTATGAGGAACTCCACTTTGTTCTGATAATGCGCGGGTTCGAGGGGGATGAAGAGGTTCGGCTGGCCCAGGTCGCCGTCGTACTTTGGGATTTCATACTCCAGAATCAAATGGTCGCGGAAGGTGTTCCAGGTTAATTCGGAAACCTGGCGATGATCCTGGTGTGCGTCTTTGCCGTAGTGAGTAAAGATCAAGTCGGGGGAAACGGTCTTTTTCAATTCTTCAAAGACGGCTTTCAGTTCCCCCCCAACATACGGCATGAATCCGTCGGGAAAGGTTTTCAGGAGCAGTCCGCGAAGCGCCGTTGGCCCGGCGAAAAGAGATGCTGCGCGGCGGGCTTCATTTTCCCGTACCCCAATCGCGCTGAAGACCACCCAGTGAATCGCGCAGCCCGGGAATTCCTTCGCCAGGCGCAAAATCGTGGCGCCGCATCCGATCTCGATGTCGTCGGAATGCGATCCGAGGCAGAGTATTTCCAGCTTTTCGGCCGGGTTCGCGGGAAGATTCAGTTGGATCATAGGTCCGCTGAAACGGTTTCCGAATCGCGCGCGATCGAACTTGCGCCTTGATTCCAGACCTTCCACGGGGCCGCGCTTTGATTCAACTCCTCCAGGCGCTGCTTGTCCTTGAACGTGTCCATGCACTGCCAGAAACCGGTGCACTTGTAAGTTTGCAGCGCTCGCTCTTTGATGAGTCGTTGGAACGGCTCGCGCACGAGTTCCTCGCCCGGCTGGATGTAGCGGAAAATTTCGTTGCGCATCACAAAGAATCCGCCGTTGATCCAGATGTCGGTGCTGGTCAACGCGGAAACATCGGTGACCATCCCTTCCGGGCTGACATTGACAATGTCAAAACTCGCCGTCGGCTGCACCAGCAACAGCGAAGCGACTGCCTTGGTTTTCCGGAAGGCTTCGACCATGGCGGGAAGCGAGACGTCGCTCAGGCCGTCGCCATAATTGGCCAGAAACATTTCCTCGCCTTTGAGGTGCGGCTCCACAGCTTTCAAGCGCTCACCAATGTTCGAATTTATGCCGGTCTCGACAAATGTGATCGTCCAGTCATCAATATCACGGTTCAGGAAGTCGATCTTTTTGCCGCCCTTTGACCAGACAAAATCGTTGGAGACCGACTCGTCGTAGTGCAGAAAATAATCTTTAATCGCGTTGCCTCTATAGCCGAGGCAGAGAATGAAGTCCTTGTGGCCAAAATGCGCGTAATACTTCATCAGGTGCCAGATAATCGGACGGGTGCCGATCTGCACCATCGGTTTGGGAACGTCGTCCGCGTATCCGCGGAGCCGCATTCCGGCGCCACCACAAAAGAGCACAACTTTCACGGATCACCTCGGGCTGCGAAACATCAGAGAACGGCTACCTTGGGGATGGGCACGATGAATTTTCCGCCCCACTCCCGGATGAACTGCAGTTGTTGAATAATTTCATCCTTCAAATTCCAGGGAAGCACGATGACATAATCGGGTTTAGTTTCGCGGATGCGATCGGGATGAAATATGGGGATGTGCGTCCCTGGCAGAAACCGGCCCTGCTTATGAGGGCTTCGATCCACGGTGTATTGAATCAAGTCCTTGCCAATGCCGCAGTAATGCAGCAGTGTGGCGCTTTTTCCGGGAGCGCCGTAGCCAGCCACGGTTTTTCCTTCCTTCGCGGCGGAAAGCAGGAAGTCCAGGAGCGCGAGTTTCGTTTCTTTCACCTGGCGGGCAAATCCATCGTACCCGGCAGTGGAATCCAGGCCCGATTTCTTCTCCATCTGAATAAGGGATTCGACGCTCGGCTGCACCGCGTGGGTGGAATCTTCCACGCGGGAAGCGTACACACGGAGGGATCCCCCGTGTGTCGGAATTTCCTCGACGTCGAATATTTTCAAACCATGAGCCCGTAGAATGCTGCTGGTTGCCAGCAGCGAGAAATAAGAAAAATGTTCGTGATAGATGGTGTCGAATTCGTTGTGCTCGATCAGACGAGTCAAATGCGGAAACTCGAGCGTGAGGACTCCGTGTGGCTTCAGCAAGAGCTTCAGGCCTTCGACGAAGTCGTTGATGTCCGGCACCTGTGCGAGCACATTGTTGCCGATGATCAGGTCCGCCGTTTTTCCCTTGCCGGCCAATTCGATGGCGAGTTGGGTCCCGAAGAAACGAGCCAGCGAGGGCACGCCTTTTTCGACCGCCACCTTGGCCACATTGGCCGCGGGTTCAATTCCCAGGACCGGGATGCCTTGCTTAACGAAGTATTGCAGGAGATAACCGTCGTTGCTGGCGACTTCCACCACAAAACTCTGCGCGCCCAAACCAAAGCGTTCAGCGACATTCGCAGTGTATTTTTCGCAATGCTTCAGCCAGGAATCGGAATAAGAAGAGAAATAAAGATAGTCGCTGAAAATGTTTTCCGGGCTTTCGAACTCCTCAAGTTGCACCAGAAAACATTTTTCACAAACGAAGACATGCAGCGGATAGAACATCTCTCCGCGGTTAATCTCGGCCGCCGAGGGATACGTTTCGCAAAGCGGGGACATGCCGAGATCGACGAACGTCCGGCGGAGATCCGTGCCGCAAAAGCGACAGGGTTTCAGAGCGGTTTGTTGCGGAGTTTCAGAAGTCACCGTCATGGTAGCCATTGAATTCTCTCTGATCCTTGGGAAGCAGGTTACTCTTAAACGTCAGCGTTCGGACGGGTTTCTCCACCGTCAAATAATCCTAATCGGGAAGAAGAACGGAAAGTGTGCTGGCTGGCGACGGGGGGGGCCGTAATTGGATAGGCTCCCGCCATGAGAGTCCCAAGCCGAAACTGATCTCTAGGCACTTTCAGGGGCAATCAGGATGCCAAACTGAAGCGAGTTTTTAGGGGGTAAGGCGCGAGGAATGCCTGTAACTATAAGTAAATAAGCGGGTTGAAAATGAAGGCCGGCTCCAAGGCAATTCGGGAGGTGGATTATCTAAAAAGTGGTATTCCAGCGGAACACAGGGGGAAAAACCTTTCCACATTCCCTCACTTCCAGTGGAGAGAGGTGTCGAGCTGCCCAGCGTTCAATAACCTCTGAATCTGGTTCATGCGTACATAACTGCCGCGCTCGATGTCCTCGAAGGTCAGCTTCACCGCTCGGAACGCGTCGTAGAGCTCCTGTGCGCCTTTCCGGGCCGTCCAGTGTGTGCGAAAGCTGGGCAGGATCCGGCGAATTTTGTCGCAATTCACGCGGTAGCACCGCTTATCGGGCCCGCCTCCGGGAGCGAATTCGACAAGGCAGTTCGGGACAGTTTCCGCGACGATGACCGCCAGTTCGCTGATGCGATAGTTTTCCGTCGTGCTCCCAACATTGAAAACCTGGTTGTGCACAATTTCACGTGGAGCGGCGAGGACACTGACGACGGCCGCAATTATGTCGCGGATATGGACGATGGGCCGCCAGGGCGTGCCATCGCTTTTGATGTATACCTTGCCTTTTGTGTAAGCCCACGCAACCAGATCGTTTAGAACAATGTCCAAGCGAAGCCGGGGGGACACACCGTAGGCGGTGGCATTGCGCATAAAGGTCGGGCTGAAATGATCGTTGGCAAGGGGCGCTACGTCGCGTTCAACGAGCACTTTGGATTCGCCATAGGGAGTGACCGGGTGGAGGCCCGCCGACTCGTCGAGAAAGTCATCGCCGGCTGCGCCGTACGTGCTGCATGAGGATGAAAAAACGAAACGGCTGACGCCCGCGGCTTTCGCAAGTTCCGCCAGCCGGACCGAGGCTCGATGATTGATGTCGTAGGTGAGCTTCGGATCGAGATTGCCCAGGGGATCATTGGAAAGTGCGCCCAGATGAACGACAGCGTCGAAGCCTGTGAAATCGGATTCCGACAGATCGCGAAGATCCCTTCGCAGCTCGGGTATTTCCGGATCGGGATTTCCAAAATCGCATCCCGCGAATAAATCTGTGTCCAGTCCCACCACCTCATGCCCCTCGGCTTGCAAGAGGGGACCTGCAACAGCCCCGATGTAGCCTTTATGACCCGTCAAAATTATGCGCATAACGTTTTTGGATCCTTTAAGGTCTCGTGTGATGCCGAGACTCAGCTGATTGGCGCGATTCGCGCTTCGCTGCCACTTCCACTATTCCGGTGCAGACTGGCCCTGCGAAGAATCCACGGGAGCCAGCAAAGCATTTCGCAACAAAAGCTGGGCTGCATTGTTCAACAGAGGAAACGGCAACCCAGAGCGCTCGGCAATGTCGAGCAGGGAGTGATGCCCATCCGACATATTGAGGACCCACAGCCGCGCGTTGATTTCTGCTTCCGGGGAAGTTCCACCTGTCGAATGATAGAGGCCGCGGCGGCCAAGCTGAGGCTCGCCGAATGGCGCAAGATTTTTGTAACTGCGGTTATTTTCCAATAGTTCAAATATCGATGCGCAAACGCGGAAAGATTCCGCCAGAGACTCAGGTCGGAGGAAGTCGAGATTGTCGGCGGAGGTGTGATACTCCGGGAAAGTTCCCCAGACACTTCTCATCAAACAACCGACCGGAAGATCGAATCCAGGAGAACAATATTGTCGCTCGTCGTAACCGGATGGGGAAAATGGAAGAGTTCTAGCGTCGGGAGCAATGTGTTTAAGAACGTGCCCGGCAGCGCGATCCACTTCGGCATTATCCCGCCGGCTCTTCTTGTAATGAAACGTGCCTCTATCTCCGATGCACGTCAGAACTAAGCCGTGGCGGATGCGGCTGGCCGTTTCGCGATTTCGGGAAAGCCAGGTGATGGCGCCAATCGTTCCGGGTATGAAGAGAAAGCGGTAAGAATAACGGAGGTCCCGGCCCGAAAGGAGTTTTGCCAGAAGAGTGGCAACCGTGAGGCCGGAGAGATTGTCGTTGGCGAGCGATGGGTGGCAGGCGTGACAGGAGATCAGAACTTCTTCGCGTGAACTCCCGGGAATGAAACACTCGCCGTACGTCAAAGAGCCGCCTTCGAGGCTGGAGTCGATGCAAACTTCGTACTCGCCATCCGGGAGACCCAGCAACTGATTATGAGACAGGCAGAATCCCCAGGTCTCCTTGTAGTAGGAGGTTCGATAAGGGATCCAATCGGGATGTTCAGGAATCGTAAACAGATGCGGCTTCAGTTCGCGCAGCGGCATAGTGGCGCGAATGGGAGTGCTGTAATTCAAAACGTGCAGATTGGACTTCCCGAAATCCACGACACGTTCTTTGCCGGGACCCAAAATGTAAGCATCGCGAATGTTCCACTCTTTCGGCACCGTCCAGTCGAAAACAGGCGTGCCCGTGGGAACCTCGGTGATCTCGAGCGGAATTCTCTTCCCGACCAGAGCCAGGGTTTCTCGAATTCCGTTGCCGGTGATGCTGCGGCAAATAGGAAAGAGTTCGCTCGCGAACTGGTGCAATTCTGCTCCAATCGTTGTCCGATTTTCCTGGTCGATTTTTCCCAAGACGGACATTCCTCTTATTTGAAATCCGGGTAGTAACGGTCCCGTTCCGAAATCACTTCCACTTTTTCTGGCCAGGCAATATTGAAGGCAGAATCGTCCCAACGCACGCCTCGGGCGGATTCTGCGTTGTACACCTCCGACATCTGGTAGAACACTTCGGTTTGATCCTGAAGGGTCAAAAATCCGTGCGCGCAGCCTTTGGGTACGTAGACCATGTTCCTGTTTTCCGCTGTCAGGGTCACGGCAACCCACTGCCCAAAGGAAGGCGACTGCGGGCGAAGATCGAGAACCACGTCGTAAATCGCTCCCTGAGTGCAGCGCACAAGTTTGCTCTCCGCAAACGGCTCCGCTTGATAATGCATGCCGCGCAACGTGCCTTTTCGCGCGTTGTACGAAATGTTGCACTGCAGCAAAACTGATTCCAGGCCATGCTCTTCGAATTCGCTGCGGCACCACGTTCGGGCAAAGAAACCCCGTTCATCCGGAATCCTGTTGATCCGGATCTCGAAAACGCCCGAAATTGAGGTTTTCAGAAACGTCATGTCGGATAAAATAAAACCTCTGTCCGTCTCTCGCAGCTTCCCGTCTGGATTTTCTACAGGTACCGGGCTAACCGATATGGCGGTAGATCAGCCTGCCGGCAAGCGTCAAAAGGCTAACCGGCATCTGCGAAAATAATTTTTTCGCGAACTTCAGCTTCCAACTGTCGATTGAGTCAAACGAAGAAGCGTGTGGATACCTCCAATAGATCAATTGATTGGGGTGCGGCACCCAATGATTCTTGAAAGTCAGAAGTCCCACGTTATCCTCTTCGGTCCGCCCCATGTCAAAAGTGTTCGCACCCTCTCCTTTCGCGTTCGATATGGCCCTCCACAGGAGCCAAGGCATGGCCCCCAAATTATTAAATTTCACATCAGAGCATCCATACTTGTAGTACAGAACATCCCTGAAGCGCAGGGTAAGAATGGCGGCAATCGGAGTTTCGTCCATGAATGCCACGCGAATTTCAAGCGCCTCACCCTGGCTCTTGATAAGGTTCTGGAACCAAAGATAAGGCATAGGAGGCACCTGGTGCCGCCCCCGGGTGGCCACAAAGAGAGCATAAAACGCCTTCAATAGCTTCTCGGATGTTCCAAAACTTTCCGTGAGGCCCGCGCGTTCCGCATGACGAACTCGGCGCTGGACCGAGTCTTTATCGAGATTTCCAAACACTTCCTCAAGGCCTCGAAATAAGTTAAGGATGTGCAGGAAATATTTTCGCCCTGGGATGAAACCGGTCGATTCGTTTAATTGTCCCAGGTTCCAGAAAACAGGGCGAACCTCAAAATATTTCCAGTTCTGGCTTTTCAATTGGGCTTGCAGAGACTGAAAGAGAAAGATCAAATCGGCAGCCGCAGTGAAAAGGGGTTCGCAGTGATCCGAAAAAGGCAGCGAAACAAGACGCCGCCCTGTGATCCAGCTGTTCACTTCGCAACACACCAGCCCGTTCTTTAACTCCTGGTTTGGAGGCGAGGTGGTGAAGGCCACCGGTCTGTAGCCGTAGGTACTTTGCAGCGCGTTCAACCAACCGACCGAGTGAAATATGGAGGCTCTGGGGTTAAACTCCAGAAACTCCCTCCATCGAATGTCTCGCGTCGGATCGAGCTGGAATAATTTCATTGACGTTGCTTGAATTCTAGCCCGAACCAGGCTCCTTGTCCGTGCGAACTGGATAGCGTGTTGCCTAAATTGACTGAACTACTTACACCCGTCGAGACCACTTCAGTTGCCTGAAACGCCCTGCTTCGAAGGCTTGTGTTCGATAATTAAAGTTGGAACGCCGCTCAATTTGGACGCGATCCGATAGAGGAGACTTCGGTCGGGCCAGGGCCGCATGAGTTCTTCGACCAGTTTTGGCTCATCCCGGGGAATATCCTGAAAACTCGTTTCCAGGAATTCACTGTGGCAGAGCCATGCTTGCGGAAAGTACGCGATCAAGGTGTTTTCCGTGACGGGGGGAGCTTCCACTACGGCACCGCCCAAAAGTTTTGCCCCCAACGCTGCAATCATGTCGCGCCCTCGCCCGAGCTGGAGATGGCTGAGCGGCGTACAGCGAGGATTCATTTCGATCAGATAGGTTGCGTTACTCCCTTCCTCGATCATGAAATCCAATCCGAAAAATCCAGACAAATTCAAACGGCGCGCGAGGCGTTCCGCCGCGCGCATCATGTCCGGGCTATCGACCACGCGCACAATGCTTGCTGGGCCAGTCATCCCATCGGAACTGACAACCTCAACCGCGATGCCGGCCAGGACCTCTCCCTTCCAGCACGCGACTGCGCAGTTGGCCGGCCGCCCGACAACATAGGCCTGAACGATAATCGCCGGCTTGACCTTCTTCCACCAGGGTCGAAGCCAGAACGGGTCTCGATTTACGACCGCGCGCTTTACCGCACGCATGCCTCCGAAGATCCCTTGAATATCCAGGAAACAGAATTCGGCTTCCTCGAGTGACTGGGCAATCCTTACGCCCCGGCCACCAAACGTGCCGTCGCCTTTTAATACCCACGGAAAATCGTGCCCTGCTTGCCAGAATTTGAGGTCTTCCGATGTCTTGAGAAGTTTGGTCGGTGGAACGCGGAGCCCCTCCTGCCTCGCAATATCGATAAGCTCACATCTTCCTGCCACAATAGGGAAATTCTCTGGAGACCCGAGAGATCGTTCGATAAGTTCCGCGATCGCGTTCCCATTCGAGCCCGAAGTGCGGGAGCGCTCATACAGTTCGTGGAGATGTTGCACTCCGCGGTCATCAGATGGAATAACCAACTGGGGATTCGTCGCCTCGATCGCGCTCTGCAGGGAATCCAAGGGGCGAATACTGCTGTAGGGAAATACCTCGCGAACAACGCTGGTGGACGTCAGCGGGTGGCCCTGTGGCGGACACACGGCAGAGACGCGGCAGCCCGTTTTCGTCAGGCCAATGGCCAGTCGCGTCGTGCTGGGCCACCGATTTGTGGCCGTAAGAAGAACCTGTGGATCGGCTTCTCCACCGGCTCGCAAGTTTGGGTCGCTTTGCTTCATTTCCAATCCGGCTCCAATCGGACTCGAAGAATCATCTTCAGCGGCCCCACGCCCCTGTAAGAAGAAGCGCCGTGCAGCGCGGGTTCCGTCGCGAGGCTAACGAACAGCCACTTCGTTTTGCTCTCTGCTTTCGACTTTTCGCCCTTGTGCGCTCGAAACTGGGTTGCGATCCGCCAACCTCGCCAGATGTTTTGAGAGCCTTCGCGCCGTGAATCCAGCACCGAACGCAAAGCGCAGGAGCGGTCCAAATGTATTCGCGGCCGATGTCCCAACGAAATACAGGCCGGGGACAGAAGACTCAAAGTTTGAGGACAAGACGGGAGTCTGTTCAGCGGCTTGGATCGACGATTGGAGATTGGCATCCATGAACGTCAGCCGGCGGAGATCCACCTTGTAACCGGTTGCGGCGATCACGTGATCCGTCACCAGCGTCTTCCGCGCACCGTGGCTGTCTGTAAGTTGAAGGCCCACGCGGCCATTCTGAATGCTTGCCTGGGTCACGTCTGCGTCAACATTCAGTGGAACCTTGCCCGCGACTTGTTCCTTAATAAACCAGCACGGAGCGGGTCCAAGAACGTTTTTCACCTTTTCGAATCGGAATTCCTGGGGCATTTTGCGGAAAACCAAGGGAGCGTTGGAACACCAAAAAAGTTTCCAACCCGGGCCGATGCCTGTTATCGGAGTACGGAGCCGGTCGATCAACGAGGGCTTCAGGTTTTTGGGTGGATCGTGAAAGCGAATGGCTGGCTTGCGGGCGACGACCTGAACTTTGGCTCCCGCCTGGTATAGCAGGGCGGCCAGATCGAGTGCGGAAGCTCCGGCGCCTACAATGGCGACTTCGCGCCCTTTGAATTTATCAACGGTATTATGCCTTGCGCTGTGCGTGGCGAAATTTTCTCCGAGCGCAGCGAGCATGGGAGGCATATTTTCGTAGTGCGTTAGTCCAACCGCCATCACGACTCTGCGCGCGGAGAGGGTCCGTCCATCATCTAGTCCCAGGTGGAACCCTTCGGCGGAACTGCGGAGCGAGGTGACGAGATTGGCCTCCAATTCAGGCACGAATCTGCGTTGGAATTCCAGGCCATACGCGGCGAAAACATCCAGGGGGACGGGCAGGCCGATGTCGGCGTAGGGAATTCCCTTCTCCTTGCAGTAAGCCTCCAAGGTGAAAGTGGAACCCGGATCATAGAGGCAGGACGCAAAGCCCTCAGACTTCAGCCGCATCCCTTTGGGCATGTGGGCCAGCCAGGTGTGCATCGGGTGTCCGAATATTCGGAAATTCACCCCACGCGCCTTAAGATGGGCTGCTATCGACAATCCGTAAGGACCCGCGCCAATGATTGCCACATCACAGTTTGGCATTTGAGCTCATACCTTCCATTCTGATTAGTTATTCAACGCTTGCAGGGCCGACTTACTCATGCGGGGAACCGGAATCGGAACAGGGCGTCCGCGGACGAACCATGTTCCATCAAAGTCTTTTACGGCCTCACGGACCGCCGCGGAGTGCGCGTTTCAGACCACACCGATACTAAAATGCGAAAACACGCAAGATTTCGAGAGTAAAACGCGCAAGAGCCCCTGAACCAATCCGAAATTACCAAGTCTCCTGTGTAAGAGCAATCGCCAAGCCTCTGGTACGTTGCGGAAATGGCACCGTCCGGCCGAACATAACCCGTCCCTGCACCGTCGGCACTCTTATCAAATTGGAAGCCCTGTTGAGTCTTGCGGAAGCAGTTGATTCTGATGGTTCACTCACCAGATCGCTCCTTGCTGAGCACCAGTCGGGTAAACGGATTGCGAAATAGCAGCACGCCAAGTCCGGACCCTAGCGTATTTGTGATGAGATCATTTGCACCGGAGTTTCGTGTGGGCAACCATGCCTGGAGTACCTCGATGCAGAGGCTCGTGAGGAATCCCAGCAAAACGACCAGCAGTGCAGCGTGCTTCGTTTCCCGCACCATCGAGAAATAGGCAAAGAAAGAAAAACCGAACGGGACAAAGCCGATGATGTTGATTGCAACATCCTCCCAGTAACCCGGCGTTGACCGAAAGTGGCGCCAGGGTAGGGAGAGAAACTCAGGGTGCAAAACCGCGTATCGCGCAGGGATAAGCAGGCTATTTTGAGAGCCGAACTGCTCATGAACGAGGTTGCCGGCACGCTCTGTGAAGGGATAGGAAGCAATTGGCAACTCCTGATCAGTCGCAATCAGCCGACGAGACTTGACCCATTCTTCGTAGTGCGAGGCCACTTCTTCCGGCATCAACTTGCGTTCATAAATGGCGAGACCGTAAACCTGGCCCCGCCAGTTGCCGCCGACGTTCATGGCACTGCCGAGCACGAACCTTCCACCGAAGCTGGGCGTCGGCTGTCCCGAGATGTGAAAGGTCGCGGCCAGTGCACCGTTCCGATAAACATTGGTGTCGTGAGGCCCAAGGGTAATTGTCAGGCCTACGCGGGAGTCATCGGAAAGGACTCCCACGATTGAGGACTCCGCCGTGTGGAGAGTTCCGTTGTCTTCGGCATTTTTTCTCTGGACGATAAGGGCGCTTCCGTCCTGCTGGATTGAAAATGAGGTGGCGTCATCACCCGGTCCCTCAAATGCAAGAATCGTCCTGCGCCCTTTCGACGAGAGATCCGGATTGATCCACACCTCCAGGCTGCCCGAGCCGTCGGCCGCGGAATCCTGAGCACGAAACGGCTCGGAACTCAGAATGCAACCGTGGTTACCGATCCTGATTCCGTTTTCATTGACGAGCCACGCGACATCATTTTTAGGAGAATGAAACGGCCAGAGGCCCGCCACCAGAATGATCGCGAGCACAACAACGCATAAGCCGATGATGGTCCGTCGATGTGCAACCGTACCTTGATGGAAGCGCATAGCCTTGTTTGGTGTTTACCTGAGAAAAATCAAAGCTCGCGCTGTAGTGGATGATGCGTCATCGAAGGCCCCCTAAATCAAAAGTATTTCCCGGTTCAAAAGGGCGGCGCGTAATTTGACGTCTATCGTGCTTCGGAATTGTGCTCAGTAACATTCGGGAGTTCGGTGCCCGGATGCAATGAGGGGGTGTTTCGCCCCATTAAGTAAGAGGCCAGCCTGTCCAACATTTCCTCGAGTGACCAGCGAAGCTTCCGCATTTCCAGAGCGGTGTTCTTCGCGGCTCTCCAGCCAAAAACCGCCTGGATCCAGGAATATTTCCAGGACAGGTGCGGAGGACTCAGCTTTCCTCCAAGTTCGCTCGCAAGCGCTTCCGCTTCTTTGACGATATCCGCCCGCTCCGGATAGAAATTGATCAAGTTTCGCTGCAAATATCTGAGGGAGGCATCCCGGGTCCTTGGAGTGTCTTCCAGCGACCTCAGGTAGCCGATATGAAGTTTCATGGAGACCCACAGGGCATCGCGCTTCCTATTCGACTTGCCGACGTAGGCCAGACTGTTGGACCGGAACCCCCGATAATAGACTTTCGCGTCGGGCACGAATCTGGTGCTGTCACTGTTCAAAAGCACGCGGCAAAAATATTCGCCATCGTCATCCGAAAGCATGCGTGTGTCCCAGGGACCGGAAGCTTCGGTGAGTTCGCGGCTGACAAGCCAGGTGGCCGTCTGCATATAAAGGTTGTCGCCCATTTTGCGGAGTAGCCATTCCGTGGGCGACAAATCGTTCCAAAGCCTGCTGGGCACAAATTCCGCACGATTCCACTGGTGAAGGAATTTCCCAAACTCAGAGGAAACCAGCACGCGTTTGTTGCCGATCTGGCTTAACACCGCCATTTGCAGCGAGATCTTGTCGGGGGCGAGATAATCGTCCGCATCCAGCCATTGAATATAGTCGCCACGGGCAAGGGTGAGCGCCGTGTTGCGGGCGGAAGCGGCACCCTGGTTTTTCTGGCTCACAACGCGCACGGTTGCGGATTCAAACTCCCGGGCGATTGCCAGGGTCCGATCGGTGGAACCGTCATCGACGACGATGATCTCTTTGGGGGCCCAGGTTTGGGCGATTGCGGAACGCAACGTATCTGCAATCCACTCCTGGGAGTTGTACGCTGGGATGAGGATCGATACCAGGGGTTGTGGCTCAGAAGGCTGAACATCTACGTGAACGGCTGGGCGTGGACGGGGTCGGGGAGATTTAGCGGTTTCGCCCCCAGGGACACCAAGAAGTTTAAGGGCCTCGATGACGGGAACAATCTGCGCCCCGGAACTAACCGCATACTGGACGACGTCGTGAAAAAACTCGGGGGAGCATCCAAACGGAGTGGGATTTCCAGCAACGTCATGTGTTGCAAAGATAAGCCAGCCACAGGCCACCCGGTTCCGGTCAATTACGTCTTTTACGGCCTGAATATTGTTGCGGCTCTTTTCCAGGAAGTAGGCCGACAACTGGTTGAGGTCTATCTCACCGACGTTGATCCGTTGGCCTCCGCCGCGGCAGGACACGAAATATTCGGACGTTCTGGCTTTTATTTGAGGACGCGGCAGCTTAATCGGGTAGGCAAAAGTCTTGAAGTCGAGATCGGGGTACAGCCGATGGAGGGCCAACCGATTGTCCACTAGCGATCGTTCGAACGCATCCGCGGACGTCTCCCAGGAATCGTTATGGGCAAATGTGTGACAGCCAAGTTCATGTCCCTGCTTGAAAAGCTGGGGCAGGTCATCCGTGGAAAAAATCTGGCCACCGGGGGACATTTTGTCCATCAGGCCGAGCGCCGCATAATATGTTCCCGCCACTCCAAAGCGATTGAGGATAGCTCCGCCGTTGTTTAGCGCTGATTGCGGAAAGTCATCAAACGTGAAGGAAATCAAGGGACGTTGCGGACAAATTGAGAAAGGTCTCTTGTAGACCAGACTCGCAACTTTCCTCCTGTAGTATCCAGCCAATCTGGACCAGGGATCCGCAAATTGCATCAAACTCCTCCTCCTACTGATTGACCCTTGGGGAGACTATGGACTGCACTTGGGATTCCATCTTCCCAAAACATTTATGGCGCTTCCTCTGAACGTTGATCCAGGTTTTCGTGTACTGCGACTTTCGTCCTGACATCTTTCGCAAAGCCGACTTGGTCTGTTTCGGTCGAAGCAACCACTTCCGGGGTTTTGGCCGCTGGCAGGAGGTCAAACACGAGTTTGGCAAAGCCCAGCAACTGCTGGGGCCCCCCTTGCAAGAGCATGACAGCACCAAGATATAAAGCTGCGAACAGGAAGGAATTCGTAATGATCCGGTCCAAAGTCCCCAGGATGCCAGGGGCCAAAATCAAAGTCGGTATTTGGTGAGTGATGGCAGCCACGCCGACCCCAGCAATCAGTGAAGCGAACACATATCTCCAGACCGTGGAGAGTATGGGGCCAACACCGAACCGGATGGGTTTCCCCGCGTACCAGAAGGCGGGGATAAACAGTATCCAAAAAGAAACCGTCCAAGCTGTAGCGACTCCCGCTGGACCCCATCGAAGCCCTAGTAAAAAGAGCAAACCAGTGACGGTAAATTCCACCAACACCCAGCGGAACCAACGATCTGCTTTGCCAAGAGACAGATGCAGCAGACCGATCGTGTGGTAGACGAGCATGATGCCGATACCGGGCCCAAAGAACACGAATATCCTGGCTGATGCGTCCCACTTGGGGCCCAGAAGCAGGCGGATCAGGTCCTTCCCTTCCAAGGTTAAAAGGGCGCCCACTCCCATTCCGAGAAACGCAAGGATCGAGAGCCCGTTAAGAAAGAAACGCCGATATTGGCTGGATTCGCGGTCGAGCCGGCTCAAGGTAGAGAGTGCGACTTCTTCAACCGGCAAGAGAAGCTGATTTGCCGGCAAAACGAACAGATCGTACGCCTTTTTGTAAAGACCCAAAGAAATCGATCCAAATCGCCAGCCGACCAGCAGATTGTCCATATTACGATCACAGTAGTTGACGGCGAACCGCCCATAAACGTGCATTGCGAATTTCACCACTGCGGTTGTTCCGTTCACCCGGTTTGGCAAGCCAGGGAGCCAGCGGCAAGAATAAAATGCGCCCAGGGATACAAAAACCGGCCTGGCTACCGCTCCCGCGACCAGAGACCAGTATCCGTAGCCCGCCGCCGCGCAGACTATCATCACCACGACCGAGAAAAGCCCCGCGAGAACGTCGTTTGCGGAGGTGATGGAGAAGCATAACGCCCGCTTCAGCAACGCAAGGTGGATCACGGCAATATTCGTAAAAAAAATTGTGAAGGAGATTCCTATGGCTACGTTTGCCACCCGCGGGTCATGGTAAAACTTCGCCATGAGCGGGCCAACGACAGAAAAAATCAGCGCCAGGAGAGTGCCCACGCCTACGTTGATCCAGAAGAGGTTGCTGGCCAGGCGATGATTAAGGTCTTGACGCTGAATGACTGCTTCCGTATAGCCGTTCAGGCCGAAGCTCATCACCAACAGGCTGAACGTGGTGACCATGGTGATCACGCCAAAATCCGACGGAGTCAGGAGCCTGGCAAGGACAACGGTAGACATGACCTGGATCGCAAACACCAAACCTTGCGAGAAGACAGTGATGCCGGCGCCACGGACCGCTCGACGCCGCAATTCTCCGCCTGTTTCTGTTGGTAGGAAATTCCCTTGGTGGTCAAAAGGTTTCAATGTTTCACCGGAACTCAATGCTCTCTATCAGTGCTGTGGCTTTTGCCAGCGCAAAATTCCTGCTGGGTAGAATCCGATTCATCAAACCCCTTTGTTCCTGTGTTACGAGGTAGAACTACCCCAGTTCGACCTGGAATTAATGGTACAGCCTTCGCTACGATGTGGAGTATGCGAACACATCATCTCGATGGAATAAGTTATCGTGAAATCCCCACATTCTGATTACGGTCTTTTGAATTACAGCCCACTGCCCCAGAAACTAGACGAAACGCAACCCGATTGCTGAGCGATTTGGTGTGAAATTCCAGAACTGAATTTTCCTCGATACATATTCGTCATTATGTGCATATGAGCACTACAGTCTCAAACTGCTTTTCCCCGCCGTGACCAGCGGCTAACATGAACAGGGTGAATGAGTTCCAAGTGGCCCAGATTTGGCGCGGTTAACCTGTTCTCCGCCACTGGCCCAAATCTGTTCCCCAGTCCAGTAGCGTCTCTCTCAAGTTGAGAATTACTGTGGCTGTGGGGAATAAAGCATTATTTAGGGTCACCCGCATGTGCGGACCTGGCGAAAACGAAAGCTTATCGAAAGAGTAGAGGAGTCTAATCAAGTTATGAAACGCATCCAGTTGGTTCTCACGTTTTTCATGCTAATTTTGGTTTATCCAGCCGCTGCCCAGACTCAACTCTGGAACGGGATCATAAGTCCGACTCGCGCGATCGACTGGACGAAAGCCGGAATTCCGGGCGGACTTCCGGACGCCAACTGGACTCAATGTGGTGCAACGATCGCCCCATACACGGGCTCGGCCGCGGCCATTAATACGGCACTCGGTTCCTGCGGAGCGAATCAATTTGTGCAGCTGGGCGCAGGGACCTTCACTCTTTCCACCGGGGTCGCCTTCCCATTTAACACCACCGGGCATCTTGCCCTGCGTGGAATGGGAGCAAATTCCACATTTCTCTTGTTCAGCGGCTCTGCTCCAGGTTGCAACGCCGGACAATCCGCCTTCATGTGCATGCAGAGCAGCGACGGCACCGCTCCAGGCAATGGCGGGCTTTCAATCGTAAATTGGACGGGCGGCTATGCACAGGGATCAACACAAATCACGCTGAGCAGCGTCTCGGGAATCGTCGCTGGTAAGAGTCTTCTCATTTTGAATCAATGCGACACTGGATTTAGCGGAGCCACCTGCTCGACAGGCAGCGCTACCGACAACGGGAATTACTTCGTTTGCTCCGCGCTGTACAACGGCTCCACGGGTTGCTCTGTAAACGGTCCGGACGGCTCCACCTGGCGTCCAAATTCCTGGCAACAAGAGACCGTCCTGGTAACTGCGATCAATGCTGGAGGATGTGGCGCTACCTGCGTGACGATTGGTCAGCCCATTGAACACCCCAACTGGGCGGCAGGCCAGAGTCCTCAGGCCGTGATCACACAACCGGTTCCACAAGACGGCATTGAAAACCTGACCATCGACGGAACGGCGACGACTTCCGTCGGCGCGGCCATCACTCTCTTCAATACCTATCAGTGCTGGGTTAGCGGCGTGAAGATAGTGAACTCGTACGCATATGGCGTGTATATGTTGAACGTTTCCCACTCGCTAATTAAAGATAACTATTTCTACCGCTCCAATGGACACCCTGATGCCTATGCCGTCCGCGTTGCATGGGGAGGCGATGACGTCATCCAGAACAACATCTTCGAGCAGTGGAAGAACAGCTACGCTGCCGACGGCCCGGCTCCTGGCGAAGTGATTGCCTACAATTTCTCCGTCAACCAGGTTGTTCCTTCCCCGAACGACTTCATGTGGACGGCTTTCTGGTCCCACTCCACGGGCGATGATTTTCACCTGAGAGAAGGAAACGCAGGTGACAACGACCAGGAAGACAATACGCACGGCTCGCATCTGAGCATCACCAAGTTCCGGAACTTCTTCTGGGGTTGGGAATCCTGCGCCAACGGCAACTGCGGCGCGAACACGTCCAAAACCTTGCCGCTCGACGCCAACATCGATTCTTCAAACGTTCGATACGCCAATTTGATCGCCAACGTGCTTGGCACTCCCGGAGTTACCACGGCTTACCAGCAAAGCGCGGCATTCGGAAGCTTTGCCGCCTTCGACATCGGGGCCGGCAACGGCAGCATCAACTTGCCAAACGATCCTCTTGTAGCGTCCACGATGCTGCGCTGGGGCAACTACGATGTAGTTACCGCCGCGGCCCGCTGGTGCGGCAGTACGTTGAACACCGGGTGGTCTTTGCTCTGTTCGCTAACTTCAGAAATTCCTACCCTGGCGCCAGTCTTCCCGAACATATTGCCGACGGTTGGTGACACTGGGGCGGGACAGCCGGCCCTTCCAGCGTCCTTTTATTTAACTACAAAGCCATCGTGGTTCGGTTCGCTGCCCTGGCCGGCGATCGGGCCGGATGTGACCGGTGGAAACATCGGCCAGTGCACCGGCACGCTGAATACACCAGGTAAATTCGCGGGCCTTGCTGCCACTAGCAGCGCCCAATGCGCTGGCGCCGCGCTCAACTCTGCGGCTTGGGCAGGGCACGTCAACACCAATCCAGCGATGAACTGCTATTTGAGTGTGCTCGGCGGCAAACCCGATGGCACAGGTAGCGTTCTTGCCTTCGATGCGAAGGTTTGTTACGGCGGGGGAACGGTCTCTCAGAACCCGGCGCCTCCGACGGGACTGAGTCTCATCGTGAACACGAACTGAAACAGGAACGCGAAATAACCCGTTTGGAAGGTCCCGGTCCGCGTGGTTCCCAAGACCCGCGGGCCGGATTCATTTCCGCACACCGAAATGATTAACCGCCCCGTTTTACGCGCACAGGTTCAACCCGCACAATCTCTTTGTTGCGCTCCCGCCCGCCACCTCGCTTCGGGCCTATCAATGAGCGACTATCCTGCGTCTGCAGTGGAGTCTCCGACGGAACAGGTGTAGGAGCTTCTGGAATAATCGCAATCGCCGCGAGCAAGAAAATCCAGACGGGATTCATCATTTTGAAGCCGCCTTCGCTGAAGTTGTAGTCGACCGCAACGATGAAAAAAGCCAGGCGAAGGCTGCCGGCCCGCGTCTGGCATCGGGCAGCTTTAACTACGCGGCGAAATGCGGTGACCAACAAGATCGCCAACAAAATTAGTCCCAGCCATCCGAGATTCAGGTAGACCTCGATATACCCGTTGTGCGCTTGATTCAGCCCCTGGTCGATGCACCTCTCAATGTCCAGGAGGCGCTGCCCGAGCCAGAAACTTTCGAATCCCTCCCCGATGATCGGGTTGCCAACCATGGGAATCGCGCAGTGCCAAATCGCGGTCCTGCCCGTGAATGTCGTGTTCCTGCCGAGATTCTGGACCAGGCCGCTCCCGATGCCAAGAAACATTGCCGAGAATGGGACAAGTATGGTGGCAGCAACCGCGAGATTAAGAATCGTTGCGTTTCGTGCTTTTTGGAAGAGTTGCGTCATTACCATCAGGCTTCCCCCCAATATGAAGCAGGAGAGAGCTGTCGCGGAATTCGACGCATAAAGCAGATAGAACGAAATGACGAGGATAATCCCGTAGGCGAATAATGCCCCTCGCCCTTTTCCTTCCCGCGGTTGACGGTAGGACTCAAAAAAATAATACAGGGCAGCAAGCCCAAAGAGCGCGGATGTGATCCCTAGGGCATTTTTGTCTGTGCTCACGCCCGTCCAAGAGGGTTGGCCTCCCTGTGAATAGGCGCGACCAAGCTCAGGGATATACCGGATAAAAAGGGCGGACAGCGGGATGACCATAAAACCGACGCGCGTGAGAAGCCGCTTAAGGGCCTCATACCAGTCTGCGTCGGTTAGCACGACCAGGACCATCACTACGTCACCGATGGCCCTGAACCATCGTTTAAAGGAGACGTCGGGATAGTCAGACCAGATGAAGCTTACCCCGCAATAGGAAAAATAAAGCAGTATCGGGATGTTTGCTCGCAGAACGGCAATCACCCGGGCTCCCCGTTTAATCAGGACCAGCACGGCCAACAGCAGAATTCCCGTCAGGATGGCGCGATCTAGCGGGTTGCCCTCAAGATAGCGGTTAGTCTGCGTGTCGCCCGAATAGTGCAGCCACTCCGAAACATTGCGGGAAGAGCAAATGAACAACCAGGAGACGGGAATCCAAAGTGCCATCGAGGTCCGGGCATCTTTGTCTCGAACGAGGCGAAAGAGCTGCCAGATGCCAAGAAAACAGATCAATGTGGCAATTTGACGAACGATTTAACACCTTCCCGTGTGTGCCAGCCTGAGAATTCGGTCGTGCCTCATTGTTGGCATAAGTAACTAAGCGAACACAGCGCCGTACGCTTTATTCGCAATCGCCGATTTGGCCCTGGCGCGATCCACGATCACGACACTAAGGATAGTCAGGGCAAACGCCAAAACAAAAGAGATTCCCTGCACGACGATTGGTGAGCCGAGACGGATCAATCCAAAGTGAAGGATCTGCAGCACTGCAATCTGTGCGATATAGCCGAACAGCGAATACTTGCCGAGCAGAATGACGGTCTTCGCGCCCAAACCGGGCTGGTCGCCCACCTGACCCAACCGGTAAAGGATCATCAAGCTCAGGAAAACTCCGATAATTTGCAGGGGATAAATAATATTCCAGAAAGTTATCGCCAGAAGGTAAAGGATGTAGGCGCCCGCCAGGATGTAAGAGTGCCGGACGATGGCATCCACCTTTGCCGTCGGTAGATAGCCTGCGAGCACTCCCAAAAGCCCGATGGTGACCAGTTCGAGGTTCGGGCTCTGAACGTCATTGACTGCCAGGATGACGATGGTCAACAAGGCGATCAGGCATGCAACGTGAAACGCGTACCGGTAAAATCTTGAGATGATCGCAAGAACCGCGGAGAGTATCAAGACATATCCAATGGGGATCAACACAAAAAAAGCTACTGCCTTCGATTGCCCGCCACCAACGCCGCTCCCGATGAGGTAAACGTCTACCAGATTTGAGGCCGGCGAGGGTTCGGAGCCAGAGTGTTGTGCGAGAGCTCCCTGAACTAGGAGAATCCTCATAATGTTCAGGACGAAGAAGACACCCAGGACTTTCGCGCCGCGCTCAAGCAACCGTTTCGGTAGCCGCGGGTCGGAGATCGCGTATTTTGAAAGATAGATGTTGGAAATCAAAAACCCAGTTATGCAAATGAAGGACGGGGTCAGAAATCTCAAGTACCGGTTGTCATGGGGGCCATAAAAATAATTCATCCAGTGATACAGCACCATGATCAGGACCAGGGCGCCCTTGGTGAAATCGAGCGCTGGATTGCGATTTGATTTGCGGGCGGTTTCGGCCATTTCCGATCTACCTCAAGTCGCTGTAAAACTACGTTAATTAGTAAATCTGCCAAGAGCGCGCATTAGCCAGATCGTGATCGCCTGCCCGGTTCGCAGGAGCGCCTCAGTTGGAATCCAGAAAAAGCCGGTGAATCAACTCCAACGTCAAAAGCTGGTGAATCTCGGTGGTGTAGTTCCGATTTCCCTTCAGGTGGCCGTTTACGATGGCTTCGACGCCGCCGCGATCAAGATAAGGCCTGGCCAAAGCCCGGGGATCCAGCAACACTTCCCGGACATAGTTTGACAATGCATCCCGATACCAGACCCGGAAGTGATTGAACTTGTGTCTACCCAGAAACAGACGCTCCAATCGGAAGGCCGAAAAAGAGTGATCCACCTTAGCCAGCCATTGGGGCATGCCGTAGTCGTAGGCGTATTCCGCTTTAAAGGTGAACTCGAGAAATCCGCGCGTGATCGAAGCTGCGAGCTGTCCTGCCGACCCGCCGAGGCCTCTGTCGGTCCGCATTTTGGCCAGGTCCGAGTTCCCGTCGGCAATCAACCGCACGCAATCCACATCGTTCTTGAATACATCGGTTTTTGCCTGGGACGATTCCGGGGCGCGGAAGGCCGTCTGAACGAGCTGATTGTCGAGATAGGGTGATCGCAACGAAAGTTGGGTCTGCTCCAGCGCGAGAAGACCGTAGTGGTGCCAGGGCGTCTGCCGGAAAGCGATAAAGCTGAGCGCGTGCCCGCTGATGAGATTGGCGTAGGTTCCGCGTGCTTCATGGACATAAGAAAGAAACTCGGGGCGAAACAGCTCCGGGGCCGGCTCAACCGGCTTGAATGCCGGCAATCGGCGAAGAATCTCACTGCCGTAATTTCCGGTCATCCGGACCTGGGCAATTGCAGCTGCACGCTCGTTCGCAAAAAGGTCGCTCGAGCGGTTTACGCTTACACAGCCGTCGGTCAGGTAAACTGCCCGCTCGGCGTACCGGGAGAAGCGAGAGAGGAACTCTTCTCCAACAGGAATCACTTCAAACGATTGGCCGCACGCCTGCGCGATTTTCCGCGCCAGCCGGACGTCTTCGCACTCGCGAAACATCCCGCCGAACGAATAACATGGAAACGAACCAGGAGTGGCCTTGTGCCACGCCATGATCATCCGCGTGTCGAGCCCTCCTGTCAGGGACATGCCGACCCGCTCCGAGCCATTGAAGTACCGTGGAAGGATCTGCGAGAACGTCGCACACAGCTGCTGGTAATAGGCTTCGGGTTCGAGCGAGGACTGCTTCTCCCACTCCTCCGCGTGGAAGTACGTATTCCTCTGATTCAAGGCAGCATCGCGGAAGATCCACGCCGACGCGGGCGGCAAAACGTGAAGCCCTCTAAAGAGCGTCCGGTTTTCCAACACGCAGCCGCATGAGACAAACTCGCCCAGGCTTTTGGGATCAGGAACACGTAGCTCAGGGCGAACCGCAAGGATCGCCTTCGCCTCCGCGGCGAAATAAAAAGCCTCCTTCGACTCGTGAAAATAAAGCCGCTGCAAGCCGTACCGGTCGTTAAAGAGCGTAACCGTGCGGCTCGCCAGGTTTGCCAGTGCTCCTTGAAACCTGCCGTTCAGTCCTTTCGGAAACTCCGGATCTTCTTCGGCCAGGTGAACCAGGTAAGAGGGGCCATCCGATTCGAACTGGTGCCCTCGACTACTCAAACTCCGGGCAGTTCCCGGCTCCGGATATTCCTCCCCTGCAAAAGCAAGGACGAGGTCCCCACGCTCGTTGCGCAGCGGCATTTCCTCGGCAAAAGAGCCTTTGCGCGACACCCATCCGGCGTACAGTCCGACGGATTCATCGACCCACGTTCCCTTAACGTAAAAGGATTCATGACAAAGGGCAGCGACCATCCCCTGTAATTGTTGCTCCGCCACCTGCCGTGGCATTTTTGTGATAAGGCCTACGATCCCTGGCATGTCAGCTCAATCGAGACCCTAGTACGGCCACGGAGTTTCTTTTCATTGTTCGAAGGGTGCAGCAAAGTGTTCCGGCAATGAGAAGCAATCAGGTTTTCTCATGTTCGGAGTCAGAGTTGGAGCCGGCGGGAGGATTTGAACGCTCCGTCTGCCGAATACGATTCGGCCGCTCTAGCATTGAGCTACACCGGCTAAGAAATTGTTTGAAATTATACCATCTCACGCGAGCGTCGCCACCCAAGGTGATCAAACCTTCCGGAAGAATTCCAAGAATTCCGCGGTGGAGTTTGAGTTTGAGTCCAAGTCTTCCCCAGTTTGTCAAGGGAACATAATACCTGGGCGTCAAAACTTCTTCGAACCCGTTTCGACTTTTGAACTCGCGCAGGGGGCTCTCACGCTTATTCCCATAATTGAAGAATCCGTACGTCAGATACGCGATTTGCCTGGCCGAGCAGCGCTCCACGGCTGTGGAGATTAATGCGTTCGCAGGACGTTTGTCGCTGTGGCTCGCTTTCACCGCTAGATTCAGGATAGCGGCGACATCGCCCTTGTACACTACTTTCAAATACCCGATCATCTCGTTCTCGAAATAAGCGCACAGAAATTCACTGCGTTCGACAAAGGACTCGTGATCTTTTTTTACCTTATCCAGGCTTTTCCCATAGTGGGCATTGACTTTTCCCTGGCGCATCGGTGAGTCATTGTTTACCCCGGCAATCCCCGCGATCAGCTCTTCGTTAAATCCCACCGTCTTGATTTCCACGCCGCGCTTCTGCGACCTTCGAACATTCTTCCGGCTCTCTTGCGGAAGATTTTCCCACCACTCTTTGAAGTTGAATACCTTAGCGGCGGCCACACTCTCCTGCTCGTAGGCGTACGAATGCTTGGGGGCGGAGCCGGGTATCTTCTGGCTGAAAGTGAAAAGATCGGCGCGCAGGCGGCGCGACTTCTGCTCCCTCAGCAAATTTATGCAAATTTCAGGATTCTCGAGTTCGCTGTCGAGCCACCATTCATCGTGAATTGCAGCGATTTTGACTACGCCGCCCTTAACGGTTATAGACCGTCCGCGAAAATCCAATGCCGGAACCCTGACCCATCTGCCGCCAGCACTGATCTCGATACTGTCCACTGCCATTGAGCCGTCTCCGTTACCGCGATCAATTCGCCGAAATACGAAAAATATGGAACTCAGCCGGAAAACTTCCAGCTTTGTTGCTCAGAAAGGGCAGGAACTCGCGGCCTAAGTCTGACGCCGCGTCACCGTACTGAATCCAGCATAGGCCATCAACCGGCTGCCATGGTCAAGCAGTTTGATCAGATACTTCAGGAAGACGTGCTGACCGAACAAGGCGAGCACAGGCAGAGCCAGAGTGTAACACGGCACGGCGACCAGGGATTTCACCGCATTCTTAATCCGATCCGTGGGGTGCTTGTGAAAATTGCTGCCCCGCAACAGCGCCCGCCTTAACAGGTAGTTGCGGTTGCAACGCGAGGCTGGAACAAGTTCGTTCGCCACGGCCTCATTGCACCAGAGGAACGTGCATCCCTTTCCCATCATGCGCCGGAAAAAGTCCACGTCTTCCCCCGCGGTATCGAATTGGCTCCGGAAAGGAGCTTCGCCGGCGTTCAGGATGCTGCGCCGGAAGAGCACGTTGCCAGTGCGCGCTTCCTCCCAGTTCATGCGATAGCCTGTTTCGTGTGTCGGCCGGTCGAAGAATTTGCCTTTCGTCACCCACTCTGGAGGTTTGCTTTCGAAGTAAGGTTGAACTGGCCCAAGCACTCCGGCAACTTCCCGCTCTACGCAGGTTTTGTAGAGATTCCACAGCCAATCGGTTTCCGGATATTCATCGTCATCAATAAATGCGATGAAGTCTCCCTCGGCGTTCGCCAGCGCCTTGTTTCGCGCCAGGGCTATGTTCGGCTGCGGCTCGGAAGTGTATAAAGCTTTTACGTTAGCTGCCGAAGAAAAATTGTTCACCAAATCCCTGGCGGACTGAGCCGGATCGTTGTCGGTGACAACCACGGAGTACGAAAACAGCTCTTCCGTCCGTTGCTTTTCCAGTTCCTCCAGCAACTTGTTCAAGAGCTCCGGTCTCTTAAAGGTACAGATGCAGACACAAATGTGGGGCTTCTGTGAGTTCGTCAAAATTCACCACGCGGCCTAACGGCTGACAAAACTTGCAGCTCTCATACGGGTCGCCGTTTGGCTCCCTTCGCGCGTCGCGCAAGGGAAGCGCCCATTCGGCGGCCACGTTCGGCGATTCGCAGCACGGGGATCGCCGTTCGCACGACACCCTCGCTGACCGGAAACTTGAATGCCCTTGCACTGCAACGTCCTGCCCTTAGCGCGTCAAGAACAGAGTCCTCGGAAACTTCCCCGGGGATGTCCAACGCCATGCCCAGCGGAAAAAATTGGCGGTCGGTGTGAAAATCGAGCCCAACGAATTGTGTCGCGCCCGTTTCCTGCAGAAGAGTTGTCGCGTTCACGCTGGGGGCCCAGCCGTCATATTTGCGGTTCCAGACTTCAATGCCAAGCAACGCGTCCGTCCAGGCAGGTTCGAACGATTTCCACGCCTCTTTCCGCGAAGGATGCGCGAGCACGGCCAACCCGCCCGCAAGGCGCACCTGCGCCAACATCTCACCAGTCGGCAATCCCTCGCCTAAAAAGGGCACATCCCCCCACACCAGAACGTGCACCCGGTTCGCCGCGTCGCTGTATTCAATTCCAGGCACGACGAGAATTTTGTCGGAACTCACTCTCGAGCAGGCCGCCCGGTTTTCTTCCAGGCGCTCCCTCGTAAAGCCTCGGTCGTGTTCCGTCATCATCAGAACGCGGTAACCGCGACTGCTGAAACTTTGGCTGAGGGCCTCCAACTCCCAACTTCCGTCGTAAGACCAAACGGAGTGCACATGGCATGCGGCAAGAATGTCCATCAGTTCTCAGTTCTTGGACTTGAAGACGTTATCGTGAATCGTATAGTAAAAGTCAGCGAAGAATACTTTCGAATCATCGCGCCGCCAGTTGTAGACTCCGTCTTTCCGGCGAAAGCGGAGCACGTCGCCGAAGGATTTCCAGAACGACGGCCATTTGTCGAGGGCCTTGGACCTTGCCCCACGCAGCACAAACAGCAGGTGCATAAATTCGCGGCCTGCGTGCCGGCAGAGGACTTCCGCAGTGGAGGAGATTCCGATCCCGCCCTGCGAAGCTTCGTTCAGCGCCAAATTCACGTGCCAGGCGGGATATTCCAGGCCCTGACGCCGGCATAGCGCCATGCTCCCCCACGTTCTTCCATTCAACTCGACGAACCAGATTTTCCCGGTCGCATCTCGAAGCAGCTCAATCATGAATAACCCGCGCCATCCGGATTTTGCGATCAGCGCTTCCACTTTCGACTTTATTTCCTCCGGCACGGGCTGAGAGATGCAAGCGCTCGATCCCGATCCCTGGGGATCCATCATCCGCACCCTGCGATGCGCGCTCCATGCCCGAACGCCTTCCGGTCCCGCCAGGCCGAACACCCCTTCTCCGACGCCGGTGACGAACGACTGAGCGAGGAGAGGCATGCGTTCGCCCCATTCCGCGATGGCATTCTCCATCTCGGCGCGGTTTGCGCAAACCCACTTTCTGCAGCTTTTCACTCGTCCCTGATGGATGGGAACGCATTCCGCCGCCTTCAGAATAATCGGAAAGGAAGTCGCGGATTGAAAAGCGAGTAATTCCGCCGCGGTTCGGACCAGCGCGGAATTGGGGACGCTAAAGCCGGCATCGCGCGCCGCCTCCATCTGCAGATTTTTGTTCAAGGCCAACTCGGCGCAGGATCCGTTTGGTCCCGCCAGGAGCCATTCGTCGTGAGGTGTCAGTCGGCTGCACATCCACACTGCCTTGTCATCGAGCGGAAGAAGCACAAGCCGGCCAGTTTCCGGTTGAGTTGCAAGGGAATTCAATAGAGAACTCAAGTCTGATAGAGACCCCTGGAGATCGGATTCCGGCGGAGCAATTTCGAAACACCTCACGTGCCGGCTATGGCGCAGGGCGGATGCGCGCCCTCTCCGCGCAAAGGCGACCACGCGAAACCCTGCGTCCACCAGGCTCCAAAGCACTTCCGGAGCGGACATTGCTTCGGCGAACCCTATGAGGACTGTGGTTTGCGACATTTGCAAGCGTGAGACGACTCTGTGTTCACCAATTTGAGATCCGGCGTTGAATTCGACATGTTCACTGCTTCGCCGTTGACTGTTTGCTGGCATCCGCGTGTTTCAGATAGTCCGCGACCGCCTCCCCGATCACCCGGTATCCATTCCTATTCGGGTGCATATCGCCCGCACTGCTTGCGTACAGCCCTTCCCCGACGGATTGCTGCAGTCCAGGGAGCGGATCCACATACGGTATCTTGTCGTCCGTCATGAATTGAAAAGTCTGGGCGCGCGCCGAACGTTCACTGACCAAGAGCTTATCGATCACGTCGTCCATCGGCACTTTGGCGTTATGTTCGAGGTATTGGGAAAACACCATTTCCTTCGTGGGGATGACAACCACAACAAATTGAACATGGTTTTGCTGGCAGAGTTCGTTCATCTGCTTCAGGAGTTCGAAGGTGATGCGCATGCCCTCGCGCACATTCGGATTATCCTGATCGAGTCCGAACAGCACGGCTTTTGGCCGGAACGCTTCCAAGATATGCTTTTCCGGGATGTTGATCGAGGTCGCGTAGCCTGGGTAGAGTTCCGCGGCATTCCTGATCTGAATGTCCCCTTTTACCCGGCCGCCAAAGCCCGCATGAAACGCCAACTGATAGATGACGCAGTGCCGCGATAGCCAGACTCTCACTTTTCTAATTCCCGTATCCGTGGGCGGGCCTTCCCAGATGTTTGCCTCAACTTTTTGCGGAGGAAGAATCCTCAAGTCTTTCCAATAGTCGCGCCCATAGGTAAGTGAGAACGCATTTTCGAAGTCGTCGCCCATGTACAGGCCCCAAATGATCATTTTAGGTTTCAACGTCAGGGCCTTCGTCTTCGAGAGGTAGAAATACTGATTGGGTCCGTATCCGCCCAAACCCATGTTGTAGACCTGCCGGCCGGACAATCGGCTGGCCACGTACGGCCAAGAGTCCACCATTCGCGCCGTATTTCCGTAAGTGTGCGAGTCGCCTACAGCCACAATGTCCGAGGTCTCGGGGACTTTGGGATTTCGAAAACCCCAACGATCAAACGCCGCGAGGGCGCTGGGTGACGGCACAGCTCCCAGGATGTCGTCTTGAACTACTTCGAGCCTGAGAAAGTCGGCGGGATTCAGAACCAATCTTGCGGCGAACTCAGCGAGCGATAGCGCAACAACAACCGCCACACCCAAAACCGCCAGATTTATAAGTATGCTTTTTAGTTTCATATTGGGAGTCTTTGTTCCGGGGTCCGTTCAGTCCAGTTTGAATTCCTTCCGCCAATCACCGCTTTCGGCCAACGCTGGCTGGTCTTTCTTGTCCAGCACGTAGTTTCCAACCACCAGATAGTCCATTTCGGTCCTCATGAAGCACCGGTATGCGTCATCCGGTGTGCAGACGATCGGCTCGCCGCGCACATTAAAGCTGGTATTGACGATGACCCCGTACCCGGTTTGTTCCTTGAATTGGTGAATCAATTCCCAGTAGCGGGGATTCGTCTCGTTGCTCACGCTTTGGATGCGCGCCGAATAGTCAATATGAGTGATCGAAGGAAGATCGGATCGAAGAAAATAGAGCCGATCGTAAAGCGGCTTGTCGTGATAACCCGGCGGAAGCGGGATTTGCTTGTCCTGGCGGATGGGCGCGACGAGAAGCATGTAAGGGGATTCGCGATCGAGCTCGAAATACTCCCCGATGTCCTCTTCGAGCACCGAGGGTGCGAACGGGCGGAAACCCTCGCGATATTTAATCTTCAGGTTCAATTTCTTTTGCATTTCGGGGTTTCGAGCGTCTCCCAGGATGCTGCGGTTACCCAGTGCCCGCGGCCCGAATTCCATTCGCCCTTGAAACCACCCGACGACGTTCCCTTCTCCCAGCTTTCTCGCCACGTCGGAAGCCAGGCAGTGAAACTCGTCATAGTGCCGGGCTTTGGCGTCATATCTCCCCAGCACACGTTGAATTTCCGTGTCAGAAAACTCCGGGCCGAGGTACGAGCCTTTCGTCGAGTCGCGGCGGCCGTTGATTTGCCGGTCGTTGCCATAGAGGATGTGCCACACGGCGTACGCCGCTCCCAGCGCGCCGCCGGCGTCGCCCGCCGCCGGCTGAATCCAGATGTCCTCGAAAATTCCCGCGCGCAGAATTTTTCCATTTGCAACACAATTCAGGGCCACGCCACCGGCCATCACCATGTACTTGCAGCCCGTCAATTCCCTTGCGGCCGCCGAAAGCCGCAAAACCGACTCCTCCGTCACCTGCTGAATGGCCAGCGCGAGGTCCATATACTCTTGGGAGATTTCCGATTCCGGTTTCCGGCGTGGGATTCCAAAAAGTTTCTCCCATTTCGCCTCGTTGGCCATCTTCAACCCGGTAGCGTAGTCGAAGTACTCCATGTTCAGAACAACGGACCCATCTTTGCGAACATCCACTAATTCCGCCTCGATCTTTTGCTTATACTCCGCCGTCCGCTGCGAATCGGGATTGCCATAGGGCGCCAGGCCCATCAGCTTGTACTCCCCGCTGTTGACCGCAAATCCCGTGTAGAAAGTGAAAGCGGAATAAAGCAAGCCGATGGAATGGGGAAAATGCAGCTCCTTCAATATTTCGATGTCTTTCCCCCGTCCGCGGCCGATGGTGGTTGTAGCCCATTCACCGACGCCGTCAACCGTCACAATCGCGGCCTCGTTAAATGGCGATGGGTAAAATGCGCTGGCGGCGTGGGAAAGGTGATGCTCGGGAAAGTACGTCGGGATTTCGGCGTCGCCGAGCCCGGCAAGCTGTTCCCTTAACATCCGCTTCATGAACAGTTTTTCCTTGATCCACGCAAGCATGGCGGAAACGAAGCTGACGAAACCGCTGGGAGCGAATGCGTGGTACGTTTCAAGAAGCCGTTCGAATTTAAGGAAAGGTTTCTCGTAAAACGCTACCGCGGCGAGGTCCTTATAATTCAGGCCGGCTTCCTGCAGGACGTAGCGGCAGGCATGAATCGGAAACGACGAATCATGTTTTTTTCGCGTGAATCGCTCTTCCTGCGCGGCGGCGACGACCTTTCCGTCGACGAGAATCGCCGCGGCGCTGTCATGATAGAACGCAGATACACCCAGAATCGCTTTTTTCATTCCACTTCCTTGTGATTTGCCGACGCTGTGCGGCGAAAGCCTAAAAGAGAGAATAGATAAACGGTGCGATCGCAGAGCCCGCCGCAAAGACCATGATGGCCCCGAAGCCCAGTAAAATAATTATCATCGGGAGCAGCCAAAACTTTTTCCTTTGCTTCAGAAAGCCCCACAAATCCTTCAGGAATTCCATATTCGTTCCCTCCGTTCAGTACGGTTTTTCAATATCACTGCCGACAAAAAGATGATTTCTGACCGTCATGGCCGATTCCTCGCTGGCCTTGAACGCGCGCAGCTGAAGCGAATCTTTTCCGAAAAGGCGCCGCAACACGCCGATGGGGGTCACCAGGCCAAAATACAAGATCGAAAGCAGGATTTTTGACATCACAGTTCCAAGCACGTGAGAAAGGCCCAACCACACGACCGCGACAGGCGCGTAGACGCGCGGCACAATCATGTTCACGACATGAAGAATGATTGCCGCGTACAACAACCCATTCCGCCTCGTCTTGAGAAAAATGATAAGCACCAGGAGCACCATCGCCATTCCGGTATCCCGGCTCTGGTCCTTGGTCATCTTTTGCTTGAAGAACTCCATCACGTTCGCGCTCCTTGCATCACATTTCGATCGCCTCGCCGAGGAAGAAAACCGTACGCGATCGGCGTACCGTTAGCCCAACGTTCCACTTCTTCACCGGTGAGAAACTTGTATTCGTCAGCATTCACGGGATGAGTCTCCACCTCGATGATATTCTGCTGAGCGAGCGCGACAATCCGGTCCAGGCGCGCGCGCGGTTCGAGAGGCGCCAGGGGAAAGAGAAAATCGACGAGTTGGTGCCGTCGCGCCAGTCGGTTGTCGATGGCTTTGCGATACAGGCGGTTCACCAAACTTTTTTCTCCCGGCAAAAACGAAAAATTCCGGCGGACCAGTGCTCCCTTTGGCAGCAAGCCACCCAGAAGCACATTCGCGCAAAGGTGCACGTGGTGATGGCCATCGATCCTCTGCGGCGAACTTCCGTATAATCGCCCGAACTCTTCAAGCTGGGACTTCACGACGTACTCAAACGTATTCGTGAGGCCCGGATGAAAGATCACGCGAGCCATCGCGTGGCGCGTCAAAAATGCGACCAGCTTTCTCTGGTGCTCTTTGAGATTCGCAGCGCAACCCGGATCCGAAAACGGCAAGGTAAGGTTCAGGTGCAGCCCCGCATCAATTCCATGCTCGCGGGCCAACTGCGCGGACCGCTGCGAATCGGACATGAAGACCATCGCGCTGACCGAAGAGAGACTCCTCCGAAGCGCGCAGTCCAGCATACGGCCGGTCGTATCGGAATCCCGGCCCCAATCGTCCGCGTTAATAATGAGCAGCCCAGTCCGGGCAATGTCGCCGCTCCGGGATTCCTGCGGACCATCCGAGCAAGGATTTATCGTGGTCCCTGAACCCCGAAGAGCCACCTTCGCTTCATTACTCATCGTGTTTACGGTCGTCACTATCGAGTACCCGGGGATCGCGCCACTAGGATCCTGCCGGGCTGTGCGACTGCGGAGCCTTGCCGCCCGTCAGAAACCTTTTCAACCGGACCATCTGTTCACGCCTGCGAAATTCCACGAGTTCCTTCGACACGGGCCTCTCGTCATGACGAACGCCCGCTATAACATAACCTGCCAGAAGCGCCAGCCCTCCGAAGATGTATGGCTTTTTCGACATCTGGTAAACGGTTCGAAACATCTCCCACAATGGATGCCCGCCCAGCGCATAATCGAGCGCCCCAACCCGGTACTTTGCCGCTAGTGCGCCGCGCTCCGCCGTACCAATTTTCCTGTGGTGTAAACAGATTTTCTCCGTGAACGTCCGGGTCTTCCAGCCCTTCATTCTTGCCGTGATCACTGCTACATGGTCGATACCGCCAGATTTCACGGGAACATATCCGCCGATTTCCGTAAAGCAGGAGCGCCTAAACAGTTGGCACGCGCCGGATACGTGTTCGATGCTGACGAAACGGTAGTCGTACATCGAGCTGTCCTTGAACGGCGCACCGACCAAGCCAAGTTTCGGGTCTTCGACAAGTTTGCCAAGCAGGAAGGAAAAGAATTCATCATCAAACGAGATGTCTGCGTCCAGACTGCCCACCACATCCCAATCCAACCCTTGCACCAGCGCGAAGCCGGCGTTGAACGCGTGAACTTTCCCCGCGAAATGGCGTTCGCGCCGCTCCGGCATCCGAACCAACTCGATCCACGGGTGCACGGCGGAATACCGGTTCACAATTTCATCCGTGCCGTCCGTCGAGCCGTCGCTGACGATCACCCATTTGAGCGGTTTTACCGTCTGTGCGACCACGGATTTCAAGGTCAGTTCGATGAACTCCGCCTCGTTCCGCGCTGGGGTAATCAGAACGTATTTGGGAAGTGTCAGCATGGTTGGACTGCAGCCTTCGAGTCTTGGGCCGTCGCATGCCGTGCCTCGGCGCGGAACTCTCCCAGCAGTGTGGACATCGCAAGAAGCATCCAGGCCTGAGACCATCGCATATATGACGTGCGAATCGTTCGCGTGCGCAGCACTCGATAGTAGAAGAATCCCGTTTCGTCCCACATATGCTTCATGGCCCAATCCAGCACTCTCTGCGCCAGTTGCGTATTTCCCGGATCGAGATCTCGGAAATTCACCAAGGTAATGATGCTCTGAGCCACGCAGTGAATATCAATCGGGTAGGTTCGATCGTGAAAGTACCTCGCCGCTCCATCCTCACGGAAAAAGTGCGCTCGATAGAACTCAAAACCCCGCCGTACGCGCTGCTCAAACTCATCCGTTTCAAGCACGTTTCCAATTGTGCGCAACGCATCCAGGTTGTATCCGGTGTGGAAATTATCGATCCATCCCTGCGTTGGCGCTTCGCCGTAGGCCCAGGATCCATCTTCGTGCTGCCGCGAAGCCGAATAGCGCGCCACCTTGAGGGCCGGTTCGATAAACATTTTCTCACCGGTGTGCCTGGCGACTCTGCAGAAGAGGGCCGCCCCAAGGAAATTCCCGTTGTGGACATTGTTTCGCATCGAGGGAAGCGGGTAAGCAAAACCGGCGACGGAGTCCCCGTCAGTCCAATAGAGTTCATTCAAAATAAATCTCGCGCTGCTGAGGGCCATTTCCAGGAAGCGAGACTCGCCGGTTTGTTCGTACGCATCCAGCAATGCGTTCGCAATAAATGTCGTGCAGACGAGGTTAGGCTCCCAGCGCGGCACAAGGAGTGTTCGCGTTTGCCAGGGAAAACTGTAGCCCCAGCACCAATATTTGGAATTTGTAGAACGGAGCGATTCCAGGCTCCTGATCATTTCCGCGGCAGTGTCTGATCCTTGAACGAGGCCCGCTTTGGAAAGTTTCAGCAAAGACATCAAAAACAATCCGAGCGCTTTCGGGTTCTGCGCCCCAGGGACCAGTAAAAGCGGCCGGATATCGAAGATGCTCCTCTTCAGGGCCTGGGTAAGAATTAATCTAGGAATGCGCCGATCCAAGATCGGCAGAGCCTGGAAGATCCTGCTGTTCAACGCGTCATAAGGATCCACGCCCGCCCAGTTGCGCGACTCGCAATAGGCCAACAGCTTGAGAGTGGCATCGCGCAGAGATTCCGGGGAATCGTTGTGATTTGCTCTTTCGTTCATCACGCCCGCCCGCTCTCGACAGTTTCCCTGGCTTCATTCGGCAACTCATATTTTATTTTGCCATTCTCGATCGTTGCGTAGGCGACCCTGGCCCGCTCACTTCCCTTACCCTGGACCGACCAGTTGTCATCCTTGCATTCCAGGCTCATGGCTGCACGTTCTCTCCACCAGGTATCCACTTCGCGCGGCAACGCCAGCCACACGTTCTTTTCGCTGTTGTACTGCCTCAACATCTTGAGGAGCTCGCGATACAGCGCCTGTTTTTCCGGCTCAACGATATAGTCCGGGTGAATAATAAAGCTCACCAAGCCATGTTTGGCGACGATCAAATCCATTTGTTTCGACCACATTTCCATCGGATTGGACCGGATGATGTTGAAAAGCGGATAGTCCTGGGTGGCAGTCAACGGCAATTCCAGAATGTCACCGACAAAATAAGGGAACACCGTGCAGCAGCCGCCACGTTGCGGATCAAGGTGCGCGACGTTTGGCACCGACATGTCGTAGGAAAAGTGGAAAGCATCGTACCAGGAAAGATTCCTGTACATGACCGGCGAACGAAAACCTCGCGCTCCCCATTTTTCGGCATATTGATTAATCGCTTTGGCGCGCGTCCGGAAAATTTCTTCTGAGCTGAATAATCTTCCGTCGTGGTTCAATCCATGGACGCAAACTTCGCTTCCCGCCCGCCGAATCGCGTCCAACACCTTTTCGGAGATTTCGTACCTGACCTCCGGAACCAGCTCGAACGCGGATTTGATTCCGTACTCCTGCTCGATCTTGAGCATGGTGGGGCAAAAATCCTGCCCAACACCCGTCTCCACATCGTGAGTCATGATGGCGCACGAGTGGAACGACTCCGGCCAGTACCAAATGAACGGAATCTGCTTCGCTCCGGTAACCTGGAATATTCGAATCCACAACCACTCGATGAAATCCTCTACGGTTGTGTCCACCGGCCAGGCAGGAAACGTGATTTTCGACCAATCTTGAAGCGCGATCCGTTGCAAATGCCGGCGTACTTTAACGGGCAACAGTGGCCGAATGGCGTAATACAAACGCCGCGAGAGCGATTTGTTGTTGGAGATGTAAGTAATTTGCGTGTTCGCAGCGCCTGCGTATCTCTCCCACCGGAGATTGTCGATGATTTCGTTCGGATCGAATGGCAACGACAATGACCCGATTCCGTCCTGTACGAGAGAATCGACCGGTGGCAAAATTCCGTCCGGCCCGCTTGCTGTCGAACCGCCGTTCGCCCGCCCATACAATCGCAGATCGCCCAACCGGAAAAATCCCTCCGCCCCACTTCCCGGCGAGCAGTTAATCCGCTCGATCGAAGAAGGAGGACACTTGGTATGGTCGAGGAAGGCGGAAAAACAATTCCGGCCGCCTTGCGCTTTGGCTTCTACTGCCGTTTCAGTGTTGTTCATTTTCAGGCCGGTAAAACCGAAGTCCCTTTTTACGAAACGCGCTGACTTCCGCGGGTGTCGGATAGGTGTAGTTCTTCCAATCGCCGTTGGGCTGCGGCTTTGGCTTAGCAATGGCCGGGTCGTATTTCTCCAGGAACGAGGCGAGAAGTTTTCCACCGGCGATGGATGTATTCCGATTCAGGTCGTACACGGTGTCCTTCTCAGTGACTGGCACTTCCACCTGGGCCAGCAACTCGCCGGTGTCGAAGCCCTTTGCGACAACGTGCAACGTGGCACCCACGCGTTTCGCCCCTTCCAGCAGTGCGTGAAAGCTGGGCGCCATCCCGCGGTATTCAGGCAGCAGCGATTTGTGCAAATTCCAGCAGCCGTTGCGAGCGATCGATTCCCGGACTGTTTTGCCGATGTAGTGGCTGAAATTTGTGGAAATAATCAAATCCGGATTCCACGATCGAAGCCTGGCCACTCCTTCGGCGTTATTGATGTCCGCCGACCTGAATTCCTCCACCCCGTGCTGTTTCGCCATCTGGGACGGCAGGAATGTCTCTCTCTCCCCGTGAAAATACTTCAGCATCTTGATGTAGATCATGTTCGCAAGGAAAATGAATCCTGATTTGCGAAGCACCATCATCGCGCCTGAGAAATCAGAGTGCTTATATACCTTGCATGTGGAAATCACGGATCCGACAATCCATCCCGGGTGGCTCTGGTAAAGAAACCTTTGCATCTCTCCGGCGAACTCGTCGTCAACGGCAAGTAGAACAATTCTCATGTGCGATTTAGTTCAGGGCATCCTGTCTGGAGTTTGTAATCCGGAAACGTTCCGTTCTCTTGGCTGTTTACTTCTGCCTGGCAGACTCATTGACAGAAACGACCTCTTCCACCCTGCTTGCAGCCGTGGTGACTTTCTCTTGCGGAACGGGAAGAGCCCCGGTGGCGTCGGCCATCAGTTGCAGGTACCGTTCCTTCATCACTTTCCATCGAATCGGCGCGTACTCCTGCAAAGCTCTCTCCGCCATCTGGCTGCGCCGTCCCGGATCGAGGTAAAGGCTCATCATCTGGCTCGCCAATTCAGAGGGATTGTGCGGCTCGAAATATCCCAGCGCGTCCTCGGCGAAATAGTAACGGATAGTTTTCAATCGCGAAGCGATGACGGCTTTGCCCATGATGATGTATTCCGACAGTTTCCCGGAAAACGACAGGTCCAGGAAAATATCCTGGCGTGTCGCAAGAACTCCGACGTCGCAACGCTTCATCCAGCTGGGAATTTCCTGGGGGCGCACAAGGCCCAGGAATCTGACTTTCGACTTCAATCCGAGCTGCTCGGTCAAGTTCTCGAGGGATTTCATTTCTGTTCCCGTACCCAGAATCCAGAACTCAGCCCCCGGCATGTCCTGATGCACTTTGCCAAATGCCCGAATGGCGATGTCCAGGCCATAAATGTGAGTGACCGTCCCGTGGTACATCATCACGAAGCGCGGCTGCTCGATCTCCGGACCGGCGGGCGAGGTGGAACTTCCCGAGGCGGTGAAGAACTCTTCGTCCACGCAGTTCATGATGATTGTCGACTTTGAACGCGTGAGCCCCCGCGTGACGAGCACGTCTTCAATCGTTTGATTGATGTTGATGACGTAGTCGGCAAAATTGAAGCTTTTCCGCTCGATGTACTCCAGCAGGCGCACAACGAAGGAATCGGGTTTGATCCCATACTTCGAAATATAAAACTCCGGGGTGATCTCGTGCATGTCGAGCACGATCTTTGCGCCAGTCCACTTGGCGTAGGCTCCGGCAAAGACGAGAAAATCGGGAAGGTTGTTTACATCAATGACCGCGTACTTCTTCTTGCGGTGCATTACGAAAACCTTGTAAGACGCCCAGAGGAGGAACATCAGGTACTCAAACGCATAGCGGACCAGCGATCCCCGCTTCTTCCCGAGGGAAATCGTGTGGACGTGAACTCCGCCCAAATCATAGTTGTCCGATTTTGAGTACTTGGACCGGAGGGCGAGCAAATCCACATCGTAGCCCGCGGAAACCAGGGCTTCCGCCTTCCGGGTCACACGCACATCGGTCTCGTAGTGATTGTGGAGAAGAATGCAGACAGATTTCATAATTGTGGCGCCACCGTGAGATTGTGTGTTGGCTGCAGGAATTGCGATACCGTTTGTGAATCCGCCTCATTCAGGGGCCGGCCGTTCCAGTTGACGTCAACAAAGTCCAGCGGCGCTTCCTTCGAGCATTCCCCCTTCTCGCTTCCGCGCGGGGCGCTGTAAAGCCTGATTCTTAGCGGCGGCCGAATCTCTTCGCCTTCATAGCGCAGGCTCGCGCGTGAAGCGCCTTCCCGGCCCGCTCGTTCGAATCGCACGCCGCGCCGCTTCCGAAACCACTCCACGGCCCCGGCCGCGGAGGCAAAAAACGCACCGGAGAACTTTAACGTCTCCACCAAATTGATATAGAAGTCGCCCCAAAAACGTTCCGGCCCGTGACTTCGGTCATGCCAGATCAAGGTCAGTATCCCGCCTAAACTCTTGTTGTTATCAATTATTTCGTTGCACCGAGCTTCGGCTTCCGCTTCGCTCAGATCGAGTCGATTCGGATAGAACAAGGCTCCATCCTGAATGTGTGTCGGGAGTTCCAGAAGTCTTCGAGCGCCAAGGGGCCGGAACACTTGCGTGGTCCCGTTCCTGTAGCCCACCGATTCGTTGTACCCCGCGCTCGCGTCGTAACTGTAGCCGGCCTCTTCCAAAACCGAATGAGTCTTCTCATTTTGCAGCAACCAGTGCATCCGCACACCGTGGGAAGTCTCACCCGCTACCTCTTCGATTCGCTTCAACTCCGCGCGGCCCTTATCGGCGCTGTGCCAGGCATCAATCCCGTGGACGCCGATTTCGTTGCCGCGCATTCTGAGCGTTGCCGCCCATTCCGAAAGTTCTCTTGCGTCGTAGCCGGCTGCTCGCCGGGAGGCGTATTTCCCAGGCACATATTCGCCCGCAGTACCCTTGAACGGAATCAGGAAATAGCTCGCTGTCAGACCTTTCTCGACTTCCAGATACCATTCAAACGGGCTCCAGAAATCTTTCACCCATCCGAAGTAGACAAAGGGCAAGGAAGCGGCAGCTTGAAAGGTTTGGATCAATTTCCGAAAGGCAAGCCTGCCGCGAAGGAAGTTCCACACCGCTCCGACGCTGGAGCGATAGAGGAAGCCCCACATCGTGTGATCAAACTTGTGATTTCGGATCCCGACGAAGTCGATATCGTGCGTCAGGCACACTATGAATCCATGATCGGCGGGAATGGCTGGAATTTCCAGCAGCGGAATTCCCTCCCCCACTATCCAGTTTCTCAGCATCTCGATGTGGAGGTCGAGCGTGGGAACGGCGGCGTGTTCCAGGGGTTGGCCTGCCGTCAGCAGGTGCCGCGCTTCCTCGAATACGTCGTAGCCAAGCCTGAGCATCGCCGTGCCATTGGCCATGGACAGCCGGATCCCAACGGCTCCCTGGGCTCCGCTGACGAGAACCGTGGATGCTCCCCGAGACTCAATCAAGGCAAGTTCGCCATAAACCGGCACCGCAGTGCCCTTGTACTTGAACGGCCCTGCTTTGCGCTGAGGAGTAGCAGTAAGTCCGATGGCAGAGTCCCGCGTCTTCGTCGCCGCGCCAAAGGAAATAACCAGCTTTGACTCCTCGTGCGGCACTTCGTCGGTAGTCGATATAACGACGTCATACTTTCGTCCCGGTACATAAGCCTCCCAGGGCGTCTTGAAGAGTTCAAAGAACTCTTCAAGGAATTCGGATTGCTCGACTTTGGAAATGACTCCAATCACAGGGTTCGGGTCAACTATGCCTTTGAAGATTGCACGGTGGCCGGATCGAGGTCGTTGCCGCCCGACTTCAAGCCGCGGAAAAAATCCCGGACGCATTCGACGACATAGCGCAGCTGAGCTTCAGAAAGTTCAGGATAGATCGGCAGCGCCAAGGTTTCATTCGCGGCCGATTCGCTTTGGGGGAAATCCCCGGCTTTGTGTCCAAGATACGCGAAGCACTCCTGAATATGCATGGGCACAGGATAGTAGACCTCTGTCCCCACTCCGTGATTCTTCAGGTATGCCTGCAATTGATCACGTTCGGAGAGGCGAATTACGTATTGATTGAAGATGTGCCGGGTCATCGCAACCTCTGGCAGCACCACATTCGCGGCTCCGCCGCGGGCGTCCGTCAATCCGGCTTCCTCAAAAAGGCGATCGTATACTTTCGCATTCTTTTGCCGCCCCACCGTCCAACTGTCAAGATGCGAAAGCTTTGCGGAGACGATGGCGGCTTGCAAAGCGTCCAGCCGGAAATTGCCCCCTACAACTTTGTGATAATACTTCGGCTTGGATCCGTGCGCGCGGAGCACTCTTAATTTCTCAGCGCGTTGCGGATCGTTGGTGACGATCATGCCGCCATCGCCAGCAGCGCCAAGGTTCTTCGACGGGAAAAACGAAAAACAACCGTAGTGCCCGATCGATCCCGCCCGGCGGCCCTTGTACTCCGAGCCGATGGCCTGGGCAGCGTCCTCAATCACAACAAGCTTATGGCTCTCCGCCAGGGCCATAATCGGGTCCATGTCCGCCATTTGCCCGTAGAGGTGCACCGGAATGATGGCACGCGTTTTCTTCGTGATCTTCGCCGCAATCTGGGTGACGTCAATGTTGTAGGTTACCGGATCGATATCCACAAACACCGGCGTGGCGCCCAGGCGCGAAATGGCTCCCACCGTCGCGAAGAAAGTATAAGGAGTGGTGATCACCTCATCGCCCGGCCCGATGTTTTCAACCATGAGGCAGGCCAAAAGCGCGTCGCTGCCCGAGGTGACTCCGACCGCGAATGGACAATTAGAGTATTTCGCGATCGCCTTCTCACACTCCTCCACCTTTGGGCCCAAAATGAAGTGCTGGGACTCCATCACCTCGGCGATTGCCGCGAGAATCTCGTTCTTAACCGTCGCGTATTGGGCTTTAAGATCGAGCAGTGGTACCTGCATATTTGTTCTCCTCTTTAAATTGTTTATAGGATTTCGTACCCTTGCTAAGCTCTGTCGGCAGGGAATTTTCTTCGTCGAGATCCAGGCAGCGCAGCACGCCCGCCTGCACTTCCTTGTAACGGAATCCGCTCTCCGGGCAAATCATCACGCCATCTTCGCTCGCCAATTCAAGCTTGTGCCCGTGGCGGCTCATCCAAGCGATCTGGTGCGCCGGATTGCCAACGACCAAGGCGTAGTCCGGAACATCCTTGGTCACTACGGAACCTGATCCCACAAATGCATAACGTCCGATGGTCACGCCGCACACGATCGTGGCATTTGCGCCGATCGAGCAGCCACGCCGGAGCCGCGTAGCCTCGTACAGGGAATGCCGATTCACCTGCGAACGCGGATTGCTCACGTTCGTGAGCACACAGCTTGGCCCGAGGAACACATCGTCCTCAACCACAACGCCCGTGTACACGGACACATTGTTTTGAATCTTGACGTTGTTGCCGATCAAAACTCCGCCATCCACGTTGACGTTCTGTCCGATCACGCACTTCTCCCCGATTTGCGCGCCCTTCATCACGTGGGAAAAGTGCCAGATCTTGGTGCCAGCGCCGATCTGCGCGCCATCGTCGGCATACGCGGATTCGTGCACAAAGTATGGCACCCCGGTTTTCTCGCTCTTCGGCGAAACCGATTCCGCCGCGTCGCCTCCATGCTGCAGTGCGCGCTGGAACGCATCGAGGACGCGCAAAACGCGCAGGCCTTCCCTGCCGTCGCTGACGGGCGATTTTCTCGTTTCGATGCAATCGAGAAAGTGCTGGCATTCCGCGCGTAGCGGCTCTCGATTGTCGAGCGCCACCACTTCACCATCGGCCTTCACCGCTGTCGGGATGCGATTCTTCCATTCCACCTTATGCGGATAGAGGATCAGCTTGTGCTCGACCGTGTCGTCGAACACCGCCATTTTTTCCGAGCCGACCACCACAAGTTTCTGTTCCTTGAATGGGTGCAGCCAGCTTACGAAGATGTGCGCCCGCACTCCGCTGGGAAATTCGAAGTGGCTCAGGGTGACGTCCGTGACCCCGCTGTTCAGATAAGCGCCGCCCTTGCACGATACATGCGTTGGCATTTCGTTCAACAGCGCCAGAATGACGGAAATATCGTGAGGAGCGAAGCTCCAGAGGATGTTTTCCTCAGTCCGAATCTTCCCGATGTTCAACCGGTTGGAATAGAGGTAATTGATCTTTCCCAGCTGCCCATCCTGAATGAGCTGTTGCAGCTTGAGGATTGCCGGGTGGTAACGCAGGATGTGGCCCACCATCAGGATTCGGCCCCGTGCCTCGGCAATCTTGACGAGCTCATCTCCGTGGTTTACATCGATGGCCAGCGGCTTTTCCACCAGCACATCTTTTCCTGCTTCCAGCGCGGCTTTCGCCAGCTCGTAGTGAGTCACGGCGGGTGTTGCCAGCGCCACCGCGTCGATCGAAGGGTCGGAGAGAACTTCGTGATAATTCGTGCAGAATTTAACGCCCTGGTATTTCTTTTTGAAATCTTCTTCCAGCGACTGGTTCGAGTCGCAGAGGGCCGCCAGCGTACCGAGTTCGTAGAAATTCCGAACCAGGTTCTTTCCCCAATATCCGACGCCGATGACGGCTACTCGCTTTTTCGATGGTTCATTTGCAATTTGCATTTTCGATCCTTTGCTCAAGCCCCTGCGGCGAGGCTTCGAATTAAAGAAGATTCACACACTTTCCTGCGGCGGCCCCGTCCCCGTACAAAGATGGCCTTGAATTGGGGGGAGTAAACGTTTTCACGAAGTCGGCGAGTTGCCCGAGTTTCCCGCCGACCAGCACATTCCAACCGCTCTCCACCGTCTCCACCCATTCCGTCTCGTTGCGAATCGTGAAACACGGAACTCCCAGCCAGAACGCTTCTTTCTGCAAACCACCTGAATCCGTTAAAACTCGCCGGGCAGACTTGGTCAGCGACACCATGTCTACGTAGCCTACCGGTTCGATCAGATGTAAATGCGGCTTCGGCTGAAAACCTATCTCGGTCAACACTTTTCTGCTGCGTGGGTGTACGGGAAACATAATCGGCTCCTCAATCGAATTGAAGGCCTTGAGGATCTCCGCGAGCCTTCCCAGATCATCCGTGTTTTCGCTCCGGTGAATTGTCGCCAAAAGATAATTCTGCTTTTTCACTCCAAAGCGTCCCAGAATTTCCGATTCTTTTGCGTCCGCGCGTTCCTTCGCCCAGTTCAGCACGTCCAGCATCACGTCCCCGACCTGGTGAACATTTTGCGTAATTCCTTCCGACGCCAGATTCTGGACGGCCGTGTCGCTAGGGCAAAGAAGCAGGCTGGACAAATGGTCCGCGACCACCCGGTTGATTTCTTCCGGCATTCGCCGATTGAAGCTCCGCAACCCCGCTTCGACGTGCGCAATTCGTACCGACAATTTTGACGCGGCTAGGGCACCAGCCAACGTCGAATTGGTGTCGCCGTAGACCAGCATGTAATCCGGGCGATGGGCAAGAACCACCTCTTCGATCGCTTTCAGCATCGCCCCGGTCTGTGCTCCGTGCGTTCCCGAGCCGATCCCCAGGCTGACCTCGGGCTTGGGCAGCTGCAGCCCGTCGAAGAAGACACCGCTCATCTCGTAGTCATAGTGCTGCCCGGTATGCACGAGTATCTCTTCGTGGCTGGCGCGCAATATCCGGCTGACTGCCGCTGCTTTAATGAACTGGGGCCGCGCCCCGACAATGGAAACAATCCTCAATTTGTTCTCTCGCTTTGAATTCCGCAAAACACGGGCGCGTTCAATTTCATTGCGCCTCTGTGTCTCTAAACGTCCGGGAGTCTCGCGTTCCCGGCAATCTCGCGCTAGTGCGCTGGTTTGACTCTCCGCGATCTGGGCGACGACTCCATTAACGCGGCGTTATGCCAGAGTGAACGCTTCAAAAGCTGTGGCCAGTAAAGCCAGTCATACCCGCCGTCCAGCTTTGCGTGCAACAACTGTGCATCGTCCCAGTTGTTGACCGGCAGGCGGGGTAGAAAAAGCCTGTTGCACTTTCGGCTCGCCTTCCCCAGGATCGTGGATACTCCGTATTCGAAACCGAAGTTCTCCAGCAAATCCTCCACGAAGCGCACCAAATTCTTGTCTTCTTCCGGAAACGAAAATGGATAGGAAAAGCTATCGACGGCTGCGCCGAGATTCTGTTCGATCACTTCCTTGGATTGCCCAAGTTCAAACTCCAGCTCTTCGGGTTGCAGTGAACGCAGATCGGCATGCGTAACCGTGTGGGAGCCAAAACGAATTCCTTGCCGGTGCAATTCCCTGACTTCGCCCCAGGTGAGGTAATCGGCGCCCTCGATCCGAGCGGAAGTCGGCCGAATCCGGTCCGTGGCAAGAAAAACCGTCGCCGTAAACCCGCATTGAGTCAACACGTTCATCGCTTCCGTGTAGAAGTCACGGTAACCGTCATCGAACGTCAGCACGACGGTTTTCGAAAGGTCGGCGCCCGACGTCAATGCCGCCCAGGCATCCGGCAGATCCAGTGTTCTGTATCCTTGATTCCGCAGCCAGCGCATCTGCTCGGAGAAAACCTTTGGGAGCGTATGAATCTGGTAGAAGGGATGTGACATCCCGAATAGATTGCCCGATACGCTGTGGTACATGAGTATCGGCACACGCGCACCCTGACCCGGACCGAATAGCCGGGTAAGCGGCAACGAAAGATAAAGTGTTGCAATCCTGTCGAGTCGCATTCGTAAGTTTCCAGCTCGCGGAACGATCAGAAAGTTGGATGGTCAGCAAGGAACAACATGCCGACGATTTGGGTTCGTGCGGTGCCCGGTAGCGAACTACCGGGTGGCCGACATTTTTACGGGCAGAACTTCACAGACTTTTGCAGCAACTTCTTTCACCTGCTCTAGAGTCATCTGAGGAAACATGGGCAGAGACACGATTTCCGCGGCCACGCGTTCCGTAACGGGGAAATCGCCTTTCTTAAAGTTCATCGATTCGTAGGCCTTCTGAAGGTGCAATGGAATCGGGTAGTGGATCCCCGTGCCGATCCCGGCCTCCGCTAGCGCGGCCTGGAAGGCTTCTCGATCCTGCACCCGCACGACGTATAGGTGATAAACGCCCTTCGTCCACGCCGCTTCCACCGGTAAGACGACTGCGTCTTTCGCCTCCGCCAGCAATTCGTGATAGCGGTGCGCGTGGGCTCGCCGCGACTCGTTCCATTTCGCGAGGTGCCGCAGCTTCACGGAAAGCCATCCCGCCTGAATCGAGTCCAGCCGGCCGTTGTACCCTTCAATGTCGTGATAATACTTTTTGGCCTGGCCATGGTCGCGGATCATTTTCATCTTTGCCGCCATCGCCGGATCGTTCGAGGTGGCAGCCCCGCCTTCTCCGCAGGCTCCCAGATTCTTGCCCGGATAAAAACTGAACGCCGCGGCCTTGCCCATCGATCCCGCGAGCTTCCAGGAATTGTCTTTCTTGGAAAAGTATTGCGCCCCGTGCGCCTGGCACGCATCTTCGATAACGAACAGTTTGTACTTTTCCGCCAGTTCGAGGATCGGGTCCATGTCCGCTGTCTGTCCGTAGAGATGCACAGGAACGATTCCTACGACACGGCGCTTCGATGCGCGCTCAATCAACTCCCCAGTCTCGGGCTTTAATTCGCAGCGACCCTCCAGGTACTCGCGCAGTTTCTCCGGATCCATCGTGTAAGTCTGTTCGTGAATATCCACGAACGCGATTTGCGCGCCGGCCTGCGAAATGGCTTCGGTGGTCGCGATAAAGGTGTGAGGAACGGTAACGATGATGTCCCCCGGCTGCACGCCGGCGGCCATGAACGCAAAGCGCAGGGCGTCCGTGCCGCTGTTCACGCCGACACAATATTTCGCGCCGCAGAATGCCGCAAACTCCCGCTCGAACTCCTCCACCATCGGCCCGCCGATGAATCCGGCGTTGCTGAACGCCTTCTTCACGACAGCCAAAAGCTCTGTTTCGAGCTCTTGATGCGGTGCAACAAGATCCAGGAACGGTACCTTCGTCGGGTTCGCCATGTGTTTACTTTTTCTCCTCATTCACAAATCTCATGAACTTTGCCGGATTCCCTGCCACGATTGCGTTCGCCGGCACGTCTTTCGTCACAACGCTTCCAGCGCCGACGATTGCGTTTTCACCGACAGTGACATTGCATAAAATCGTCGAACCCGAACCGATGGAAGCCCCTTTAGCAATCCGGGTCTTCTCCACCTTCCAATCGGCTTCCGTCTGCAGGCCGCCGCCAGCAACGGTTGCCCTAGGAAAAACATCGTTGATGAACGTCACACCATGCCCGATAAAGACGTCGTCCTCGATCTCTACCCCTTCACAGATGAACGTGTGGCTGGAAATTTTGCAGCAGCGGCCGACCCTCGAGTTTTTTTGAATCTCGACAAACGCGCCAATCTTCGTCTCGTCGCCAATCTCACATCCGTAAAGGTTGATGAATTTCGACAGCTTGACGTCTTTCCCCAGCTTCACGCTGGATGCGATGCAAACATAGTCGTTCACAGGGATACGGCCTCCCCGCGGCTGCGAATGGATCGGTCGGCGGCTTCCAGGATTCGCACTACGCGAAGACCCGCTTCCCCGTCATTGAACGGCTTGCAATTTCCTTCAATGCACTTGATGAAATACCCCGTCTCCGCGCGCAACGCTTCCACCTGCTCCACCTGCGGCGCCCACATGTCTCCCGAGCGATAGCTGACCAGCAACTGGTGCAGGTTGCTCGGATTTGTGGACATGCTCACTCCCTTGTCGTAAATCCTGAGCTTTTCGTCGGCTTCCAAATCGTTCCAGACCAGCATCTTCTTCTCGCCGCCGATGAGCGTGGTTCGCACTTTTACGGGAGAAAGCCAGTTCACGTTCACATGGGCGATAATATGTTTTGGGAAGTAAACGGTGATGAACGCAACATCTTCCACACCGTTCAAGTGCCGTTCTCCGGTGGCCACGACGGCTTCGGGCTTTTCCCCGATCACGTAATCCATGATCGAAAGGTCGTGAGGAGCCAGGTCCCAGATCACATTCACGTCGTGTTGAAACAAGCCGAGGTTCACGCGCAGGGCGTCATAGTAATAGAGGTCCCCGAGTTCCTTTTTGTCCACCAGTTCCTTGATTTTTCGCACCGCGCCCGTGAACAGGAAGGTGTGATCCACCATGATCTTCAGGTTTTTCCGCTCCGCCAGCTCCACCAGCTCTTCGCCCTGCGCCACGCTGTACGTGAAGGGTTTTTCGACAAAAACATGCTTGCCGTTTTCGAGCGCTTTTTTCGCCAGTTCAAAGTGCGTCCAAACCGGCGTCACGACGGCGACGACGTCGATCTCGGGCGATGTCAGGACTTGATTTTCGTCGGTCGTAAAACCGATCCCGGGAAACGTCTTTTTCAGCCGCGCTTCGCAATTTGGATTGCGGTCGGCCACCAGAGCCACTTCGCAATTGTCCTGGGAATGGAAATTCCGAACGATGTTCGGACCCCAGTAACCGTAACCAATCACACCGATACGCATCTTGGAACTCCTTGAGACTTCCTTCGACCTAGGCAGCGCCGGGGGCAGTGGCGCTTTGTGGAGCGATCACAGAGGAACTACTCAAGCGGTTGTATTCTTCAGCCGAAACGAGGCGGACTGTCCCGGCGAATCCGTTGATGAAGCAGGCACCCGGTTGCATCGGTCTAATGTGCACCTTCGCCTTGAATCACGGCTCCGGGCGTCTGCGCCAGGATCTTCAGGTCCAGCCATACGGACCAGGCGCGCGCATACTTCAAATCGAGCCGCACCATCTCGTCAAAGCGCGTCCTGCTACGCCCTTCCACCTGCCATAGTCCCGTGATACCGGGCTTGATTTCCAGAACACGCCGGCGGTGCCACACTTCGTACTTCCGGAATTCGTAGGCGAGCGCAGGGCGCGGGCCAACGAGAGACATATCTCCGCGCAGCACATTCCAGAATTGCGGCAACTCGTCCAGGCTGGTCTTGCGGATAAAGCGGCCGATCGGAGTTACGCGGGGATCTTTTTGAATCTTGAACACCGGCTTTGCGGCAGTTTCTGAATTACCATCCACCTGCCCGGCTATGAACTGTTCGACATATTGCTGGTGAATCTTTGGGTCGCAATCCGTCCGCATCGAGCGGAACTTCAATACCGTAAAGGTCTTTCCATGCTGACCGAGACGTTCCTGCTTGAACAACACCGGCCCCTTTGACGAGAACTTGATCGCCAGAGCCACAGCCGCAAACACTGGAGAAAGGAAGGCAATCGCTGCGGCGCTGCCAGCCACGTCAATCGCGCGCTTGATCGCAAGCGGAACCCTTCTCGCGTCATCTCGCTTCTGAATTTCCGGGTACAGCTTGATATTTGCAGAGTGGTCGTTCGCCGCACTCCCGTACTCCTCTGGAAAGAAGTGGAACGAGGCGGTAATTGAAGCGCTCTTTTCGATTCCCAGTGTCGATTCGAAGATAGCTCTGAACTTCTCCAGAAACCGCTTCTGGACCACATCGTTGGAGGCTTTTCCCAGCTCTGTCCCGATCACTCCCATCAGGCTGTTTTCAAGATACCAGCCGATGATATCCGTTTCGCGGGTGGCTTCGGACAAGGACTTCGCCAGCATCTGCACAACTCGGTCTTTGCCGGAAATCCCATTCACAACCTTTTGGACATCCACCAGGATCAGAACAAACCGGTTCTGGGCGCGTTCCGCCCGGCGGCGCTCCAGGTACAGCATGGAGACAAAAGCATCTTCGTTGAGCAGCATACGTGGCGGCGTATTGCCCATATTCGGAACTGACAAATGTGCGCGAACTTCCAGCTTGGGTCGTTCTTTCTCTCGCCGCTCTAGGGCTTCCATTGGACTCATTTTTCTTGCTCCGGTTCTTATTCGACTGAACTTAGATCCCCATCGGCACGCGGATCGGGCGAAGAATCCGCTGTGTCATGCTCTCTCGTGTCTCTTCCTTGACCACGGAGAGCCACGACGTTTCCACTTCCATTGCCACTGATCTCTGAAGGAGCGTTACTGAAAGAATCACGCGATGGTTTCCCTTCACGTTGACCAGAATCCCTTCCAGTCCCGACAACGTTCCGTAATTCACGCGAACTCGCTGGCCGACTTCCAGGTAGGGCCAGGGCTGCTTGGGCATCCCGGAAGACACCGCCAGTTGCAGCGACTGAATCTCTTCGTCTGAAACCGAAATTGCAGTCCGGCCATAACCAACAATTTGCAGGACTCCGGGAGTGGTAATCACAGGGCGACGATTCTGAAAATCAAACCGGCAGAAGAGATACCCGGGAAAGAGAGGTTGTTCTACTTCCTTTACCCGGTCTGACCACTTTCGAACGCTCTTGTAAGTGGGCAGCAGGCATTCATAACCTTGCCCCATGATCTGCGAAGCTACGTACCCTTCCTTGCGGGAACGTACCTGGAGGGCGTACCAGGAAGCTTTGGCACTCGAACCCTTCAATCCGTCTTCTGGTAGAGAGGTCAACGTTTCGTCCGTTTCCGATCTGACTTCATCTATTCGGTAGGCTATCGCCGTTACGGTCACATCAGACCGTCACCCCCCTAAGGGCAATTACCCTGCCAGTTGTCGGGGGGGCGGCACCTCCAACTCTTGCCCCGGTGATTTTTCATCTAATTGAAAACACAAGGCTTGCCGGAGCCAGCATTTGCGGCTCTGATTGGGCGAACTCAAGACCCGACGGCAATGAGAAAAGCTATGCCCTATTGTTGCAATCGGGTTCCCCAGTCCGGCTCTCAGCATGCAAGCCGCGGCCCTAATGAATTGAAAATAATGGTTTTAACTGTTTCTGATTAGGCTAATCAGCATCGAAACGCGCCATTTCTCAATACCTCCGGCGAAACGGACCAAATCCTCCCAGTCCCCTCCCTGATGGCCTTGAGAGGAGCGCACGAGCCTGTTTGCAACCGGAGGCAGCGAGAGCCTTCCTGACCCGTTTGTGGCCTTCAGAGGACAGGCCTGATAACGTGGAGGGAGTAGACCTCTAAACTGGCTCGGAACCTGATTCAAGCCCAAATGATGGGCAAGCCCGGACGCAAGTCCTCCCCAATTGATTTATGCGGCATCATGTCCCGTGGGTTTTCGTGGGTTCGGAAGGTTCTTTGAAATACTATAAAGGGCCCCTTTCACAGCCCTGTGAGAAACTGCCATAACGAGGAAAGCTGGGAATTTCAAACGCAAACGTGATACACATTCCAACATCGGGCATCCCTGGAAGGACTCGTCCTTGACCGCTGCTTTCTCCCGCTTTTCAAATCGTTGGCTGATCTTTGGAATATGGGCCTCGCTAAGCCTTTTGCTCTTTGCAAAGCCGCTTTACGAAATGTTCCAGCTTGCCAGCCAGGACGAAACATCCTCACACATCGTTTTGATTCCTTTTATTACCGCCTGGCTTTTGTACACAGAGCGAAAACCGTTACAGGCAGAAGGCGCTCTAAGCATCTGGCCCTCGGTGCTCTTTCTTGCACCCTCAATTCTGGCAGCTTTTTTTTCGCTCCAGTGCGGGAGTTGTGCTCCAAAAACTCGCTTGAGCGTCTGCGCTCTTGCGCTCGTCCTGCTGGTGATTGCGGGGTTTGTATTCGCTCTGGGCTCGGCCGCCGCCAAATCCTCCTGGTTTGCTCTCGCTTTCCTGTTTTTCTCGATTCCCATCCCGGATCTGTTTCTCAGCAGGATCATTTACTGGCTGCAGTCGGGCTCCGCGGCCATCGCCGAGTTTTTCTTCAACCTGAGCGGCGCTCCCGTGCTGCGCGACGGGTTTTTCTTTCGTTTGCCGAAAATGTCCATTGAGGTCGCGAAGGAATGCAGCGGAATCCGTTCAAGTTTGGCGCTTTTAATCCTGGCTCTGCTCGTTGCGCATTTCTCCTTTCGGGCGTTCTGGAAAAAACTGACGTTTGTGGCTGCGGGGCTCTGCATGATGCTCGTAAAAAACGGGATTCGCATCGCCTCGCTTACGTTATTGGCGAACTACGTCAATCCTGCTTTTCTAACGGGAAGCCTGCACCATCAGGGGGGAATTGTTTTTTTCCTGATCGGTTTGGCACTGCTCTTACCCGTTTATTGGGCTCTGCGGAGGGGTGAGGCAGCTCCACTTCAGGTGGCTGTGGGGCAGGAATAAGCTATTGCTCTAGGGCAAACGGGGGGGTAACAAACCTTCAAGCGTACGATCAGCTCTTCTCTTTTGGCTCGCCATCCTGCTGAGACCCATACCCGTAGTAGTAGCCACCGTACGAATCGCCTTTCTCCACGCGGTTAAGCACCACTCCCAGCAGATTCTTTTCACGAAATTCCGCCGAAGCCTTGGTCGCCAGTTCAAAATCGGTCGATCCGGCCCTTACCACAAACAGAACGCCATCGCACATATCGGCAAGAATGCTGGCGTCGTGCACCGCCAGCGCCGGCGGAGAATCCAGAATGATCCAATCGAAAATGACCGACATCCGGTCGAGCAATTGTTTCATTCGATCGCTGTGTAGCAATTCGCTGGGGTTCGAGACCTCGCCTCCGCCAGGGATCAGGCAAAGATTTCCGCCCTTCTCCACTTGTGTCACCTGATACTCGTCCGCATCTCCACGCAGGTAATCCGAGAGTCCCGGTTTCTCCGAAGCACCCACGTGAAGGTGCAGGCGCGAAGCCCGGAGATCGGAGTCAATGAGCAGGACCCGGCGATTCTCTTGGCGGATGAAGGATTGCGCCAGGTTCGCAGCCACAAAGGTCTTCCCTTCGGCGGGAGTGCTGCTGGTGACCAGGATTCGCTTCAGGGGCTGTACCGAAGCAATTTGGTAAAGTCGTGAACGCAAGGTTCGGAATTTCTCTGCGCCTACCGAATTATTCGAATGCGCGGAATAAACGGTTGTTTCCGAATCCACTTTCCATGTGACTTGCGTGCAGCGATTCGCGAATTCCTCGAAACGTAGAACTCCCGGATCCTGCTTCTCCGCGATGCGAGCCTTTGCATGGGCATCCTCGATCACAGGCAAACTTCCGGCTACTTCATCCCTGATTGATAGATCCACAAGGTCAGCCGTGGTTCGATTCGCGGTCTGCGCGGTCCGCTCTTCCGCGGCTTTTTTCAACGCTTCGTGGATCCGGCTCATCTTTTGCCCTTTTCAGTCGTTCTCACTGAGATTCTTGCCCTTAAAAGCAGGCCTTCGCCGTGTTTCTTGTAGCCGCTCTTCTGCTATCCGTTCCCGTGCGCCCGCACATCAAAACTGGGAACCGTTGTCAAAACGGGCAGCTTCATGCAAAGTTCCACATCGCGCTCCGAGTACATCGCCTTGTCGCTGACCGCCAGCAGGTAAAGAATACCGAGAGACAACGCAAGTCCCGCGCCGAGACTTCCGCCCACGAACACAATCTTCTTTGGAAATGAAGGCGTTGAGGGCAGACTGGGCGCATCCAGAACTCTGAAATTTTCTCCCTGCTGCTCGTGTTCCAGGTCCGTGGCCATTGCCGAATTTTCCCGCTTCTTCAAGAGGTCATTGTAGATATCCGAAGCCGTCTGGTAACTCCGCGTCAGCTCCTTCAATTGCTGTTCCACCACAGGGCTTGCCTGCAGGCTGCCTTGAAGCGATCGAATCTGATCCTGAATCTGCCCTTGGCGTTTCGACATGTCCGCGATCGTAAATTCATCCTGCTTGATCCGGCTTCGCAATTGTTGAAGCGCCGGCGGCTCTCGGAGCGCGGATTGTGCAGCCGATGGTGCAGGCTTGAGCACTGGCGCTTCCGCCATTTTTCGATTTAGCTCCACGATTTGAGCCTTCACCTTGATCACGTCTGGATGCTCCGGCGTGTACTTTGCCAGCAATGCCGAAAGCTGCTGTTGAAGCGCGGCCAACTCCTGATCTTGCGTTTCCGGGTTTTGCTGTCCCACCTGCGAGGCCTTCCAGTTGGCTTCCTGGTTGGTCAGCAAGGTTTCATTCAACGATTTGTCCTGCTGCGCGCGCGTCAGGGCCTGCGTGGTTGCATCCAGCTGCGCATTCATCCCGCTCAGAAGCGCAAGGTTCGTCTGTTCCCGGTCCGGCATTGATACCAGGTGCTCAGCCTTGAACTGCGCCAGCCGCTTGTCTTGTTCGTCCAGCTTTGCCTTTGCCTCGTTCAACTGTTCGGTCAAAAATTGGGTCGTCTTATTCGATTGAGCAACCCTCACCGTCGCGTTCTGCTCCATGAACATCGACGTGATTTCCTGACAGATCTGCTGCGCCAATTGGGGATTATCGAATGTCACGCTGACGTTGAACCCCGGGGGTTCTCGGTCCGCCGATCCGGCCAACGGCTCAATCAGCTCAACGTGCACTGCGCTTTTCAATTTTTCGACCAGATCTTCCATGTGGGTCGTCTGGCGCTCCATGGGGTACAAGTTGAATTTATTGATAATCGTTTCCAGCCTCGACCGGCTCAAAATTTGCGCCTTCATGGAGGCCATGCGCTGATTCAGGTCGTCGGTGATCACAGGCTTGATCAGGTCTTTTGGAACCGTTGGCTGTTCGACCAGGACAAGGGTGGAGGAAGTGTATTTCTTCGGGAGAACAAGAGAAGCCGCCAACCCTATGGCGCCCAGGGTCACCGTCATGAAGACGGGAATCCACCAGTAGCGACGAAGTATTCGCTTTACGTCTGCTGCCGTTATTTCCCCGTTGCGTACCATTTCTACAGACCTCGCTTTGGGGCTGTCCTAAAATTCGGTCCGGCAATGGCTCAACCTGAGCCACCCCAGCCATAAGAGATGCACGAGGATAACCACGCAGAAATAGTCCCAAATTCTTTCTCATATTGCCATAAACGTACAACTAATTCAATATCAATAGGTTACAGTCCGTTGGGCAGCGAGCATCCGAAGTCGCTTTTCACCGATTCAGTTCTCGTCCAAGAAAGTGGAAAAAAAATATCTCTATTATCCCTTTGATTCCCCTCTCTTTCTCTCCCGATTCCTGACTCGGGTCCTCAGATAACTGATACACTTCAACCAACCCGAATTCATGTGTCTCAACCAATAGATTTTCTTAGATTTAACACTGCTCCGGAATGCCGTTTGTTACCAGTGGAATAGGGGTGCAAAATTGCTTTTCCAGGCAAATATGAAATCTAGTGCGTTCCACCACGATCTTCCTCGCCGCGCAATGTGGCATTCCCGACGAACTTCGGCTGCGTTGTTCTTATTCCTATCGATTTTCTTTGCCGGCTGCAATCGGGATCCAAAAAAGTTCCTGGCTAAGGGTAACGCCAGCTTTGACCAGGGAAAATATCCTGAAGCTTTGATCTACTACGGCCGCGCCATCCAACTCGACCCTCGCTATGCCGAAGCGCACTTCAAACTGGCGCAAACGCAACTCAAATTGTCGGCCTGGTCCGCGGCATTCAACGAGCTTCAGCGAACCGTTGAGCTCCAGCCGGACAACTCGGAAGCGCAACTGGAACTCGGCAGGCTGCAGCTTGCCGCTGGAAAAAAACAGGATGCCAAGGACCGCGCTCAGCTCATTCTCAAAGCAAATCCCAGCAATGTTGACGCGCAACTCCTGCTCTCCGACGCCGACTCTTCGCTCGGCAGCTCTACGGAGGCCCTGCAAGAGGCGAATGACGCCGTGAAAATGGCGCCGGAGCGTTCCGCCACTTATCTAAATCTTGCACGGTTGCAGATTCGTACTGGAAACCTCAAAGATGCCGAATCTAACCTCCTCAAAGCCCAGAGCCTGGAACCAAAAGCCGTCGTTCCCTACATGATGTTGGGCGCTCTTTACCATCAACAGAAGCGATCGTTGGAGGCGGAAAAACAGCTTCAAGCCGCAATCGCCGTCGCCCCCCAGGATCCCGCTCCTCGGGCCACTCTTGCGGGCCTTTATTTTTCCGAGGGGCAAATGGCGCAGGCAGACCAGGTCTTGACCGATGCCAGGGATCAACTTAACTCCAATCCCGTTGCTTACCGCATGCTGGGAGATTCCTTTCTTTCCCGCGGTCAACTGGATAAGGCAACCAGCGAATTTGAGACTCTTTCCGCAAAACACCCAGATGACCTTTCGGTACAAAGAACTTATATCCAACTCCTGATTCTCAACAACCGGCTGGATGACGCTTCGGCCCGGACAGAAGCCCTTTTGAAGAAGTCGCCCCAGGACAGCGAAGCTCTCGTCCTGAAAGGCCAAATCCTCTTGCGTCAGCACAAGCCGGATGAGGCCCTGACGACTCTTCAGGCCGCCCTGAAGAGTGCTCCAGACAATGCTCTCGGCCACTATCAATTGGGGCTCGCGTTCGTGGAGAAAGGCAACACCCAGCAGGCCGAGAGCGAGTGGCGAGAGGCGGTGCGCCTTCGCCCAAGTCTGACGGAAGCGTGGCTGGCTTTGGCAAAAAACGCCGCTCTGAAAGGCGATTGGAAGAATCTTGAGGATCTAAGCAATCAACTTAAGAAGCATGCGCCAAACTCCGCTGACGGTTATCTCTATCACGCCACCGCGCGGATGAATCAGGGTGATGCAGTGGGAGCCGAAGCGGACTTGATGAACCTGCAGAAACTGTCTCCGCAAGGCCCTTTGTATTATCTGAAGATGGGAGACTTGCGAATAGCGCAAAAGCGCACTCCGGAGGCGGAAGCAATGTTCCGCCAGGCGCTCGCTCGCGATCCTAATTCATTCGAAGCCATCCGCGGCCTGGTTCAAGTCGACGAAGCAAAGAACAAGCCGGCGGACGCCCTGGCTCTAGTTCAAGAGCAACTAAAGCGGAACCCGAACAACCCTGGTCTCTTTATGTTGCTCGCTGAGCTTCAAGTGCAGGCAAAACAAGTCAAACAGGCGGAAGATTCTGCGAACCAGGTGCTCTCTTTGGACAAAAATAATGTCGCGGCCATGGTTCTGCTCGCGCAATTGCAAAGCGCGGAGGGCTCAATCGACAAAGCCATCGCGCTTTACCAGCGAGCCATCGAAGTCGCGCCCCGCGACACCCGCCTGCAAATTGCGCTTGGTGGCCTCTACGAACGCGCGGGCAACTGGCAGCAGGCCGAATCAACGTATCAAAAAGTCTTGGCCATTGAGGCGGAGAATCCCCTCGCTTCCAACAATCTCGCTTATCTTCTCCTCGAACACGGGGGAAGCCCCAACGTGGCGCTGACTTTGGCTCAGACCGCGCGAAAAGGCCTTCCCAACCTGCCCAACGCCGCCGACACGCTGGGGTGGGCATACTACAATAACGGCGGCTACGCGGTCGCAGCACCGCTCTTCGAAGATGCGGTGAAGGCTACTCCCAACAATCCCGCGTATCGGTATCACCTTGGCCTAACTTACCAGAAGCTCAATGATCCAACTCGCGCCAAAGCCGAACTGGAAAAGGTCATCAGCCTGAATCCTTCTTCCCCTCTTGCTGACCAGGCGCGGCATGCTCTTGCCCAGCTCACCGGCGGCTAAAAATATTCGCGTACCCGCCAATATCCTCCCATATTCAGTTTGTGCCGTTCCTTCGTTTTTCATATAAGCTCAGATTGTCGTCGAGCGTTGTGGATTTCGCGATCGCCAGCGGAATCTCCAGCTCTCCAACCACAACATCTTTGAGCTGAGAGAATCGTTCCGAGGAGATTATCGTCGATGAAAGGTGTCGTGCTCGCGGGCGGCAAGGGTTCCCGGCTCTATCCCCTCACACGCGTTACCAATAAGCACCTGCTTCCGGTCTATGATCGTCCGATGATCTTTTATCCCATCCAGACCCTGGTGGATGCGGGCATTCGCGAAATCATCGTGGTAACGGGCGGCCAGAACTCGGGAGACTTCCTGCGCCTGCTCTCCAATGGCAAGGAGTTTGGCTTGGATCGCATCCATTACACCTACCAGGAGGGCGAAGGGGGCATCGCTGACGCATTACGGCTTGCCCAGCCCTTCGTGGAAAATGAAAAGATCTGCGTCGTGCTAGGCGACAACATTATCGAAAATAATATAATTTCCTCGAAAAACTCCTTTGAAGAGCAAAAGCGCGGCGCCCACATCATTCTGAAGGAAGTAAGCGATCCGGAGCGATTCGGTTGCCCTGAACTTACGGGCGGGAAGATACTCAAGATTGAAGAGAAGCCGAAGAAGCCCAAGTCGAATTACGCGGTGACCGGAATCTATTTCTACGATGCCACAGTCTTTGAGAAAATCGGCAAAACAAAGCCCAGCTGGCGAAACGAACTGGAAATCACCGACGTCAATAATTTGTACCTCGAGGAAAAAACCTTAACTCACAGCATTTTGGACGGATGGTGGACAGACGCGGGAACGTTTGAATCCCTCCTGCGTGCCACAAATCTTGCGGCGGAAACGGGTACCAACAAGGTGCCTGGGCGCGGAAAACCGCCCCGGTCCGCCGAAGATTCCCAATAAAGGGCTCGCGTTTTCTGATGACGATTGCATTTCTAATTTTGAGCAAGGAAGGCGGCCAGTGAGAGTTCTGGTTACAGGCGGGGCAGGGTTCATCGGTTCCAATTTCGTGCGCTTTCTTCTCAGCGCTCGCCGCGGCGTCGAAATCGTGAATTTCGACAAGCTGACCTATGCGGGCAACCCCGAAAGCCTTGCCGATATTGCTCAAGATCTTCGGTACCAGTTCGTTCGCGGAGACATCACCGATCGAGTCGCCGTCGGTGAGCTCTTCAGTCGCGGTTTCGATGCCGTGGTTCATTTCGCCGCCGAGACGCACGTTGATCGCAGCATTGAAGACGCTACTCCCTTTCTGAACACCAATATCCTCGGCACCCAATCCTTGCTTGAAGCCTCACGCGATTATCGGAACCTTCGCTTCATCCACATCAGCACGGACGAGGTCTATGGCAGCGCTCCCGTCGGCGTTAGATTCAGGGAGGAAGCTCCCCTCGATCCTCGCAGCCCCTATGCGGCCAGCAAGGCCTCTGCGGAACATTTCGTCGCCGCCTGCGCCAATACATTTGGAATTTCCTCGGTTATCCTTCGCTGCACCAACAATTTTGGCCCGTTTCAATTTCCCGAAAAATTAATTCCCCTGATGATCGCAAACGCCGGCGAAAACAAACCCCTTCCAATCTATGGGGATGGCATGCAAGAGCGCGACTGGCTTTTCGTGGAAGACTACTGCCGAGCAATTACCCTGGCCCTCGAGAACGCAAGTCCGGGTTCCGTCTACAATGTCTCCTCCGGCGTCTCGCAACCCAATCTCGAAATCGTTCGCACAATTCTTCACCTACTCGGCAAACCAGAATCCTTGATTCAATATGTGAAGGACCGCCCCGGCCACGATCGTCGCTATGCGCTCGACAGTTCGAAATTCCAAAAGGAACTCGGATGGCGCCCACAGGTCAACTTCCAGGAGGGCGTGCGCAAAACGATCGAATGGTATCAAGCCAATTCCGGGTGGCTCGATCACGCGCGCTCGGGAGAATACCGAAACTACTATGAGCGGCATTACCATCGCCGGTCCGAAACTTTTCGTTCCTGAACGGCGGGCGGGTCGCAGCGAATTAAATTGTTTTCCGCTTTTAAGCGATTGTTGCAATGCTTGCTTTAAGCATGGGGAGAAGATTGAAATTAGCGCTCGATCCTGCGTATCCCCCCTTCCACTCCGGAAACTACCTCGGATTTCTCCGCATATTCAGATACGGGGCATCCTTCAACAGATGAACTCATGCGAATCTTGATCATTGGTGCCAATGGATTGCTGGGAAGAGATCTCGTCGAGGACTGGACGGGAGATGACATCATCCCAGCGACTTCCAGCGATGCTGACATTCGCGACGTCGATCAAGTTCGCCGATTGGCGACCCGCGAACACCCGGACTGGATAGTCCTCACCGCGGGCTACACGGACGTGGATGGCAGCGAACGCAACTCGGACCAGGCTTTCGCCGTAAATCGTGATGGCACGATAAACGTCTCCCTGGTCGCCCGGGAACTCGGCGCAAAACTTTGTTATCTCAGCACGGACTACGTTTTCGATGGCGCGGCCGAGCGTCCGTACGAACCTGATGCTCCGCTTCACCCTTTGAACGCATACGGCGCATCCAAAGCCGCCGGCGAAAAATCTGTCCAGGAGTTCGCCGGCCATTGGCTGATCGCCCGCACGTCCTGGCTTTTTGGAACTGCCCGCCCCAGTTTCCCTGAAAAAATTCTACTGGCCGCGGATTCGCAACCTGAATTGAGAGTTGTTGCCGATCAGATTGGCTGCCCAACTTATACACGCGACCTGGCGCAGGCCATTCGCGAATTGGTCCGTGCGGAAGCCCGGGGCATCCTCAACATCACCAACTCCGGATCGTGCTCCTGGTTCGAATTTGCTAAAGAGATTTTTCAAAGGGCTGGCCGCAAGACCCCCGTTGTCCCGATCACGTCCACCGAGGCCGGCCGCCCCGCCAAACGTCCTGCATATTCCGTCTTATCTCAAAGGTCCTTGGCTTCCCAAGGCATCGCCATGCGCGCCTGGCAAGAAGCACTGGACGCCTATCTCCTCGAGCTACGCCGCAGGCGCAATCTCAACTAGGGAAGGGCCATCCTCTCAACGGATAATTGCTTATGACACGACGCCTCAGCTACTGGATCCCCGCCGTCTGCGTGGCTATCCTCATATCCGTCTTTTCCACTCGCTATTTTAGCGGAGAGCATACGGCGCAATTCATCATTCCGATCCTCCGATGGTTCTTACCTTCGGCAAGTTTGCACACACTTCACTTGCTGCATTTCGGAATTCGAAAGGCTGCGCACATTACGGAATTCGGCGTCTTCAGCATCGCGGTATTCCATGGCGTTCGCGGCGAACGCCACGGCTGGCGGCCCGAGTGGGCACTCATTACACTGCTGATTGCGGTGAGCTACGCCGGGCTCGACGAGTGGCATCAATCCTTTGTGCCGATGCGAGAGGCCAGATTCCGCGATGTCTTGATCGATTCGACCGGAGCCTTGTTCGCGCAATTGCTTGTTTGGAGTTACGCGAAACTTCACACGAATGCCGCGCCAACGCAGGAGTTCAACAGGAAAATTTCCTAGCCATCGGGTCCTGCGCTCCCGTTACGGGATGGCGGCAACCGCCTCGTTCGAGTTGATGCTCTCGTTCCCGCTTCCATCCACCGCGGTCGTCACGTAGTAGTACGTCGTCGTGTTCGCGACTGTCGAATCCGTATAATCCACCACCGAGACCAGGCTCCCGTTCAACTTCGTGTAGCCCGTGCCGCTCGTCAAGCTCCGGTAGACGTTGTAGCCGCTGACGGTGGACGTGCTAGCGGTCCACGACAGGCTCACGCTATGGGTCACGGTCACTACGCCGCTGCCGGAGAGAGTAATCGTCGCGGGCGAACCGGTGGCGTTGCTGGTGATCGTCACGCTTCCGCTCACACTGCCCGTGGCCGTCGGGCTGAATATCACGCTAAAGGTCAGCTTCTGTGACGGCGTCAGCGTAACCGGCACGCTCGCCCCGCTGAGTGTATACCCTGTCCCAGCCGCTGCGATTGCAGAAATCTGCACGTTTGAATTGCCCGTGTTGGTGATCGTCACAGGCTGCGTCGAAGATGTGCCGTTTGTTACGTTCCCAAAGCTCACCGCGTTCGTGCTGAGCGTCAGGATCTCCGTCGCAGCCACGCCGGTTCCGGTCAGTGCAACCACGGTTGGCGACGTCGCGGCATTGCTCACAAATGTGATACTTCCGCTCGCCGATCCTGCGGCAGCAGGCTGATACTCCGCGTTAAATGTGCTGGAAAGGCCCGGATTAATCGATAGCGGCAGCGTCAAGCCGGTCGTGCTGAAACCGCTTCCGATGACATTCGCCTGGGTGATTGTAAGGACGCCGTTCCCCGGATTACTGATCTGAATCGTCTGGGAATTCGTCGATCCCACGGTCACGCTTCCGAAGTTCGCGCTCGCAGGCGTCAGGGTGACGCCCGCCTGGATACCCGTTCCGCTAACGGAAATAACCGTGTTCGTTCCCTGCGTGCTCGCCACGGTGATATTTCCGGAAACCGTTTCCGCGGCCGAAGGGTCGAACGTCACGTTCATTGTCTGGGATTGCCCCGGCGTCAGGGTGAGTGGAGTCGCGACTCCGCTGGCAGCGACGTCTTTCGCGCTTACCGTCACCTGTGAAATTGTCACGTTCGCAGTTCCGCTATTGGTAAGTGTCACGCTCTTGGAACTCGCAACCCCTGCATTGACGCTGCCGAAGCTCAGGCTGGTCGGATTCGCGGAAAGTGTCACACTCCCCGCGACTCCCGTTCCGCTGAGAGCAACCGTTGACGGAGATCCCGGTGCGTTGCTGGAAACCGCAATCGACCCTGTCAAGCTTCCCACTGTCGTTGGCGCAAATACGGCGCTGAACGTCGCGCTGGCGCCCGCCGCGATGGTGCTTGGCGTTGCCAACCCGCTGATGCTGTAACCCGCGCCGCTCACGCTCAGTTGAGATATCGTCAGCGACGAAGTACCTGTGTTTGTCAGGGTGAAATTTTGCGATTTCGTTTGTCCGTCCACAATGCTTCCAAAGGCGAAACTGGCAGGTGTGATGCTCAATCCCGGCTGAGACCCTGTACCTGTTAGTGCTACGGTCAGTGGCGAGTTGTTCGCATTGCTCGTTACCGTCACGCTGCCAGAGGCGCTGCCCCCAACTGTTGGTGCGAATACCACGTTTAGGGTCGCGGTGGTCGCGGCATTCAGCGTGAACGGAGCGGTAATCCCATTTACGCTAAAACCCGTTCCGCTCGCCGCGATGCTCGAGATTTGGACCGCCGCCGTTCCCGTGTTGTTCAATATGACTTGTTGCGTCGCGTTGCTGCCGGTGCTGACGGTGCCGAAACTCACGGAAGCCGGATTCGCCTGCAATTGCCCAAACGTTGCGGTAGATCCCGTCCCGGCCAGGGTGACGCTCGTCGTGGGATTCACCGGATCGTTGCTCGTTATGGACAAGTTCGCGGTGGCCGCCCCCGCCGCTGTTGGCTGAAAATTCACTCCCACCGGTGCAGACTGGCCCGCGGGTATCGTCTTCGGCGTGGTAATTCCGCTTACACCGAATTCGGCGCCAACAATCGAAACTACGGAAATCGTCAGGTCCGCATTGCCAGTGTTCGACACCGTTAAGCTCAAATTGCTCCTGGAACCAGTGCCGACCGTGCCAAATTGAACTGAGCTGCTGCTAACGGAGATCTGGGGAGCCGGTGCGACTGCCGTGGCGGCAAGATTCACCACCGCTGGTGTTGCTCCATTGCTGCCTTGGACCGTAAGCGTCCCGCTCACCGCTCCGGCGGCCGAGGGCATCACGACAACCGTGAAATTCGCACTCTGGCCGGTGGCCATCGACATCGGTAGTGTCACACCAGTCCAGCTGAATGCCGGGTTAGAGGTCGTCGCCTGCGTAATCGAAACGGGCAAGGAGCCGGTATTTGTGAGGGCGATGGTCTGAGTGGTCTGTTTTCCTACTCCGACCTTCCCGAAGTTCACGGTCGTCGGGCTCACCTGAAAGGCCGCCTGTCCGCTGGTGGTGGTTTTATTGGCACTCACAAGACCCGCGCAGCCGCCAAGGATTCCGGTGCAGAAAAGCGTAGCTGAGAGCAGGATCGCGCTAAACAGTTGGCGCGGACTTGCGGGTCGCTGCCGTGCCCCGATTCCTTTGGCCTCAGCAGTACCCTTGATTCTCATCGTCTTTCCCTCCGCAATCCTCATCACGTCATGAGAGTACGGGTACTAGGTCCTTACGACTACTGGCGGGAGGAACAATTTCGGGACAGCCCGCGAAACTGGCCCGGAGGGAAACTTCAACCTGCCCTTCCGTTCACGCTGTGTCTTGTTGTCAGGTGATGCGAAAATTACAGAGGCTTGAAGTTCTCTGAGGTAAACCGCAACCAACTCTAAATTAAAGGGTTACTGGATGGGACAGACGGGATTCTCATCCTCGAGACATAACCCCAGAATCGAAGTGGGACAGAGCGAAGGGATCTGAGCCAGATTTTACTGCCCAGGCAGGGAAGGACAGTCAGGGACAGCATGGTATGGGTGGGGCCGATTGGATCGGGGGCGGCATCCCCCTCCTCCCGGGTGGCGAAGCTTGCTGAGGTGGGGAACGTCGTCGATTAACTGACCTCAGTAAGTTTCACCCTCGGCGCGGCTTCATAAGCTCGCTCCAGGAATGTCCAGCCTTATCTTTCTCCGAAAGAATTGGTTCGCCTCGCAGGGGCCAATAAATTCCCAAATTGGGATCGTTCCACAAAAGCGTTCGCTCATGCCGAGGAGCATAAAACTCCGTAACCTTATAGACGACCTCCGCCGTTTCTGACAGAGTGTAGAATCCGTGCGCCAATCCTTTCGGAATCCAGATCATCTTCTTTTCCGCCGCCGACAGGGTAAATCCTGACCATTTTCCGAAACTGCTCGATCCCGGCCGAAGGTCTACAACCACGTCAAAGATTTCCCCAAACAACACCCGGATCAGTTTCCCTTGCTCCTGCTCCACCTGATAGTGGAGGCCCCGAAGTACCCCTCGTTTTGATTGCGACTCGTTGTCCTGCACAAATTCTTCGGTAATTCCAGCTTCCGCAAATTTCTTTGCATTATAGGTTTCCAGAAAATAACCGCGGGCATCGGAAAATACGTCCGGCTCGATTACAACCACTCCCTGAAGTTCTGTCGAATGAATACGCATGAATCTCTCCACCTGCCCCGAGGACGAAACCGTCCAGCACTTGCCTTTCATTCTTCTACTATTCTTTGGAGAATATCGCGAAATTGTGAGGAGGAGGACGCAATTCAAGAGCTAATTCAAAATCGGTTCCGGCTAATTCTGGGCGAGGCCGATCGGCCCCTCAGTTTGGTTTCTTTGAATGGGAGCCCGGCGGGACACCAGCCCGGCATCCTGAATTTTATAGATTAGGGCCCTGTAACTGATCTTCAACGCCTGTGCGGTTTTCCGGCGGTTCCACTGGTTCGCGCGAAGGGTCTCCAGGATTACGTTCTTTTCCATCTCCCGGATCGCGTCCTTCGAAAGCCGTTTCAAGGTAACCTGCGCCTCGCCGTTTTCCGCTTCTCTAACCACTCTCTTGGTTCGCCGCGTGGGAATTTCCTGGTGGATTACCGCCTCGGGACCCAGCAGTACGTAGCGCGCGACTCCGTTGGACAATTCCCGAATGTTGCCCGCCCAGGCGAGATTTTTCAGATACTCCAGCATCTCGGGGGGAAATGCTTCTGCTTTTATCTCAAACTGCCGCTCAAACTGTTTCCGGAAATATTCGGCAAGCAGCGGAATATCGTCCCGTCGCTCGCGCAGCGCCGGCATCCGCAGCCGGAACACATGGATCCTGTAATACAGATCCTGCCGAAACCTGCCGGCATTCACCTCTGCGTCAAGATCCTTGTTGGTGGCGCAAATCAGGCGGGCGTCCACTTTTCTTTCCGAGTGATCGCCGATCCTGGAAAAAGTGCCGTCCTGCAGGAAGTGCAGCAGTTTGCTCTGAAGATTCAAATCCAGATCGGCGATCTCGTCCAGAAACAAGGTTCCCCGATGTGCAAGTTCCACCCGCCCGGGCTTCACATTGTTGGCGCCGGTGAAGGCCCCTTTTTCATAACCGAATAGTTCGCTTTCCAGGAGTGTTCCGGGAATTGCGGCGCAGTTCACTTTCACAAACTCGCCTGCCCCATATTCCGAGTTGCCATGGATCCACCGGGCCAGCGCTTCCTTCCCGGTTCCCCCCTCGCCGCAAGTCAGGATGGGAACATTGGTACGGCAAATCCTGGCAGCCCGCGCCCGGACTTCCATCATGGCAAGCGAATGCCCGAAAAGGATCAGGTCTGGGAGGACCGCGCCCGGTTTCTCAACGCCCGAAAGCCTTTTGGAGTTATCCGCTGGCATATACACTCAACGACGCTTGGCTGCACACGGCCAGCCAAACAATCAAATCGCTCGTAACTCCAGAATTCGCCCGAAGCCACAGCAAACCATACAGAATCAGCTGCTTATGGAAATTCAGGATATATAAGTAATGGTACTCAACCAAGGAGGTTCGCCACGATCCATGGCAGAGGCAGGAAAATCACATCACCGTACGAGGAAGGATTCTTCTCTTATATGGAAGCTATGGGAGGTTCAACAAAAGTCTAATCTGGCCTGATTTTGTCCTTACCGGTTGGGGAACACGTAGGATTCCAGCAGATCCGCCCGGGCCTTTTCGTCTGAAGCCATCACCTTCAGAAGGTCGCTGACCGAAAGCATTCCAAGATATTTGCTTCCTTCGCCGAGAATCAATAGGTGGTAGACGCCATTTTGTTCCATCAGCCGCAGGCTTTCATCAAACGTTACTTCCGGCGTCACGGTCACCAGTTCCCTGCTCATAATTTCCGAAACGTTCAGCCAGGCGGGACACTTATTCTCCGCCGCCACTTTGTCGGAGATGTCGCTCTGAGACACCACTCCAATCAGTTTGCCGCTCGAATCCACAACTCCCACCGAGCGCACTTGTTTCTCTCGCAGGTATTTCGCTGCGTCCAGGACGCTCTTGTTTTCCGGGATGGCAAATACTTCCTTGCGGGACCCGATTAGATCCGCTACTTTCATTGGACCCTCCGGGGAACTCGATTCGCCCTCATGCTAGACTTGCCGCCACTTGATTGCAATGGAAAAATGACCCGGAACCCGGTTGGATGCGCCTTCTCAAACCGCCCTGCCTAAGACGCGCGAGCCCCGTCACCGCGCACGATGTCATACCTCTCAATCACTGCCGCGACCCCCATGCGCTGCTCTCCCTCTTCCAGCCGGGCCTCCACCCGCACAACCTTGCCCTGGGCCCGCACGAATACGTCGGATCCATGCGTTATCTCCCCAGGAAGAGTCAGCGTAAGATCCAACGCGCTTCCCGCTTCCATCTCGCGTTCGATCACGAAATACAGCCCTTTGGTGGAGATGTCGCGGGTCTTCCCTTCTTGACGGACCACCAGTTTTTCCGCCGAAAATCGAATGCTCACCGGCAGTGTGAGATCGTAACGCCGCGCCAATCGGCGCTCAGTCATTAAGGACATCACCAACTCCGTCCGAGGCTTCGCGAGCCATCCGCTGCATGAACTGACGTCTAGTCTGATGAGTACAGGAATTCTAAAGGCTCAGTTTCAGAAGTTACATCCGTCTAAAACGAGCCCACTCTTTGAAGCACTTCTTATCTAGTAATGTCCGATGGTACTTCAGGCAACTGCGCTTCCGGGCCAACCCCAATTATCGTTGCGCAAGATACCTTGCCCTCAACGAACTCGCAAGTTCTCTTTTTTGCAAAAGTGTCGTTTGCCGGCAACCTCGTACTAGAACCCGCTAACCTTCCTGCTTTGCCCCCACTGTGGCCGGCGCAGTCTCCTCCGGTTTGGCCACGGAACTTCGCCGAGTCCGGGGCGTGTCCAGATTAAACTGCCGCATCTTGTACAGCAGCGCTTTGTAGCTGATTCCCAGCATCTTTGCGGCGTCCTTGCGGCACCAGCGGGTCTTTTCCAAGGCATCGGCAATCGCTTCCATTTCCGCTTCATCCTTCAATCCGCGGACCAGAGCCTTGAGACCCTGCTCGCGAACCACGGGCGCCTCTTCCCGGGGCGAAGTTCTCTGTCGCGTGGCGGACATCTCGATCAGCTCGCGCAAGCTACCTTCGTCGTCCTCAAGAATCACGTAACGCTTCACGAAGTTTTCCAACTCGCGCAGATTTCCCGGCCACGGATAATTGATCGCCGCGTCCAGCAGATGCTTCGATGGTGTCTGGAGAGTTTTCCCGAATTTCTCGCTGTATTTCTCGAGGAAGTGCTTGAACAACAAGGGGATCTCGGAAGTCCGCTCTCGCAAAGGCGGTACGATGATCGAAAGCACATTCAGCCGGTAATACAAATCCTCACGGAATCTGCCCGTTTTCATCGCTTCATGCACATCCACGTTCGTCGCTGCAAGCACACGAACATCGGTCTCCACCAAATGTCTGCCGCCCAGCCGCGAATACTGGTGGTCTTGCAGCACGTGAAGCAGCTTGGCTTGCAGGTGCACCGACATTTCGGCAATTTCGTCCAGGAAGATTGTTCCCTTATTGGCCAATTCGAATTTTCCGGGCTTTGCTCGCACAGCACCCGTGAAGGCGCCCTGTTCAAACCCGAACAGTTCCGACTCCAATAATTCTCCAGGCAGCGCCGCGCAGTTGACCTTGATGAACGCCTGATTCCTTCTCTTCGACCGGAGGTGAATCATGCGAGCAACAACTTCCTTGCCGACTCCGCTTTCTCCGCATACAAACACGGGCACGTCCACGGGCGCTATCTGCAGGATCTGTTGCCGGATGCGTACCATCTGCGGGCTAGCCGCAAGAAAGCTCAAATCCTCGGTCACTTGGTCGCAATAATCTCGCAGCGCCTTATTCTCCTGGGTCAACTGCTTTTTCTGCCGCGATTTCAGCATCGCGGCTTCCAGTTCCGTCTTTTCGAATGGTTTCGTCAGGTAATCGTGTGCGCCCAATCGGATCGCTTCCACCACCGTGCCGACTTCATTCGAGCACGACAGCATGATCACGTTCAGGCTGCGGTCCAACTGCATCAGTTCCTGCAGTGTTTCGAGCCCTCCCATCTCCGGCATCAGCACATCCAGGATGATGAAGTCGGGGCGCTCGCCATCATTTACGCGCTTGATCGCGTCTTTCCCGTTGCTCACCGTCTCCACATCAAACCCTTCTACTTCCAGAAGGGTCTGTAGATATTTCCGGATACTCGGCTCGTCATCCACTACCAGAATCTTCTCTTTGACCTGCATGTCTCTTCCCCTCTTTCCCGCTCCAACTCAATTCTCAGGTTTGATCCATCGGCAACAAAAACGCGAACGTGCTTCCTCGTTGCGATTCGCTCTCCACCCAAATCTTTCCACGGTGCGCCTGGATCAACCTCTTTGCGATCGCCAGGCCCAATCCCATCCCAGACGTATTTCGATCCACACGCACAAAGTCTTCAAAAATTTCCTGGTGATGCTCCGGCGCGATGCCGGTCCCCGAATCTGTAACACTTACTTCCACGCTGTTTGGCCGCGGCAGCCGGAATCGCCGCCGTTCTTCCACCGGCGCAACTTCGGCCACGCGTCTCTCCCAAAAATGCGGCTTGGCCCTCAAAACAACAGTCCCGCCCGCAGGCGTGTGTTTCAGGGCGTTGTCCAGCAGGTTCGCCGCGGCTTGTTGTACTTTCTGATAGTCGAACTTGAATGTCGGAATTGACGGGTCAATCTGGGTCTCGAGTTTCACGCCTTTTCTTTGAAAGGCTTCCGACCACCGCCCAGTCATCTCGACAAGACAATCGCGCAGATCGTTTTCCCGCAACTGCAGCACTAACTTCCCGCTTTCCAGGGCCGAATAGTTCAGGAACATCGATACCAGGCGCACCAGCCGTTCGCAGCTTTCTTTCGACTCTTCCAGAATGTCCTTCTGCTTATCACTTAGCTTGCCCAGCGAGTTAGTCAGGAGCAGATCGTAATAGCCTTTAATAACTGCCAATGGGGTTTTCAATTCATGCGCGGCGGACGCAAGAAAGACAGTTTTCTGGCGGTTCACTTCCTGCAGCTTCAGGTAGGCCGCCAGTAAATTCCGGTAGGTTATTTCCCTCTCCTGCAGCAGTTCCTGGACCGTCGGCTGCGGCGATCCGTTTCCGTCAACAGGCTCCGGTTCGTTGGCGAACTGAATCGCCACCCAATCCGATTCTGGAATCCATTTCACGCGTGCATGAAAACTTTTGAAGCCGGCTTTCCCCCCAATTTCGATTTCGTGCTCGCCGCTTTCGATTCTTTTCGAGATTTCCCGGGGCTCTACCCGCAACAACTCTTCGAATATATTTGAGGAAATAGCATCAGACTTGCCGTGCTCCTCCAGGAATTTCTTCGCTCGCGCGTTCACCATCAGTACGCGCCCATCCCGGCTGGCAACTACCACCCCTTTTTCCACGATGTCCAGCAATGCCCGCACGTGTTCCGAGGGAAAATTAGTTCCACCTGGCACATATTTGCCCGTGGTCGTTGTAATACCACTTCCCATAGACTTCAGCTGGCTCCTGTCCTGAGTGGTAAATATTTTCCCTTAGGCTGATTTCATCCTTTCAAACACCCACCGGACTGTCAATGGTAAAAGCGTTCCATTTGCACAATTTGGGAAAAGGCCTACTCAATCCAAGCCTTCACTTACTCCCGGCCTGCCGGAGGCTTCCTCGACTTCCTCCATCTATATCTAAAGAAGCGTGTTAATTTGAGATTTGCTTTCAGGATACTGGCAGACAACCTGCAAGAGATGTACTAGTTCCTGAGTACTACCATGCGCATCCTATGGACCTACGGACCGATCAACTAAAGGAGGGAGTTCGCGTGGATTCGCAACGGGCACGCCGCTCGCCTCGAATCCGCCTACAGGTTCCGGTTTTCCTGCGGGCCTCCGATGCCTCCGGGACGGAATTTATTGAGCTCACCCGGACCCTCAACATCAGCGCTACGGGCGCCTGTATCACTTCCACCCACATTCTGAGGCCCGATCAGGCGGTCCTGCTCACAATTCCTGCGCCTTCTCCCTCATCCTCGAGCCTCATTCCCAGTGAGACTCCTCCGATCCAGGCAAAGGTTCGTCGCCAGGAAACTCTGGGTGACCAGCGTCTTTTCGGCTTGGAATTCCTTCGGGCTCTCGACTAACTCTCCCCCCTTAGTACCAGTTGGACTGCAAGCGCGGACCAGGAATTTCACGCCTATCCCTCGGGCCAGGTAGATCTCGCTTATCTTACCTTTTTATAATAGGATAGGCCGCAAATGAGAACCGGCTAGGCTCGATTGGCCCGACCTGTGCAACCTTCAGGATTGGCAACCAATTTGCTCCCTAATCCACCGGTTCTCTGACTGCGCTTGCCCCAACCCCCGCGGGGATAGGCAGATTGTGGGAAATACCCAGCTATGCCCAGCCCCGGTGCCCCAGTGGCCCCGCGTTTGCCCTTGGAAGACGCCTATCTCGAGCTTTTGGCCGACACGCTCGAGGGCCTCGATCAGTCCGCTCGCGGACAGTTTCTCCAGCATTACTTTCGCGCCACAACTCACCTCGAGTTGCGCGAGAGCCAGAGCCTCCAGTTGTGGGACGAGGTGCTTCTTCGCCGCCGCGAGCTTGCAGACGCGCTCCGCCGCCCCGTTTCTCTCAAGACCGTCCTAATGGACGTACTTTCCACTTCTGGACTAGTCCGCGTCCCAGTGATCCTTGAGTACGAGGAGCTGAAAAAAATTCAGTTGAACGCGGTCACGGACTCGCTCACGGGTTTGTACAATCGCAGGCTCTTCGCGGAATCTTTTGAAAAGGAACTGAACCGTGCCCGCCGCTACGGGCTTCCGCTCGGCATCGTCATCATGGATCTTCATCGCTTCAAGGAAGTCAACGACAAGTACGGCCATCCGTGCGGCGACGAAGTTCTTCGCGCTGCCGCAACCACGCTGCAGCGGGCGCTGCGCACTTCCGACTCCGCCTTCCGCATTGGCGGCGACGAGTTCGCCCTGCTGCTTCCGCAAACCGATGCCGCCCAGGCGCTCGCGCTCGGCCGCCGTATCGAAGCCGTATTTGCAGAGACCCTGCGGCCGCTTCAACTTTCCTTTGCCGTGACGATGGACCACGGTGTCGCCAACTTTCCCCAGGATGGCGATCAATCGGATCAATTGATTCGTATTGCTGACGAGCGCCTTTATCGTTTCAAGCAAGCCAATCACTCCCGCAATAGCGGCGATCCCTCGCGCTCTCCAATACCCCCCACCGCACCTCCTGCTGCCGCTCAATCCCCGATTTCTATCTCAGCGGGCCGCGCTTCCGACAAAGTCTCGTCCGATTTCGTGGCAGCCTCCTCAGCAGCGGCAGGGGCTCTTGCCGAACAGGCTCCTGCACCTCTCGCCGAAGCCTCCTTCGCCGTTCAGCGCAAAGCGGAACGCGTTTCCATGCTCGGTACCAACGCCTACGCGATCATCGGGGATCAGGGCAGCCGTCGCGCCCGCGTCCTTGACCTGGGCTTCGGGGGTGTCGCCCTGGAGTTTGAACAGCCGGAAGAACTCCCCGAAAGCATACTGGCGATCCTCCATGTCCCGATTCTTCCGCCTGTCCGCGTCTATCTGCGGCCGGTCTGGTCGCGGCGCACCGTTGAGGGCTCTTTCCGCTTTGGTTGCCATTTCGTCTCTTAGGCGCATTTAATCCGCCGCGCTGACTTCCTCCCGGAGTATTTGTAGGGCGCGTCCTTTCGAGGCGCGATTTCCGCGCCCCGGAAGGTCCTGCGGGGCGGGCCGCTCTTAGATCTCGACTGGCATCCACTCACCCAATTGGCCCGGCAAAGACAGTTCTCCTTTTTCCAACCTGATCCGCTCGCACAAACCGCATTCCCCTCAAATTTCTCCGAAATTCCTCTCCCCTGTCCGTAAGTACAGGTTCGGACTTTGTAAGCCCTGTCCTACAACTGTACTGGGGACAGGTTGCCAGTACTCTTCCAGAAACAGTAACTTGAAATTTCCGAATCTGAGGGGGCTCTCAACAGAAGTGATCTCTCGCCGTTCCAACTTTCGGTTCCTGGGCAGCATTGCTGCCGCATCATTGCTGTTATTCCAAGCACTGATCCTTGTCGGCTGCGCGAGTGTTACACCCCACTCCTCGCCGAGCACGTCGGCTCTTTCCCTCTCCGCCACAAGTTTCAATTTCAATAACGTAGCGATCGGCCAGTCCGCAACGCAGACGCTTCACATTACAAACACCGGCGCCGCTCCGCTCACTATCAGTTCCCTCACACTCTCCAGCACGCAATTTTCTTTCACCGGCCCGTCTCTTCCACGCACCGTCCTCCCGGCTCAGAACGTCGCCTATACCATCTCCTTCGCCCCCACAATTGCGGGAACCGCGACCGCTGCGATCCAAATCGCCTCCAACGTTTCGACCGCGTCCGTCTCTCTGGCCGGTGTCGGCGCGAAGGATTCCGCTGCCGTACAGGTGACGCCGTCGTCCATCAATTTTGGGAATCTCGTATTGCAGTCCACGGCTACGCAAAACGTTACCCTCAAGAACACTGGCGACATCAACATCACCATTAGCGGGGTCACCGTGGCGGGCGCCGGGTTCGGGTTCTCCAGCCTTTCCCCGGGATACTCCCTCACCCCGAACCAAAGCGTCACCTTTCAGGTTTGGTTCCGGCCCCAGACCAGCGGTTCTGCATCCGGAAATGTCTCCATTCTGAGTTCAAGTCTTGCCTCCCCCGCGAGCATTTCTGTGGCTGGCGCAGGAGTCACCTCCTCATCCTCATCTACTCCATCTCTGCTGCACAGTGTCACGCTGACTTGGGGCCCCAGTGCAAGCTCAGTAATCGGTTATCGCGTCTATCGCGATGACGGCAGCGGCCTCTCCCCACTTTCTGCTGTACTCACCAATCTCAGCTATACCGACACAACTGTCGTCTCAGGTAGCACCTACGAGTACGCTGTCACCGCGGTTGACTCCGCTGGCGGCGAAAGCGCCTACTCCAACCAGGTCTCTGCCGTGATTCCGACTCCCTGATCGAATTCTGCATCTCCAGCGCCGATTTTGAAAATCTGGACTCCTCCGTTATAATCGGAGATTGTCTTGTGACCTAGCGACGCGGCTGTAGCTCCCTCCAGGGGATTGCCGTGCAGACCGGCCACACTAGATTGGAGACCCATGAAACCCGGTATTCATCCTGACTACCATCCCGTTACCGTCCACTGCGCCTGTGGCAGCACCTTCCAGACTCGTTCGACGATCAAAGGCGATATGCTCCGCGTCGAAATTTGCTCCAGCTGCCACCCATTCTTCACGGGCAAGCAGAAGCTTGTGGACACCGCGGGCCGCGTTGAGCGCTTCAACAAGAAATACGCCAACGTTCCTGCCGCTGCTGCCAAGAAGTAATAGCGGTCAAGCATCTATGTTTGCAGGGGCCGGGCTTGCCCGGCCCGCTCTTTTTTCGTTACCTTTTGTCCGCTTCCAACTCTCCGTGTAGAATCAACTTCCAACGTGGCTACGCAATCTCGCATGTTCGACGGCGCACCGGACGCCGGCTTGGTGGAGACGGGCGCGCCGCGCGTCACGCTTCGCAACGCCTTCCTGCATCCCTTCGATTCCGCCATCGCCGCCGCCCGCACTTGCTACGCCTCGCATCTCATCAATCACGACGAGATCACAGACAAGCAACGCCTGAATATCGGTGCAGCCACTTTTTACAGCGGCCACCATACCGTCTACCAGCACGCCCACTTCGAATTCGGCCTGGAAAACGTCAGCCGCCAGTTCGTCTGGTCCTTTCTTCACGCGCATCCCTTCTACAACTCGGAGCAGCAAAGCCAGCGCTACGTCCGCCTCGATCGCGCCCAGGCCTATGTTCCGCCGGTCTCTCTCTTCTTCGACGAAACCTCTCGCAATATTTACGCAAACGCGCTGGCCCGAGCATGGGCCTTCTATCGCGAACTCTCTGCCCTGCTCACGCCCGACGCGCGCAATATTCTAGGCGACATCTGGCATATCGGCCCGATGTCTCATCCGAAGCGCATTCAGAAAATCGAGCGGTCCGCTGAAAAACGTTCCATCGAAATCGCCCGCTACGTTCTGCCGGTTGCGGCCTTCACCACCATGGTTCACACCGTCTCTGGCATCGTTCTTCACCGCCTCTGGCGCATGTGTTCCGCCTCCGACACACCCAGCGAAGCGCGCGCCGTCATCGGCGATATGGTGGCGCACGTACGTCAACTCGATCCCCAATTTTTCGATCGCTTTGGCCTCTCCCCTCTCGAAGAGTTGCCCGAATGGAAGGATGTTGCCTCAACCAAGGCCGAAGCTGACGGCTTCGCAGTGGAATTCGACGCCAAACTCAACGGCAAAACTTCCCGTCTCGTCGATTATTCACCCAACGCGCCGCGCGTCATGGCCGAATCCTATCGCGCCGTTGTGGGTCTTCCCGAATCCGCCTGCAGCGACGCCGAAGCGATCGACCGCCTGCTCAATCCCGCGCGCAATCTATATCGTCTCGAAACTCTGAACATCGGTGTCCACGCGCCCATGATGCGCGCCCTGCAGCACGCCAATTACACCTTCGCCAAGAAAATCAGCCACACCGCAGACAGCCAGGACCAACGCCACCGCATGGTTCCCGGCTCGCGCCCGTTGCTCACGCTCGCGGACACCCGCAAACCGGATTTCATCACTCCCAAACTTCTTGAAGAAAATCCCCGCGCCATAGAACTCTACCAACGCGCCATGCACGAAGCCTGGTCCGCAAAAAACGAGCTCCTCGATCGTGGCGTGCCACCCGAAATCGCGCTCTACCTTCTGCCCAATTCCAAATCCATTCGCCTCGTCGAAACCGGCTCGCTCCTCCATCTTCTCCACAAATGGACCATGCGCACCTGCTTCAACGCACAGGAAGAAATCTACGCCGCTTCCATGGACGAAATCGCCCAACTCCGCGAAGTCCATCCCCAGCTCTCCCGCTACATCGGCCCGCCCTGCCACCTCCGCGCCGGCATCACTACCCCCATCTGCACCGAAGGCTCCCACTTCTGCGGCATAAAAGTCTGGCTCGACTTCCCCAACACCCCCCGCCGCATCTGAAACCTGTTGACACCTTCATCATCTCTAATTATTAATTGGGAGGCCTGCCATGACTCCCACCCGTCTCCGCCTGAACGCTATGGCCCTCGCTTCTCTTCTGATTTTGGCGCCTGTCTCCAGCGCCTTCGACTCGCCTCTTTCCGACACCGCCGTCCGCGAAGCTTATTTCCTCGGCCAACGCCACGACGATTCACTCCCGAAAATTCTGGAGAAGTACGTCATTCATGTGAAGCCTCCGGAGACCGGGCCGTACATCGAGTCGGTCAGCTTTCTGACTCCGTATATACTCACGGCGCTCAATTCAAGCCAACAGTTAAACATCTACAGCGCCCAACAAGCGCAGCTTGATCACCAAAAGAACCCTGAGGTGGCCCGAGTGACGGTTCAAATCGATCTGACCGCCTCTTATGGCCTGTTTCTTTCTGGGCGGAGGGGAACCCACCCGGATTCACTTAAGGGAATCTCTATGCGCACGTCCGACTTCTGGCGCGATTTCCGTCTCCGGACTTTTCAGAAAGGCGAGTTGGTCATTCCGGCCAGCGCGAACGGCGAACCCCAGTTCCTATGTAGTGATGCCGGCTGCCAACTCTCTGGCGCCCTGCTCACCTTCGAATATCCCGCCGCGTCCTTCACCGACACATCCGCCACCATCCAGATCGACCCGCCAGAAGGCGACCCGGTCGTCGTGGACTTCGACCTCACCTCGTTCCGCTGATTTCGATCAATGGCAAGCTGGGTTCGGCCGGTACTCCGGAGCTGCCGGTGCTATGGAAGAGTGCTACATCCTTCGTGGCCAGCCCCGGAGGGGCGCAAGACGTTAGCCCAGCCCGTAAGGGCTGGGTCTGCGGAACAACAAAATCAAGCCCCGGAGGGGCGACAGGCTCTTCCCATTCTCAACCCTCTGCCCCTTCGTAACCCTCGCCACAAAAAATCCCTCAACTCCTCCAATGCAACGTGACCGGCCCATCCATCGGGTGTTCCATCGGCAAGCCGCTGCGCCTCGACTCAATCAGATTCTGCTTCAAGGCGAAATACCATTTCGCCGGACGATCCGCGTCATCGATCAACATCAACCGGGGATTGTGCTTCAATCCTTCCGATTGCTGGATCATTGTTTCCTGGTCCTGCCGCAAAAATATCTTCGCGAAGACGTGGAAGATTGAAACCGGGAACGGCAAGTTCCACGCCGCCACAAAATCGATCCGGCACAAATCCCGCCGCACCGGCGTCACTGTCGCCCGGCTGGAAAACCACAGCTTCCCGCTCCGGTCGATCTCCGTTCGAATGTTGGGCAGCACAAAATCAATCGTCGTCGTCACCGTCTCGCCGGTCATCTTCGCCAGCAACTTATATGGCGCGCTGTTCGCGCTCGGCTGGTGCGGGCTCATCCGGAATCCATTCGGAATCGGCTCGAACTGTTTCGCTTTCTCGTGAATGCTCGTCTTGCTTCGCCAGAACCACGATTGGTGTACAAACGGCCCGTGCGCCGGGTCCATCAATCCGATAATTCCGTGATCGATGTGCGACGGTAGCTCGCACTCCAGCCGGGTGATCTTGAATTTCGCGCTGAATTTTTCCAATTCCGGCGACACAGGCAGTTTTTCCGGTACCCGCGCTCCCGGCGCGCTCATATACACCCAAACGTACCCGTCACGCTCCTCGCAGGGATAATGCGCGGCATTGATCCGTTCCACCTTCAGCTTGTCGTGGCTCGTCAGCGACGGAATCTCCACGCACCGCCCGCTGCACGCGTCAAACTCCCACCCGTGGTAGCTGCACTGCACATTCTTCCCGTCAAAATGCCCGTACGAAAGGGGAATCCCCCGGTGCGGGCAAGCGTCCCGCATCGCAAACGCCTTTCCTTCGCCCGTCCTTCCCAGCACCAGTGGCACTTCCAATAGCATTGCTTTCGCCAAATTCTTCCCGTAAATCTCCTCACTCTTCAACGCCGGATACCAGAAGTCCCACAAAAATCCCGCATCCGTTTTCGGAGCGTTCTCCGCCAGCCCGTCCACCGAATTTTCCAACGCCGCCCGAACCGCTTCACTCATTCCCGCCACCCTCGAGCCCATGTAGCGGCCACCTTCAGGTGGCCCAGCGCTCAACTCTTAGTCCCAGCAGCCAACTCCAAATCGCATCGTAGTACACCCTCCCACCGCAGGCAATCCACTTTGGAGTGCGGCAGCAGCGCTGCCGCTTTTGCGATGGTAGCCCTAACGCAAAATTTTGCGTTTACTACAGAAGCCGCCAAAACCCTAGGCGCTGCTCAAGCATCCAATCCGCTAGCGCTTTTGCTATACTACTCGCAGAACATGTACTCCTTCTTCCATTAGCTGTCCCAAGTCTCGCACCCACTAGGGTGCCGCCTCCCATTTCACAAATCACCGGTCACCCCAAGGCGCCTCATCGCCAAGAATCAGGAAGGAATCCCAATGGCCGCTCTCACGCTCTCCGAAAAACTCGATCAGCTCGACGCCCGCTACCAGGAAATGACCCAGGAACTCTCCACTCCCGAGGTCGTCACTGATTCCGCGCGCTTCCAGAAACTCGCCAAGCAGCACTCCGATCTCGAAACCATCGTCAACAAGCACCGCGAGTTCAAGCAAATCGAAAAGGACTTGGCCGCCACCCACCAGATGGTCGTCGAATCTGAAGACGCCGAAATGCGCCACATGGCCCAGGAAGAAGAAAAGCTGCTGGCCGCGCGTAAGGAACAGACCGAGCGCGAGCTGAAACTTCTTCTCCTCCCCCACGATCCCGTAGACGACAAAAACATCATCCTCGAAATTCGCGCCGGCACCGGCGGAGACGAAGCCGGCATTTTCGCGGGCGACCTCTTCCGCATGTACTCCCGGTACGCCGAATCCCAGGGCTGGAAAGTCGAAGTCATGGAAAGCTCGCCCGCACAAATGGGCGGAGTGAAAGAAATTGTCGCGGCCATCCAAGGCAAGAAAGTCTATTCCAAGCTGAAATATGAAAGCGGCGTCCACCGGGTGCAGCGCGTCCCCGCCACCGAAACGCAGGGCCGCATCCACACCTCCGCCGCCACGGTCGCCGTCCTCCCCGAGGCCGACGAAATCGACATCAAGATCGAAGCCAAGGATTTGCGCATCGATACTTTCTGTTCTTCAGGCCCCGGCGGTCAGTCCGTCAACACCACCTATTCCGCCGTGCGGATCACGCACTTGCCCACTGGCCTCGTCGTCTCTCAGCAGGACGAAAAATCCCAGATCAAAAACCGCGCCAAGGCCATGCGCGTTCTGCGTTCCCGCCTTTACGAGATGGAACTCGAAAAGCAGCAAGCCGCAATCGGCGCCGAACGCCGCGGCCAGATCAAAACTGGCGACCGCTCCGAAAAAATCCGCACCTACAACTATCCGCAAAACCGCGTCACCGACCACCGCATCGGCCTGACCATCCACCAACTAACCGATGCAATGGACGGCAAACTAGCCCCCCTGGTCGATGGCCTCGTCGAACACTACGAAGCCGCCCGCCTAAAGCAGGAGCTAGCGGAAGCCTAAGCGCTCTTGTAGAGACGGCTTTATGCCGCCTTCTTCTCTGCGCCCTCAGCGTCTCTGCGTTAAACTCTTCTCCTAAAACTAATGTCCTCGCAACAATCCAAATCCCTCGACGTCCGCACCGCCCTAAAACAGGGCATCCATCTTCTCCGCCAAGCCCGCGTCCCCTCCGACACTCTGGCCGCCGAACTCCTCCTCCTCCACGTAACCCACCGCGACCGCACCTGGCTTTACGCCCGCCCCGAAGAACTCCTCGATCCCCAAATCCTTGAGTCCTATTTCTCTCTCCTCCGCCGCCGCGCCGCAGGCGAACCCACGCAACATCTAACCGGCAAGCAGGAATTCTGGGGCCTCGAATTTGAAGTCACTCCCGACGTGCTCATCCCCCGCCCCGAAACCGAGCACCTCATCGAAGTCGCTCTCGATCGCCTCGCCGTCCGCGAACTCCGCCACAGCCGCGACCCCAAACTCACCGGCGAAAATCTCACTATCGTCGACATCGGCACCGGCTCCGGCTGCATCGCCATCGCCCTGGCCAAAGAACTCCCCAACGCCAAAATCTACGCCACTGACATCTCCCCCGCCGCTTTGGCAGTAGCCCAACGCAACGCCACCCGCCTAGGCTTCTCCAATCGCATCACCTTCCTCGAATCAAACTTGCTCTCAGCCTTCTCTCCCTCTTCTCACCAGTCACCAATCACCAGTCACCAGCTTGCCCTGAGCTTGCCGAACGGGTCACCCCTCTTCGATCTCATCATCTCCAACCCTCCCTACATCGGCCGCAAAGAAAGCAACTCCCTCCCCATCGAAGTCCGCGAACACGAGCCCGCCTCGGCCCTCTACGGCGGCGAAGAAGGCTACGAACTCTACGGTCCGCTCATTCTCCAAGCCGCGAGCCATCTCAAATCCGGCGGCCTCCTGGTCCTCGAACTCGGCCACGACTCCCTCCCCGCCGTCCGCACCCTCCTCGAATCTCCCCATTGGACCAACGTCCACGTCACCAACGACCTCGCCGGCATCCCGCGCGTCCTCTCCTCCGAACGCACCTCCGCGTAGCGGCGACTTTCAAGTTGCCCCGCCCTCCGCGCCTTTCTCTTCATTCTTCAATGTAGCGCTGCCTTTCAAGCCAGCACTTTCTGGAAAGAATGAAACTTCTGCTCTTGCCAGCCATTTCTGACTAGAGGTTAAATAGTGGACATTTCGGGAGGAGCCGCGGTGAGAGGTTCAGCCATCTTCTTCGCCTTCTTCGCCTTTTCCTTTCTCCCTGCTCCTGCAATCTCCTGCTCAGTGATGGGCTGTGCTGGTGACGGAAAGGAAATGCGCCCCAACTTCAAGGTGCGAGCCTTTCATGATGGCAAGCCACTCTCTGGCGTGAGCGTTCGAATTGCACGAACCGGAGAAGGTGGGAGCGAAAAATTCTTCTTGGGTACCACCGACCCCAGCGGCTCGGTTCGCATCACCAATCTTCCTCCAGGCAACTACTGGATCTACACAGACCTTCTTGGAATCGGTGCAGGGACCGAATGCTTTCACGTTGCAGCTCATAGTACTTCCAAGGCTTTGAAATCACTAAAGTACGAGTGGGGCGATCTCGCGCAGGCTACCACGAACATAAAAGGAAGCTTGGTGGATTCTCAGCCAGGGCCGGTGGGCACTCCCATCGAAAGATTGCTCCACCGAGTAGCGGTGCCAATCCCAAATGCAAAACTGACGCTCCATGATGCGCTCAAGGGATCGGCGATCCCTACGGTCACCGACGACAATGGCACATTTTCGTATCCCGGCATTCCAAAGGGGACGTATGTCCTTCATATCGATAGCGGAACCGCTCCAGGCGGTCGCGAATACGATTCGAGCGACATCCTCATCGTTCTTACCGATAAAGCGAAAATGGATTCGCTTCGCCTGGTTCGGAGGGAGGCAAGCGGTGGCAGTTGCGGCGGTACTTCACTCGAACTTCAGTAATTTCGCGCTCTTCACCTACATTCCTTTCATCGCTCGTGCCATCTCCCGAATCCGGTTCAAATACCCCACATAGATCGGAATCGGAATATCCGGCGAATCCCCGTCATTCAAGAAATGCTCCAGCCGGATCTCCATGGGTATCCCCCCAATCACTTCGCGAAACCTCGACATCTCCAGGAATTTCACTTTCCAGATCTCCAGCATCTCCGCTCGAAACTCTTCGCCGATAAATCCCATCTTTCGCCCATCCAGATAAATCCCGTCAAAATGCTGCTCCGCCAGAGTCTTCCGCACCGGATCGTCCGCCGGCGAAAACACGTACACCATGTGCAGCAAATCCGCCAGGTCTCCCCACAACACTTTTTCTTCAAATCCGCTAAACCGGAACGCGCTGTCGCCACGCTGCTGTACAATTCGCGCTTGATCGCCGTCCCTCAAGCCATGCGTACCTAACTCTTCGCCAAACCATCTCAGCCGTTCGGCCTTCAGGTTGTACCGCAGAAACTCCACCGCGTACGCATTCGGCAAGTAAATCTTCGGATCCGCATCCAACCGCTTCAACCATGCGTCCCACTCGCGACCATGCAGAAGGGCAATCAGCTCCTTCAAATCCCTCACCGTCGCATCCGGGTGATACTTCACCCCCTGCCAGAAATGTTCCGTCGAATCGTAAATAACCCCATGCAGCCGGATGCCCTCCTCGATCGGGTACCAATTTGAAAGCACCCGCCCTGCAATCACCGGCGAAGCGCTCCAGCAGTTCAGCGAATGCTTCCACTTTTCTTGTATCGCCGCGAATTCCGCCGCATACCCGGCCGGCACCGGTTCCTTCACTTTCGCGATCGCCTCCCGCAACTCCAAGCTCGTGTGCGTCACCAGCGCCTGCAGCGGTCGCTCATCCGCCATCGAAACAGTGCGGCTCTCAATTCCCTCTCGCAACAGGTGCCGCGCGAGTTGTTGTTTTTCTTCCTCGCTGATCTTTCCGCCCCACCGCTGCATCTGTGCATCGATGTACGGAAACACCTCCGCCAGCGACCTGAACTCAATGAACCCATGAATGGCAAACGTAACCGGCCCACCGCCCTTCACGATCACCGTCGAAGGCGTAACAACCGCCTGCAACGAGAGTTCTTGGGCCCGCAGAGACGGCACAGCAGCCAAAATCGAGCAGCCAATCAGAATCGCCCGCAGGCGCGCACGGCAAATCACCCTCAAAACATTTTTCATTGTCCCTCGCAACAAATCCGTCCCATCTTTGCACTCGCTCCTCTCAACTCAAACACAATTCCCTACCTCGCCAAGCAACTCGTGTAGCGACCACTTTCCGAGTCGGGCGCTTTTGAGCAGTAAGCCCCACCATCGAATTCCAATTTCTAAGCGACGGAGCAACGAACCGCCCCCCTCATTGCCTCCACCACTCCGTAGTCGTACGCTTATCCCATGCCGGACCTGGCGCGCTTTCGAGCCAAACGCGACTCCCCCGACGCGACAGAAACTCCGCTGCAATCCTCCATCCTCCACCTGGACATGGACGCCTTCTTTGTCTCCGTCGAACTCCTAGCCCGCCCCGACCTCCGCGGCAAGCCCGTAGTCGTCGGCGGCCGCCCCGACCAGCGCGGCGTCGTCTCCGCCGCCAGCTACGAAGCCCGCAAATTCGGCATCCATTCCGCCATGCCACTGCGCACTGCCGGCCGACTCTGCCCGCACGCCGTCTTCCTCGACGGCCATCACGAACAATATTCCGAATGGAGCGATCGCGTCGCCTCCATCCTCGCGAAATTCTCCCCCATCGTCGAAATGGTTTCCATCGACGAGGCATATCTCGACCTCTCCGGCACCGAACGCCTCCATGGTCCGCCGCTCGCCGCCGCCGACAAACTTCTTCGCACAATCACAAAACAAACGGGCCTTCCCTGCTCGGGTGGACTCGCCGCCACGCGCCTCACCGCCAAAGTTGCCTCCGACCAGGGCAAGCCCCGCGGCCTCGTCTGGGTCGCCCCCGGCATGGAAGCCCGTTTCCTCGCCCCGCTTCCCATCCGCAAAATCCCCGGCATCGGCGAAGTCACCGAACGCGCCCTACGTGCCCTCGGCATCGAAACCGTCGCGCAACTCGCCTCTCACTCCCAGGAAAAACTCGAAAAAATCTTCGGTCAGTGGGGCACCGCCCTCTACCGCAAAGCCCGCGGCGGCGACGCCTACGAATTCCTCATCGACGCCGAGCCCAAGTCCATCTCTCACAATCACACCTTCGGCGAAGACACCTCCAACGTCGCCGAGATGGAAACTCTGCTCAGCCATCTCTCTCAAAAAGCCTGCAAGCGCCTCCGCGAAGCGGGCCTCTCCACGCGCACCCTCACCCTGACCATCCGCTACGCCGGTTTCGAAACGCACACCCGCTCCAAAACTCTTACGGAGCCCGCGCAACTCGACACCGACATCTTCGCCGTCTTCCTCAATCTCTACCGCCAGCACCTCGACGCCAAACGCAAAGTGCGCCTCCTCGGCGTCGCGCTCTCCGCCCTCTCCCACGGCGCGCAACAGCTCGACCTCCTCGAATCCGATCGCCGCGAAAAACTCGAGAGGCTGACCAAAGCCGCAGACCAGCTCCGCGACAAATTCGGCTTCACCTCCGTCCAATTCGGCGGCTCCCTCCGCCGCGACGACTAACCCCAGTCGCGCTGGCATCCTGTTTACCCTGAGCTGCGAGGGGCCAGCTCTCGTATTCCTCGCGCCCGGCGTTTACCCCGGCCCGGTCGGGGCGCTTCTAACTCTGTAAACTCTGTGTCAAATCTCGCTTCTCAAGCGCCAAAACACATAAAAGGGTGACTCTTTCAGAGCTCACCGCATCTATACTTTTCAGTTCGATCTCATTCAATGAGGACTCTTATGAAAACACTCGTACTCGCCGTCGCTGTCTCCGCCTCCTTTTTTGTCTTCGCCACAGCCTCTGCCCAGACTCCACCCGCGGACTCTGGCCTACTCGCAAACTCCGTCTACGTGAAAGACTGCGCGAAGTGTCATGGAAAAACCGCCGAAGGCCGTCATTTTGGCGGCCCAGCGCTCATCTCCGCAAAAACCGCCTCTGCTTCCGCCGATGATCTGCACAACATCATCGCCAACGGCAAAGGCCACATGCCCAAGTTCACCGGTAAAATATCCCCCGAAGAAATCGATTCGCTCGTCGCGCAAATCCAGTCCCTGAACAAGAAATAAATCGCCGTTCAATCGCCAACTCTGGCGATAACGAAGAACCTTGCAGCTCCATCGCGACCCGTTCGTGCCCAGAATTTCCGTTCCGGGAAATTGCTGCGGGTCTGACTAGCTTCCCCCGACTTCCATCTCGGAAAACCTGCGCTGCCCAGCGCACCCTCTTTCGCCTATACTTTCCTCATGTCCTCTTCCGCGACGCCTCCATCCGGCGCCTCCGCCCCTCGCCCTGCTCCCACCTCACGTCTCGGCATTTTCTGGCAGCGCGTCAGCGAAGGCCGCCGCATCGACGACCTCTGGTCCCAATTCACCGCCGACGCCCGCTCCACTTACGGCTTCTACGGCAAAGACGTCGACTGGGACGAAGTCAACAAGCTCTCTCGCTGGAAACGGCCTTATCCCGTAGTCAAGCAACTCTTCTGGGCCATGATGAACAAACTCACGCCGGCCCGCCGTGTGCTTCTCCTTGTTGCATTGGTCTTGCTTCTTTTTTCCGGAAACGGTAACAACGGTTTCGGTATCAAAGCGGAATTCCTTTCCGCTCTTTTATTCCTTCTGCTTCTTTCTCTCGAACTCGCCGACAAAATCACCATGAAGCGCGATCTCGAAATCGCCCGCGAAATCCAGGCGTGGCTCGTTCCCTCCACTCCGCCGATGATTCCCAACGCCGAAGTCGCCTTCTACACCCGGGCGCAAAATTCCGTCGCCGGCGATTACTATGACGCCTTCTATCCCAACGCCGACGCTGCCTCCGGCGGCAAACTCATGCTCGTCATGGCCGACGTCGCCGGCAAAAGTGTTCCCGCCGCCCTCCTCATGGCAACACTCCAGGCCAGCCTCCGCACCATCGCCTCCGAAGGCCTGCCCTTGAGCGCTCTCGCCACCCGCCTCAATCACTACGCGTGCGCCCATAGCCTCGGTGGCCAGCGCTTCACCACCGCCGTCCTCGCCGAGTATGACCCCTCCACCCGTGGTCTCGCTTACGTCAATGCCGGCCACAATTCCCCTGTCGTTCGTCGAGCAAATTCCTCCACCGAACGCCTGGAATCTGGCGGCCTGCCACTTGGCATCACCGACGATGCTACCTTTCCTTCCGCCGAGGTCACCTTGCAACCCGGCGACACGCTCGTGCTCTTCACCGACGGGGTCGTCGAAGCCTTCAACGCCGCCGGCGAAGAATTCTCCGACAATCGCTGGCTCAATATTATTCGCGGCCTCCCGAATCTCAACGCCCAGCAAACCTTGCAATTCCTCATGAAATCCGTCGAAGATTTCGTCGGCGCCACCCGCCAGTCCGACGACATCACCTGCCTCGTCCTCCGCTGCAACTAACCGGCCTCATGATTTTTTCTGCGCTTATTCCCTCGCTTCTCTGCGTCTCTGCGCCCTCTGCTTTAACTCCGGCTCTTCCTCCTCGTTGCTTCGTTACTTCTTTGCTTCTTTGCTTCCGTCCTTCAGGCGCATAATCATTCCGTGAACCCGCGGGCTCTCGCCAATTCGGTCTGCAACACTCTCCAACGCCACGGCCACCAGGCCTTTCTCGTCGGCGGCTGTGTGCGCGACATCTTGCTGCGGCGCGATCCCGCCGATTTCGACGTCGCCACCAACGCCACTCCGCCCGAAGTTCTTCAGCTTTTCCCCAATGGTCTCGATGTCGGCGCGCAATTCGGCGTTGTCCTCGTCCGCCACGACTCTCTCAAAGTCGAAGTCGCCACATTCCGCTCCGACCTCGGCTATTCCGACGGCCGCCATCCCGACCAGGTTCTCTATTCGAAGACACCCGAAGAAGACGTTCAGCGCCGTGATTTCACCATCAACGGCCTCCTCATGCGCCACGACACCGGCGAAGTCCTCGACTTCGTCGGCGGCCGCGCCGATCTCGCTGCCGGAATCATCCGCGCCATCGGCGAACCTTCGCGCCGCTTCGCCGAAGACAAACTCCGCATGCTCCGCGCGGTTCGCTTCGCGGCACGGTTCAACTACGCGATTGAACCTGCAACCTTCGCAGCCATCCGCGAACACGCGAGCGAAATCCAGGTTGTTTCCGCCGAACGCGTCCGCGAAGAACTCACCAAGCTACTCACCGAAGGCGCCGCCCGCCGCGGCTTCGAACTCCTCGACGAGCTCGGCCTTCTGTCCGTACTCCTGCCGGAAATCGCCGCTTTGAAGGGCGTTCAGCAACCACCGCAATTCCATCCGGAAGGCGACGTCTGGATTCACACCCTACTCATGCTCGAAGGCCTTCCCGTTGGAGTCTCTCTAACCCTTGCCTGGGGCGTCCTTCTGCACGATATCGGCAAGCCTCCCACCTTCCGCCCTGCCTCGGAAACCGGCGACCGTATCCGTTTCGACGGCCACGTCGATGTCGGCGTCCGCATGACTGATATCCTCTGCCGCCGCCTCCGCTTTTCCAACGACGACTCCGACCAGATCAAAGCCCTCGTCGCCAACCATATGAAGTTCAAAGACGTCTCTCAAATGCGCCCGTCCACCCTTAAGCGCTTCGTCCGCCTTCCCCAGTTCGACGATCACCTCGAGCTCCACCGCCTCGACTGCAAGTCCAGTCACGGCAAACTCGACGCCTACGACGCTGTCCGCGCCTTCCTGGCCCAGACTCCACCCGCCGAGGTCCGCCCCCAACGATTACTTTCGGGTGACGACCTCAAAGATTTGGGCTATACACCGGGGCCAGAATTTCAGAAGATGCTTGCCACCCTCGAAGACGCCCAACTCGAGGAGGCTGTCCAGACCCGGGACCAAGCCCTCGAATTTGTTCGGAGACACTACCCTCTCCGTCAAGTTGGCCGATAAGACGCCCTAGGACATGCTTTCCGGCTTTGGAAATAAACTGTTTTATATCAATATTTTGCGGAAACGTTGCAAACTGAGACAGCGTATGTTAGGATTTGAGTGTGATTGACTAATATTTTCTGCTGATTGGTTTTGCATTGTCTGGCACCCTTTTCCAGACTCTCGCATCTAATCTTCAAAAGCGGGCCTTTCGCCCGCTTGGCGTTAGGGGAAAACATGGCTGATAAAAAGCATTTTGTTCCAGATACTCTTCCAATCCTTCCCGTCCGGGATACCGTTCTCTTCCCGGGCGCGGTTCTACCTCTCACCGTAGGCCGCGAGAGCTCGCTCGCTCTGGTCAATTCGCTTGCGGGCGACGATAAGCTTTTGGGCGTTGTTGCCCAATTGGATCCGCGGATCGAAGATCCTGCCGCGGCGGACCTCCACAAAGTCGGCACGCTTGCCAAGGTTCACAAGACCGTGAAAATGCCTAACGGCAACGTGGTCGTCTTCCTGGAAGGCTTGCAACGCATTCGCATCAATGAACTTCTGAGCCTCCGTCCTTTCCTTCGCGCCGCGGTGGCTTCCGAGCCCGATTTCACCGGTGAAAAAGACGCCGAACTCGAGGCCTTGCAACGCAACGCACAGGACCTCTTCCGCGACGTCGTCAGCCACTCGCCGCAGCTTTCCGACGACCTGCAAAACGCCGCAATGAACATCGACGATCCGGGCCGTCTCGCCGACTTCATCGCCGGCACGCTGCCGAGCCTTTCGACCTTGCTCCGCCAGGAACTGATCGAAACCTCCAACGTGCGCAAGCGCCTCGAAATGCTCATTCGCGAACTCTCCAAGGAACTCGAAGTTCTGGAACTTCGCAGCAAGATCAATGAGCAGGTTCAGGAGCAGGTAAGCCAGAATCAGCGCGAATACCTGCTGCGCGAGCAGATGAAGGCCATTCAGAAGGAACTCGGCGAAATCGACGATGCGCAAGCGGAAATCGACGAACTGCGCAAGAAAGTCGATGAAGCCGGCATGACCGCGGAAGCCAAGAAGGAATGCGACCGCGAGCTCAAGCGCCTCGCTAAAATGACTCCGGCCTCCGCCGAATACATGGTGTCGCGCACTTATCTCGAATGGATGACATCACTGCCCTGGTCGAAATCCTCCGGCAGCGCGGACATCGACATTCCGAAGGCTCAGGACATCCTCAACGAAGATCACTACGATCTTCAGAAGGTGAAGGAGCGCATCCTCGACTACCTGGCAGTCAAGAAACTTCAGCCAGGCATGAAGGGACCGATCCTTTGCTTCGTTGGACCTCCAGGCGTCGGCAAGACTTCGCTCGGCAAGTCTATCGCCCGCGCGCTCGGCCGCAAATTCGTGCGCATCGCCCTCGGCGGCATGCACGATGAAGCCGAAATCCGCGGACACCGCCGCACGTACATCGGCGCTCTGCCTGGCCAGATTATTCAGGGCCTGAAGCGCGGCGAAACCAACGACCCTGTCATGATGCTCGACGAAGTCGACAAGCTCGGCCGCGACTTCCGCGGCGATCCGTCCTCCGCGTTGATGGAAGTTCTCGACCCGGAGCAAAACTCGACGTTCCGCGATCACTATCTGGATGTGCCGTTCGATCTCTCGAAGGTCACCTTTATCGCCACGGCCAACTGGATGGATCCGATTCCAGAGCCTCTGCGCGACCGCATGGAGATCATCGAGCTCCCCGGCTACACCGGCGAGGAGAAGATCCACATCGCTCGCAAATACCTGATCCCCAAGCAGGCCGCCGAGCACGGCGTCAAGGAAGGCGACCAGCTGGAATTCACCGAAGAGGGGCTGCGGGAAATCATCCACAGCTTCACGCGCGAGGCCGGCGTTCGCAATCTGGAGCGCGAGATCGCCACAATCGTCCGCAAGCAAGCGCGCCGTTTGGCCGAAGGCAAGACGGAGAAGATGATCGTCACTCCCGAAGTCGTTCGCGAATTCCTCGGTGTGCCGAAATTCCGCACCGAGCGGGAAATCGACGAGCGCGTCAAGAAGCCCGGCGTCGCCGTCGGACTTGTGTGGACCCCCGTGGGCGGCGACATCGTCTTCATCGAAGCGAGCCGCATGCGCGGTGGCAAGCAGTTCACCATGACCGGCCATCTCGGCGAAGTCATGCAGGAATCGATGACCGCCGCGTTGACCTGGACTCGTGCCAACGCCGAACGCTACGGCATTGATCCGGACTTCTTCCGCAAGCTGGACATCCATATTCACGTGCCTTCCGGCGCGGTCCCGAAAGACGGGCCGTCCGCCGGCGCGGCGATGGTCACTGCCCTCGTCAGCTTGCTGACGAATCGCCCGGTGAAAAATCGCCTGGCGATGACCGGCGAAATGACCCTCTCCGGCATCGTGCTGCCCATCGGTGGCGTGAAGGAAAAAGTCCTCGGCGCCAAACGTGCGGGAGTCACCCACGTGCTGCTGCCGGCGGACAATGAGCCCAACGCCGTTGCCGATCTTCCGCCGGAAATCCTCGGCGACCTGAAGATCACCTACGTTCGGACGCTCGATGAAGTCCTCGAGCACGCGCTCGAAAAGGATCCTATCGCCCCCGTGGTCCCGGAACCGGAGCCTTCACAAACTGCGGTAGGCGATTCGCCCAGCGCCGTCCACTAATCAAAACTGAACCAAAACACTTGTAGGGGCCGGCCTTGTTTACCCTGAGCATCGAAGGTCCCGGCCCCTCTTGCTTTCGGCTCTCATCTTTTGTAACGGCCGCCTTCCGAGGCGGGCGCCTTTGGGAGTTCCAAGCGAAGCAGGCCCGTCCAATTGCTGCCGGGCCTTTTCTATTTGTGCTCCCGCTTTTCCATACAGGCTGAGAACTCTCCAACTGCTGCTAGTATGGGAACTTCTCATGCCGTCCAACTCAAAATCCAAATCTCCCGCCAACGACTTGGCCGCTCTTCTTCCCCAGCGCCTCAGCGAGGCGCTCCTCCGCGAGCGCACTATCCCCCGCTTCGTGGATTCCTACGTCGTCGAACACGGCCGCCACAGTCTGCAGGTCCATGCCGTCCTATATCGCGACTTGCTCAATCTTCTCCAGCGCGAAGCCTTGCTCACCGTTACCGCGCGTACCCTAGAAATGGTCACGAGAGGCTTGCACGCCGAAGACGATCGCAAAGCCAGGCCCATGGCCCGGCAGGAGGCTGCCGCCTTCCGCCAAAAATTCCTCGCAGGCCTTACCCGCCACCACCGCTGGAATGTCAGCGACGCCCTCGATTTTCAATCCGATCTGAAGATGTACGAAGATCTGATCGCCCGAGCCGCGAGTTCCCGGCCGGCCCGCAAGCCTTTCGAAGCCGCGAATCATCCCTTCGTGGACCGCTGCGCGTTCGTCCTCGATTCGTCTTTCCTGGAAAGGGCGCGCCTCGCTGCCAGCCGCACCCTCGCGAGTCTCGAAACCCTCGCGGCCCAGGTTGCCGCCGAAGTCCTCCGTTCCCGCCTGAAAGGATCGGACCTCTAGCTCAAATTTCGCTGGCCACGACTCTTATTCGAACAATTCCTCTTTGAACAATTTCTGCCCGGCCAGCGCCCGGTAAAATCCCCACACCGCCAGCGCCAGGAAACTTAGCTGGACGCAAATCACTCCCGGCGTGTACCACGCCGAAAAATCCAGCGTGTACGGCACATTCAGCAGTACATTCGCCGTGAACACCGCCATTGCCAGCACAATCAACCCGAACCGCACCACCGCGAACGCCGCGATCCCGTAGATCACCATCCAAACCGGGCCATCGATCCACGGATGATCGCTGCCCAGAACTTTTGGCGCCGCGAAAAGCGCGATAAATATCGCCGCCGCCAGCCAGCGATTCCGCACCAGCACCCGCAGCAGCACCAACAGGAAAAAGAACAACAGCAGCCCGAAGAGCGCGGCCACCACGTTGCCCAGCCACACCGCAAATGTCGCGCGCGTCCCCTCCAGAAAATCTAGTTGTGAAAACAGCGGCCGCTCGCCCACGCGGATATCAAACGCGTAGCCCGTGAAATAAACCAGCACCCACGCCAGCCCCAGCAGCGTGCCGAACAGGATGTCCCGCCCCACCAGCGGATCCCGCAGATTCCCCGCCAGCAAACGCGACCACGACACGATTGTCTGCGGCCACTTGCTCCTCACATATGGCTCCAGCGCGATGTACAGGATCCACATGAATCCGCTGACACACAACCCGGTGCTCACCGCCAGGATTGTCAAAAACATCGTGGTCGAAGCAAACGAGAGATGCGCCTTCAGGAAAAACAGAACGATTTCCAGAGCGAAGACCACCGCAGCGATCCGCAGTGCTCCCTGTCGATTGCCCCTTCCCCGCGAATAATTCCGGTACGCCAGCCAAAGGCCGCTGCCCGCCAGCAGTGAGGCGAACGCGATACCGAAGATCTGGCTGCCGCGCTCCGATCCCGTCGACTCCGGGCCCGGCATGCGCTCCGGCGTTGTCCATTCGCCGGTAAGCGCAAAATAAACTGGCCGCCCGCGCCACGCCGCCGCTTCCACATGCAGCGGACGCGTTGTGCCCGGCCACACGCCGTCCCACGCCGCGCGTGCGTCGTAAGCCGCCAGCGAATTCCATGCCGGGGTACCCGCGCGAAAATCTCCTATCCGCAATCCCGCGGCCGCGAAGAGCGTTTGCCAGTCCGCCGCCGGCGGCGTTCCGTCCTTGTTTCCCTCGGTGGGCCGCTCTTTCTCTGGCGGTATCGCCTGGAAGGATTGCAGCCGCCCTTCCGGGTCCAGCCGCAGATTGATCATTCCTGAAAATGTCTGCGGTGGATCGTCGAACGTCACCACGCCCGGCGTCAGCGCAATCCCCGTGAATCCGTCTGCTGCCATCTCCTTCGGACTTTGCCGGTACCAGAATCGCAGCAGCGGAGGTTTCTCCCGCAGAGTCTGCGTCCAGGCCGTTCCGGGCTTCGCTTTCTTGTCCAGGTAATCCAGATACTGGTCGTCATACCCGAATCCCGATGCCGAATCTTCGGCGGGTTCCGTGTACCCTAATTTGCCGACAATTTCCCGTGCCTGGTGCGCCAGAATTTCTCCGGAAGTCTTCGGCTGGAGATGGCGCAGCCCGCCCTCTCGAATCCCCAGATAAGTGCATGCACTCAATAGCGCAATCACCCCAAGCAGGCACGCGATCGCCACGCTCGGGCGCGTCGCCTCGTTTTCTCCCGCGGCCGCCACCATTTCGGGCGATGGCGTTTCCCCCGCGGCCAGCGCCGCCGCCAGCGGATCCCCGCCAGGCAACGCCGCGGCCACCTGTAGCGCGGACGCGGGCCGTCTTCCCGGATCGCTCTCCAGGCAGCGCAGGATTACGCGCTCAACCAGCGGGTCCAGGTCCTTCACCAGCGTCGAGGGGTTGGTGATCTTTCCCTCGCTCCGCGCCTTCATCAGTTCCGGCAGATTCTTTGCATCATACGCGCGCTTCCCGGTGAGCAGTTCGTACATCACCAGTCCCAGCGAGTAGATGTCGCTCTTCGCCGTCACTTCCTTGCCGGAAAGCTGTTCCGGCGCCATGTACGCCGGAGTCCCCGCGCGTACGTCCGCTCCCTGAATCGTTGCCGCAATTCCCGCCAGGCCGAAATCCGTGATGCGCGCCTTGCCCGCGCCGTCCAGCATGATGTTCGCCGGTTTCAGGTCGCGATGCACCACGCCGCGATCGTGCGCCGCCGCCAGCCCCGCGCAGATCTGCCGCGCAATCTCCACCGCTTTGTCCTGGGGAAGTCTTCCAATGCGCCGCACCAGCGACGAAAGGTCCTCGCCGTCCACATATTCCATTGTCAGGAAGGGAAAACCGTCCGCGTCGCCGATATCGAACATCCGGCAAACGTTTGGGTGCGACACCTGGCGCGCCACGCGCACTTCCGAATGAAATCGTCCAAGTGCGGCAGCGTCCTGCGATAGCGCTTCCGGCAAAAACTTGATCGCCAGCACCTGGCTCAACCGCAAATCTTCCGCGCGGTACACCTCGCCCATGCCGCCCTTGCCAAGCAACGCCACAATCCGGTATCGCTGCGCCACAATCGATCCCGGCGCGAAGCGTCCGCCGCCGATGGGTTCCGAACTGCTGCTGATCGTGGCTGCGCTGGGAGTCCTCCGCCAGGCTGCGGGCGCGCTGCCCGCTGTGGAAGGGGGCCTTCCCGCGGGCCGCGATGTGCCCGCGGCTGGGTTATCCGGCGCCAGCGTCTCTCCCGTTTCCAGGAGCCCTACGTCGCCGAGCACCGTTTCGTCCGCACCGATGGCGCCGCCGCAGTGCGAACAGAATTTCGCCGTTTCCGCTACTTGCTTCCCACAAACTGAACAGAACATCGCGCGGAAATTCTAACACGCCCGGTTCGCGTACCCCGAACGGTACAGGCTGATGTCTCTGCCTCACCCTCCGGCCAGTAGCCGCTATTCTTCATACCACCTTCTCGACTTGGACCGCCGTCCCATACGCTAGCACTTCCGTCACTCCCTGCATCACCTCGTTGGCGTCATAACGCATGCACACAATAGCGTTGGCACCATGCTGCGCAGCGTGCTGCAACAATATTTCGTACGCCTCTTCCCTCGCCTTTTCGCAGAGCTCCGTCAGTATCGATATGTTCCCACCGACGATGGTCTGGATTCCCGCCGCCAGGTTCCCCAGCACGCTCCGCGAACGTACGGTTATTCCTCGCACTATTCCGAAATTCCTCACAATCCGGTATCCCGGCAATTCATTCGTTGACGTCACCATCGAACTATCCACTCGGCCTGTCATATTTTTCTTCTCCTTTTCTCGCTGTTTACCGGTCAGATTCTACCCTTCTACAAGCCGCTTCCGGCAACCTTTCCTTTTGCTATGCTCAGCTTGCGTGGAAACTCTCTTTGAATTTCTGGCGATTCTCCAGATCGCCTCGGGACTCTTCCTGCTCTGGCAGGGTATCCAGTGGCTCACCTACGTGCGCCGCCGCTTGCACACCGATCCTGGCTTTTACGCTCCACGCACGGCGGTCCTCTGCCCTTGCCGCGGCATGGAGCCCGGCCTCGAACGCAATCTCGTTTCTCTCTGCGAATTCAACCACCAGAATTTCGAGGTGTTTTTCATACTCGCTTCCGAAAATGATCCCGCGTATACCCTCGTCAAGCGCGTCGCCGCTTCCTCGCGCGTGAAAGCCCACGTCGTCATCGCCGGCAAGCCCGTCACTTCCAGCGAAAAGGTCAACAACCTCCGCGCCGGCATTGAACAACTCCCGCCCGACTTTGAAGTTCTGGTTTTCGCAGACTCCGACGGCCGCCCGGGCAAGACCTGGTTGCACCACCTCGTAGCTCCGCTCGCCGACTCTCGCATCGGCGCCACCACCACCATGCGCTGGTTCATTCCCAACAGCAACGCTTTCCCCAACGCTCTTCTCGCCTCTTGGAACGCCTCCGTGGTCACGATGCTTGGGGGCCACGCAAAGAATTTCTGCTGGGGCGGAGGCACCGCTATTCGCCGTGCGCTCTTTGAAGAGATGGACATGCCCAACGTCTGGCAAAACACATTCAGCGACGACTACTCCCTCACCATCGCCATCGAACGAACCCGCCGCCAGATCGTTTTTCTGCCCGAGTGCCTCACCCCGTCTTACGTTCAAACGGATTTCCCGAGCCTCCTCGAATTCACCAATCGCCAGATCAAAATCACGCGCATCTACCGTCCTCGAATGTGGGCCACCGCCTTCGCTACACATTTTCTCTTTTGTTTCACTCTTCTCCTGGGCCTGGTCGTCGCCCTCGACCTGGCCCTAGAATCCCGGCCGTCCTCCCAGGTCATCACGCTTTTCGTCCTTCCACTGCTCCTCGCCGCATTTCGGGGCGCCCTGCGAGTAATCGGGGTCACCGAGGCGATTCCGTCTTGCCGCGCTGAAATCATGGCGCAATCCTGGATTTATATTTTGGTCACATTTCTCGTTCCGTTTTTGTACTTAATCAATTTCTCCGCTTCCATATTCGGCCGCCGCATTACGTGGCGTGGCATTCAATACGAGATCGTCTCCCCCAATCAGACTCGCGTGCTCACTCCATAGCCTGTGGAAATCTCCAGTCCCCGGCAAAAAATTCGGGCCCCGAGCAATTTCTACCTTGCATCCGCGCCCTTCCTCCCTCTCAACGACCTCTAAGTGCTTGACAACCCAATCCCTGTCAAAACTGACAGTCCGGCCAACAGGTTGCAGTGGTGTACTCCGGTCAGGTGTAACTTTCGCAGGCTATTGACGAGGATCCTTTACTTTACCCCAGAGGTTTTCTGAGGGTTTTTTCTCTCTGGCGTATACGGACCTGATCCAGGCCTACTTCTTCGTCGCTTGCTCGGTCATTCCGGCCGACCTCCACGGGAGGTTTTTGAGGGTAAAAATCCAAAAAGAACGGCTTCGGTCCCCCCACGAGGCACAATCGGAGGAGTGCACGTGAAGTTGATCCGCAGAAATCTGGCGCCACACTCGCTGCCCCAACCAAAATACTCTGCTTCAGCAAGCGTCTATTTGTTCTATGAAAAAAGTACGGGCACGGCCCATTTCCACGTTGAGGCCGGACCTGAAGGGGAACTTCCCGTTGATCACGCCGCCGGCCTGCTTGCCATGCATTGTCTGGTGCGCGGCCAATCACCCAAGGACTATCTGGTCATGGTTCCGGCCGCTCCCAGTACCCTGAGCGGCCTGGCCGAAAAGGCACAAAAACTCCTGGAAGCCGGCCACAGTGCCAAAAGCGCCGTGCGTCTCACCCGCCGCGAAGAGGAAGTCCTTGATGGCATTCTGCGCAGCCTCGCCAACAAGGAAATCGCCAACGAATTGAATCTCTCCGAACGCACCGTCAAATTTCATGTCTCTTCCCTGCTCGCCAAGTTCAAGGTTCGTGGCCGCCTCGAGCTTATGCGTGAGGCTTCGCGCCATTCTTTGAACTCCATCCCGCCCGCTGTCGGCGGTCCTGCTCCGCAGCTCGGTCCCTTTCAGGAGCGCAGCGAGAGCTACCGCAAGCCAGCAAACTCAGGCAAAGTGCTTCCGCTCGCTCGCCATCGCATGATGGCTTAACGGCAATTTGTACTACTCACGCTTTCGTAAGAAAAGGCCCGTTCCAGAAAGACTGGAACGGGCCTTTTCTTATTCCTGTAGTGGCCGATCTTCAGATCGGCCCGTTTGATTGGTCCGCTTGGTTACTTCTTTGCAGCGTTGTAAAGTTCCGCCGCCTTGTCCCAATTCACTACGTTCCACCAGGCATCAATATAGTCCCCGCGCACATTCTGATATTTCAGGTAGTACGCGTGCTCCCAAACATCGATGCCGATCACGGCCTTGCCGCCCGCAATGTATTGCGTGTCCTGGTTCGCCGTCGAATCGATGGCTAGTTTCCCATCCTTCACCAGCAGCCACGCCCAGCCGGATCCAAACCGGCCCAAGCCCGCCGCCTTAAACTTATCCTTGAATCCCGCAAAGGAACCAAAGCTCGCATTAACAGCTGCGGCCAGGTCGCCTTTTGGCTCGCCACCGCCGCCCTTCTTCATCAGCTGCCAGAAGAGCGAGTGGTTCCAGTGACCGCCGCCGTTGTTGCGTACCGCCGCGCGGATATTCTCCGGCACGCTGTCCAGGTTCTTCAGAATGTCATCGATTGATTTCGCCTGCAGGTCCGGATGGCCTTCCAGCGCCTTGTTGAGATTCGTGACATAGGCACCATGATGCTTGTCGTGATGGATTTCCATCGTTCGAGCGTCAATGTAGGGTTCGAGGGCGTCGTTCGGGTACGGCAAGGGGGGCACTGTAAATGCCACGGGTTTGTCCTCCAAATTGAGATGTGGTTCGAAATCCGTTCTGGGTTCGGCATGAAGCAAACTCGAGGCGGCATTTCCTGCCCCAAGTAAGCCAGCGCCAAGAAGGCCACTGGTTGAAAGAAACTTACGTCGATCCATGGAAGTCCTCAACTTCGGTGGGCGCGTGGGCTTCCGCGCGCGATTATAGCGCCTCCGTAGCCCGCGCTCAACCACCCTGTGGGAATCACGGCCTCCCAAACGACTGGGCACTCATTGGATGCGGGAAAGTGCCCAATGGGCAGATTCTGCAATGCCGGGTTCTTGCGATTGTGAAAGCCTGTGCAGCAATTCCGAGATTCGCTTGTGCGCCTCGGTGCCGCGCGGCACATCGCTGTTTCCCAGCGCGACGCAGGCATTCCTCACCAATCCGCGCCACTTCGTTCGCTTCATCGCGCTGCCGCGAAATTTTTCGCGAAATTCTTCTTCGCTAATACCCGCCAGCCATTCCAGCCGCGGCTCCAATAAACTTTCGCCATCGCCGAATCGCCGTGGCCGGAAATCGGAAACGTCAGAGACCGGCGCTTCCCGGTTGTACGGGCACACCTCCTGGCAAATGTCGCACCCATACACATTGCTGCCGATCGCCTCGCGAAATTCTTCCGGCACGCTCCCACGCAACTCAATTGTCATATAAGAGATGCAACGCCGCGCATCAAGCACATAAGGCTCGACGAAAGCGCCGGTCGGGCAAGCGTCCAGGCACTGCCGGCAGTTGCCGCAAAGATCGGGCGGTGGCAGTGCGTTGGGCGCCAGCGAAGGCGCAAGCTCCAGCGTGGTAAAAATTACCCCGAGAAAAAACCACGATCCGAGCGTCTCATTCAACAGCAGCGTGTTCTTTCCGAGCCAACCAAGCCCCGCGTATTTGGCGAACAATCGCTCCGCGACAGGCCCCGTATCGGCATACGCCCGGGAACAGTGGGGATGCGGAAACCGTTCGCCCAGCCTGGCCGTCAGCCCGTTCAGCCGCTCCCACAATACTTCGTGATAGTCCCGGCCCCATGCATAGCGTGAAATCCAGCCGCGTGGCTCGCCTCGCTTTCCCGATGCGGCACTCTCGCCCGAATTCGGATGCGCAGTGTTGTAGTTCAGCGCGCAAACGATCACGCTGCGTGCGCCCTCAAGCACCTGCGCCGGATCGCGACGTCTCGGGTCCGACAGGTATCCCATCGCTCCGCCGTACTCGCGTTCCAGCCACTCATCAAACGTGGCATGCTCCGGGAAACATTTCGCCGGCGCCACTCCGCAACGTGAAAAGCCGAGCGCCGCAGCCTGCTCCGCAATCCACGCTGTATCTCCAGGCGAGTTCATGATTTGATTGTGCCGCAGGAAAGCAAAACTGGCGAGTCTGCTCGCAAACCCGGAAAGGACTGGGCGCGGCTCAGAATTAAGCCACTTTAATCCAGGATTCCGATACTATGCTCTATTCTGTTACTCATGAGGTATTTCCGCCCAATTTCCAGGTTGTTTCAGACGGCGGCCCGCCCAAAACGATTCTCACCACGCCCCGGCTGATTTATATTGTCAAAGTCAGGAGTCACTTTTTGGACTGTATCCAAAAAGCCGCAAAACCCGTCAATACTGTACGGACTTTTATGTCAAAGCCCGCAGTGTGATTATGACAAAGGATCGCCAACTTGCCGACTGATCACAATTTTCATCCAGCCTCTGCCTCTGAAAATCCGGCTCCCCCTCCCCGGCACAAGGGTGGGCGGGCCTTCGTGTGGATTATTGTCCTTCTGGTTTTCGCCGGCGGATTCTACCTCGTCTTGCGCAAGCGCGATGCATCTGCGACCGCCGCGAAAGCCCCGAGAGGCGGAGGCGGCCCGGTCACGCTTGTAACCGCAACAGCCACGAAGGGCGACATCGGCGTCTATCTCGATTCCATCGGCACTGTCACTCCCGTCTACACCGCCTCGATTACCAGCCAGGTAAATGGCATCGTCACCGCTGTCCATTACAAGGAAGGGCAGCTCGTCCACAAGGGCGATCCTCTGATTGACATTGACCCGCGTCCCTACCTGGCCTCTCTTCTCCAGGCGCAAGGCACTCTCGAGCACGACACGAATCTTCTCGCCCAATCAAAAATGGATTTCGAGAGGTATACCGACGCTTGGGCCCGCAAAGCCATCCCGAAACAAACTCTCGACGATCAGGAAAAACTCGTCCTGCAGCAGCAGGGCACCATAAAACTCGATCAAGGCGTGGTTCAGTTCGATCAGATTCAGGTCGACTATTGTCATATCGTCTCGCCCATTGACGGCAGAGTCGGCTTGCGCCTCGTCGATCCGGGCAATGTCGTGCAGTCCACCGGAGCTCTTACGCTCGCTGTCGTCACCCAGATCCAGCCCATCACCGTCATTTTCACGGTTCCCGAAGACAATCTCGGCCAGGTTCAGCAGCGGCTTCGCAAAAACGCGAAGCTGACCGCGAATGCGTTCGATCGCGCTGGGCTTAAAAAAATTGCCAGCGGGACGCTCCTGACTCTGGACAATCAGATTGATACCACCACCGGCACCGTAAAAGCCCGCGCCTCGTTCGCCAACAAAGACGCTGAGTTATTCCCCAACGGTTTCGTCAATGTCCGTCTGCTAGTGGATACCCATCGCGGCTCCACTCTCATTCCCTCTTCCACCCTTCAGCACAACGGCCCAACCGCCTTCGTTTATGTTATTCAGGACAACGTCGCCCATATGCGCGTCATTCAACCCGGTGTAACCGATGCCGGGACTACCGAAGTCACTGGCATCGCGCCCGGCGACGTGCTCGCCAACAGCAGTTTCGACAAATTGCAGGACAACGCTAAAGTCGTCGTTTCCTCCAAACCCATTCCTGGAAACAACGCCGGGAGCGCTGCTCCTTGAGTCCGTCCGCTCCTTTCATCTTACGACCTGTAGCGACAGCGCTCCTGATGGCCGCAATCCTTCTCGTCGGCATCGTCAGTTACACCCAATTGCCGGTCTCGGCTCTCCCGCAAGTCGACTACCCGACCATTCAGGTGCTCACTTTTTATCCCGGCGCCAGCCCGTACGTCGTCGCCACCACGGTCACGGCCCCGCTCGAGCGCCAGTTCGGACAGTTGCAGGGCCTGAGTCAGATGACCTCCAGCAGTTCCGGCGGCACTTCTGTCGTCGTCCTGCAGTTCAATCTCAGCCTGAATATCGACATCGCCGAGGAAGAAGTCCAGTCGGCCATCAACGCCTCGCAAAGTTTTCTCCCCGCCAACCTTCCTTCCCCTCCGATCTACAGCAAGACAAATCCCGCCGACGCCCCTGTTCTCACCCTGGCAATCACCTCAAGCTCTATCCCCCTCTCGCAGGTCGAAGACCTGGTGGACACGCGGCTTGCTCCCAAAATTTCCCAGCTCAAAGACGTTGGTCTCGTCAGCATCAGCGGTGGCCAGAAACCCGCTGTCCGCATTCAAGCCAATCCTGCCGCTCTCTCTTCCTACGGCATCAATCTCGAAGACTTGCGCACCGCCGTCACCCAGGCCAGCGTGAATGCCGCCAAGGGAAATTTCGATGGCAACCGCCAGGATTACCAGATTGATGCCAACGATCAGCTCGTAACCAGCCAGGATTACCGAAACGTCGTCGTCGCCTACCGCAATGGCGCGCCCGTCATGCTCACTGATGTCGCAAAGATCATCGACGGCGTCGAAAACACCAATCAGGCCGCCTGGATGAACAAAACGCCCGCCGTCATTCTCAACGTCCAGCGGCAACCCGGCGGCAATACCATCAGCGTCGTCAATAGCATCAAGCAGCTTCTGCCCCAGCTCGAAAGCAATCTTCCCAAAGGAATTGACGTCACCACGCTCACTGACCTCACCGCTCCCATTCAGGCTTCCGTCTCCGACGTTGAGTTCGAACTCTTCCTCACCATCGGCCTCGTCGTCATGGTCATGTTCCTTTTCCTCAGAAGCCTTTCGGCCACAATTATCCCCAGCGTCGCCGTCCCCCTCTCCCTCGTCGGCACCTTCGCCGCAATGTACGCGCTTGGTTACAGCCTCGATAACCTCTCCCTCATGGCTCTCACCATTTCCACCGGCTTCGTCGTCGACGACGCCATCGTCATGGTCGAAAACATTTCGCGGTACATCGAGGAAGGCCAGCCGCCTATGCAGGCCGCCTTGAAAGGCGCCGAGCAGATTGGCTTCACCATCGTCTCCCTCACCGTCTCCTTGATCGCCGTCCTCATTCCTCTGCTCTTCATGGGCGACGTTGTGGGCCGTTTGTTCCGGGAGTTTGCCGTCACCCTCGCCGTCACCATCGTCGTCTCCGCAATCGTTTCCCTCACTCTCACGCCGATGATGGCTTCGCGCATCCTCAAACACAATCCAGAAGCACAGCAGGGTCGTATCTTCCGCGCCTCCGAGCACGCCTTCGAAAGCATGATCGCTTTCTACGGCCGCACTCTGAAAGTCGTCCTTCGCTACCAGACGCTGACCCTTTTCGTGGCTCTCGGCACTCTCTTGCTCACGATTTTTCTCTACATCTACATCCCCAAGGGTTTCTTCCCCGTCCAGGACACCGGCATCATCCAGGGAATTTCCCAGGCGCCTCCAATCATCGGCGCGAAGGCCATGGCCGACAAGCAGATGGAGCTCGCGAGAGTCATCCTGCAAGATCCCGCCGTCGAAAGCCTTTCCTCATTCATCGGCGCCGATGGCACGAACATCACCACCAACAGCGGCAGAATGTCCATCAACCTGAAACCTCTCGAGGAACGCAAAATCAACGCCTCGGATGTCATCCGCCGCCTCCAGACAAAACTCCAAAACGTCCAGGGCATTCAGCTCTTCATGCAGCCCGTGCAGAACATCACTGTGGATGATCGGGTCAGCCGCACACAATACCAATTCACTCTCGAAGATCCGGATCCCATCGAGCTCAGCGATTGGACCAATCGTTTCGTCTCCCGCTTGAAGCAATTGCCCGATCTCGAAGATGTCGCCACGGATGAGCAACCCGGCGGACTCGCCGTAAACCTCGTCATCGACCGCCCCACCGCTTCGCGGCTCGGCATCGCCCCCACCACGATTGACAACACGCTCTACGACGCCTTCGGCCAGCGCCAGATCAACACCATGTACACCCAGTTGAACCAGTATCACGTCATCCTGGAAAGCGAGCCCCAGTTCCAGCTGGATCCCGAAAAACTGAACAAGCTCTACATTCAATCCAACTCCGCCGCCACCACCACCGGCGCGCCCGCCAGCACAACCGGCAATGGCTCCACCTCCGCCGGCTCCAACGCCCTCACCACATCCCCGCTCTTTACACCCTCAGCTAACACGCTCTCTCCACCCGTGAACGCTCTTACCGCGGGTACTTCCACCTCCACTTCCAGCAAGGGCGCCACTTCGGCCGGCAGCACCAGTTCTGCCTACAGCAGCGCCGTCCCGCTCAGCGCCTTCTCTCATTTCGAAACCAGAACCGCGGCGCTTTCGATCAACCATCAGGGACAATTCCCCGCCATCACCGTTTCCTTCAACCTCGCCCCCGGCGCGGCGCTGGGCAATGCCATTTCCGCCGTCACTAAAATTCAGCAGGATCTTCACATGCCCGCCAGCGTTCAGGCCGATTTTCAAGGCACCGCGGCATCTTTTCGAAACTCGCTTTCCAACATGCCGCTCCTCATCCTCGCCGCCCTCGTCACCGTCTACATCGTTCTGGGCGTGCTCTACGAGAGTTTCATTCATCCCATCACCATTCTCTCCACGCTTCCTTCTGCCGGCGTCGGCGCTTTCCTGGCCCTGATTCTCTTTCACCAGGATCTCAGCGTCGTCGCCATCATCGGCCTGGTTCTCCTGATCGGCATCGTCAAAAAGAACGGCATCATGATGGTGGACTTCGCTCTCGACGCCGAGCGCAACCACGGCAAGAATTCCACCGATGCCATCTACGAAGCCTGCCTCCTCCGCTTCCGCCCCATCATGATGACCACCATGGCCGCTTTGCTCGGCGGCCTACCCCTCGCCTTCGGCTCGGGCATCGGTTCCGAACTGCGCCGGCCTCTGGGCATCGCCATGGTCGGCGGTCTTTTGGTCAGCCAGGTCCTCACCCTTTACACCACGCCGGTCATTTACATCTTCTTTGACAGCTTGGCACACCGCTTCTCTCGCAAGTTCAGCGCTCCCAGCACCGGCTCTGCCCCCGAACCTGCAGGCCTTTCATGAACGTCTCTGCCCCATTTATCCATCGCCCCGTGGCGACCACTCTGCTGACTATCGCCATCGCGATCGCAGGCGCCATCGCATTCAACGTGCTCCCCGTCTCCCCATTGCCGCAAGTGGATTTTCCCACCATCTCCGTCAGCGCCAGCTTGCCCGGTGCCAGCGCCGAAATCATGGCCTCCTCTGTCGCCACTCCCCTGGAACGCCAGTTCGGCCACATCGCCGGCGTCACGGAGATGACTTCCACCAGCGGCCTTGGCACAACTTCCATCACCATCCAGTTTGATCTCACCCGCAACATCGATGGCGCCGCCCGCGACGTTGAAGCCGCCATCAACTCCGCTCGCACTTATCTCCCGGCAAATCTCCCTGCCAATCCCACCTACCGCAAAGTCAATCCTGCCGATTCTCCCATCATGATTGTCGGCCTCACTTCCGACAAATACGGCCCCGCCAGGCTCTACGACGCAGCCTCCACCGTCATTCAGCAAAAGCTCTCCCAGATCCAGGGAGTCGGGCAGGTAAACGTTGGCGGCGGTGCGCTTCCTTCCGTCCGCGTGGAAGTGAATCCCACCAAACTTGCCAGCTACGGCCTCGCGATGACGGATATCCAGTCCGTGCTGCGCCTGCAAAATTCCGATCTTGCCAAGGGCCAGATCACCGATGGCGTCACCACCGCCGACATCGGCGCCAACGATCAGATCTCTCACGCCGAAGACTTTAAGCCCGTCATCATCGGCTACCACAAGGGCGCCGCCATCCACCTCACCGATGTCGCCGACGTCATCGATTCCGTTCAGAACGTCCGCGCCGCGGGATACCTCAACGGCAAGCGCGCCGTCCTTCTCATCATCTTCCGCCAACCGGGCGCCAACATCATCGACACCGTTGACCGCATCCGCGCTGAATTGCCGTCCATCAAGGCTTCCATTCCCCAGGGCATGGACACCACCATCGTCCTCGATCGCACCACCACGATCCGCGCATCCGTCAGCGACGTCGAGCGCTCCCTCACCCTCTCCATCATCCTAGTCATCATCGTCGTCTTCGTTTTCTTGCGGAATGGCCGCGCCACGCTCATTCCTGCCGTCGCCGTCCCCGTCTCTCTCATCGGCACGTTTGCCGTGATGTATCTTTGCGGTTACAGCCTCGACAATCTTTCGCTCATGGCGCTCACCATCTCCACCGGTTTCGTCGTCGACGACGCGATTGTCGTTATGGAGAACATCACCCGCCACCTCGAAGCCGGCATGGATCCTTTTGCCGCCACATTAAAAGGCGCGAAAGAAATCGGCTTTACGGTTTTGACCATTAGCATCTCGCTCATCGCCGTCTTCATCCCTCTCCTGCTCATGGGCGGCATCGTCGGCCGTCTTTTCCGTGAGTTCGCCATTACCCTCTCCACCGCCATCCTCGTCTCTATGGTCATCTCGCTCAGCACCACGCCCATGATGTGCGCTTACCTCCTGCGTAACGAGCACGATCGCGCCCATGGCCGTCTCTATATGGCCACCGAGCGAATCTTTGAGCGCATCCTTTCCCTCTATCGCTATACGCTTCACTGGGTCCTCGACAACCCCGTCCTCACTCTCACCGTTCTCTTTCTCACCATCGCCCTCAACGTCGTCACCGTCATCAAAATTCCCAAAGGCTTCTTTCCCCAGCAGGACACAGGCTCGCTCGCAGGCGGTGTGCAGGGCCCTCAGGATGCTTCCTTCCCGGTCATGAACGATTCCATCCAGCGGATTGAGGCCGTAATCCAGAAAGATCCTGCTGTCCAGAACGTAATCGGATTCACCGGCGGAGGTGGCCCCACCAACACGGGGAGTATCTTCATCGCTCTTAAGCCGCTCAACGAACGCAAAATCGGCGCTCCCGACATCATCAACAGGCTTCGCCCTCAACTCAACCGCCTGCCGGTCGCTTCGATTTTCCTTCAAGCCTCCCAGGATCTCCGCATTGGCGGGCGCGGCAGCTCCGCGCTTTACCAGTACACCCTGCAATCCGACAATTCTTCCGATCTCGCCGTCTGGGGACCCCGGATGCTCGCGGAGATGAAACGCCTTCCGGCCCTCCAGGACGTGAATACGGACCAGCAAAACGGCGGCCTCGACATTCGTTTGAACTACGACCGCGTCACGGCCGCAAAACTCGGCCAGACCGCGCAATCGCTCGATCAGGAAATTTACAGCTCCTTCGGTCAGTCCGAAACTTCCATCATTTACACCCAGTTGAATCAATACTATGTCGTCCTGGAAGTCGCTCCGGAATACTCGCAAAATCCCGAGGGCCTCAAAAATGTCTACTTCCACTCGGCTTCAAGCGCCAATCTGACTTCCACGGGCAACACTCCCCTTGTCGCCGTATCCACCAGCCAGGCAAACACTATCCCTCTCGCCCTCAATCACACCAGCCTCTTCCCCTCCGTAACCATCTCCTTCAATCTCGCTCCCGGTGTCGCCCTCAGCGACGCCACCCTCGCCATCGCCCAAATGCAGCAGCGCATGGGCACTCCCACCAGTTTGCGCGGATTTTTTGCCGGCACGCTTCAGGCTTACCAGGCCTCGCTCGACAGTGAAAAATACCTGGTCCTCACCGCCATTCTCGCGGTTTACATTGTTCTCGGCATCCTCTACGAGAGTCTGGTGCATCCACTGACCATCATTTCAACACTCCCCTCCGCCAGCGTCGGGGCAATGCTCGCGCTCATGCTTTTCAAGCAGGACCTCAACATCATCTCCATCATCGGCATCGTACTGCTCATCGGCATCGTCAAGAAAAACGCCATCATGATGGTCGATTTCGCACTGCAAGCCGAGCGCGAAGGCGGCAAAAGCACAGAAGACGCCATCTTCGAAGCCTGCATGTTGCGCTTCCGTCCCATCCTGATGACCACCATGGCCGCTCTGTTTGGCGCTCTCCCGCTGGCCTTCGGCTCCGGCACGGGCTCCGAGCTTCGCCGCCCCCTCGGCATCAGCATCGTCGGCGGCCTCATCATGAGCCAGCTCCTCACTCTTTACACCACGCCGGTCGTGTATCTCACTCTCGACAAGCTTCGGCTTCGCGCTCTCGGAAAAGAACGCGACACTTTTCATCCCGCGGATGGCTCGACTCCCTCCGCCGCGGTGTAATCAAGGTGGAACCACTATGAACAACAATCGCCTGAAACTTTTCTTCGGTCCTTCGATTCCGGCCCTGCTCCTCGCCGGCTGTATGGTCGGCCCCAAATACCACCAGCCGGCCGCAACCGTTCAGCCGCCTGCGGCCGCTTACAAGGAACTGCCTGCCGAGAATCCTCCGGCCGGCCAGTGGAAGGTCGCACAGCCCCAGGACGCCCTGCTTCACGGAAAATGGTGGGAAATTTACAGCGACCCCGAACTCAACGCCCTGGAAGATCAGCTCAATATCAACAACCAGAACATCAAGGTGTCCTTCGAGAATTTCATGGAAGCCCGCACGCTCGTCACTCAGGCTCGCGCGCAACTCTATCCCACGCTGGGTACCACCCCTTCCTTCACGCGCTCGCAGTCTTCGGCCAATTTAAGGAATAACGTCGGCGCCACCGGAACCGCCGGCAGCGGAGCCGCCAACGTCTACAGCACCCTGACGGAAGTGCCGTTTCAAGCCTCCTGGGAGCCGGACGTCTGGGGCAAGGTTCGCAACACCATCCGTAACGCTCAATACAATGCTCAGCTCAGCGCCGCCGATCTCGAAAACGAACGCCTCACCGAACAGGCAAGCCTCGCCGTCTTCTTCTTCGAGCTCCGCGGCCAGGATGCCATGCAGCAGATCCTGAACGACACGGTTCAAGCCGACCAAAAGTCTGTCGACCTCGCCCGCGCCCGTTACGAGACCGGAGTGGATACCTTGCTCTCGCTCGTCGAAGCCCAGGTTACTCTGCAGCAGGCGCAATCCGCTTCCACCAATCTCGGCATTGCTCGCGCCCAATTCGAGCATGCCATTGCCGTCCTCGTCGGCACTTCCGCTTCAGGTTTCTCCATGCCGTATAAGCCGTTGAATGCCGCTCCTCCCGCAATCCCGGTTGGCATTCCCACCCAATTGCTCGAGCGTCGCCCCGATATAGCCGCTTCCGAGCGCGCCATGGCCGCCGCCAACGCTCAAATCGGCATCGCAACCGCCGCCTATTACCCGAATCTCACTCTGAGTGCGCAAGGCGGTTTTGAGAGTTCGGCATTGCAGAATCTCCTCACCTGGCCGAGCCGCTTCTGGTCGGTCGGCCCTTCCGTTTCGCAATCAATTTTTGACGCCGGCTTGCGCCGCGCCACGGTAAATCAGTTCGTCGCAGTCTACAACGCGGACGTCGCCTCCTACCGCCAGACGGTCCTGACTGCCTTCCAGCAGGTGGAGGACTCCCTCGCCGAGGTTCGAATTCTGTCCGCGCAGATCCAGCAGCAGCAACTAGCCGTGGAATCCGCACAGAAATTTCTCGAACTCTCGCTGGTTCGCTATGAAACGGGCGTGGATACCTATCTCAACGTCCTGGTTGCGCAAACCACCCTCTTGACCGACCAGCAGCAGCTTTCTTCTCTCCAGACTCTGGAGATGACATCCTCTGTCCAATTGATCGAAGCGCTTGGTGGCGGCTGGGATCACTCGCAACTCCCCACTCCAGCCCAGGTCACCAAGAAAGTCTCCAAATCCGAAATCCAGGCCCCCAACTGACACCCGCCTCCGTTTGTAGGGGCGGGGCTTGCTTGCCCTGAGTCTGACCGAAGGGCCCCGCCCTCTTGGGTTTACATTGCCTTTGTAGCGGCCGCCTTCCGAGCTGAGCGCTCGCTCACTCCAATCCGCCGACCCGCCGGTTTCCAGCCACACTTCGACACCAGGGAACGGCTGCCTCTAAAACACCATCCTCTGGAGGGTTTATTATCCTGTAGCAGGAAAATGGAACTAATTCGGCTGAATCAGGGCGCCAGCCCGATTGAGCGCCGATGACTTGGGTTCAACGGGCGGCGCGGCAGGCTGGCTTGCGATCTCAACGCGCGCCTCCGTAACGGCTTTCAAAACGAATTCTCTGATTCGCGGATCACGCGTGATCGAAAGATGAGAAGCATGTTTGACCAGGATATTCGCGAGTAATTTCGTCCGTTGCGGATCTTCCATCCGGATTTTCTTCGTGGTCATGAACATCAAAACATCCCATGCGTGAAAAATCGCGCAAGTCTTCACATTTCGCGGCACCGTCGAATCGGTTAGGCCCACGCTGTCCACCTGCACCGTCAGTTCCACCGGAATCGCTTTGTCCCGAAGCTCCCTCGCCACGCTGAACATTGCCCAGCCTCCAGTGCTGTGCCCGACAAGAATCACCCGCGGCGCCACCGCAATCTCCTCCGCGGTCAGCGGTCCGGCATGGGCTGGAAAATGCGTAAGAATCCAGTCCCGCCCGGACGCCCATGAAATCGGAATGAACGAATCCGCGCAGACATCGGCATAGCCCGGCCCGCGCAAGGTGTCGCGAATCTGCACTACTCCGGAGTGTTTGTGGTTGGAAGTTTCCATCGCCCCCACAAACCCCGCATACACAATTTTGCAATCGGGAACTGCTGCATCCGTGTCGGAGCTGGCATGAACCAATGGTGAAGCTGTGTGAGGTGCGGCTTTGCAAAAAACAGGATGCACTATGGAGAAGAGAAACGGAATCAACAACCAAAAGCCAGTCGTTGCCCTGCCCCTGAGCCCGTGTACCAGGTATCCTCCAGAAAGGTAACCGCTATTTGACACTATCCCATTCCTGACTGGGCTGCCATGTCTTAATCCGAACAGGTTTCATAGATAGACTGCGCAGCCCCGCTCTTCGAGGCTCGCCAGCCACGTCGGCTTTTCGAGGGATTCTACCCAACGCAAATCCAGCTTTTCCAGTCGAGGCAACGCAGCGACTCCATCGGGTAGATGAACCAGCGGATTCCCGCGCAAATCAAGTAGCCGCAATTCCTTAAGCTTGCCAATCGAATCCGGCAGCGAAGCCAATTTGTTGTTCCGAAGGTGCAACTCGCGCAGCCGCCCAAGTCTTCCAATGCTGTCTGGTAGAGCTGTCAACTGGTTGTCGGAAATTCGCAGCTCGAAAAGGCTTGCCAACGAAGTTACTTGTTCCGGCAATTCGGAAAATGCATTCTCGCTCAGATTTAGATAACGCAGCTTCGTCAATCGTCCAATCGAAGTCGGCAGCGCGTTCAGCCGGTTGTCGTGCAGGTAAAGAAAATCCGTCAGCCCTTGCAGTTCCCCAATCGCCTCCGGCACCGCCCTCAGTTGGTTGTGCCCCAGGTCCAGCATCCGAAGCCGCTTCAATCGTCCAACGCGCTCGGAAACCTCCGTCAGCCCATTCTCCGCCAGAACCAGCGCCTCGAGTTCCGCCTGATCCCACACGGAATCCGGCGCCTGCCCCAGTCCGCGTTTCCAGAGGTTTAGCGTGCGCGTAGTGGGCTGCGGCATTCGATCGCCACTGTTGTTATCGATGAGAAGACTGAGGGAGGAGCTTTAGTCAAAACTGCGCATGGCTGTGGATTCATCGTTGAACACATCGAACACCGTGAACAGCTTGGTAATCTGCAGCAGGTCGTGAACTTTCTTCGTCAGGTTCAGCAACTTCAGTTCGCCGCCCCGATTCCGAACCGCCGTGAACCCGCTTACAAGCTCGCCGATCCCGGAGCTGTCTATGTAATTCACATCGCCCAGATTCAGGATGATTTTCGTGCGCCCCTCGTCCAGCAGGTCGCGCACCGTCTTCCTCAATAGCGCGCTTCCGTCGCCCAGCGAGATCCGCCCGCTCAAATCCACCAGCGTAATGCCACTGTATTCCCGGGTTGTGGCGAAAAGTGAAGGCATTCTGTTCCTACGCTTCCTGGTGCGGCGCGCCCGAGTTGGAGGCGCTTCCGTTTCTGTTGTTGGTTGGATTCCCGAGCGGCGGGAGTCTCTTGGCCATGACAAGCTCCGCGCCGCCGGTTTTTCCCGGATGCACGTCAAACTCATCCATAAACGCTTTCATCAGGAAAATCCCACGCCCCGAAGTGCTTAGCAGATTTTCCTGAGCCAGCGGATCGGGCACGTCCGTCAGCCGGAAGCCCCTGCCTTCGTCCAGCACGTGGATTATCATCCGTTCCTCGGTAAGCTCAATCTCCAGGTGTATCTTTTTCTCGGGCTTTTCCTGATTGCCGTAGTGAAAGGCGTTGATCACCCCTTCACGCACCGACATCCCGATCCGGTAACACTCGTCTTCGTTGAACCCGGCCGCTTCGGCCACACGTACGCACATCTCCTCGGCGAGATTCACGCTCTCGACGTGGGTATCCAGCGTGACTTCAAGATGCTTCGTCTCTGGCGCCATTCTGGGTCGCGAAAGTTGGATATTCCTCACATTCGTCGTTCTTATCCGTAACACAGCGCGCAAACATAAGTCAATGGACGCCCCGGTAGCGTCGCCTTCCAGCCGGCCCCAAGCCCAGCAGGGGCGGCTTTATGCCGCCTTCTTCTCTGCGCTTCCTCGGCGCTTCCTCGGCGCCCACTGCGTCTCTGCATTGGGTTCTGCCGCCTCGTCGTACTGCCCCTACGCCCAATAATCCCGATCCAACGTCCGGTACTGAATCGCCTCGCTCAAATGCTTGCACTGGATATCATCCGAAGCATCCAAATCCGCAATCGTCCGCGCCACCTTCAAAATCCGGTCATGCGCCCTAGCCGAAAGCCCCAGCCTCGTCACCGCGTTTTCCAACAGTTTCTCCCCATCCGCATTGATCGCGCAATGTTTCCGGATCATTTTCGGCGCCATCTGGGCGTTGCAATACGTGGTTTTCTCCGCCTTGAATCGCTCCATCTGCTTCTGCCGCGCCGCGATCACCCGCGCGCGCACCGCGGCTGAATCTTCCGACGACGATGGTGCCCTCAACTCCTTGTATTTCACCGCCGGCACCTCAATGTGGATATCGATCCTGTCCAGCAGCGGCCCGGAAATCTTCGAAACATACCGCTGAATCATCGGTGGCGTGCAGTGGCAATCGTGCCCCGGATCCCCAAAATACCCGCACGGGCACGGGTTCATAGCCGCCGCCAGCATGAACCGCGAAGGAAACGTTACGGAAATGGCCGCCCGCGCAATCGTCACGCTCCCGTCTTCCAGCGGCTGGCGCATCACTTCGATCACGTTCCGCTGGAACTCCGGCAGCTCATCCAAAAACAACACTCCATTGTGCCCCAGCGACACCTCGCCCGGCCTCGGCACCGCGCCCCCTCCAATTAACCCCGCGTCGCTGATCGTGTGATGCGGCGAGCGAAACGGCCGGGCCCCCAGCAACCCGGTGGAATTTTCCAGGATCCCCGCCACACTGTGAATCCTCGTCGTCTCGATCGCCTCGTCCAGCGACATCGACGGCAGAATCGTCGGTATCCGCTTCGCCAGCATCGTCTTTCCCGCCCCGGGCGGCCCAATAAACAGTATGTTGTGCCCGCCCGCACACGAAACCTCCAGTGCGCGTTTTGCGGCCTGCTGTCCGTGCACATCTTTCAGATCCACGCTGTATTGCGCCGACTCCCTCAACATCTGCTGGGCATCCACGCGCACCGGTTCGAACGACTCCGGCGAATTGATCAGATCCACCGCCTGCGGCAGCGATTTCAACGCATAAACTTCTATGCCATCCACGACCGCCGCCTCCCGCGCATTCGTCTCCGGCACCGCCACCGCCTTGATGCCGTTCTCCCGCGCGGCGATGGCCGCCGAAAGCGCCCCGCGTACTGGCCGGACGCTCCCGTCCAGCGAAAGCTCGCCCAGGAACATCATCCGGTCCAGCGCCTTCCCGAAAAACTGCCCCTGGCACCCGGCCAGCCCAAGCGCCATCGGCAAATCAAATGCCGACCCCTCCTTGCGCAAGTCGGCCGGCGCAAGATTGATGGTCACTCCCTGCCCGTACGGAAAATCAATCCCACAATTCTTCAGCGCCGACTTCACCCGCTGCCGGCTCTCTTTCACCGCGTTGTCCGGCAACCCCACCACGTAGAAATCCTCCATCCCGCCGACACCAACATCCACCTCCACCTGAACGACGTGTGCATCAATCCCGTAAACCGAAGCGCTGAGAGTTTTGAAGAGCATAGGGAGGAGGATCGACTCGAGGGGAGGATATATTAGTTTGCTACTATACGCCAGCGTTAAGAGATGCGGCCATTGGCGCCTGTCGCGCCAGCCCCGGTCTGTAGGGGCACGATAAATCGCGTCCCTCCTGCGTTACTCTCGCCCTGAAGTCCGCAAGGCAGGGCCTTTGTCTTCACACATCCCCCGCCCTTTCTTTACTCCCTGGCCTTCCAAACGTATAGTGGAAGAACATTTAGCAACACCAATCTAGTCCTCGTGAGGTTCGCCGATGGTAGGCATAATCATTCTCGTCGTCCTCGTCCTGCTGGTGCTCTTCGGCATCGGCATGTACAACGGCCTGGTGCGCCTGAAGGTGCAGTGCGACAACGCCTGGGCCGATATCGACGTCCAACTCAAGCGCCGCTACGACCTGATCCCCAACCTCGTGGAAACCGTGAAAGGCTACGCCGGCCACGAAAAGGGCACCCTCGAAGCCGTGATCAACGCTCGCAATCGCGCCATGAGCGCCACTGGCCCCGCCGACAAGGCCCAGGCGGAAAACATGCTCTCCGGCGCCCTGAAAAGCCTCTTCGCTCTCTCCGAGGCCTATCCCCAGTTGCGCGCCATTGAAAGCTTCACCTCCCTCCAAAATTCCCTCACGGAAATCGAAGACACCGTTCAGAACGCCCGCCGTTACTACAACGCCGTGGTCCGCGATCTGAACACCAAAATCCTGCAATTCCCCACCAACATTTTCGCCGGCATGCTCGGCTTCAAGGAACGCGAATTTTTCGAAGTCACCGCCGCCGCGGAACGCGAAGCCCCCAAGGTCAGCTTCAGCACCCCCGGCGCGCCAACGGCCTAAACGACTCGCATACAGCGCCATGCAACTCCGTCCAATCCCCTGTAGCGGCCGCCTTCCGAGGCGGGCGCCTTTAACCCCGGGTGCCGCACCCTGCGTTTTTCAGGGTGCGGGTTCTCCAAGCCTCAATCGTGGATCGAGCCATCGCCTCGGCTTCTTCAGTCTTATAGCCGCCTTTTTTCTCATTCAATTTTCTTTAGCCTTACCCGCAAACGCCAAGGAACGTCACCTCAGAAAATTCTTCTCCGAAATCGCCGTCCTCCCCAGCGGCTCCGTTGACGTCACCGAGAACATCACCTTCCAATTCGTCGGCGGCCCCTGGCACGGCATCAACCGCTACATCCCCGTCGAGTACTCCGGCCCGCGCGGCCTCAACTACACGCTTTTCCTCGACGTCAAGAACGTGACGGACGAAACCGGCGCCAAACTCCGCTACGAAACCAGCCGCGAACGCCACTATCTCAACCTGAAAATCTACATCCCCAACGCCGACGACAACACCCGCACCATCTCCATCCACTACACCGTCTCCGACGCTCTAAAATTTTTCGACGATCACGACGAATTCTATTGGAACGTCACCGGCGACGAGTGGAGCATCCCCATCGAATCCGCTGGCGCCCACATCGTCTTCCCGCAAGGCACTTCCAACCTCCGCGCCAAATCTTTTACCGGGGCCTACC